>Ga0307374_10000034_pt1 | contig 198774 bp, 168 predicted proteins | sample OX3MG_FD_202532 | JGI IMG/M metagenome (GOLD analysis project Ga0307374, IMG submission 202532) | Soil microbial communities from Risofladan, Vaasa, Finland - OX-3 | ecosystem: Environmental > Terrestrial > Soil > Coastal area > Acid sulfate soil | place: Finland: Risofladan, Vaasa...
GAGAAAATAAGACCCAGCAGGTCGTTTGTTGTCATGCAACACCCCTTTGAAATATGTTGAGAGAACATCCACACGGGGAAAGGGTGATTTGTAAATTATCGTAGTAGTCCAGGGTACCCACAAGGGGCAATACATCTCACTTAAGGATTTGCAACTCATCAATAAATGTGGCTACACACGCTCAAATTCTACCAAATGACGGGCTTTCATTGATGAGATTATCAGGCTTAAGTGAGATGTATTGCCCACAAGGGGATACTCCCAGCTATAGCCGATAATGGTACACGCTGTGCTTTTGCGTCTATAGTAGAGGGTATCCCCTCGCGGGTACCCTGGCCCTTGTATAACGCCCTGGCAAGCATTTGTAGCCCCTATCCGTAGAGGATGTCTTCTTCTGTAACTATAGTAACCCTTGCAAACGCATACGTCAAATAGCGTTGCGGAGTCGCTGGATAGCCTGAGCGATGGTTTCACGCTGGTTATAGACGGCGGAACCAGCGACGAGCAGGTTGGCACCGGCCTGCACGGCTTGTCGGACAGTTGCTTCGTGGATACCCCCATCCACTTCGATATCGCATTGTAGATTGCGTTCGCTAATCATCTGGCGCATGCGGGCTATTTTGGGCAGCATTTCTGGAATAAATTCTTGTCCACCGAAGCCGGGATTGACCGTCATAATCAGTACCATGTCGAGCAACGAAAGGATATCCTCCAACATGAGGATAGGAGTTGAGGGAGTGAGCGCCACGGCTGGCTTTTTCCCAGTTTTTTTGATTTGTTGGATAATACGGTGCAGGTGCGGGCTGGTCTCTTGATGCACAATGATGATATCGGCCCCGGCTTTCGCGAAATCCTCAATGTATTGTTCCGGGTTGGAAATCATCAAATGAGCCTCAAGCGGTAACGAGGTGCAACCGCGAACTGCCTCGACAACCATCGGCCCCATGGTGATATTGGGGACAAAATGACCATCCATGATATCAATCTGGATACGTTGAGCGCCTCCCGCCTCGGCCTCGCGTACCTGTTCGCCGAGGCGCGTAAAATCGGCAGATAAGATCGAAGGGACAATGCCAATCATGTTATTTCCCCACATTTTTCAAATTGCTTGCGGCTTTTGTATCCAGCATCCATACCACTTCGCCGTTTGTTGGTCGCACGATTTGCGCGGGATATTCGTCAGGATTATATTCGCCTTCCAGCACGGCTTGCACTGCGTCCGCTTTATCGGTGCCGGTCACCAGGAAAAGGAGGTTGTGAGCGGCGTTCAGGATGGGCGGTGTAAAGGTCAGGCGCGGCGGTGGCGGCTTGGGAACGCTGACTGGCATCACCAGTCGCTGCTGCTCGTGCAAGGAAGCCTGGTGCGGGAAGAGCGAGGCGGTATGGCCTTCCGGCCCCATGCCCAGTTGAATCAGGTCGAAGCTGGGAATGCCGTTGGTAGCGAAGACGCGGCGCATTTCGTCGCTGTAGGACTGGGAAGCAGCGTCGCGATCAGCCTCATCGGCAGGCATGCGATGAATTTGTGCTGCGGGTACAGGTATCTTGCTGAGAAGGACTTGCTGAGCCAGCGAGTAATTACTATCTTCGCTATCCGGTGGTACGCAGCGTTCGTCCGACCAGAAAATATCTATGAATGCCCAATCTATCTGGCTGCGGTATGGCTCATCACCCAGCATGCCATAGAGTTTTCTGGGTGTTGTCCCACCCGACAGGGCAATAGTGAATCGTCCGTGTGAAACAATGGACTCAGCTGCGAGGCGTACAATATAGCGTGCCGCGTCGAGGCTGAGGGCATCGGTATCAGGATATATAGAAATTTGCATGGCTTTCTCCTGTACATAGTCGAATTGTTGCGTGGGATACATTGACGGGTGTGTCAATCAAGCAACTCGGCGACTTCTTGTAAGGTCTGCTCGAAGGAGTAATCGTGACCGGTAATCTCCAGTTCGTCTTGCAGCAATTTGCTTTCGACATTGACTGTAGTAAGGCTGACGGTGCGCTGCGGGCGCATGCCTTGTGCGAGTTCAACCGAGGTGAGAACGTTGTCGGAGCCGCCCTCGCGGTTGATTGTGAAGGTGGCCTGTTTGCCCTCTACAGTGCTAGTCAGACGGACCAGGCAGATGGAACCGGGACGCACGTTAGGTTGTACTTGTGGGCGAATATCTATGGTAACGCCCTCGGTTGAGCCAGAGCGTCCGGTTCTTGGCTTTGCTGAGCCGAGTGCGCGGGTAGCTCCCACTCTGGCTTCGCGCTCCATTTGCCAGTGATAGGTACCGCTGGCGGTATCATGGGTGCGGTGCGCGGTTCCTGGTGCCAGCGACCAGCCAAGCCGGTCTTTGAGCCAGCCAGCGAGCAGCAGCGCACGAGCCGGATTGGGTGAAACTTCTCCCTGCTCGTTCAGCGTAGGCGTAGCGAGTGGTGCGACGGCATGTTCGATTTCGATAGCGGTAACGCCCGACAGGTATGGGCGATACTCCATCACATCGAAGAATTGCGCAACCAACTGCCGCCAGAGCGTGAGACGGCCCCAGTTCAGGTCGCTGATCGCTAAATCTGGTGTTGACTGGCAGAGACGGGCAAGCGTATGGATATCTTGTTCAGGGTTGAAAAACGTTGTTGAGTCAACAATCACGCGGGTACTAAGAGCAACGAGGTCATTAAAGACGGAGTCTTCATCTGGTGGGTCGCCGAGCCACCATAAATAGACCGGCAAATCTGGTTTGAGGAGCGGCTGGACAATATTAGCGGTTGAGCGCACGGCTGCACCTGTTGCCAGAATGGTCATTTGCTCAAAACAGTGGCGCATAAGGTCGGAAATAACAGAGAAACAGCGTAGCGTAATCCATGTAGCAACCGAGGCAGTCTCATTACTGCGATCAAGAATCAACACAGAGACACGCGCTAAGTGTTGGTTCGATAATTCACGCAGCATTGCACTGGCTCGTTTCGCGGATACGATGTCGGGTGCGCAGATAACAAGATTCAAAACGCTCATACGCACATTGGTATTTTGCCCGGTGCGCATATTATCGGCTGAAATCTTCCAGAGGAGCGCAAGTTCCTCATCAAGACTGTCAATACGTACCAATTTACCCGCCCAGGGCAGACGGATCCCTGGATTGCCGGGGGTTCCATTGATCATGTGTTTATTCCCCTTATCGTCATGAACAGCGTTGTTCCGTGATATAGACTGCATTGTGCCCCACGTATGCCCTCACTTCTCCCATATTATACAGTGATGAACGGCGTTGTTCTATCCCTATGCAGTGTTAGAAGTTTCTTTTGATAGTATAAGTATATGCTTATGGGCGACGCCATCGTCGTCCATCGCGCCAGATGAATTCATCTGCCGCCTGTGGTCCCCAGGAGCCAGATTCGTAAGTCAGGATTGTTTCGCGTGGCAGGGTTTTCCACTCATCAAGCAGGCTTTGCACAAATATCCAGGCCGCTTCCACTTCGTCGCGGCGTGTGAAAAGCGTCGAGTCGCCCATCATACAGTCGAGTATCAGGCGCTCATAGGCTTCGGGTTGCTCGCGCATAAACGAGGAGCCGTAGAAGAAATCCATGTTGACGGCGCGAATCTGCATCTCGGTGCCAGGAACTTTTGCCCCGAATTTGAGCGATATTCCCTCGTCAGGCTGGATACGCAGCACCAATACATTCGGTTCGACCTGTCCATGTGCCTCGCTACGCTTGAAGAGCATGAGAGGTGCCTGCTTAAATTGAATGGCAATTTCCGTGACACGTTTGGGCAAGTGTTTACCCGTGCGCAGGTAGAACGGCACACCGGCCCAGCGCCAGTTATCAATAAACATTTTGATGGACACGTAGGTCTCTGTTGTAGAGGTTGGCGAGACGCCGGGTTCCTCCAGGTAGCCGCGTACCTGTTGACCGCCGACCCAACCGGGGCCATATTGCGCCCGAATAGTGTTGGTATCTACGTCCCGCCCCACTAATGGTTGGAGCGCATGCAGTACTTTGACCTTTTCGTCGCGTACAGCATTTGCATCGAAGGCGATAGGCGGCTCCATTGCGACGAGCGTGAGCAGTTGCAACATGTGGTTTTGGATCATGTCGCGAATGGCTCCCGACTCCTCATAGTAGGTGCTGCGGCCCTCGATGCCAATATTCTCCGCCACGGTAATCTGGATATGGTCAACGTAGCGGCGATTCCAGACTGGCTCGAAAATACCGTTGGCGAGGCGGAACACGAGGATGTTCTGCACTGTCTCTTTGCCGAGATAGTGGTCAATACGATAGACTTGCTCTTCACGAAAGACCTTTCCAACCTGCCGGTTCAGTTCTATGGCTGAAGCCAGGTCATGTCCGAAAGGTTTTTCAACGATGATGCGCGTCCACCCCTTGCGATTTCTGTTCAAACCTGCCGCGCCCAGGCGTTGGATAATCTCTGGATACTGGCTCGGTGGGGTTGACAGGTAAAAAATGCGATTGCCGCTGGTGCCGCGCTCCTGGTCAAGTTGATTGAGCAAGGAATTGAGCCTCTCGTAACCAGAAGCATCATTAAAACTGGACTGGAGATAGTGGATGCCAGAGGCAAAACTTTCCCATACCTGTGGGTTCACTGGTTTCTGGCGCGAGTATGCATTAATCGAATCCAGTGCCTGTTGCCGGAATTCATTATCGGTATACGGACGGCGTGCAAACCCGACGACAGAAAAACCTGCTGGCAGTGGATGTTCCAGTGCAAGATTATAGAGCGCTGGCAACAACTTTCTGTGTGTCAGATCACCTGTTGCCCCAAAGATGACCATAACACAGGGTTCGGCACTCTGTTTTATACGTAGGCCCTCTCGAAGGGGATTGGGCGCCTCTACTACGCTTCGTTGAGGCATTGGCAATACTCCTACATTTCATACAATACTATTTAAAATGATCCCAGGGGCTGATTGATCGGCCCGGTTCACGTTGCTGATAATGCACATTCACAAAACAGCCCGGCTATGAGCGGGCTGTCACATCGCTGCGGCTCGTGCCAGGGGGGGGGCGCGATCAATCGGGCCCCTACATTAGTGCGTGGCCTGTTTCTGCTGGATGGCCTTTTTCTTGTCGTCAATGCCCTTGAAGAGCTGGTGGAACGAGTCTGCGAACTTCTGCACTCCTTCATCCTGGAGTTGTTGAGTAACCTGATCGTAGTGAATGCCGACTTGCTCTAAAGCATCAAGTACTGCATGTGCCTGTGAAATGTTGTCTTCGATGCTCATACGTGCCTGACCATGCTCGCTGAATTTCTCGACGGTCTCCAATGGCATAGTGTCCACGGTATCGGGGCCGATGAGTTCTTCGGCGTAGAGTACATCGCGGTAGGCTGGATTTTTCGTGCTGGTGCTGGCCCATAGTGGACGCTGCACATGTGCGCCACTATGCTTGAGCGACTCGAAGCGTGGCGAGTAGAAAATCTTTTTGAATTCCTGGTAGACGATACGAGCGTTGGCAATCGCGGCCTTGCCTTCGAGGGATTTGAGCTTTTGCTGTTCTGCGCTATCGCTGGTAGCCTTCGCTTTGTCTTCCAGCAGTTTATCTACCAGCGTGTCAACACGGCTGACGAAGAAACTGGCGACGGAGCCGATGGTGCTGATGTCCTTGCCTGCGCCATTGCGCTCTTCTAACGCGCTGATATAGGCTTCAGTGACCTCTCTATAGGTATCGAGGGAGAAGATAAGCGTGATATTGACGTTGATACCGTCAACCAATGCTTGCCGGACAGCGGGTATGCCTTCAGGTGTACCCGGTATTTTGATCATCAGGTTCGGGCGGTCCACCAGCTTGTAGAAGCGACGCACCTCTTTAATGGTTCCATCGGTATCATGCGCCAGTTCGGGCGAAACCTCAAGGCTGACGTAGCCATCTAATCCGTTTGTCCGGTCATAAATTGGACGCAGTATGTCGGCGACGGTGCGAATATCCTGGATGATCAGCGCTTCGTAAATCTCGTTCGTGCTTTTGCCATCTGAAATGAGCTGGTTCATCTGCTCATCATAGGCATGGCCGGAACTGATAGATTTTTCAAAAATGGTGGGGTTCGCGGTAACGCCGGTAATGGCATCTTCGTCCAGCATACGTTTGAATCGTCCAGAGGCAAGCTGGGAGCGGTCAATATTATCGTACCAGACGCTTTGTCTCAGTGATTGCAATTGCTGTAATGGATTGCTCATGTGTGTCCTCCTTTGTCAATAGGGAAAGATAGAGTGATTGTATGTCTTACTTATGAACACGAATGTTAGACGTCTTCCTGACGCAAATTGTTTCCACATCCTGATTGCACTTTCATGATAGCACGTATGGGGTGTGAGATACAAATTTGCCGTGAGAAGTTGTAAGCATTGAACTCATCAAGTAAAATAGTTTTGTGAAGGAATACGAGCGGTAATGTCAGCGCTCCGCAGTAGCCCGAACAGGCACAGCGCAAAAAGGAGGGATACCTTGGATTCTTTTTCATCAAACAGCGAGTTGGGTAGCGGGCAGCAGGAAGATCAGCCTTTTCCAGAATACCAGCAAGGTGAGGAAACATTTTCGGAAAGCGAAGATCGCTTTCGTGCAGTGTGGGAGGCTGCCGCCGATGCGATGTCGCTTTCTAATCCTGACGGAACGGTCATAGCTGCCAACTCGGCCTATTATCGCCTCTATGGATATGCCCCTGAACAGGTTCTTGGCAAAAATTTCTCGATCATTTTTCCTGAAGAACAGCGATCGTGGGCACAAAAACTGTATCTGCAAATGTTTACAAGCCCACCGTCAGGTGTAGCTGTGGAAACTCCGATTATGCGGTCAGATGGTGTGGAGCGTATGGTGGAGTCACGTTATACATTTCTGACGCAGCAGGGGCGGCGAACTGCCATGCTTTCGATTATTCGCGATATTACGGAACAAAAACGAGTTGAAGAAGCTCTCCACGAGGCTCATTTGAAGCTCCACATGGCCCTGGAGATGGGTCACATGGTCACATGGAAGTGGGAACGTGCAACGAACATGATTCACTGGTCAGCAAACGTAGAAACGGCCTTTGGTTTTGCGCTAGCCGGTTACGATAGTTCTTTTGATGCTTTCCTGGAATATGTTCACCCTGCCGACCGCGCTTTCATCAACGAGGAGTTGCAGCGGACTTTTGCAGAAGGAATGGACGCCACAGTAGAATTTCGTATTATCACGCCCGCCGGTACACTTTATCGTGTAAAAGCGCAGAGCCAGGTGTTGTATGATGAAAAAGGTCAGCCCGAATGTATGATAGGTGTCTGCCAGGATATAACTGGAGAGAAGCAAGTCGAAGATTCCCTGGCATGATGGCATACATGGGTATGCGCCTATTATGCAGGCACAGCAAAAAGACACGATGTTAAAATTGCCTTGCTTCCAGTCTGGAAGTAGGGCTAGTAGATGCAAGTATAGAATGTATGCCAGAATTACCAGAAGTTGAGTTTACGGCACGCCAGTTGCGTACACAGGTGGTGGACGCGATTATCAGCGAGGCGTGCGTTTTTTGGAAGCGAACGATTGGGCATCCAGAGCCGGAAGATTTTGCCGCCGAAATAGCCGGGCGGCGTATGCTTGCGATTCGGCGACGCGGCAAGTTTCTCGTTGTAGACCTGAGCGGCGATCTTTTTCTTTCGCTTCACCGCCGCATGACCGGCAATTTGTTGCTGCTGCCCGCCGGTTGGCAGATTGATACGAGTCTGCGTGAGCAAGACGCGTTCGCCTGGGACAGGAAAGGTCCGCGTTTTTATCAGAAGGAGGGGAGTAGTGGGAGTAGTGATGCAATCGCTGCTTTGCTTGCCAGAGAGACGGCGTATTGCCGTGTCTGTTTCAATTTTGCCGATGGGCGACGCCTGTTGTTTACCGACCCGCGCAAGTTCGGGCGCATCACGCTCTGGCCGCGTGCGCAGGAGGAGGGGTTTTTCGCGGGTCAGGGGCCAGAACCGCTGGGCGATGCATTTACCGTCGAAGGTTTTGCTGGTGCGCTCGCGAGTCGCAAGAGTAGTATCAAACAGGTATTGCTCGATCAGCAAGTGGTGGCAGGCGTCGGCAATATCTACGCTGACGAGGCTCTGTATTACGCCGCTATTCATCCCTTGCGACGAGCCAGCACATTGACATGGGCTGAGGTTGAGCGATTGCACGAGGGGATCATTGAAGTTCTCAACCGTGGCATTGAGCATGGCGGAACGTCATTTAACGATTATCGCGACCTGTGGGGTGAGGCAGGCGATAACTACAACCATGTGCGCGTCTATCATCAGGATGGAAAGCCTTGCGTGCAGTGTGGCACGCTTATAGAGCGCATGGTGATTGCGCAGCGCAGTGCGCACTATTGCCCAACCTGCCAGCAACTTATTGTGGTGTGAAGAAGGCCGATGAGCATTGCAGCGTCCCGCCTGGGAAATTGGTGAAAGTGACACCGACAGTTGCCGGCACCCCTACCGGTTGCCGTCCCTCTAGTGGCAAGATGAAGGAAACGTAGCCGCCACTATCGCTGAACGCCTGTTGAAGCTGGACATCCTGGCCCTGGAAATGCACGACAGCGATGGCCGTTGCCCCGGAGACACCCTGCATATTGTTGACCAGTCGCGCATAAATGGTAATGGTTGAGCCAGGGCCGGGTGCGTTATTCGACGACCACGAGCCACAAAGATACGGCGGAATAGTGGGAACAGGAGTGAGTTGCGATTGGAATGACGGGTTAATCGTCACAGTAGGTAGTGCGTTCGTCTGTGTTGGTTTTACTCCGCAAGCTGCTAACAGGAACAGCAGCGCGAGGCAGGCAATAATCAGTACGATAACGTGTTTATACTGTTTGATGTTTATAATCATTACCGGTGAAATATCCTTCATGCGCATGTGAAAATAGCAAGATGCTTATTATTTGTTTGTACGTACCAATTATAGCATGGTTGGACAAGATTGGCGGTGGAATGCTGTCAAGCAACCGAGATTCTCTGGCGGGAGAAGCGGGCCAGTTGAAAGCGATCAAGCGGCACAGCTGGTGTTGTATCGCAGAGCAGGCTTGCCAGTAATTCGCCGAGCAGGGGGCCAAATTTGAAACCATGCCCCGATAGCCCGGTTGCAAAGACAATGCGCGGATCGTCAGGCAAGCGATCAAGAATAAAATTTTCATCGGGACTCACGTCGTACATGCAAGAGTCAACATGTGCGAGCGATGCCTGTTGCAAGGCGGGAATCAATTCACGCAACTGTCGCGCTGTGCGAGCAATAAAACGTTCATCGGGTGCGCGTGTTTCATCGGGGTCAATGGAAGGGCCAAAGGTGTGCGACGCCGCTTTCAGCCAGTATTGACCATTGTGCATCTGGTGAACGGGAAAGCCATACAGGTCGTTGGTAATAAAAGCTGGGAAGGTGCCTATATCGAACATGGGAAGAGGTAACCCGGCGAAATAAAGCAGATACTGACGTGTCATTTGTATTGGCAAGTGTAGTTCGCCCAGTAAGCGATGCACCCAGGGGCCAGTTGCCAGCACCACACGATCAGCAATTAAATCACCATTATTCCTGGTATCTTCACAGAATAAGCGGATAGGGCGATACTGTGCTTCGTGGCTGACACGCGATACACGGCAAGACTCACAAATAGTGCCGCCCAGAGCTAGAATACGCTCTTTCAGTACATGCAAACAGGTTGATGCGTGTAAAATACCGGCCTCCGTATTGTATGTAAAGATGTTGTAAGGTTCTGTTGCGAATTGAGGGAAGCGCTGCTGGCAGCATGGGGCGGACAGTTGTTCGACTGGTAAATCCAATTTGTGCATGGTTGTGTAGCTTGATCTCGTAAAGCGATCATTATCAGTACCAGGCATGAGCAGTCCAGTGCGTGTATAAAGCGTCTGTTTTGTCATGCGTTCAAGTCGTTTCCAACAGGCCAGGCTTAATCGCACCATCTCTGAATATAACGTCTCGGCTCCATATTCGAAACGGAGCAAGCGCGATACACCTTGTGAAGTAGAGCGAGCGTGATCAACGTGTTCCTGCTCAAGAATGGTTACATGCTGAAATCCCTGGGTGAGGAGCGCGTAAGCTGTTGACAAACCAACAATACCCGCGCCCACGATGACAATTCGTGGCTGACGCACAATACAAACGGACCTCCTATTTTCTCTCTGCTATCGGGGAGTATAGCAGAAAGTATGCCATAAGTCAATCATTTATATGAGTTTGCATTGAAAACGTTCCTATTTATAAAAGTAATACATTCTATCTATATTATAATGACATGCTGAAACGTTTGTCATTATTTCGTGAGATATAACATGTGAAGAGATGTTACAAAGAGGGATAGAGAATATTGAAGATGTCAAACATGAAATGTTTGACTCTCGACGTTTTGTTCTCGCATAGCTTACAATTGAACGGTGATGACAACGGAAATATTGGAAGAGGATTAAGAAGAGAGTAAATGCAAGAGAACACAGATAATATGCAGTCCCAGGGAGCGCGAACGGTGTATATTGCCCCAACAAGTATTGTGCGGGGTAATCCTGTCGTGCCAGCGTCAAAATATTACACATTGCGTTATGTATTGGCGGCGACTTTAGCCAGGGGAGAGAGTAGCGTTGCTTTTCCCGCAAACAGCGACGATAGCGATGCCCTTTTTCGTGGCTGCCGTGCTTTAGGTGCGGAATTGACATGGGAAGATGAGTCGAAGCAGGTGTTGCACGTGCGCGGCGGTAATTTGCCGGAAAGTAATGAACCAATCACGATTAATGTTGGGAATGCTGGTGCTGTCTTGCGGCTCTTACTCGGCATAGGAGCAATGTTGCCAGAGGTGACGTTTGTCACTGATTACGCACAATCGCTGGGTAAACGTCCGAACCGTGAATTGTTGGCAGCACTTACGGCGCTTGGTGCGCAATGTGAAGGTACAGGTGCCGAAGGATATCTGCCGATTACGCTGCATGGCGGTACGTTACATGGTGGAAGAGTGAGGATTTCGGGCGCACGCAGTTCGCAATATCTCAGCGCCTTGCTTTTCTTAGCTCCACTGATTGGGGAGAAGTTGGTGATTCAGGTGGTGGATGGATTGAAATCACAACCATTGATACATGTTACACTCAACGTGTTGCGTGAGGCGGGTATTAATGTGGAGCATGATAGCCTTATGCGGCATTTTATTATCGCTGCCGGGCAGGAGTATCAACCGCGCCAGTACATCGTTCCTGGCGATTATCCCTCAGCGGCGGCTTTGTTATGTGCGTGTGCGGTGGCGACAGACCCTGGCAGCGCAGTGCAATTACAACGCCTGCGAACGGGTGAAGAGGATGGCGAAGCATTGTTGGGTGCGTTACGGGCGATGGGTGCTGATTTGCGTGTTGAAGGCGAAACGGTGACATTGCGCGGCGGCCGTCGCTTGCAAGGTATCGAGATGGACGGCGACCGGGCGATTGACAGTATTCCCGCGCTGGTGGCTGCTGCCTGTTTTGCCGAGGGTGAGAGCATCTTTTACAACATCGAGAGCTTGCACTACAAAGAGTCCGACCGGATCAATGATTTGTGCGCTGAATTGCGGCGGGCCGGTTGTGTTGTCACGCCTCGCGAGGATGCGATCATCGTGCAGGGGCGACCGCAAGGCATCGAAGGCGGCGTGACGGTAGACGGTCATTCCGACCATCGCCTCCTGATGGCGCTCTCGATCGTGGCTCTGCGCAGTCGTGGTGGCTTAACGCTGAACGGCATTGAACACATCTCCAAAAGCTACCCGGACTATTTTGACGAGTTACGACGATTGGGAGTGAATATTCTTTGATGGTAGGAAGCGGAACGAGTCTGGAAAAAAGTTGTCGGGAATGATACAATAGCCTTTGACCAGAGGTACCGTCCTTATTGTGCGTGGTAAGACGGTTGTGTTGCATGTTTCAACCGAAAGGACAGGACTGTGTACAAGTTCAAAGGCTTTGATAGCGCACAATGTGGTGACAGCATGTCTGCGTTGGAGGCGATGGTCAATGCCTGGATGGAGGCGGATCACCCACGCATTCGCCATGTATGCCAGAGCATGCGCGGTGAACACATCTTGCTCAGTTTTGTCTATGAGGAGACGCGAGAACTGGAAGAGCGAGTTTTTACGCAGGCTCAGACAACCAGCGCCTTGCCCAGGTTCTTTGACGATGATTTTCCAGAGGAACGTCCATTTTCAGAAGAACGGCCCACCAATCCGCGCATTCCGGCGACACCACCGCCCATGCATTAAGATACCAGGGATATGCTCATCTTTGTGGCATATCCCATGTTAAGGAACAGAATGGCTATTCCAACCCTTGTGTATGTTACCCCGCAAGGGGAAATACGCGAAGAGCCGCGCTTACAGGCGCTGGCTTTTCATAATCAACTAGTAGAAGCGCATGACCTCATCGCTTTACCCGATGGTGCGACGCTTTCGATGATGCCCGACCGTTTGGCGGTTGGGCGAAAACGCACCGGTGAGCGGCAGGTTCTCGCCCAATCACGCGGATGGGCCGCCGCCGCGTTGTTGCCCATTGGTTATACGCGCACGTTATTACCTGCCTACGAGAAAGTGCCGGATACCGAACCGCTCCCTTTTTTTGGCTATAGTGCCGTAGCGAGCATGAACGGTCGCCTCTACGTCGCGGCAATTGCGACCGACGATCCGCGCAAGTGGCACCCTCGCGCCTTCAATCAACGTACTTTGCAAAAACTCGTGGATGAAAAACGCGCCGCATTGCCTGAAAACCGCATTATTGGGCAGCATGCCCATTGCGCCCTGGATTACTCCTGTCCCACTGCCAGCAACCTCTTTTTTGGACGTTGGGAAATGGCAATCGCCGTCTCGCCTGGTTGCAATGCGCGTTGTATCGGCTGCATCTCCAAACAGGAAGAAGAGGATCTCATTTCGCCACAGGACCGTTTGACCTTCATTCCCACCGTCGAGGAGATTGTTGAGGTCGCGGTGCCGCATCTTGAAGGGGCCGAAGAGGCGATAGTAAGTTTCGGGCAAGGGTGTGAAGGCGAGCCGCTTTTACAGTGGCGGCGTATTGAACAGGCTATCCGGGCAATGCGAGAGCGCACCGATAAGGGTGTGATCAACATCAATAGCAATGCCAGCAATCCACGCTGGCTGCAACGATTGTACGATGCTGGTCTGGACACGTTGCGTGCTAGCACCATTTCCGGTCATCCAGAGACCTATACTGCCTACTATCGTCCGCTTGGCTATACCTTTGAGGATGTCAAGGAGTCACTCAAACGTGCGCGTGACGCGGGTGTTTATAGTTCTATCAACCTGCTGTGCTTCCCCGGCATGATTGACCGGGAGCGCGAAGTTGAAGCGCTGATTGCCTTTGTCAGAGAGACGGGCCTGAACCTGATTCAGTTGCGCAACCTCAATATAGACCCCGAAGTGTTGTTGCCCAAAATGCCTCCGCTCGACTCCATGGGCAAAGCCCTCGGTATGCGTACACTGGTCGAAACACTCCATCGCGAATTACCAGAAGTCGCAATCGGCAATTTTACCCGTCCGATCAAGCGCATGAATGCAGTAAGTAAGGCATGAACAAAAAAACATGAGTCATGCCGAATTTCTCACGAGTTAAAGATGTATAAGAGGTAAGAGAGGATAAACGGACGCCCGCGAGGGGCCACCCACCACGTCCACCCGACCCCCGTCCCTACTCTGCCACGACGCGGGCGTCCGTCTTCTCTCTATTTTCTCGCATTGCCGGTATTGCTTGTAAAAAATTCGGGATGACTCATGTTGGGAGTTTGATGGCGGCCACAAGAGCCGCCACTACTACGTCGTAATCATAGTAGTGGCGGCTCTTGTGGCCGCCATTGAGGGGAAAGGCTATTTATTTTTTCCGCTTATTCTTTTTGCGCGACGCTTTCGCCATCTTCTCCTTTGTTTTCTTTTTTGCCGTTTGTTTATTCGGGTGAGTGGGAGTTGAATAAGGGCGAGAAGAGAAGCCTGCACTGCCAGCGCTTTCCTTTTCGCGCCGTGCAACCTCTTCCGCCCATTCAGCACGTCGTTTGTCGTCTAGCTGCTGAGTCGTTTGCAATCCCAGTTGGACTTGCACATCGTCCCAATCTCCTATATACAACGTATCAACCTTATTGGCGGCGAAGGCACGCTCGATCAGTGGTGCAGCTTCCACGGCTTGCAGTTTCATAAGACCAACGATAAGGCTGGCATTAACCTCTTCGCTATTTTCCTCAAAGTGTTCTAACTGCTGTGTAAGAAACGCGCTAACTTTTTCGCGTGTCTCGGTATCAGGATGCTTTGCAGCAATACCTTGTAGGGCTTCGATGGCATATCCGGTTGCGTAGTAATCGTGACCGGATTCAGCGATGTAGGTAGTGAGGGCAGGAATAGCTTCTGGTCCGAACATGCCATACGCTTCCGGCAGGTCTTCTGACATCCATTCGTCCCCGAACTTTATTGCTTCGTCAAATAGCGGGAGGAGCGCTTCGCTGGCGGAAGCGGCATGCAGTACTCCTAATGTATGAACAGCATGGATGGGAGCCCAGTATTCGGGATGCTCATCTTTGTTAAAGTCCGGGTAGGTTTCTTCGTCAATGTACTTGTAGCGCAGACTCTTATCTTTCGCCATGCGAATCAGGTCTGGAATATGTTCCTGGCCGATGCCTGATTTGAGATGATCGGGCCAATCATCAACATTTTCAAGCCTGGGTGACCCAGCAGTGAGCAATGTATCTACCGGTGCCGGGTAGTTTGTGTTTGCGGTTTCCATGCTTTACCTCTCAATTCTCATGTTTAGCAGGTTATTCGTACAAGGCGTTGTGTAATCCGGGGTTTGCTTTGCCTGTTTCGCGTAGCAAGCGCCTGGCGGCTACTGCGACGGGGTCAACGTCGAGCATAGCAAGGCAATCGCGAGTGGCGCAGCCTTCCGGTGTGCCGAGGGAGTGGCCGCGATAGAAGCAGGGCATACAAGGTAAATCGAGGCTGACAATGATGGCCCGTCTGCCGGGAACGCCGCCGGTATAGGGTCCCCACGCCTGCTGGTTGGTCAGTCCATAGATAGCGACAGTAGGCGCACCGCCAGTGACGGCGAGATGCATCAGCGAGGAGTCGTTGCCGACGAAGAGGTCAACCAGTTCTAGCACCGCTGCGGCGACTTTAATGCTGCCGCGTCCGGCAAGGCTGCGTGTAGGCATGGCGGATTGCATCATACGCATAATGTGCTGGTGCAGTGCTGCCTCTTCGGGTCCGCCCATCAGTACAAGCTGGCCGCCCACAGCGGAATAGAGCGCGTCCGCCAGTTGGGCGAAGCGTTCTGGTGCCCAGCGACGAGCGGTACTGTAGCCGCCACTGCCGGGATGCATAGCGATAATGGGGTGGTTGATAAGTTCAGGTGACTCATTCTCATAAAGGATGTCACGTGCCTGTTTACGCTCATCCACGCTTAATGGCACGGTGAGACGCCTGTCCTGTGTGGTTGCTCCGACAGCTTCCGCGATGGCAAGCGCATAGTCTGCTTCGTGCATTGCGCCAAAGCCTTTATCTTTCACACGCACATTGAGGAACCAACCATGTCCGTTGTCCAGTCCTACGCGCCACTTCGCGCCTGTCGCACGCATCAGCATCTGGTGTTTGAGGCGGCCAAAGGGCAGTGTGAGGTGGTGCATGAGCAACACAGCGTCGTAATGCCCATTGCGCAGGTCGTGCCATAGCGGTCTTAATTGCAACAGGTTGCGTGGTTGTTTGAGCATCTGCTGCGGATAGTCAAACAGGTATTTGTTCAGCACAAGGATGTTGTCTATCACATTCCAGCCATTGAGAATACCCGCGGAGTCGGGCGTCACCAGCAGATCAATGCGTGCAGCGGGGTAACTTTCACGTAAAGCACGCAAAGCCGGAGTAGCGAGCAACAGGTCGCCAATGCCCGCCATTTTGACGACAAGAATATGTGCGTTGGTCGGTAGCATAATAGCGTGTCTAGACATAATTATATATCAACTTCTTTTGCACTACATCGAACACCTGATTGGGCGTAATGTTCTTCATGCATTGTGTAGTAAAAAAACGACAATCGGCGGTATTTTTTGCTTCGTAACAGGGGCTGCACCAGATATCGCTCCTGAGAATGGTTGCGTATGGGCTGACTGGGCCGCTTAATGCTGGATCGGTTGGCCCATGTATAGCGATGAGCGACGTACCAACGGCGGTGGCTATGTGCATGGGGCCGCTATCGCCCGTCACCAGCAAGTCGGCACGTTCCATCAATGCTGCCAGTTGTGTCAGGCTCGTCTTACCAGCCAGATTGACAGCGTGTTCGTGCATGCGGCGTGTAACGCTTTCAATTAATGGCAGGTCATCGGGTGCGCCGCTGAAGACGACCTGAGCCACATTTTCGCGCAGGAGGCGGTCTATCAGTGTTGCCCAGTAAGGAATGGGCCAGCGTTTGGATTGTCCATTATTGGAACTCACGTGACAGACAATCAGGGGTGTATTGGACAATATACCCGCGTCAAGCAACAATTGTGCAACCTCTGTGCGGGCCTGTTCATTTACATACAACTGCGGTACGCGATCATCCTGAGTGACGGTCGCCCCCGCCGCCTTTGCCAGTTCAAGGCAGTAGTCAACCTCGTGCTGGTGGTCTCCCTTGCCCCAATGTTGTCCCGGCACGCTATCGGTCATGAAGCCGGGATAGCTTTCGCGTCCGAAGCCGACCCGGCGTTTAGCTCCGCTCAATACTGCCAGTATCGCCGCCCAATCGCCGAAAACGCTGACGGCGAGATCATAATGACGTGAACGCAAGCCTCGTACCACGGTGATAGCCTCGCGCCAATTTTTCGGTTGCAGCAATGCTTTAGGGCGTCGCCAGACATTGGGGTCGTAGGCAATGACCTGCGCAAGGTTGGGATCTGAAAGCGCCACTTGCGAGCTTGAAGGTACCGCGAGCAGATCAATCTCAGCATCCGGGTAAGCCCGTTTCAGTGTGTGTACCACCGAAAGTGACAACACAAGGTCGCCAATCAGGTCAAGGCGAATAACCAGAATGCGTTCTGGCTGGATGGTTTGTGGCGTTAACGCGGGTTGGGATTTGCCTACGCGACTGAGCCAGAGAAAAAAGCCGACAAGGCTCATTACAAGATAAATGCCTGTACGTAGCAAGCGTTTACTTGCGCGGATGCCCTCTTTACGCAGTTTCATACGCGAACTGGGTGGCAATGGATAGCCGTATTCGTCCCGATTGTTGCTTTCAAATGTTGACATAATTATGTTCTAGAAAACCCTACGGGTTTAGCATTTCCTCATCAATTTGGTAATAGCTGCCTCAACCTCTTGTTCGGAGACGAGGCGCACGCATGGATGCTGCGGCAATTCAGTGGGGCGAAAATCAAGACGCCCACAGGGAATGGCCGGGCATGTCGAGCAACGGTGCGTTGAGGTAATAACGATATGTTGTTCGGGATTACCCCACGGCCCAAAAACGTGTGGGTCGGTCGGCCCAAAAATTTGCACGGTAGGCGTTCCCTGCGCCACTGCGAGATGTAAGGGTCCGTTATCCACGCCCAATACGAGGCAGGCCCGTCCCAACACCGCCGCCAATTGCCCAACCGTCAAATCTGTGAGCATGAGAGGTGGTATTGTCATGCATCGTGCTATCTCTTCCAGCATCGGACGCTCGTTTGTGCTGCCCGTGAGAATAATACGCACTTGTGCCGGAGTTGTCAACAATGTTGGTAGAGCATTGGTACAATGCGCCCATGCCTTGTTGCGCCAGAGCTTGACTGCGCCGCCGGTACCGGGATGAATAACGACGATGGGTGTATCTTCCGCGATGCTCTCTTTGTGCAGACGTTGTTGAACCTCGGCATATTCGTCCCGCGTTGGCGTGAATGCCAGGGGATATTGGGCCGGTGTATACGGCTCAGCAAGTGGAGGTTGCCCCACTGTTGCTAAAGCGGCACTGGCGAGGCGTAAGTTAGAGACGGTTGCCAGTGCCGGCGCATGAAATGGCACGGCATGGGTCAGGAATGGTGTTCCTGGCGCTAGAGCATAGCCAACACGGCGCGGAATACGCGCAAGGTAGAGGAGAGCGGCACCCCACCAGAAATCGGGCCGTAGATTGATAGCGATATCATAGTTGTTGCGTCGCAATTGTCGTGCGAGGCTAAATAACATGATGTAGGGTGTCAATAACTTCTGTGGTGCGCGTTGAAAGCCAGGAAATTGGCAGAGCAGCAGGCGATCAATGGCAGGATGGCGTGCCACGACCTCGCTCGACCACGGCCCGACCATCATCGTAATATGCGCCTGCGGGATGTGTTTTTTCAAGGCATCCAGCACTGGAGTAGTCAACACCATGTCGCCAAGATGATCGGGGCGAATGAGCAAAATACGTGGCGCAGTTGGCGGCGTTTGTGGCTGTTTTGCATCTTTTTGAGTGCCTGTGAATCCGTAGAGGCGTACCAGGAGCAGCATAACACGGCGGAACAGAAGCTTCATTTTGAAACCTCTTTGTTCTGAGCAATGGGAATGAAGCGTTGTACAGTTTCCCACACATCATCCACGCTAATGGCTTGCATACAGGTGCAGTTGGCGCAAGGTCGCATCTTGCCCAGGAAAAAGCAGGGTTGTCCATTGGGATTTTTCCAGATCGCGACATGTTTAGGATCATCCAGTGGGTAAGGACCATACTCCTGTGGGCTGGTCGGGCCAAATATGGCAATAGCGGGAATATCCAGTGCTGCCGCGAGATGCATAGGACTGCTATCGTTGCCAATGAACAGGTCGCAGCGTTCCAGTTGAGCGGCTAACTCACCAATCGTCGTTTTCCCCGCGAGATTGATTACGCTGCCAGCGGGAACGTGCAGACCATCCAGCAGTTGTTGATTGAGGGCTGCATCGTCTGGCCCACCGATGAGGAGGACTTCCGCGTTCAACTCGCGCACAAGCCGCTCCGTCAGTTCCTGGTAGCGTGTCAGTGACCAGCGTTTGGCGGTTAATTGCATGCCGGGGTTACTGCCGCCGCCGGGCAGTAGTGCGACACGAGTACGATCTGGTGCGCTGACCGTTTGCCGTTCTGCCTCTGCCGGCACGAAGCGCATACGAGGATGGTCAACGGGCAAGCCGATGGTGCGAGCAAGGTCAAGATACATCTCTGCCTGGTGTTGTAACTGCGTGGGTGAAGCCGAGACGGGTACGCGGTCAGTCAGCGAGAAGCCGCGTCCGAGGCTATCAGGCCCAACACGACGTGGGATGCCAGCTAGCCAGGGCAACAAAGTGAGCATTGGCGAACGGTCAAGTACGAAGGCAAGGTCGAAGTGGTGCCGCCGTAGTACTGCTACAAATTTCCTATAGTCGCGCAAACTGTACCGTCCAGGAATACCAACAGTACCGCTATCAATCACGGTTTGCACGGCGGGATGATGTTCTGGTATAACTTTTGACCATGTACCGGCGACGTAGCTAATGCTGGCGTCGGGATAAGCCGAGTGAATAACCTCTACCAGTGGTGTGGTCATAATCAGGTCGCCCAGGCAACAGGGCTTGATGAGCAAGATAGATTGAGGATGCCGCCACGCTTTTTGTGTAAAAGGACGTTGTAAACCATCAAAGATGGCAAATGGAATGCGCAACAGGTAGCAGAGCGCGGTAATAATATGTTGACGCAGAACACACCTCTTGAATTTGTTATCAGGTTAACCTTGCTATTATAGCATACATGGGTGAAACGATTGCGCTATTGCCCGGCGGTGCCGGGCGGGAATGAAGATCGAGAGGGCCAGGGCACCCGCGAGGGGAATGCCCCTACTATACTACGCAGCCGCTCTACGGGCGCAACTGTATATAGTAGGGGCATTCCCCTCGCGGGTGCCCTGGTTGAGGCCCACTAAGAACTTATGCTTTTTTCTCGGCACCGAGAATGCCATACTGCGAGGTGCCGCAAACGGAGCAGTGGCCCTTCATAGCTGAGCGACCGTTTTTCATGGTGACCTTCTCGCCGTCTTTCATTTCGGTTTTCTTTTTGCATTTCACACAATAAAACTCTGCCATTTCGGTAATCTCCTTCTGTTACTAGTAAAAACGTACATTCCCACTATTGGGATGTACGGCGTGCGACAGGTACACAGCGTGTCCTTGCGCTTGTAAGCGTTGCTGCACATCGAATGCAGCTTTCAATTCAGGAAATGGCGCGAAGAGCGTTGGTCCACTACCTGAAAGTTGTACCCATTGTGCGCCAGCATGCAGCATATCGGCCTTTGCTCTGGAGACCTCTGGGTAGCGTTCCAGTACGCCGCGCTCCAGGCTGTTGTGCAGGAAGCTTTTTTGGAGACCAGCACCTGCCTGCACAGAGGCACTGAATGCTCGACTGTAGCTGCCATCAGTATAATCGCTGGCGCTCAACTGGCGAAAAATGGTGGCGGTGGATAGGCCAATTGGCGGTTTTACCAGTACTAACCACCGCATGAACCCCGTCTCTGGCGAAGAAAGTGGTGTCACTACTTCGCCTCGGCCTTCGCACAGCGCCAGACCTCCTGTGAGAAAGAACGGAACATCTGAGCCGAGTGAGGCAGCTAGAGCTACCATTTCCGCTTGAGACAGTGGTATCTTCCACCACTCTTGCAGTGCCAGCAAGACAGCAGCAGCATCACTACTTCCGCCGCCCAGACCTGCTGCCATAGGGATACGCTTGGAGAGTTCAATCGTGAGACCTCCTGGATAGGTAGTGTGCTGCAGGATACGTTCTGCAGCGCGTGCCGCCAGGTTGTCACGGGTACTCAATTCGGGTGTGTCACAGAAGACCTCAATGTGCCGATCTTCGGTGAGGGTCAGACAGAGCGTATCATACAGGTCAATGGTTTGCATGACCGTTGCCAGTTCGTGATAACCATCTGTGCGCTTTCCCAACACGTCGAGCGTGAGATTGATCTTCGCGTATGCCCTGACAAAGTGAAAGCTGCCAGGAATTTGTGCTTGCTGTGCGTGACTCATGGGTGCATTTTGCACAGAAATAGGCAACTTGTCAAGCTTAATACGCCTTTTCCCTGCTTGAGAGAGAAAAATAGCCAGAATTTGCCACTCTTGCATCCATGCACATGGGGCTTATGGTATACTATAGCCGTGTATCGGAACGTTTTTGAGCTTTTATTGACGTCTGTGAGCTTACGGTCAGTCTGTGCCTGCTGTACATATTTGTAAGCGTTAAAAACGTTTTTCCGCAAGACTGTATGTTCCATACCTCGTATTTTGGAAAGATTCATGGATATAACTGTTGCTTATTTTCATCCCTTGTTGCACCCGGAGGTAATCAAGCGCGATTTTGATCAAATTCGCGCTACCGGTGCTACCAGTATCGTCTATGCCATTCACGAGCAGGAAGCGCTGCGCTTGTCTCGTGATATAGAGCGCGGCTTTCGTTTGGCGCAGGACGCGGGCCTGAATGTGCATGTGAGTCTGGGACGGTATGGCAATCTCTTTGCCGGCCCCTCGCTGATGCCTAGCTGGTATACTTTTCACCATCCGCGGTCGCGAGTGATGGATCGGCATGGGCGCTATCACGATATCTCTTGCTATAATCACGAAGCGTTCCGTAGCTGGCTCTTCAAAGAGATTGAGTATTACCTGAAAACGTTTCCCATCAACGGCATTCTCATAGATGAACCGCGTGGGCCGGATGTCATCTGTTTCTGTTCTGTTTGTCGCGCTCTTTGCCCCGATGTTGCTGACTTGCAACGCTTTCGCCGCCGCTCGATGATTGATTTCCTCGGTGAGTTGTGCGCCAGTGTCAAGCGAACAGATGCACACGCAAAAACAACGATTGTGCTATTGCCACAGGACATCACGCAGATTGACGAAATGGCCCAGTTGCCTCATCTTGATACGATAGGTTGCCATCTCTTCTGGCAATTGCTCCAACAACCTGTAGATGTAGTAGAGGAATGGGGACAGAAGGTGGTGGCATTGACGCGCCAGCATGGCAAACGCAGCCAGCTCTGGCTGCAAAATTTCAACCTGGATGACCAGAGCGAGCCAGAACTTGAAACCGCTTTCGCTCACCTGCTCAGCGCGGAATCAGACGAAGTCGGTGCCTATTACTATTGGCGCAATAACGCCGACCCCACGTGCGTCTGGCAAACCTCCCGCAGCCTCTTGCGCCGTCTGCCACGCCGCCAACTCTACTGGCAAGCTAGTCGCTTGCCTCGCGCCGATGAAACGGCATAGGGACCGATTGATCGTGTCCGCCTGGAGATTGATATTTTCTGACAAGGGAGGCGGACGCGATAAATCGGTCTCTACGTGGGTGTTGCGTGGGATGTTAGTATTTGATTAGTGCGAAGACATCGTGTCCTTTGAGCTGCTCGCGCCCGTGCAGGAAGGTTAGTTCGACCAGGAAGGCGATACCGGCGATATGGCCGCCCAAATTCTCAACCAGTTCCATAGCGGCTTCGACGGTGCCTCCGGTTGCCAGCAGGTCATCTACAATCAGGACGCGCTCGCCGGGTTGAATGGCGTCTGTGTGCATTTCGACGACGTTGGTGCCGTATTCCAGGGCGTACTCCACGCTGACTGTTCCCGAAGGCAACTTGCCGAATTTGCGTACTGGCACAAAGCCACAGTTGAGCAAATAGGCCAGCGGCGCACCAAAGATAAAACCGCGAGACTCAACACCGATCACTGTCTGGATACCTGCACCCGCGTAGTGCGCGGCAAGGCGTTCGAGAGCGGCCCGAAAAGCCGGGCCATTCTGTAACAATGGGGTAATATCCTTAAAGAGGACTCCCTTTTGCGGAAAATCGGGAATATCCCGAATCCAATCTTCCAGGCGGATAGACTCAGGGGCGGACGACATAAGCGTTTTCTCCTCTAATGTAAAATAGACAACAAGATAGGGCTACTCAGGCAATTTCTCTATTACCCGGTAGCCTCGTATCGTTCTTCATTGTTGATAACGGGATAAACAGGGTTTACTGCTATCACGCACTGAGTATACCGCAGTGTGTACTCTCATGCAAGCGCGTGCCGCCCAATCGCCCAATCGCCCAATTGCTTATCTTCGTTGCGGTGGCCCTTGTGGGGCAGGCGGTGATGGCATCACTGATGGCAACGGTGAGGTGCAATAGGCACATCGGGTCGCTTGAACAGGAACGCTGCTCAGGCAGAACGGACAATCACGAGTTGTTGGTGCCGTGGGTTCCTTTGATTTGTGGAACGCCATCAACGCATTGACAGGTTTGACCACGAAAAAGAAGACGACCAGTGCAACGATAAGAAATGTAATGATCGTGTTGATGAAAGGGCCAACTTGCAGCTTACCACCGCTGTAGCCAATAGGATACACCAGGCTTGCGAGACTATTATTGCCTCCCGTGGGAATGAGCGGAGTAATGATATCGCCGACGAGAGCAGTGACAACGCCAGTAAATGCTGCACCGATGATGATACCGACCGCGAGGTCTACGACGTTGCCGCGTAAAATAAATTTCTCGAAATCGTTGAGTGTGCCTTTTGCGCGTTTCCCAACATTGCTCACTGTCGGGTTGTTGAGTGGATTGTTCCATGTAGACATGTAGAGAACCTCCAAAATATTGTAACTGATGATAATTTTTAGAGAAGCCGTAAGCTGTCTTCCCATAATACAACACGTAGATTAACACAATTAGCGGTCAAATATGCAAGAAATAGCCAGAATGTTAGCTAGAAGCGGAGTCTTGCGAGAGACACAACATGACAGTTGAGCAACTACCATGTTGTGTCTCTCGCAAGACTCCGCATCTTACGCGCTCAGTTTTACGATGGTCACGCCGTCGCCGCCTTCTTGCGGGGGGGCGGACGCGAACGATTTCACCAGGGGATGGTGCGTCAATTGTTCGCGTACTGCTGCCCGCAAGGCCCCGGTGCCTTTGCCGTGAACGATGCGTATGGAGGATATACTCGACATCGCTGCATCGTTCAAGTAGGTCTCAAGTTCCTCCAAAGCGGCATCAACGCGCCAGCCGCGCATATCGAGCTGGGTGGCGACTTCCGGGCGGTCTTCGTAGCGGGGTAGCACAACAGAAGATTGGGCCTGTACTTTCTCATCGGTAGCTGCTTTGCGTTTGCTGACACGTTCCAGGTTATCCACGCTGACGCGAATACGCAACGGTCCCATCTGTACATCGGCTTCGCTGCGGTCAGGTGTGAGACCGAGCAGGTCAGCGTTCTGCCCGAAGCTGAGGACGCGCACAGTGTCGCCGATTTGCAACGGCCCTTCTAGCTTTTCGGGCCTGGGTTCCGCTTTTTTGGCGCGACGTGGCTCTGGTATAGACGCAACTTTTTCTTCGAGGTTGCGCACTTGCTGACGCGACTCGCCGAGGCGCTCGCGGGTCATATTGATGCGGCTGACATCAACTTTGACCTTTGCCAGTGCCGTTTGCACCTCTTCCAGTTCGCGCCGTGCCTGCGCACGTGCCTCATTGAGGATACGCACGCGCTGCTCTTCGAGCTTGTGGCGTTCCTCTTCCAGTTGCTTACGCTGGTATTCGGCCTCGACATGTTCCATATTGAGGTTGAAACGCTCATCCTCGACCGCTTTGCGGTCGCTTTGCAGCCCCTCTAACAGGTTCTCCATACGCACGCCCGCGCTGCCCAGAAACTCACGTGATCGTTCAATAATGCCGCTATCGAGTCCCAGGCGATTGGCGATAGCCAGCGCGTTACTGCGTCCCGGCAGGCCGATATTGAGTTTGTAGGTCGGAGAAAGCGTATCTACGTTGAACTCGACCGATGCGTTGACTACGCCCGGTTGTTCGTGCGCAAAGGCTTTCAGTTCGGAGTAGTGCGTGGTCGCAACCGTGGTCACATGTCGATCCTGCAAGTATGTCAGAATGGCACGCGCCAGCGCCGAACCCTCGCTGGGGTCGGTACCCGCGCCCAACTCGTCGAGTAGTACCAACACCTGTGTGCGCTGTTGTCGCTGAACCAGTTCCTCAGCTCGCTTGCCGCGTATTTCAGATGCATCTTTGCGCTGCTCGGTCTCAATGCGACGCAAAATTTCGATGATGCGGCTCAAGTGCGACGAGAAGGTACTCAGGCTTTGCTCGATGCTCTGTTCGTCGCCGATATCGGCGAAGATATCCTGGAAAACCGCTATCTCAGAAGCCTCTTCGGCGGGAATATGTAAACCCGCCTGCGCCATCAGTGAGAGCAGTCCAACCGTCTTGAGGGCCACCGTTTTACCGCCGGTGTTGGGGCCGGTAATCACGACCATAAAGAACTCGCGCCCGATATGGAAGTTGATTGGGACGACTTTGCCCGTCAGCAAGGGATGGCGTGCATTGTTCAGGACGATACGTCCTTCATTATTCAGGCGTGGTTCTGTAGAGCGCGTCATGCGTGCGTAACGGGCCTTCGCAAGGTGCAAATCGAACTCTGCTAACAGTTCGATGGCTACTTTAAGCGTCTCGGCTTCCTTGCCAATTTCGTTGGAGAGGATGCGCAGAATACGCTCGATCTCCTGTCGCTCTTCCACCTGCAACTGGCGCAGTTTGTTATTGAGTTCAACCACCACCAGTGGTTCGACAAAGACGGTTGCGCCACTGGAAGACTGGTCATGAATGATGCCGCGTACCTGGCTGCGTGCCTCAGATTTCACCGGCACAACATAGCGATCATTGCGAATGGTAATGATATGCTCTTGCAGTGCGTTGCCGAATTCGTTGACGAGCGAGCGCAGTCGTTCTTGCAGGCGTTGATTGGCACCGCGAATATCGAAGCGCAATTTTTGCAGTTTGGGACTCGCGGTATCGCGTACTTCACCGTCTTCGTTAATGGTCTCTTCGATGCGTCGCACAAGTTGTGGGCGTTGCGGTATATCCGCGCCCAGGACATGCAAGAGCGGGAAGGAATCAGGGTCAAGCTTCTCCAACATGCGTGCCACATAGAGAGTGCTTTGAATGGTGGTTAATATTTCCAGCATCTCGGAAGGCATCAGGACGCCTTCGCGGGCAGCACGCACCAGTGAGACGCGAATATCGTGCGCCCCGCGCACGCTTGCATCGGCCTGCAAGTCAAGCAGGCGCGAAGCCTCGGTTGTGTAGGCAAGGCGACGCCGCGCCTCGTCCAAATCTGGTGTGGGTTGCAGTGCCATCACCAGTTCTTTGCTGGCGGAAAAAGACGCTTCTCGCGCAACCTTTTCCTGAATTTTGGGATACTCCAGCGTCAGTATACTTTTCTCATGCATAATACTCTATACTACGTCCTTTTTTGTGCGTTTGCTCACAGATGAGTTCTTTTGCGCTCTATGAATGTTTGTCCTGGAAAAAATGGGAAGAAAATAGCCTCTATAAGATATCACATTTATGCCACTGATGGCGAATGTATTTTCCGGCTGAGCCTGGCGTAAAGTATTGTATGCAGTGGCTTCCTATGCTATACTACGGAGGTCGCAAGCTAAATGACCTGAGACACCCGTTGGGGATTGGAACCATAAAAGTTGTCAAGTTTTCTGTGACATGATAGGACTTGACGGGTCTATTGCTGCGCATGTATGGTATAATGCGTACAGAGATGACGGGTGTTCAGAAAGGTGCATTTCTAATGGAGACTCAAGAAGAACGACTACTAATAATGGAATTCGATTTGAAACGCTTCAAAACAGAAACCATTAAAGCTTATGGCGACATGGCGTATGAAATGGTTATCGTTAAGGGCCTCTCAGAAGACAGTATCAGGCGATTAGCGAAACTGTCTGAAACAATGGAAAAACGCTTTGAGCGCGTAGATACCCGTCTGGATGGGATGGACGTGCATTTAGAAAGCATGGATGGCCGCCTGAACCAAATGGACACCCATCTGAACCAAATGGATAGCCGCCTGAATCGACTAGAAACAACGTTGAGCGAGCATACAGCATTGTTTGCTCAAATTCTTGCACGCCTCCCAGAAAAACCTTGACCCATCTTTGCTTGCACGCGCTCAATTAAGTCGGCACTTCGCGCAACGCCCAAAGAATTCCAGCCTGTGACCCTCAATGGCGAAATCGGCGGAGGATTCTATGCGGGCAAGCTGTTCTTTGCTGAGACAGGCGTCAATCTCGCTTACTTTGCCACAGGTGGAACAGGTGATGTGGTGGTGATGGCGACCCGTGTCATGGCAGAAGCGGAAACGGTGCGTGCCATCGGCAAATTCGACGCGGTCAAGCACATGCAGTTCTTGCAATATCTCCACGGCGCGAAAGACTGTTGCTCGCCCGACATCGGGGTCACGCGCCAGCGCCATATCCCATAACTGCTCAGCCGTAAAGTCTGAGCCAACGGTCTCGACTAGCAAGAGTGCGAGTGTACGACGGGGGCCGGTGATTCGCAATCCCTGTTGTTTGAAGGCATCCAGAATGGTTTCAATGGTTATCGTCATTGATACGGGTCTTTCGTAGGCTTTATTGATACAAGATATCATTACACACTGATTGTACCACGCATAAAAAAGCGCGTCAATCTGTCAATTCGGTGATGTATCAATCTCCCATGCGGTATACCCGGTTTGCGTGTCCTCTACCATGATATATGACGGTTGTTTCCATAATCGCCGGGCTACCCACACATCACCTGCCGCACCGGAGAAATTGCCAACTGTGCCAAACAATACGTATGATGCCAGTCCAGGCAGGACAAGCGTCAAGATAATCGCTGCTAGAGTAATCACAACGAGCGAAGCTAAACTCACCACGAGATACTGATTGCGCCGGAACAATTGCTCTTTCGCGCCACAGTAGAGCGCGAACGGCAATTTTGTGCCAAAGTACGGCTTGCCACCCCATAGTAGAAAGATCAAACCATGTATGGCTTCGTGTACTGGCAAAATGATGATATAGGCCAGAATATTGAGCAATATCCACAATAATACGCCGGGCAAATTTAATGGCGCAATTGCCATGTGGTAGTGCCAGGCATACGCGCCAATAGTGAGTGCCACGAAAAAGATCAGCCCGATTCCCAGCATAACCAGGCTCAATTGTGCCAGCGGTTGCATTTGTTGTGGTGCCAGTAGCTCTATCTCATCAATTTTGCGCAGCTTGCCTGCCTCTATCTTCACCTGCTGTTCCCGCGTTAGGCGTGGGTGAAAACGATCAATTAAAGTTAATGACATATGGTTTGCCTCCCTGATTATTCCATTCTAACATACATCTTGCTAGTTGATGTCACTTACAGCGCGGCATTTACGTGTTATTCACAGCAGTCTTGAAGTAGTTCATCTCATAGCTTGAGGATAGGAAAGGAAACAAGCAATATGAGGAAACTTCACAACACACCTATTTCCCCTGTGATTGCCTCGATGATACGGTTTGTACACCTTTGCGTATCATGATAGTGGCGCACCCTTGTGGCCGCCATCTTTCCTAACATACATTCCGCTGGTTCTTTCTCCACCTGCTATACTATAGTCTTAACACAGGTTGAACATATGAACAGAAAGGGAATATCTATGCGGCGCGTACAGGCCTGGAAAGTACTCTGCTTTATTTTTGCCGCGTTCTGGCTTATATTCGCGGTGGTACTGATTGTTTTTTCGCAGTTCCCTTTCTATGTGATTAGTATCGCGTTAACGACGATTCTTGCGCTTTCAGTACTGATAATTATTCTTGCGTGGGCGTATCAAAATAATGTCTAGATAGGTATGACGATACACCCATCACAAGCATGAAGAAGGATAGAACATGATTGATATCTGTATGTTGGGGACGGTTGGCATGATGCCGATGCCGGGCCGTTGGCTTTCCAGTGTTCTATTGCGTTGCGGCTCGACGTTGACGCTGTTCGATTGTGGCGAAGGGACGCAGGTACCGTGGAAAGCGAGTGGTTGGGGTTTTCGCCAGTTGGGGGCCATTTGTTTTTCGCATATGCATGCCGATCATGTCGCGGGTTTGCCCGGTGTCCTCTTTATGGTGGCACATGCCGGGCGTACCGAACCACTGGATATTTATGGCCCGGTCGGCACCGGCTATGTAGTTGAGGGATTGCGTCGCATTGCTGCTGATATGCCTTTTCCTATCAATATTCATGAGATAAAGGGCGGCGCACAGTTTTCGTTGCCCGGTGGCATGCACGGCTCGTGCGTTTCCGCGAAGCATGGCATTCCATGCCTGGCGTATCGCGCTGAGCTTGGACGTAACCGCGCCTTTCAGGTTGAGCGAGCACAGGCGCTGGGTTTGCCAGTACAACTGTGGTCACGTCTGCAACACGGTGAGACGCTCGAATATAATGGACAGACGATTATGCCGGAGCAGGTGCTTGGCCCACCACGTCGCGGTCTTTCTGTCGCCTACATCACGGACACGCGCCCAATCCCGGCATTGCATGAACTCGCCCGCGATGTTGATTTGCTCATCTGCGAAAGTATGTATGATGATCCGGCAGATTTGCCTCTGGCATATACGAATTCGCATATGTTGGCCGAGGAATCCGCCGCCATCGCCAGGGCAGCGGGTGCGCATGAGCTGGTATTGACGCATTTCAGCCCTAAAATTAACGACCCGTCCGGGGCAGAAAAAGCGGCCCGGCGTGTTTTTTCCAACACGCGGGCCGCGAGGGACGGCATGGTGATTACGCTGGATTTTGCCTGACCTGTCCTGGCTTGACCTGTCCTGGCTTGCCCTGTCCTGGCTTGTCGCAACCAAATGAGAGCATTGCGCGGGCGGACGCGATAAATCGGTCCCTACAGGCAGCGAATCAGTTTCACTTGCGTGGTAAAATTGTGCTATGATAATCTCACCTGTACCTGTAGCTGTCATTGAACACAAGCCAGAGGAGGCAAACGTGGATTTTTCCCTGACCGACGAACAGAAGATGATTCAGCAGACTGTGCGTACTTTTGTAGAACGCGAACTGTTGCCGCTGGAAAATGAAGTGCTACAATCGGAGGGCAAATACCCGACCGGTATTGAGCCAGACCTGTACTATTCGTTGCAAGAGAAGGCGAAAGAGATAGGCTTCTGGGGTATCAACACACCCGAAGAGTACGGCGGCGCGAACCTCGGCGCGGTAATGTCTGCCCTCATCGCGATGGAATTGGGGCGCACGCTGGTTCCTTTCGCCTTTGGTGGAGGAGCCGATAACATTCTCTATCACGGTAACGCGCAGCAGAAAGAAGAGTATCTTATTCCCACCATCGAGGGCAAACGCAAGTCGTGTTTTGCGCTCACCGAGCCCGGCGCTGGCTCCGACCCGTCGGCGATTCGCACCACTGCCGTCAAAGATGGCGGCGATTGGGTGATTAACGGGCAAAAGGTCTTTATTACCGGCGGCAACGAGGCCGATTTCACGATGGTCTTTGCTGTGACCGACCGCGACAAAGCTCCGCAAAATGGCGGCGTGACCTGCTTCCTGGTAGACCGCTCGATGGGCTGGAAATCGCGTCCCGTTCCCACCATGGGTGGCTGGTCGCCCGCCGAACTCTTCTTCGACAACGTGCGTGTGCCAGAAGACCATGTTCTCGGCGAGGTCGGCCACGGTTTCTCGCTCGGCATGCAGTGGATCGGCCAGGGGCGCTGGCTCATCGCTTCACGCTGCGTTGGCACGGCTGAACGTCTGTTGCAGATGGCCGTTGACTATGCCAAACAGCGCGTCACCTTTGGTCAGCCAATCGCGGACCGGCAAGCGATTCAATGGATGATCGCGGACTCTGCCGTGGAAATTCAAGCCACCAAATGGCTCGCCTTCCACGCCGCCTGGAAAGCGGATCAGCATGTAGATAATCGTCACGAGGCCAGTATGGCGAAACTTTACGGCTCCAACATGGCGAACCGCGTCGTAGACCGCGTGATGCAGATACACGGCGGCATGGGCTATACCCGCGAGATGCCCATTGAGCGCTGGTACCGCGACCTCCGCGTCACCCGCATCTACGAAGGCACCGACGAAATCCAACACTTCATCATCGCCCGCGCTTTGCTCAAGGGGTATGCCAAAATTGGTGCGTGGGACTAGCGTTTTTGTTCGTTTACGTCTGTCAATGTAAGCCTATGTCAATGGTATTGGGTGTCAAGTTGGGTGTCAAAAAAGGCGAAAAAATACTCTGGTTCATTTATTAGAGCCAGAGTATTTTTACTGTAGTGATGGCTGTCAGGGCTTTTCTGGTAGACGTGCGAGAATTTGCGCAAGCACGTTTTCTACTCGGTCTAAGTGCGTGTCTACTGTGCTTAGCCGGGTATCTATGCTTTCCAGGTGGGTATCCATGCTTTCTAGACGTTCAAAAATTCTTCTGATGTCTTGTCCTTGATGTCGTATGACTCCAAGTAGGATGGTGATATTTTCATCGGCTTCCTGAGTACGACGAACTATTTCCTGCCGAAAAATTGCAAAGGTTTGTTCTAAGGTGGCGATTCTCTCTTCTTGCGTTGCCATTGGAAACTTCCTTTTCACTCGGTTTGTTCTGTTATCACTATGATACTTTGCCTTTGCCGTTTTGTCCAGCTATCTGGTTAATCCGCTTCATGTCAGGCCATTTGTTTTTCTTTTGTATCCTTTCTGGTTTGCCTCTCGTACCTCTTCCTGCGTCTCTCAAGGTTTTTCTTCGTCTGTAGATATTTACCAATAAGCTTTGATTGGCTTTCTTTGGCTTCCAGGTCGAGGACGTAGGGATGGCGGAAGTCTTCAAACTGGCCTTGCCACTCTCCCGGTAAAGGCTTGAATTGTAGTTTTTGCGCTAATTATTCGCCATTTTCGGTATTGGCTACTGTAATTGTGTTCTGTAGCATGGTTGGTGGGTACATAGAACCGAGTAACCTGTACGGGTGGTATAAGAAGCTTCTCAAGAGTGCAGAGTTACCGGATATTCGCTTCCATGACCTGCGGCATAGTGCAGCAACAATCTTGCTCGGTATGGGTGTTCATCCAAAGGTAGTGCAGGAGCTGCTTGGGCATAGCAGTATTAGCATGACACTGGACATCTATTCGCATGTGCTTCCATCTATGCAGCAAGAGGCAATGGACACAATGGATGATTTGTTCAAGTAATCATGGATTTTTGCGGCGGGCCTTCCTGGGCGAGTACAACAGGAGACTCGTGCGCCATGCTCATTTAAGCATGGCGCACGAGTCTCCTGTTGTGATACGGGACGCCGTAATTTCTCAGCGACGAATTGAGGACTCAACTTGCTACATGTGAGAGTGGGCCGGCAGTATCGGGGAACTCTGCGGTGTTCAGTACCTGTATACCTGCGTGCTGTTTGCCATTGAATGGCGTCACAATCGGGTTGGGCTGACCTTGCTCGCAGCCAGGATTGAAAGGAACTTTGGGATTATTGAACCAGAGACCGAGATGGTACTGGTGCGTCGGCGGAAACGCTACGGACGGGTTCTGGTTGTCGCCGAGCGAGACTGAGAACGTTTCCACATTGAAGATACCGCGCACTGTGGCACTCCCTGCACCGGCATAATTCGTCTGGATATCGCTCTGGTACCACGCGACACCGAATGGCTTGTTGGGTAGTTCGAGGATAAAGAGGTCAAAACCAGTGTTGGCGGCCAGACCGCTGACGTTCACCACCATCTTATCATTCAGTGAACCAGGGTGATGGTTACAGTGCCGCTCGCTTTTGGCAGGCACGCACTGATACCGGGCGAGGGTATCAAATTAAAATGAAACGAACTGGCAGGTTCTGCCGATTGCAGGCTGGCGCTGGCGTGGCTCACAGCCTTTGCCGAGGCCGACGAGTTGAGCGAAAATGCGCTCAGTAGCCCTACAGCCACGAGGGCAAGAGCTACAAGGACGAAACTCTTCATCCAATGGATTTTCACAGGCACATGGATCATGAGGATGAGTTTCCTTTCTTTTCACTAAGAACTATCAAACGACACATGAGCAGGACAGGAAAATTTCTTAAGGTGATGGAGAAACCCGGATAATTCCTTCGGGTTGCACGCTTTCATCATACTGTCGAAACCTGTCCTGTGCTAAGTGTAGGGGAAATTGCGTTCGTGTTCGTCGGCAATATTACCCATTTTTGTATGCATTGTGCCTGGACGCATGGGTAGGCTTACCCATAATAATCTTCTGGCGGCAAAATACTATACTTTTCAAGTCAAAGGGTATAAAATAGGTGGGTAATCTCCTGTGAAGTGGACAATACACGGTAGTAATTTCGAGAGGGGGACACTTGTCAATGGCGCAATTAGATATGCGTGCAAACGCGCACAGAGTCATGTATTTTGTGATAGTCCAGTTTATCGCGCTCGCGGGCTGGGTTATAGTGCAGTCATTCTTCTTCCTTTCCCCGATTGTCCAGGTTGGGCACAACATTTCATTTGCCGCGGTCATGGTGATCGAGATCATCTGGTGGCTTGCAACCCTTGTCATTATGTTTCTTCTGTTCAGACGAGAATACACCTCCTTTGTTACAGCTGTTCTCGCGCTGGAGGATGCCAATACCAGGCTGCGGCACAGGACGAACGTCATCCTATCAGAGGTAGAGCGAAATAATGCAGGCGATCAGGGAGAAGGCTCCGAACCGGCCTGAAAACTGGCCTTCCCATTGCTAAAATGCTCACTTCGTGAACGAGGACGGACGCCCACAAGGGGCATGCCATGCAAAGAAGAAGCATGCACGCTTCGTGGGGGAAGGGAACGGACGCCCGCGAGGGGCCCCACCCCACGCTTACAAGTATAGGTTTTTTGGAAAGCCACAGGATGACCGCTTGAAAAGTACTAAGATGCATTTTTTAACCGCCGCCTGTCATTCTGAGTGCAGCGAAGAATCTGCGTCCCACAAGAGATTCTTCGTTGCACTCAGAATGACAGATTCTGGAACTGGCCGTGAACGTTGTCGCCGGTAATGGAAGATACATGCTTGAAATGTGCTTGCATTGCTTGTCAAGCTGCTTATGCATTCGATTCTGGGCATCTTTTGCCTCTTCTCCAAAAAACCTATACTTGTAAGCCCACCCCACGTCCGCACTACCCCCGCCCTTACTATGCCACGATGCCCGTTCTGCCCGTCTATAGTAGGGGCGAGCGGGGTGTGGCTGTGGGGTGGATGGCCCTGGTGGGCGTCCGTCGTTCTCATGTAATTCTCCTGATTTTACCAGTAGTATCCCTTGCGGGTACTCTGGCTCCCTATTGCTTTTTGTAGTATGATATGGCGCAAAGATGTACTCCGAAAAGGAACAAAATCTATGAGCGATCAGCTTGCTTCACATGGCCCGTTTTCTCTATCAATAGATGGGCGCAGCCTCAATATCCTTGAGACAATGAGCGACGCTTTTATATTGTTGGATAACCAGTGGCAAGTTGCTTACATGAATCCCCAGGCTGAGCCTATTTTGCAGCGGTCAAGGGAAGAGCTGATTGGGAAAAATATCTGGGAAGTCTGCCCTAAAGGAGTTGGTTCGCCCTCATACAACACATATCACGAAGCCTTTGAGACGCTACAACCTGTTCAGTTTGTCGAATTCTATTTTGCGATAAATAAATGGATAGAATCGCGTGTGTTCCCCTCTGTGGACGGACTTGCCGTTTATTTTCTGGATGTGACCCCACGTATTCAAGCACAACAGGAGTTGCGCCTGAGTGAAGAGCGCTTGCGTCTGGCTATGAGTGGTACATCCATCACCATGTATCAGCAGGATAAGCAGTTACGCTATACCTGGATGCACAATCCTCTGTCAGCTTTTTCACCGGAGATGATTGCCGGCAAAACGGATGCGGATTTTGTGCCGCCTGATGAAGCCAGAAAATTAACAGAGATCAAGCAACAGGTACTTCGTAGTGGGGAAGGAACACGCACAGAACTGAAAACGACCAGTGACGCGGGTATGCATGTGCATGACCTGACAATAGAACCTTTGCGCGATAAAACTGGTACGATTATCGGCGTGACCGGCGTTTTCGTTGATATCACCGCACACAGACAGATGGAAGCCACTTTACGCCAGAGCGAGGCCCTCAGTCGCTTTATCATGGAATCCATGCCGCAAAAAATCTTTACCGCGAAACCGAACGGCGACGTAGATTACTTCAATCAGCAATGGATGGGGTTTACCGGACTTACTTTTGAGCAAATTCGAGACTGGGGCTGGACGCAGTTTATTCATCCCGAAGATGTGGAAGAAAACGTCAGTCGCTGGCATCATTCCATTGATACAGGCGAGCCATTCCAGTTTGTCCATCGTTTCAGGCGCAGCGACGGTGTCTATCTGTGGCACCTGAGCCGTGCGCTCCCGATGCGTGACGAGCGTGGCAAGATTGTGATGTGGATTGGCTCGAATACCGATATTTCTGAGCAAAGAGAATTGGAACAACGCAAAGATGATTTTATCTCCATGGCGAGCCATGAACTGAGAACACCGATTACCACACTCAAAGGCTTTACGCAAGTTATTTCAAGGAAGCTTGAGCGACAGGGCTTCCATGATCTTGCAAGCTACTTTTCCATCATGGATAAACAGATCAACCGCCTGACCCGACTCGTCACTGAGTTACTGGATGTTTCCAAAATCCAGGCGGGCAGATTGGACTACGACGCAGAGCCGGTTGATATTGACGATCTGGTTAGTGAGACCGTCGAGATGTTGCAACTATCCAATCTTACTCATATCCTTTCAATAACGGGTGCAACTTCTGCCACAATTCTCGGAGACAAAGACCGCCTGAGTCAGGTCTTGACCAATCTCATCGGCAACGCCGTCAAATATTCGCCCCAGGCCCAAAATGTTGATATTTCGCTGACCGCAACCGATACCACGGCGATCATCAACGTCACCGATTATGGTGTGGGTATTTCACCTGAACATCAAGATAAAATTTTTGACCGCTTTTACCGTGCCTTTGACACGCATGACAGGGCATTCCCTGGCTTAGGTATGGGCTTATACATCGCCTGCGATATCGTTCTCCGGCACGGTGGCACGCTTACCGTTGCCAGCGAAGAGGGCAAAGGCTCAACATTCACCGTTGTCCTTCCACAAAAATGAAGGGGAGAGAGAAGAGCAATGCGCATGTCAGACAGGCCTTGGCCTGTCTGACATGCGCATTGCTCTTCTCTCTCCCTGACCCCTTGACATTTTTATGACTTTGATGTAAAATTATGACTGGTGAGTCACGAAAAGTTTTCGTGGGTCATCAAATATACTAGATAGTCAATGTACACATTCTTGATCATATATTCGTACATCTAACAGGACAGTGGTAGCAAAGAGGCTTACTATGCAAACGGTTCATACGCCAACAACATCGCTCAAGGAAAAGCAACGTAAGGAACGCGAGGAACTGATTCTTCAGGCGGCTGAAGAGGTATTCCAGGCAAAAGGTTATCATGAGGCCTCGATGGATGAGATTGCCACTCGCGTTGGTATTGCCAAAGGCACGATCTACACACACTTCCCTGGCAAGGAAGAACTGGTGATCGAAATTTTCAATCGCAATATGCAGAAGTTTCTGGATGGCGTTGAGGCTATTAGTGCTACAGAGCAAACCCCACGGGCGAAGCTTGAGGCGATTCTTCAATTTATCTATACAGGGTTGTATACGAAACACACACATCTACTTTCAATACTGTACAATGGCGTAGATTTGAAGCGGATGATCGTTGAAAAGAGTGGCTGTGTGCGCGAACGCTGGGATTCCCTGGTTATACGCATTACGCAACTGCTTGAAGAGGGAAAAGCGGTGGGGGAATTTGATTCCGCTATCCCGACAAAAATTATGGTGTTCACGTTTTTTAGTTTGTTTTCGCCAAAGGCCTATGATCTTCTCCTGCTAGGAGAAGATTTCACGCCCGAAGACCTTATCAATAATCTCCGGCGTGTCTACTTCAATGGCATAACAAAGCACGACGAAAAGGACGTAAAGTAAGAAGGAATTCTCTTATGGAAACAGTATCGCAAAGCTCGCAGACGAACGATGCCACTTTGAGTGGGAGTGCTGCGAATCAGGATGTAGAAGCTCCACGGTTCACGCGCCGTGAGATTCTGTTTACGATGACGGCGGTCTTGCTGGTGATGTTGCTTGCCTCGCTCGACCAGACGATTGTGGGAACAGCGATGCCCCGCATCATTACCGACCTGCAAGGCTTTGACCGCTATACCTGGGTAACGACCGCGTACCTGTTGACCTCAACAGTGATGGTGCCTATTTATGGAAAGCTTTCCGACCTCTTCGGACGCAAGCCCATCTTTTTGATCGGCGTCGTGCTATTCCTGATAGGCTCTGCCGCTTCGGGTGCAGCCCAGTCAATGAACCAGTTGATCGCCTTCCGCGCCTTCCAGGGTCTGGGTGCAGCCGCGCTGTTGCCAATCGCGCTGGCGGTGATTGGAGACCTGTTCACGCCCCGCGAACGTGGCAAATGGCAAGGTGTGACCGGTGCCGTCTTTGGTATCTCGTCCGTGCTTGGCCCGACGGCTGGTGGCTGGATTACCGACAACAGCACGTGGCGCTGGGTGTTCTATGTCAATGTGCCGATTGGTATCATCGCACTGCTGGTACTCATCTTCTTGATGCCAACCTTGCGTAGCAAAAATACGGGCAAAGCTTCGGTTGATTACCTCGGCGCGACATTCTTGATCCTGGGAACAGTACCACTGTTGCTGGGTTTTACGTGGGCAGGTTCCACGTACCCATGGCTATCGTGGCAGGTTCTTAGCCTGTTTGGTGGCGCAATCGTCTTTGTGGCGATGTTTGTTCTCTACGAGGCGTACCTGGAGCGGCGAGATGCGCAACCAATCATTAACCCCAGCTTGTTTCAGAATAGCATCTTTTCGGTCTCGGTGATCATTACGATGATTACGAGCATGGGGATGTATGGCTGTATCCTGTTCCTGCCCCTGTATGCGCAGGGCGTGCTGGGTATCTCAGCTACCAATAGTGGTCTGATCCTCACGCCATTGATGGGCGGCTTGATACTCAGCAGTGTCATTTCCGGCCTATTGTTATCGCGCTTTGGCAGATATAAATGGCTCGCGTTTGTCGGTATGGTCATCACTATTGGTGGCTCATTTTTACTGCAACGGCTGGATGTGAACTCAACGTATAGCGAGCTGATTATAGCGATGATAGTGCTGGGTCTGGGGCTTGGTTTTAGTATGTCGCTTTACACTACTGTCGTACAGAACGCGCTGCCAAAGTTCATAGGTCAGGCGACATCGGGACTCACATTCTTCCGCTCGATTGGTGCAACCATCGCAGTGGCGGCAATGGGTTCCCTTTTGACCTCGGCTTATGTGCCGGGTTTTCACAGTGCCCTTTCGGCCACCGTTAAAAAGGTTGTGCCGGGACAGGCGCTCAGTGTTTTCGATGATCCGAATGTCTTGCTCTCGGCGGACTTGCAGAAGCAGTTGATTGCCAAATTTGCCGCTTTTGGCCCACAGGGTATGACATTGTATAACCAGATTCTGGAAGCGGTGAAAGTTGGTTTGACGAGCGGCATTCACAACGTGTTCGTGTTGAGTACCATCCTCATGGTCATAGGTTTCTTTGCCATCTTCTTCCTGAAGGAGATTCCACTGCGTGGTGGCAGGAGAACGGTTGCAAGCGGCGAAGCATCCGCGCATACGAATGAAGAGGTTGCCCCGGCGGTAATGATGCACTAACCTGTCCTCTTCCCGAAAGCCGATACATCGGCGGTGGGTACGGTAAACCGGCCCCTACACACCCGTACTTTCAAGAGGTTTTTTGCTACGCCTGGTTCCCCGCCCTGTCATGCTGAGTGCAGCGAAGAATCTCTTGTGGCACGCAGATTCTTCGCTGCACTCAGCATGACAGGGCGGCGATGGGCGTGGCAAAAAACCTCCTGTTGAAAGACACACCCGTAGGGGCCGGTTTACCGTGCCCACCGCCGATGTATCGGCCTGATATCATTGTTCAATTTATCGGCCTGATATCATTGTTCGATGTGCCAGTCTAATACCGGCGATAATAGCGGCGGCGGCGATGCCAGGTGCGGTACGTCAACAGGTGCCAGAGAGCTACCAGAATGATTGCCCCTATCAGCGCCCGGATGAGGGGTACACCGGCAACAGAGTAATCGGTAAAACCGCTAATAATGATGACCTGCGTCATCAACCAGATGCCTACCAGAGCCGCAATGATAGCTCCGATGAAGCCAAACGGGAGCCGCCAGCCGACAATAAATTCGGCGACCAATCCAACGATGGCTGCGACGATCAGATACACGATAAAATTCGTGCTAAAATCCCAGACGTTGTTGCCAACTTTAATGGTGATGCCAGATGCGAAAATGGCGCTGTGGATGAAAGCGTGAAGCATAAGTTCCCTCCTCCTAAAAGGTATTCAGCTCTAATAATCGTGATAATTGCTGAATTTACCTACCAATAGAACGTACTACCCTGTGTTTTTGTCACGGCCAACAGATTTATTCGTGCTTATCAAATTTTTATCGTAACTTGAACTTTTCTGGAACTTATCCTGTTATATTATTAACAGGGGTTTTTGACTTTTTCTTGAACAGCATTCTATCTGTCTAAAGATGCAGTGCGGAGAGATTTTTCTCTCATAAGGAGGACATATGCGCAGGTGGCGAGATCATAGCCGGGGAAACTTTTACCGGGTGTCGTGTCTTGTTGTTGCCGTGTTGTGCGCTACAATATCCCTCGCAGCGTGCGGCAGCAGTAGCACTGTCAACAACCAGACGACGCAGAGCGGCAGTGGCATTCACAAGATCAAGCATATTATTGTCATTATGCAAGAGAATCGTTCGTTTGACTCGTATTTCGGCACCTATCCGGGAGCGGATGGCATCCCCATGAAAAATGGCGTACCAACAGTGTGCGCTCCAGACCCAAAGACAGGTCAATGCGTGAAGCCGTACCACGATCCAGCCCTATTGAATGGTGGTGGGCCGCATGGTCAGGCAAACGCAATCGCTGACATTAACGGCGGCAAAATGAATGGGTTCATTACACAGTCGGCATATGGGCGGCGCGGTTGCTCTGTTACCAATAACCCTATCTGTAGCGGCACCAACCCTACGGATGTGATGGGCTACCATGATGCCCGCGAGATTCCCAACTACTGGTCATATGCGCAACACTTCGTGCTGCAAGACCACATGTTTGAGCCGAACGCCTCGTGGAGCTTGCCCGCTCACCTTTTCATGGTATCAGCGTGGTCGGCACACTGTAAATCGTCAAATCCATCGAGTTGCGTAAATAATGATAAGGGTCCCGTCAAGATAAATGTAGCCAACACGTATTCGGCTGATTATGCCTGGACCGATTTGACCTACCTGCTGTATAAGGACAAGGTCAGTTGGGCATACTATCTGGATCAAGGGGCGCAGCCGGATTGCGCAGATGATGCCATGCTATGTTCTGCCAAAGCGCAGAGTGTGAAGGTGCCGGGCATCTGGAATCCTTTGCCGATGTTCGATACAGTCAAGCAGGATGGGCAACTTGGCAACATCCAGGACATCTCGAATTTTAGCACCGCCGCGAAGGATGGAACCTTGCCTGCTGTTTCATGGGTTGTGCCAAACGGCACGAACAGTGAGCATCCGCCTGCTCTTGTGAGTACCGGTGAATCTTATGTCACCAGTCTGATCAATGCTGCGATGCAGGGGCCGGATTGGAATAGTACCGCTATCTTCCTCGCGTGGGACGACTGGGGTGGTTTCTACGACCATGTGGTGCCGCCGAGCGTGGATCAAAACGGCTATGGTCTGCGTGTGCCAGGATTAGTGATTAGCCCTTATGCCAAACAGGGCTACATTGATCACCAGACATTGAGCTTTGATGCATACTTGAAGTTCATCGAAGACGATTTCCTCGGTGGTCAGCGTCTCGACCCCAAAACCGACGGTCGCCCTGACCCGCGTCCAACGGTGCGCGAAAATGTCGCGATACCTGGCAATCTTGTCAACGACTTCAATTTTAACCAGACGCCCAGAGCGCCGATGGTGCTATCAATTCATCCTGCGCCGGGGCCGGCGTCAACGCCATAATCGCGCCCCTACTATTGTTCCTCCGGTGGCAGTAGCTTGCGGAAAAAGAGAAAGAACATAATTACATTCAAACCCTGGAGGATCGCACCAATCTCGAAAGGGAGCGCTAGCGACACACTGTCAAAAAGGTAGCCAGCCAGTGCAGGACTCATAGCTGATGTAATCTGTGCAGGCAGGTTGGCTAAAGCGCCGACGGTGCCGCGCTCCTCCGGTGGCAGTACCCCCATCACATACGATTGCCGCAGAGGCAAACCCATACGTTGCGCCATCATACGCACAAGGTAGAACGCTCCGGCCAGCCAGAACGTTGGCGCGAGTACCATTGGAATGATTAAGATAGCCTGAAATGTGCGGCTGACCACGATGGCACGCACGAGGCCCAGGCGTTTCGCGAAGCGTGCCGCCCACAGGTTTGACACCATAGCCGCGAGATTGATGAGCGAGAAAAGCAGACCAATTGCTTCCGGTCCGGCCCCATAGCGCCGGAAGAACCAGTAGGTGATGAAGGGGCCAAAGAAGCCGACTGCGAGGCCATTGACGCTATTAGTTGCCCACAAACGCAGAAGTATGGCCCAGGATTGACTTGAGATATTGAGACGGGGGAGTCGCGGAGCGCGTATCCGTTTGAGCGTGGCGCTGGAAGACTGTGCTACTTTGGGCGGTGTGCGGCGCGTTTCTGTTAAAGGCACGGCCAGCAGCCCTGCAATCAACGCCAGTGCCGCCATGATCAGAAATTCCAGTTGATAGCTTGCCAGTCCTTGCAGATGCAATAAACCAATGGATGCCAGCGCGATCGGTAGTATTGTCAATGGGCCAGTGCCAATCAATGCGCCAAGCGACGAGGCGAAAGCAATCCAGCCAAACAGGGTATTGCGATGACGTGCCGGTACGTTATCGGCGAGAAACGCTTGTTCGGCTGGCTGATAGGGGCCTATCATACCTGCACCTGCACCTGCACCTCGGCCAAATGAGCCAAGCGCGGCGAAAACAAATAATATTGCCTCGACGTGCGAAAACGCAAAGACGAATGCTGCCAGCGCGGCAAACCACGGCAAAATGACGATGAACGGTTTGCGTCCGAAGCGGTCGGAGAGCAGACCAGTAATGCCGCTCAACACGGCAGAAGTAATCGCGACCACGACAAATAGCGTACCCAACGTCAACGCGCTGTAGCCAATCAGGGCGAGATAAATAGGCACAATGATGCCCGCGAGCGCCCGTCCCGCGCTCATAAAGGCACGAGCGGCCAGCAACAAGCGCATGTCGCGTGTAACCCAATCCGGCGAGAGGCGCGTTCGTATGCGTTGCCGCAGTGGAGGATGATTGTTCTCAGGGGTAGGAACAGTACGCTGTTGTTCTGGCTGCTCTATCGGGTTGAAAGTATCAGGTGGTTCAGCGGTAGATTGTGGAACAGGTACAGGCGTTTCTGGTTGTTTTGGCTGAAATGGCTGCATAAATAATTATTCCTTGGAAATGATGAAAAGCGACAGCAATTACATGCAAGAGAATTGCTGTCGCTTTTCATTATACGACGTGTTGTTATATATTGGCATGCTCAGCTATAGCATAAAGCCAGTAGGGGCCGATTGATCGGCCCGTGTCCCAAACAATATCACGGCAAACTTTACCCACATTGCCGATCAATCGGCCCCTACATTTACGGCATGAAGGCGTAGAGATGATGATCCATGTTGCCCACATAGAGTACCCCATTGGATATGGAGGGGGAACCATAGAATAGTGAGCCACTGCCTGTGTCATTGTAACGGAAGAGTGTGGCTGATGTTGTTGCATTTACCACGATCAAGTATGTCCCTTCCGTAATCGCGACGACTCCTGGCACAACGGAGACGGCACCCAGTATGGGGCCGCCACTCATACAATGCTGCCAGATGAACGAACCGTTTGCCGGATTAACCGCACGTAAGCCGCCTGCACAGTTGGCACCATTAATGGTCGTATGTCCTCCAGCTACATAGAGCGTTTGACCATCGAACGCGCTGGGTGAGATGGTCCCGCTGCCGCACTGGGGGCAGTCGCCGCTAATTGCGACTCTTGCTTCCCAGACAGGTCCCTGGTGGATCAAGTTACGGTTAAAGGCGTAGTAGATGCCGTTTTTGTTGCCTACGCCGACCATTGGTGTGGAAACACCATTAATGGTAGCCGTGAAAAGGGTCGGCGTGCTGCCAAAATCGGTATCGAACCCTTGTTGTGATGACGGGACTTGCCAGGATGTGACATAGGAGAGGTCAGCAACGTGTAGCTTAATCATCGCCTCTCCATATGGTTCAGCCGAGCCACAGGAACCGCCATTGCCCGTCACAAAGTACAGCCAACCAGTCGAGGGATCAATCGTTGGCGCTCCCCAGACGCCTGCGCCGGTACACCCATTGGGTACCGTATTGAAGACATGTTGAATGGCCCCGGTACTCTCATTCATCATCACCACTTGTCCCTGTACTAAGGGGCAATCACCGAAAGAGGATACCCCGATATAGACGCTGCCATTATAGACCGTTGGCGAACTCCAGATGAAGTGGCTGGGAGATGACCCCAGGCTGGTACGCCAGATGACTGTGCCGGTTAAGGCGTTCAGTGCGTAAAAATGGGCATCGCCGCCACCTACCAGGTCTACAGAGGTGGCTACGCCATTGATGTTTACCGTGTCTATTGTGGTCGTGCTGGCGACGCCAGCGGTAACGGGATTGCAACTCGTGTCGGTTGTCATGCCCAGGTAAGTTGCCCAGGCCAGTCCATTGCTCAACGTTGTCGCGTGTTCGTAGCCGTCCCATGACCCCCAGTACACCAGGTTGTTGGCTTCCACTGGCTGTGTCGAGATGCCACCTCGCGCCGTATGCGTCCATTTGAGCTTCAGGTTCGGTGCGGTAGACGCATTGATCGCGGTTTCTACACTATTGTATCCATCATGCGCACCATCCGACAGGTATGTCGGCCAATCCCCTGTAGCGGCTGTGGCGGCCAGTGCGGTGGGCGCGAATAAAGTGGCTAGCAGGAGTAGTAATCCAGTTACCATACCGATGTGAGCGTTTTGCCGTACCCACTTTCCTATTGCGCGAATGCTCTCACTCTTCATAGTGATACAGTCCTCTCTATTTCTGCTGCTATGAGCAAGAAAAAGTCTTTGCTGCGGGAATTCAGCTCCCTCTGCTGTACAGCTCAAATTTGGGTTAAGGCGCAACCGTGATCGGTGCGTTATTGGAGACCATCCCTGTGGTGCTATCCGTGTAACGCCAGATTTGCGCTCCATCTGTTGCGCTGAGCGCGTAGACGAAGTCGCTTCCTACTCCCACATAGATGACATGTTGGGAGACGGTAAGCGGCGTGCCTGCGTATTGATCCAGGGGATGTTTCCAGAGCTGCGTCCCATTTGAAGCCTGAATTGCGGCAATCGCACTTTGTGAGGCGGTAGTATCGGTAGTGCTACCGGCTGGATTGACGGTAGCTGTTGCGGTGATGCCGATGTAGACAACGCCATCAGCCACCTCTGGTGAGGCGTTAATGGCCCCGCCAGCATTGTAACGCCAGAGCTGTTTTCCACTCGTTGCATCGAATGCATACAGGTAGTTATCCTGCGAACCAACGTAGACGACATTGTTCGCAACTGCTGGCTGCGCGGGTATGTAGTTGCCTATCTTGTTGGAACGCCAGAGTTGCGTCCCGTTGGCAGCATTAAACGCATAGACATAACTATCTGTGATATCTGGCCCACCTTGCTGTTGCAGTGCTGAAGAGTCTATGTAGATGGTGCCATTTACGACCACAGGGGCAGTGAAGAGTTGATTTGTTACCTGCGCGTTCCAGAGCGACGAGCCATTACTGGCGTTTAACGCGAAGAGGTAACTATGTGAAGTATTATCGGTTGAACTGACGTAGACGACATTATTGCTGACGGTGGCAGTATTAACGGAGACTACTGCGGTAGCCAGGCTCATATTTTTGCGCCAGAGCAGTGTGCCGTCCGAAGCTTGCAATTTGTAGAGGAAGCCGTCGCTTGAGCCAACATAGACGAAGCCGTTGGCAACCGTTGGCGACGATAAGACCGCCGCTTGCGTCTGGAAATGCCAGAGGACGGCATCAGTTGCGGCATTTAATGCATAGATGGAACCGTCTTGCGTGCCAACATAGACGGTGCCATTGGCGATAGTGGCTGGCGCTGGCAGGTGCGACCCATTTGTGGCATAGCGCCAGATGACTTTTCCATTCGCCGCGTTCAATTTAACCAGCGTACCATTGGCGGTACCGACATACACCTTCAGTTGTGTGCTGGTCGCAGGCGAGCCCGTGCTGGACGCCCTGGCCGTAGCCGCGCTGTTGTGATGTGCAAGGTTCGAGACGAAAAGAAAACTACAGACAAGAATAGTAAGGAATAAAGCGATAATGATTGTACCCACACGATGTTCACGATGTTTAGCTTCTGGCCTATGCCGGGATTGTGATTCCTTGCTTGTCATGTGATGCTGCCTTTCCAAAACAGAAAATGTCCCCTTACACAGGTAAAAGGAGAACATTCTCATCCGAGAATCATTTGTAAGAGGCATCGCTGTGCTGTGGTAGGTACGCGGTAATGAGGTATAGTACTCCTCGCGGATACTCTGAACCGTTACCTGCTGATACAATTGACGACATCTACGATTCTGCTACTTCTAGTCCCCAAGATGTAGGAATACGGAAAACGTCAAAAATCCATGTATTCAAACTGTTCAATATAAGTATTTTGCGAACAGGTTCAATTATACATGGGGTATCAGCGTAATTCAAGACCTGGACAGAACAAAATCAAGCTTTGTGAACTATTACCAGAAAAGCCAGAACTTCTCTTAAATAAGTATGTGCCTTCCGATAATTATTTCACAGAGGATGATTATTCACCCACAAAGGCGACGAGACGGCAGAAGGCGGCCTCGCCACCACTGAATTTCCAGGGGAAGCAGCCAATCCAGACGCGCTGGTTGAGTACGTCGTCAATTTGCCCGCCAGCGTTCTCGACGTGGAAGACGCCGTGTGGGAACATGTCGTAGTGCATCAGTTGCAAATCATCTTCGGGCCAGATTTCCTCCAGGGGTTTGCCCAGCTTTTCAGCACATTTCGCCGCTAAATCGGGGCGCACTTTGCGGATAACGGTGTTCATCGGGTGGTCCATCGAGCCGGCGTCAATGGCAAACCAGGAGATTTTCCGTTCCAGCACCCAGTTGACGAACTCGCGGGTGGGGCCGGGATGTTTGATGAAGTAGCGTGTTTCGTCGGGCTGTGACTCGCCGTACCAGTTGCTGGGATAATATTTGTGGTAGCCGGTATGTACAACCACAATATCGCCGGGCTGGATGCGCAGACCTGTTTTGCGCTCCCATTCCTCGAAATGGGCCGAAGTATAAATTTCGTAGTCGCCAATGCCCAGCCCTTCCAGGTCAACGACCACGCCGGGGCCAACCAATTTATCCAGTGGAATACTGCCGATATCTTGCCCGTTGGTGATGAAGTGCAGCGGTGCGTCAAGGTGTGTGCCGACATGGAGTGTGGACGAAATATGTTGGCCGCCGACTTTATCAAAAGCGACGCGCTTGATCCATTTAATCGTTGGCCCCTCGTAAGTGGCAAAGCCGGGCGTGTGCATATCCCAGTTTTGTGAAAGGTCAACAACCCGCATATTGCTCAAATCCAGTGGTTTCATGATAAAACTCCTTTTTTAGATGGACGTGTACTGCCAGTACGACTGGTCAACAGACCAATAAGAGACATGATAAGCAGAGCAATGGCAAAGACGAAAAATGTCAGTCTCGTGCCGATATCTGGCATCAGAACCAGCACGGGTAGAAATGTGCCAACGATGCTGCCCGTCGTTGAGATTGCGTAGAGTTGTCCTGCGGTGCGACCCGCTTTGCCTGTCTGCTCGATACGCAAACGAATCGCATAGGGTGAGACGCACCCCAGCAGAATCATTGGCAAGGCAAGCAGCAGGATTACCGCGATGAGTGAGCCGTAGAAGACGCCGAGTGAGAGGCTGCTAAAGACCGTGAGCGCCCATGTCAGGATAGCGCCTGAAATTACAGGAATACACGCGATGAGCAAGGCGGCAATCGTTGTGAGTAAGTAGAGGACTGCCGGTCGCGGATAGCGGTCCGCGATCCGCCCGCCGACGTAGTAGCCAATAGTCAGATACAGCAGAATGAGACCAATCAGGTTAGCCCAGACAAATAATGACGTGCCAAAATAGGGCGCGAGTAAGCGCGAAGCAGTCAGTTCAACCGCGAGCGAGCAGGCACCCGCGACAAAAACCATGAGTATGAGAAACCAGCCCTGCAAGGTGCGTCCCACAGTTGAAGGAACTGCTCCTGTATCGGCCCGCGCCGTGTCAGGCCGTGGGGTTATTATAGACATCGTGAACGTCGCTTTCGTTTCGAGAGATGCGTGTGTGTTTTTTGTATTGTCGCATAAAGATTGCCCGGGTGCAATTGGGCAACTGCATAACCTGGTGGGCGCCCCAAAGTTTTGCATAGCCAGGACACCCGCAAGGGGAATGTCCCTACTATACACGAGCGAGGCCGTGTATAGTAGGGACATTCCCCTTGCGGGTGTCCTGGCCCCTTGCTCAATGCAAAAAATGAGCCGCACCCCCTCATAACCCGGTGGGCGCGATAATGCACCTGAAATAATGAAATTGGTAATAGGGACTCGACATTGCTGCGCTCGTCGAGGCTGGCGCGATAATAAAGATTAACAAATTACTCTACCAACGTAGGGGCCGATTTATCGGCCATCGGGACACTGCCGATAAATCGGCGCTGGGCGCGATAAATCGGCGCTGGGCGCGATAAATCGGCGCTGGGCGCGATAAATCGGCGCTGGGCGCGATAAATCGGCGCTGGGCGCGATAAATCGGCCCCTACAGAAAGGACATTGGTGCATTAATTTGTTAATCTTCATTATCGCGCCCCTACGATTATGCTAGCAGACGGGCGATGATTTGTTCTTGCATAGCGAGTGCGGCCTGACTCATCTGGGCAAATACGTGCGGCTCCTGCGTGTTTTTCAGTGTCTCTGTGAAGGACTTGATAAAATCAATCGTGGAATACTGTAAACGTTCACGCGCTTTGAGAACATAGAGCATGATCGCCAGGGCTTCGGTTTGATACCCTTGTTCAAACAGCAGGACGCCAATATTTGTGAGTATAGTACTCGTATCGTAATGCTCTCGCTCTGCCAGTTGCAATGCATCCTGATAGCAACGCAAGGCCGGGGCGTAGTTTTTCTCGGCGAAATAGAGCAGTCCCAGGTTGTGTTGAGCTACAATTTCCACCTGGGTGTCTTGTAGTGTTTTATTGAGTTGCCGCGCCCGCTCGAAATTTGTCCGTGCCCGCTCTCTTGCGTCGAGAATACGGAAGAGTTCGCCTTCGTTGGTTAGCGAAGTTGCTTCGCCGTGCATATCACCGATTTTGCGTTGCAAGGCGAGGGCCTGTTCGTAGTACGTATAGCTGCGCTGGTGCTTGCCGAGACGTTCATAGAGCAGACCAAGATGGTTATAGACTAATGCCTCGTCATGGCGTGTCAACACGCCTGTCGGTGGTATCATGCTGTTGTAGAGATTGACGAGTGTATTCCACGCTCCCCACGTTGTCATACTTTCATAGAACCCCTCGCGCAAGAGCAAATCACAGGCCTGTTGCCAGTGCCAGCCGAGGCAAAGATGATGGATAGTGGACAAGATCGGCTCGATATCCTGCACCCCCGTCCGTTGCTCTTGCGGTATGTGCTGCTCTGCCGCCAGTTGCTGATAATACGCGGCGGCATGCATATGTGCGGTTGCCAGTGCGACTTGTTCTGTCTCCTCATCCACTATAATTGGCGTAATTGGGCCGCTGACGCCCAGGTTGGTAGAGATGCGCTCCGATTGTTGTTGCTCAATTCCACTGAGGTAATGATCAATACTATACTGTTGCAGTAAAGGATGCAGCCAGTAACATGGGGCGTTGTGCCGGTTCAGCGTTTGCCGCACAAGTGCCAGTCGTAACAACGTGGAAAGTTCCTTTTGAAGAGCAACCAGATCAAACGTCTTTTGTTCGGCGGCAATCATTGCCGCGATAGCCTCAATCGGCACCGTCTCATCGAAAATACTGAATATACGCATCAAAGTATGCTGCATGGGGTTGAGAGACTGGTAGACAGCGGCGACAAGATGAGGTGTCACTTCGCCATGCCACAGGTGGTAGCATTCCGGTGAGTGCAAAAAATAGCTCAGCGGGAAACGGCTCAATCTGTACAGCGTGCTAAATAACACCAGCGAGTAGGCGTGGCCGGCGCAGCGTTGCCAGACAAGCGACAAATCTTCATAACTGCCCTGTACGCCACGGCGTTGCAGTAACGCGACTCCTTCTGGAATATTGATACGCGAAACCAGGTAAGAACGCACACGACTTTCCGGCGCGTTCTGGAAGTTGTATGGTGAACGATTGCCAATGAGCAGTATGCGACTGCCACCCAGGTTGGTTTGCAGCCTCTCAAGAAAGAGAGAGATAGCGCCTCGTTCCGCTAACCCGACGTTGGTATTCGGGTGTAAGAAGCGGTCGAAAGCATCCAGCACGATAAGAGCTGACTCTTGTGGACGGCTCAATGTGTGAATAAGCGTGTCAATTTGTTGCTCCGCCGTTTGCAAAAAAAGCGCAGGGTCATGGAGACCGTGAATGCTGCTCAGGATGGCAGCGATAACATCGGGCAATGTGCTATAGGGTCCGATACGGAGCCAAACCAGGTGTTTTTGGACGCGCATTGAGGATTGTGCTGCGAGTTGTAAGCGTTGGTAGAGGAGCGTGGCGAGCGTGGCTTTGCCTGCGCCAGGATAGCCTGTTAGCGTGACGACGCTGGTCTGGGTTTCACCTAACATACGTTGGAGCGCACTGACCTCGTCGGCACGCTGCATGATTGTGGCTGGGTCGGTTACTGGCGGTTTCGTTGTATCGAAACTGAATGTAAAAAGCTCTTGTTGAGGTGTGCGCGGAAGCGCGATGGGCTTCAGAGCCATATTTTCCGGCAGTTGCAATGCCAGACTACTCATCTCGTATTCCTGTTTTTGCATGAGAATCTATCCTTAGAGGAACATTTTGCAGATTACCATATCCCCCGATGTGGTAAATTCGAGTATACGCTATTTTGTGTTGTTGTGTTGCACGATAGCCAGAATATGCTAATATAGGTCATGAATCAAACATAAAGTTGAGGTTGAATGCACGATGTTACGCATGATTTACATGGGTACGCCGCAATTTGCCGTACCCGCGCTAGAGGCATTGATACATGGGTCGGCACCTGGAAAGGTGTTGCCCGCAGGATACGAGATAGTTACAGTGGTTACGCGACCGGATAAGCCAGTCGGGCGTGGTCAGGATATTGTCTATTCGCCGGTCAAACAGGCCGCACGGGCGCATGGTATTCCCGTCTGGCAACCGGGATCATTTAAGCGTCCTGAAAATAGTGAGGCACTGGCAGCGTATCATGCAGACCTGTACATTGTCGCGGCCTTTGGACAGATACTGCCGCAGGCCGTTCTCGATCAGCCACGCTTCGGTACGCTCAATATCCATGCCTCGTTACTACCCAGGTATCGCGGCGTCTCGCCTATCTCCGAGGCGATTTTGCAGGACGACAGCGAGACTGGTGTGACCATTATGCTGCTTGACGCCGGTGTTGATACCGGCCCGCTGTTGCTCAAACGCAACATTTCGATAGACGAAAATGATACAACAGGCAACTTGACCGCTAAGTTAGCCGCTCTGGGTGCTGACGCCCTTGCAGAAGTGTTGCCGCACTGGATTGCCGGTGAGATAACGCCCGAACCGCAGGACGAATTGCAAGTCACCCATACACATATGTTGCGCAAAGAAGACGGTGCAATTACGTGGCAACGCCCCGCCGCAGTGCTTGCTCGTATGGTACGTGCCTATAATCCGTGGCCGGGTGCTTACACCCACTGGCGCGGCAAACTCTTGAAAATTGTCTCCGCGCACGCGCTGACATTGGAACCTGATGCACATGTGGTGCCGGGAACGGTGAGTGTTCGCGAAGAAGCCGGCCATACAGTGCTGGCGATTGTCACGGGCGCGGGTTATCTGATTGTACAGCAGGTGCAACTTGAGGGCAAAAGGGCAATGAGCGCGGAAGAATTTTTACGCGGCTACCCACAAATTTCCGCTAGCGTGTTGGCATAATCCAGTGGTAACACAAAAGAACCTGTATACACATGTGCAATGAGAACATACAGGTTCTTTTATAATCGCCGCAAGGTATCCAGCGTAGAGAAGTAACGTATATTAGCGAAATGAGTTATTCGAGTTAGCATTCGATTTGGGGCGAGTTACCAGCGCGGCAATTACACAGATAACGGCTAGAATAACGAATAAGGCGATATGCGTTGGCTGAATATCTTTTGGTGGATGCGTTGTGCTAAAGGTCAGAACGTGATAGATGCCAGGAATTGCATAATAGATGCCTAAAGCTATGCAAATAACGGCTGCAATGATTGCGCCTAAGAACAATGTTTGTCTGTTCACCTCGAAAAGTCTCCTTTTGTAGTAGTGATGTTGATTTGTTCAGAACATCTTTAGTATATCAGCACGTGCAACACTTCCATTTGGATAGTTATCTGGTTACATGGCGGCCCTTGTAGTCGCCATGTAACCAGATAACTTCCTGCTTCACTATAGCAAGCAAACTATTTCGCGACGGCCCGGGCTGAAATTCTGGGTTTGATGACGAACATACCAACGATACCAGCAATGATCAGAACGACCCCGGCTGCAAATGCAGCCATCTCGCGAAGCTGATGAGGACGCGGATTAAAATGCAGGTAATACACTCCGACTGCGAGGGCGATGACGCCGAGGGCAATGAGTGCATAATAGACGACGTTATTCTTCATGAATGAGTAAACCTACCTCTTCTAAAATAAATTGTTGCTCTGGCTTTTCCAAAGCACTTACATTGTATCAAACGTATGAACCGTCTCAAGCATAATGTATAGGATGGAATAGCCAATTTGGGTAGTTTATGCCCCCGTGTGCAAAACGGCTAGCAGGTAAAGCAATGCTGCAAGACCCGCAATCCAGCAGTAGATGGCAAAAGGTGTTAGTCTTCCGGTCTCAAAATATTTCATCAGGAATTTTGTACTCAGATAGGCGGCGACCCCTGCAATCACCATACCCAGGATAATCAGGCCCAACGTTGATAAGGTAGGCAATGGATTAAAGAGTTGTGGTACCTCCAACAGGGCTGCCGCGCCGATAATAGGCGCTCCCAGCAAGAATGAGTAACGTGCAGCATCTTCATAGCTCATACGAATGCCAAGTCCGGCGACCATTGTGGCCCCGGAACGTGAGAAGCCAGGAATAAGCGCGAGCGATTGTGCCACACCCACGACGATCGCCTCTTTCCATGTCAGTGAGGAGAGCGGGCGGAAATGTGCTTCGCGTTCCTTCGCATTCATGACACTTAACGCTGCTTCTGATTTCATACGCATGCGGTCTCCCAGAAAGAGGACGGAGCCATTGACCACCAGGAAGGTCGCCGCAACCGCTGGCGAGGCAAAGAGCGACTCAAGCGGGGACTTGAGAACGGCACCGACCAATCCAGCAGGGATGGAGCCGATGATAATGAGCCACGTGACCCATTCCTCCGTCCCTGTCTTGACTTCACCCTGCTTGATGCTGTTAATCAGCGTGAGAATGACTTGCCACCAGTCGCGCCAGAAGTAGATAACCAGGGCGATACTGGTGCCGAGGTGCAGTGCGACAATCAGTGGCAGGAAGTTCGGGTCTTTGACAAGGTTATTGCTGTTCGCGCCGAAAATTCCTGGAAGCAGTCCTGGAATAATGACCGTGTGTCCGAGACTACTGATGGGAAATAGTTCTGTGACCCCTTGCAGCAAAGCCAGGATGATGGTCTGCAAGGGATCTAAGTGTATAGGGTTCATGGGTTATTCTTTTACTCTTTCACAATTTCTCAAGTACAGCAGTTAGCCTTGCAGGTATTTCTGTATATCCTGCTGAAACTCCTGGGGCGTGGTTGCGAATACAATGCGACCATCGCTGGGCTTGCCTAAAAAGTAATAGTAGCTGGTTGTTGGTGGTGCCGCCGCCGCTTGCAGCGTTGCCAATCCTGGGCTGCAGATGGGCGTTGGAGGCAACCCTTTGTTGATATACGTATTCCACGGGCTATTTTTGGCGATATTATCGCCAATATCGTTCAGTGGTGTCCAGTATTTTGCCGGGTTCGTCTCTGAATCACGGGCATACTCAACCGATGGGTCGGATTGGAGTAACCCGACTGTACCTTCGGCTGGTTTGTAGATGCGGTTCCAATAGACGCTTGCCACGCCGCCTGCGTCCTGAAGATTATTGATCTCGCGTTGTACAAGGGAGGCCAGGATGACCATCTGGTACTCATTGAGATTGTGTGCCTTCGCTTTCGCTACAAGATTGTATTGTGCCACATAATTATCGAATGCCGTGAGCATTTGATTGACGACGACGCGAGCATCCCCATCCACCGGAATCGGATAGGTTGCGGGGAACAGCAAACCTTCCATACTATCGCCATGTGGAATGAATTTGAGTACGGGATACTTTCCGAAGTCAGGGAATGTACTGGGATGCAGCGTGTACGAGAGGAAATCCTTCTCGCTGAATTTGGCGAGACCGGCCGCCGCGAACTGGGCCGCTATCTGTTGAATGCGCCACCCCTCTGGTATGGAGACGTACAACACATCTGGTTGTGCGGTGAGCAATTTATTGATGATATCGCTGATCGTCATGCTCGTGTTCAGGTGGTTATAACCGCCCGCCTGTAATGACGTATCCAGGCCCTTGATACGGGCCCAAATGCGGAAGGCCAGGGCATTGCGTATGAGACCCTTGTTTTGTAGATCACTGGCAATTTGAGCCGTGGATTCCCCTGGATAGATGCGTACAGGAACGGTTGTGCCTGGAGGACTCGATGCAGGTTGGAAAATGTCGAAAGCGGTGTTCCACGCGAAATAGACGATGCCGAAAATAATGAGACCAAGCAGAAGCACCGAGAGAATAGCTATGCGTGATCCTCGTGTTTTCATCATATGTGTTCCCCTGTTGTACTGCGCTGATTATCCAGGTATTCCTGTAGAATCACCGTGGCGGCAAGAGCATCTATCTCATGCTCGTTGCGCCGCCGCTTTTTCTGAGAGCGTCGTTGCCCTTGTTGACTTCCTTGTTTTCCGTGAATTCTCTGTCTCTGGCGCTGTTCTCCGCTTCTCTCCATAAGTAAACGTTCCGCTTCAACCGTTGAAAGGCGCTCATCCCAGAATGTCACTGGTATGCTAATGTGCTGTTGCAGGCGTTTGACAAACGCTTGTATGCGTTCCGCTTGCGCGTGTATTTGTCCATCCAGGCTGACAGGCAAGCCGATAATGAGGCCCGTCGCCTCGGTTTCTTCAATCAGCCGTTGCAGTGCATCCCATAATTGCGTCTCATCATGGGATACATGCAACGTCATATAAGGAGAAGCCAGTAGTCTTGTGGCATCACTTATTGCCACGCCAATTCTGACTGCTCCCACATCTAGCGCCATCAATCGCGTCATATCTATTACGTATCAGCTATCATGTATGCATACTCAAGGCCCACTACAGGCATTTTTAGCAACACCTATAGGATTTTAACGAAAAAGGAGCCACTTTGTCTACATTTTTAGACTATTGGCACAGAAATCTAATTGGACTGCATGCCCTCCAGGCGTTTGCTCGCGTCCTTGAAAATGCCTGATGGGTCATCACATGCCATCATCTCACTATCAATGAGGTTGGCGCTCCATTCTATTAATGGAGCGCCGAGGCTACTTTTTCTTTGTCGGTGTCGCCGTGGAGTGGACTGGCGGTGTTGTTGCTGGTTGGGCTGGTACAATATGGACGTTGATATGACTTGACATGAACGGTAGCCACGGGAAGAAACCAGGCTGGACAACTGCTGAACTGTTGACTACGCCGTTGACACCACCGGGGCCAGTAAGCACGCCCTGCACTTCACTTACTTTTTTCCCTGCGAGTAGAGTGCGTATTTGCGCTACCGAGATATTCGGTATGATTTGCCCCTCGGCGCTGAAGCTCAGTTTCAACGATTTGCTGTCACTGGATGGGGTACTCTTCATTTTCGTGATGTTCAATTGTTGCGGTTCGTAAAGCGTGTAGCCGGAATCCTGCTTGTTTTTGCTGATGGCAGTGTTCATACTGGCAGAGGCAGCCGACTGAATAGCGGCGTTTCGTATAACCAGCACCGTCGCGTGCAATTTCACCGTTTCAGAGAAGGTGCCAGTGGTGATTACAGTACCTACCGTGGGTGTGGTACTGACGGTTTCTACTGAAACAGGTTTGCCTGCCTGGTCGCCAATATGCAGTTGTTTGGTGAGCCAATCGCTGAGTTTCGTTTGTACCTCTGTATGCAGTTTTGCTTTGAGCGTATTCACATCATTGGTTGAGAGCGAGGTTGCTTTGCCCGCGCCTCCGCCGGTGGTAGCCTGCGGATTTGTCACCGTTAAGGCACCGGGAGATGTCAAACCCGAATTGAACTGGAGCAGCAATTGTTGTCCGGAGGCAGTGATGTTCACAATCGTATTGGCCGGTACATTGCCGACAGTGCCAGGATTTTGTGCCTGGACAGTGACGGGCAGCGTGTACGAGCTTCCACTGTTGGCCGGTGGCAGCTTTACGTCAAGGGTGGTGGTGAAATTGATGCCACTTTCGGTAGAGAGTTGCATGCCAGTAGGAATTTCGACCAACTGGGAACTCTTATTCGTGAATTGGACGCTGCCTGTTGCTTGCGCATTGCCGACTGAGGCTGAGCCAGTTGGTGTGGCATTACCGCTGACACTGGTATCGTAGGTAAGCGTTTGTGCCTGCACCGTGCCAAGCGTGGCACTTTGTGTACTGGTTCCGTTGGCGCTGAGCGTCATACTCAACGAGTAGGTTTTGAATGGCACGCTGACAGTCACATCGGCAGATGGAACCAGGTAGACGATGGCTCCAATGACCAGGAAAATCAGAATGCCGATGGCAATGGATATGACGACATCGCTGCCTTTGCGCTTAGGGCGGGCGGCGCTCTTTGCTCGCTTGGACTTCGCAGCGTCGGCCTCGGATAAGCGAGCGCGACCTGCTCCCGTTCTCGCGGGTTGGCGTGAGCGTGTTGAAGATGGCGCTCGTTTTTGCTGCTTCTGCTGCGTTGCTCGTGATTGGGCGGAGCGGTCTTGTGGCAGCGCAACCGGTCTCGGCCCGTTCTGGGCTACGGAGAACGTGCGACTTCCGGTGCTTGCCGCCGGTGGCTTCGCTTGCGGCGGCGGCAAGCGCGTTGGTTGATCGTAAATAGGCGGTAGCTCATCTTCATCTTCGTCCTCAAAATCTTCCCGCGCTGGGGGTGGTTGCATACCGCCGGTGCGACTGCTACGAGGTCGCATGCCGTGGATACGTGGTGGATTTTGCGTATCTGGTTCGTCATTTCCCATCATGTCAGCCCAGGAACGAGGGCTATCTACGATATTTCCCTGATCGCCCAGGTCTTCAATATCGCCTTCAGGAATAACATCCGTAGGGTAATCACTGATATCGGGCATGTCCTCATCAAGGTCATTAAACGCGACTGCACCTCTTTGCTCCGGCAAAGGTGATGACGGGATATCGTCCATGAAGGCCAGTGGATCATGAATCCTCTCCTCGTAAGAGGCGTTGTTCTGGAATTGTGATGCTGATGGCGGAGGAGCCATATTCGGCGGCGGCCGCATTTCATCGTCGTCTTGCTCTTGTTGCGCGGCATTCCGCAGATTTTGCGCATGACTGATATCCTCAATCCAGGGATCAGGCTCGTCTTCGTCAGCGTCTGGCATGAGGGGATGAATCGGCGGTACCTCGCCTGCACGAAAATCGTAGCTTGGGTCAAATTGACGATTTCTTGTATCGAAAGTGGCAGAGGAGGACTGTGAAGCCGGTGCGGACGATCCTCGTGTCGTTGGCTCGTTGTCACGCGGTTTGTTGGTCTCAAGTTCATAGTCTATCGTAGGCAAATCGCTGATAGAGGGAAAGTCTTGCACTGGCTGAATCGGCGGCATTGACGCTGCCGACGTAGTGGATTGCCGCGAGTCAGGAGTAGCGTTTTGCTGGTCAGGGGTACCCCGGTTTGTTGTGCTACGGAGGTGCGGCGTCGGTTTATTGCCCATATTGCTGCGACCAGGGCGAGCCTCTGAACGTGATTTGCCAGGTGAGGGTCTGGACGCCAGCGAATCGGCGACTCTGAAACCGGCGGCCTTGACCACGGAGCGAATCTGACGGTCAGAACTGATGATCAGGATTTCCTTGTTTAGTTCGCGGGCGCGAGAATGCAGCAAGCGCCACCCGACGAGGCTACGCAACTGCGTTTGTTGCGGTATGACTAGAATGATACGCTTTGACGGCACCTGCTCCAGTCGTTCGCGGACATTCGTAAGTTCTTCTTCTGGACTGAGATAAATGATTTGCTCGTCAGCCATATGCCCGTTTTCCCCTCTAAGTCATTTCCCTGTCATTATATCATATCTCGCTTTAGATACGCATGTTTTGAATGACACGGTAAAGCGTCCTCTCTAGCAAGCTATTCTCGTTTTGTAGCTCGATTGCCTGGTAGGCCAGTGCCATAGGCGTGATATCTTGCGCGTTTTTGAGTAGACCATCAGGGTCGGAAATGCTAGCCACCATTTCTGGCAGGACTGTCTGGATAATCGGTTGACGGGCGAACGGCAGCCGATCTTTCCAGGGGAACGATTCGAGTTTCTGGATCAAATCAGGTAATGCCGCACCTCCGCCGACGATGTAGATAGCCGGTGGCAAGAGTTCGCTTTTTGCCAGTTCCTCAATCAATAGCTCCACGCTATCCATCCATGTCTGGATTTCAGGGGCCAGAATTGCCTGCACCTCGTTATGTTCCGGTGGTTTGGCATTGCCCTGACTGTAATTGAGTTTAAGTTTCTCGGCTTCTTTTAACGATATACCCTTATTGGTAGCGATACGGCGTGTAAAGGTGCGCCCGCCGAGAGCAAACATGCGCGTCTCCTCGATGCCACCCTGACGCACCAGCGCGATATCTGTCGTACCACCGCCGATATCAATAAAGATCGCGCCGCTATCAGAACCGGCATTCGTACTCAGACAGCGTGCCAGTGCATATGGCTCTGCCACAATCGTGACCAGCGTCAAGTCGAGACCCTGCGCCACCGTTTCCAGTGCGCCCAGTTGCATCAACGGTGCGAAGGCGCTGAACAGGGTGAGCGAGAAGTGCCGCCCACGAAAACCGATGGGATTGGAGACCGACTGCCCATCAATGCGCACTGAGATAACTGCCGCATTAGTTAGACGGACTTCGATATTCTGATAGCCAGTTTCAGCGGCGATGCGGTCTTTCGCATTCTTCAACAGCTTCTGCTGTGCGCTGGAAATCATCGCTTCCAATTCTTCTGGCGTGATTGGTTTTGTTGGTTGCTGGCGTACTTTATTGATGGCATACGAACTGCCCTTAACCAGCTCACCTGCGATGCCAATCACGGCGGATGGCGCGACCACGCCGCCCGCCGATTTTTCCGCCTTGATCAGCGCTTCATTACAGTTTGCAATCACCCCTGAAATGTCGGTCACAATACCATCGGACATGTGGGCATAGCTCTGCTGATGACGGCCAACACCCAGCACAACTCCATGATCCTCGTGTACCTCAATAATGATTGCCTTCGCATAGGCCGTGCCGATGTCGAGCGCAGTGTAGAGTTGACGCGAATCATCTTCACCAGCACCCTGCTCATCGTAAGCATCTTGCTGGTTATCGTAGTATCCATTCTCTTCTGGTCTTCTCGCTAAGAGGTTACGCAGACTCTGAAAGAGATTCTTCATTCCTATTTGTCCCAACTATGGGTAGGTAACATACTGTACACTCTACCCTCTCTCACTGCTCAACTGATATATGTCGAGTATGTTATAGCACAAAAGTCATATCCTGGCAAAATTGTATGCTCAACTGATCGCATTTTTCACGAACGGGGCCACTGCGTCAAGCGCGGCACCCAACTCTGCCTTGTTTTTCCCTCCGCCTTGCGCCGATTCTGGTCGTCCACCGCCTTTGCCGCCGAGCCGTTCGCCAACCATGCTGGCAATTTTACCGGCGTTCAATCCGCGTTTGGTCAGCGTCGCATCCACGTTGACCTGGATGCCGACGCGATCCGCGAAGGTGCTTGCCAGTACAACGACGCCGGAAGGACTTAAGCGGGCGCGTATCATATCGCCCATCTCACGCAAGACTTTATCGTCCGGCGCGTCAACGCTGGCCGTGACGACTTTGATGCCCGCGACATCCTGCGCTCGTTGTGCCACCAGTTCCGCTTCCTGCTGGGCCGCGTTGCGCTGGAATTGCGCAATCTGGCGACGAGCGAGGGCAAGCTCCTGTACAAGTTGCTCCACTCGCGTTCCTAAGGTATCGGGCTGTGTCTGGAGCGTTGCCGCGACGCTTTCCACCAGACTGTTACGCCACCGCAGGTACGCTTCCGCCCCGCGTCCGGTCAGCGCCTCAATACGACGAATACCGGCGGCAATACTTGTCTCCTGGATGGTGATGTACAGGCCAATCGAGCCTGTCGCATGCACGTGCGTACCCCCGCACAATTCCGTGCTGCTGCCCATCGAGACGACGCGCACGAACTCATCATACTTTTCGCCGAAGAGCGCCATTGCGCCCGTCGTCAATGCTTCTTGTAAAGGCATGATAGTAGTATGAACAGATAAATCAGCGCGAATCCAGCGGTTGATTTGTTCATCAATTTGTGCCAGTTCCGTAGCTGTCAGTGGGCGCGGGCAGGTGAAGTCAAAACGCAGCCGTTCAGGCTCAACCAGCGAACCCCGCTGCTCCACCGATGGGCCAATTAAATCGCGCAGAGCCTTATGCAGCAGGTGCGTTGCGCTATGGTTGCGCATCGTATCCTCGCGGCGCAGCTCCACCACGTTCGCCTGCACATTTTCACCAACGCGCATATAGCCCTCGGTAAGTTGCCCATAATGCACAATCAGTCCCTTGAGCGGGCGGCGCGTATCGTTGACCTGGAAAACGCCCATCTGCCCGTTGATCTCGCCCCGGTCGCCAATTTGTCCGCCGCTTTCGGCGTAGAATGGTGTGGCGTCGAGCAAGACCAGTGCCTGTTGTGGTGCGCTGATACTCTCTACCTCTTGCCCGTCTACCACCAGACCTACAATCTTGCTACTGCCTGTAATACCAGCGTAGCCGATAAACTCGGTTGGGCCGAGCCGTTTAAGCAGTTCCGTCAGAGCATTGTCGTCCTGGCCCTGAGTGAAGGCCGTCGTGCGCCGACTGCGTTCCTGTTGCCGCTCCATTGCTTGTTCAAAGGCGGGAACATCCACGGTCAGTCTCTGCTCGGCAGCGACCTCTTGCGTCAGTTCCAGCGGGAATCCGTGGGTATCATAGAGTTTGAAAGCAGCATCGCCAGGAATAACTGTGTTGTTTTGCGCTTTCAACTCTTCAATTAGATCGGTGAGCAATGCCAGGCCCGCGTTGAGCGTCTGGTTGAACTTTTTCTCTTCGAGGCTCAAAATCTCAACGATACGGTCTCGTTGCAGCCCCAACTCGACATAATGATCTTTCATCAGATTGATGACGGTATCCGCGGCCTCGGACAAAAATGGTTTGTCCAGCCCCAGCAGTTTGCCGTGACGCACAGCGCGGCGCAACAGGCGGCGGAAGATGTAACCACGCCCTTCGTTGCTGGGCAGCACGCCATCGGCGGCGAGGAAGACCAGAGCGCGACCGTGGTCAGCAATGACGCGCAGAGAGGTATCGGTTTTCTCGTTTCGCCCATACTCTGTACTGGCGAGTGAAGCGAAGCGGTCAATAATGGCGCGGAAAATGTCCGTGTCAAACACGGATTCTTTGCCCTGCAACACCATCGTCAGGCGTTCCAGGCCGAGGCCCGTATCAATATTTTTCTTTGGCAAGGGTGTGCGTGTCCCATCCAGGTCTTGAAAGTACTGCATGAAGACAAGGTTCCAGATTTCCAGGAAGCGTTCGCAATCGCAGCCCGGTTTGCAGTCGGCACGCCCACAGCCACGTTCGATGCCCCGGTCATAGTAAATCTCGGAGTCGGGGCCGCATGGGCCGGAATTTCCCGGCGGGCCCCACCAGTTATCTTCCAGGCGTACAATCGCATCGTCGGGATAGCCAGCGATTTCGTGCCACCAGCGGGGTGCTTCATCGTCTTCGGGATGAACGGTTGGGTGCAGGCGGTCCGCCGGTAACTGGTAGACTTGAGTCAGCAATTCCCATGCAAAGGTGATAGCTTCGCGCTTGAAGTAGTCGCCCACGGAGAAGTTGCCCAGCATTTCAAAAAAGGTCAGCGTGCGTTCGTTGCCGACGATATCAATGTCGGTGGTGCGGAAGCATTTCTGCGCCGAGGTCAGCCGCAGCGCAGGCGGCGTCTCGCGCCCCAGAAAGTAGGGGATCATTTGTTGCATACCGGCGGTAGTCAATAGGACTGTCGGGTCATTGCGTGGAATCAGCGACGAACTGGGTACCTTCGTATGCCCCTTGCTAACAAAGAAGTCCAGGAATTTCGCACGAATTTCTGTGCTTGTCAATTTCAAATCTACGGACACAACCAATCTCCTCAAGCTATAAAAGCTGTTTCGAGTTATTGACGTTTGGTGGGAAAGAACAGCCGGTACGTGGAACTCGAAACCTGTGTTAAATGAATATGTATGCACATGTATGCACGTCGCTTGCGCACATATTCATTCTATAAATAGGGGCGCGATACGGTCAATACAGTAGGCGTCCACGAAAAGATAGTGTATGATACAGGTAAAGCGCGACTCATCGCGCCATACATGATGCTGCATGAGCATTATACCAAAGCTGCGCACATATAGCAATAAGCAATGCAATACCTGTCCCTACGCGACCCGCGAGGAGTAATATACTATGTCTATGACCATAAAAGTGCTGCCGAGAACGCTGCTAGTGCTGTGTGGCCCCGTCTGTTCCGGCAAAAGTACCTTTGCCACACAACGTTTTATGCCCACAATGATTGTCTCATCTGATTTTTGTCGCGCCCTTATCTGCGATGATGCCGCGAATCAGAGCGTGAATCGCGATACCTTCGACCTCTTCTATTACATCATCAACAAACGCCTGTTTCAGCAGCGTTTCACCATTGCCGACAGCACCGCGCTCTACCAGGAGGCACGTTTCAAATTGCTTGATCTCGCCCGTCGTCACAACTATGCCACCTGTCTGCTCATCTTCAATATCCCCGAAGCGGTCTGTGCCGAACGCAATCAACGTCGCGAGCGCAAAGTAGACGCTGCTGTCATGCCCTACCACGCCAAACTTCTGCGCCAGGCCCTGCTCGACGCCCCTACCGAAGGCTGGCACCAGTTGTATGTGCTGGGTGAGAATGATATAGACGCGATGATTGAAGTGAGTTCAGGATGATGCGACACTATTCATCTGCCAAATTTCCCAATTTGTAGCTACCATAGCATGAGAAGCGTCATATATTACGTCTGCGAACATATTACATAGTATAAAAGAGAGAACATATTCATGGAATCATTAACTATCTGGAAACGACCTGATCTGCAATTTCCCCAACCTTTCGATACCATTTTTTTTGATGTTGACGGTGTGCTAATTCGCACCACCGACTCATTTCGCGTCACCGATATCGCTGTTGCCGAATATGTCACCGGTACCATTCATGGCCTGGATTGGGGACAAAACGAGGGTAAACAACTTATCGCATTGGAAGATGTGAACGCTTTTAAACAGGCGGGCGGCTATAATAATGACTGGGATATGTGTTACTTGCTAGCCGCGCTCTCCACGGCCCGTTTGCGTGAATGGAAGGGTACGCCGCTTGCTGAACGCGGCAGTTACGAATGGGCTGCGCTCTCGCGTGCCGCCAACAAAGAGGGACGCGGCGGCGCGACATGGGTCAACGACGTGATTCCCGCCAGCGCCCGTCTGGACTACGGTATGATTGGCGACCTCTATCACGAATATTACTGGGGTGCCGCAGAATACGCAAAACGCTTCGGTCATCCCGCACGCTATCTGCCCGGCGCTCCCGGCTTCGTTCACCGCGAAACAATGCTCTTTGCTCCCACCTTTCCCGCGCAATTGCGCGAGGCTGGCATACGTCACCTTGGTCTGATTACCGGTCGTGTCGGCCCGGAGGTAGACAGCGCTCTCGAACGCATGCAAGCCTATAGTGGTGGACGCTGGTGGGATGTCGTCATCTCCGCCGATCAGGCACCCAAACCCGATCCCCGTGCTTTGCAATTCGCGCTCGAAGCCGTCCACGCTGGCGGCGGCCTCTATATCGGCGATACCGCCGACGACCACGACGTTGTTCTCAACTACCGCGCCATCAAAAAGGCCAGCGATCCCGATATTCTGGTTGTCATGCTCGTCCGCGACGATGAAGTGGCTGTCTATCAAGAACGCGGCGCTGATTTTATTATTGGATCGGTTGAGGATGTGCTGGCGTGTTTGCCGGACTCTATACAGGTCTGATAAAGTAAGACCTCGTGGTCCAATAGATGGAAGTATGTATTGACTTATTGTACACTTTTCTGTACAATGGTTTGTACAAGGAGGAAAAATTCAATGGCAAAAAAGAAAACGTCAACGGCAGAGAATACCTATTCAATTTCAGAAATTCGCGAGGTAATAACGCAACTGCCAGAACAGTTTGATGAGGATGTGAAGGCAGTAACTGTAACACGGCATGGAAAAGATGTGATGACAATTTTACCATCAGAGGCTTATAAAGAGTTGCTAGAGATGGTAGACTCACTATTGGAGACATTGGAAATTGTGCAGGATGAGGAACTTATGGAGGCGTTACGTCGCGGAATTAAGGATATGGAGGAAGGCCGGGTTATCTCGCTAGATGATGCAATGAAAGAGTTGGGGTGGGCATGAAACGTTGGGAGGTTGTCCTTGCGGGAGAAGCAAAACTGCAACTTGCCTCTATCAAAGATATCCGATTGAGAGAGTCATTGAGAGTTTCTCTACAACGCCTTGAGTACGAGCCTGATAAGCAAGGGAAGCCGTTAAGAGAAGAACTGGCTGGCTTACGTAGTGTGCGAGCAGTTGGGCAACGGTATCGCATTATATACAAGCTTAAAAAAGAGCAGATTATCGTAGTAGTGTTGGTGCTGGGTATACGCAAAGAAGGGGATAAGAAAGATATATATAAACTGGCTAAGAAATTGATGCAGTCAGGATTGCTTGATATCGAGTAGCTTTCAAGAGCTAATAACAACGACGGAGGAGCATGTAACTGAAGCACATGAAGCACATGCTCCTCCGTCGTTGTTATTGCTTATTCTGTGCCTCCTCAATCAGCCCTACCAGGTATTGCAACTTTTGAATCGTGTGTTGTGCGTTGGTTTTGTTGCGTTCGTAGCCATCGGGGGCGAGTTGGCGAAACCAGGTGAGGATATCCTCTTCGGAGGTATCGTACCATTTGGCGTCGGCTTGCAGGCGCAGGTAGATGCGCATTTGCGGGTCTTGCTTCTTGCGCACCGTTAATTGCATCGGTTGCCCTTTGGCGGCGTTCGCGCTATCCTGCTCGTCTTCAGCAACAGCTTTTGCCAGGGCGGCTTCGGGGTGCAGCGACTGGTAAAGCGCGTCTATATCCGCCACTTTATAGAACGAATCGCGTCCGACGCCTTTGTAGGCTTTGAGGCGACCATCGCGCACCCACTGGTCGAGCGTTACGCGGTCAATTTCCAGGCGGCGTGCCGTCTCGCCAGCATCGAGAAAGGCGAAACGGCTGCCGCTCATACCAGGATTGTTGAGCATGCTCTTACTTCCTATCGTTGCTGAATCGTAATGCCCAGACCGTCGGGATCGTGCAGCACCGCCAGCGTAACGCCAGAGGTCTGTTTCTGCGGCGGTAGTGAGAAGAAAACATCCTGGGACTTCAATGACTCGTAAACCGACTGAATGTCGTCCACGATAAATCCAATATGCGCCTGTCCTGCCGGTGGACGACCATGCATGGGCGGCAATTTCGCGTCGCCCGTCATATGCAAGGCCACCGTTGTTGTGCCGGTGGCGAACTCCGTCCAGCCGGGCGAGGTGAATTTTAGGGGCAACCCTAACACATCGCGGTAGAACGCGGTCGAGCGTTGCATGTCGCTGACATAGACAATAATGTAATCAGGCTTCTGTAGCTGTATCGCCATCTGAAAGAGTCTCCTTATGTAGCTTGTAAAACATGAGCAGTGTGCTGCCATAGCGCCGTTCATCGGTCTGTACCAGTCGCGTTAAAGGCACCGCTGCCACGCCGAGACGTTCTTTGGGGTGAATCTGAACGATGACCATCCCATCTTCCGCCAGTAGTGGTGAGCTATCGAGCAGTCCCAGTGCGCGGGCCGCCATGTCCTGATACTGTGGTGGCGCTACATAGATGATATCATATGGGACGCGACCAGGTGAGGCAGCAGCGTTTTGCAGGAATTTGAACGCATCCATGTGCAGTGTCTCGGCACGGTCGGCCAGTTGCGTAATGCCCAGGTTTTCCTGTACCAGTTTCAGTATCTTATAATTCATTTCGATGAAGGTTGCGCGGGCCGCACCACGACTCAACGCCTCAATGCCAACACTGCCGGTTCCCGCGAAGAGGTCAAGGAAACGTGCATCCTCAACGCGGTAGGAGAGGATATCGAAGAGAGCGGTCTTTACGCGGTTAATAATGGGGCGAGTACCAATCGTTTTTGGCCCTTTGAGCTTGCGTCCCTTTGCCTCACCGGTCACTACGCGCATAATCACCCTCCTCTAACAGGGCCAGTACCAGTTCGACCTCTTCGATAAAATTGTCGTCTTTGCCCCAGTATACCAGTGCCTCTACCTGATCGTTCTTAAGTTTTTTCTCAGAGGTCACGCCCCATATGCCCAGGATAAGCTTTTGCAATTGCTCGTTGCTGATTTGGCCGCCAATCACATTGTTCATCGCGGTCAAACGTAACGGACTGGCGACGGTAGAACCACGAGCCTCTTTCAGCCTGCTCAAAACGGCCTCAGCTATTTCGCGCTCGTGTTGCGTCAGTTGTGGATACTCCGGTTCATCTTCAAATTCGATATCTGTATCATCCAGTTCCTCGTCAAACGCGGGATACTGGGCAGGCGTTTCGCGGATGACCGCGTGCGTAATCTCCTCATACGGCACTTTTTTCGAGATTGGCACGATATTCGATACGGGAGCCTGTGCCTGTGGTTGGTTTGTTGTGTTTCGTGCGCCAGTGTTCGTGGCTGGACGTTCCCCGCCTCTGGATGGAGTTTCCTCGCGTAGTTTCAATGGCGGCTCAGGGGCATCTGTTGGCTCAGAGGCCAGGGCAGCCTGCAAATCTTCTAAAGCGGTGCGGTAGTTCAGGCCGGAGAGTGATTTTACCTTCAATAAGTCCATTGCCTGTTTGGGCGTCAGGTTCAGCGACTCGCGAATAAGCTGGATGAATTGCGGCAGCGAGAGATTGCCCGCCATATCTCCTCCTGTAGCGTGCATCGCTGCCATACTTGCGCCGGTATTCATGCGTGGTGGCGTTGATGGTACTTCTTTCTCCTGTGAAGCGACAGGCGTGGTCTCACGATTTGGCACCAGTTGTATTGGTTGCGTTGGTTGCGTTGATTGCGCTGGTTGCGCCGGCTGAGTGGGTTGAGCAGGCCTCGGAGGCTTAGGTGTGGGTGCAGGGGTGGCAGATGTTGGCGTCACTGTCGTTGGGGGCGTATTTCCAGGCCGGGTCGCAGGTTGCTTTGCCGTGGGAGCCTGTTGGATGCGCTGTACCATTTGACCAATGCGCCCCTCGATATGGTTGGAAAGTTGTTCCATACCTTCTTCTGCTTCGCGAATGAGCCGTTCGCGTGTCTCCGCGCTCGCGCCCAGTGGCACAGGAATACCCATCTCGACGGTGACGCTGCGCCCATTCATTGTAAATTGTGTCGCGTAACGCAACCAGATATGAGAACCTGTTCCGTCTGACCCGTCCGTTTTATTCATTTTCCCGTCCATACGCTTTCTCTGCCGCCTTTCGCTGTACATCTATTGCTTGCCTGACCCATTTCCAGTCTCGCTTTGTTCGTATCTCCTGCCAACACGGAGTACTATTAAACCATACGCATGTACATTATATCAAATAGATGCTATGGGGGTTATGGCACCAAAGGGTACGGTTCAATTTTGCATTGAGCGAGGAGGCAGGGCATTGCCCTTGCAGGTGTCCTGGTTGTACTTTACAGGTGCTTTATAATAGGGTCAAATTCTATACCGTGATAAATGGGAAATCTGTATGTCTACAAACACGATATCAAATGAAAGTCTGAAGACGGGCAAAGCAGCACAGACGGTGCATCACTGGTGGCAAAGCATCCTGTTCTGGAGTATTATTCTCGCGTTAGTGATCGTTGCTATCGCCATGCGGTTCTACCAACTGGGCGTCCTGTTTGACCGCGACGGCTATGATGAGGGCGTTTACTGGCAATCGCTGCGAGCGATGAGCGCGGGATTTACGCTCTATCACCAGATTTTCTACTCGCAGCCGCCATTTTTCTTGCTTTCAACCTACCCATTTTTTGCCCTCTTCGGCAGTACGCTCTGGTCCGCACGGCTGGGTATTGCCATTGTATCGCTGCTGGGTCTCCCCGGAGCATATCTTTTCGGCAAATCGCTGGGTGGGCGTATGGGAGCCATGCTCGCGTTATTACTGGTAATTGTAGACCCTATCTACCTCATGCAATCGCAGACCATCGAGGCTGAGGTCTCGTCCGCCGCCTTCTCGCTGCTCACTGTGGGCGCGGCCTATCTCTGGTGGGATAATCCTGAAGGCGTGCAGGGCATCGTGTACGCCATCATCTGTGGCATTACAGTATCGCTCGGCATCCTGTGCAAACTACTCGGTTTCTCCTGCCTTGTACCCATCGGACTACTGATGCTGGCCCGCATCTGGCAGCTATGGCGTAAGCAACCGGGAGTGACTCCCGCCAGTGTACGTGCTATGATTGTAGGCGCGATTGCCTGCATCATCACGTTTGTAGTCCTTATCGTACCTTACATTGGTGCATGGCATGACATGATTCAAGGCGTAGTGACGTTCCATACGCATGCTGGCACCATTTTTGGGCAGCAACCGGGCATTCTCGCCCTCAAAAAACAGTATTTCCAGACCTTTTTCACGTCGCAGTTTGCGTTAATCCTTGCCGCCTGTCTCGGTACCCTCATCGCGCTTATTCGTCGCAACTGGAAAGTTGTGCCGCTGCTCGCGTGGTTGCTGGTATCGCTCTTCTTGCTCTGGCTCACCACGCCGCTTTTCTATCGCCATCTCATCGCGCTCGTACCACCGCTGATAGGTCTGGCAGTACTGGGGTTGGAAGGTTTACCCACGATGGAGGGAGTGAACGCGCAGGTAGCAAAAATTGTACCCGTGCTGGCACTACTGCTGATACTGGTTGCAGCAGGTGTCAACGTGGGGCAAGATGTCGTGTATTACAACAACGCGGCCCAGCAAAGCACCAGCGCCTATACGCAACTGGAAGCACGGGTCGCAACTGATTTACGCAACAGTATTGCCCCCAATCAAGTGGTGATTACCGATGCACAATTTATCGCCGCCCTTGCCGATCGCAGCACGCCGCCCTCGCTGGTGGATACATCAACCGTGCGTATCGAGAGCGGCTATGTCACACTGCAACAATTGGAAAACGCGGCCTCGCAGCCAGATGTCCACGCCGTGCTATTCTTCACAAACCGCCTGCTGACTTTGCCGTCTGTCGCGCCCTTCCACGCCTGGGTCGCGCAACATTTTCACCTCAAATACACGTATGGTACTGGTCAGGAATTGTGGGTGAGGTAATTGTACCTCCCAAAACGAAAGTGTAATGATATTATGGTAGAAGATATGAGAACCCGTCACCACTTTATTGTGAGCAATGATAGCGGCGTTGTAATTCGGTGCTGTGTTCACTGTGGATTATCGCATCAAATGGAGAGATATAACCGGCCTCCTCATAATGAGCAGATTTGGGAATGGAAGCTTATTTTGGAAGAAAAGGGCGATGAAACTTTCGCTCAACCATGTCCTGCGGAAAAAGGAAGTGATGACCTGTTTCCATATCACCACTTTATCCTGAGCAATCACCACACACACAATAATGCATCATTTGTAATTCGGTTCTGTGTTCGCTGCGGACTCTCGCATTTTTTGGGTTCGGTAGCTCCATCCACTCTGAACACTCTGAGGATGCAAGGTTACTATCCACTTTCGATGTATTCGAATATTCCATGTTGGAAGCATATTAATGAAGATGAGCGTGATCCGACGGTTTCTGATCCGTGTCCGGTGGAACAAGAGAGCGACGCCTTAAAACAACGGTATGTTCCTGTACCCAGGAATTGACGAATTCATAATTGTTGTCAACTGCGCTGTAAATGTGGTTGCTCGTTCCAGCGATTGTAGTTTAGAGGCTCTTCTAGAGAGGATTGAAGATGCAAAAGAAAAAGACGTTCAGCACAATAGAAACTGAGCAGCCAAACAAAGAAATATTGTCACTCAACGCGCTCTAGAAGAGCCACCAGATACCTACTACTAAAAGCAATAGCACCTTTGACAGCAAAGTTGACAGCATAGACAAATACCCAACTCGTACATAATATAATTTTATTAACTCATAAATATTGAAGCTAGCACAATGACAAACTGACTAGTCAATGCAGCAAGAAATACAAGCTAATGCATCCACATCCACCAATAATAGAGGTCTCTAAGTACTTCAAAAGATTTCTTAAATACGGACACAAACATCGGATCATAGTAATCAAAAAAATCTAGATTGAGTGTTGTTACCAGCATCAAACCTCCCCATATTATATAGACCAATGAAAAAGGGAGAAGAACCAGAGCAAATCCCCAAAATAATACTATAATGATGAATGCTCCTGCTAGAAAGAAGGGTGTCCTAATCACAGGTACATATAAGCTCATACACCCGGACCGTCTTCTATAGTATGCCATCGAAATCTCCTAATACTTAAACCTATATGACATAGGTTTGTTACATGGTTTCTACTTGCTAAAATCATGTAATTAGACTTACATAATCAAATATAACATAATAAGTCAACAAGTAACCAAAGATTTCATGCTTTAGCAACAATAAAACTTATGGTTAAATCTCTTTACGACGCTTAAAGATGTTCTCCATTTTTTCAACGACTTCCTGTCGTTGCTCAAGCAATACACTTTGATAGATATCCGCTGTGATTGCAACCGAACTATATCCCAACAACTTTGGCGTCATCTTTAAGTCTATATTCACTACAAGCAAATTGTTGCTACACTATGACGGCTCCTCTGTTAGATATGGCCCTAAAAACTTCTCGCCGTTAAAGTGAACTAAATGGTCAGGTGCTTCAGCAATCCAGACCTCAGTTTCCCATGCTATATCTTTTGCCCAACTTCGAAACTTCGCCCGATCTAAAAAAGCAGTGATATAAACGATGTCAACAGTGCAGTCTTTTGTAAGCTGCTTTAACTCAAGTAAGCGATTTTCAGATATTGGGCCAGAACTATGGACAGCCTCGATCAAGTATAGCCAATTCTTTGTTTCGGAATAAGCTACAATATCAGGCAGTTCGCCGTGACCTAGTTCAAAAAAGTTCAGTTCCTTTAGTTTGTCTATATTCCGAACTAAATACTTATCCGCTGTGTCTCCAACGTATAGGACTTCTGCTCCATATCCATATCTAGGTAATAGTTCTTCGATAATGGCCTTTTGTAGTTCATTGTGTTCACCAGGGGATAGATTTAATTCAAACCCGCCTGGTAGGATTACGGGTATTTGCTGGATTTGTCTTGTTGTATTTAACTTTTCTCTGGCAGTCGTAATCATTGAAGCAGCTTCTTTTAGTCTATCTTTCCACCCTTCTTCACCTACACTTCGTAAGTTCGCCGTAATTATAGGATTAACCGCATAACCACGGGTTGAATCATTTCTTGCAAGCTTTTCGTTTGTTCTTAAAACCACTTCGCCGATCACCAGTAATTTCAAATCTTTTCTTCTGATATCGTCATATGAACCTGATGAAATTTTTTCTTCAAAATATTCATTGATGTACTTAATGATGTCACGAGTCTTCATATTTATGCCGTCATTCAAATCTTTTATATTTCTCCATCCATCAGAGGTATTAACTTGGCCTGTAGCCAGGAACACCATCGCAATCCTTTCGACTCGTCGCCAGGTACTACCATCAAATGGAATATCAAGGATAGTCAATACATCTATTGCCTCAGTGATCAGGCGTTGTACTTCTTCTCTTTTTGATCTAAATGTGGTTGTTGGTTCTACCAGGTTACTAATCCGATCATACTCATTTGATTCTCCAAACATACTCATTTGATTCTCCAAACATACTCATTTGAATCGAAGACCCATTAGTTACTCGTTCCTCAACACCAGTTTCATCCAGGTAACTAATGAAGGATTGGGCAAGCGCATAGGCAAAAAGTGGCGGTACTGCATTCCCGATTTGATAAAATTGGCTAGTTTCAGAACCAGAGAATTTAAACCAATCAGGAAAACTCTGTAGCCTTGCAGCTTCACAAACAGTTAACTGTCTGCGTCGACCATCTGCTAGTTTCACCCTATGCATATCGCTTGTGGGAGCGGCAATGTTACGACAAGTCAAAGTTCGTACAGGTCTATCTAAGTGTAGATCACGTGGTGTAATGCAGTGAGAAGCAGCTTCGTATCTAGCAATATATTCATCCATACTTGCTGTCAAGAACCTTGGATTAGATACTTCTTGATTTATAAGATCACCAATTGCTTCGCCAGCAGTACGAACTACCTTACTACGACCTGGAAGCTGGTAATGATTCTTACGTGTGCCGACTGCAACGAGACGTTCACGAGTTTGAGGAACGCCATAATGTGAAGTATTTAATAGCTTACACGTGATGTAATAACCAAGTTCTGCTAATTGGCTTAAAACCTGATCAAGATAAAATTTATTTTTGTACATCAAACCACGAACATTCTCAAACATCCAAATTTCAGGTTGAGCTTTTTCAACGGCGGATATAAAAGCAGGAAACCCATTGCGTGTATCATTTAGCCCAACCTGATGCCCGCGAACACTAAACGGTTGACAGGGAGGACCTCCGATAATGATGTCTACCTTTGAATATTCAGTGTGGATATTCAGTAACCGTTGTTCTACCCTACCAATTAAGTTATTAGAATAAGTAGCAACGCAATCTTTGTCCTTTTCAAGCCCAAGAGTTTCAAAACCAGCAGATTCAAAGCCCAAAGCTAACCCGCCAGCCCCTGCGAATAGATCGAGGACTGATTCTTTTCTAACCTTTCGTGGCTGAAGCAGTGAGTTAATATGTTCTACATAATTCATAAGTTTATTCTACCAGTTCCTTGTCATGTAGGCAAATAAAACTTCAAATTTGCTTGTATTATAGGTCTTATCTGCTATCAGAATAATAGCGATGAGTTTTACCCATGTTTCACGGTCGCTTAAAGATATCATCCATTTTATCAACAACTTCCTGTCGTTGCTCAAGCAATACACTTTGATAGATATCCGCTGTGATTGCAACCGAGCTATGCCCCAACAATTCTGACACGACCTTTAAGTCCACCTTTGCCACAAGCAGTATTGTTGCGACACTATGACGCAAATCATGAAACCGCACATCCGGTAAACCCGCCTTCTTCAACATTTTCTTAAACAGAACTCCCATATGGTCAGGGTCAAAATACCTACCATAAATATTGCAGAAGATAAGCCCCTGTTCTTGCCACTTCTCACCCGCTTTCGCCCGCGCCTGTTGCTGCTTTTCTCGATGCTCTTTCAATGCCTCTAACACGACACGAGGGAGCGCGATCTTACGCCGACCCGCTTTTGATTTCGGTTCCTTCTCAATATACCCCAGGTGTGTGCAGTGCGGCGCGAGTTGCCGCCTTGCCATTTGTTCTCAGATCGCTGGCACGCTTACTCCTGTTCTCGCGTGTGCCCATCGTTTTCTGGAAGAGGCTCAAGCATCTCAGCGAGAGACACGCCTAACGCTCGTGCTAGTCGCGCCCACATCGCTGTCGTGGTCTGATGGTGCGGGTCGTGGCAAAACACCTGCACCGTGGAACGACTCACTCCCGCACGCCGAGCGATCTCGCTGATGCTCAAGCCTTGCTCTTGGGCCAGCTCGCGCACCCGCCAGCGCCAGAGGCGGAGTACTGACTTCCTCTGACTCACGACTGCTTTCCTTCCCACAGCCCACACGCGGTGCGCGTTGGCATACCTGCCAGGCAGCGTGCCAACGCCGCGAGAATCTGCGCCGCTTCAGCGGGTTTCACCGCTCTGTCGCGCTCGCACCAGTCCACGACGATTGGTCTGACGCCTGCCGCCCGCGCCAACTGCACCTGATTGAGCCCGCAGCGTTCACGCACCTGCCGCAAGGTGAGCAGTCCGCCGCCGGAGATGGAGACCAGCTTGACCGCAGGCAGGGGCAGCGTGTCTTGCTGCTCGACCGCTTTCCTGAATGGTGCCGCAATAGGTTGTCTCATCGTTGGTTCTCCCTTCACATGGCTTGCAATTTGTTCTCATTCAGTCAATTCGTTACTACCACCCTGATTAGCATCACACAGTAAACAAGACTCACAAATCAAGACTCACAAATCTATTGTAACTTATAAAAATCAGTTTGTAAATAAGACTCACAAGTCAATATAAAATCAAACACTAAATAAGACTCAAGTATCGTTGTACAAATTGAGTCAAAAGGCTTATAATATCATTGACTCTATTGTCAAATATCAAGACTCAACAAAGGGAGAGAAAAAATGGAAGAACGATACTACACACTGGAGGAAGTCATGAAACTGCTCGGCATATCCAAAGCGACATTAAACAGAAGAGCAGAAGACGGAACTATACCAATCGAAATAGAAGAAGGCAAAAAAAGAGGAAGAAAATACCCTAAAGAAGCGATAGATGCACACGTAAAACTGTTAAAACCAAAAGAGAAAGCAACGCTAACTTTTGGCCCTACCACCAACAACGAACTATGGGCAAGCTATCAAAATCACTTTAAGCTATACGAACCGGAAGACATCGTAACATACGACAGACTATTAGAGTGGCGCGAAGCAAATGAAGATATATTCATGTCAGCAAGAGAGGGAGGCAAAAGAATAGGAGGAGTAACAATTCTACCTCTAGCGGAAGACGTAATTAAGTCCCTGATAGACGAGAGGATCAGAGAGCAAAACATAGAATCGTGGACAATAAGAAAATGGTCAGATAAAAATCTGACAGCCTACATTCCAAGTATATCAATACACCATACAGGAGACAGGCTAAAGGATAGAGAGCGAGGACATTTTATCATCAGGTGTGCTATAAAATGGGCGATCTCATTAGACAAGCACTACGATATTAAAAAGTGGTATGCTATAGCCGCAACGCCTGAAGGTGAAAAACTCGTCAAACATCTGGGCTTTGAAAAGATAGAGGGAAATAGGGATGCATACCTCCTAACAGACATAAAGAAAGCGACAAAACCCATCCGGGCATTTATTACTATGCTGGAACAAGAGGAAACCCCTTTTGTTCCAATGCCGAAAAACAACCAACCAGCACGAAATGAAAGGGCTGTGGGTAAGCAGATAACAGCCAAAAGTTGACGGCAAAGCCGGTAGAAAACAGCGAACAACGATAGACATCAGTGGACAAAGTAGCACGAAGCGAAAAACGCCAAACCGCACTACAAGCCACTCGACAAAGGTATAGAGACTCATAAGGAGACAGTGTTATGCAAAAGAAGAAGACGTTCAGCACAATGGAGATTGTGCTACTGGTTTTCCTGCTTGGTTCGCTGCTCATGGCCTTCTTGCAAGCCCGGCGGGAAGAACAGGGGTAGGGCTATGTGTATTGCCCCAATGTGCCAGGGTACCCGCAAGGGGATACCCCTACTATATACGATGATGCATACAACATGATCTTTCGTATTATAGTAGGGGTATCCCCTTGCGGGTACCCTGGTACGCTTGCTACCTGTAGAAATAGACAGGTAGTTTCCAGGTCATTGTATCTGCTTGAAAAACTGGTGAAAATGGCGGTGCAGGGCGGGGCAAACGCGGCTATACTACTACTGTGCAGAGGAACCTGTGGATAGCGAATCTGCGACAGGGGCCGCGTTGAATGTGGAACCCGGCGTGGTACCTGTTGTTTTGCCGCTCTGCTGTGCGTCTGCGTGCGAGGCAGGATGTTTTGCAGCAGGGCAGCAAGCGATGGCATCGGATATGTCATTGAGGTTGCTATCCACAGGTAGCCCAAATTATGACGGACCTGTCATACACGTGACGCGCATAGCCGCGAGAAGGAGCAATTACAATGGCACAATGGGCCTATAAAGTGGTGTATATTGATCACCGTGGACAAATTTCAAGCGAGGGCTTGCAGACGCTGATTGGCAATGAACGGCAGAGTACCTTTATACGCCGGTACATGAATACGCTGGGCAAAGAGGGATGGGAACTGGTCACTATCCAGCCGTTAACCGCCCATTCTGCCTATTACACCTTCAAGCGGCCAGCGCAGGAAGGCGATTTCGCCGAAGAGGCTCCCGCCGCCGCCGAGTCTGCACAAGGTTCGGCTACGACGGGTCCCAACGTCGAAACCGCATAGCAAGAAAATAGAAATACGGGATATGTTGCTCATTCAGCATTCGGTGCCGCCGAATGCTGAATGAGCAACATATCCCGTATTTCTATTTGGCTATTCCCTTGTAGAACGCCTATCCCTGTGGTACAATACTATTCGGGCGAGGACACACATTGGTCCCCGCCCGAACTTATGAGAAAAGCGAATATAGAACACATGGAAATTACCTGGTTAGGCCACTCTTGTTTCCAGTTACGTGGTAAAAATGTAACCTTGATTACCGACCCGTTCTCTCCTCAGCCAGACTACTCGCTGGGCAAGCTTAATGCCCCTATCGTCACCGTCAGTCACAACCATGCCAGGCATAATTATGCTCAGGGCGTGGGTGGTAACCCGTATGTTGTACAGGGGCCGGGCGAGTACGAGATTAGCGATGTGCTGATTACTGGCGTTGCCGCCTATCACGACGACAAGCATGGGAAGGAACGCGGGCGCAATACCATCTATGTGATTCACATGGATGATCTGGTTCTATGCCATCTTGGAGACCTGGGCCACACATTACAAGAAGAACAGTTGGAAGAAGTTGCCGATGCCGATGTGCTGTTTATCCCTATCGGTGGTAACACCCTTAATGCGACACAGGCGGCTGAGGTGATCAGTCAGGTAGAGCCGCGTATAGTTATTCCGATGCACTACCATACCCTGGCATTGGAAGGTGAGCGTGATACTGCCGACCCATTGGACAAATTCTGTCGCGAGATGGGGGTCGAAACGATCAATAAGCAGCCCAAAATTGTTGTCACACGGAATAATTTGCCGGCAGAAATGCACGTCGTTATCTTATCACAGCGCGGTTAACCTCGTCGGCCAACACGACTCCGGGTAGAAGGAGGAACATATGTCAAAATTCATTTTCGTCACGGGTGGTGTGGCGTCATCTGTGGGTAAGGGTATTAGCGTTGCCTCGTTGGGGCGTCTCCTCAAGAATCGTGGAGTCTCCGTTTCACTGATGAAGTTAGACCCGTACATCAATGTTGATCCGGGTACGATGTCTCCCTATCAACACGGCGAGGTCTTTGTCACCGATGATGGTGCCGAGACCGATCTCGATCTGGGCCATTACGAACGTTTCACTGATGAGCCCACTTACCAGGCAAACAATGTGACCACCGGGCAGGTGTACGCCTCCGTCATAGCCAAAGAACGGCGCGGCGAATACCTCGGCGGCACTATCCAGGTCATTCCGCATATCACCAATGAGATCAAGGATCGCATGCACGCTGTGGCGCGTCGTTCCGATGCTGATGTGGTGATTGTCGAAGTCGGCGGTACCGTCGGCGATATCGAAGGCGAACCATTTTTGGAAGCTATCCGGCAGATGCGCAAAGATGTGGGGCGCTCAAATGTCCTCTATTTGCACGTCACCTTACTACCCTATATCGGTGCTTCCAAAGAACTCAAGACAAAACCCACACAACATAGTGTCAAAGAACTCCTGCGCGTCGGTATCCAACCCGACGTTATTCTTTGTCGCTCAGATTATCCAGTCAGCGACGAATTGCGCGAGAAGATAGCTCTTTTCTGCAATCTTGAAGAGCGAGCCGTTATTCCTCTGCATACCGCTGATACCATCTATGAAGTGCCTCTGACCCTTGAGCAGGCCGGTCTGGGCGAATTGATGGTGCAGGAACTTGGATTAGCACAACATGAATCGCACATGGAAGAGTGGCGCGAACTGGTCACAAAGATTAAGCGTCCACGCCCGGAAATCACTATCGGTCTGGTGGGTAAATATGTTGATTTGCATGACGCCTATCTGTCGGTTGCCGAGTCCTTGCGCCATGCCGGCTGGTTTCACGATGTAGATGTGCGTATCAAGTGGATTAACTCGGAAGCATTGGAAAGCATGGGCGAGGGCTATACCGAGGTGTTGGAGGAGGTAGATGGCATTGTGGTACCGGGTGGCTTCGGGCCGCGTGGTATCGAAGGTAAGATTAAGGCCGCGAACTTTGCCCGTCGCAATAACGTTCCCTACCTCGGCCTCTGCCTCGGTATGCAGGTCGCGGTAATCGAGTTTGCGCGTAACGTACTGGGACTTCCCGGTGCCAATAGCACTGAATTTGACCCGCAATGCTCCGATCCCGTCATTGACCTGATGGTGGCGCAGCGCCAGTTGGCGGATAAGGGTGGCACCATGCGCCTGGGCAACTGGGTTTGTTGTTTGACGCCTGGCACCAAAACCTATGCCGCTTACAACGAACCCATTGTTTTTGAGCGTCACCGTCATCGCTACGAATTCAATAACGAGTATCGCAAACGCATGGAGACGAACGGCATGGTTGTCAGTGGGCGTTCTGCCGACAACAGCCTTGTCGAGGTGATGGAACTGGCAAACCATCCCTGGTTCGTGGCCTCGCAGTTCCACCCGGAATTCAAGAGCCGCCCGAATCGCCCGCATCCACTGTTCCGCGACTTCATCGGTACCTCTGTGCGTCTCAAACGGGAACGCCGACAAGAAGCTGATACCACTGAGCTTGATGGTGCAGGCCACGCGGATTACTCCTTTGTGGTAGCGCAGCCGGACGTTCGTTCCGAAAGATAATATATGTTTTACTTGAGTCAATTAACTGGCTCCGCTGTACAAGATAGTCAGGGAGTACGCATTGGCAAATTGATTGATGTGTTAGCTTTCACTGAACAGGTGGGTCAACCTGCCCCGGCTTATCCCAGCGCCGTGCTGGTGGAGGGGCAGGAAGACCGTCCCTGGCGCGTTCCTGTGCAGGAACTGACATGGGATGACGGCACGATACAGGTGCGTACTCCCGAAACGCAATTTGCCATGCAGCCAGAAACACTCTCTGACCGGGAAGTGAGTCTCGCGCATGATGTGCTGGATAAGCAGGTGATTAACCTTGTGCGCAAAAGAACGGTGCGCGTCAACGATATTGCCTTTGGCGATGATTGGCGCATCGTCGGCGTTGATAGCACCAACATGGGGCTGTTTCGTCGTCTCGCGCCCAACTGGCTATCCGGTATCGGGGGAGGCACCAACCCGGCAAACCTGATTCCCTGGGAACACATTGATCTCATCCGGTCGCAACAATACGGCGAGCGTGAATTGGATGAATTAGACAATGAAACGCCCTCTCAGAAGATGCGCCGCGTGCAAAGTGCACAACTCTCTGAATTGCGTCCAGCCGACATTGCTGAAATTGTGCATCAACTTACTCCCGGCCAGGGCGCACGCCTGATTGAAGGTCTCGATGATGAAACCGCCGCCGATACAATGGAGGAGATTGATACCGAACGACAACGTCTCATTCTTGAAGATATCCAGCCCGAACGTGCCGCCGATATCCTTGATGCGATGGGGCCTGACGAAGCCGCCGATTTACTCTCTCTGCTGTCCGAAGAACGGGCGCAAGAATTGCTCAAGCTCATGCAACCCGAAGAATCAGAAGAGGTGCAGGACCTGCTAGAGTACGACGAAGATTCGGCAGGTGGCCTCATGACTACCGACTATATTGCACTCAATGCCACAAAAACTGTTGCCGATGCGATTGAAGCCGTGCGCTCCGCCATGCGCGAAGAGGAACGCCAGGCCTACGTCTACTGCGTTCCCGACGAAACAGCGGACGAATATCGCCTGCTTGGCACCGTTTCCCTCTGGGATTTGCTGATTGCTCCTCTGACCCAACCTCTCCAGGAACTGATGGAAACCGACCTGATTACCGTGCAGCCGAATACCGACTCACGCACCGTCGCCCAGACAATGGCGAAATATAATCTCTTCGCCGTCCCCGTCGTCAACGAACAAGGCTTTCTCGAAGGTGTTGTTACCGTTGATGATGCCCTTGACGTGCTGTTACCGAACGATAAGAAGCGACGGCCAACGAGGATGTACTAACATGAAATGTGTCATCTGTAGAGTAGGAGAAACCTCTCCAGGAACGACCACAGTAACTTTAGAGCGTGGCAACACAACGCTTGTAATTAAATCCGTCCCCGCGGATGTTTGTAGAAATTGCGGTGAAGGATATATAGATGATCGCACAGCAGAGCGACTGTTACAAATTGCGGAAGAGGCAGTTGAAGCAGGTGTTCAGGTAGATATTCGCCAGTTTCTTGCTGCATAAGCCGGGCTTTCATGAATAAGAAAGGGGCAGTGCTGCTAGCATCGGTTTGCCGCTTCTGACCAGGTTGAAAAGAATAGACCTGTAAAGAAAGTTCTTTGGAGAAAGAAGGACACCATGCTAGCAGCACCGCCCGTTTTCCGTGAATGCGAAGCGCATCACGCAACCATTGCCGCTCAGACACAGGCTGTTGAACGTGCGGTTCAGGTCATGCATACTCATCTGCACGAACTGCTGACCCTTGAAGACCTGGCCTCGGTTGCCTGTCTCAGCCCCTTTCATTTCAATCGCGTCTTTCGCCGCCTGATAGGCATTCCACCGGGCGAATTTCTCTCAGCTCTGCGCTTCCAGGCGGCGCGGCGTTTGCTTTTGACGACACCGCTCAGCGTGACCGATATTTGCTTCGAGGTGGGCTATACCAGCATCGGCTCATTTACCAGTCGTTTTACACAACTGGTTGGCCTCTCACCACGTCTCTTACGCCAACGGGCTCATGCATTCGAGCCGCTGCCGGTGGAGCAAGCAGAACTCAGTCCCGCAACGCTCTCAGGCATTTCGAGGAAACATGTTTTGCTGGGCCAGATTAGCGCTCCCACGACTTTTCTGGGTACCATCTATGTTGGCTTGTTCACCAGTCCTATACCGCAGGGAGCGCCGGTGCGCTGTACTAAACTTGGCTCGCCGGGTTGGTATTTGCTCAATGGCGTGGCTGATGGCGTCTACTATCTGCGGGCTGCCGCGTTTCCTGCCTGCGCAGACCTCCAGTCGTCTCTGCTGCCCGGCGAGAAGTTGTTAGTTGGCAACAACGCGAGTCCGCTTGTCATACTCCAGGGACAGGTTGTGTCAGGCGATCCCCACCTCGTGCTACACCCACCGCGTCTGACCGACCCGCCTTTAGTGATGGGATTGCCTTTGCTGTGACTGGGTGGGCTATCAATTTCATGTGCTAGTTTCTTGAGCATATTTTGAACGATATCCAAAATACTCAGAGTCTGCCTTGACTTTTTCCGGCCTATACTCAGCGTAGAGGAGATGGAGCAGTGTGAAGCGGGGCCAGATTGACACACGACCAACACTTCTAGAACCTCCATTTCTCGTGGCTAGTATCAGTACGTGAACCGGAAAGGTCATTGTGTTATGCGTCCCGTCGTACACTTCTCGTCTCTTGAGACCGAACGAAAGCCTCACTGGCAGCGATACGCGCTTGATACCCTGTTTGCTTTTGTTGGCTCCATGCTGGTCACGGGCATCATTTTCGTCTGGCACCTGTATCCCCGTATTCCCAACATTTCGATTGTGTACTTGCTGGTAGTTATCAGCTTAGCCAGTACACGTGGTCGCTATGCTTCTATTCTCGCGTCTCTGGTGGCGTTTCTCGCCTTCGATTTCTTCCTCGTACCACCACTATATGTTTTTACCATCAATCGGGTAGAGGAATGGATTGCGCTCTTTGTTTTCCTGGTGACTGCTATTCTGACCAGTCAATTGGCCGTTGCTCTCCGTGAGCGTGCCGGGCAAGCTGCACGCCGGGAGCGTGAGACACGTATTCTCTACGACCTTGTACGGGTCGCATCTCGCGAGGAGGAGCCGGAACGCCAGTTGCAAGCCATTGTCCAATCTATTGTTGAGGTGTTTGCTTCCTGGGGTGTGCTTGACTGTGTAGTGCTGCAAGCCGAGGCCGCCGGGACATTTCGCGTCCAGGCCAGCGCCCAGCAACTTTGCGGGCAGATAACCATGTCGTCCGACGAGAAGGCCATCGCTAATTGGGTGATGAATCACGGGCGCACAATGGGCCTCTACGAGGATTCCTCATTCGCACCTTCATCGTCAGCACCTTTCACCTGGCGCATTCTTATGCGCACTACCTGGGGCGGGCGTGTTGCTCAGCGGTCGCTGCTGCTCATGCCATTACATGTAGGTCAGAAGGTGGTCGGCGTGTTGCGCTTGCGTATGCTGGCGGACCCGCGCCGATTACCTTATGAGGAGCGCCTGGAAGAGGAAGATGAGCATCCCAACGTGCGGACAGCTTTTTTCCACACTTTTCTTGACCAGGCGTCGTCGCTGATTGAGCGGGCGCATTTGCAGCGTGAGAATATGCATATTGCTGTCTTACAACGCACTGATGCACTACGTGCCTCTCTGCTCTCCTCTGTTTCGCATGATCTGCGTACTCCCTTGACATCAATCAAAGCTGCCGCCAGTTCTTTATTACAGGAAGATGTTTCCTGGGATGAGGAAGCGAGGCGCAGTTTCGCACGCTCTATTGAACGAGAAGCTGATCGTCTGAACCGCCTGGTCAGCAACTTGCTCGACATGTCTCGCATTGAGGAAGGTGCGCTCAAGCCGGAAAAGGACTGGTATTCGCTCAAAATGCTTATTCACGAGGTGGTGGGACGGCTCGAACCATTGTTTGAAGGGCGCACCGTCCATACCCACCTGCCCGATGATTTGCTCATGGTTGATCTGGACTACATACAGATAGATCAGGTTCTGACCAACCTTCTTGAGAACGCCTTGCGTTATACGCCGCCGGAGTCGCCAATAGATATAGAGGCGCATAGCGAGAGCGATCAGGTGCAGCTCGCGGTTTCAGACCGTGGGCCGGGCATTCCCGCCGCCGACCTTGAGAGAGTTTTCGATAAGTTCTATCGTGTCCTGCATGGACACCATGCAGTTGGCTATCCAATGGGGTCAGGGTTGGGGCTGGCCGTCTGTAAAGGCGTTGTTGAAGCCCACGGCGGGCGCATCTGGGCACAGCAACGTGAAGGAGGTGGGCTGACCGTGCGTGTTGTGTTGCCCGTGGGCGGGCAAGAAAGGATTGTTGAGTGAAGAAGAGCGGTGCGACCATCCTGGTAGTGGATGATGAGCGGGAAATTGTGCGTGCGCTTCAGCGCAGTTTGACAGCCCATGATTACAAAGTCTACACAGCCGCGAACGGCGAAGAGGCGGTTGCTCTGGTCAGCCAATACCGGCCTGATCTCCTGTTGCTCGACCTGATGTTGCCGGGTATGAGCGGTTTGGAAGTGTGCTGGCGGGTACGAGCGGAGTCAATGATGCCGATCATTGTTCTGTCGGTGAAGGAAGCCGAACACGACAAGGTCGAGGCACTTGACCTCGGCGCTGATGACTACATCCAGAAACCATTTGGCATAGATGAGGTGCTGGCACGTGTGCGCGTTGCCTTGCGCCACGTTGCCCAGGCTCCTCGTGGCTCAGACGCGCAGTATCAGGCGGGTCCATTGCAGGTAGATTTTGACCGGCGGCGCGTGTGCGTTCAAGGGCAAGAGGTTTCCCTGACGCCGACCGAATATGACCTGCTCAAAGTGTTTATCACGCATCGCGGCAAAATATTGACACGCCAGATGCTGTTGAAAGAACTCTGGGGCATTGAAGCCTACGCGAGAACGCACAGTCTGCACGTCTACGTCGCCCAGTTGCGCCAAAAGATCGAACCCATTCCTGAGAGGCCGCGCTTCATACTGACTATCCCTGCCGTGGGCTATCGCTTCAACGACGAGGTGTAGGGGCCGGTTTACCGCGCCCACCGCCGATTTATCGGCCCGCGTCCCCAGTAGTGGAAATAGCAAATATTGCCCACGTGGCCGATAAATCGGCGGTGGGCGCGGTAAACCGGCCCCTACGGTTGGTAACTCAACCAGATTTTATGAGAACTTTTTGAGAAAACATTCTGATATCCAGAACGCACATAGACCCGTTCTCGATTACACTCTCAATGAGATGCAGAAGAGGTCAAATGTCATCCGACGATGGATCATTTTGCTGAAAAGGAGTCATATGTATGGATGGAGCAAGGATTTTGTTGGTTGAGGATGATGAGGCACTGTGTGACCTGGAGCGGCGCAACCTGCAAATTCGTGGGCATGTCGTGAGCATCGCCGTAGATGCAAAGAGTGCGCTGGCACAGTTACGGGCCTCGTTCTTCGATCTCATTATCCTGGATATTAATCTGCCCGATCTGACCGGTTGGGAAGTATTACGAACCGCGCTCAATGAAGGACGCCTTCCGGTACTTGACGTAGAGGGGCTGGGCCAGCGCATCCCTGTGGTGGTACTGTCCGCCGTGCGCGTGGGCCAGCGCCGTCTCGCGGAGTTTCGTCCACTGGCCTATCTGCCCAAGCCATTTCCCATGGATGCCCTGCTGCGCCTGGCAGAAGAGGCCGCCCGGCGCGGGTCTACTGGCGCTGGCTATGAACCTCGGATGGCGGATATGGAATATTCGTTGTCCGATGAGGAGGAATTGCATGCTTGATGTGATTGTCATACTGGTGACTATCGTGACGTTTATCGCGTTCATCGGTTTTACTGAGGGTTGTGAACGCCTGTAGGGAAGGAGGATGCTGTGAACTCACCACTTGAGTATATTCTGGTGGGCATTGTCACGCTGGGCGTACTCATCTATCTTGTGATCGCGCTGCTAGCGCCTGAGAAATTTTAATGTTGTCTTCTTTCTATGCATAAACAAGTGAGGTAAACCTATGCCTGTAACACTCAATAGTGTCCTGCAGGTGTTGATCTTTCTGGTCATTGTACTGCTGCTGACTAAACCGGTCGGCCTGTACCTGACAAAGGTCTTCAACGGAGAGCGCACCTGGCTCTCGCCAGTCGTCATTCCTATCGAGCGCCTGTTTTACTGGCTTTCTGGCATCAACCCGGAAGAAGAGCAGAAGTGGACTGGCTACGTCATTGCCATGCTGGTTTTTAGCGTGGCCGGTATGCTACTTACCTATATCATCCTGCGCACGCAGCAGTGGCTGCCATTAAACCCGCAGCACCTGCCCAATGTCGAGCCGCAGTTGGCCTTCAACACCGCTGCCAGTTTCACCACCAATACCAACTGGCAGAACTATGCCGGTGAAACTACTATGAGCTACCTGACCCAGATGACGGGTCTCACCTATCATATGTTTGTCTCTGCCGCCACTGGCGTTGCGCTGGCTGTCGCAATGATTCGTGCCCTGTCGCGCCGCAGTGTACAGACGCTCGGCAACTTCTGGGTAGATTTGACGCGCTGTATTCTGTACGTGTTGCTGCCTATCTCGATTGTCGGAGCGCTGGTCTACGTCTCACAAGGCATGATTCAGAATTTCAATCCTTACACCATCACGCACACGCTCAATGGGCAGGTACAGACTATAGCTCAAGGGCCGGTTGCCTCGATGGAGATTATCAAAAACCTGGGTACCAATGGTGGCGGCTTCTTCAATACCAACTCGGCCCACCCCTTTGAAAACCCCAATGCATTCACCAATTTGATGATCATGTTCTCCGTCCTTGTCATTCCGGCCGGTCTGTTCTATATGTTCGGTAAAATGGTCGGCGATACCCGCCAGGGTTGGGTGCTGTGGGCAGCCTCAGCAATCCTCTTGATTATCGCTCTGGCGGTGGCACTTCCTGCTGAGCAGACGGGCAACCCGCTCCTGACCAATGTTGGCGCAAACCAGGCTGTGACCAGCACCCAGGCGGGCGGTAATATGGAAGGGAAGGAGGTGCGCTTCGGCATCACGGACTCTGTCCTTCTTGATACGATTTCAACGGACACCTCCTGCGGCTGTGTCAACAGTTTTGTTGACAGTTATACTCCGCTTGGAGGTCTGGTTCCGCTTGCCAATATGGGACTTGGTGAGATTGTGTTTGGCGGTGTCGGTTCGGGATTATACGGCATGTTGATGTTTGCCGTCATCGCGGTCTTTATCGCCGGTCTGATGGTGGGACGCACGCCGGAGTATCTGGGTAAGAAGATAGAACGCAAGGAGGTGATGATGGCTGCCCTGGCGTTGCTGATACTGCCTGCCTCAATTCTGGGTTTCTCGGCGGTGGCTAGCGTAATCCCGGCGGGTACCTCGGCAATTTTGAATCCGGGGCCGCATGGACTGACAGAGATTCTGTACCAGTACTCTTCCGCTAATGCCAACAATGGTTCGGCTTTCGCAGGTCTCGGTGCCAACACGCCCTACTATAACTGGACCGGGGGCATGGCCTTCTTAATTGGCCGTTTTGCTTTCCTGATACCCATCATGGCCTTCGGCGGTACACTGGTCAGGAAGCGCGTCGTGCCAGCCGGGCTCGGCACCTTCCCCACGACGGGGCCGCTCTTCGTGGGCTTACTCATCGGGGTGATCCTGATCGTGGGAGCGCTCACCTACTTCCCAGCCTATGCCCTGGGGCCGATCGTCGAACAGTTGCTGATGCATGCAGGGAAGGTGTTCTAGGATGCAAACGAATATGAGATCTGATGAATTAGAAGTCAGGCAGTGGAAGACGCGCCGCAAGGGAGACATCTCCATCTTCGATCCAAAGATCATCCGGCGTGCTATCCCCGACTCCTTCAAGAAACTGGACCCGCGTGTGCAGGTCAAGAACCCGGTCATGTTCGTAGTGGAGATCGGCAGTGTGGTTACGACCGTCGAGTTCGTGCGGCTGCTCTTCGCCCAACCCACTGCGACGCTGGATCGCATGCATCTCAACTATGAAATTTTCTTTGTGCTGGCGGTGACCATCTGGCTATGGTTCACAGTAGTCTTCGCCAACTTCGCCGAGGCCATGGCCGAGGGACGCGGCAAAGCACAGGCCGATACCCTGCGCCGCGCACGCACCACCACAATGGCGAAGCGTCTTGCAAGTCCAAACCGCTTCGGCAAGGTCGAAGAAGTCTCCGCGCCAGAATTGCGCAAGGGCGACCTGGTGCTGGTCGAGGCCGGCGATGTCATCCCCGGCGACGGCGATGTGGTGGAAGGGGTAGCCTCGGTGGACGAGTCGGCCATCACTGGCGAATCGGCCCCGGTCATACGCGAGAGCGGCGGCGACCGCTCCGCCGTGACGGGTGGTACGCACGTCCTCTCCGACTGGATTGTCGTGCAAATTAGCGCCAATCCCGGCGAAACTTTCCTGGATCGCATGATCGCGCTCGTGGAGGGAGCCAAACGCCAGAAGACCCCCAACGAAATCGCGCTAAATATCCTGATCGCCAGCCTCACGATCATCTTTGTGCTGGTCGTGGTCTCGCTCGAACCCTTTGCCATCTACTCAGCTTCCGTCACCGGGGGCCAGCCGGTCTCCGTAACGACCCTGATCGCCCTGCTGGTGTGCCTGATTCCGACGACCATTGGCGGACTCCTGTCAGCCATCGGCATTGCGGGCATGGATCGTATGGTGCAGCGTAATGTCCTGGCAATGAGTGGCCGCGCAGTCGAGGCGGCGGGCGATGTTGATGTACTGTTGCTCGACAAAACCGGCACCATTACACTGGGCAATCGCCAGGCGACGCGCTTTGTGCCACTGCATGGCGTGGATGAGCGAGACCTGGCCCAGGCGGCCATGCTCTCCAGTCTCTCGGACGAGACCCCCGAAGGTCGCTCTATTGTGGCTCTGGCTAGAGAGAAATATGGCTATGCAGACGCGGTAGATGCTTCAGCAACCTTCATTCCTTTCTCAGCTATGACACGCATGAGCGGCGTTGATCTGAACAGCACGCAGAACGGTGTCGTCCACTCCATCCGTAAGGGGGCCGGAGACTCGGTGGCCGCCTATGTCGCAGAACATGGCGGGATGACCAGCGATGAACTGAAAACCATCGTCAATGGTATCGCCAGCGCGGGCAGCACGCCTCTGGTGGTGGCTGAAGTGAAGTCCGGGGCCAATGGAACAAACGGGCATGCACGTGTACTGGGGGTAATCGAACTCAAGGATATCGTCAAGGGTGGTATGCGTACACGCTTCGACGAACTGCGGCGCATGGGTATTCGCACCATCATGATAACCGGCGATAACCCGCTCACCGCCGCGGCTATCGCTAAAGAAGCGGGCGTGGACGACTTCCTGGCCCAGGCCACACCTGAAACCAAGATGAAGCTGATCAAAGAGCAGCAGACGGGCGGGCGCATGGTAGCCATGACGGGGGATGGCACAAACGACGCACCGGCCCTGGCGCAAGCTGATGTGGGTGTGGCTATGAACACGGGTACACAGGCCGCCAAAGAAGCAGCTAATATGGTTGATCTCGACTCCAACCCGACCAAGCTGATCGAAGTGGTCGAGGTGGGCAAACAATTGCTGATTACACGTGGGGCGCTCACGACATTCAGCATCGCCAATGATGTTGCCAAGTACTTTGCCATCATCCCGGCAGCTTTTTCCGTGACGTACCCGCAGTTGAACGCGCTCAATATCATGCAATTGGCGACGCCGCACAGCGCTGTACTCTCGGCGGTGATTTTCAACGCGCTGATCATCATCGCGCTGATCCCGCTGGCTCTGCGCGGCATCAAGTATCGTGCGATCGGGGCGGGTCCTCTGTTGCGCCGCAACCTCCTGATCTACGGTCTGGGCGGTATCATTGCCCCATTCATCGGGATCAAGGTCATTGACCTGATTTTGCAGTTGCTACATTTAACTCTGTAGGGGTCCGCTTCAGCGCACCCTGGCACCAGCGACAGCGCGGTGCCAGTCTTGGCGCTGTTCTTCCCCCATCTGGTTTATCGGTCCTAACCCGCTTGGCCGATAAACCGGCGGTGGGCGCGATACATCGGCCCTTACAGTACAATAAGGAAAAGAACTAATGAAAACATTTATGAAGAGGTACATTCGCCCGGCGGTGGTAATCACGCTGCTCTTTGCCGCCTTGACCGGCCTCCTCTATCCTGGCTTGATTACGGGTATAGCCCAATTGATCTTTCCATACCAGGCCAATGGTAGCCTGATCCATGCCTCTAATGGGCAGGTGATCGGCTCAGACCTGATTGGTCAATACTGGACCTCCCCGAACTACTTTCACGGGCGGCCCTCGGCGACAACCGACCTCAACGGAAACCCGGAGCCGTATAACGCGGGATTCTCGTCGGCCTCGAATCTGGGGCCGACCAACAAGGTACTCATTCAATCGGTGGCACAACGCGTTGCCCAATTGAAGAAGGAGAATCCCAACGCTCCTCCTGGCCCTGTGCCGGTGGACCTGGTGACAACATCGGGATCGGGACTGGACCCGGATATCTCGATCGCGGGTGCCATGTACCAGGTACCGCGTGTCGCTGCGGCAAGAGGACTTTCCCAGGCCGTAGTCACGAAATTGGTCACTGAACACGAGACGGGGCGCTTCCTGGGCATTTTCGGCGAGCCGTATGTCAATGTACTCGATTTGAATCTGGCGCTTGACGCCTGTGCCGCGCACCCATCGTCGTGCTGACGACCAACGATGTCAATGCGTTCGAAGATATGAATCTGGCACCCGGTGCGCTATAATGATGATGCCATGAAAGAACTACCGCCTGACGAAGAACAACGTGAGCGCGAAGAGGGGCGTCCCGACCCGGAGGAGCTGCTGCGCCGTTACAGTTTGCGTGATCGCGACCTCGCTGAGGTTGGTTCTTCCCCACTCGCACCTTCTACATTGACTGGAAGTGAGCAGACGCAGGACGCCCTGGAAACCAGGCCTGCAAACTACCCGCACCGGCGTGGGCGTTTGCGTGTCTACCTGGCCGCGGCAGCTGGAGCGGGCAAGACCTATGCCATGCTCAACGAGGGGCATCGTCGCGAGGCACGGGGTACCGACGTTGTGGCTGGCTACGTGGAAACACACAAGCGCCCTCAGACGGCGGCACAGATCGGGGATCTGGAGATCATGCCACGTAAGAAGGTCTCGTACCGGGGCGTGACGCTTGAAGAGATGGATACCGAGGCCATCATCGCTCGCCACCCCCGCGTGGCACTGATTGATGAACTGGCTCATACCAATGTCCCTGGCTCGAAGCACACCAGGCGTTACCAGGATGTGCTGGAAATCCTCGAAGCTGGTATTGACGTGGTCACCACACTCAATATCCAGCACCTGGAGAGCCTCAATGACCTCGTGGCGAGTATCACCGGCGTGCGTGTGCGCGAGACACTGCCTGACTGGGTACTGGACCGGGCTGAGGAAGTCGAGCTGGTCGATATCTCGCCCTATGCTCTGCGCCAGCGCATGAAGCATGGCAACATCTACCCGCCCGAGCGCATTGATACCGCGCTCAACCACTTCTTCCGCGAAGGCAATCTGACGGCCCTGCGCGAACTGGCGTTGCGGCGCACTGCCGAGAAGGCCGAAGCGCAACTCCAGCAGTACATGACCGAGCATGGCATTAGCAAGTTCAAGTCCGCCAGCGAACGAGTCCTCGTCGGCTTCGATGCTCGTCCACATACGCGCGAGGTGATCCGCGACGCCTGGCGACTGGCCCACGGCCTACATGCTGACTTCATCGCGGTGTGTATCCAGCCAGAGGGCTATCGCGCCTTCACAAGCAAGCTCATCCGGTGGCTTAAATACGGCAGCGACGCGAAGCGGCAGCAGGAAGCGGCGCAGCACCGTCTGGAGGAGCATGCAACGCTCGCCGAGGACCTGGGGGCCGAGGTAATCCGCACGAGTAGCCCTGACATTGCCCGCAAGCTGGTGGAGATCGCCAATGAACGGCAGGTGACGCAACTTGTGCTGGGGCAGCCTGCCCGCAGCCACTGGGAAGAACTCCTGCGGGGTTCTATCATCAATCGGCTTTTGCGCCTGAGTTCAGACGTTGATATACACCTGGTGCCACGAAGCAGAGAGATTGACGACAAATAAGGCATGCTCCCCGGCGTGCATGCCTTATAAGCTTAATTCAACGACCGGTATGAGCGTACTACTTCCAGGGCTTCCAATACCTGTATGATATCCTGGCATACGTCGTCCATGATGCGTGGGAGCCACTCCTCCGGGTGGGGATTGTCGGGAACAATTTCCTCCTCTTCATGTTCATCATCGTCGTCTCGATGACGATGGAGTGATGCAAGTCCATTCTGTGAGGGACGCTCTTCAAGCAGACCACGCATCCCGTCGGGGTGCCAGATTGGCAACTCGACGCGCTGTTGCAACGTAATGGCCTCCGGTTGCAATCGCTGTTCATGCAGTACCATTGACACGCCGGGGCGCGTCTCAATAGCACGGCTGCTATGCTCGCTCGCTCGCATTTTGAGCGTTTGCATCAATGAGAGCAGCGTCGCTTCAGAGATAGTTGGAGCTGTCCCGTTAAGGTTCAGGCTGTACGAGAGATCAAGTACCAGGGGCGGAATGTCACGTGTGTGCAAGTGTGGGCAATCTGCGCCTGGCTCATGAAAGAAATCACAGACACCCGTTGGTCCCTCTAACGAAAGCGCGGTATCAAGGGTACTCCAGGTGAAGGAGATGGTGCAAGCACTTTGCTGCTCCGTTTCATCGCATGGCCCGGTATGGCAGGTGCAAGCAAATTCGCGTTCCAGTGTACGTCCATTCGTCCAATATTCGGGATGTGTCACGAGTGCTACGTCCGCCGCAGCCTTGAGAAAGTACCCGATCACATCTTCATAGGTGAGCATAGTAAAAACTCCTCGCCGCCCATCCTGCTTTTCTACTCCGATGGTGTGTATCACGGCATGTCTCTATATTACCGATGTCAGGGGGATTGTGTCAAGTAGCCTCTTGACAAATTCAACTGCATGCTTTATTATTCTTACACGATCAAAAAAATTTAATTGATAGGAAATACTTAATGAAGGAACATTATGAGATAGACTCAATCGAACAGTTGCGGGCCATTGCTGATGCCTTGCGCATCCGTATCGTCGAAATGCTGCAAGAGCAGCCAATGACGGTGACGCAACTGGGAGATGTGATGGGTGAAGCACCGGCGAAGATTCATTATCATGTACGCGAGCTGGAAAAAGTGGGGTTGTTGAAGCTGGTGGAGACCCGCGAGAAAGGTGGTATCCTCGAAAAATATTACCAGCCCATCGCCAGGGATTTCTCTGTGGCAAATAGCCTGTTTCTGCGAGCCGCGCCAGATGAATCGCTGGCAGCCATTGGTGCTTGGTTTGATCAGTTGAAAGAGAGCTTTCAAAGGGTGTTACGTGTGGCGATAGAGAAAAAGGAAGATGCACCACAGCTTGTTTTAAATGATGCCATTCTCTATCTTACCGACGAGGAACAACAGCAGCTTTGCCAGCAAATAAATGAGTTATTCAAACCCTATATGCAGCGACGCGGTATAAATGGTGAGCAGCCAATAATCGGTACGTTCATCACCTACCCGCGGGATGTTGCTATGAAGGCTCCCCAGCCGGCAAATGAGTCACTACGGAATGTCTGGATGGTTGGCACTATGCAGTTTAGTCGTGCGGATTTAGAGCAAGTGTTGGCGGAGGGCCAGCGTTTGCAAATTCATGTGACAGGCATTTGTAAATTTGCCAAAGATATCAGTGCTGAGTTGGCGGATAGCGCCATTGCACAGGTACAGGTGATTGGGAAGATCGAGGCTTCTCCGGCGGTACGTGAGGTGTTGGAACGAAAACGCGCTTAACAGATGTATTGATGTATAGCACATTACAACTTTATCATTGAAAGCTTTACCTGGACAGATAACAGGAGAAAAACAATGTCTATCGAAACACCAGAAACGCAGATGCCGACGGGGAATGATGTGCCAACTCCCCCGGCGAAATATGGCTTTCTTATCAATCGTAATTTTGCTTTGCTGGCCTTTGGACAGGCTATTTCCAATATGGGTGATTTTGTCTTTAGCACCACGTTGCTCATCTGGGTATTCTTGCTGACACATTCAGCGGTGGCTGTGAGCGGTGTGTTGATTGCCCAGTATACGCCGGTCTTTCTGCTTGGCCCCGTCGCGGGCGTGTTTGTTGATCGTTGGAATCGTCGTCGCACGATGGTTGTGGCGGACGTAGCGCGAGGAGTTGCTGCTCTATTGCCACTGGTTGTTCCTGTTGCCATGCGTCTGCCTGCGATTTATGCCAGTGTGTTCATCATCGCCTCCTTTTCGCGTTTCTTCATGCCTGCCAAATCCGCCGTATTACAGGTGATTGTGCCAAACGAGCGGCAACCGCAGGCAGCATCTATTAGCCAGGCAACGATGGCGCTGTCATTTATTGTTGGCCCGGCGTTGGCTTCGCCGCTCTACTTCGTAGTAGGCCCATTTGTGGCGATTATTATCAACGCCGTCTCATACATTGTCTCGGCCCTATCGCTTTCCGCGCTTCGCGCTTCGCGAGAGGCGCTCCAGCCATCGTTAATGGTTACCTCGCCCGTGGAACAGGCACCCGGCGGCTTCCGGGCAGTCATGCGCGAGCTAGGAGCCGGTTTCAGTTTTGTCGGACGCACGCGCGTGTTGCTGATGGTCACGCTGCTGGCCCTGATCGCGATGTTGGGGGCAGGTGCATTAAATGCGCTTGATATCATCTTTGTGAGCCGCAATTTGCATGTCGAAAGTGCGTTGTACGGGCCTTTGGCGGCGGTTGGCGGTCTGGGTGCGCTCATCGGAGCCATCGGAGCGGGTTTGCTAGCCAGCAAGTTGCAAGCGCGACGTATGCTCACTCTCAGTGTGATTTTGACAGGGGTAGGTATTCTCATCTACTCGTTTCAGACCATTTATGTCGCGGGATTGATCTTCAACTTTCTCGCATGTCTTCCGCAAGGTGGTATAGATGTTGGCTTTGGGCCGTTGCTTATCCGCACCACGCCGCGTACAATGATGGGGCGAGTGCAGTCGGTGATTGATACAACGATGTTCGGTACAAGTTTGTTATCCATTGCCCTGGCAGGCTTCTTCGGCCAATTCATCCCAGTCAACGTGATTTTTGCCATCGGCGGCATCTTGATACTCGTCGCCGGTCTTTTCGGCTGGTTCGCCATCCCCGAACCATCCGTTGCTATCGTGGAACACATTGACAAACCCTACACAGTATAGTAAGGAGAAACAAATTCGATGTCAGATATTCGCATACAACGTATGGCCCAGGTACTGGTACAGTACTCGTTGGGTCTCAAAAAAGGTGATCGTCTCGCTATTCAGACTGGCCCTATCGCGGCACCGCTGGTGCGTGAAGTAGTGCGTGAGGCCATCCATGCCGGTGCTTACCCTGAAACTTTTGTTGGTTTGCCAGGCGTGCGTGAGATTTTGCTCAAGGAAGGCTCCGATGAGCAATTATCGTACATTCCGCCCGCGTTTCGCATCATGATCGAAGAGTATGAAGCCATGCTGCAAATCATCTCAGATGAGAACACGAAAAGCCTGAGCGGTGTTGACCCGGCACGCATGGCGGTTACGCAGCAAGCAACCGGGCCACTGTTAGATACCTACATGAAGCGCAGCCAGGCAGGTTCAATGAACTGGTCAATTGCGATGTTCCCGACCAATGCTCTTGCCCAGGATGCCAATATGTCGCTGAGTGATTTTGAGGAATTCATCTTTCGCGCCTGTTTCCTGAATGATGAGAACCCGGTGGCTCGCTGGCAAGAATTGGGTCGGCAGCAAGAGAAATATGTGCAGTACCTCAAAGGGAAGAAGACGGTTCATCTTGTTGGGCAAGATACCGACCTGACGCTCTCGATTGCAGGGCGCACCTTTATTAACGACGACGGACACAAGAACTTCCCCGGCGGCGAATTCTTTACCGGGCCGGTGGAAAACTCTGCGAATGGCACTATCCGCTATAGTTTCCCCGCCTCGTTCAACGGGCGTTCCGTGCAAGATGTACGCTTGCGTTTCGAAAATGGCGTGGTCGTTGAGGCACGTGCGGCTGATGGGCAGGACTACCTGGAAGCAATGTTGGGCCTGGATGAAGGGGCACGACGCCTGGGTGAGTTTGCGTTCGGCAATAACCGCAACGTGGATCGCTGCACCAAAAACGTGCTTTTTGATGAGAAAATGGGCGGCACCGTTCACCTTGCGCTTGGTCACAGTATCCCGGAGACCGGTGGTGTCAACGAATCCGTGTTGCACTGGGATATGGTCTGCGATTTGCGTACAGGCAGCGAGATTCGCGTGGATGGCGAATTATTCAGCAAAAATGGCGAGTTTGTGTTTTAGCACATCAGAAGCACAGGAAAGCAGAGGCGGTGTGCGCCTCTGCTTTCCTGTGCTTCTGATGTGCTAAAACACAAACTGGGGCGCTTAGAGCATCGGTTTGATTGAGATAATGTAGTAGGTAGTGACGCCGCCTGGTGTGGAAACGCTGACCTCATCACCCTCTTTATGGCCCATTAATGCTTTGCCGACAGGCGACTGGTCGGAGATCAACCCGGATTTTGGGTCGGCCTCGAAGGTCTCGACGATCTTAAAGTTGCGTTTCGCGCCGCTATTGGTCTCGGCTTCAACCTGCATGCCGATACGCACCGTGGCTGGCCCGTCGTTGGCGTGCATATTGGGTGTCATGATCACTGCGACGGCGAGCAGGCGCTCCAATTCGAGAATCTCGCCCTCTACTTTGGCTTGCTCGTTCTTGGCATCCTCATAGGCGCTGCTTTCGCTGATATCGCCAGCTTCTTTTGCTTCATGAACGTAGTCGGCGGCCTCTTTTCGCTTCACGTTCAGCAGGTATTCCAGTCGCTCTTTCTTTTTCGCGAACCCTTCGGGTGTTAAATGATAAATCTTACGCTCTGATTTAGCGTCACTCTGTCCACCAATACTCATGAAAAACTCCTCTCTGGTTATGAGGTCCTCGACCTGTTGTCGCCATCTTATGGCATTCCAGACACTCTGGCCTCTTCCAGATATCCGTCAAACAGCCTTTTTCTTTCCCTTACCACACATCCGTTTCTTGTTGCTTTGTGGTTTTGTGGTTTGTGGTTTTGTGGTTTTGCACTTCTGCACTTCTTCTCTTCAGGGAAAGCCGGACGGGCCAATCAGCAACACCCCGCGAGATAGTACTGTTCTCTACACGTGAAGGAAATTATACGTTGCAAAACAGCGAACGTCAAGCCATTTTCCTCAATTTTCCTTCTGTTTTAGCAGATGTTCATTTTTCTTAGTCGCTCCAATCTAGAATATCGGTAATTACCACATCGGGATACTGCTCGTGGACGTAGATTCCGGCATCCCGCATGATTGCCAGCCGGGTTTGTTGTGGCATGTGGTGTTTCTGGTGTTCGTCGCTAATCGCGCTAAAATCTCGCAGGGCTTGCGTTCCCCAGATAAGTAATGCTGGTTGCTGTAATAGTGCAAATGGTCGTGTTGCGTCACGGCTAAGTCTGCCTGACCACAAAGCTAAAGGAGCGTGTTCTGCGCCAAAGCGGTGGGTTGCCGCGTAGAAGTACTCTACCTTTGCTTTTGCCTGTTCTCGTTGCCCCTTCTGTTTTCTTTGATGCTGTGGATTGCGTTGTGCCAGCAGCCAGTGCAACGCGCTACGTGTACTACATAGAGCATAGAGGCACAAGCCAAATATCGGTAAGCGTAGCAACGATGAGAATGCACGCGATACTTGCTTGTTGTCAAAAAGCGAAGTTGGCGAAATAAGTACCAAACGCTCGCAGCTGTCGGGGAACTGGTGTGCTACCTCGACTGCGTATGTGCAACTTATGCCGCTGGCAAGCAATGTTGCCGGGCGTTGCGCTATTTGTACTACCTCTGTGAGAAAATCGTGGCATAAATCCGTATATGTGTCAGCAGTGTAATCAATATTTGGACGATCCGAGAGGCCGAAGCCGAGCAGGTCTGGAGCATAGACGATGTAGTGTTGCGCAAGTTTTGCCATAATGTGGCGCATTTCATACGCGGAAGCGCCAATACCAGGATTATGCAACAGCACGATTGGCGGATTTTCGGGCGTACCCAGCACTTTATAAAATACGTGATAGGCATGCCAGCGATAGAGCCGTGCCTCACCGGGCAAGGCACTTTCAAGGGGTTGTGGTGTATCAATAAGATGCTTGAGGGTAATAGCGACTGCGAAACCCATAATTCCTGAAAGTATCCAACCTACAAATTTGCAAGCTTTTCGTAAACGGCGTACAATATTCGGCATAAAATCCTCCTCAACCCTATAGTCTAGCATAGCATAGCAGGTTACTCAAGTTGATGCCACACGTTATGGAAACTAACATATAAGGGAAAGTGTAGGGGCTGACTGGTTGGTCGCTACAGATAGTCAAAAAGTGGTAGTTCAAGTAGAGAAACGTAGCAGGAGCCGGAATGCGCATTATACATACCCTGGATGAGATGACAGAGACGGCACGAGGATGGCTTGCGGGTGGTTCAGTGGGGTTTGTGCCAACAATGGGATATTTGCACAAAGGGCACGTCTCTCTCGTGGAGGCGGCCTGCGAAGAATGTGAAATCAGCGTAGTCAGTATTTTTGTCAATCCCCTTCAGTTTTCGACGCGGGACGAGTTTGAACACTATCCGCGTGACCTGACGCGGGATATCCAGTTGCTACGTACAGCCCAGGTAGATGTTGTGTTTGTTCCTCGTGAAGAGGATTTCTATCCACCGGATTTTAGTACGCATGTCGCTCCATCTGGTCCGCTGTCAGAACGTCTTGAAGGGATGAACAATAGGGCGTATATGCGCGGGATGGCGACCGCGACCACGAAATTACTACAACTCGTGCGCCCCGATGTTGCCTATTTTGGGCAGAAGGATATCCAGCAGTTCACCGTTGTGCGCCGCCTTGTGCGCGACCTTAATATTGATGTTCATCTTCGTAGTATGCCAACAGTGCGCGAGAGCGACGGGTTGGCGCTTGGTAGCCGCAATCACCGCTTACTTCCAAACGAGCGCAAAGCCGCCAGTGCGCTGTATCGCGCTTTGCTGCACGGTAAATCCCTGATTGAGGGCGGAGAAATGAATCCGGCGGTTGTTGAGCAAACCATGGCTGCCCTCGTTTCAGCAGAACCATCAATTTCGCTGTCATATGTCGCGGTTTGTGATCCAGATACCTTCGAGCCACTCCAGCAAATCGCGCCGAAAACCATGCTGGCAATTGCCACTTCGATTGGCGGCATCCGCATGAATGATAATATTGTCTGGCTTGGTGATGACCACTGGCTAATGTGATATACCCGTCTAGCTTTTTCAGCCCAATATACATATAATAAGGGAGAGATACGGAAGCCTCGGAGATTTCAAAGTTGATAAGAAGGGGGCTCTTATGCCTATCATTTTTCAAGTTGTACTCATAGCACTTATCGGTTATTTGTGGGGTTCAATCCCCGCCGGTTATTGGATGGGCAAACTGCTGCGCGGCAAAGAATTTGATATTCGCGATTATGGCAGTCACAAAATAGGCGCGACCAATGTATTGCGCACACTGGGCAAAGGTCCTGCCGCGATTGTCTTTGTCTTTGACCTGACAAAAGGAATATTGCCGACGCTGCTTGCACTGCTCGTTTCTGCCTTTTATATTAGTGGGTGGGGGCCGGCCATCGCGGGACTGTGTGCGCTCTTAGGACACTGTTTCCCCATACTGATCGGCTTCAAAGGCGGTCGCGGTGTGATGACGGGGGCCGGTGTGATTATTTTGCTCTCGCCCCTGGCATTTGTCATTGCTGCGATTACCGCGATCAGTACCATCGCGATTTCGCGCTATGTGTCGTTGGGTTCAGTACTGAGCGCGTTAGCTGCGATGATTTGCGGTCTCGTCTTCTACTTTGTGGGTCTGGCGAATCCGCACTTTTTCGCACTCGTCAGTCTGCCCTCCATGCTTTATCTGGTGATCGGTCCGGGTCTGGTGATTCTTTTCCACCATGATAATATCGGTCGCCTGCTTTCAGGCAACGAGCGCAAGATTGGGCAGAAAGTCAAAATCGAAGAAAACGCTACCCCCAACACATTAAAAGCCTGAGCTAGCAAGCACGAGACCGCTCCGGCTTCGTCAGAGCGGTCTCGTTGCTAGTTCAGGCTTTTAATGTGTTGGGTTCTTCTTTTTGCAGGATGGGTAGTCCGCTAATCAGGTATTCTGCGCCGGAGAAAACGGTCCAGATGGCGGCGAGAATAATACCGCAATCGGCAATGAGCAGCATGATTTCAGGGGCATTGACCGTAATGCTGTTGAAGGTCAACATGGGGGGGAAGAGCGAAAGGAGATGCGCCCCTAACCCTTTTGCCAACAGCAATAACCCCATCGCTACCATCGTAATCATCGTTTTCTGCTTGCCCCAAATGCCGGCGGGGATAACCTTACCCTTAGCTGCCGCCATCGAGCGCAAACCGGTCACCACGAATTCGCGGGCGACGATGATCACCACAAGCCATGCCGGGACGAGGCTGATTTGTACCAGCGCGATGAGAATGGCAACCACAAACACCTTATCTGCCGTCAGGTCTAAAAAAATGCCAAGCGGTGAGACGACGTGGAAGCGCCGCGCCAGGTAGCCGTCGAAGAAATCGGTCGCCGAGGCAAGCACAAAGAACAGCGTTGCCAGCAGAAACGCCCACGGCTGGTTGACGATAACGAATATAAACACGAGCGCGGTTGCTACTAACCGGGCCAGGCTGAGTAGATTCGGAACGTTTTGCATGAAAGATTCTCCTCAATCTTCTCTATGAGTACGCTGCCACAACGCATACGTACTACTACTGCTTAATATACCACCGGCGGCCTGTATGCGTGCGACATCTTTCGCTGTGCGGATAAAGCCCCCGGCAATAAACGGGCCGGGGAGGAGTTGTTGCAGCGTCGCCGCCACTTCAGGAAACACAATACCGGGGAGGACTTCCACAATATCGGGCGCGGCACGTGCTATTGTGCGCACCCCCGTTTCGAGCGCGGAATCGTCCATCAGTAGGAGACGTTGAATCGTCGTCAATCCCTCCGCTCGCCCGGAAGAGATCAGTTGCGAACGACTGGTAATAATCGCATCCACGCCGATTTGTCGTAGATGCTGGATACCGGCGCGGTCTTTCCCGATGCCACTCACAAGGTCAACATGCACCACCACTCCTTTGCCACGTTGATGGGCCTGAGTGATGAAAGGGGCAAGTTGAAATGCATCGCCCTTCAGAACGAAGAGCAACAATGCATCAGAGGCTAAAGCAACCTCCATATCCTCCTCTGATTTCAGGGCGGCCGCTACTGGATATTTGCGTGCTAGACGCAGAAACTCTTGTTTAATCATGATAGTTTACTTTACCGGGTTGTATTACGGTGCTGACATCTCGATTTTGTGATATTGCAGAGTATCCTTCAGAAATCTGCCCCCGGCCCTTGACAAACGGGATTGCACCGAGTAATATCATTATATGCTAACTCTACTGCGTTGTATAGTTAGCAAATCATACGGTGGTAGCCGTAAAAGCCTCTACCTATTTCACTGTTGCACCAACGTAAAGGAGTACTACGCGAGCATTAGTGGGGTGTAACCCCATTTGAAATCCGGCATCCATGGCAGTGGCATCAAAACCAATGGCTTGATGAGGATTGAACAAAACAAATAACAGATATATATGCGTAAGGACAGTGAAATGAAAAGTCCTGAGCCAACTTACAAAGATAAGCGGCTTAGGACTTTGTTGTTTTTTCGACTAGAGCGAGAGGTGTGGCATGCTTACTCAGTCCAGTAGGTCATTGCTCAATCTACCAACACAAAACAGAGTGGTACCGGTGGTAGAAACTCGTATACAGTTTGTACAGGCGCTAGAAGTATCCCAGGTACGAGCGATGCTTTTGCGGCACTGCAATCTGTTTGAGTTTACGGCTCTGTTGGAGAGTGCGCATCGTTGCGGTTGTTCGGTCTACGTGAATGTTGATCACATTGATGGCATTCACCCGGATAATGCTGGCTTGCGTTATATTGCTGAACGGTTACGTGTAACAGGCATAATATCGAATCATCCCAAGGTTTTGTCAATTGGCAAACAATTTGGCCTGGAGACTATTCAGCGTATTTTTGCCGTGGACTCGACCGGTCTGGAAATGGCTTTAGAGTCAGTAGACACCGCTTATGTTGACATCCTGGATTTTTCACCGGCCCTTGTTGTTCCGTATGTGATCCCACAGTTAAAATCGTCGTTCCCATTGCCATTCATGGCATCAGGTCTGTTATACACTGCTGAGCAGTTACAGGCCGTTCTACGTACCGATGTTCAAGCGGTCGCGGTTACCCGTCCTGAACTTTGGATGTAAGGCATCCGATAGTATATTCTAGCAACCAATTTTCTCTGTGCCAATTTCCGCACAGGCTTCTATAGCTGTGTCTGTTATATCTCTTTTTCCCTGTACGGGCATCGGTGCCTGTACCAACACAATACGTTGTAGGGGCGCAATTCATAGCGCCCCCGATGAATGGGTGCAACGAATTGCACCCGATGTAGGGGCCCGATTTATCGCGCCCCGGCAGAAAGAGGGTTAATCATGGCAAAGTACGTACTTGCTCTGGACCAGGGCACGACCAGTTCCCGCGCTATCGTCTTCAATCATGATGGAGCGATTGTCAGCGTAGCGCAACAAGAGTTTCCCCAAATTTATCCCGCACCCGGCCTTGTTGAGCATGACCCGGAGGCCATCTGGTCAAGCCAGCTGGCAGTGGCCCGGGAGGCGATGAAAGAGGCAGGCGCTTCCGCCTCTGATATTGCCGCCATTGGTATCACTAATCAGCGTGAGACGGCGATTGTCTGGGAGAAATCCACCGGCAAACCCGTTTTTAACGCCATTGTCTGGCAGAGCCGCCTGACCGTTCCTATTTGCGATGAGTTGAAGGCCAAGGGCTTCGACAAGGAGATTCGCAATCGTACCGGCCTTGTGACCGACGCCTATTTCTCTGGCACGAAGGTCAAATGGATTCTCGACAACGTCCCCGGCGCACGCGAGAAAGCCGATCGCGGCGAACTCCTCTTCGGTAATGTGGATACCTTCTTGATGTGGCGTCTCTCCAAAGGGCGCATACATGCGACGGATTATAGCAATGCCTCGCGTACCCTGCTATTCAACATCTATGAGGGTAAGTGGGATGATACCATTCTCAACGAACTGGGCGTTCCCCATTCCATGCTGCCTACTGTCATGCCATCCAGCGGCGTTTTCGGTGAGACCGACGCGGAGTTCTTCGGTGCGCCTATTAAAATGGCCGGCGACGCTGGTGACCAGCAAGCTGCTACCTTTGGTCAGGCCTGCTACGAAGTCGGTATGGCAAAGAACACCTACGGCACCGGTTGTTTCATGCTGATGAACACCGGCAGCAAGGGTGTACCATCACAGAACGGTCTGCTTACCACTATTGGTTGGGGTTTAGGCGATCCCGGCCATGCCAAATTGACCTACGCGCTGGAAGGCAGTATCTTCATCACTGGTGCTGCTGTCCAATGGTTGCGCGATGGCTTGCAGGTCATTAAGAGCAGCGTTGATGTCGAAGCACTGGCGGCCACTGTACCCGACAACGGCGGCGTTTACATGGTTCCTGCCTTCGTCGGTCTCGGCGCTCCCTACTGGGACCCCAATGCACGTGGTACCATCATTGGCCTGACTCGCGGTTCTACCGTCGGTCATATTGCCCGTGCAACGCTAGAGTCCATGTGCTACCAGACCCGCGATGTGCTTGAGGCAATGGAGGCCGATAGCGGCGCCAGCTTGAAGACCTTACGTGTTGACGGTGGTGCTGTTGTCAACAACCTGCTCATGCAGTTCCAGGCTGATATCCTCGGTGTTCCTGTGCAGCGTCCAAAAGTTGCGGAGACGACGGCTCTCGGTGCCGCCTATCTCGCGGGTATCGCTGTCGGTTTCTGGAACAGCGCAGAAGAAGTGGCGGAACACTGGGCAATAGACCGCACCTTCGAGCCGCAAATGAGTGAAGACCAGCGCCACAGCCTCTACAAGGGCTGGAAGCGAGCCGTAGAACGCTCACTGAATTGGGAACAATAACTTTACCTTCTTGAGGTCTGTTGCACACACGGGAGGGACCGGTTTACCGCGTCCGCTACCAGAATTATTGGTTCAAATCCGCAATACGGACGCGGTAAACCGGTTCCTCCCGTGTGTGCAACGTATACCGTTAGTATCGTTCCTTGTAGTGCGTCCTTTGTAGTCTTGTTATACTCGTAGTTCTTATCTTTCAACAACGGCTGTTATTGAGTACATGCTGTTGTCTCTTCATCTACAGAAATGGAGTGAACATCAATGGCGAGTCAATCTGTAGGCAGACCTACTGCCCTCTCTGGTACCGTCGGCGAAATGATCGGCGAATTCTTTGGCACGATGGTGCTGATTCTCTTTGGTGATGGCTGTGTTGCCACCTTCGCGCTGTTTACAAATATTGGTGCAAATAATGCGGCGACGCCATTTGCGAATGAGTGGATTGTCATCATTCTCGGATGGGGTCTTGCGGTTATGCTCGGTATCTACGTCTGCGGCGCTATTAGCGGCGCTCACCTTAATCCCGCGGTGACGTTAGGTCTGGCTGTACGTGGCAAGCTAGCATGGAGCAAAGTGCTACCGTACTGGGTTGCCCAGATTCTCGGTGCGTTTGTTGCCGCCATGATCCTGTACTTTGTGTACCAGGGCGCGATTCAGCACGCTATTACTCTGGCTACCGTTGCAGGTCAAAGCGCACCCAATGTCGCAACTGTTGCTGGCGGTGTGTTCTACACCAGCCCGAAAGGCTTTGTTGGCTCGTTTGGTGCCTTCGGAGACGAATTTATCGGCACGGCCCTGCTTGTTGGTCTGATTTTTGCCATCGTTGATGGCAGGAATCAGCCTGTCCAGGCGAACCTGAACCCGTTTATCATTGGCCTCCTGATTGTTGCCATCGGCGCATCTTTTGGTCTCAACACCGGATACGCGATCAATCCCGCTCGCGACTTCGGTCCTCGCCTGTGGATGGCTCTTGTCAGCGGCGGTGAGAGTTTTGCCGCGAACAACTACTACTTCTGGATACCGATAGTTGCACCTCTTGCGGGAGGTGTAGTTGGTGCCTACATCTACGACTTTACCATCGGCAAGGTGCTTCAGGCGAAGATGTTGGTGAAGTCCGGTACTGCTGAAACGACGGGCGTGGAGGTACGAGAGCCCGCTGTCGAGTAGTTTGAGCCAATAGATATACATTCACGAAAGGATGAATAGACGCGGCGGAAATATGAAGAGGGGCCAGGGTACTCGCAAGGGATACACCTACTATACACGAATTGCACTTATCATGTGTATAGTAGCGTATAGCGAGGGTATCCCTTGCGAGTACCCTGGCAACCTTTTCACCCGTCCGTCTGTTCGCAGCCATAGGCACTATGCAACCGCTATCATCAACTGTGCGCATGCACAATTTTGCTGAATTAGGTAGTAGTCGTTTCGATGTACTTGTCATTGGCGGTGGCGTCACCGGTGCCGGCGTTGCGCTGGATGCCGTTGCTCGTGGGTACAAGGTCGCGCTCGTTGAAAAGATAGACTTTGCCAGCGGCACAAGCAGCAAGTCAACGAAGCTGGTACATGGTGGCATTCGCTATCTGCCGAATTTTGACTTTGCTCTGGTGCATGAAGGCCTGGTTGAGCGTGGGATCATGCTGCAAAACGCGCCGTTCCTGGTGCATCCACTGGGGTTTGTGATGCCCATTTACGAGGGTGATCGTCACCCTGTCGGTATGCCCTTTACCACGCCGAAAGGTATTGGCCTCGGCATTATTCTCGATATTGGCCTCTGGATGTACGATTTCATGGCGGGCAGACGCAGTATCAGGCGGCATCGCCGTCTCAATAAGCAGACCTTGCTCAAATATGCGCCCGATCTCGTCACTGAGAACTTGAAAGAAGCCTATATGTACTACGATGGGCAGACGAATGATGCCCGCCTGACACTGGCGCTCATTCGCACGGCGGCGCAGTATGGGGCCAACATCACCAACTATACCGAGGTCACATCCTTCATTAAGGAAAACGGCAAAATTAGCGGTGTACACGTTCGTGATACTCTCAATGGTGAGAAGGTTGAGGTACATGCACGCTACATCGTGAACGCAACGGGGGTATTCGCCGAACGGGTGGAGGCATTGACCGGCAGCAAAATGCAGGCTTCGATTGAACCAAGTAAGGGCGTTCATCTTGTTTTCTCACGCGAAGATGTCAAAATCGGCGACGCTGCTATTGTGTTACCGGAAACGGAAGATAAGCGTATCCTCTTCGTCGTTCCCTGGGAGTCTCGTGTCGTTTTTGGCACGACCGATACCGGTTCTGGCGACCTTGACCATCCAACGGCGACCCCGGAGGATATTGCCTACCTGCTGAAATATATCAACCAGTACTTTAAGGTTCACCTGACCGAGGAGAATATCATCAGCGTTTACGCAGGCTATCGTCCGCTCGTCAAGCCGCACAGTAAATCCGGCAACTCAACCGCGAAGATTTCACGCTCACACGAGGTTCTCCAGAGTCCATCCGGCCTCGTCTCAATCGTTGGTGGCAAGCTGACCTCTTACCGGCGTATGGCACAGGATACTGTTGATGTGCTGAACCGCCGTGACGGCGCGAAACCGTTGCACCCAACCATGTCGCTGCCTTTGCAGGGAAGCGCTGGTTGGCCGAAAGCACAACGCGAACTGGAAACTCGTGGCGTAGCACTTGGGCTGACGCCGCCAGTTATCGAGCATCTTACCGGCAGTTATGGTTCCGAAGCCGCTACACTGCTGGATATGGTCGAGAGCGATGCCTCGTTGGCCCGGCTTCTGATTGACGACCTGCCCTATATCTATGCCGAGGTGCTATATGCTTGCCGCCAAGAAATGGCGATGACACCTTATGACATTCTGGCACGCCGCACATCAATTACGCTCGTAGACCGTCAGCGCGGCCTGGGTATCGTGGATCAAGTGGCTTCGTTGATGGCGATAGAGCTTGGCTGGTCTTTTGAACAGCAACAGGCGTTGGTAGATGCCTATCGTAGTGATATCCAGCTTCAGATTGACGCCGAAAAGGTTCAAGTAGCGACCATGTAAAAAATTATCAGGGTCATTTAGTAAGAAAGGAAGCAGCATGAAAAAGCTGATTAATCAACCCGAGGATGTTGTCAAAGAGGCGCTGGCAGGCATGTTGGCTGCTCACTCCGACCTGATTCGTGTAGATATCGAGCAGCAAATTATTGTGCGCAAGGACGCGCCAGTGCAAGGGAAAGTCGGTGTTATTTCCGGCGGAGGCAGCGGTCACGAGCCGATGCATGGAGGATTTGTCGGCTTCGGCATGCTCGATGCCGCCTGTCCCGGTGCGGTCTTTACCTCACCTGTTCCCGACCAGATGCTAGCGGCGACCCGCGCTGTCAATGGTGGAGCGGGTGTGTTGCACATTGTGAAGAACTACACTGGTGATATTCTCAATTTCGAGATGGCGGCGGAACTCGCTGCCGCCGAAGGCATTGACGTAGAGAGTATTGTCACCAATGATGATGTCGCCGTGCAGGATAGCCTTTACACAGCGGGCCGCCGTGGTGTCGGTGTAACCGTTCTGCTGGAAAAGATTGTTGGCGGTTTTGCCCAGACGGGCGCACCGCTGGCTCAGGTAGCCGCGTTGGCTCGCAAAGTCAACGATCATGGGCGTAGCATGGGTATGGCTCTGACATCCTGCACTGTTCCGGCGGCGGGCAAACCTACCTTCGATCTGGGTGAAGACGAAATGGAAATTGGCATCGGCATTCACGGGGAGCCGGGGCGTCGTCGCGTCAAACTGGCACCTGCCGCCGAAATCACCGAAATGCTCACTACCCCTATCGTCGAAGACCTGGGCCTGAAAGCCGGTGAGCAAGTGCTGGTGATGGTCAACGGCATGGGCGGCACTCCATTGATCGAACTCTACATCGTGTATGATGCACTGAATCGTATTCTCGGTGGCAAAAATATTACCATCGCTCGCTCACTTGTTGGAAACTACATCACTTCCCTTGAAATGGCCGGCTGTTCCATCACGCTCGTTCGCCTCGACGACGAATTGACCAAATATTGGGATGCGCCTGTCCTTACACCTGGACTACGCTGGGGCATGTAAAAAGTTATGACATACTCCACGCACGATGGTGGGGTATGTCATAAGATATCACATACCCCTGCATGATGGTGGGGCATGTGGTATCTTATGACATACCCCCTGCACGATGTTGGGGGCATGTGGTATCTTATGACATACCCCCTGCATGATGGTGGGGCATGTGGTATCTTATGACATACCCCCTGCATGATGTTGGGGGCATGTGGTATCTTATGACATATCCCCCTGCATGATGTTGGGGGCATGTGATATCTTTGTAGGGGCCGATTTATCGTACCCATCGCCGATTTATCGGCAATGTGGGGAATATTTGTCATTTCCACTACGGGGGACACGGGCCGATAAATCGGCGGTGGGCACGATAAATCGGCCCCTACAGTAAGAAATAGAGGATGATGGAATATGACCAATGAGGATACTTTGCGCTGGCTTGAGCGTGTCGCGGATGTGCTGCATGAAAACGCCGCGTATTTGACCCAGCTTGACTCGCCAATTGGCGATGCTGACCATGGTACCAACATGGATCGCGGTTTCAAAGCGGTACGCGATAAATTTCCAACAATGGGGGCAATGGATAGCTCAACACAACTGAAAACGGTCGGCATGACCCTGGTGTCAACGGTTGGCGGTGCGAGTGGGCCGCTTTATGGCACCGCCTTTCTGCGTGGGAGCGCTGCTGTCGCCAACAAGTCGGAGCTAACGTCAGCCGATGTAGTCGCGCTGCTGGAGGCCTTTCTCGGTGGTATTGTAGCGCGTGGCAAAGCTACCACTAACGAAAAAACGATGGTAGACGCGCTCACTCCGGCAGTGGCAGCCGCGAAACGGGCCCTGAACGAGGGTGTGCCGCTTGCCGAAATCACGGCTCGTACAGCCGCCGCAGCCGAAGAGGGTATGAAAGCTACGATTCCCATGCTGGCTACAAAGGGACGCGCAAGTTATCTCGGCGAACGCAGCATCGGGCATCAAGACCCTGGTGCCACTTCAAGCTGGCTCATACTACGTTCTCTTGCCGAAGTCACTGCATAACAAAGAATCGGGGCTATATGCCAGTAGGATTGGTCATCGTTTCGCACAGCGCCCAATTGGCGGCAGGTGTCGCGGAACTTGCTGGACAAATGACTCAGGGGAAAACGCCAATCGCCACAGCAGGCGGAGCGGGTAATAATATTCTGGGAACATCCGTCGAAATTATTCTTGACGCCATTCAATCCGTGGATGGACCGGATGGCGTGCTGATTTTGCTCGACCTCGGCAGCGCCATCCTTTCCACTGAGATGGCACTCGAAATGTTGGACGATGACCAACGCGCCCGCGTTGTATTGAGCAGTGCGCCCCTTGTCGAAGGCGCGATAGCGGCGTCACTCGAATCCTCGCTTGGCCGAAACCTGTCACAGGTCAAATTGGCCGCCGAGCGCACCGCCAGCGTTGAACAACTCCGCCAGCTCAAGCCGCTCTCACAAGATGAAGTATCATCAGACGCCATTGTTGCCCCTGTCGAAATTGCTGAACAAACTTCTGCCTCGAATGCACTTGAGGTGCAACTGACATTGACCAATCCTGCCGGTCTCCATGCTCGACCAGCCAGTCTCTTCGTGCAGACCGCCGGGCGCTTCCAGTCTGCCATACAGGCGCGGCTTCATGGGAAACAGGCCAATGCACAGAGCATCATGGCGGTTCTCTCGCTCGGTGCTCGTCAAGGCGATACACTGACTGTCAGTGCTGCTGGCGATGATGCGCAGGCCGCGCTGGACGCCCTGAGCGAACTCGTTTATGCCAGCTTTTATGAAACCCCAGCACCAGGTGAGACCCGTGTAGGGACTGATTTATCGCGTCCGCCCACGAACGAACCCCGTCCGTCCACGAACGAAACCCAGGTAGGGACCGATTTATCGCGTCCGCCTTCCTCTGTGAATTCCGCATCTTCCATTGAAGAGATCGCAGTAGGAATAGAGGGAGGCGGACGCGATAAATCGGTCCCTACGGCACCCAAATTTCCCCAGGGGAAAGGCGAACCCTGGCGCGGTATCACGGTTTCCGCGGGAGTTGCGGTTGGCCCGGCATACCTTTATACGTCGCAACGCCCTGCTTTGAGCAGTGTGGAGCGGAGAACCATTCCAACTGCAAAGGTCGAGACTGAACAGGAAGGGTTGCAGAAAGCCCTCGAACAGGCGGCGCAGGAACTGGAGCAGATGTCTACAACGGTGGAGAGCAGCGTTGGTCAATCTGAAGCCGCCATCTTTGCGGCCCAGGCGCTCATGTTGCGCGACCCTGAGCTACGTACAGCAGTACAGCATATTATTGCGCAACAATATATTGACGCTGCCAGCGCCCTTGCTATTGTGGGAGAGCAACAGGCTGCCACGCTGGCAGGACTCGAAGATACGCTACTGGCGGCACGAGCGGTTGATGTACGCGATGCTGTAAGCCGGGCTGTGCAGCTTTTACGCAGTCAAGATGCAGGGGGCGAGGTACAACAGGATTTGAGCGCATTGCGCCAACCCGTTATGCTTGTGGCTCGTGAATTAACCCCGTCGGATACGGCATTGTTACGCCCGGATGTTGTGCTGGGTATTTGCACAACGCTTGGTGGTCCGACTGCCCATGCCGCTATCCTTGCCCGGTCGCTCGGTATTCCTGCTATCGCTGGTCTGAACGAAGCCGCGCTTTCAGCCATCCATACAGGCGATATCCTGGGACTCGACGCCGATAACGCATTGCTCTACCACCAACCTTCGCAAGAAGTGCATACGCAGTTAACGCAGCGTGCCAATGAGCGACGACAACGGCAGGCCGCGCTCAAACAGGCGGCACAGCAGGCGCAGGGACGGGGGCCGCTCGTTGTCAATGGGCGCACCATCTCCTTGCTGGCAAATATCGCCAGTGAGGCCGAGGCGGAAGCGGCGCGACAATGGGGCGCGGAGGGTGTTGGACTGTTGCGCACAGAATTTCTCTTTGCTACGGCGCAAACATTGCCAGGTGAAGATGAGCAACGCAACCGCTATGTGCGCGTGTTCCAGGCATTCAAGGGCGATACAAGCCGCCGTGCAGGCCCGATTGTCGTGCGTACTTTAGATGCCGGTGCGGACAAACCCATGCCGGCGTTAAACGCTATCCTGGGCGCGGCAACAGAAGAGAACCCCGCGCTTGGTCTGCGTGGCATTCGCATTCACCTCGCTCATCCGGTGCTGCTCGAACAACAACTGCGGGCGCTCTTGCTTGCCGCCGCCGATACCGGCATAGAACTGCACATCATGTGTCCTATGATTACAACCGTCGAGGAACTGGTGACTGTGCGTGCCATTTTCGAGCGCGTCTACAATGAATTGCGCGACAAACATGTTGCCATACCCGCGCATGTGCCGCTTGGCATCATGGTAGAGGTGCCTTCAGCAGCCATCATGGCAGCGGAACTGGCACGCATCGCAGACTTTTTCAGCATCGGTGCCAACGACCTCTCACAATATACACTTGCCAGCGACCGCACCAATACTGCTGTCTCGAATCTGTACAATCCCATGCAGCCATCTGTCTTACGCCTCATTCATCAGATAGCCGAAGCAGGCCGTAATGCAGGCAAACCGGTGGCAGTCTGCGGCGAAATAGCTGGCGATATTCGCCTTGCTCCTATCCTCGTGGCTCTCGGTATAGACGAACTGAGCATGACTCCGACAGCCTTACCTTCTGTACGTTCAACTCTTGCCCAGGTTACAGCCTCCATGCTGGAACATATCGCTCAACAGGTTCTGAACGCAAGCACAGTGGCAGAAGTCGAGCAGATTATAAAAGCGAACACTAAGGCATAACTGGCAGTAAATCATCGCGATGATTTACTGCCAGTTATGCCTTAGTGTTCGCTTTTCTGTGTTGTGAATAACCCTTGCCTTCATGTTAATCTGTGGTATCATTGTCAATACATCAAAAAAACAGAAGGAAATATTTTTCATGAGCGAAAAGACTGAAGATGCGTTCACAAACGTGGAGGAGGCGACCATTGCCGATTTGCAGGCGGCGCTGGTTGCTGGTCGCGTCACTGCGCAACGACTGGTCGAATTGTATCTTGAGCGTATTGAGACTCTTGACCGGCAAGGCCCGGCATTACACAGTATTTTGGAAATCAACCCTGATGCTATAGCGATTGCGCGGTCATTGGACGAGGAGCGAGCAACCACGGGGCCGCGTGGCCCCTTGCATGGTATACCCGTATTGCTCAAAGACAATATCGCAACGGCGGATACCATGCAGACCACGGCAGGTTCGCTGGCTCTTGTCGGTGCGCGAGTGCCACGTGATGCGTTTGTGGCAAAGAAATTGCGCGAGGCGGGCGCTGTTATTCTTGGCAAGGCGAATCTCAGCGAGTGGGCCAATTTCCGCTCGGATCACTCCTCCAGTGGTTGGAGTGGACGTGGCGGACAGGTACACAACCCCTATGTGCTTGACCGCTCTCCCTGTGGCTCAAGCTCTGGCTCAGCCGTGGCAGTGGCGGCGAGCCTTGTTGCAGCAGCGCTTGGCTCGGAGACAGATGGTTCGATTCTCTGCCCATCCGCCATCAATGGCGTCGTGGGTATCAAGCCGACGGTGGGTCTCACCAGTCGCGCCGGGGTAATTCCTGTTTCGCATACTCAGGATACCATTGGCCCACACGCACGCACCGTTGCCGATGCCGCCACGCTGCTGAGTGCCATTGTCGGCGTTGATGCACGCGATGCAGCGACGCAGGGAAGCGCGGGCAAGTTTCATAGCGATTACACGCAATTTTTGCACGCTGACGGTTTGCGCGGCGCTCGCATCGGCGTCTCTCGCGACAAATATTTTGGCTATAGTCCGAAAACCGATGAAGTAATCAATACAGCCATTGACCATATGCGCGAATTGGGCGCGATCATCATTGATCCCGCTGATATTCCAACCGCGCAACAGATGTCAACCTCTGAGGCAGAAATCACCTTGATGCTGCACGAATTCAAGGCCGACCTCAATGCCTATCTGGCGGAATTGACTGGAACGTCCCTGCGCACGCTGGCCGATGTCATTACATTCAATATTGCGCATGCCAGCGAAGAAATGCCCTATTTTGGTCAAGACATCTTTGAGAAGGCGCAGGAGACAACTTCACTGGATGCGCCTGAGTATCTGGCGGCGTTGGCAGAGACGCGCCGCCTCTCGCGACAGGAAGGCATTGACGCGGTGATGGAGGCTCAGCAGTTGGACGCTCTGGTGATGCCGACAGGTGGCCCTACGTGGTGCATTGATCCTGTGAATGGCGATCATTTCTCCGGCTCAAGTTCGCAACCGGCAGCGATGGCAGGCTATCCGGCCATCAGCGTTCCCGCAGGACATGTTTTCGGCCTGCCCGTTGGCATTACATTCATGGGCCGGGCGTACAGCGAACCAACGCTCATCAAGCTTGCCTATGCCTTTGAACAGGCGACGAAGGCCCGCCGTGTGCCACAATATATGCCGACACTGGTGTATTAGTCGTCAACATGAAACCTTGTATGCTTCTGTCTCGTGCATAGTGTGTAGCTCATAAGCAAAACTATTACAGGATGCAGATAATTTGAAAGAAACGCGAGGGATGAATATGACACGTAATGCAAGCCAGCTCAATGGTTATTCGACCCAGGATGTGAAAGGGAAAGTAGCGGATGTCGCGCAGACAACGGCTGCAACTCTTCAAGTAGGTCTGAGCAAGGCACAGGATGCTGTATCAGGCGGGCTGGATATGGCGCAGGATATCCTCCAGCGCAATCAGAAGATCGTCACAAAGAATATGAAAAAAGCGCAGAAGCAGGTCAATGCTAAGAATATGAAGAATGCGCAGAAGAAGGCACCGCAAATTCAGGGACAGGCGCAGAGTCTGTTGCAAGCAGGTGTAGTTGCCGCACAGCAAGCATTGCAGGAGAACACGAAAAAGGCCAACAAGAATCTGAAACAGGCGCAGAAAAACCTGAAAAAGATGCAAGGGCCTGTCTCGGATAGTGTGCAGAGCGGGCTGGCAAAAACACAGGATGTGCTGCAAACAAGTCTGGGCGCAACGCAGGCGGCCCTGGCAAAAAGCGCGGCCCAGGCGGGGAAGAGTCTCCAGCAGGTCAAAGATAACGTGGCAGACATGCAGGAATCGGCTCAGGAGCGAGCCGCCGCGGCGAAGCGCAAGAAAGCCAGAGCGCGTTTCATGTTCCGCCTCGGCCTTGTGATTGGTGTAGCTGCCATTTTGCTCTACACTCCATGGCCTGGTAGCGAAACCCGCCAGCGCCTGGGTGGTTACTGGCAACAAGTTCAGCAACAACTTCAAAATAGACTACAATAACGTTTATTGAGAACAGAAACAGGTTACCCGCGTGCGGGTAGTCTGTTTCTGCTCTCAACAAACGTTATTGTGCTTCACGGTGAATGCACCACTCGTGGAGCGTGTGTTTGAGCTTTTCGAGGCCGGTGAAAAAATTGCGTACCGGCATGCTTTCGTTGGGTTGGTGCGCTTCCTCCAGCAAGCCAGGGCCACAGATATACGAGTGAATGCCGGCTCGCTGGAATTGACCACCATCGGTGGCATATGGTGCGCCCATTTCTGCCTGTGTATCCATCACGCGGCAGAGCAGTTCGCAAAACGCATCTTGCGTTGGTGAACTCATTGGAGGTACGATTGTCATGCGCCCGATAGAAACGCCGCATTCAGAGCAGTTCTGTCGCATGGACTTCACAATAGTGCTGTCAATCTTCTCCCGCACATCCGCTAAAATATCTTCCAGCTTATCCCCCGGTGCGATACGAATGCTCGTTGTGAGAGAACAACTTTCGGCAATCATATTGGGTGCCATTCCGCCAGCAATCACGCCAAAGTTGAAGACCGAGGCAGGGAACTCAGGAAATAGCCGTGCATTCTCTGATGATACCTGTTGCTGGAGCCGCATATTTGCCTCTTTGAACACTTCAATTACATCCGCCATCTTTTCAATGGCGTTCAGGCCCCTGTGGGGTGCGCTGCTATGTCCGCCTTTGCCACGGACATGAATATCGAACGTAGCATAGCCTTTGTGCGCCGGAAAGACCGCAAAACCGGTCGGTTCTCCGATCAGCGCCACAGTCGGCAATGGATAACCCTGAAAAATCTGCGGCAAAACATTGAGCAGTCGTGCGGAACCTTGCCCCGCAATCTCCTCGTCGCAGCTAAAAATATAGACCAGGGGTCGCTTCAGTTCCTTGAGCGGCAGTTGTTTTGCCGCCAGCAGCATCTGTGCCAGGAAGACTTTCATGTCGGTCACGCCGCGCCCATAGATGCGCTCGCCATCCGTGCGCATCACAAGCGGTTCCATCGTCCAGCCCGGTTGACCCTCAAATGGCACAATATCCGTATGCCCGGAGACGATAAGTCCACCTGCCACCTCTGGTCCCACCCATGCCAGCACTGTGGCCTTCTCAACTCCCTCCACCGACTCCCGCAAAACCCGCACCGTAAACCCGCAATCTTCCAGGGAATTGCCAATGTACTCAGCCGCCAGGACATTGCTTAACGCGCTCACCGTATTGAAGCCGACCAGCCGCCGGGAGATATCCCACAGTTCGCTCTGTTCTAGAGAGTCGTTAGCCATAGTTAGTTTGCCTTTCGTGTTTGTCTGTTTGTTTATCCTAATATGCACATTGATACATTATACCTTTTTAAGCTACCAGACAATTTGCTAACTCCTCCCAATCTTTGTCAAATAGCGGCTCTTTTCGATTGTGTCGGGTTTTATAATTAGTCTGGTAGCAACGCTCATCCGTGATTGTTGACCTGATCAGCGGCTACTTTGTGCCAGTATCTATGTTATACTACGGGATACGTGGCGGATACTGGCCCCCCTGGTCTCTGCGTCGTCATACTGGATGCCGGGCTAGCTTTCATCAACTTCGTTATTGATGAAATCGCCAATCCATGCGTGTGTAAAGAGCGACACCGAAAAAGCTAAGATTGTGAACAATGCAAAACAGCGTTATAAACAGAGAAAGAGAGAAATGAATAGGGTATGGCACGTATAAAATTAGCATACATTGGCGGTGGCAGTTCCCGCGCCGCCGGCACAATGGCTTCATTTATTCAGCAAGGTGAAAATTTTGATGGCTCCGAGGTGGTGCTGGTTGATCTCGACGAGGAACGCCTGGGTATTGTGCAGACGATTGCTCGCAAGATGGCACGTGCCAGGGGCCTTGATATAACGTTCACGGCCACCACGAACCGGCGTAGGGGATTGCGTGATTGTGATGCTGTCCTGACCAGTTTTCGTCCCGGCGGCTTTGAGGCTCGCTATCTGGATGAAAGCATTCCGCTCAAGCATGGCATCATCGGCCAGGAGACGCAGGGGCCGGGCGGCTTCTTTATGGCCTTACGCTCAATTTGCGTCACGAAAAGTATCGTCGAAGATATGGAGGCTGTCTGTCCCAACGCCCGTCTGTTCAACTACACCAATCCGGTAAATATTGTCTCGGAAGCCGTGACCCACCATACGTACATTCCCACGGTCTCATTTTGCGAGGGGCCAATTATGACCAATCGGGAGTTCGTGGAGATGATCGGCCTTGACCCCGATAAGCTGGACGCGGTCTCTATCGGTCTCAATCACGCCTCCTGGTCAATTCGTCACCTCTATGATGGACAAGATTTTCTGCCCATCCTGCAAGATGCTTACGCACGCATCCGCAACAGTGCTGAGATACCCCAGGAGGATTTGCGCCTGCTGCAACTTGCCTGTACGATGGGTTCCCTGCCAAGTTCCTATTTCCAGTATTACTACTTTAAAGATGAGATTCTGGCGGAACTGCAAGCGAAGCCAACCACGCGCTCGCAAGATATCATGGCACTTGTGCCTGATTACTGGGCGCATTATCGCGAACAGGCTGCCAGCGACAACCCCGAACTTGATCCCTCCCGCTCGCGTGGTGGTATTCATGAACTGGAACTGGCGATTGATGTAATGGATGCCATTTATAATGATCGTAAGGAGGTCTGGTATGTCAACGTACCCAATCAAGGTTCACTTGCCGACTTCCCGGATGATTTAGTGGTTGAAACTACCGGCTATGTTGACCGCAACGGTGTTGTGCCGCTCGTGCATGGACATTTGCCGCGCCACGTACTAGGACTTGTGCAGATGCTCGGTGAGTACCAGGCTCTGACCGCCGAGGCGGCCTGGAGCAGCAACCGGCGAGACGCTATTCGCGCCCTTGCCAGCCATCCACTGGTATTATCACCCACAAAAGCCGAAACGCTCTATGATGAGATGGCTGCCGCTCACCAGCACTATTTGCCCGAACGTCTGTTGCAATAACAAAGTCATTTGGGCACGATGCAATCTGTAGGGGCCGATTGATCGCGCCCAAGACACGAGCCGCAGCAATGTGCCAGTCATGGATAATGAATCGCATTGCCGGGCGACTCGACGGGTACGATACGATAATGCAGATGAAATAAATATACCGGTAATCCCGTAGGGGCCGATTGATCGGCCCGTGTCCCCCAATAACGGAGATGTCAAAAACATTCCCCGCGTTGCCGATCAATCGGCGTGGGCACGATCAATCGGCCCCTACAGAACGCATGTTGGGCCAGGAGGAAGACTCTATGCAGTGTGTATTGGCTGTTGACGGGGGTAATACGAAGACGATTGCGCTTGTTGCCGCCCTTGATGGGACTATTCTGGGAGCGGGACGAGCTGGCTGTGGTGATATGTATAATGCTCCTACCAGTACACGATGGTCTGATTCCTCCACCGCCGCCATCGCCAATGTCGAGGATGCCATCACGAGAGCATTGCAAGCTGCGCAGATCGAGTCCTCCGATCTCATCAGGGCGGTATTCAACATGGCCGGTCTCGACTGGCCCGAAGATTTTGCATTGTTGCAGACTGCTCTGGAAGAGCGCGGTTATGGACGCTCCATTTCTATCCAGAATGACGCGCTGGGAGTCCTGCATGCTGGTTCATCCGACAACACCGGTGTTTCGGTCGTCTGTGGCACCGGGGGTGCAACTGGCGCACGTGGCCCCGATGGTCGCACGTGGCATTCGAGTTGCTGGCAAAACCAGATGCAGGGCAGCACCCAGCTCGCGCAAAAAGCACTCGACGCGGTCTATCGCTCAGAGCTTGGCATTGATCCTCCGACGTCCCTCACGTCGCGTGTGCTTGACTTCTTTCATCTGAACACAGTCGAAGAGGTTCTGCATCTCTTAACCAGTCGTCTGAAACAGCCTCCCATCAACCTCGGCCACCTCGCGCCTTTACTGTTGGACGAGGCCCAGCTAGGTGATGCCGCCGCTCGCCAGATTGTCGAGGAACATGGCACCGCGCTTGGCAACTACGCGCTCGTCGCAGCACGTTTCGTCGGCTTAGAGGGAACACCTTTTCGCTTAGTCTTGGCCGGTGGAGTGTTACGCCATCCATCGCCGCTTTTAGCCGATGCCATCATTGCCACAGTGCGTACCACATCGCCCGATGTACAGCCCACCCGCTACCGTTTTGAGCCAATCATTGGCGTGCTTTTCACCGCACTGGAGGCAGCCGAAGTTGCAATTAACGATGCCCTGCTGGAGAACCTGATACCAACAATCCCCGCGCCATCGCTTTTTGCGACTGTTTTGCATCCTTCACAATAAAAATAAAAGGTTTGACATGGATATTTGATGTGTTGGAGGATGTAGCTGCTTGCATTGTACAACTTCTATCGCCATTATCCCCAGCCAATCAATGTATACAAAGAGATTATTTTTTTCTTTCGACCGTTTTTCATCACGCTGCTCTTCTTTTTCTGTTGAACCTGGTTTGCAGGAAGAGTTTTAATCTGTCCCTCAGTTTTTTCTGCCGGAGAATCGTGTTGTGCCTTTGCAAGGGTTTCAAGACCATGAAGGGCTGTAAAGTTGGTTGGGATTTGTTGCAATACTATAGACCATTGCTGGTATGCCTCATTATTATCTCCTTGCGCAAAGCATGCCATTGCCAGAGCATTACGCGCTTCAACATCCATTGGATACCAGAGTACCACTGCCGCAAAGAAATCACGCGCTTGCCGGAATTGACCATCTCGTGCTTTTGCAAGTCCTGTATTGAAAAGGTGTGACGGATAAAACTTCAATCGCTTGTATCCTTGCAAGGGGATACCACAGCGAACGCAGACATCTGCATGAAGCTCATTTTCAGTCTGGCAGGTTCCTACCGGGCAAATGAATTGTGGCATGGATTTTTCCCTTATATGCATGCGCTACGATCATGATCCTTTCTGTTGTGCCATGATCGTAGTGCTATCGCGGTGAGTGTTTAGCAAGCGTTTAACAACAGCTTGCGGTTAATTGTAGCGATCTTTCACCAGCCCTTCAATGTCTGGATGTATTTCTGATGAAGCAAGCTGATTTTGAATTTGTTCCAATCGGGCCTGGTTTTGAGCTATTTTGAAGCGAGCCTCCAGTGGATTATGCTGAATCTCTTGCTTTAGCTGATCCAACTCTTGCCTGATTTGTTTTATTTGAGCTTGCCGCTCATAATCCAATGGGGATGCAGATTGTTCAACACCAGTCGCTTCCCGAGAAACATAGTTGAGATAGTCGGTCGCTTTATCTGTTTCTGAACGAGTGTCAATGATACTCATTGCTCTTTGTATCAACATTGTGAGGTGATTCTGAATGGCTTGCAACATCTCAATAGCATCCGAATACATGCTTTGGTTCTCATTAGCATAGGATTGTTCACCCTGTAGTCGCTGCGCCTCAATAGTTTTCGCCATCTCTTTATAATCATGAGGCTGATCAAGATGTTTGCTCAATTGAGAAGCCTGCACATTGTATTCCTTGCATTCACTCACCAACTTGTCAAAAGCTGCCTTTGCAGGTTGAAGGGTTTGTTTTCGTTGTGATATTCCTGCGACTAATTCTTCCATCTCTTCAAATTCATGGATTGCCTGTTCAAGGTCTTCACGTTTGATAGCGGCTTCGTAACTCAGTTTCACACGACGATATTGAGCCTCTGCAACAGCCCTCTTTCCGGTTGGAAGATAAGCAATAGCATTAATAAATTGCTGGTGTAAATCTTGTACCTCTTTGGCCGTTGGGATAGTGCGATCTGCTGCCCGTTGAACATCGACTTGAAACTTGTCCCCAGCGATATTCCCTTCAACCGTTATGTTAGCAAGTTTGTCTATTGTAATGGTGAGTTTAACAGGAGTATTCTGAGGTTTAAGCCCAGTTTTGATATCAATCTCCTTGATTTTTTTCCTGTTTTGATAAAGTGGGAGCTTCACATAATCGGTATCACCAGGATGAAAGAATGTATAGTATCTAACTGTAGGAATGGTATCTAATGCTTTGAGAAGTTCTACTCGTTCAACTTTACCGTCCTGGTTGATGTCTAAAAATAATGCCTTCGAGAGAATCGCGGTTCCTGTAGAGCCTCCAGTAGGGCGTTGAACTTCCATGTTTTGTGTGATTATCCTATCTATCTTAGCTACTAACGTTCCCCGGCTGTCGTGAAATTCAAATGTCAAGAGATTTGCAGAGGAGGACTGTAAGGGGATACGGGTAAAACTGAACGTTCCGTTATCCTTGAGGTCCTGTTCGTCTTCGTAGTTCATATTCGGGATAGTGAGCCGGGCAGATCCTCCCGTGAAATGTATCTCAGGATGAAGAGACTCAACCTGGCCTCCAGTATAGGTTTGTCTGGCTGATGTCACACCTACGCCGCGAAAAGAGACACGTGCTGTTCGTTCCGGGTTATAAATCTCGACTCCTCCTATTGCAGAAGCGCGAATTGCTGCTCCCAATGCCACCATAGTATCAACTTTATTGTATACAGGTTCAGAACATTTGGCTCGTAGTTCTCTTGTATTAGGGTCAGCACAGAAATGTTGTCGTACCATCTCCTGGACAAGCGGAATATGCGTTGAACCACCAACAAGAATAACCTCATCAATATCAGCTAAGGTTACACCTGCCTTTTGCTCTGCTTGTTTTAGCGCATCATCACAATATGGTAGCGTCCTTTCAATAGTAGACCGGATAAGAGCCTCAAACTCCTGGCGTTCAAATGTGATATCTATATCAACACGTTCACCGCTCCTGTCTTGAAGTGTTGCAGTGTCACGTAGAACGAATTCAGTTACGTTTGAGAGTGCCTTTTTGACCCCTTCCGCAAGAAGTTTGAGTTTGTCGAAGCGCAATATATCCTCTTCGTTGCTCATATCAAGGCGCAAGTCATAGTCCTGGCGAATAAGACGTTCCTGAAGATCTTCTGCTAAAAGCGTATCAAAATCATCTCCCCCGAGGCGCTTGTTGCCACCAATGCCGAGAACCTCGAATTCACCTTCGGTACAACGAAGGATAGAAACATCGAAAGTTCCTCCGCCGAGATCATAGACGAGGAACAGTCCATTTTGCGTTTTTGTTTCCCAACAATGATAGCAGGCCGCAGCAGTAGGCTCGTGCAGCAATTCGAGAACTTGCAATCCAGCCATCTCTCCTGCTATGCGCGTGGCCTCAATTTGCGGTTGGTCAAAATATGCCGGTACGGTAATGATAGCCCGATCAATGATCCAATCGGTTGAATCTGTGGTTAAACGTGCGACATCTTCCTCAATTTGCCGTTTCATTTCGTTCAGTATTTTGGCTGAGACCTCTTCTGGCAACACTTCCTCGTTTGTCATCTTCTTCTTTTCTTGTGTTCCCATTAAACGCTTAATAGAGCGGATGGGTTTCGGTGTAGTGCCAATACGGGAATATGCTTTGCGACCGACAACAACCTGCTCCGTCTTTGGGTCTTTCCAGACACAACTCGGCGTTGTTTCCCCTTTTGTATTTGGGTCGCGGTGAATGATAATATTTGCATCGGTCGCATCCATTATTGCGACGACACTGTTGGTTGTGCCTAAGTCAATGCCAATTGCTTTACTTACTATCTGCTTTGCCATGCTATTTGTTCCTTTCAAATCACATAGATGTTGTATCGAACTTGTCGGTTCCTATGGGCGTTTTATCAGCCTGCGCTAAAGGGGCACCCATCACCACTATTCCCTGCTTCAGGAGTTGGTTATTATAGAACACAATGGGTTCTATCACTTCCGCAACGACCTCTTCAGTGAACTCTTCTTGATGTTTCCAACCCACAACCTGTACAAAATCGGCTATCTCGTCAAACTTCTTTCCTTGCGGAATAATAATTTTCAGATTTGCATCTTGTAAGGCAGTTAGCATTTGATCTTTGATAATGCGCAACGAGCGGTAGACTTTACTGAGGTTTGCTTGCTCAAGTTTTAGTTTGCTCCTTTCAAGGGCGAACTCTAATTGCGCAGCAAAAATAGCTTGTTGCGCCAATACCATCAGCCCTTCAGAGCGAACGTTCTCAATTGTTTTTTGCATCTCATCAAGATTCGTCTGGCATAATTGCAACGTGGCTACCATTTCGGATACAGGCGAAAGCAAATGTACTTCTTCAGGCACATCACGTTCTGTGAAGAGGCTCCAATCTGGAAAATCAGCCAAAAATGACATCTCGCACCTCCAAAGCAGGTTTGCTTCTTGGTAAGAAAGGCGAACCATTGACTGCATCGGTTATATCAGCGTCTGGTACAGTAAGTAATCCCTGTAATAGCAATTGTATGAGTGCTGCTATATCGAAGTCCTCCAACGTGACGGGAGGGATATCTTTAATAAGAGCCTCAAGTCGTACAGGATTTCTTTTGTATCTTCTGATGAATTGCTCCCATTCCGGGTTGTCGTATTGTGTTTCAGGCATTTCAAACAATGCATACTCTAAGCGAGTACGAGGATTTGTGAGCAATTGTTCTTTTGCCCATCGGTATAATTGTCTCTGTCCATCCGTGTCAGCCGTATCATAGAGTTCTTGCCCCCGTTCAACGATGTCTTTTTTTGATGCATCTGTTGTCAGCCCAAGCACCTGAAACGGATTTGGTTTGTCGTGGTCAATCATAGTTTCTCTGTTCCTTTCTCCGGTGTGACAGTAGTGTATTGAACAGCGTTGTTGTACCCCTTTTCATTTACTACCAGTCATAATCAGAATCATAATATTTCTCATCGTCGTTGTTCTCGTCATCCATCTCCTCCTCGCCATCATCGTAGCCGTTCTCGTCATCCACTTTTTCCTCCTCATCTATGAGCTTTGCTAATAACTCTTTCGCGTTGTTATTATATGGATACCATTCCAATGCTTCCTTATATGCTTTAATTGACTCATCAATATTGTAAGTTAGAAAGCCCTGCCACATAAAGTAATCTGAAATTACTACATTCTCATGTTTGAAGCTATTCGCTTTACTAGAAAGTGGGATAAGTTGCTGAGCTACTGAATCAGCAAAAATCATCAGTTGATGAACGAATTCAAAGTTTTTTACAAGGTAGAGGTCATAGAACCAGCCGTGATACTACTCAAGGCACTTACTCAGAATTCGTACACTTGATATATTCAGTCGAATAAATGCTTCTAGTAGAGGTATACCCCCCTCAAAATTCTTGCGGATACCTTTGGGAAGATTTTTGATGGCAAGAGCATCCTCGACCGTTTTCTCTGCCTCTTTGATCAGATGGTTACACTACTCTTCCAGAAGCTTATGTGCTTGTTGAGTAATCCATGTATGTTTTCCTTGTTCTATCGAAAAACTGAACGTCAACCCGTACCCATTCAATATTGAAACCATTTTCTCGTTCCCAGACCGACAAATATCAAGACAACGAAGGTGAATTCGTGCTATCTCATAATGACCAGCCGTAAATTCTTGCTGGGCCTGGATACTATGGATTGAAAATATATTGCTGACTGCTTCATGTAGCAAAACTTCTTGTTCAAAAGCATCAAAAGATTGGTGTACGACATGTTCGTTCGGTATATGATTCCTGGCAAAGTAATGCCAGAATTTTTCAGTGCAGAGTAACAAAATCCACAGGGCGGTACTAGCGACCCAATGTTCTTCACTTTGCTTCTGTTGCTTGAGACCAGCAAATGCAGATTCCCAGTGGAGAACAGCAAGGGCGTGAAAAAAGCGGATATCAGACTTATGTGTTTGTATGACAGCAGGCCATTCTTTCTTTATGTTGTCTGTTTGTTTTTCCATTAGCATACTCTTGATGCGAGAGTGTTGTTCGATAATACTTTCCAAAAAGTGGTAATGACCAGAATGTATGGATAAGCTGTTGCTGTAGATCTGTGGGAAACGATTCTGTAATAAACGTTCAGTAGCGACCTGGAGTTCCAACAGATATGCTTTGTTTTCAAAATCCTCTTCTTTATCAATACCAAGTTCATACCCACTTGCATCATGGAGATAGTGTATGGCTTTGAGTGTATTGCCGGATAGATACATCTTTATGGCTCTATAATAGAGAAATTCGGCAAACTCTTGAAGCAATAGACTCTCATCATCAAGCTCGCTTGCCATTACTCTCTGCCATAGCTGAAAAGCCTCTTCTATTTCTCCCATCGCTGTTACACAACGAGCCATTGTGACTAACAATGTGACCTCATGAGAATTTTCTGAGAGCATACGCAACAAACTTACAAGTTCAGAAGAATTTTCTTTTCTCTTACTTACGTAAAGCCATAAAAATGGCAGAACCCTCCCCAAATGAACAATTGTCTGCGTTTGTGCGGCATTTTTGTTAAGTGTTGCAAGTAGATACTCACTTCCTTGAGAAGGATCGTTTGTAATGAAGGCACCGATTGCTTTCAATAAGTTGGAGCTGAGTGTTAGTTCTGGAGTAGTGTTTTCGGATACAAGCGATAGTTCTTGTGCCAGGGGGATTTCCCCGGCGAGCAATTGTACTATAGACGAGCTTATGCGATCTACAAGATGGTTTGTAGGGAAACCTGCTTTCAGTGCTGCAACCGCAGCCGCCTGATTATGACTCTCAAGATGGATAGAGGCGAGTAGAAGTGCGAGATATCCGTTTGCTTGATCGGCTTGCATCCTGTGGGTGATATCTTCCAGTACCTGGTGTCTTTTCTGGCTCGGTACATATTGGTAATATGTACGAGTTGCCCCGGCAATACCTATCTGATACAGACGTTTAATTGATTGCTGATCGCTCCACTGAACAATGCCATCTAATATTTTTACAAAAGTTTCTACTTCTTCATTATCTTTTGCCTGTGTACATACCTGGGCGATTTTCTGCGTTATCACTAATAATGTCGCATATTTCATTTGCTCCGCGTACTTGAGAATGGGGGATATATGCTTATAGAGAGAGACAATATCCGAATGGCTACCATACCAGAGACGCGCAAGAAAAGCGTTCCAAACAAGCCACCACTGTCGGTGGGAGGCAGGTAACTGTTGTACTTCACTCCAGATATCAATATAAGTATCAGGTGATGCAATAAACCAGGTACATAATGCAAGTGCTTTACAATCAATAGGAACGGACTCTTTTCCCATATCCAGTGCCCTGTTAAAGAAGTGCATTGCTTGCTTATAATGAATTTGTGCGTCGGCGAAATGTTCTGACTTTCGTTGCTTTTCTGCTTCGCTGAGGTAGAGATTACCCAGTGCGTAATATGCTCCAGGTTTACCTGATACTCCCAATTGTGTATATTGAGCAATTGCATTGTCTATTTCACCTTCCTGTTCGTTAATATAGGCACGGAGAAGTGAGAGCTTTGGATCATTTTGTTCATCGGTGATCATGCTGAGAAAACGTTTGGCTTCATTCAGTAGCTTGTGTTCCAATAAATGGGTAGCAAGTACGAATGCTGCTCGCTGATATTTGTAATTGATAGCTGCTCTTTCTAATAAATTGCGCCCCTGAATAAATTGACCCGCCAGGAGTGCTTGTAGCCCCTTCCACAGGAGTTGATCTGCTAGAGGAAGCCGTTGGAAATGTGGTTGGGTTATGAGATGCTTTACTTGTTCATTGTTTCCTGTGTAAAAAGCTGTGCCTATTGCAGTTCGGAGTGCTTCTAAGCTCTCTTCAAGTGAGCCTGTACCTGCCTTCCAATTCATAGTTGGCGGATGGGTTGCACGAGCCAGTGCGATGCGTGCTGTAATCACTGAAGCAAAGGTTGTTGTTTTTGCCGTTTCTTCCAGATACGTGTATATCTGAAGCTTCTCCGTCTCGGATAGAACCTGGTCTAGAAGAAGGCATGCAATAGTCCATTTACTGGACCATTCCGTAGAAGAGAGGTAGTAATTCCGAAGCGTTTCTTTATTGCCAACCAGCATGTTCGCCCAGGCTCCATAGTAGCGCCATTGAACTTTTTCGGGATGATTTGCTATAGCATGATTAAGATACTCGGCAGCTCGCCGGGCTTCCCCAATAAGGAGATATAATCTTCCAATTGCTACATTTACAATGTCACCGACAAATCGTTGGAGATTGAGCGCTTCAAGAAGTTGAATGGTATGTGCATCAATTGTATTTGAGCCATCATCATCTGGGTGGTCAAGCCACTGTAGAGTACTGCTCAGTGTGATGAGGCCGGTAATAATTGGGTCTTGTGAATGATTAAGCGTTTTGATCCAGTTCTGTAATTCTGCTATCTTCTGATATGCGTTACTTAGTAAGTATGCAGTTAGTAATCCATAAAGAGCAATAACGTTGGTATTGCTAACCTTTAATACCGCCAGAAAATATTCAGTTGCTTCGTTAAAATTATGTTGAAGCAGTAAGGCATACATACCTTGAGCATTTTGTATGCCCGCTATTTGAATTCTGTTTGCTAGCAGTCTCTCCGCAACTTCTTTAGCTCTTTTTAGCTGTACATTATCAGAAGCAAAATCGACATGGCAAATACTCATCAATAAATTAAGTACCTGCCTCTCATGAGCAAGGTGTATCTGATTTTGTAAGTAATGAATGTAAATAGTAAGGTAATCGTCTCCTTGTGCACCTCTACGTACAAGGTCGCTGATACACCACTCTTTCCATTCCCCGCTTGCAGACGGATGCCAGTAAGTGCGTGCTAAAAATATGCGCGACTGTCGTTCTTCTTTCCGCGTATCGTAGGATTTGACTATACGCCACCAGATGTCTTCAGGATGTAAAGGCGTAGTTGCAGGATTAGTAAGGACATTAGCCATTTCTTCGATGGCTAACAGATCATCAGGTGCCAAATAACGTACACGTTCTACATCAAGAAATGTATCTAGAAAAGGTATCCACAGGTGAGAGAATCTGACAGGATTTTCTTGTAGTTGCTGTTGGACCTGACGGAGGCTGTTGAGGCTTGTATTTGGGTCCGTCTCCATCAAAGCTTGTTTCCATTGACGTTTGAGGCGACCTTCCATGGAAAGCCAATCAAAAGGAGTGGGATTTGGATAAGACATTGCGAAACGATAGTCCCTCTCTAGCAACTTCTAATGATTTTATCAATGAGTTTTACCCGTTTTCATTCGTGGTTGGCCGGTTCAGCAAGCACATTTTCAGTTTGTTGCCGAAACTCAATTCGAATACCGGAATCTTCATATCGCAGCGTGCCAATGTTCCCTTTGGACGGTTCGAATATGAACTCGATAATATCTGCATTTCTGTAATCATCTTCTCTTCTCAGCTGTTCACGCAAAATATTCTCATTGATTAGCTCAGAGAGGAGTTTTTCTACGATGCGCCCTCCTTCTTTATTGCCAGATCGTTGATTTTCCTGATGACTGAGTCTGGCTATATGCTTTATCAGGCTATCTGGAACGATGAGGTTTTTTTCCCGTTTCTCTTTCCATGCTTGTTGCATTTTCAAAAGATGCTTTCGGCAGATGCCTTCAATCGCCTGCAGATCTAAGGGTCTGAAAATAACGATATGTCTGATTCGAGCAATAAATTCAGGTGTAAAGACAGGCTGATTTGAACGTTCGTGTCGTATCTGCAAGAGTGCTTCTTTTACCTTTAGAAGAATCTTATCCATATTCCGTTCTCCTGTTTGCCACATGTGAGAAATGATTTCTGAGCCAGCGTTAGAGGTCAGAATAAAGATAGATTTATCTGCATACGCTGTTGTCCCTTGCGTATCTGTTATCCATGCTTCATCAAAGAGGTTGAGGAAGGGTTTCCATACTTCCGGGTGCGCTTTCTCAGCTTCGTCCAGGAGAAAAACGCAATAAGGATCGGCATTTAAGTCGTTGATGAGCCGTCCACCCTGAGTATGTCCAATGTAACCCGGGGGACTGCCAATAATACCTGAGACGCTATGGGGTTCAGTGAAATTGCCCATTGTGTACGTCTGTAATCGTTTGGATGAAGAGTAAAATTGTGCCACAACTTTGGCAAGTTCAGTCTTACCTACTCCAGTTAATCCTGCGAAAAGCATCACTGAGGCGGGTTTGTGTGGATCTGTCCATCCTGCTTTTATGCGTCGTAGTTCTGAAGCAACTGTCTTGACTGCCTCATTCTGACCTATTACTATCGTAGCAATATCTTTTTCGTAATCAACTTTATCTACTACTCCGGCAAGCGTTTCTTCTGGTACACCGCTGATACGGGTCACCATTTTTATTACATCAGACACATTCACTATTGCTCGCTTTTCAGCACATTGTACCCTCTCATAGTCAAGCTCTTCACATGCCTGACGAAGTATCTTAATAACCTTTGCGGGCAGCCGCTCGTTCAAAATGTAGTTTGTAGAGAGTAGTAATGCTCGCTCAATTGCCCGCGCCTCGATACGTACTTGATAAATATGTTCAAATTCTATGCAAGCTTGTTTTGCGATAGCCAGGGCCACCTCTTCTTCGGGTTCATCAATATTTACTCTTGTAAAAAGTTCAAGCAGTTCAAAATCAGACGAAAGTAACTCATCATAATCGCGATTAGAGAGTATTCCGATGAGGTGAAAGTGACCTTCTTTCAACGTTTTACGTAGCAGTAGATTGTTACCACCTTTTGTTTCAGCGCGTAATAGTTGCCCAAGCCCATCAAGACAAAGAATTATGTCTGACTGAACGGAGACGAAGGAGAAAATCTTACGAAGTATTTCCTTACTTTCATACGATGAAACATCCTGACAATCTACCCGGAGGAATCGTTTCTGTTTCAGAAAGGGAATACTGCCAACGGCAGCTCTGCAAGCTACTTCTCGTACCAGCGATGTTTTTCCAACTCCCTGGAGTCCAGTTATCAAAACGTGATTTTTTTCATGGCGATGTAATGCGCGATTTATCAGGTCATAAGGATCATTACCATACTTACTCTTCTTCTGGCTATTTATAGGAATTGATCTGGAGATTCCACCTATGTGTGCGAGGTATGTCAGGTCTTCTGATGGTAGCAATGTTGAAGGCAATTGAAGTGGAATTTCGTGTATGTCAAGTGTTTGTGCATGAGATAAATAGGAAGTAAGATGATCCTTCAACTTTTCCAAGTTTATATTGAGAGGCGTATCTTGCAGGATGGGTACAAGTTGTGTAGGAATTGCTTCTAATAATGCCGAAAGGATAGAAACATTATTTATTGCCTTCTTGCCATCTTTTACAATGATTTCCTGCGCTTTGTCTAATAAGTTTACTGTGGTTTCATGTAAGTTATATCTTGATAACATAAGAGATTTTGCTGGCTGTTTGGAAATACGAAAGGCTTTTTCTATAACGTGCAAAACCTTTTCAAACTCTATTTCCGGTTTTAATTGGAGGCGTATAATGTGTTCAGCAACTCCCCCGTTTTCAGATAGTAAAGCTAGAAAACAATGTGGCGGCAAAATACAGCTATATCCTAAATTGGTTGCATAATTAGCTGCATTCTCCATGATTCTCCATCCGTTTTCAGAAAAAGCCGTTCTAAGTAGTTCTCCTGAAATGGGGTCAAATAATGGAATAATTTGCTCATTAATTTGGTTAATCTTTTCACGCAGAAGAGCTATGCACTGTTCAATGTTGAGTATTGTCAAGCACTCGCATTCTTCGGCATTAAGACGCTCAAGAACACATGCTAACAAATGTTCCAGCACAGCTTCGTGTAATTTTCCGTCATTATTGCTACGTTCCATACTAAATTGGCGAAGTGCCTCGAGCAAAGTAGGTGAAAAGTCAGCAACACTTACTTCAACCTGTTTAGGGGTTTTGGATGCTGGATGATAGACCTCTATGAGATCTCGCAAATCTGAGATAGTACAGCCTGGTTCTAATGCTTGTAATAGGAATGTAAGAATCTTTGTATCTCTGCTGTCAATAACTGAAATTAGCAAATCACCTGGAGATATCTGTTCTGAAGCATGACTTATGGCATTCTGTAATACTAAAATCGCTCGTTCATCCTCTTTAAGACGTAAACAGAAATCCTCAAATGTAAAAAGCATTTTTCTCGGAACCCGACTTTCCAGTTTATAGCCAGAATAATGATTCTCTATTAATGACCCTATTGTACAACAATGGATTAGTTTAAAGAAGATGTATGGGAAATATGGCTATTGTTTCACATTAAATCATATTAATATAATATGATTTTCTAGCAGAAGTGATTGAAAATCAAAGATATAGCATTTTTAAATGCATTCAAATTTATATTAAGAGGTATAATTGGCGTACTATCGAACGAGAAAAGGTTTATCTGTGCGCTACCGTTGAATACACTTAAAATTTGTTATTGGTTCAGGTAAACGTGAAAAAAACCAATCTGTGAGAAATGATGGCCGCTAGTAAAGGCTTGTTTTGTATTAAGCGGCTTCGTTACCACGTGACTGCTCGTGTCTAGACTTCTTTTTATTTTGTCATGTTTCAGATTATTCACCCCAAACAGTGTTCCGTCCAGTAATGATGCGTCTTGGCAATGACTGTGACGACGTTCTTGATCTCTTTTCCTATCTGGAATGTTGGACCGGCGGGCAAGTACAAGACGGTACCTTCACGGCGCACGCAGACATTTTCTACGACGATGGCGCGGAGCATCCACAGGGCCATTGCTTCGTCTGTACAACACAAACCCACCCAGCCGAGTTTCTCGCTGTACACCGTGGGCAGTCCTGTCACCAGTCGCAGACCGCGTTCGATCTCGGCAACGACGCGCTCATAATCCTCACGTGCTGCTCTCACCTCATCAGGCGGCACGGGTTCCAGCAATGTATCGCGATGCGAAGGTCCACCTGCCAGCGCAAGGTCGCAGTAGCTCGTCCACATCTCATTCCATGCCACTTGCCCGTCATCATCATAGCGCATGGGAGCGGTTCCCATCGGAGCGGCACTGACCGTTTGCCCATTGCGATAGCGTGGTGGCAACAGGTCTCGTGCTGCACTACCAGGCACTTGCTCGTATGTCCCATACGGATGGCGATGGTTTTTGGAGGGGACGAAGACCTCGATATCGCGCCAATTTACCTCAGCAACGGAACCACTGACGATGGTAACTTCACTGGAAGGATGCACCCAGATAATATATTCGCCTTCGGGTAGCGCCAGAAAGAGTCCGGCGAAAATTGAGCGTCCGTTCACTTTGCGCTCATGAATCGCCGTGTGTATTCTCTTCTCATCGTTCCCTTTTATGCTCAGCTCAATCTCCTGTCCCAGTAGTTCCTCTTTCGTGTAAATGACCAGCGCCCCAACGCCTTGCCCAATATCCAGCACCGCTGGCCCAGTGTGAACTCGCTCAACATATTGCTCAATCATCTCTGCTCTCTTTCTCTTTACAGCGGACGGTTCCCGAGGAGGACGGACGCCCACAAGGGGCCACCCACCGCATCCACCCGACCCCCGTCCCTACTCTGTACGACGAGAACCTGCATCGTGACAGAGTAGGGACGGGGGCGGTGCGGATGCGGTGGGTGGCCCCTTGTGGGCGTCCGTTTATCCTCTCTTACCTCTTATACATCTTTTGATCATGATGGCTGGTCCGGCGATGGGCGCACCGGTTGGCAGTTCTGTCCATGATATTTGTTGCGTGGCGGCGGAATCTTTTAGCGTTTGACGGACATTTACCGTGTAAGGTACCTGCTGTCCTTCGAGGAGACAGGCGGCAAGGGCGCTAATAACCGGTGTTGCGAATGATGTTCCTGACCAGCACGCCCAGGCACTGGCGTGGCGTTGGGTGCCGGGTACTCCGGGTACGCGGGTGGTTGCGGTGACGGCGGTGGATAGTGGTCGTCCATTGAAAGCGCTGGATACATGGGTGAGCAATAGACGCCGCGCACCATATCAAGCGGCACCGTTGGATCAATTTGTGCAATCACGTCAGACATCGGTGTAAAAACTTTTCCGGCAGGTGGCTGGCGATAGGGAGAAGGCTACACATAAATTCCGGCGATCTCGCCGGAAGCGACGGGCGTGCTTCCCTGATTCATATGCATGGATGACGGTTGTTGCGGCGGCATGGTACCACCGGGCGCTTTCAGCGTGAAATTCGTGCCTTGAAGCAGCGAATTGAGTTCGTTCTGATGGTCAGTCACACTCGCAATAATAGCGCTTACTGGCGATGAAGCAGGAAGATCATAATAAAAGGTAACGGCAACCTGGTTCTTGTACCAGTACACAGCCGGGGGCATATTCATGCTCATGGTTTTTCCTCCTTGAATTGCTAACCCCTACGGATTCCATGATTGGTAGCGTATGTTGTTCAATCCTCATAATCACTACCCTGGTACTTGAGACGCACGAAAGCCACTTTTTCAGGAATGAATTTTGATGTACTGTAAGGGGCCGGTATCGCCAACGAGACGAAATGCCCCCCAGTAATAGGGGTGAATGTGAATGGGATCGCTGCGAGCAATGAACGCGCATTGAGCGGCACGTAATGCCTGCGTTTTGCTCTCACCGCTTAGAAGATACTGGTAAAAGAGCTGCATAAACTCGTTCGTGGCGGCATCCTCGACGGGCCAGAGGCTCATTACCAGAGAACGTGCGCCAGCAGCGAGGAAAGCCCGCCCCAGCCCTAACTGTTCGTCGCCGCCGCCGCTCATTGCCAGTCCAGTTTCACAGCCACTCAGCGTGACCAGTTCGCACGCCTTCAAATCGAGACTGAAGGCATCAATGGTGGTAAAGCGGCCATCTGCCAGCAGGACGGAGGAAAAATTGGGCGCGTCCAGCCTACTTTGCCCGTGTGTCGCCAGGTGAATGATCGGACTTTCCGCTGCCTCTTCGCTGAGCCGGGCAATTGTTGCCTCCTCTTCAAGGAAACAACGTCCGTTCAGCATCGTTGCCAGCGTTCGCGCTTCCTCAAGTGCGCGTTGCAGGTGGCCGTTGCCAGAAAAACCAAGTATCAACGGGGACTGCTTTTCGTGCTTTTCGTGAGTAGCAGCAGGTTCCAATGTACTTCTGCCGAAGTGTGTGAGCATACTGGCCGCGGGCAGATAGCTTATCTGATACTGCTCTATCAGGAAATGAGAACCGTCATAGAGGGCGTGAAATGGTAGCGTATGCAATGGGCCGTAAGGAACAATCGTGACGGTGCCAGATGGTGGAGGCAACAGCGTGGCGACGGGTGCTATCAGCAAATCGTACAATTTCTTCAGCATTTCGCGCACGCCCTGTTGTTGTGGTTTCTGCGGTTGCTGCGGATTCGCCCAACCTCCTGGCTGCAAATGGGCATGAAGAAATGGCAACAGACGCCGCAATTGTTTCATCCCGTCAGGATGTTCATAGGTGACGAATTGCCCGGCTGTCACCGCGAAAATGACAATGCGTTCTTTATTCAGAAAATACGCCAGCACAAGTTGCTCCGGCGAAAGTCGCTGGCGCAACTGTGCGACATGCAGGTAGCCTGCATAGCTCTGCATGCTCATATGGCTCTTTTGCTTGTTTTTTGCATGTTGTGTAGACGGTGCAGGCGGGGCGGTAAATTGCTGGACATAAAGGCGCTCAAACAACTCGTTTATCTTTGTCTCGCACCGCTTCAGTTCTGTTTCGATAATCTCACGCTCGACTAGCGAGGATATCGCAGATTCGGTTGCGTCCCTTGTATCCATCTGCGCGAGTAGTACGCTGTAGTTGCGGTAATCTTTCTGCCTCGATTTGAGTTCGTCCTGTGTGCGCAGAAGCATCGCGCTATTGCTTTGTGCAGCAGAGGAGATAGCGTGTTGCTCTTTTTCTTCTCTCCTCTCAGGTGTGGCCGCAATGTTGAGATACTGACGCAGCGCCATTGAACGCGCCCGCTCGAGGTAATTGAAGGCGCGTTCAGCCATTCCCTGTTGCAGGCAGGCCGTAATCATGCTTGCATATACTGCCCATGCCGATTGCAAGAAGGAAGGTGAGAGGTCATACACCAGATTGTTCAGAATACGCTCAACCTGAGCAATAGCTGCCGTGTAGTAACGTGCGGCCATTGCGCTATTACCTTGCAAGGCCAGTAGCTGTCCTTGCAGATACTGGCCTTTATACACTTCTTCCTGCATTGAGAGGTGCCGTGCCTGGGTTATCACCTGCTGGCAGTACGGTATTGTCTCTTGCAGAAGAAAGGTTTGTTGTTCCTTCTCTCCCCGTGCCTCTGCCTCTTGAGCGTGTGCTAAAAGAGAACCAACCATTACGAGACTCGCCTGGACCGACTGCACCGCCAGATTTTGCTTGTCAAATGCGTATGTGAGACTTTGTGCTTCCTCATATGCCTTCGCGATATTACCCATCATGAGCAGCAGTTCCGCTCGTTGCAGGCGAGTCGCCAGGATGTAGTGATGGAAGCCGTCCCGTTCAAATAGCGTCTGTGCTTCATCAAGCACTGCCAGCGCCTCTTGCAAACTTCCTGCGGCGATCAACGTTGTGGCGTATTCGCGCAAGGTATTTGTTGCGTAGAGTGAGGCATCAAGTTCCCTGAATATTGCAACAGCCTCTGCCGCCATCTGGCAAGCTTCATTGGGCCTGTTTAATTTCACCAGCGTTCTAGCAATTTGCCGCTTTATTTCAGCCATTATTCTAGGATTATCATTCTTCTGTTGGAGCAAAATATCCTGCGCTGAGTAATAGCTGCGCAGAGCGGAACCATAATATCCGCGAATATAATCGAGGTCTGCCATATTGATTTCGGAGTTAGCCGCCATGTCCATATCTTGAATTGCAGTGAAACTGGTTTGTGCCTCCTGTTGCAGACGATATGCCTGTTCAAGCATTCCAAGCCAGGAAAGATTGACTGCCTGGTTCACTTTTGCTATCGCGATAGCGCGTGTAATAAATCTCTCGCTCTGGTCGGTCAGTGTAGGATAAATAGCCAGAATGTGTTCATAGAGATCGGAAGCGTCGCGGTATCGTCCAACCTGTTTGTAAATCCAGGCAGTATTGTGGTCTATGACACAGACCCAGTAAGGCTCGTTCTGACGCAGGAAGACAGCACGAGCCTGTTCAGCTTGCTGCAACGCCTCCTCGATACGTCCCAGCGACGTGGCGGACACAATCCAACTGATACGCGAACGGGCCCAATTTGCCTCGTCGTCTAGCTGTAAGAATTCTTCCCCGCTTTCATCCAGGCACTCCATCGCGGCCTGATAATGCCCAATTTGCGCGAGTACATCTCCTCTAGCTTTGAGGCCGAGGGCATGGGAAAGCAGGTGCCGCGTATGGGTACCAAAAAAGGTCAGTAGTTCCGCCAGTTTAAGCGAGTTAAACGGTGAATAAAGCTGAGCCAGCGCCTCCTCAGCCAGCATATTGCCCATAGCCGCGAGGTCCGCTATCTCTGTTGCGTGCGCCTGGATGTAGTCTTTTCCCTCTTCCAGGCTATGTTCTCGTAAGGATTGCAGAAATTGGGCGCTCTCCATACTTTCTCCCATCAGGGTACTCTCTTGCCATACACGAAAGTTCGTCCACAGAAATAGTCATGGGAAGACGGACGCCCGCAAGGGGCCACCCCGCCGCACCGCCCAACCCTCGTCCTTACTATGTACGCTCTCGTTCCCACCGTATCGGACATAGTAGGGACGGGGGCGGTGTGTTGTGGTCTGACTTTTACCCACAACTTTAGTGATACATTGGTGAGAGATTGAAAAGAGAAAAACTTCAGAAAAGAACGATTTTTGGCCTCTTGTCAAGCCACAGATCGTTGACCCAGCGTTTCTGTCGCTGAGCCACATCCAAGTCGGGCAGAAAGCGAGCTGTGGAAATACACGTCAAGCATGTTCTGCATGGCATCAAGCTTCCAAGCTCTTGCCACTATGGACAGCACTTTCTCTAGCAATCGACTTTTCTTCTATGTATTCACAATCAACGTTGTGGGTAAAAGTCAGGTTGTGGTGTGGGGCCCCTTGCGGGCGTCCGTCCTCCAAATTCTCGAATACGACATCACGTTTCCGTGGAGTGGCCTTTGCATTTGTCCATTCTCACCGTATATCCAGATCCTCGATAACGACATCACGTCCCGGTAAATGCAGGATCATTACATAGGTGCCTGTGGGAACAGGTTCCAGCAGAATATTGCCTACATCGTCTACTTGCGTGGTCATAAATGGAGTTGCATGCTCCGTTTGCACATCGGCAGAGCGGGAAAGTTCTACGGTCATTCCTTCAAATGCGTTTGCTCATCTCCTGCGAACAATGCTGCGCGAGCGACGATAGATTTACCTGGCTCAATGTTTCATCCATTGCAACATCCATCGTTCTCTCCCTGCTTTCTCGTGAGCAATCCCTGAACGTGTTCACCTACGCACAGGTTACAACGTATAAGACGCTTACAGAGAGCATTTTTCCCTCTTGAAGAGGATAATCTATCATAGAGTCATTGTCAAGGACTGCAAAATGGTCGTGTCCAGGGCGCAATTCATAGCGCCCTGGACACGAGCCGCAGCGATGTGCCAGTCAGCCCATTATCTTTGCAAACTCATAACCCGCTCAAACTCAAAAGCGCAACAACCCCAAAAAGCAGAATCATCCCTCCTGAAAGCCTGTTGACCCACAGCAACCAGCGAACGGTAAATTTGCCACGCAACAGGCTCAATCCTCCCGTCAGCAAACACCACCATAGGGCTGAACCGAGAAAGACACCGCAGACAACTGGCAGCGCGTTGAACAGACTACTCTTCCCACCGCCTCCTACACCGATACCCGCGAAAATGGCCGCGAATGACAGAATGGTCAGCGGGTTTGTCAATGTTAGCAGCAGCGTCGAAACGTAGGCTCCAATGAACGTATGGGCCGGTGCGTTAGCCGCTCTTTCTGCCGGTCTGCTAAGCATCGTTCTGATGCCAAGATAGACAAGAAACAGTCCGCCAATCAGGCGAATCCATACCAGTTGCGCTACAAGGAATGTCGCGAGGGTGGTCAATCCAAATCCGGCAACACTGCCATATAGCCCATCGGCGGTTGCCGCGCCCATGCCAGTCACAAGACCATAAAGGAACCCATGATGCAGCGTGCGTTGAATACACAACATGCCAATTGGCCCAACCACCGCCGCAATCGAAAATCCTATCACAAGAACGCGAAAAAACAGGCCGATGTTCATCTTTTTCTCCTTCAAACAACACTATAGTTCAATAGAACCGGGCGCAATAAAAAAAGTCGCCAAACCTTCTCAGCGAAGATTTGGCGACCAGTAGTCTCTCTTTCTCTCAGGGAGTCGTGTATGCCAGCAAACACAGCATACAAAGCGAACCAAATCTCCAACGAGTCTGGTTTGCTTGCTGCTGAGCCAATGTATATTGATAGTGATGCTTACAATTCATTGTTGCGAACTCCTTGAGGATAAGTATAGCACAACATGGCAAGAGCGCGTAGGGGCCGATTTATCGGCAAGCGGGACGGGCCGATAAATCGGCGATGGGCGCGATAAATCGGCCCCTACCTGACTTGCAACGGTTGAGGACACGACCTCGCTAACTTACTCTCCTGACTCTGTCTAGCCAGGCACGCATATCTGGCTCATGCTCCTCGTGAAAGTGAGAAAAGGCAATTTTGCCGCTTAATGGTTCTCCTTCCAGCCATTCAAAGCGTTGAAAATTCTGGAATTCGTCATCAGGAAATGCCGCAATGACATCTTGAAATTGTTGAAAGACTTCACGCGAATCGCTGAGTACATCTGCTAATGGACGATCTCGATTGGATTCGTAAATCCAGGCATTGATTTCATCATCTTCCTGCAACTCTGGCGGCCACGGCGGTGTAAAGTCTGGTTCGTGATTCAGCATTGCCTGGAATCGTCTTACCGTCCGGCGTCGCCAGCCAGTTAAGTGTGCCACTATATCCTTGATAGACCAGCCACCAGCGACTTCTGGCTGCGTCATATTGGCTTCACCAATATCGTCTAGCAATGCTTGCCAGGCAGCATTTTCATTGTTTAATTCAGCAAGGATTTGGGTTTTGCTGATAGTGGTTCCCATTCTGCTTTCCTTTCATCCGGGTTTTGTGCAAATGTTAAAAGAGAATCGTCTTCTTTCCCGAAGCGTGCATGCTTCTGCTGTGACCGGTATTGGCACCTCAGATATCAATCCCAGCCAATCCATACATGCCCAGTGTGTAGGAGAGTTCACCGCCATGATGCATATCGTGTTCAATGAGGTGCCAGATCACCCACTGGCGGGTATAGGTTTGAACTTCTCCATTCTCATCGGTATCGTGAACAATTCCTGCCAGATCGTCAGTGGTCCAGTGGCTCAATGCCTCCTGCAAGACGTGCCAGGTGGCTTCCAGTCCATTGACCAGCTCGGCGGCGGAACGGGCAGGTTGACTCGCCAGAGCGACCATCTGTTCACCGAGGATCAGATCAGACCCCTCTTTCAGGTAGTCCGCGGCAGGTTGAACTGCCAGAGAACCCATCTGTTCACCGCCCTTTCCCAGCGTATAATACAGCCAGCCCGCACGTGCCTCGATGATATGAGTTGCTAGTTCACCGATCGAACGGAGCTGCGGTGCGATACGCAGGGACAGTTGCTCGAGTGATAGCGGCGCAATCGCCTTGACAAGCAGTTCTTGATAGGTCTCCCAGCCTTTGTACAAAGGGAGAAGAGACATCGGTTGTTCAGCCATAGCGTGTACTCCTTTTTGCTTCTTTTCTCATAGCCTACCACAAAAAGCGGTGAGAAACTGTCCTATTATTGAACGAATTGGGCAATGGTATTCCACATGTGGATGGTTCAGCTTACTCTTAGATAAAGCCTATCTAATCCACCAGGGCATATCTTTTAATCATTCGAGGCATGAGGGACGACGGACGCCCGCAAGGGGCCACTCCACCCATCCGCCTCGCCCCCGTCCCTACTATGACGCAGCCGGCTCCCCTGTTCGTACATCGTAGGGACGGGAGTGGCGGGGTTGCGGGGAGTGGCCCCTTGCTTTCAACAGTAGGTTTTTTGCCACGCCCGTCGCCGCCTGTCATTCTGAGTGCAGCGAAGAATCTCTTGTGGCACGCAGATTCTTCGCTGCACTCAGAATGACAGGGCGGGGAACCAGGCGTAGCAAAAAACCTACTGTTGAAAGGTGGCCCCTTGCGGGCGTCCGTCGTCCCTCTCTCTGGCCTGAGCATTATTTCAATGACATTCCTCTTGCCATAAACCCCACAATGCGTTACAATTGCTCTGCTGTATTTCAAAAGGTTTCTATATCTGTTGATAGATTGCCGGAATTACTGATGAGAAACAGAATGAGGGGACGAGGGAACAATACTACTGCACTACTCTGGAAATGAGGTCGGTTGGGGATGGCTCTCCTGGATGAATTAGTACCTGGCGTCGCTGTCAAGGGTCTATTACCTGGCGGCCCCGTAACGGTTATCAGCGTCAAACGGCATGGCTCCAGCAGCGTGGAACTCGTCTATCAGGATGCTGGTGGACGACTTGGCAGCGAGTTGCTCTATAGCGACGATGTGGAACATCTGGAAATTACCCCCGCCGGTTTGCCGTGGCAATTTGACGCCGATGGGGCGCTGTTTCGACTCATCTCGGAAGCCTACCGTATTCGCCTGGCTTACCTGTTTGACCCCTTGATTGCCGTGCATACCTCGCTGATCGAGCCGTTGCCGCACCAGATAACCGCCGTCTACGAAACCATGCTGGGCAAACAACCCCTGCGCTACCTGCTTGCCGACGACCCCGGCGCGGGCAAAACCATTATGACGGGTCTGTTGATTAAAGAACTGATGATTCGCGGTGACTTGCATCGTTGCCTCATCGTTTCACCCGGCAATCTCGTGGAGCAGTGGCAGGATGAATTGAACCGCCGCTTCCACATCACCTTTGACATTCTCACCAATGACCGGTTGGAAGCCTCGGCCTCTGGCAATGTCTTTACCGAAATGCCGCTCTGTATTGCTCGCCTGGATAAACTCTCGCGTAATGAGCAGACGCAGGAGAAGTTGCGCCAGACAGAGTGGGATTTGATTGTGGTGGACGAGGCGCACAAAATGTCGGCCACCTTTTTTGGCGGCGAAGTCAAGTACACCAAACGCTACCAGCTAGGCGAGTTGCTGGGCAAGATTACGCGCCACCTCGTGCTACTGACTGCGACGCCACACAATGGCAAAGAAGAGGATTTCCAACTCTTCCTGCGCCTGCTCGATGCCGACCGCTTCGAGGGCAAGTTTCGTGATGGTGTGCATAAGGTGGATGTCTCCGACCTGATGCGCCACTTTGTCAAAGAGCAACTTTACACCTTTGACGGTCGGCCACTTTTCCCTGAACGGCTGGCCTACACGGTCAACTATGCCCTGTCAGGTCGAGAAGACGCGCTTTATCAGGCGGTTACTGACTATGTGCGACAGGAGTTCAACCGGGCCGACGCGCTGGAGAACAATGGGCGCAAGGGAACGGTTGGCTTTGCCCTGATTACGCTGCAACGCCGCCTCGCCTCGTCGCCGGAGGCCATCTATCAATCGCTCAAACGCCGCCGCGAACGCCTTGAGCGGCGCGTGCAGGAGGCGCGTCAGGCCAAATATGCGCCCGATGAGGCGCTGGAACTTTTTCAGGGCTTGCCGCTTTTCACTGATGATGACCTCGACGATCTGGATGATGCGCCCGGCGCGGAACTGGAAGAGACCGAGGAGCGCGTGGTTGACCAGGCATCCGCCGCCCGCACCATCGCCGAACTGGAAGTCGAGATTGCCTTGCTGGCACGTTTAGAGGAACTGGCCTATGCTGTGCGTCGCAGTGGCACCGACCGCAAATGGGAGGGACTGGCTACCCTCCTGCAAGACAACGCCGAGATGTTTGATGCCGAGGGCCACCGTCTCAAGCTGGTCATCTTTACTGAACACCGCGACACGCTCAACTACCTCACCGAGCGCATTCACACCATGCTGGGACGCCCCGAAGCTGTTGTCACCATTCACGGCGGCCTGAGTCGGGAAGAGCGAGCAAGGGCGCAAGAATCGTTTACGCAGGAGAAACAGACGCAGGTGCTGGTGGCAACCGATGCCGCCGGGGAGGGCATCAACCTGCAACGCGCTCACCTGATGGTCAACTACGACCTGCCGTGGAACCCCAATCGCCTGGAACAACGCTTCGGGCGCATTCATCGCATCGGGCAAACGGAGGTCTGTCACCTCTGGAACCTCGTGGCGGAACAGACCCGCGAGGGCGAAGTCTTCCATACCCTGCTCAAAAAATTGGAGGAGGAGCGCGATGCCCTCGGTGGGCAGGTCTTCGATGTGCTGGGCAAAGTCCTATTCGACCATCGTCCGCTGCGTGACCTGATGGTCGAGGCCATTCGTTATGGCGACCGCCCCGATGTACGTGCGCGACTGACGCACGTCGTGGACGAGGCGCTTGACCATCAACACCTGCAATCGCTGCTCGACGAACGCGCCCTTGCTCACGAAGTGATGGACGTCGTGCGTGTGCGCCAGATACGCGAAGAGATGGAGCGTGCCGCCGCCCATCGTCTGCAACCGCACTTTATCGCCGCCTTTTTCCTGGAGGCGCTCAAACGCCTCGGCGGCAAATATTATGAGCGCGAGCCGCACCGCTACGAAATTACGCACGTGCCCGCTGCTATCCGTGCCGCTATTCGCAACCGCACCATTCACGGCAATGCCAGAGCCACCATCCTGCGCCAGTACGAGCGCGTCGTCTTCGAGAAAGAGCGTATCACCGTGCCGGGCAAGCCACTGGCAACCTTCGTCTGTCCCGGTCAACCACTGCTCGATGCCACGCTCGACCTGCTATTGGAACAGTATCGCGGCTTGCTCACACAGGGCAGCATCCTTGTTGACCCGACCGACAACAGCGAAGCTATGCGCGTCCTTTTCTACCTTGAGCATACCATTCAGGATGGCAGCCTCGATACGACGGGCAAGCGGCGTGAAGTCTCGCGCCAGCTACAATTCATCGAACGCGACGAGCAGGGCAACATCTCCACGGCAGGCTACGCGCCCTTCCTCGACTATCGTCCATTGACCGCAGAGGAATCCGCGTTTGTACCAGAATTACGCGCTGCCTCCTGGCTCACCGGCGATCTGGAAGAGCAGGCACGCACCTATGCCATCACGCAACTGGTACCGCGCCACCTCAGCGAGGTTCGCCAGCGCCGCGAGGAGCAGATAGACAAAACCATCGCTGCCGTCAATGACCGTCTGACCAAAGAGATTAGCTACTGGGACAACCGCGCCGCCATGCTCAAGGCCCAGGAGGCTTCCGGTAAAATCAACGCTCGCCTCAATTCTCAGATAGCTCGCCAGCGTGCCGAAGACCTGCTGGCCCGGCGCGAACGTCGCCTGACCGAATTGGAGCAGGAGCGCAAACTCTCGCCCTTGCCGCCTGTCATCGTAGGCGGTGTCCTCGTCGTCCCACAGGGTCTGCTCAACAAACTGACAGGGCCGGGTGAACAGGACGCATCACCTGCCATCGCCCAATTTGCCCACGAAACCGCCCGTGTCGAACATCTGGCAATGGATGCCGTCATGCAAGCCGAGCGCAACCTGGGCTACCTGCCCCGCGATGTCAGCGCCGACAAATGCGGCTACGACATCGAATCGCGCATCCCCGGCACCGGCAAACTGCGTTTTCTCGAAGTCAAAGGCCGTGTTCAAGGAGCCGCAACGGTCATCGTCACCAAAAACGAGATACTGACCGCGCTCAACAAGCCCGACGACTTCATCCTTGCCATCGTCGAAGTGGATGGTGAGACTACCCGTACCCATTACATAACCCGCCCGTTCCAGCGCGAACCCGATTTCGACGCCACCTGCGTCATGTACGACCTTACCAAACTGCTGCACAAAGGAGTGACTCCCGTATTATAATTCGTATATCGTCCGTTTTCATTACATGTTTTTAACAATAGAATTGTTGTTCTTAATTGCGTTTAAATACATCTCAACCACATTTTAAAGTTCATCACCAAATCACAACCGCTCTTACGTAGGTTCTCCCACCAAGTCCCCCTTATCATCAGAAAGTCGTCTTTGCTTCTCTTTACTTATTATAGATAAAACGTTCTATTTGTTTCTTATTTCGGTTCCTGCTTTTATAATGTGTATATTTTACGAATACACATGTTATAATGTAAGTTGCGCTTTCCTCTTGGATAAGTAAGAGAAGTTACGTGGAAAATCCTCGTATGTAGACGACTCTGTGGATTGTCAAGAAAGTAAAAGGAGTCAACTTCATGAAGAGCAACGGGGCTTACCGCAAGAAATTGATTGATGTTGCTTTACCTCTTGAGATCATCAATGCTGCTTCCATCCGTGAAAAATCCATTCGTCACGGACATCCCTCAACACTTCATCTATGGTGGGCACGTAGACCACTAGCTGCATGTATGGCTATTCTATTTGCTTCTTTAGTTGATGATCCTTCTGAAAATATAGAAGAGTTTCCTAAAGAAGCAGAGCAAGAACGTGAACGTATTAGACTCTTCAAATTGCTTGGTAAATTAATTCAGTGGGAAAACTACAATAATGAAGACATATTGGCACAAGCACGAACAGAGATACAAAAATCAACAGGTGGAAATCCTCCTCCCGTACTTGATCCTTTCGCTGGGGGTGGCTCCATTCCGTTAGAGGCGCAACGTCTTGGTCTAGAGACCCATGCTAGCGACCTCAATCCTGTGGCTGTGTTAATTAATAAAGCCTTGATCGAGATTCCACCTAAGTTTGCCAATCGCCCACCAGTGAATCCTGAAGCTAGAGAAACCTTAATGAGTCGTGATTGGCACGGCGCTCAAGGATTAGCTGATGATATTCGGTATTATGGTAAATGGATGCGCGACGAGGTCGAAAAGCGTATAGGGTACCTCTACCCGAAAGTAGCGTTATCAAAAGAATACGGACGTGAGGAGGCTACAGTGGTTGCATGGTTATGGACACGTACAGTAACATGTCCGAATCCTGCTTGCTGTGTTCAGATGCCACTTATACGTTCATTTTACCTTTCCAAAAAGAAGGGCAAAGAAACTTGGGTTGAGCCTCATTTTGATTTTAGCTTGAAACCACCTGCAATTCATTTTTCTGTGAAGACAGGAAAAGGCAATCCGCAGGATGGTACTGTTAATCGGCAAGGGGCAAGATGTATCGTCTGTGGCACTCCTGTGCCATTTGATTATATTCGTAATGAAGGCAAAGCAGGGCGAATGGACGCACAACTCATGGCGATTGTTGGTGAAGGAAATCATGGGCGAGTGTATCTTTCACCAAATGAGTCGCATATTGTAGCTGCTGTACAAGCATCACCAGAATGGAAACCGATAGAATCTTTACCCAAAAATCCAAGAAACTTTAATACTACCCTTTATGGATTAAATACATTTGATAAACTTTTTTCTCCACGCCAACTTGTAGCTCTTGCAACCTTTAGTGAATTTGTGCAAGAAGCAAAAGAAAGAGTAATAAATGATGCTAGCAGAGTAGGCTGGACTGCAGATGGAATACCACTCAATAACGAGGGTTTAGGAGCAAATGCATATGCTGACGCATTGGCAACATATCTTGCAATTGCCATCAGTCGGTTGGCTGACAGAAACTCAACTATCTGTTCATGGGATGCAACAAGAGATAGCATACGAAATACATTTGCACGTCAAGCTATTCCAATGGTATGGGATTTCGCGGAAGCAAATCCTATGAGTGAATCTACAGGTAATTTCTATGGTGCAGTTGATTGGGTTGCTGAGGTTATTGAAATATCTCATTGTGATGCTGCTGGTGAAGCTAAGCAACGTGATGCTACAACTACTATTAACGGTTTAGTGGCTCCACTAATCTCTACGGATCCACCATATTACGACAACATTGGCTATGCCGATCTAGCAGATTTCTTCTATATATGGTTACGTCGTTCGCTTAGTACGATTTATCCTGATTTGTTCAGAACAGTGTTAGTTCCAAAAGAACGTGAATTAGTTGCTAATCCTTATCGTTTTGATGGTGATAAGGAAAAAGCGCAACAGTTTTTCGAGACAGGACTAAAAACAGTGTTCGATCTCATGCAAAAAAAACATCATCCAGGATATCCATTGACTATTTATTATGCTTTCAAACAATCTGAAGAAGAGATTAGCGAAATAAATAGTCATGCGGCTATTGCCTCCACTGGCTGGGAAACTATGCTAGAAGGATTAATAGGATCCGGTTTTACAATTACTGGAACATGGCCTATCAGTACTGAGATGGCTAATAGAAGTGTTGGGCAGAAAGCAAATGCTTTAACTTCATCTATAGTCTTTGTCTGCCGTCCACGTCCGGTTGGTGCGCCAGTAGCGTCGCGGCGACAGTTTCTTAACGAACTTCGGGCGGAGTTGCCGTTGGCGCTCAAGAACCTGCAACATGGCAGTATCGCGCCGGTTGACCTTGCACAGGCGAGTATTGGCCCCGGCATGGCGATCTATTCGCGCTACAGCAAAGTGGTCGAGTCGGATGGCACAACCTTGAGTGTGCGCACGGCTCTGCAACTGATTAACCGCGCCCTCGACGAGGTGCTGGCGGAACAGGAGGGCGAGTACGACGCCGAGACCCGTTGGGCCGTCGCGTGGTTCGAGGAATACGCCATGAACGCTGGCGAGTACGGGCGTGCCGAGACGCTCTCGAAGGCCAAGAATACCTCTCTTCAGGGTCTTGTTGACGCCGGTTTCCTCGAAGCCAGAAGCGGCAAGGTGCGTCTCCTCAAACGCGACGAACTCTCCGCCGTCTGGCACCCGAAGGAGCAGCGTCACCTCTCGGTCTGGGAAGTGATGCAGCGCATGATTGACGCGCAAGACAAACACGGCGATACTGCCGCTGGAGACATCCTGCGTCGTGTTGGTGAAAAAGCCGAAATCGCCCGCGACCTCGCCTACCGTCTCTACACCGTCTGCGAACGCAAAGGCTGGTCGCAAGAAGCCCTCGCCTACAACAGTCTCGTGACCTCCTGGTCGGAGATTAGCCGGTTGGCGAATAGAGAGGCCAGCGATAGCGCACTGTGGACAGGAACGTATCTGGGGTAAAATAAATAGGAACAGCTTTGTAATAGTTGCATTTAGAGGGGTGCATTTAGACATGGCAGTATGTGTACGCTGCAATACAACGTTGAGTTTTCTGGAGCAAATGAGCCGTGTGGGACAGACAAAGATGTGTTCTACCTGCACAAGCCAGGTTGCCGGTACTCTACAACGGTTACAGCAACAGGTGATGCATTTGGCTTCACAGAACGCTGTTACGAAGGACTTCAGCGATTACGTCTATCGGGAACTTCACAATAATCGCGTGTCACTTGATCAGGCGCAAGCGTTGATTCAACTTCTCAGAAACCAGCAGACAGTGAGTACCATACAACGGCTTCGACAGCAGGTAATGCATGCTGCGGCGCAAAATGGGCTTACGAAAGAATTCAGTGATTACGTGTACCGGGAACTTTCGGATAATCGGGTCCCGCCTGAGCAAGCTAATGCATTACTGCAAGAGCTTAGCAATCAAAGGTACCTTTATGATATTCGGATGGGACATTTACCGACTGTTCAAGTGCATACCATTCTGGACACAGATGAGAAGGCGCACCTCGAAACTATTGCTACCTATTATAAGCCGAACAAACAGATCAGATTTGTGCAGGGGAGAATTATCGCCACTAACAAGAAGCTTTATTTTATCACGCCCGACCGCGACAGCATGACCATTGACTGGAATAACGTTGTAGGCGTTCATGAACGTCCCGGTACAACACCGCAAGGTCAGCTTGCGACGCTTATGCATATTCAGGTATCGAAAGGCTCAGGTGGTGGTATGTACTATGTTCCCGATCCAGCACTCTCTGTCACGATTATTGACACAGCAGTTCGTCTCTGGAAACGCCATCTCGTCGAACTCAAGGCGAATCCCAATACAAGGGGCATTCCAGATCATGTCAGAACTGCGGTGTTCCAGCGTGATGGCGGTCGTTGTGTCCAATGTGGTTACGAGGGGCCATATATCGAGTATGACCATATTTTGCCACGCAGCAAAGGCGGTCAAAATACGGTAGAAAATGTCCAGTTACTCTGTGGACAATGCAATCGCAAGAAGGGCAACCGGATTTAGCAATTGTAGACTGTCTCTGATAAAGAGTGCTGGCATATGTTGTTTGTCTCAACGTCACTGGAAAGAAGGACGTTATGTCACTCACATCGCATCTTGATAACAAGAGCAGTCCTATTGGACAATTTATCAAGCAACGTTTCGCGCATACAGGCATGCTTACGAAGGAACCCAATCGCCAACTCAAGAATGTTCAGACATTTCGTCCCATCCTTCAAGCTGGCGAACAATACCCCTATGGTTTGATCGGTACAGCTATTGATTATCGCATCCGCTACACTTTTGGCATTACGCCCTACCAGAGATTAGTGGCCTGGCAAGGTGCAATGAAATTGATTGTTAAAGCCTGGGAAAGTGATAACGATATTCCGTTTGACTGGGAAAATATACCAGAAAGACTGCCCTTGCCCGCCGATGCATCTGGCAATCTCCTCAAATTAGCAGAAGGCCCATACCCATTCAAGTTGGTGCAAGCTTTCTTTGCGGGTTTAGATACTGTCCTGCAAACTGTTCAACCCGTTGGGCGACTACTAGAACCGGAAGCCGAACACACGCTTGACCGTTACTGCGTGGTACTGAGTTACTTCGAGCAAGTATACCGTAGCAGCGCCTATCTGCAAGGCCCGCTTATACAGCCAACGGTAAAACAGAGTGTTGCTGAATTGCTGGCTATTCCCCAGGACGCATGGCTCAATGATATGAGCGCAATGTTCTCATTGTTCTTTGAGCGGTACCAGCATCTCTTGTCACGCCCGCATATCCTCAACCCCACATTTGCGGGAAGTCACGACGTTGGTGGAGCGGATGCTGATATGGTCGTGGATGGCTGTCTCATAGATATCAAAACGAGTATCTCCGCGCAAGTCAAAGCAGAATTTCTCTATCAACTGGCAGGGTATCTGTTGCTCGACTATGATGATGCTCTGCATATCAATGCAATGGGTATTTATTTGGCGCGGCAGGGCATATTATTCGCATGGCCCGTTGCCGAGTTTTTGCAAAAGCTCACAGGAAATGATGTGTCTCTGGCGGAACTGAGGCATGAGTTTCAGGTGTTATGTCAGAGGCGATAAATAGGCTTGACACTTTTCTGCTCGCACAAAACAACCATTGTCCGCAAGATTACCGTTTTTTGCACCCCGCCTTAGAACTGGTTATGTAGAGAGGGAATGTTCTGCTTAACATGAGCAGAGAAATTTGTACAACGCAGACGACATGTATATACCACACATCAACTTGTCTAGAAAGGGGGTGACGATAAACCTCACGGCAAGTAACCGTTGCTTTTTCTGGAAAAAATTCTGTTGATAAACGCTATGTTCCAATGCAGGTTGTGTGTGATTGAAGAGGTTCGCTTCGCTATCATTTTCGCGCAAACCCACTCTATACTTACTATTCAATAATGAAGGGGGAAAACATGTTATACAGTGAAACATGCAAAACAGGACACTTACAAGTTGATGAGACAACTGTGAAGGTGATGGGTACGTTTAATAAGCTGGTATGGTCAGTACCACGCCAGGATGTGACGTATATTGCGCTGAAAAAAGGTGCAATGATGACCGATCTCACGATATATACGGCGTACAACCACTTCCCGGCAAATTTTATGGCCGGGCAAAAAGCTGAGAAGTTTCTTGCGTTCTTCCCAAATGTGCCAGTGGGACCAGAGCTACAGGGGGGCATGCAACCACAGGGAGCAGTACAACCGGTGCCTCAAACGACATATGCTCCACAGCCTCTGCCACAGGGACAATGGCAGCCAGGGCAGGATCAAATGGGGGTGTCTCAATCTGCTCCAACACCACAGGCTTCCTCAGCATCACAGCCTTTAAGTGAGCAGGGACAAATGTCACCAATGCCATCAATGCCTGGTCAAGCATCCCAATATCCACAGCAGCCACTTTCTGGGCAATATCAGTCTGGTCAACCACCCTTTTATCCGCCCGGATCAGGGATGATGCCATCAAAGCCGCCGCGCAAGAAATTGGGTCGTCGCACCTGGGTTATTGTCGGTGTGGTTGTGCTGATTGTGGTGATTATCATAGCTGTGAATAGTGGTACTAAAGGTACTGGTAACACGACAACCGCAAATACCTCAACGCAGCCTGCATCTCAATCTACAGTGCAGCAAACAACGGCTAATGCACCAACTGCTGTCCCAACGAAAGCACCGACGCCCAAGCCTACGTTTGCGAGCTTTGGAGATGGTACATTTCAGGTCGGGAAAGATATCAAACCAGGAACCTATCGCACCCGTGTCGGTTCGCCTGGGTGCTACTACGAGAAGCTTAGCGGCTTCGGCGGCACCGTCGGCGATATCATCGCGAACAACAATACCGACTACCCCGCGATTGTCACTATTGCTCCCACGGATAAGGGCTTCGATTCGCAGGGATGTGGTACCTGGACCGAGGATTTATCGCAAATCACCACGAGCAAAACGACCTTTAGTGATGGCATATATATCATCGGCACTGACATAACGCCGGGAACGTATAAAAATACCGGTGCTACCGGCTGCTATTATGCCCGTTTGAGTGGATTTGGCGGTACAATAGACAATATTATCGCCAATAACAACGTTGATACCGCGACAATCGTCACCATCGCTCCCACCGATAAAGGCTTCGAGTCGAATGGATGCGGTACCTGGACGAAACAATAGCGAGAATGCATGCATTGTGATAATCTGTAACCAGAGGAAGGTACACATTTTAAGAGGAGGGCAATAGTGTTCCAGGAGACCATTTTACTGACGCCGGTAAAATGGTCTCCTGAAACACTGGCAATCTATTGGAAGCTATCGTCTTCTGAAAAGACTTTAGGAGAGGTGGGTTTGCTGAAGTTTCTTAAGGTGAGCATATCCACCTTGTAGAGCTAAAAGTTTGGGTACCGATAAATGCGAGGCTATCTAATAGTTCTGTATGCTATAATAGCGCAAGGTAACCTCCAGGATACTGGACTATTATAGAAACTATGTCCAATAATAGTCATTGGAAGCGCGTAGTGCCTGTGAATAGGAGTCCTGTGGTATTGCGCTTAGTGTGGGGTTGATCTATGGATAAACTCAGGTACACCTATTATGAGCTGAAATTTGAAAATGCTTACTTGAAGAAAGGTGGGAATGAGTTTCAAGACTTTTTCTCTGAGATAATGGAGAAATGCCATCCGGGTGATTTTCAGCGTGTTCGTCCCTGGGGCAATGTCGGAGATAGGAAGAATGACGGCTATTTATCCTCGCAACGTATCTTGTTTCAAGTCTATGCCCCAAATGAGATGAAAGTTCGTGATGCTATTGCCAAAATTGATAAAGATTTCCATGGCGCACTACTATACTGGAGGACATACTTTGATACTTGGGTATTTGTACATAATTCCAGAAGAGGTCTCGCACCGGAAATCGAAGCAAAACTGTTTGAGCTAAGCACGAGCAATGCGCCTTTAAAGTTAAAACCATGGGGCTTTGAGGCGTTGCGTCAACGTGTCTTCACGCTAGATGAGGCTGACCTGGCCTCACTGTTAGGTCCGGCCCCTTCAAGTAAAGATATGTTTGATGTACGATATGAAAACGTTCAAGAAGTTTTGAGTCAAATAGAGCGGCACGAGCCTCCATTGCAGCAGGACATTCGGCCTGTACCTGCTGATAAACTGAAACTCAACCACTTGTCTACAGGTGTACAAAATTTGCTGTTTGCTGGTATGCAGAAGTCAGATCTTGTGGGGAAATTCTTTAATGAATGCTATAATCCCACATATGGAGATGAGATTGCTGAGGCTTTCAATCAGCAATATAAAAAGTGGAAAAGGTTGGAGATGGACGCAGATAGTATATTTGGTAAGTTACTTGCGTTCACTGGAGGGAGCGAGCGCGGCTCTCCAATGTATGAGGCTGCCGTTCTCGCCGTACTTGCATATCTCTTTGAGCAGTGTGATATTTTCGAGCGATCAATGGTAGAGGTAGTGCCATGATTTTGCCTACAAAGCGGCTTGGAGCCGAACGCGCAATGCTCACAGTTGGAGCGGAAATATTGGACCTTCTTACTGAGCCAAAGACGATATCCCGTCTCTGGGATGAGTTAGCGCGTGAGATGGCCGAACGTTCATCAACGCGCATAGTGAATTATGACTGGTTTGTGTTGACTCTGGACCTCCTTTATATGTTAGGCGCTCTGGAAATGGATCATGGGAAAATACGGAGGGTAAACCAGTGATCTATCGCATATACAGTAATATGCCAACGTTTAAGGAGTTCCAGTTTCATCATGGGCTGAATGTGATTCTGGCTGACAAAAGTCCAGGAGCAACAGAAAGGCAGACCCGTAACGGCGCGGGAAAGTCTAGTCTGACCGAGTTGATTCACTTTCTGCTGGGGTCTAACATTGCTAATTCCCCCATTTTTAGATCACCTCCATTGAGCCAGTACTCCTTTGGTGTTGATTTTGACCTGAGACAGATGAGAATACAGGTAGAACGCTCTGGTGAGGCTTCCAGTAAAGTGGTGATACAGGAAGATAGTGTAAAAATCTTGCCGGTCGAGCTAATTGGAAACAGATTGTTTGAAACAGGAGTTATTTCCAATTCTCAATGGCTCGTAATACTTGGACGTTTTATGTTTGACTTGATAGAGGGCAATAAAGGAACACAGACTCCTAAATTTGGTCCAACATTTCGCTCTCTCTTCTCCTATTTTGTTCGACGCCAATCCGCAGGTGGGTTTATATCTCCTGTAAAACAAGCTGCCCAACAACAGACGTGGGATCAGCAAGTAGCTATATCCTATCTATTAGGACTTGACTGGACTATCCCTCAACAATGGCAACAGATTCGCGAGAAGGAAAAATCACTGAAGGAACTAAAAAAGGCAGTTGCTGAGGGAACATTCGATGCAATCGTAGGCAACAGTGCCGAGCTTCGCACCAGGCTAGCATTATCTGAAGAACGCTCTCGTCAGTTGCGAGAACATGTAAGCAGTTTCCAGGTTCTTCCTGAGTACCGTAATTTGGAAAATGAAGCTTCTCAACTAACACGTGCGATGGGAACTCTGGCGGATGAGAATACGATTGACCGGCGCTTGCTTTCTGAACTACAAGAAGCTTTTGTTGACGAGGTTGACCCTTCTATTAATGATCTCTCACGACTTTACAAGGAAGCGGGTGTTATACTCTCCGAGGCTGTAGTGCGCCGCTTTGAAGATGTGCGGCAGTTTCATACCTCTATCATTGAAAACCGTAAGTCATACCTCGATAGCGAGGTCACTGAGGCAACGCGAAGGATATACACTCGCGAAGAGCGAATGGCTGCAATGAACAAGCGATTAGTTACAATTATGGCAATTTTGCAATCGCATGGAGCATTAGATCAATTCGTGAAGTTGCAAGCGGAACTGACGGCGCAAGAGGCTAAAACAGAAGCTATTCGCCAACAATTCGCTGCTGCCGAACAACTTGAAGAACAGAGAAGTAAGCTTGAGTTTGCACGCCGGGAATTAGAGGTTCGCCTTCGTCAGGATTACCACGAGCAGGAAGAAGTATTACGAGCCGCAATTCTTGCTTTTGAGAAGTTTTCGAGCGCACTGTACGAGGAGGCCGGTAATCTTACCATTGATGCATCCACCAATGGACCTCAATTTGATGTCACTATTCGAAGCGCAAAGAGTAAAGGCATCAGTAATATGCAGATTTTTTGCTTTGATATGATGCTGATGCAACTTTGTGCGGAAAGGCATATTGGACCTGGCTTTCTTGTTCATGATAGCCATCTTTTTGACGGTGTAGATGAGCGTCAAGTAGCCAAAGCACTCCAGCTTGGAGAGAGAACGGCCCGTGAGCTGAACTTTCAATATATCGTTACAATGAATTCGGATGCTGTTCCTCATGAGCTTCCTGATAACTTTGATCTCAACGAATATATCTTGTCTCCTCGCCTTACCGACGCCACAGAAGAAGGTGGCCTGTTCGGAGTGAGATTTTGATGCTGCAAACGAATTTTTCCATTAACTTTTGGTTCATCCTCATCCTTCGTGTTCGTGGTCAAACTGTTGGAAAATATCTGAAATCGGCAATATCGTTGAGTATCGCTTTACTAACGCCAGTAAACCGATCAGCGTGGCAATAAGAGGGTAGAGAAATTGCAAAGCCAAAACGTATCAATCAAGGGAAAGCATAATGGTATCAGGGAAGAGACGGGTGCGGACTGGCACGTCGCTGCGGCTCGTGCCAGGGGGCGCGATAAATCGGGCCCCTACAGCGCTGCGGCTCGTGCCAGGGGGCGCGATAAATCGGGCCCCTACAGCGCTGCGGCTCGTGCCAGGGGGCGCGATAAATCGGGCCCCTACAGCGCTGCTGCGCTGGTCCGACCCGCGCCCGTAGGCGCGTAGGGGCCCGATTTATCGCGCCCGGCTCGACGAGCGTAGCAATGTCGAGTCTTCTTATTAGATTACTATTGATAGCAAGGGTAGCGGCATCAAACTAGAAAGTGACACACACATCATGGCACAGAGCAATCATGAGCGCGTTGGCAAAGCATTGGAGCTATTACGCACAGGACTGCAACCGTTTATTGAGCGCGAGATGGAGGCGGTCTACGGAGAACGTTGGCTGCAAGAGGCGGCGGCCAGTTTGCGTGAGTATCAACTGGCCTCTGCCCGCAGCGGCGAATTGTCGGGCGATACGCAGGTGCTGCTCATGGTCATGTGGGACCAGTGGCATGCCGTCTTCAAGAATGTGCTGGGTCATGCCGAGCGGGCGCTGGTGAGCGAGTTGCGCGAGACGCGCAATAAGTGGGCGCACCAGGCAGCCTTCAGTACCGATGATGCCTATCGCGCTCTGGATAGTACCGGGCGCTTGCTCTCGGCTGTTTCGGCAGCTCCACAGGCGAGCGAGGTTGAGCGGCAGAAGCAGGAATTGTTGCGCGTGCGGTTTGATGAACAGACACGCAACGAGACGCGCAAGGTTGCCGTTGCCCCTATCGAGGGGAAACCGCTGGGTGGTTTGCGTCCCTGGCGTGAAGTGGTCATGCCCCATCCCGACGTTGCCTCCGGGAACTATCAACAGGCCGAATTCGCCGCTGACCTGTGGCGCGTGCATAATGGCGAAGGTTCCGTGGAATACCGCATTCCGCACGATTTCTTCCAGCGTACCTATCTCACCAATGGTCTGAAACAATTGCTTGTGAATGCGCTGCAACGTTTGCATGGGAGCGGCGGCGATCCCGTCATTGACCTGCAAACCAACTTTGGTGGTGGCAAGACGCACTCACTGCTGGCGCTCTACCACCTCTTTTCCGGTGTTCCCGTCTCTGAACTGGTCGGCATCGAACCGGTCTTAGACGCCGCAAGAGTCGCACATCCGCCACAGGCCCGGCGTGCCGTACTGGTTGGTTACGCGCTCTCACCCGGTGGGCCGCGCACTAAACCCGATGGGTGCGTTATCAATACCTTGTGGGGCGAACTGGCATGGCAACTGCTCGGCAAAGATGGTTTCGCGATGGTAGCAGAGTCCGACCGTCTGGGCGTCAGTCCCGGCTCCGAAATCTTGCGCGAACTATTTGTCGCCGCCTCGCCCTGCCTCATTCTGATAGATGAATGGGTCGTCTATGCACGCCAACTCTACGGCGTCTCCAACCTGCCCGGTGGTTCCTTTGATGCCAACCTGAGCTTTGCCCAATCGCTGACCGAGGCAGTGAAAGCGGCACCGCGAACCCTCGTTGTCGCGACCATTCCCGCCTCCGATACCGAAACGGGCGGCGAAGGTGGACGTGAAGCTGCCATCCGCCTGAAAAATATCTTCGGGCGCATCGAGTCTCCCTGGCGTCCGGCTGACCGCGAAGAGGGCTATGAGATTGTGCGGCGGCGACTCTTCCAACCTATCGCCGACCCATCGCTCTTCACTGCACGTGATACCGTGGCAAAGACCTTCGTAGACCTCTATCGCAGCCAGCAGCAGGAATTTCCTGCCAACTGCCGCGAAGCCGACTATGAACGCCGGATCAAGATTGCCTACCCCATTCATCCCGAACTGTTTGACCGCCTCTATACCGACTGGTCGAGCATTGAAAAGTTCCAGCGCACCCGTGGCGTGCTGCGCCTGATGGCCGCCGTCGTCCATACCCTGTGGGAGCGGCAAGATGCCAGTCTGCTCATTCTGCCCGCTACCGTGCCGATAGACGAATCCACCGTCCAGTTTGAACTCACGCGCTACATGGAGGATAGCTGGGTTCCCGTGATTGAGAAAGATGTGGACGGCTCGCACTCGTTGCCACTTCGACTTGATGGTGACAATCCCAACCTGGGCCGCTACTCAGCCTGTCGCCGTGTGTCGCGCACCATCTATCTCGGCTCGGCCCCCGTCCTGAGCAATCCCAATAAAGGGTTGACCGAAGTGCAAATCAAGCTTGGCTGTGTGCAACCCGGCGAGAGTGTTGCCACCTTCGGCGATGCCTTGCGTCGTCTCTCCGATAATGCTACACATCTCTATGTAGACAATCAACGCTACTGGTTCTCGACGCAGCAGAGCGTCAACCGCCTCGCGCAAGACCGCGCCGCCCAATTAGACGAAGAGACAGTACTGGACGAAATCGAGAAACGCCTGCGCACGGAACAAAATACTCGTGGTGATTTTTCGCGAGTACATGTATGTCCCGCCTCCGGTGCTGATATTGCCGATGACGATACCGCAACACGTTTAGTTATTCTCAAACCGCAGTTCACCCATGCCGTGCGTGACGCACAAAGTCAGGCGCGGGCAACTGCGAAAGATATGCTCGACCATCGCGGCAACGCGAACCGCCAGTATCGCAATACGCTTATTTTCCTCGCCGCCGACCGCAATCGCCTGGAAGACCTCAAACAAAGTATGCGCCGCTTCCTCGCCTGGGATTCCATTTGCAGTGATAACGAGAAACTCAACATCAATCTGGATAACTTCCAGAAGAATCAGGCACAAACCAAACGTGATGATGCGAAAAAGAGCGTGGAGTCAATCATTCCCGAAACCTACATCTGGTTCCTTGTACCCGATCAGCCCGATCCCCGCCGTCCCGATGAGTTGCAAGAAATCAAGATGCAGCCACAGCCCCAGAGTTCGCTGGCAACCAACGCGAGTCGTCGTCTCAAAGGCGAGGACATGTTGATTACGCAGTACGCCGGCACCCTCTTGCGCCGTGAGATGGATCGCATCCCCCTCTGGCGCGGCAACCATGTCACGGTCAAAGAACTCTCCGAAAATTTTGCGCGTTACGTCTACCTGCCGCGCCTGAAAAACACCGACGTGCTGCTCAGAGCCATCGCCGAAGGGGTGCAAACAGTCTACTGGCAAACTGAAGCCTTCGCCTATGCCGATAGCTACGACGAGTCCCGCGCCCGCTATCTCGGTCTCAAAGCTGGTCAGCAAATACAGGTCACGCTCAACGCCACCAGTGTTGTGGTCAAACCAGAGGCCGCCGCCGCCCAATTCGCCGCCGATGCTGCTCTTGCTGCCCAAACAGCCCAGACAGCAGCGCAAACCACAATGGCCTACACTGGAGGGCAAACAATTCAGAGAGCAGTGAGCGAACAGCAGAGTAGTATGCAAAATATGTCCACTACACCCACTACTCTTGCGCCCATGAACCCGGCCCAGTTCCTTGCCGGGCAACCCGCAACCATCGAGTCCAGGCCCCAACGCTTCTACGGTTCTGTCACGATTCGACCTCTCATGATGGGAAGCGACGCCGCAAAAATTAAGGACGAAGTGATCCAGCATCTGGAGGCGCTCCAGAAAGATGGTGTCAAGGTCACGCTCGAAATCCAGGCTACCATTCCCAGCGGCATACCCGCCGACGTGGTACAAATCATCAAAGAGAATTGCCAGACGTTGCACTTTGAAGGATTCGGGTTTGAGGAGGAGTGAGAGTGAGTATAATTTGACGTTCCATTCCTGATATCGTAGAATGAGAAGGTAACATAGGCCCATTATTTCCTCTATCATGCCGAACGGGGAAGGGTAAAGAGCAGAAGAGGAAACAATGAGCAAAGAACTTGAACCTCATTTCATAGCAGAACACACGCACAGTGTTCCTTCTATGAAACACCAGAGTGGAATAGCGGATCTTATACCCCCTCATATACTGGTCTTTCTTTCGATCATCTCCGTCCAACTTGGTGCATCGCTGGCAACGAAGCTATTTCCAGCCATTGGCTCAAACGGAACTGTCTTCCTTCGTCTCGGATTCGGAGCCTTGATTCTTCTGTTGCTCTGGCGTCCCCGGTTGCGAAGCTATACTCGCTCCCAGGTACTGCTTGTCGGATTGTTCGGCATCACCATTGCTGTCATGAATGCGAGCTTTTACGCCGCTATTGCACGTATTCCGTTAGGGATCGCAGTGACTCTGGAATTTATCGGTCCACTTGGCGTGGCTCTGGCGGCCTCACGGCGCGTGCGCGATCTGCTATGGGTGGTGCTTGCAGCAGCGGGCATTTTCTTGCTTGCTCCCATTGAAAACGCAGCGATTGATCCTATAGGGGTAGGATTTGCGCTGTTGGCAGCAGGTGGGTGGGCAACGTATATCCTGCTCACTGTCCGTGTCGGGCGTGCATTGCCAGGCGGTGGAGGGCTGGCAGTAAGTATGGGCATAGCGGCCCTTCTAATAGCACCTCCTGGTATTGTCAGTGGCGGAAGTACATTGCTTCATCCAACTATACTCCTGATGGGCCTGGGGATAGCAATACTCTCCTCGGTGATTCCTTTCTCATTAGAACTCGAGATACTCAGACATCTTTCAGCTCGTGTGTTTGGAGTGCTGATGAGTCTGGAGCCAGCGATTGCAACACTTATTGGCTTTATAGTACTTGGCGAGATCGTCGGACTACGTGCGATCATCGCGATTACGCTCATCGTTGTGGCATCGGGGGGCGTATCGCTCTTTCAGCAACGTAATACCGGTGGCAAGAACTCCCTTCCGATTTCTGCTGTCTCCCACAACGAGGCAAACAATGACAAACATTCGTAGCGATACTTCATGCACGATTGCCTGGAACCAAATGATACTCTAGCACCAGTACCTGGGACATGTGAAAAAAAGGAAAGAAGGTCGGCTATAATGGCGTTTACAGGCCCATAGCCCACCTGACCTATTTGTAGTATACTTGCTCAGAAGCCGGGACGCGAGTGCTGTATGGAATAGCCTGTCTTTTATCCAACTTCATTTATTATGGCTATCCTCAGTGCCAACATAGCAGCGTACCGGAGAAAGGTTGTTCAGCATATGTCTTCAAATTCGGTTGAACAAAACACTTCGCTGCATCACATCACTGCGCGGGCTGTTTGGATGACGCGACTGATCATCTCCTTGACGGTTCTTGTATGCCTGCTCATTCTTGGTATTGTATTGTATGCACTTTCGCTGATTTCAGGAGCGGTCATTATCCTGATCGTCTCCGCGCTGCTGGCCTACATCATTTATCCGGTTGTTCATTTCTTACAACGCTACCTTCCCCGCCCCCTGGCAATCACTGTTGCCTATCTCGTAATCGTGAGTCTGCTGGCTGCTGTTTTGTACGTTGTGATTACCTCTCTCATTCAGCAATCTGCTTCGCTGGTGCAATACGTCCAGTTTCTCTTCACGCCACAGGGACAAAAGCAAATTCAGCCGATCATAACGTTCCTGCAAAATCTGGGTATTACTCAGAGTCAACTTGAGCAGTTCAAAGGGCAGGTAATAGCTCAATTGCAAGGCATCATCACAGGCTTGTTGCCTTTGCTCACGAGTACGTTCAGCAACATCATCTCATTCATTGTTATTATCACGCTCAGCGTCTACTTTATTGTTGACGGCGGGCGCGTTGTGCGTTGGTTCTGCAATAAAACGCCGATAGCGTATCGTGGCTCGATAACGCTGTTTATCCATATGTTGGATCAGAGCGTTGGTGGTTACTTTCGCGGCCTGTTGTTGTTGGCCTCTATTGGTGGCATATGTACAGGAATTTTTCTCGCGCTCCTGCATGTTCCATTTGCCGCCCTGCTGGCCGTCATTTTCTTTCTCTTTTTCTTTATTCCCATGATTGGCGGCTATATCAGTGGAATACTGACTGTTCTGGCATCTATCCCACAAGGATGGGTGACCGTGGTAATCGTCATTGCATTTACCGTGCTGCTCCAACAGATTATCCTGGGACAGATAGTGGCTCCGCGCATATTCAGCAAGTCAATCGGTCTTCACCCCATCATTGCGCTGTTTGCCTTATTTGCAGGTGGTGAGCTTTTTGGCGTCCTCGGCGGCTTTCTCGCTGTACCTATTGCCGGCGTTATCCAGGAAGTAATCGAGGCCCTCTGGAAACACTGGAAAATCCAACATCCCGAACAATTCCCGGTCGGTACTGCTCCTCTTCAACAGCCCCTGCTGATCGCGGAAAATGAACATACCCTGGCCGATAAAAGCGTGCAAAAAACCGATTGATGCTACCATTCTTAAGTAAAAGGTTTGCAAAAAGACACTGTTGAGAGGATAGTATGCCGGGTGCTTGTAATAAAAAGAATGCTGTTCCCAGACATCTTCTGGGAACAGCATCTAGTAACTGAGAGGAGCGAACACTCTTTCGAGAAGGGTTAGGCTCTCGCTGTAATAGTGACGCGATCGGCTACGAAGAAGCCGACGATGATCAGTACAGCACCGATGACCAGGTGGAGGAGGTTGTCAGCCAAATTAATGCTGACGAGTCCGAGCAAATTCCCGCCTATTATGAGTGCAGGGATGAAGCCCAGCAGAGCAAGTGCGAAGTATACTACTCCCACAACGCGGTTGTACATGCGACTCAGACCAGTGGAGGCCGCTGCAATGCCCAGCACGCCAAAGAGCAGGTGAACGATACTGTGTAAAGGGTTCACGTCAAAGATGCCTAAAAGGGCACCGCCGGGGACAAGAGCGGGAATAAAACCAAGCACGCCTATGAGGACGAATACAATGCCGAAAAGCATCGCGACTGTTCGTTGAATATTAGTCATGTGAAATCTACCTTTCAATTTAAAACAAATTAGGCCATGTAAGTTGCGGTGAAAATTTTGCACACCACCCGGAGATCGCTCCGTATGTGACCTTACCAGGCAAGAGATTGGTGGTTGCACCTCTCTGTATCAAAATACGCTATCCACAGAATTTGGATTACATGGCAGTGCGTAAACAAGAAAGCCGGGCCACAATGTGACCCGGCTTTCTTGTTTACCAATACATCAAATTTTCCTTGTGAGGCGTTCTTTCACCTCGCCGAGCATGTCGTCGCTTTTACAGAAGGCGAAACGGACATAGCCATGACCAATATGCGCGTGTTGCGCACTGTAAAATGATTCAGGTGGAATACACGCCACACCTATCTCTTTTGTCAGGTAGCGCGTGAACTCCAACGGTGTGCCATCAAAAATATGCGAGTAGTTCGCCATCAGGAAATAGGTCCCCTCCGGCGCACCATAGGTGAATCCACCGCTATCCAGCGCGGACATCATGAGATTACGCTTTGCTGAATACATGGCCTGAAATGACGTAAAGTAGCTCTCCGGCAAATTGAGCGCGTAGGCAATCGCCTCCTGGGTGGGATGATTCACGGCAAAGGTAATGAACTGGTGAGCGCGGGCCACGCCCTCAATCAGGTCTGGATGCCCGGAGACCCAGCCTATTTTCCAACCCGTCGCGCTAAACAGCTTTCCCGCGCTGCTGACCGTTACCGTCCGTTCAAACATACCCGGCAGAGTCGCTATGGGAATATGCCGTGCGTTGCCGAAGAGCAGATGCTCATACACCTCGTCGGAGATGACAATCACATCGTGTTCGATGCATAAGTTGGCAATGAGCGTGAGTTCCTGTTGTGTGAAGACGCGCCCGCTGGGATTGTGCGGCGTGTTTAAGATAATCGCCCGTGTCTTGCTGTTAAATGCCTTGCGCAATTCGTCAAAATCAAACGTCCAGGTTGGTGGGTGCAGCGGAACATAAACAGGTACAGCGTGCGCCATAATGATATTCGGCACATACGAGTCGTAGTAGGGTTCGATGACAATCACTTCATTCCCTGGGTCAACCAATCCCAGTACAGCCGAGAAAATGCCCTCGGTCCCTCCTGCTGTGACGATAACGCCTCGATGCGGGTCAATCTCCATCTCATAGAAGCGTGCCGCGTGGTCAGCAATGGCCTTGCGCAGCGATGCAGTACCAGGGCCGGGTGCGTACTGGTTGTGCTGCCCCGATTGCGCTGCCTGCACAAGTTGCGCGACGATATCCGGCGGCGTATCAAAGTCGGGCTTCCCCTGCCCCAGGTTCAACGCATGATATTGCTGGGCCAGCACATTGATTTCAGTAAAAATAGTGGTGCCAAACGTGGCGACACGCTGAGCATAAGCGGGCATACGGCATACTCCATGAAGTGAAATAGGTGATGTCTAACACAATATTACCCATATTATAAGGGTTCTGGCAACTGGCAGGACGGTTGTAGTCTTCATTCATGTAGGGGAAAGAGGTGCAGGTAGGGACAGAGACGAAGATGAAAATAGATAAACTCCAATGAACTTATGTCAGCAGTACATCTATTTTCATAGGAAGGATGGAGAGCTATTTGATAACGATACTATTCATTTTTATTTTTTTATGATATATTCTAACCACAACATTTCATGAAAAGGGGAATAACATGACTTACTATGTTTATGTAAACGAGTGGGGATACGAGCGTAGCCATTATGCCAAGGTGCATTTAGCTGATTGTAATCACTGCAATAATGGGCGAGGTCGGAAAGATATTCAGAATGTTTCAGATGTACTTAGCAAGTGGCTTGGACCTTTTCAAAGTTATCAACAAGCCATAGATGCTGCGACACAAACAGGAATGCGAGTACAACGTTGTAGCTTATGTGGTCCTTATCGATAATAACATTGCAAACATATTAACTAGAGTTAGGCTATACACTGCGCGAAGGAGCAAATATTTCTTGACGCGCTGAACGAGTTGGCACAGAACAATGTCGGTGATGATGTCCAACTGGCAAATCAACTCAAATGGCTGGGCGTATTGTTAAGGCGTTCTGAAACGATGTCCATTGACGACAAAGTAGCAGTACAGGAGCGATTGAATATGTGGGATTATTCACTTGAGCAAAATTCATACCTGTAAAAAAAGATTGCAGTCAGCTCAAAAAAAGCAATGGAACAAGCGATATAGCAAGAATTGGAAAAAGGGGTGGCAACAGGGAATACTTATAGGAGAATTGAACGCATCCCGTGCCATCGTACTTGACATAATAGACATACGATTTCCTAATCTGACTGAAATGGCGAAACGGCGCGTACAAAAAATACAGGCACCCGCGGACTTGCGCCAACTGGTGAAGAAGATTGTGGTTGCGCCCGATGAGAAATCTGCTTTGCAAGTACTCATGTTTGCTGCATAAGGGTCGGCTCGATAGATGAAGTACCGATAGCAGACAAAGAGGCCAGTCGCGAGCGTTGCCAACGCTCGCGACTGGCCTCTTTGTCATGACGCGGTAAATATCCATCGAATACGTGATACAATGTGCCTGTGTGGCCTGTAAGAGGCTAAGTTCCACATATAACCAGACCAGAGTGACTGTGAGGAACAGAAATCATGACAGTACATATTTCACTTGATAGTTTGAAAGACCAATTGCTGCAGGCGGTGGATTTGCTTGAAAAGGCCGGTGTCATGTCGCATAGCGGGCATGGCAATATGAGTGTGCGCATTCCTGGAACGGAGCATTTGTTACTGGCCTCAACCAGCAAATTTGCGCAGCTAACGCTTGAGCAGATAGTAGTTGTCACCTTTGATGGCGAAGTCGTAGAGGGTTCGCTGGCTCCTGTAGCCCGCGAGATCATTGGCATGCATTCAGGTGTGTACCGTTTACGCGGCGTTGGTGCCGTTATTCACACACATTCGCCGCATGTGACCAGTTTCGCTCTTGCGCATAAACCGTTGCCATGTGCCTATGAGGCGCTGTTGCGTTTTGGCGTAACCGAGGATATTCCAGTTGCTGCCTGGGCACCTCGCGGTTCAAAGGAATCTGTGAGCAACATTATTGAGCAACTGCAATTACATCCGGCGGCTCCCGCTGTGCTGCTGGCAAATCATGGTTTGCTGGCTTTCGGACACGATCCAATTGCGGCGGCGCAGGTGGTGATTGCGATGGAGGAGGCGGCAGAGTCTACGCTGGAAGCGCGTGTGCTGGGCGGCGAGCAATCATTCCCAGACGGTGCGCTCGAGCAGGAGCGCCGCCACATGCAGCAATTTGGTTCAGTATAGGGAAAACTGGGTTAATGTAGGGGCCGATTGATCGCGCCCATCGCCGATAAATCGGCCCGTGTTCCAATCAACGTTACGGTAAATGGTACCCACTTGCCGATAATGAAGTTTAGGCATGGTTCAAATGAACTTGATACTTTTCTGCTCGCATGAAGCAAACATTGTCAGGCAAGACTATCGTTTTTTGAACCATGCCTTAAAAAATTAAACCGGATATGTTTTGTAGCTACAAAACGGTGTGAGCCTAAATTCGTATCCCGCTTTAATTTTTAAACTTCATAATCGGCCCGTGTTTCAATCAACGTTACGGTAAATGGTACCCACGTTGCCGATCAATCGGCGGTGGGCACGATCAATCGGCGGTGGGCACGATCAATCGGCCCCTACTAGTTTGTCAATGTTCATGTGACTGGTGATGCCCCATCAAGGGACACCGGCAGATGCGCACAGCTCACTCGTCCCGGAGATTCTTCGCTGCACTCAGAATGACAGGCCGGAGGCTGTCATTCTGAGTGCAGCGAAGAATCTCTCGTCACTGCTGGAGCATCACAGTCACATGAACGTTGACAAAGTACTACTAGTGAGTCAAGCTTCGTTTGACAGAACATTACCGCTCATTTGATCATTAAGAACCTGCCAAACGAAGTTTGACTGACTACTACGGTTGGTAAATCAATTTGTTAATCATCATAATCGGCCCCGACAATAGTTGAAAGGTGGCTATCAATCATGTCTACAGATAAAACGCCATTGACACAACGTCCCTCGTGGCAGGCACTTGAGGAGCATTATCAGCAGGTGCGTGACCTGCATCTACGCACATTATTTGCCCAGGACCCGCAGCGTGGCGAACATTTCTCCGCCGAGGCCCTTGGCGTTTACCTGGACTACTCCAAAAATCGTATCACCGATGAGACATTGCGTTTATTGTTGCATGTAGCCAATGAATCGGGTTTGCGTGAACGGATTGACGCGATGTTCCGTGGCGAGAAAATCAATGTCACGGAGCAGCGTGCCGTGTTGCATGTCGCTTTACGCGCTCCCAGAGACGCGACCATCATAGTAGACGGCGAAAACGTCGTGCCGCAAGTGCATAAAGTTCTGGACAAAATGGCCGATTTCTCTAATCGTGTACGTAGCGGCGAGTGGAAAGGCTATACTGGCAAACGTATTCGCAATGTTGTCAACATCGGTATTGGCGGTTCCGACCTCGGCCCATCTATGGCATATGATGCGCTGAAATACTACTGTGATCGTGATATCACCTGTCGCTTTGTCTCTAATGTGGATGGCGACGAATTTGTCGAATATACTCGTGACCTTGACGCGGCAGAAACATTGTTTGTTGTCTCCTCCAAGACGTTCACAACGTTGGAGACTTTGACCAATGCCCGCTCAGCACGCGCATGGTGCGTAAACGCACTTGGCAATGAGGAAGCTGTTGCCAAACATTTTGTCGCCGTCTCGACAAACGAGAAGGAGGTAGCGAAGTTTGGTATAGATACTGCCAACATGTTCGAGTTCTGGGACTGGGTTGGCGGTCGCTATTCCTACGACTCGGCGATTGGCCTCTCGCTGATGATTGCCATCGGGCCGGAGCAGTTTCACGAGATGCTCACCGGTTTCCACGCGATGGATGAACATTTCCGCACCACGCCCTTTGAACGTAACCTGCCGGTCTTGCTCGGACTGCTTGGCATCTGGTATAACAATTTTTTCGGTGCCGAGACTGTAGCGATTCTGCCCTATGACTTCTATCTTAGTCGCTTAAGTTCTTATCTCCAGCAACTGGATATGGAGAGCGACGGCAAACACGTTGACCTGGAGGGTAGAACCGTCAATTACCAGACTGGCCCTATTATCTGGGGGCAGCCCGGTACCAATGGGCAGCACGCCTTCTACCAGCTTATTCACCAGGGTACTAAACTGATACCGTGCGATTTTATCGGCTTCTGTCATGCTCTGCATCCCCTGCCACCGCACCACGACCTGCTGATGGCGAATTTCTTTGCTCAGACCGAGGCGCTGGCTTTTGGCAAGACGGCGCAAGAAGTTGAAGCTGATGGCGTTCCCGCCTTCCAGGTACCACATCGTACCTTCGAAGGCAACCGCCCAACCAATACCATCCTGATGGACCGACTGACGCCGGAGACGCTCGGCAAGCTGATTGCTCTCTATGAACATAAAGTTTTCGTGCAAGGCACCATCTGGGATATCAACTCCTTCGACCAGTGGGGCGTCGAACTTGGCAAAGTGCTTGCCAATCGTATCATTCCCGAACTCGAAAGCGTCGAAGAGACAAAGCTAGCGCACGATAGTTCAACCAACTCGCTCATTCGTCGCTATAGAAGTATGAAGGGTTCGCCTTCATAATATGTAAGCAAGGTGTAACTCCAAAGTATTTGATATGCATTCAGGCATAGGCATAAGGAGTTTTATTGTATGGCTGGGCCAATCATTCGCACAGAACACCTTTCACGTTTTTTTGGCACAGTCAGGGCGGTAGGTGATCTCTCACTGGAGGTGCCTGCAGGAATAGTCTTTGGTTTTCTGGGACCAAATGGCGCTGGCAAAACAACCACCATCCATCTCTTGCTTGGCCTCCTGGAACCAACGCAGGGTCAGGCCAGCGTGCTTGGCTTCGATACGCGCACGCAGGCAGGTGAAATTCGTACTTGCATCGGAGCTTTGCTCGAATTTGCGGGGCTTTACGAGCGCATGACTGCCGAAGACAACCTTGACTTTTACGGGTGCATCTACCATATGCCTGCCGCCGAACGGCAGGCACGCATCAAAGAACTGCTTACCCACCTCGATCTCTGGGATCGCCGCAAGGATCAGGTGGGCAAGTGGAGCAGGGGGATGAAACAAAAACTCGCGGTAGCACGGGCGCTCCTTCACCATCCTCCATTGATCTTCATGGATGAGCCGACAGCAGGGCTTGATCCGGTTGCGGCGGCTACATTGCGTAACGATCTTGCAAGCCTGGTAGCACGCGAAGAGGTGACGGTCTTCCTCACCACGCACAACCTGACAGAAGCCGAAAAGCTCTGTGCCCAGGTGGGAGTGATTCGCCAGGGAAAACTGCTGACTGTTGGCAACCCTGATGAATTGCGTTTGAGGACGGGCGGTTCACTGGCAGAGGTCGTGGGGTATGGCTTCAACGATCAGACGCTGGCATTGCTGCGAGAGCGACCGGAAGTAGCGAATGCCGAATTGCACAATAGTCATTTAACGATTGAACTGCGCGGAGAGAGCCATATTAGCCCTCTCGTCAGCTTGATCTTGAGGTCAGGCGGAGAGATTGAGGAAGTACGAAGGGGAAAGGCCAGCCTGGAAGACGTTTTCCTGACGCTGATGAAGGAAGAAAACACATGAATGACATCTTGACAATGATGCGGAAGGAATCGAAGGACGTGTTCTTCCAGGGCGGGTGGAAGTCGCTGATACGTCCCTTACTCGTGATTGGTATTATGGGCATCTATCTCCCATTGCAATTCGGGTCTCAGTGGGTGGACCTCACGCCACTTGGAATGATTCTTTTGCTTTGGATCCCTTTCTTTGTGATTATCAGTTTCATTGGCGATGTTATCGCTGGAGAGCGCGAGCGTCATACCCTGGAAACCTTGCTGGCTAGCCGCATGCCAGATCGAGCGATCCTGCCGGGGAAGGTAGTAACTACTGTCCTCTACGCCTGGGGCATGGGCATACTCAGTTTATTGCTGGGCCCGGTGGTAGTTGGCCTGTTTCGTACCCAGGGGAACTGGATGTTCTATCCTCTCTATCTGTTCGTAGCTGCTCTCATTTTAAGCCTGCTCGTCAATATGCTTGGAGCAAGCGCGGGCGTGCTGATATCGCTGAGAGTAGCGACGGTGCGGCAGGCGCAGCAAATTCTGGGCATCGGCACGATAGTGTTTGTTTTCGGGATTATCTTGGCACTGCAAGCCGTGCCAGCGAATGTTATCTCATCGTTAACCTATGCGCAGTTTTTGCTCATTGCAATGGCGGTTATTGCCGTGCTGGATGCGATCTTGCTTGGATTATCACTGCTTAGCTTCCAACGTTCGCGCTTAATCTCGAGCTAAGGAAGCACGTTGAAATACAATATTCCGTCTGCGAGGCAGGCACATTCTGCCTCTAGATGCGTAAGAAAAAAGTGGTATGAAACCCTCACACCACCAGCGCCTCATACAGTCGCCACTCAGGATTGAGGTCAAACTGGAATAGTGTTTTGCTGCCGGAAGGGCCACTTTTGACGGTCACGCGGGAATGTTTGCCGTCAACGAGTATCCAACGGTCGTAATCAATGTAGTACTGGCAGTCTTGCAGCCACTCTGTGTCAGCGAACACTTCGGACTCGATATGACCTTTGAGGTTTTCATCGAGACTAACCATCAGGGCGCGACCGCGTACCGTATCGGCAAGCGTGATGTGTCGCGCATCCAGGATGCGGATGGCATGGGGATGATCAAGCCCCTCCAGTACTGTATGCCAGTTGCCAGTGGCTCGCTCAATGGCGATGACCATGCCCTGATGGAAGAGCGAAGCCAGGATGGTACCATCGAGCAACTCCGCCGCCGAGTTGATATGCGTTGTCTGCGTGAGCGTGCCATATTTCGTCCCCCGGTGGTCTGCTGTTTGATCCAACTCACGTTGCTCACCGGTGGGTGTCAGGATGAAGCCGTGGTCGAGAGCGCACCAACTCCAGAGTTGTTGTCCGTCCTCGTCAAACTCTATAATAGTATCGGTGCCGCTACTCGCTGCCAGATAGCCACGCCGCGTGCGCGACAGCGAGTGGAGCAGGTTGAAGAGCGGCAGACTCACGGCATCGTGGCGTTTAATAGATAAGTCATGACCAATTTCATGGATGCTCGATGGCGTCGCGACAAAGATACCCCGACTGGAATGCACCATACCGGCGGGTGTACACATCTCAAGCACTTTTTGCGGTTGACCCTTATCGTCGAGCAGGCAGAGCAGGCCCTGTTGCCCGTCCTCTGGCTTTTGATAGCTGCCCAGCACTGTTACAGGACAGGCAATCTCCTCGCGTGTCGTTGTCCAATGCTTTTTGAGTGTTGAATGTTGCGTTGAAATGCAACTGACAAGCAAGTTCATCTCTTTCCCCTCTGGCGTTGTTGCATATTTGCACTGCTATGCGTGGTCTGCGCCGTCTCGAACCATGCGAGCGCCGTATGCAGATTCACGACCGCGCCGATAACCACGGTTGCCGGTGATGTAATGTGTTCATGCTCTGCCTGTTCAGCAATAGTTGCCAGCGAACCCGTCATCACGCGCTGTTGGTCAACGGTTCCCTGCTGAATGACTGCCGCAGGAGTGTTTGTGGGAAGGCCTCCATCCGCTAAGCGTTGCGTGATGTAAGACAATTTTGTGACGCCCATCAAGAAGACCAACGTTCCACCCAGCGTGGCTAATGCAGCCAATGCTTCCCAGTTGATGGTGGAAGCGTGGTGTGGGTCTTCGTGACCGGTGACTACAGTAAACGAAGAGGCTACTTCACGATGTGTAACAGGTATACCAGCATACGCCGGAACGGCGATTGCCGAACTGACGCCCGGTACAATTTCAAAAGGAATATTGGCTTTATGCAGGGCCAACGCCTCCTCGCCGCCGCGCCCGAAAACGAATGGGTCGCCACCTTTCAGGCGTACCACAATGCGACCGAGTTGCGCGTGGGTGATAAGCAGAGCGTTAATTTGCTCCTGTTTCATGGTGTGACAACCGGGACCTTTACCGGCAAAAATGAGTTTCGCACTGGGACGTACTTCCTCAAGAATAGCCGCGTTGATGAGCCGGTCATAGACCACGATATCAGCTTTGCGCAGGCAGCGTACAGCCTTGAGCGTGAGCAATTCGGGGTCGCCGGGTCCCGCGCCAACAAGGTACACTTTGCCGCCTGATGCTTGCCTGTTGTCCATGTTGTCCGCGCTATCCCTATCGGCATCGTGAATGTGTTCACGCATTGCTATTGACATAACGTTTGCCCTCCTGAAGTTCTGCCGCAATGTCGAATGCTGGTAGCGTGATATCGTAGCGGTGCAATATATTTTCGGTAGTGGCGATGGCTTGCTCCACGTTGCCTGAGATGACATATACCAGTATAGCGGAGTCAAAAAAGTCGCCAAAGAAATCGTCGCGTCGTTCGTAGGAGACGCCGCTGGTGCGTAAATGCGTGCGCACAATGGATGCCAACCGGATATATGTACCATAAGTAGGAGGGAAGTGTTCTTCCAGTTTGTGACGAATACGCTTCGCGAGGCCGGGACTGGCTCCTTCAGTCGAGACCGCGATGGTTAGTTGGTCGCGTCGCAATATTGAAGGCACGATGAAGTTGCAGTACTTTGGCACATCTACGATGTTCACCAGTTGTCCGCGCTCCTGTGTCTCAGTCCAGATGGTCTCGATAAGTTGCTGGTCGTTGGTTGCCGCGACAACCACGAAAGCATCGGCTAAATCTCCTGGTTGGTAGGTTTTGTACTCTAATGTTACCTGTTGCTGTTCGGCGAGTTGCCTCATTTCTGAGCAATATGACGGGCTGAGTACACGTACAAGTGCACCGCTCGCCGCCAGCGTAGCGGCTTTCTCAGCCGCTACGCGATTACCGCCGATGACAATGGCGACTCGACCTCGCAGGTCAAGCATGAGAGGGTAGTATGCTGGCATTACGAGTCTCCTTTAAACATGCGCCTGAATGTGTTCCTGGAGATACAGAATGCCGACGCGATTACAGAAATCGCCGAAGCTTTCCTGCTCGTCGCGCTCATCTTTCCAGAGGATAAGCAAGGGCCGGATGGTCGCGGCCAGATTATTCAGGTGAACAGATGGCGCGTAGAGCGTGTTCATGCGCGTGTTGGGTCTATCGCCACCAATGTAGATGTTGTAGACATCTTTTGTGCGCCCGACAAAGCCGATATCGCCCATATAGGGTCTTGCACAGCCATTCGGGCAACCTGTCATCCGTATGCTTAGTGGTTCGCTAGCGAGTCCTAATGCCTGTAAGTCTGCTTCTATCTGCTGCACAACCGATGGGAGAACGCGCTCGGCCTCTGCCAGTGCCAATCCACAAGTTGGCAGGGCGGGACAGGCCATCGCGAAACGATGCGTGCCGACCTCGGTTGGATCAGTTGCGATGTTATATGATGCAAGCATCTCGTTCACTGCATGGCGTTGTGCTGCTGGGATATCCGCCAGTAGAATGTTTTGTTGTGCGGTCAAGCGAACGGTGGGACGAAATGTCTCGACGGTTTTACGCAGTCCTGTGCGAAGGAGACAGGTATCGGTATCTTTTAGACGCCCATTTTCGATGTGGAGGCCGAGGAACCAGCGTCCATCGCCCTGCGCGTGCCAACCAAGGTGGTCTTCCGCCCCGTGCCAGTGAACTTCTCGCGGGTCCTGTACGTTTCGGCCCAGGCGTTGTTCCAGTTCAGCGCGGAACCAGCCAATGCCACGCTTCTCTACGACATATTTCATGCGAGCGTGCTTGCGATTTTTGCGGTCGCCATAATCGCGTTGGATGGTGATAATCGTTTCGATGACCTCTAACACTTCGTCGGCGGGAACATAACAGAACGGTGTTGCAAGGCGCGGATACGTCTCTGTTTTGCCATGTGTCATGCCCATGCCGCCGCCTAGCAGCACGGTAAAACCTGCAAGCATTTCGCCGTCAAGCGTGGGAACGAGTCCGATATCCTGTGTATACACGTCAATGCAGTTATCGCCGGGGAAGGCCACGCCGATTTTGAATTTGCGCGGCAGGTAAGTTGGGCCATACAGTGGCTCGACAGCCTCTTCGTCAGATGGTTGGGTGATCGTTTCAATCTGTTCGCCATCAATCCAGATTTCGTGGTAGGCGGCGCTGCGCGGTGCCATGCGTAAAGCGATGCGCTCGGCGATTTGCTGAATCTGTAGCTGCGCACGGCTGCGAACAGGCGCGGGGCAAGCCATCACATTGCGGTTGACATCACCACAGGCCGCCAGTGTCGAAAGCAGCACTTCGTTGATGGCGCGAATGGTTGGCTGCAATTCACCTTTCAGAATGCCGTGCATCTGGAAGCTCTGTCGCGTGGTGATGCGCAAGGTGTTGTTGCCATAGCGACTGGCAAGGTCATCCTGGACGAGATATTGTTCGGCGGTCAGCGTTCCTCCGGGGATGCGCGAACGTATCATGAACTGGTAAGCTTTTTCCGTACCCGCCGCTTTGCGCTCCTGTCGTACATCACGGTTTTCCTGCTGGTACATGCCGTGAAACTTGATGAGTTGCACCTGTGCTTCTGAAAAGCGGCTGCTATCCTGAGCCAGTTCTTCGGCTATCTGCCCACGCAGATAGTCGCTTTCAACCTTGATACGCTCAACTTTGCTTCCCACACCCGGCCCCAGGTCGTGTAACGCGCTCGTCTGTTCTTGTGCTTCAGAATCAGGCATCGCCTATGCTCTCCTTCAAAATATGCTGAATCGGCACGAAGGTAGATTGACCTGAGCTACGTCGCAATGGCATCCTCACGTCATTGTGGAAAGGCCGAAAACAGAAGGTCATTTCCCCCGAATGATTGTTGACAATGTTTATCAACAAACATAACTATTACTAACAACTATACCTGCTCTAAGTACGCATGTCAAGTGTTTAGGCCAACAAATTTTGCGCAAGACGCTGGAATCCGACTGTGACTTTTTTTTGCAGGTGACGTCTAACCTGACATACTGCTCAAGAGAGCGATGAAAAAGAAAAACTGTAGGGGCGCAATTGACAGCGTCCAGAAGTAGGGGCTCAAATCATTGGCCCGGGAGGAGATCATCCATGCCAGTAGTGACTAATTGGGGTGATGCCATCATCACTTCGCTTAGCAATGCGCTCAACCTCGTTCTGACCTTCATTCCCAAATTGATTGGCTTTTTAATCATCCTGCTTGTAGGTTATATTATCGCGAAAGCCATCAGCAAAGCAGTCGTCTTTCTTTTGCGGAAGATCGGTTTTGACCGCATGGCGGCGCGTATTGGTTTGAACCGGATCAGCCAGAGTTCTGGTATGCAGCTTGATCCTGCAAATATCTTGGGCCAGATCGTGTACTGGTTCCTCATTCTCATATTCTTGATACCTGCTGTTGACGCGCTTGGTTTGACCTCGGTCAGCAACATTTTGAACACGTTAGTGACGTATATTCCCAACGTCTTCGTTGCCATTCTCGTCCTTTTCCTGGGTACGCTGGCAGCCACGTTTGTCGCGGATATTGTGCGTGGTTTCACCAGCAGTGCGAAAGTAGGCAATCCGTCAATTTTCGCCAACATCGCTCGTTACTCAATTATCGGTTTCGCTGCACTTATCGCGCTTGAGCAGTTGCAAATTGCGCCGGCCCTGTTGAACATCCTGTTCACCGCCATCATTGGTGCGGTCGCGCTCGCTTTCGGTCTGGCCTTCGGCATTGGTGGTCAAGACTCGGCCCGCCGCTTGCTCGCCCGTGGCGAAAACACTGTGAGCAATACAGCCGCGCAGGTTAGTGCCGAACAAACCGCGAGCAACGAAGTAGTCATAGGATCGCCAGTGTGTCGGTAGGGACCGATTTATCGCGTCCGGTCCTTTTCCACCATCAACAATGTACATTGTACATTGTTGATAGGAGATGCGGACGCGATTAATCGGTCCCTACCGACTTTGTTTATAAGTTCTATCCAATTGTATGCTGGTTGGACAATAGATATGCTCGCATGTATAATACTCATTAAATTATGACAAATTCGTTGAAAGAAAGTACTTATGATGGCGACACTCACTGACGAAGAGTTAGTAATGCGCTGCAAGGCTGAGTTGCCAACGAATACCCGCAGTTACGAAATATTAGTGCAGCGCTATATGAACAGGGTATATAGCATTGTGTACCGCGTGGTGTATAACAGGGAAGAGGCGGAGGATATTACACAGGAAGTGTTTGTGAAGGTATACAATGGCATCAAAAAATTTGAGCAACAGGCATCCTTTTCAAGCTGGCTGTACCGCATCGCGACGAATAGTGCGTTGGATGCGCTCGATAGAATGAAGCGGCAGCGCAGCAATGTATTGTCATTTAGCAATCGAGGACAGAAACAGGAGCGTGAAGAGGAGGTTGATCCGCTGGCTCAGCAAGTTTCGCCTGAGTCAGGGCCAGAGGAGAAAAGTATCCAGCGAGAGTTGCGGGAATGTATTCACCGGGTACTGAAGAAATTAGACCGCGAACAGGCACGCATCCTTGTGTTGCGTGACTTCGAGGATATGAGCTATGATGAGATTACAGTACTTCTCACCTCGAGTCTGAGCGCCGTCAAGATGCGTATTCACCGGGCGCGTTTGGCCTTTCAAGATATGTTCGGTCAGTTCTGTGGCAGTGTCTATTCGGCAATCTCGGTTGTTCCGGGCAATAATGCTAAAGGGAAAGCCAGGGGGAAAAAAGGATAAAGAGAATGAATTGTGATGAATTAGCCCAATTCATACCTGATATGGTTGAGAGTTCATTGCCCACCGACGTTCTCACGGAGGCTGAGGCGATGTTGCCGCACTGTCCAGAATGCGAGCGTGAACTGGCAGTGGCACGGCAGATTCGCAGTTTCCTGCTGAGGATGCAGGCGGAAAATGCCAATTTGCGTGTCCCTGTTGGTTTCGAGGCTCGTCTGCTTGCACGAGTGCAGGCCCAGCATAGCAGCCTGGAACTGCTGGATTTATCATCCAATATATTCGGCGCGTGGTTGGTGGAAATGCTGAATCTTATCGGCGGTTTGATTGATCCCACCGTTCGACCCTCTCCAGCCACCCTCAGGCGAGCGGGGCCTGATATGATTGATTGTATGTTGTTGAAAGAGGATTTATTATGAACTTGCAACCAGTTTTGAACTCGCTGATTCAGATTGGGACCCAGATTCTCGATTTTATTCCACACCTTATTAATGGCTTGATTATCCTGATCGTGGGCTATCTTATTAGCGCGTTGATACGCTGGTTGCTGCGCTTCATTTTCCGCCGTGTGCGGCTAGACCAATTGATGGATCGTGTTGGTGTCACCAATGCTATGGGGGGTCTCGGTATCCACGCTTCCATTTCTGAAATACTGGCGCAAATCGTCTTCTTCTTCCTGCTACTCAGTTTCGCCACGTCGGCCTTTTCGCTGATGGGTTTGACCACCGTCTCGAATCTCTTACAAAGTATCCTGCAATTCATCCCGAAAGCCATCAGTGCGGCAATTCTGGTCATTTTAGGCTCGATGCTGGCACGTTTCCTCGGCGATACGATTACGGCAGTCGCTGATAACGTGAATATTACCTACGGCAAGGCGCTGGGCAAAATCATTGAATACGCCATCGTGGCTTTCATCATTGTGCTGGCCGTTTCAACGCTTGGCATTGACACCACCATCCTGACTACTAGCTTTACCATTATCGTTGCCGCCGCTGGACTGGCTATTGCCCTCACATTTGCCTTTGGTTCCCGCGACTCTGCTCGCAACGTCATTGCCGGCCACTACGTCCGCCAAAACTTCCGTCCCGGCCAGCGTATCACGCTGGGAGGCTATAGCGGCACTGTGCGCTCCACTGCTGGTGCCTATACCGTGCTTGATATGAATAACGTTAATGGGGAGAACAGCACCATCTCACTACCTAACACGATGCTGATTGAGAATGTCGTGATGGGCCAGGAAGGTAATGTGAGTGCGCAACCAGCGAGCGAGATGACGCAAACAGAAAACACGGAGAGTCTGGAAGGACAAGAAGGCCCGGAAAATGAATAAGCTAAATCCCGTGAGTAACAGATAAAAGGTGTTATTCGCGGCTAACTAACCGGGTCGTGGCAATTAAAACGGGCTTGCCCTGTTGATTGGTGTAATGTATTTGCAGTGTGACGAGATCAATTGAAGTATTACCTGGACCGCGACGACTGGCACCATCAAGCACAGTCATTACACCCGTCAGAGTTTCGCCCGGCTGCATTGGAGCAATGTACTCATACTCTTCTTCGCGGTGCATCAGCCTGTTGACATCCAGCCCCAACTCCGCGAGTTGTTCGACGAAGTGCGTATTGCCCCAGAATAAAAACTGTGTAGCTATTGTCGGTGGTAGAAGAACACCCGCATATCCCGCTGTTTCCTGACTCTGGTATGCAGGATTGTCATCCTCAATGGCAAGTGCCAATTCCTGAATTTTTATCCGCTCGATAGCGACGGAAAACGGGGGAAAGCTGTGACCGATTTTAGTAGTGTCGAACATGTTATGCTTCTCCGGTTTGTTTACCTCTTCAGATGTTGCCTGTATAGTCAGTATAATACAATATTGGGAACGACCGAAAAAAATGTGGAGGAAAACAATGCCTAAAAAAAGTATCTTATCTGCCACGTGGGCAGCGCCTGATGAACACTATGTTTCGTACCGTTGTGTTGCGAGAGTTTGTACGGCAAGCTCCTGGCGCGAACAGAGGATATGCAATCCGCCCGGCTGCGCCCCTTGAAGAATATGCGGCCATTGTGCCCGAACATCCTGTTTTTCGCGTGTTGTCTGCCGAAATAAAAGCGTAAACAAGCTTAGTGTTGTGGAATGTGTGTGAGGATGAGTAGTTCGATAAGATAAATGTTGCCGGTATCTGCGTTATGGTTATATCTACCAGCATCAATACGTTATGAAAAATAGCATAGAGAATTTCAGATGACCTATTACCACAAATGAGTTGGTCGTGAAGAAATACAAAATAGCGGTACATAACGCCGCTATTTTGCTATAACACAATGAAGGGGGACATATATGACACCCGACAAAGATATTGCTGAGAAACTCAGGGAAAAATATCAAACTCTACTACAAGAAGGAAAACTTCTTTCTCGCGAACAACTGGCAAATTACTACACGACATTTCGCCGTCGCTTTGGTCCAGACAAACTGAAAAGCCTTGACGGTCAGGAATTGTTGGAAACCATGCACAGCCGTGGTACGAAAGATAGCCTTGTTTACTGGCTGGAATTCAAAAACGATGATGAGTTTCCTTCAACACGATTTGGCAGTATTGCTGGCGGTAGCGCCCACAAATTTGGCCTCTTTAATAAGAAAGAAACCGGTCAGTGGATAACTGGTTCTCCACAGAAAGAGCAGATATTGTCGCTTGAGCAGGCAATAAAGAAAGCAAAGTTACAACGTGACCAACTTATCCGAGGTGCCGAACTATTGGAGCAATTATCTGCTGATAGTAGTGATGAAGTATATGCACCCCTGCAAATGAATATGCAAGAGGCTTCTCCAGATGTCAATGATTCGGCATGGGGACACAAGTACTTTAGCCTTCTGTATCCCGAAAAATTGGACGATTTCCATAATCCCTCTTACCAACGTTTCCATCTGATCAAATTGCTTCAATTGCCACCGCAAGGCGAAGGTCGTTATCTCGTAGCGGGTCGTTTTGTCGCTTTTGCCCAATTGCTTAATATGCCTATGAACAGCCTGACTACGATATTGAATGACCGAGATGGAGGCAATCCGTATAGTTACTGGCGTATTGGAACCACAGGGGGAGCTGATAGTAAGGACTTTTGGCCTCTCATGCAAGAGGATAAATGTGTTGCTATTGGTTGGCGTGCAGCGGGAGATATTTCTAAGATCACAAACGATACAAAGGGAAAGGATGATATAAAGAGTAAGCTTCATACGAATGATCCTACTTTAGCACCAATAGCAGTAGGGAAGGCGGCTCAACAACTTTTCAATTTCAGATGGCGAATTGCCACTGGTGATCTTGTACTTGCCTCAAATGGAGCGACCGTTCTTGGTGTTGGTAGAGTGAACGGTGGGTATTCATTTGACCCATCAAGCGATTTCCCACATCGTCTTCCCGTTGAATGGTTGTCACACGATCAATGGCAACAACATGATCAACATCCAGACATAGAAGGCAAACTAACAACCGTCTATAGAATGCAAAGAGATGGAAACTTACTTGAAGCTGAAAAGCGAATATATAGACCATGTCCCCCAGGAGAGCCAAGTAATGGCAACCCTCCACCTGAACCTATTCCTACTCAGATTCAATCGATTTTAGAACGCAAGGGACAGGTCATTCTTTATGGCCCACCTGGAACTGGTAAGACATATTGGGCGGAGAAAGCAGCAACCGAATTAGCATCGCGTGCAAACTATGGCAGGGTTTTTGATGATCTAGGTAATGAGCAGAAGGCCGAGATAACAGGGAATAACGGTCAAACGCAAGGTTTTGTCCGATTGTGCAGTTTTCATCCGGCGTATGGTTATGAGGATTTTCTGGAAGGATTCCGACCGAAAGCGGTTAACGGACAGATGTATTTCGTATTGCGTGACGGCATCTTCAAAACGCTGTGCGGTGATGCGCAGAAGCAACCAAATAAGAAATTTTACCTGATTATAGATGAGATCAATCGGGGCGATATTCCGCGCATCTTTGGCGAACTTCTGACAGTGTTAGAAAAGAATAAGCGTGGCAAGGAAATCTTGCTACCTTTGACGGGAAAAGCATTTTCTGTGCCGGACAATGTTTATGTTATTGGCACGATGAATACTGCCGATCGCTCGATAGCATTGTTGGATACAGCTTTGAGGCGGCGCTTCGGCTTTCTGGAATTGATGCCCAATATTGAAGTCTTTGGCAATGCTGCTGTTGATAGTATACCGCTGGGTCCCTGGCTCGAAGCTTTGAACGAGCGAATTCTCGAATTTGTTGGGCATGATGCTCGTAATTTGCAATTGGGTCACTCGTACTTATTGGAGGGTGAGCATCCTATAAAAGATTTTACTACCTTTGCTCGAGTCGTCCAGGAAGACATTTTCCCTTTACTGGAAGAGTATTGTTACGAGGACTACACAAAACTAGAGAATATACTCGGCTCGAAACTCGTTGACAGCAAGAAGCAGCAGTTTCGCTAGGAATTGTTTGAGCCAGCCTATAAGGATGAACTGATTACATCTCTTCTCGCCATTGCTCCTGAAATTACGACTTCGAGACAGGCTATTGCTTCTGAGGCAGAAAAGGATATACTCGAAGCGGAAGAGATCGCTCTGGAGCAGGAGAACAATGCATGAGCGTGACGCCGCATTGTATCACACTAAGGGAATGGGAATATTGCACCCCTGAAAGTTCGGATTCAACGCTGGCCGGAGTCTTTTTGAAAGATGATCCGGAGACGAAACGTATTGTTCAGGCCTTATCAGAATCAAGGACGCTTGAAATTGCTGAATTGCGGAATGGCCTGTCCATTCGAGCTTCGTCTTTCATAGGGCGAATCACGCTTGGTGACCTCCAAATCACTGTTCAGCCTAAAATTACGGGTGCGCCGTTTATCCGTCTTTTGCGCTATGCATACGATTTGCGCGATCTTGATTTGAGTACAGTGACAAGCTATGTTACAGAGCAGAGTGCGTTTCAAGAGCTCTTGATTGCTCAATTGATTGAGGAGGTTCAAGAACTTATCTCACGTGGTTTGCAACGCCGGTATGTGAGGAGAGACGAAGAAATGGTAAGTCCTCGCGGCACCTTGCAGGTACATCGCATCGTTCGTCAGGGAGGAGTTGTTTCGGCAACGCTTCCTTGCACGTATTATCCTCGAATCGAGGATTGTCTTATCAATCAAGTGCTGCTGCAAGGCCTCTTGCTGGCGGCGCGTCTAACGAATGACAGTACACTTCTCCATCAATTGTATCACCTTGCTCGTCCTTTGCAGGAGAACGTAAACGCTATTCGACTTGATAATCACGTTCTCAAGAAACTGTATCGGGAAATGGATCGCCTCACTGCAGCTTATAGATCGGCAATCAAGCTTATTGAGTTGTTACAGGCCGGGGAAGGCATTGCATTGAATGAAGATACAGCTACCATGCTATTGCCGGGTTTCCTCTTTGATATGAATCTCTTTTTTCAAACTTTGCTCTCTCGTTTCTTGCGGGAACATGTACAGGGATATACTGTGCAAGATCAATACAATATCCGTGGAATGATGAGCTATGATCCTGCGCACAATCCCCAAAATCGACAGGCACCGACATTGCGACCGGACTACGTGGTGCATCGGGGAGCGAATGTTGTTGCCATCCTTGACGCAAAATATCGTGATTTGTGGGAGAGTCGGTTGCCAGAGCATATGCTGTATCAACTGGCGATGTATGCGCTGAGTCAACCGGGTGGTGTAGAAGCCACAATTCTCTATCCGACCATATCGTCTGATGCAGAAGATGCCCGAATCATTATTCGTGATCCCATATATGAAGAAAGTCGTGCTTCTGTTGTGCTGCGTCCCGTCAATTTACTTGAATTAGATGAGCTACTCAACAGCAGTAGAACAATTGGTAATCAGAGAAAACGGTCGGTATTTGCAGAGTGGTTAGCTTTTGGCAGGGTTAATGCCAGCCACTGATTTGACACCACCCCTTCCTACACCATACAATCAGAGCAGAACAGGTTGTTCACAATCTCTGACACTGGAATACAAAGGATACCTCTTTCATGCAAGATTCTTCGGCGGGGCAGGCGCGACGGCAACAGGAACCGTTGCCAGAAGCGCGATTGGTGGCCCCGAACATCTGGAAATTTACGTTGCCTATCCCGTTTCCCTTGCGGACTGTCAATATGTACGCGATTGTGGGTGAGCATGGCGATTGGGCTGTGATTGACGCGGGTATGGGCATATCCGACGCCCGTGTGGCTTTACGCGATGGTTTGCATAAAGCAGGGTTGCGTATTAGTAATCTGCGTACCATTGTTCTGTCGCATGACCATCCTGACCATATCGGCCTTTCAGGCGAATTGCGCGAGAAGAGCGGTGCCACAGTCTATATGCATCCAATAGATGCTGAAGGGATGCGTACCATCTGGAGTGGTTCCGCGCCGGAACAATTTCGTAGCGTCTCGCAGTTCTTTCGCCAGCATGGCATGCCGGTGGATGAGCAGTGGTTTTCGAGCATCTCGGCGAACGAGATGCGTAATGTGATTCGCGTTCCACCCTATGAAGAGCTTACGCTGGTCGAGGATGGGCAGTACCTGGATATACTAGGCGAGCAGTACCGCGTTATCTGGACTCCAGGGCACTCGGATGGGCATATCTGCCTCTTTCGCGAGCGCGATGGTGTGTTTATCGCCGCAGACCATGTACTGCCACGCATCACACCCAACGTTGGCCTCTACTCCGAGAATGACCGTGCCAATCCCCTGGGCGATTACCTGGATTCTCTGAGAAAGGTGCAGCATCTGCCCGCGAGTATTGTGCTTCCTGGGCATGGCGAGCCATTTACTGATCTCGAGGGGCGCGTGCAGGAAATTATCGAGCATCACGAAGATCGCGAGCAACAAATTTTGTCGCTGTTCGATAAGCAGCCACGGAACGCCTACTACCTGACGGAAAAGCTCTTCGGCCAGCGCCTGAAAAGCAACGAGGCACGGCGTATGGCGGTTGCCGAAACGCTGGCGCACCTCGAATATATGCGCTACGAAAGTCAGGTGGAGCAGTACAAAACAACGGACGGGCTGATTATGTATGAGGTGGTTTGAACAAGTGAAGATGGCGAGGAATACTGCGCATGACGCTTCCTATAGTTGTATCCTCTCGGCAGATAGCTACGCTGCTTGCTGCGAGACAAAAGGGCCAGGCGACTGTCGAGGTTTCGCCTGACCTTGGCATTTCGACGGTTACGGTGACTATCACGTCGGATGGTGTGACGTTTCCAAATGGGGAATGTTTGACGTGGGAACAGGCGGAGAAAATTAAAAAGTCGCCGTCCAATTGTTTTTTTGTTGAGCATGCTGTCATACGGGCCATTCAGGTGTTCTCGGAGGAGACCAACCGGCTGTGTAGCCTCTTTCCAACGCAGGGAGCGCCGAGTATGCTCATCGCCGGTTTTGTGATGCATCGTTTCAAAGATGTTGACCCGATGCAGGATACGTTGAAGAAGATGCGGACTATTCAGCCTATTACGGGGCGCGTGCTGGATACGGCAACCGGCCTGGGTTATACCGCCATCGAGGCTGCGAAGACGGCTGAAGAAGTTATTACTATTGAGCTTGATCCGGGAGCGCAGGAGATGGCGCGATGTAATCCGTGGTCGCAGGCGCTTTTTACCAATCATAACATCCGGCAAATGATGGGTGATGCCTCTGAGGTGGTGCTTACCTTTGATGAGAACTATTTTTCGCGTATCATCCACGACCCGCCCGCCTTCAGTCTCGCGGGCGACCTCTATTCCGGTGAATTTTACCGGCAACTCTATAGAATCCTCAAACCTGGTGGTCGCCTGTTTCACTATATTGGCGATTTGAACAGCAAATCCGGCAGTACTGTGACCAGGGGGGCTCTACGGCGTCTAGAGGAAGCCGGTTTCACGCGGATAGTGCGCCGACCGGAAGCTTTTGGCGTAGTAGGCTACAAGTGACGACTCCCCCCGCATAGAATGTGCGGGTTTCTCAGGGGCATATCACCTGAACGCTCCGTTCGAACACGGCTTCTTTTCCTTATAAACGGCGCAAAATATGTGCCAGGACTTTCTCAGGGTGCAATTTTTTCAGAGGCATTTCCTGAATTGTCTCGACATACGGACCCGCCGGGCGTTTGTGTACCGGGTCAGTAGGGCCAAAGAGACCGAGTACTGGCACGCCTACCAGACCCGCGAGATGACCAATTCCAGAATCGTTGCCGAGAAAAAACCGGCTTTGCTGAAGTTGTGCCGCCACCGTTAGCAACGGGGCATTTTCCAGCACGGTGAGCTTTCCCGACTGCAAACGCGGCTCGATATGTTTACGTACCTTTTTCAGCGTTTCGGCTTCAGATGGCCCCCCCAGCAACAACACAGGATACTTGAGACGCAAAAGCGTATTGATTACTTCAGCGAAAGAGCGGGTCGGCCAGCGTCTCTTTGCATCCGTCGAACCCGGATGGACGGCGATTGGCGGTTGAAAAAAACAGAAGCTGTTGCTGCCACTCCAACGGGGAGGAACGTATGTGGTGAGTACATGTTCAATGCCCAGCGCTTGCAGCCCAACCGCCTTCGGCATAAAGTCGGCAATGTGCATAGCGCCGATTTCGATTGGGGTTTCAGGTGCCACAAAAACATCCTTGACGCCTTCCTCGCGCACATTAAATGTCACTTTACCACGAATATCAACATCCCAATAGATAACGCAATCAGCCCCTTTGATCACATTTCTCGCATCATCATTGTAAATACCGACGGGCGCTGCGAGCGACTTCCACCGCTCTTCCGCGCAATCGAAGACCTCATCCGCCAGACCCCAGGCCTGGGCCAGTGGCAAGACAAGCCGATAACTGATCAGGGTAATATGCGCCTGTGGATATTTCGCTCGTAAGGCCGCGAGCGTAGGAAAGACGAATAACGCATCGCCAATATAGTTGACTGTCCGAATAGCTACAATTTTCACAAGTTTATCTCTTCCTTCATGCCTCCAGTTTATCATCTCGAACAACCCATATTCAAGCCAAAAACAGAGGATGCAGCCGGTGGTTTTGCCACTTGCTGCATCCTCTGTTTTACGCTCCGCTTTGTATACTGTATGAGGCGCTATTAGCAGACCCATTCGCGCCAGCTATAGCCGTCACGAACGAAAATGGCGTGCGCGGCTTCGATGTTGGCCCAGGCGTTGTAAGGAGAAGATCCCGCTTCCGGTGTTCCCATCCATGTGCTGGGATAGAGAATTTGGAAGACGCCAGCCGCGTGGCTGCCACCAATCGAGGTGGGATTATAGGCACCGGGATTCAGTCCCGATTCACAACGGGCAATATTGAGCGCCTGTGGAGCATTGGCCCCAAATATTTGCTCAATCATACCTGTGACTGACGAACTCGGCGCAACTGGTGCCGGTGCTGTCGCGGGTTGAGTGGTAGGGGCGGGAGCCGTTGCAGCAGGTGCCTGCTGTGTTGCCTGGCCTGCTGTGTATGTGCTGCCAGACACAAGGATGCAAAAACGCTCGCCGGGGAAAATCAGGTTCGCGTTCGCTATATGATTCACCTGTGCAATCGCCTGATACGATGTGTGATAGGTAGCACCGATCCCACTGAGCGTATCACCGGATTTCACCGTGTAGTACTGGCAATTAGTGGCCGCAAAAGCGGAAGGTGAAGAGAGGAAGAACTGACTTCCACTAATAATCCCCAGAATTCCCAGGGTAAACAACGCTACAGAAACTTTCAAACTAAAAAACTTACGGACAATGGTTACAAAAGGGTTCATTTTGCTCTTTCTAGCTAAGGATAAACCACTGCGGCATATCCTATCTACAAAGCGTAAATGTGTGACTACCATGACGAAACGGCAAAAATAAGTACGTATGTACTGATTTTTCGCTGTCCGGCAGACACGATGGCTAGTATAGCATATTGGCGATGATACGCAATAAAACAATTTGAAACACAGTACAAATGAGCTATGTCATATAAAATGATAAGTTATAGCTGTGGTATGTCTTTGAATAGTGTTGTCTGGTATACCTTTTCGTAGTTATCCACAAGTTATCCACTTGTGTACGGCTAAATTCGTGCAAATTACCCTTTTCGCTTTTGGCAAATTTCTGTTATAATGAAGTGGGGAGAAGTGGGGAAGAATGGTGAGCTTGTTCGATAGGTGGGGGAGGAAGGTGAAATTTTCCTGAAATGAGGGAGAACATGCAGGGAATTTTGCCGGGGACCACCTGAACAACTCGTTTAGCGAGAAAGCGCGAAAGCAGACATGTTTCTTGGAGAGTACGAACACACGATTGACGCCAAGGGGCGCATGGCGGTTCCGGCAAAGTTCCGGTCGCAGATGGACCGTGGTGCAGTCGTGAGTAAAGGGATGGGGGCATGTCTCTCGGTTTATACGATGCAACGCTGGGAAGAGAAATCGGCTGAACTGGTAGCTGGTAAGGCGAGTGATGAATTGCGTGACTTTGAGCGGCGCATTTATCCCAGTGCTGGCGAGGTAGAACTGGATGGGCAAGGACGCATGATTATCCCGGCACGGTTGCGTACCTATGCCAATCTTGGTAATGAAGTAACGGTTGCCGGTGTACGCGACCATTTTGAAATCTGGGATCGCCAGACCTGGCAAGTCTATCAAGAGCGTTTAGATGCGGAAGGAAATACTATTCCTTTCTAATACTATAGTGGCACCTCTTGTGGGTGCCAGGGGACATGATGCAAACACAACATGTGCCGGTGATGCTGGAAGAGGTGTTGCACTATCTACACCCACAACCCGGTGGTCATTACATTGATGGCACGTTAGGTGGAGGCGGTCATACACAGGCAATATTGGAGCGTTGCGCTCCAGATGGCAGAGTGTTGGGGATAGATACTGATAACCAGGCGTTGGAGCGAGTACGCGAACGATTTCCAGTAGAGGTGAGTAGTGGGCGTCTGGTTTTAGCGCACGGCAACTTTGCTGGCCTGGCCCGAATTGTAGGCGAGGCCGGTTTTACGTCTGTACGAGGTGTTTTGCTCGACCTGGGCTTTTCATCTGACCAGATGGATAATGCGGGGCGCGGATTTTCGTTCAGCGCCGATGGGCCGTTGGATATGCGGCTTGACCTATCGCAAGAGCAAACGGCAGCAGATATTGTGAATAATGCCAGTGAGCAGGAGTTGGCGGATATATTCTGGCGGTACGGTGAGGAGACGCGCTCACGGCAGGTGGCGCGGCGCATTGTGCGTGAGCGTGCAAAGGGGACAATTACGAGTACAAAGCAACTGGCACAGCTAGCGGCAGTCGGAGTTCCTTATAAAGCAGGGGCGATACACCCGGCGACGAAAGTGTTTCAGGCGTTGCGCATCGCGGTCAATCATGAATTGGAGCAACTGGAAACGGTTTTGCCGCAAATAGTGGATGTGTTGGATGCGGGGAGTACAAATGATAGAGACACTATAGAGAATACGGTTGATATGGACAATATAGTTAATATGGTTAATGAACCGGAACAGAAAGCAAGTCGTATGGGAGGAAGAATGGTGATTATTGCATTTCATTCATTGGAGGATCGCATTGTGAAAGAATTTATAAAACGGGAGGCGACGGATTGTATCTGTCCGCCACATATTCCAGTATGTGTTTGTGGTCATAAGGCGCGTTTGCGCATCTTGACCCGTAAACCAATAACTCCAACCCCCCAGGAGGTTAACATAAATCCTCGCGCCCGTAGTGCAAAGCTGCGGGCCGCAGAAATGATTGTTAGCTCGTAGTGCGTCACAGGTAGGTGTACGGAAGAGATAGCAGAATGTCTATCTCCTGTATTTATCCGTAGGACATATGCATATTTAAAGGAATGTAGCGTATGGAACGCCTGAAACAGCGGGACAGCGGGTCGAAAACGGCTCTGCCTAAGCCCATTGTGGCTGCAAAACGACGCCGACAACTCTACCCGTTTTTCTTCTCGATGGGTCCTGTTGCCTTGAGTATCTGTAGTGTGTTGCTCATTGGCTTGATGGCGGTTTTGTACCTGACACAGGTTGGTCAGGCTGAAACAGCGAACCAGCGGATACAGAATTATCATGATCAGCAGGCAGTGCTTCAGCGACAAAACCAGGACCTTGCCGCCACCATCGCTCAGGAACAGTCACCTGGCTATATCGCGGCGAAAGCGCAAGCAATGGGCCTTGTGCCTGAAGACCCGAACGCTGTAAAAGTAATCGTGGTGAAGCATCTTGAGCAAATGCTCAATGGTAGCCAGAACAATCAAACCATACAGCCGTGATAGACGCGAAAGGAGGTACGATATGAGTATGGAATTGCGCCGCGCTCGTCGCCGCCAGATGCTCATTTTCATGCTCGTTTTCGCGGCTATAGTAATCCTTATGGGTAGGTTGTACTACTGGCAGGTTGTACGCGCCGCGGGACTCGCGCTGCGTGCGAATCAAGAGCATGTCCAGAGTCTCGTGCTGAATGCACCACGGGGCATTATCTACGATGCGCAAGGCCATATTCTGGCTACCAATGTGGTACGCGATGATGTTTACATCGAGCCGATTCAGTTCTCAATAGACTTTCAAGGCTCCTACCAGAGTGATCTTACAACGCTGGTTCAATCGCTGCACAGTGTGTTGCCCAGCGTCTCGGAAAGCCAGCTCTATAAAGAGTTCGGTCTGAGTTTGCAAACACTGCGTATCGCGATTGGCATTACAGAGCAACAGAGCCAGCGTTTGCAGAGTATGCAATTGCCGGATATCTTTCTGGAACCGCGGGTGTGGCGCACGTATCCAGATGGGTCGCTGGCGGCCCAGGTATTGGGCTATGTCTCGCCCGATAATAACCAGGGCTATTATGGCATCGAGGGTCAATATAATACCTTGTTGGCGGGCAAACCGGGTAGCTTCACCTCGGAGACCGACCTCTATGGCAATCCGCTCGTGGTTGGGTCGAGCGCGGAGCAGCAGCCAGTGAGCGGCGCAAATTTGACGTTGACTATCAATAGCACTATTCAATACATGATACAGCAGGGACTGGTGAAAACGATCAAGCAGTTGGGGGCGCAAGGTGGCTCGGTGGTGGTTCTCAACGCTCGCACCGGCGCGGTCGTCGCGATGGTGGGCGCACCGACTTTTGACCCAAACCAGTATAGCGCTTATGCCAATCAGACGGGCTGTCTCGGCAGCGAGAGTGTGTACTTTAATCCGGTGCTGTATTGTGCGTATGAACCGGGTTCAACGATGAAAGCGGTTACCATGTCGGCTGCTCTCAACCAGGGATTGATTACGCCGGATACATCATTTTATGATCCTGGTTATATCAACTTCAGCGATGCACCGACCGTGTACAACTGGGCTGATGCGGCTTATGGCACCGAGACGATGACGCAGGTGCTGGAACACTCGGCGAATGTTGGCGCGGCTTATGTGGCACATAATATCCTGGGGCCGAGCCGCTACTATCCATATGTGGCGAAATTTGGTTTTGGGCAACTAACGGGCATAAATGATGGACCTGAAGCAACGGGGTTTTATCGCATACCTGGTTCGCCCGGTTGGACGATGAGCGATTTAACGCGCCAGGCCTTTGGGCAGAGTATTGAAGCGAGTCTGCTTCAGGTAGCGATGGTCTATCAAACGATTGCCAACGGTGGTGTGATGATGCAGCCTTATCTGGTATCTTCAATAAACAATAACGGTAAAGTCTCGATAACGCATCCGCAAATTGAGCGGCGCGTTATCAGCACAAAGGCCGCGCAAGCGTTAACGGGTATGCTGGAGATGGTGGCTGAAAAAGGATTGGGGCAACCAACGCAGGTTCCCGGTTACACCGTCGCGGTAAAAACGGGAACGGCAACGACGCAAGGTATCTCGGCCAATCAGACTGAGGCTTCGGTCGCCGGTTTTATTCCGGCCTCGAATCCGCAGTTTGTGATACTGGTGAAAATAGATCGCCCGCAAGCGACCATTTATGGTGGTAGCGCAGCAGGCCCATTGTGGCAAACCATTGGACAGCAACTGATGTGGTACTATCACGTCCCGCCCGATGCAGTATCGTAGGGACGGGTTTATCGCGTCCGCCCAGCAAAGGTGTATATCGTTGGAAACGTGTATATCGAATAATTGGGAGGAGATTGCAAGATGAGGCGGACGCGATAAATCGGCCCCTACGGGGCAACAATGAATAGCTAGATAATGAAGGGTTTATAAATGAGCTTTTTAGATGACAAAGATAGGCTACTGCCACAGGAGGCGCATAATTGTCCTGCGGCAGATGACAGCGCACTGAGCGAATTGAATGATATCTGGCGCAATCTACTCGGCGTTAACGGGAGTGCGTTTGCAGCCGATACCGAAAATATGCCAGAGAGTATTGCCCGGTCGCCTGTACCTATTGCGGATGATCCCTGGGGCGAGTTGTTGAACTCCCAGGGGATTGAACTTGTTGACCTGCAACAGTACCGCCCGCAGACGGTGCAAGTCTCGTTCAGCGAACAGGAGGTTGAGCAGGCCCTGCAATTTTTGCAGGAACAATAGCAGTATATACGAAAATTTGTTCTATGTCAAGGGCTTTCCAGTAGAGAACTAGAGAAATGTTAAGAACGTATGGTACTCGGTTTCGGCAAACAACAGAAAAAGGCGTCGTCGCTCGCATCACGTAAAGCGGAATTGCAGAAGCAGCGCGACGGGCGTATTCCGCAGATGCGTTCGCCAGTGCTGGATTCACTGCCGCCAATACAACGTCAGCGTTCTCAAGCGGGTGGGACAAGGCGCTCTGCCAATCGTGTTCGTTATGCTGCTGAGGATGCTGTAGCGCTCTCGCGTCCTGCGACATCACGCAAGCGGTTGCCACGGGGTAATAACGCGGTAGGATCAAATGATTCGGCAGTGGCGCAGAAGCCGCGCCGTGGCGGCATAACGAGAAACTGGAAATTGCAGGCATTGTGGGAGCCGGAACTGCAAGATGTAGGACATCAGGCAATCAGTGAGGAAGAGCAGAAGAAGCTCGCGGCCCTGGATTTAGAGATGCGCCTGCCGCGTGTCGCGGGCAAAATTGACTCGTGGTTGCTGATCACTGTGCTGGTTTTGCTGTGTATCGGGTTGGTGATGGTCTATAGCGCGAGTTCGTTTGTTGCCGCACGTGACTACGGCGACGCCGCGTACTTCTTTCAACGGCAGTTGCTGTCGGTAATTCTAGGCGTTATTGTCCTGTTTGTGACGATGCGTATTGACTACCGGCAGTGGCGGCGTTTCTCGCTGCTGGGGCTGCTTGTAACGTTACCGTTGCTCCTGTATGTACTGAAATTTGGTCGTGCGGAATACGGAGCGTCGCGCTGGATAGCATTTGGCTCGTTTCTCTCGTTTCAGCCGAGCGAACTGGTCAAGCTGGTACTGGCGTTGTACATTGCCGATTGGTTAGCTCGAAAGGGCAACCAGGTCAGCACATTTCTCTACGGACTTGTGCCGTTTGTGATCCTGGTCGGCATCATTTTAGGGTTGGTGTTGCTGGAAAACGATATGGGAACCGCGGTCATTATTGCTGGTCTGGCGACAGCGATGTTTTTTACAGCGGGGGCCAATATTATCCAGTTTCTGCTAGCGATGTGCTGCGGCGGGTTAATTTTCTTAACGGAGGCATTAAAGGGCTACCGGTATCTGCGTATCATCGGGTTTCTGAACCCATTTGTGGATATTACCGGTATCAACATGCAACTGTACCAGTCGCTGCTGGCGCTTGGTTCAGGAGGGTGGTTCGGAGTAGGGTTGGGAGCAAGCCGTCAAAAGGCGGGCTATCTACCCTTTCCCTTTATTGACTCGATTTTTGCCATCATAGGCGAGGAACTGGGCTTTATCGGCTGTACTTTCATAGTACTGCTGTTCCTGTTCCTGGCGTTTCGCGGGTTTCGGCTGGCGCGGCGCTCGCAGGATATCTATGGTGCCTTGCTAGCAACAGGTATCACGTCATGGCTGGCTTTGCAGGCGGTGATAAATATTGGTTCGACAACGGGTACTATTCCTTACACGGGTGTACCTTTGCCGTTTATCAGCTTTGGCGGTTCGTCGCTGGTGATTTCGCTGGCGGCGATTGGCGTCTTATTGAACATCTCGCGCTATTCGCAGGAACCGGAGAATCCCGCGCTGTCGCGGCGCTCGATCACTGTAAATATGCGCAAGAAAAAACCGTAGGGGCACGATAAATCGGCGGTGGGCGCGATAAATCGGCGGTGGGCGCGATAAATCGGCCCCTACAGGATTAGTCAATGATCCGATATGGAACAAATTGATGAAAGTTTTAGTATCAGGCGGCGGCTCCGGGGGCCATATTTATCCGGCTCTCGCGGTGGCGGCGCAATTAGAAAAAACATACGCGGCGGACATCCTGTATCTTGGCAGCGATGACGGATTAGAGACGGAACTGGCACCGGCTGCGGGATTCTCGTTTGCAATGGTCAAGGCTGGCAAATTGCAACGCTATCTCGCGTGGAGTACGCTCGCGGGTATTGGGCGCGTGCCAGTGGGTATGGTGCAAGCTATCAATATTGTGCGCAAGTTTCGCCCGGATGTGGTTTTTACGAGCGGTGGCTATGTTGCCGTTCCTGCAGGATTGGCGGCACGCATCAATGGTGTGCCGCTGATAATGCACCAGCAGGATGTGCCGCCCAACCTGTCGAATCGGTTGATTGCGCCGCTGGCAACCCGAATCTCAGTAGCCTTCGCGGACTCGAAAGCGTACTTTCTGGCGCGTAAGACGCTGCAACTGGGCAATCCGGTACGGCAGGAGATGCTGGACATACGCAGCGTCTCGCCGGAACAGGCGCGTAGTCAGTTTGGCCTGGCACCGGAACTGCCATTATTGCTGGTGACGGGCGGTAGCCAGGGAGCGCGGCACCTGAATCAGGTGGTTTGCGCGGCATTGCCGGACCTCTTGCCATTCTGCTCGGTATTGCAGATAACGGGCAAGAAACTGTTTGAAGAGACTCGTACTCTCGCGGAGCAGACGATGGAGAACCTGGACGAAGAGACGCGGCAACGCTATAAATTGGTGGCGTATCTCAACGAGGAGATGCCGACCGCCTTGCAGGCTGCTACTATCGTTCTCTGCCGGGCAGGGGCGGCGACGCTGAGTGAATTAGCGGTGTTGGGCAAACCGAGTATGCTGGTTCCACTGCCGCCAGCGATTGGTAGTTCGCCACAGGAGGCGAACGCGGCGATGTTTGGACGAAAAGGAGCAGCATACGTAATTAAGGATATAGATTTGAAACGAGAAGTTATTGTAAAACGTATTAAAGATAGTTTTGCGTCTATAAATGAACTTACAACAATAGCGCAAGCGGCATTGGCTTTCGCCATGCCGGATGCGACTCAGGCGATTGCAGCCGAGGTTGCGAGAATAGCGACTATGCGCAGAGCAAGGGCGACGCGCCATGAAAGTCTGGTTGTGTGAAAACAGCGAACTTGCATTTTATGGGTATAGGCGGCCAGGGAATCTCAGCGGTGGCGCAGATGGCGCGACTCGCCGGTGAGGTTGTGACTGGCTGTGACCGGCAGGCGTCAGCGACTACAGGTCTGTTGGAGCAGGCAGGGATACCGGTGCAGATAGGGCATAGCGCGAGTCATTTGGCAGGAGTGGACACGCTGGTTCTCAGTCCGGCGGTACCTGCCCTTGACCCGACAAACCCGGAGTTGTTGGCGGCCCGCGAACGAGGCATAGCAGTGGTACTCTGGCAGGAGTTGTTGGGCAAGTACATGCAGGGTAAATGCGTTCTTTCGGTGAGCGGCGTGCATGGTAAAGGCACAACGACCGCGATGCTAGCACTGATGCTGGTGGACGCGGGACTTGACCCGACCTGTGAAATTGGCGCGATAGTGCCACGTTTCGCCGCGAACTATCGTCTGGGCCAGAGCGATTACTTTGTGAACGAGGCGGACGAGTTCAATCACAATTTCTGGCACTATCATCCGCGACTGACGATAGTGACCTCAATTGAGTTTGAGCATCCTGAGTTTTTTGCCGATTACTCTGCCTACCTGGATGCCTTTGAGCATTTCATTCGCGGTATGGATATGAACGGCGATTGGCCTATGCCGCCGACGCTCATTTTAAACGCGAATAGTCCTGGGTGCGCTGACCTGCGCAATCGTCTGGATGACTGGCAAGGGCGAATTGTGACCTATGCGATAGCCGAAAAAGACGAGCATGCGGCGTCTATAGAAACAAAGCAAGCGAACTCTGAAAGTGAGATTGGAATTGCGCCTGTTAATACCGTGACAAATGATGAGTTTATGTCGTCTAATGATAAGCAAATGATCTTTGAGGCGTTCGACGTGCGTCTTGAAGGAGAAACAAGTTTTCGCGTCAGGGCATATGCAGGAACTGTTTTCCCAACGGATGTAATGTTTCATCTAAATTTGCCGGGTATGCATAATGTGGAGAATGCTCTGGCAGCTTTGACGGCGGCGAGCATCGTGGGAGTGGATGCGGCGACTATCCAACGGGCGCTGGCAAGTTTTAGTGGTATCCGGCGGCGTTTTGATATTCGCCACAATGGTCTGTTGCCGGTCAATGGGAGCAGTATTGATGTCATGCTGGTGGATGATTACGCGCACCATCCGACTGCCATTGCCGCGACATTGGAGGCGACGCGGAAACGTTATCCTGGCCGACGCATGCTGGCGGTTTACCAACCGCATATGTTCAGTCGCACAAAGACCTTTTTTGACCAGTTTTTGACTGCTTTCACGGATGCGGATGTGACGATCATCGCGGATATTTTTCCGGCTCGCGAGCGTGATACGGGCCTGGTATCTGCGCAACAACTGGTAGAGGCGATGCAACCATTTGCCACGGAGCGCGGCAAACAGGTGTTGCACGGTGGAAGTGTCCAGGCAACAGCAGAATTGTTACTCAGGACACTGCAATCTGGCGATATTGCGCTCATAATGGGCGCGGGTGATATCTATATTGTCACTGATATGGTACTGAAGCAAACCGGAACAAATTGAGAGGATATTCTGTATGACCTTCGATGTTGAGACAGCATACAAAGAGTTGCACTCTTCTTTAGGGAGGCAGGTGCGGCGCAACGAACCGCTTGCACGCCACAGTACATTTGGCGTGGGTGGTCCGGTGGATGTGTGGGTTTCACTCGAGACGCGGGAACATTTGCTGATGCTTGTGCGCATGTGTGCCGAAAGAGACTGGCCCTTACTGGTCGTTGGCAACGGCACCAATACGCTTTTCGCGGACGCAGGTGTACGCGGGATTGGTGCTCGTATTGCGCTGAGTGGCTATACCATCGAAGATCACGGCGATGGCACGGCGTTGCTGGTAGCGGGAGCAGGGGTGAGCTGGCCCAAATTGCTCAATGAGCTGGCCCTGCTTGGCTGGGGCGGTTTAGAGTTCGGGCCGGGCATCCCAGGTACACTGGGCGGCGGCGTTATTAGCAACGCGGGCGCTCATAATAGTGAGCTTGGGCAAGTGCTGGCGTGGATAGAAGTGCTGGATGCGCGGCGAAGTTCAGAGGAGGGTTTTACCTTCCCATTGGTGCGACGTTATCTGCACGATGAACTGGATTTAAGCTATCGCCATAGCCGTTTCCGCGCACAGCGGCGCGTCCAGTTCAATGTGCAGGGCTATCCGCTGGCGGCAGCGTGCAAGTTGATTGAACCGGCGGAAATCATTATGCAGGTGGGGATACGCCTGAAACACGACGACCCGCAACAGTTGCGCTCGCGCATTGCCCAGTATAAACAGCATCGTAAGATGACGCAGCCGCCGCAACAGAGCGCGGGTTCGGTTTTTAAGAATCCGCCCGGTGATTACGCCGGTCGGTTAATAGAGCAAGTGGGTATGAAGGGAGTGGTACATGGAGGGGCGCAAATCTCTGAGCGTCACGCAAACTTTATTGTCAACGTAGGAGGTGCCAGCGCTGCTGATGTGGCGACGCTGATTATGGAGGCTCGCAATCGCGTGCGAGAGCAGTTTGGGGTGGAATTGGAGTTGGAGGTCGAGTTACGCGGCGAGTGGGGGATAGCATGACAGAGAAGAGACAATTTCGAGAGCAGATAGCGGCTCATGATTATAAACGTTCAAGGCCAGCCCAGGCGGCCCATGGCGAAGGTCACAGGCGCGTGGTGTCTGTACCAGATGCTATGCCGCAGGTGGCATGGAACGAGTACGCGGAGCGACGCAACCGTTTATATGCGGAGCGGTCGCGTTCACAGGCGAACACGTATACAAAGATGACGCCGCGCACATTCGCACAGACCGGAGTACGGGCAGCGAGTGGGCCGATGCGCACAATCAAACGCTTGCCGCAATATCAAAGCGTGGCGGTTCCTGTGCGTAGTGGACGGCGCAATGGACAACGCAATACGCGGCGGGGATTCTGGTGGAAGCTGATAGGTTTTTTTACCTTGCTGGCATTGCTTATTGTGGGGACAACCTACGTTTTGACCGGCTCGACATTTCGTATTGAGCATCTCAGCATCGAGGGAACGCATAACCCATTGTTGCTTCATACTATCCAGCAACTGGGCATACAGGGCCAAAACATCTTTCTGGTGAATGTGGCGGCCCTGACAGGCCGTGTAGATGCGTTGCCGATGGTTGCCACTGTCAACATGGAGAAGCAGTGGCCGAACCAGATGGTGGTGACAGTGACCGAGCGAACTCCTGTAATACTCTGGCAAACGCGCCAGGGTACCTATAGTGTAGATACAGAGGGAGTGGTGATTGCCCCAGCGACGGAGATGTCGGGGACGGCACATTTGAGAACGGTTGTGGATGTGCGGAAAGGGGATAACGCCACCGGACGAAGTGGGAACACGGGAATTCGTCCAGGTGTGCGGCTGAATGCGGCGGATATCGCATTTGCAATGCAGGTCTTTGCACGTTTGCCAGCGATGACAGGCGTCACAAATTTTACCTTGCGCTACGACGATACGGTACCCGCGCCCACAGGAACGACAGGGATGGGGGAAAATGGAGTCTTTGAAGTTGTGAGTCCAGCGGGTTGGGTGGCATATCTGGGCGGTTCGAATGATACCAATCCGTTAGACAATCGGCTGATTGAACTCCAGCAGATTCTCGCACTGGTGCGGCATCAGCAATTGAACATTGCGACCATTGATCTGCGCTATGGTTTGCGACCTGTGTATACGTTAAAGAGCTAAACACGGGGGTATGTACGTGTGGGGAATACGAAATGGTCTAAGTATCGTAGTGCGTCTCACACTTGTACCGCCCAAGAGGAGCGTGTATCGTGCAAGAGCGGGTGATTGTCGGGATCGACGTCGGAACAACAAAAATTTGCGCACTCGTCGGTGAGCTAGACCGCGACGGGAAGCTGAATATTGTTGGCGTTGGCACCTGCCCTTCACAGGGTTTGCGCCGCGGGGTGGTGGTGAATATTGAGGAGACTGTGACTTCCATCGCGGCGGCGCTAGATCGTGCAGAACGCCTTTCAGGGAAGAATATTACCACAGCGTATGTGGGTATCGCGGGCAGCCATATTGCCTCGGAGAATAGCAAGGGCTTTGTCGCTATCTCGCCCAGTCATCGGGATATCGTGCAAAACGACATTAGCCGCGCTATTGAGGTGGCGCGTGCCATTGCTATACCCGCGAACCGCGAGGTCATTCACGTGATTCCCCGCGGTTATGTTGTTGATGGGCAGGAAGGAATCAAGAATCCCATCGGCATGTCAGGTTTCCGCCTTGAAGTGGAGACGCATATCATTACGGGCGCAGTGTCGTCTATTCACAACCTCATCAAGTGTGTGCAGAAGGCACGTGTAGAGATCGAGGACCTGGTATTGGAGCCGTTGGCCTCGAGCGAAGCGGTGTTGGAAGATGGTGAAACAGACCTGGGTGTGGCGCTGGTGGATATTGGCGGTGGTACCACAGATATCGCCATTTTCGCCGACGGCGCAATCTGGCAGACGGTGGTGTTGCCGATTGGCGGCAATCTGATTACCAGCGATATCGCTATCGGCCTGCGTTTGCCGCCCGCCGTGGCTGAGGAACTCAAAGTGACGTATGGTCACTGTGACCCCTCAACCATCGCTGACGATGATATGATTGAACTATCGCAATTCATGCCGGATTGTGATGATCTCGTGCCGCGCAAGTTGCTGGCCGAGATTATCCAGGCCCGCGTGGAAGAGTTGTTTGAAATGGTTCACGAGGAGATTAAGAAATCAGGCTATGATGGTCTGTTACCGGCGGGTCTGGTACTCACTGGTGGCAGTGCGGAATTGCCGGGTATTCTCAAACTTGCTGGACAGACGCTAGATTTGCCCGCACGGATCGGATCACCGTTGGGACTGCATGGTCTCGCGGACTCTATCTCACGTCCCGCGTATGCGACGGCAGTGGGCCTGTTACAGTGGGCTTTGACTCACACCTCATATCTGATTGAGGAAGACGAGTACGATAGTGGTGGGACGAAGGGCATGGCGTCTCGTTTTGGGCGCTGGCTACGTGCGTTTATTCCATAGAAAAGGGGGCCACGAAATGGTACCAATGGGAAATCATCAAATTGAAGGCTTTGCCCAGATCCGTGTTATCGGTGTTGGCGGAGGTGGCAGCAATGCAGTGAACCGTATGATACAGTCAAATATGATGGGTATCGAGTTCATCGCCGTCAATACCGACGCTCAGGCCTTGTTGCATACCGAGGCCCCGAATTGCATTCGTATCGGTGACAAGCTGACCCGTGGCCTCGGTGCGGGCGGCAACCCCAGCGTGGGGATGAAGGCCGCCGAAGAGAGCGCGGAAGAACTCTACGAGGTTCTCAAAGGCTCGGACATGATTTTCATCACGGCAGGCATGGGCGGCGGCACTGGCACAGGGGCAAGCCCTGTGGTGGCGCAAATCGCTCGTGAGGTCGGTGCGCTCACTGTCGGTGTCGTCACCAAGCCTTTCTTGTTCGAGGGCAACAAGCGGCGGGCTGCGGCGGAAGAGGGTATCGCCAATCTGAAGCAGCATGTGGATACGCTCATCACCGTACCTAATGATCGCCTGTTGCAGGTTGCCGATAAAAAGATGCCGCTCGCCGAAGCTTTCCGCCTTGCCGATGATGTGTTGCGTCAAGGCATTCAAGGTATCAGCGACCTGATTACCGTGCCAGGTCTGATCAACCTGGACTTTGCTGACGTGAAAACCATCATGTCCTCGGCAGGTTCCGCGCTGATGGCGATTGGCGAGGCGACCGGCGATTCGCGGGCTATGGACGCGGCCAATATCGCCATTGCCAGCCCCTTGCTGGATATTGATATCAGTGGCGCTCATGGCGTGCTGTTCAATATCACTGGCGGTATGGACCTGACGCTGTTCGAGGTTAATGAGGCAGCGGACATCATCAGCCGTGCGGCGCATCCTGAGGCGAACATCATCTTTGGTGCGGTGCAGGACCCCAGCTTCGATGGCAGAGTCAAGGTGACTGTGATCGCTACTGGTTTTGATGGGCAGCCGCAGCAACGGCATGGGCATACTGCAATGCCACAAATTCAATCGCAGCCTGCGCGGATGGATTATGACCGCAGTCGCCTGTACGGTTCTGTGCCGATTTCCTCAATGGGGAATAGCAATGGCAGTAATGGTAACAATGGCAACAGCGTCAACAGCGTCAACAGTAGCAATAACGGGAACGTGAGTACGGCACCGCGCCAGCCGCAGCAAAACTACGGCTCGTTGCCTGTCACACCGACGCCGGTAAATGTGTCGAATCATCCAACGGGGCCGTTGCGCCAGCAACAGGCGGTGCAACAACAGCAGGCGCAGCCACAGCAGGCGCAGCCACAGCAGGCGCAGCCACAGCAGGTACGCCAGCAGCCTATGCAACAACGTCCAATGCAGCCGCCACAGCAACTGCCAATGCAACAGTCGGTGTCGGAACCAGTACGCCAGCCGGTCGCGCAAATCGCCAACGACTTTGACGACGACGATATGTTCGATTTCGATGATGAGCCGGAGGAGCAGATTGGTAGTGTGAGGTCGGGTACGCACGGTCGTTTGCCCGTTCCAGAGCCGGAGGCGCAGCCCGCGCAGCGTCCGTCGGTAGACTCACGTTCGCAGCGGCCCATTCGTCGTATTGATCCAAAAGTACACGAACTGCCGCGCAACAGTCGCAGCGCCCCATCTGGCGATGTGATTGATATCCCGGCGTTCTTGCGCAAACGCTAACAGCGTTATCCGGCGATTGATACTCTCGCGGCGTTCTTGCGCAAACGCTAACAGCGTTATCCGGCGATTGATACTCTCGCGGCGTTCTTGCGCAAACGCTAACATTAACGTAGGAGCCGATTTATCGGCGGTGAGCGCGATAAATCGGCTCCTACGGGAGACAAAGAAATATCTGCCAGCCGTTCGGCTGGCAGATATTTCTTTGTCTCCCGTATTACAGGTATTAGCGGTTACGTGTTCGGCCCAGGTTGCCGGGAATATCTTCGTTCAAGCCGATATGATTGATGACCACGCGGACACCGGGGATGCCGACGATTTCGCGTTCGAGCATCTCTTTCATCTTTGCGTTCGGGACATTGCCGTACAGGCTGACGATGTAGTTCTCGACCAGTGCCGTGACATCTGCCCCTTCCAACTTACCGGCAGCTTTCAAACGCTCTACAGTAGCATTGACAGCGTTCAGCAAGGCATCTTCCGCTACGAGGAAGTTCTTGACATCAATGACGCCCGGCATCGAAAGCAGCGATTTCTCAATCTCTTCGCGTTGTGCCTCTAGCTCTACTTTGCCGTAGAGGGCGAGGACGACGCCTTCACGCTCGATCTCTACCTTCACAGGGTGTGCGCTGTAGGCGGTGCTGCTGACGGTAACAGTGCGGTCAGCGGTATCGCGAGCTTGCTGCAAAAGTTGTTCCGCGAGGATAGTTGGTTTGCCCGTCACCGCAGATTCCGCGTAAGAAGTTGCCACGCCACTGACAACTTTTCTGGCTCCTTTTTGCGCGAAGGGGTCTTCCAACCCCAGACCCAGGATGCTGATCACTACCAGGATAGCCCCGATAACGGTCATCACAGGGGAAGAGTCAATGAAGAGCAGGCCGACGATAGTGATGACGATTGACACGCCCAAAATAAGCGGCCAGAAGCTGGGGTTGGGCATATGGACATGGACTTCTTCCGCTCCATGTTCATCTTCGCCATTGACCACTGCGGGCATAGCCATGTCGTCGGTCATCAAATTAGTACTTTGAAGAGGTGTACTCATGCGTTCTCGCTTCCCTCTAGTTTATGAATTACAACCTATCGGGACGCCGATATCGCATAGCCGTCCCGCTATGTACTAAGCATACCAGAAAATTTGGTTTGTTGCAATTGGTTAGAAACGCTGTATTCGACAAACCACTCTTAGAAGACTTTGTTAGCGAATGCAACAATCACTGGAATCGAGTCTGTTCGAGCCCAAAAACCATGAGGGATGACATGCAAAAAGTAGTAGAGATGGTCTGGTTTTAACTCCATTCCACTGCGTATGTCATTCGCCAACGAAGTCTTAGAAGGGAAGTTTGTTCATTGCATGGACGGACGCAAACAGGCCGAAACTGTTCCTATCCTACCTCTTTCACCTGAAAAACAAAAAGCCTCTTATACCTCTTGACAACCAGCTCATCCACCAGTACACTTATCTATAGAACTACCTATCTTCCATTGTACAACATGTTATTTGAGGGAAGAACGGTTGTACATCATTATCCTTTTGAGCGTGCCAGCTTATATAAAGTAGTATGTGTCTATGTCCACCCGTTCTCACCGGTCAGTATCATGTCGTCCCTTTTTCCCTGTTCCTGTTCCTCTTTACGAACTTTGTGGCTCCCTGGTCGGCTTTGCAACCTGCTGTCGCATTGGCCGCCGGTACGCATAACCCGAAGCCAAAATTGTCCCCTCCGGCGTGGCTCAAGCCGTTACCACCGAAAAAGCAGCCTAAACAGGGTGATTATCGTGCGATGCAGCCAACTACTCTCAAGCCTGTTGCCTAGCAGTGGAACACCCTACAGTTGCAGTCAGGTTATCTATGGCTCCAATACGAACGCGACCACGCCTCCCACCGTTCCCGGCGTCACGCAGGAGCAGTCGCATACAGTAGGCGGCACCAACGGATGTAGCGATAACAGCAATCTGATTACTGTTCAGCATGGCTATGATGTCTCCGGCAACCCGATCACCGGGATAGACGGCGATGGGCATCTGGGCTGCACCAGTGGTTCGTCCACCTACAGCGCCTGTGCCGTCTATGACTCATTTGCGACGCATATTACCACTGCAAAAAATGCAC
>Ga0307374_10000037_pt1 | contig 197602 bp, 169 predicted proteins | sample OX3MG_FD_202532 | JGI IMG/M metagenome (GOLD analysis project Ga0307374, IMG submission 202532) | Soil microbial communities from Risofladan, Vaasa, Finland - OX-3 | ecosystem: Environmental > Terrestrial > Soil > Coastal area > Acid sulfate soil | place: Finland: Risofladan, Vaasa...
GGCCGCTCTTTCGAGCGGCCGACGCGGCCCTCGCATCACTCGGGGTCTTGGCAATCAGAGCCGCCAGGGCCCCGGGACGGGCGTGGCGGCCGATCGCACTGCGGCAAATTCACGTGCGGCAGTCTAATTCACATGCTCCCACGCATGGTAGGAGCTGCGGACCAGCGGACCGGACTCGACGTGGCGAAAGCCCATCGCCATCGCCGCGGACCTGAGCTCGGCGAACTCGGCCGGAGTCACGTAGCGCTCGACCGGCAGATGGTCGTGCGAGGGCCGCAGGTACTGGCCCAGCGTCAGGATGTCGCATCCCACCGCGCGCAGGTCGCGCAGCACGCTTTCAATCTCGCCCCGCTCTTCGCCCAGACCAAGCATGATTCCCGCCTTGGTCAAAAGGGCGCGACCGCCGGCCTGGCCGAAATCCCGGGCGTGAGCCAGCACGTCGAGCGAGCGCTGGTAATTTCCTCCGGGCCGCGCCTTACGATAGAGGCTCGGAACGGTCTCGATATTGTGGTTGAAGATCGCGACCGCCGCTCCGACCACGGTTTCGACCGCCGGATAAGATCCCTTGAAGTCGGGCACCAGCACTTCGACGCGGGCGGCCGGTCGAAGCCGCTTGATCGCGTCGGCGGTCGCGGCGAAATGTGACGCGCCGCCGTCACGCAGGTCGTCGCGATCGACCGACGTGACCACCACGTGGTCCAGGCCCAGGCGTGCGACCGCTTCGGCGATGCGCCGCGGCTCGTCGGGATCGAGCGGGCGCACTTTGCCGTGCGCGACCGCGCAATAGGGGCAGTTGCGCGTGCACACGTCGCCCATCAGCATGAAGGTCGCGGTGCGATGCGAGAAGCACTCGCCGATATTCGGGCAGCACGCTTCCTGGCAGACCGTGTGCAGGCGCAATTCCGCCAGCAGCGCCTTGGTGCGAAAGTACTCGGGCGAGGTCGGCGCTCGCACCTTGATCCAGTCGGGATGCCTGCGCTCGCTCATACGCGAATCTGAGCTTCGCAGGCGGCGGCGACGGGGTCAACGCGCGCCCACAGCGCGTCGGCGTCGGCGATCGCGGCACGCTGGTAGCCGAAAACCGCGGCGAAGGATCGTTGCACCGCGGCGGCAACCGCGTCAAAGTCCAGGCGATCGCAGGGGGTGCGGCCAATTTCGCGCCCGATTTCACAGTCGACCGAGGTCATCTCGACTCCGGCAATTCCACACGGCACCATCGCGTCGAAGTACTCGAGCTCGGTGCACACGTTGAGCGCGAAGCCGTGCAGCGTTATCCAGCGCCGCAGTCCGACGCCGATTGAGCCGATCTTGCGCTCGCCCACCCATACGCCGGTCAGACCGGTGCGCCGTCCCGCGGCGATTCCCAACTCCGCCAGCGCGTCGATCATCGTTTGTTCGATCCTGCGCAAATACACGTGGATGTCGCGGTCGGGCCCTTCGAGTTTCAGGATCGGATAGCCGACGAGTTGTCCCGGGCCATGATAGGTGACCTGTCCGCCGCGCGAGACCCGAAACACCGGCACGCCTGGCCGCGCCTCCAGCAGGTAGCGCGGGTCGGCGCCGCGGCCCAGGGTAAAGACGTGCGGATGCTCCAGCAACAGCAGCGTGTCGCCGATCAGATCGTCGCGGCGCGCGGCCGCCAGCGAGTCCTGCAGCGCGAGCGCGGCCGCGTAAGCGACCGTTCCCAGCCGCGCAATCTCAAGTGTGCCGCGCGTTTCCATCCGCGCTCGATCGCGATCGCGCTCCGTGGCCGGCAATTTTGGTCCTCTTCGTCCGAGCTGCTCCAGTCTAACGTCTCATCGACAGGTTGCCTACCAGAGTTCGTCATCCTTGAGCGCGGCGACGCCGCGGGCGGAATCGAAGGATCTCGGCGCGGCATCCTGGCGCCGCGCGTTTTGCCACGGTTTCCTGAGGAAACCGCCGCCGCAGCCTCCCTCACCGGATCGCGGCCGCTACGGGATGAACATCGGCGCGATCATCAGCACTACGGTCAGAATAGTCACCCAGTTCGATTGCGATCCCTGCTGCTGGTACGCGGAGGCCTGGCTTTGGTCGGGAGCGAGATAGTTTTTTTGGCTCGTAAGCTGGGTCAACACAGAGCCGCCGGCCGCGCTACCCATGGCGGATGAATCCTCGACGCTCGGCGCGGATTTGTCCATGGTCAGGAGCTCGGGCCGCACGGCGATACGATTGACGACCACCACCTTGGGATCGCGGAAAATACGCCGTGCCTGCGCTTCCGCGTCGGCCTTGCCAAGCGGCGTGGCGACGAAGCCGTAAAGGATGACCTGGCGCCCGTCCTTATCATCTACTACGTTCGCGCCGACCAGCGGCAGCTCATGTGTCTTGAAGTAATCCGTAAGCGTGCGACCCTGCCCGGCCGGGTCGGGCGGCAAGTTGGGCAGTTCGCCTGAACTCTCGCCCGCCGATGGCAAACTGAACTGTGAGACTGTGGGCGTGGCGGCAGCCGGCGCTACGCTCGAAGCCGCACAGGACTGGAGTGCTAAAGCCAGGAGCATCAGCAGCGAAATCAGAGCAGTTTGCTCGCCACGCTCCATCCTGAGACTCACCGGCGTATGATGCCTAAATCATCCGTGTAGGCATGCGCCAGGTCGCGGTCACGGATCACGAACAGGCTCGCAATCTTCCGGCCGTGATCGGAGTCCGACGCGAAGAAAATTTTGATTACCTGCCGATTATCGATCACCAGCACCTCGGGCCGATCAACCGCGTAGTTGGGGTCGCGGATGGCGTGCGAAGTCTGGGGGCCCGTGACTCCAGTGTACCGGGCTCGACCGCGCTCGACGATCGTTCGGACGTCGACACCAGACGCTTCAGCCCGCTCGAGCGCGCGCAGCACGGAGGCCGGTCCTTGCCGATAGCATTTGACCAGGATGCTCTTGCGGGCCAGTCCGACCGCATTGCTGAGGACCGCGGTGCACTCGCCGTTGCAACTGAACCAAGGGGTCTCATCGAGCGGATTCTGGGCGGCCGGACCCAGTCGATGTGCATCGCATTGCTGGCTCGAAACGGCTACGACCAGGAGAGCCGCAAGGATCGAACATGCGACGAGCTGTCGCACTGGCCCTGCCCCCTCAGGTGAACCGCGATTTTCGAATGGGCGGTTCTCTCGAATAAATTGACGAGCTGGCGTGTCAATCAATTCATTTTCGGCGCTCCGGCCGTCAGATCCCTTCGTGAGCGAAACAAAAGGCGACAGCCCGATTCCATCGGATTTGCGCCGCTAAATATGAATCGCCTCGCCCTCGGCTGCCAGCGCCGCCTCCATTATAGCCTCGGACAGCGTGGGATGCGGATGCGGCGTCTTGCCGATCTCGGCGGTCGTTGTCTCCAGCGTCCGGCCGAGCACGATCTCGGAAATCAGGTCGGTCGCATGATGGCCGATGATCTGCGCGCCCAGCACCTCGCTATATTCCTTGCTCGCGACGATCTTGACGAAACCTTCGGTCTGATTGACCGCGACCGACTTGCCGATCGCGCGAAAGGGAAACTTGCCGACCTTGACCTCGATTCCACGCTCGCGCGCCTGCGCCTCGGTCAGCCCGACCGTGGCGACCTCGGGCTCGCAATAGATGCATCCGGCGATCGACATGAGATCGAAGCCCGGCTCGCGCACTCCAGCCATGATCTCGACCGCCGCGATACCCTCGGCCGAGGCCTTATGGGCAAGCAGCGGCGGACGGATCACGTCGCCGATCGCGTAGACGCTCGGGCAGGCGGTGCGGAACGAGTCGTCAATCTTGATGAAGCCGCCGCGATCCAGTTCGACCCCGACCTTTTCCAGTCCAAGGTTCGGGCTCAGCGGACGGCGCCCGACCGCGACCAGCACGGCCTCGGCGTCGACGGTTTTTGCGGCGCCTGCCGCGTCCAGCGTGACCGTCCAGCGCCCGCCCTTGCGCTCCATCGATTTGTACCCGTGCCCCAGCATCACCGTGACCCCGCGCTTGACGAACGAGCGGCGCAGTTCCTCGGCGATCTCGGCGTCGAACCCGGGCAGCATCTGCTTCTCGAGCTCGACCACCGTCACCTTGGCGCCGAAGGCCTGGTAGAAATACGCGAACTCCAGTCCCACCGCGCCCGCGCCGATCACCACGACGCTTTCGGGCAGATGGTCGTGCAGGAGCGCCTCGCGGCTGGTCATCACGCCGTCGCCGACCTTCATCCCGCCGAACAGCCGCTCGCCCGAGCCGGTGGCGACCAGGATGCGCTCGGCTTCGATCGCCGCCGCGGTCGGAGCCGGCTTGCCCGGAGCCTGGTTGAGCGCGACGCTATGCGGCCCGGCGACGCTCGCCTCGGCCTCGAACAGGTCGATCTTGTTCTTGCGCAAAAGGAAGCGCACGCCCTTGGAGAGCTTGTCGGCCGCCTCGCGGCTGCGCTTGATGACGCGGACGAAATCGACCTTCACTTCGCCGACCTCGATGCCGTGCTCCTTGCCGGCCCCGCGAATCGATTCCATCGTCTCGGCCGAGTTGAGCAGCGCCTTGGACGGGATGCAGCCCCAGTTAAGGCACACGCCGCCCACTTCCTCGCGCTCGACCACCGCGACCCGCATCTTGAGCTGGCTCGCGCGAATCGCCGCCACGTAGCCGCCAGGGCCGGAACCGATCACCGCCAGATCGTATCGTGAATTTGCCAAGCTCGTTAAACCCCCGGATGAAGCTGTGAAACAGGAAGCGGCCGGCCTTCGCGCCGTCGACAGAGACGCCCGGCGCCGCGATCATTCGACTAAAGACTCTAACCCAAGGGGCTCAGGATGGTAAATCGCAGATGGCGAACACGAGCTGCGCGGCCGCGAAGACGGGCGCGAACGAGCGGCGATGGATCGGCGAGGGCCCGAGCGCGCGGAGCGCCGTGAAATGCTCGGGCGTGCAGTAGCCCTTGTGTTGCGCGAAGCCGTAGCCGGGAAAGCGCGCGTCGTACTCGCACATCATCCGGTCGCGTGTCACCTTGGCCAGGATCGAGGCGGCCGCGATACAGAAGCTCTTGCGGTCGCCGCCCACGATCGGAGTCTGCGGATGTTCCAGCTCCGCGATCCCGCGTCCGTCGACCAGCACATGGCCCGGCGCGCGTCCCAGCCCGTTAAGCGCGCGCAGGCTCGCTTCGCGCGTCGCCCAGTAGATGTTGAGCCGATCGATCTCGAGCGGCTCGGCCACCCCGACTCCCCAGGCGAGCGCGCGCGCAACTATCCGATCGTACAGCTCCTCGCGCCGCTCGGGCGCGAGCTGCTTGGAGTCGTGAACGCCCTTGATGAACGTCTCGGGAGCGAAGATGACCGCGGCCGCGACTACCGGCCCCGCCATCGGGCCGACCCCGGCCTCGTCGACCCCCGCCACCACTTCCACTCCGCTGCGCCAGAGTTTGCGCTCGTAGCGGAGATCCGGATGCTTCGTCATCGCGCCGCCCCCGCGCGCGCAGTTCGCACGCTGATGCGCCGATTATCGGCGCACGCTCCGTCGAGGTCAAACTTCGAGCGTCCCGAGCGCGACGATTTTTCCACCAGCGCGCGCGTGCGCTAAAGCGCGCGCTCGCATTCCTGGGTTTTTCGTCTCACGCCAGGCGCTTGAGCCGGGCGCGGCGCAGCGTTTCGGCCACGCCCTCGGGGTCGGGGACGTCGTAGAGCTTGATCGCGTAGTCGGCGCTCGCAGCCGACGCGATGATGATATTCCCCAGGCCCATCGCGCGTTGCATGAACCCTTGCTCGACGTCCACCGAGCGAACGTCGGCCAGCTCCATCTCGCGGCGATGCCGGGCGAGGATGCCCTTGCTTTCGATTATGCGCTCCGAGGTGAGACTCCACGAGATGAAGTGCCGGCGCAACGCGGTCATCGCCAGGTGCGCTATGGCGATCGCGAACAGCAGCAGACCGACGCTCCACAAGTTGGGGTCTTTGAAGCGCACCGCAAACCCCGCCACCACAAGGACGCAGGAAAAAAGAATCGCGCCGATGAAATGCCACCACCCCGGATGCACCCGCATCAGCGCGTACTCGCGCTTGTCCGCCGGCTTCGGCTCGTAAAGGCGCGCGCCGCATCGCGCGCAGAACGCCGCCTCGGGCGACGAGTTGGATCCGCACCGCGGACATCTCATGGTGTGTTCCTCGCCGTCCCGGCGATCCCGGAACTGCCCGCGCGTTCGCCCGCGCGTTGGATTGTCAGCCGACCCGGCCTGGTTTCCGTGTGCATCGCTTCGTGTTAGTTCTGCCTACCATGAAGATCGCGCTGTTCGGAATCAACTATGGCCCGTGCGCCGATCCCCAGGCGGCAAGCCAGGTCGCGCGCGCCGCGGAAGCGGCTGGCTTCGAGAGCCTCTGGACGGGAGAGCATATTGTGCTGCCTGACCCGCAGGCGCCGCCCTCGCCGGCGCCGCCCGAGACTCCGTTCATCGACTCGCTGATCGCGCTCGCCTTCGTCGCCGCGCATACCAGGACCATCCGGCTCGGCACCGGGATCATCATCCTGCCGCAGCGCAATCCCGTCGTGCTCGCCAAGGAACTCGCCTCGACCGACGTGCTCGCCGGCGGACGCCTGATTTTCGGCATCGGCGTCGGCTATCTCAAACCCGAGTTCGACGCGATCGGCGCGCCCTTCGATCACAAGGGGGCGCGCAGCGAGGAATTCCTGCGCGCGATGATCGCGCTATGGACGATGGACAAGCCGGAGTTCTGCGGCCGCTTCGTCTCGTTCGGCGGCGTCAACGCGATGCCGCGGCCGGTGCAAAAGCCCCATCCGGAGGTCGTGTTTGGCGGCCATACAAAGGAGGCCTTCTCGCGCGCGGCGCGCCTGGCCAGGGGATGGTACGGCTTTGCGCTCGACCTCGAGACCACCAGGCGCCATCTCGAGGATCTCAAAGCAGCCTGCAAGGAAGCCGGACGGCGCTTCGAGGACCTGGAGATAAGCGTGACTCCGAGCCGCCGGCTCGATCGCGACGAAGCGCGCCGCTTCGCCGAGGCCGGCGTGCATCGGCTGATCCTGTTGCATCGCCAAAGCGACCCTGCGGGCGTGCTGCACTTCGTCGGCGAATGCGAGCGCGACTTGATCGGCAAGGTTTAGAGGATGGTGGAGGCGGCGAGCGTCTGTGACGGAGGAGAAGGGCAGAAGGCCGGAGCCGGCACGATTCAGAACGCCGTTCGTTTGGCGGCGGGGAATTGGTCGGTTGGTACACGATGGTAGAGATTGGTGAGTGGCGAGTATTGCATGAATGAAACAAGCTATGGTCAATCTTGCATCGGTGTGACGAAAGCCGGACCGGCACTTTCATACCAGTCGGCAAATTGTTGACGCTTTATTCGTTAAGTTAGCCCTCATTTTCATCCTGTTAGGCTCGATTTCCTTTTTTGTTGCTTACGGCACATGCCTTGCTTTATGCCGTGGTGTCCGGGACGTAGCGGCCGGGTAGGATAAGACGTATTAGCGAAGAGGGGAGAGTTACCATGGTGATGAAGCTCGAAAGCAGCAGGGTGATGACAGTCAAGGAATTGTCGGACTACCTTAAGGTGCATCCGTCGACTGTCTATCGCCAGCTCAAGCGCGGGGGATTGCCGGCCTTCAAGGTAGGCAGTGATTGGCGCTTCAACATCGAGTCGATCGATCGCTGGCGCTTGCAGCAGGACAATTTCAAAGCCTGAGTCCAAAGAGCCGGTCCGAATTTGATGTGATCGATTTGACGCGTGGGCCGCAAAGCGGCTTCGAGTTGTGAAAGGGGGCGGCGGCAGAGATGCTCCGGGCGTCTGAGATCGAAACAGTTCGGCGAAGTTCCTGAGGTCGAGCCTTCGGAGCCAGAGTTTCCAGGGCCGAAGTTTCTGGGGCTGACGTTTTCAGAGCCGAAACTCCAAGGAGGGCCCTAAGATGGCCGTTCGACGGTTCTCGGCAGGGTTGCGAGGTAGTCGAACGAGAGCCAGCCGCGCAGCGGATCGATTCGGGCAATGCGGACCCGAATCTGAGTCTGAGTTGAGACGTTAGGTGCGCCGCGCAAGGCGCCGCGCACGGCATAGTCGTCGAGCTCGGCGCTTACTCCGTCGCGGGTGACGGTGGCCGCGAGTTCGTGGGCGAGCGCATGGCGTTGCAGGTAGCGTAAGGTCCAGTAGCGCCGCGCGCGGCGCTCGAGATCCTTGGCCTCCGCCTCAGCATTCTCGGTATTCGCCAGCACCGCGAGGATTCCGTCGGCGTCGTAGGGCGGTGCCGACGAGTCGGCCAGCGCACTCACTAACTGGCGCTGCAGGACCAGATCGGCATAGCGCCGGATGGGCGAGCTGAGTTGCGCGTAACATTGCAGCCCCGCTCCGGCGTGGTACTCGGGATACACCGACAGGCGCGCGCGCACCGCGCCTGCATCGCCTGCCGCCGGCTGCACCCGGTAAATGATTGGGATGCGCCGCTCGGCGGCGTAGCTGGCAGCCACGAAATTGTTCAACACCATGAACTCCGCCACCAGCAGACGGCTGGGCGAATTGTTGTTGTCGATAACTTCGATTTCGATCTCGTTGCCATGCACCCGCACCTTCGGCTCACGCCGCGCCACCAGAATCGCCCCGGCCCGCTTGCGCCGTTCGCGAAGCTCGAGCGCTGCCTCGTACAGCCGTCGCAGCGCCGCCGCGACCTCGGCTTCGGCGTCTTCGGCGCCGCCAAGGATGCGGTCCGCCTGCGCGTAGCTGAGCCGCCGGCCGATCCTGAGATTGCGCGGACCGATGCTGCTATTGAGCAACTCCCCGTGCGGGCCCAGCAGCACCGACGTGCTGAGGACCGGGCGCCGCTCGCCGGCGGTCAGGCTGGCTCGCCGGCAGCAAATTTCGTCGGGGAGCATCCTGACCGTCGTTTCGGGCAGATACACGGTGGTGGCGCGCGCGGCCGCCTCGCGGTCCATCGCGCCGCCGCGCGCGACGAAATCCGCGACCAGTGCGATGTGGATTCCGACCCGCAACCGGCCGTCCGCCGTCACTTCGCAACTGAGCGCGTCGTCGACCTCGAGCGTCTCTTCATCGTCGATAGTGAACGTGACTGGCCCGTCAAGCGCGGCGCGCTCCATCGGTGCGACGGTCGCGGCCTCAACCTGCGCCGCCTCGCTGAACTCGGTCGCGAGCGCGCCGATGGCGGCGAACCTTGGGGCGGCGGGCGCCGCGCCCAGGCGCTCGAGGATTTCAAAGGCCACCTCGACCGGGTCGACGTCGGGCGCGGCCTGCGCGAGCATCACCGTCAGTTCCTGGCTGCGGGTGGAGGGATTTTTGAGGTAGCGATGCAGCTCGGCGGCCAATGGGGCGATTTCTTCTGATGAGTAGGCCGTGCCGTTGGTCCGGGGGTCGTTCGCGATGATCGCGCTCAAGAGTTCGCGCGTGCGGCGCCCCTCCTCGCTGCGCATCCGCACCCGGCTCTCCTGCACGCGCAGCCGCTCGACCTGCTCGGGGCTGCGCACCATGAACTCGCGATTGCGGCGGACAAAGTAGATGCGATCGGCGATTAGCGCCTCCAGCATCACCGCCCCGCCCGCGCTGGAGCGGCGGCCGAAGAACAGCTCGGCCAAGTCCTCGGCGCTGAACGCGCGGCCCTGCTCTTGCACCACTTCCCACAGCAGCGCGAGGTCGAGCTCGGCGCGCAGCGCCGCCTTCTCCTCCTCCAGCGCCGCCAGCCGCGCGGCCGGGTCGCCGTCGCCTTCGGCGTGGGGCGTGCCGTGGCGCATCATGACCAGCTCGCGCGCGATGGTGCGCTCGTGGCCGGCATGGTCGCGGACTACCAGTTTGTCGCCCTGCTCGCGCACCACGAACCCCGGATGGAGCCCGCCGCGGTCGAGGTACTCGACCAGCGCGCCGGAGTATTTTGTCGATGAATTCACGGGTCTCCCTATTGTGACGGCCACCGCGAGCGAAGACCATATGCGAAGCCGGTCGCGACGCTTTGCCGGTCGCGCGGAGCACGGCAAGATGCGGTTGCTGGAGACGACTCGATGATGATCCCGAGCCTGGTGGCGAACTCCTTTCTCGAAGACCTGGCGCTGGTGTCGTGCGTGGCGGCGGCCACCGCGGTGGTCTTTCGGATGCTGCGCCAGCCGGTTGTGGTCGGCTACCTGGTCGCCGGAATGATCGTCGGGCCATACACGCCCGGCATACTCGTCGACGCGGGCCGTCTCCACGGGGTCTCCGAGCTCGGCGTAATCCTGCTGATGTTCGCGCTCGGCCTGGAGTTCAGCATCCGCCGCCTGCTGCGTCTCGGCCCGCGCGCCGCCTTTATCACGGCCGTGCAGGTCGGCCTGATGCTCTGGCTCGGCTACGTCTGCGGGCGGGCGCTGGGATGGAGCGAGCTCGAGAGCATTTTCACCGGCGCGCTGCTCTCAATCTCTTCCACCACGATCGTGGCCAAGGCGTTTGCCGAGCAGCGGGTCGGCGCCGATTTGCGCGAACTCGCGCTGGGCGTGCTGCTGTGCGAGGACCTGACCGCCGTGATCATGCTCGCGGTGCTGACGCCGCTCGGCGCCGGCGCGGGGCTGAACGCCGGAGCGCTGGAATGGACCGGCCTGCGGTTGGGGATTTTCCTGCTCGCGATTGTCGGCGGTGGATTCCTGGCGATTCCGCCGCTGGTGCGGATGGTCGCGCGGATCGGTAGCGACGAGACCATCGTGGTCGCCAGCGTCGGGATTTGCTTTGGCTTCGCGATGCTGGCCGAGCGGGCCGGCTACTCGGTCGCGCTGGGCGCCTTTCTGGCCGGTTCGCTGGTGGCGGAGTCGGGCGAGGCCGAGCACCTCGCCGAGCTGGTCGCGCCGCTGCGCGATCTTTTCGCGGCGGTCTTTTTCGTTTCGGTCGGAATGATAATCGACCCGCAGCTCATAGTTGCGAACTGGCATGCGCTCGCGCTCCTGGTCGGGGTCCTGATGGTCGGCAAGACCGTCGGCGTCACGCTGGGCGCATTGCTGGCCGGGACGCCGGCGCCGCTCGCGGTCCAGACCGGGCTCAGCCTCGCCCAGATTGGCGAGTTCTCTTTCATCATCGCCGGGGTCGGGGTCGAAACGGGCGCGGCCGACCGCTTTCTCTTCGCGGTTGCCGTCGCCGTCTCGGCGATCACGACGTTCACCACGCCTTTCATGATTCGCGCCTGCGGGCCGGTCGGGGCGATGATCGAGCGCCGCGCGCCGAATGCCTTGGCGCTCTTGCAGCGCGTGTATGATGGATGGGTCGAGCGCGTCAACGCCGGCCGCTCCGTTCCGGATGGCCGCCAGGGCGTTGCGGCGCCCGTCCTCGTGCTCGTTGCGGGCGCGGTTTGCCTTACCGCGGCGGTGATCGCCGTCGATATTCCAGGGCGTCCAATTGAGGCATTCGTGGTCTTCTCCGGGATGGCGGCGGCGCGTGCCGCGACGGTTGCCGACTTGCTGGCGCTTGCCGTAGCGGTGATCGCAACGGCCGCGATGCTTTTCGGCGCGCGTCGGCTGGCGGTACGGCTCGCCGATCATCGTGCGCGGGTCGCAGGCGTCACCTTGCAGGATTGGGAGAGGAGTCTGATGATGGAGATTCTGCAGCTCGCCATCATGATCTGCGTCGGACTGTTGCTGCTCGCGGTGCTGCAGCCGTTTTTGCAAATCCGCGAGGGCGTGGCGGTCGTGCTGCTGATGGGCTCGGCTATTGCCCTGGTGGTCTGGCGCGGTGCCCGCCGCCTCGCCGCTACCCGCTCCTAGCGCTGCTCGCGGATGGGGTCGACGCCGTGAGCGAAGGTGGACACTCAACAGGAATCAGGACCCATATGGATGGCAAGGCGATAAGGGGCAAGACGCTAAAGGCCGAGTTGCCCGACGAGCTGTGGGCCGCGCTGAGCGAGGTGGCCGATGCGCTCGGCATTTCCAGCGCCGAGGAAGCCGCGGTGATCGCGGTCGCCGAATGGACCGCGCGGCGCAAAGCCGAACTGGATGACCGCGATCCGGCGCAGAGATACTTCGTCAACCAGGCGCTCGACGACCTCGCCGCCGGCGCGGAGAAAAAAAAGTAGCAAGTCCGGCTACGCAAAATCCAACCGCAAGATCCGCGACGGAACATCCGCGACCGTCCTGCGGAAGATCCGCCACTCCGTTGGCTAACGCCAGGGCTCGCGCATCACCTCGGTATCGCCGGTCTCCAGGTTGACCAGCAGGAACTCGACTTCGTGATAGCTGCCCTTGGGAAAGAAGACGTAGCCGCTGATCGTGAAATCGTGCCGCACCTCGCCACCGTGCAGGGCCAGCGCCCCGAGTTGCTGGTTGGCTTGCTGGTCGGCCTTGCTGGCGCCGCGTTCCACTCCGTGAACGATTCCAAAGCCGCCACCCAGCGCGCCGCCGATCACCGCGCCGCTCCCGGCTCCGCGGAAGCCCGCCGCGCCGTTTACCACCGACCCCACGGCAGCTCCCAGGCCCGCACCAAGCGCGCCTTCGCCGACGCCGCTCACCGCCGCGCTGGTCAACGCCGCTTTTAGCTCACCGGCGCCGCCGGCCTGGCGCGCCGCCTCGCCTGGCGGCAGCGGCGCGACCCGCGCGCCGGAATCGTTGAGCGCGAAGATCTGACTCGGCAAGACCGAACGCGGCACGTCGCTGCCGTTGGCGACCGAGACGAACACCGGCAGCACGTCGCCGATCGGCGGGCTCGGCTGAGTTGTGACGTTGAGCTGGCCGGGCTGCGGAGTGGCCACGATCCGCGGCGTGTCCTTGAGCGGCGCCGAGGCGATTGCACAGGCCGACGTCGCGAGCATCAGCAGAAGTCCGAACCGCTGCGCCGCTCGGGGTATCCCGGTGACAGATGTCATGAGTCATTGTAGTGCCGTGCGCTATGGTGCGATCAAGCGCCGTGACTTATGAAGAATGACTTGCGAAAGATGGCCTTGCGCTGACCTTCACGCGCCATGCAAAATCGCCCATCGGCGTGCGATGGATGCGGCCGGCGCCGGGCCGCAACTCGCGGCGGGCTGCTCAAACAGCGATCGGTGGCGCGTTCGGAAGGCGCCGGGGTGGCGAAATGGCAGACGCAGAGGACTTAAAATCCTCTGGAGCGAAAGCTCCGTGCGGGTTCGACCCCCGCCCCCGGCATAGCGACTAAATCCGATTCCAGTTTTCTTGAGATTTCAACGCTCGGGCCGTTGGACGCCCGGCTTGATCGATCGCGAGGTCTCCTTATCGCTGCTTGGGGAAGGCCGCGCAAGCGGTTGCCCCTCGTGTGTATGTGCCGCTTTGGGATTCAATTTGCGCGAGCGCCTTGGAGTTTGATACGTCGGATTCATAGCGTTGCGATATCCTCACATGGATAACGTTTTTTGCACAAAATGCGGAGCAAGCCGACCATCGCAAGACTCCCCTTGCCCAAACTGCCAAGCCGAAAAGTACCGATCGCCTCTTCTCGCCACGCGTGTCGAAGGCTCTCTGGGAGACCTGCGTGAAGACAGAGGCGACGAACCGAACGAGGTGAGGGCTGTCGCTACCCAGCTTCGATCGTTGCCGAGCCCAGACCAAATTTGGATCTTCGACGCCATGATCTTCACCGCCCAAACGAAGCACTCAATCCGGCAGTCCGACGTTCACACAGTCTACGAAGCGCTTATACTTACGGGGCTAAACCAAGTGCACCGCATGAGCGTGTTGAGAAAGCTGCTCGGTAACGCGAAAGCGCCGCCGCCATCAGGGTTTCCCGAAATCCACGAACCCGCATCGCAGTGGCTCATGCTCCGACTGATAGAGTTGGCCGAAGACGGCGCAAATGCTTCCGCATATCGATTCCTAAACGACTTCGCAAGCCACATAGGTCTTAAACCCAGCGCGCGCGAGCGCTTTTTTGCCGAAGTGAGACAAAAGCTAACACTCGACGGCCTTTTTAAGTTTTTAAATGTTGGGGTGGCATTTGCAAATGTGAAAGGGGCTTATGATGACCAAGGCGTGACGGCTGCGTTCCGAACTTTTGGGGAGCAGCAAGGAACTTTCATCGAAGCAGCGAAACAGGCGAGCTCACCCGTCGGCGTCGTTCGCGAACCTCAACAAATCAAGCACCAGTTGGTGGATCAAAAACAAAAGGTCAATCCCGGCCGCTGGCGGTGGTGGCGACGAGGGACGCAACCTCGGCGAGAGGTGACCGACCCCCGTCCAACATACTTGCCCGGAACAGACGACCGCGCGTTGGTGCGCTCCTTTGTACGTGGACTGCACGAAGATTTGGCACGGCTTAACCAACCATGCTTTTTGGAGTGGCCTTCGGCAAGGAGGTTTCGCAGGACGGCCACGCAATACCTTAGTGCAATCGATCAATCCTTTGGGGCGATCCTTTCAGAACTTTGGGACCAAGCTCCCAGTCGGCAGCGCAGCTAAATTGACCCTCTGCCTTTGCAGTTGGGGCATTTCACGCTTCCAGATTGCGCGCAGCTGGAGCAGCCGCGTCCCTTACATTTCGCGCAATCGACCAATCCCTTGCCTTTGCATGATGGGCACGTCACTTTGCTTCCTCCTGACCGTAAGACGTGCAGACGCTTTTAGCCTAAAGTCCTGACGCGGGCAACGTCAGGCCGCTGAAATCACCAACACTCTCCGCACCGAAAACTGTACAACGGCTGCTCCGTGCAGAAGAGTTTGCAACTCCCTGACCTTCGGGTTTAATTTGCTGCGTAGCCGACATGGCCCAGGAGATGCTCATGCCATGACGGGATGCGAATCCGCGCGCCAAGACGAATTCGTCAGACCACGCTCAAGAATCGATTGAGGGTCGGTTTAAAGACAACGGCATCCCATGGAAGGAGATTTATGCCGAACAATCAAGAACTATACGCGAAAGATATTTTAACGTCGGTATTTCCCCAGCGTTTCAGCGATGACCGGAGCATTACTCGCAGGCAGCAAGCTCCGGATGCAGCAAAACAAATTATCGACGGTGTGCTCGATTCGGACGTAGCCGTAGAAATTTCATCGGGGACCGCCAAACAGATAGCTGGGGACGGCTGCTTACTCGCGCTCGATGAGTTACCATTCAAGCTTTTAGTGGTCGTGCCGTCAGGTTCTCATAACGCCGATACGGCGAGAGAGCTTGCCGAAATTTGCATGCGAAGGATCTTGCGAGATGATTCTTGCTTCAGGGTCGTTCGTCTACACGGACACGCAGGCGACCGCCAAGAAGCTCGTGACCAAGCGACGCTTAGATTGACCTTTAGCCACTGGCCCTCGCGTCAGTGAAAATCGTGCGACGTAGGAGCGCGCGGTCGACCATGAGCTCGGCGAAGCGACGACCTCGAATCGCCATCACGTCATCGAATTTTTGAAGACTACCTCGTAACATCGGCTCCTGCGCCATGCCGACGATTCCCCGGCCTACGCCACGGCCGGTCTGCGAGCGGCGCGTTCGGAAGGCGCCGGGGTGGCGAAATGGCAGACGCAGAGGACTTAAAATCCTCTGGAGCGAAAGCTCCGTGCGGGTTCGAGTCCCGCCCCCGGCATCCAGAAAACGCTTAATTAACAGATATTGAAACGATGCTGCATCCGCGCAGCGCGAACGCATGTCGAAGATGCAACCCACGATGCCCGGTATATATGCAGATTCTTCTGGATCACTTAGCCAAGCTTCGCTCAGAAATGCCGTCTAAAGCCGAAACTCCGACCACAGTCGCAGAATGTGGTCACGGGGTGATATTCTCGGTTCTCGGCAGTTATGGCTTGCATGTCGTCGGTACTTTCATAGTCACGGGCGTCGCCCTCGATCATGTCTGCTCCCGGGGAGATCCAGGGCGCGGGCCTTCGAGCGAACCAGGGCAACGACGGAATGGCCTTTCGCCAGGGCGTCGCGGACGATCAGCCGTCCGGTTCCGCCCGTTGCACCCAAACAAGAACTTTCATGTTCGATCTCGCGATCTTCATTGGTGTGAACGTCGCGGTTCACGCCGTCACTGCCTTCTGGGCCGCCGCGAAGACGTCGCGTGCGGATGTCGTACCCGCTACGTGCTCCGTACCCTCGACTCCGAGGTCCATCCATCCCGCATTCACGGCCTCAAACATTTCTTCGGCAGGTCCGGTGTGGCCCTTCGGGATGCCGAATTGCTCGAACGCTTCCGCCCACCTGGCGCGCGGGACTGCAAAGGCTTTCACGTCGAGATTCAGGACTTCACCCAATTGCTCCGCGACCTCATCCGCGGTGACCATCGAACCAAGCTCGACGACGCGCTGCCCTGACCACGCTGGCCCGGTCAGAAGGGTTGCGATCTCCGTGCCGATGTCGTTCGTCGCGACCATGGTCGATTTCCGGTTGGTCGGATTGTAGTAGACCGGTAGCGTTCCGCCCTGGGCGACCTGCAAGCCATAGAGGAAGTTCTCGAAGAATCCACCTGCGCGCACAAATGCGATTGGCGATATCAGGTCGCGAAAACCTTGCTCCAGAAGCGACAAGGCCGTGATCATCCCAAGCCCGCTGGTCCTGTTCGCACCCATCGACGAAAGCGCTACCACCCGCGGCGGCGCCGCCTTGGTGAGCGCCTCGACATAGTTCGCAATCACGCCCTTGGCTTCTTTGTAATCGGGCGAGGGGGCCCAGACAGCCGGCAACATGACAAACGCGCCTTCGACGCCTTTGAGCGCTCGCTCGATGGCTGCGGAATCATTCCAATCACCGTCAACCAGTTCCACGCCTTGGTTCGCCCAGCTTGACGCCTTCCCGCGATTGCGGACTAGCGCGCGTACTTCCTTGCCGTGCGCCAACAGATGTTGTGCGGTTGCCCCGCCAACTTTTCCCGTGATTCCCATTACTAAAAACATGCGTTTTCTCCTGATTTTGAGGGACAGAGGACTGCCCCTGTTGGTTCAAAGGATGAGCGGCAGAATGGCCCGGATACGGGGATCGCGCGCGTAGAGGCCGGCCCATGTCATCGCGCCCAGAAGCAGGCAAAAGATTTCCGGCGGCGACCCCAACTCACCAATGCGGACATGCGCGCAGATAGCGCCTCCCAAAAAGCCCGTCACTAGGATCGCGCCGAGGACGCGGGTGGCCGGGATGGCGTAAAGAATGGCGCAGGCGAGTATGATCGGACCCACGATACGGGTCAGGTCCATTGCGAACCCGGTTTCCTGGTACATGCTCGCCATCTGTGCCGGCGCGAAAACCTGAATAGCGCCGTCTGCCACCAGAGCGATAACGACAAACGCGCTCATCATCCGGCCGGCCCACATCGCGCGATGCAAGGTCATGATTTCGGGCGCTTGATGCAGGGTCATAGTTTCGGACACTTGTCATTCTCCTTATGGGGGGGAACCCCATATTCGGAGCCTACTGTTTCTCTTGAATATGATAAAGATCAAGAAAATGAACTCACTGTTCTCTTTGGGATGAACAATCTCGGGCGCGAAAATGCAGAATCTCGAACCCATTCTCATTTTCATAACGGTAGCGGAAATGAGGAGCTTCACCCACGCAGCCGATAGCCTGGGCATTCAGAAGGGAAGGGCATCAACGGCGGTCCGAAAGCTGGAAAAAGATGTCGGTGTCAGGCTTCTGCACCGGACGACGCGTAGCGTGCAGTTGACGGAAGACGGACGGGTATTTCATGCACGTGCCCGCGATCTGCTGGCTGACGTTGATGATCTGCACTCAATGTTCGCAAGCGATCGAGTGGCGCTTCGCGGGCGCTTACGGGTTGATATGCCGAGCGAGCTGGCGCGCACCACTTTCGTGCCGGCCTTGCCGGCCTTCATGGCGACTTATCCTGAGTTGGAGCTGGAGGTGTCGAGTACGGATCGCCAAGTTGATCTGGTTCAAGAGGGGTTTGACTGCGTATTGCGACTTGGTCCCATCGGGGACGAGACGCTGATTGCCCGCCCGCTGGGCAAATTACGCATGGTCAACGCCGCCAGTCCTGCCTACCTGGCGCGCTATGGCGTCCCTCAATCGCTAGAAGATCTGCAGCATCAGAAACATCGGGCAATTCATTTTTCGACGATGCTGGGTGCAAGACCCTATGGATGGGAATATCCGGACGGCGACAGCTACGCGACGCTTCAGTTGCCAGGTGCGCTACATGTCAACAGCGCGCCGACCTACGAAGCCGCTGCCCTCGCCGGCCTTGGCCTGATTCAGGCGCCACTCTTGGGGATTGGCCAATACTTAGAAAGTGGAGCGCTTGTGGAGATCATCCCCGATTTTCGTCGCCGGTCGCTCGCCGTATCCCTCGTCGTAGCACATCGGAGCAATCTGTCGCGCCGAGTCCGCGCATTCATGAAATGGATCGAGGATGTGCTCGCGCCTTACCTAGAATAGCGAAACGAACCGCTTCGTCCTGCCCTCGAAATCAACATTCTGAATTTATTCTTTGGCGCGTGCGGTCGCGTATGCCAACGGCGGCAAATTGCGAGTCAGAACCGATCAGGAGCAACAGCTCTGGAGCGAATGCTCGCGACTGCTGGCCGACTGCATCATCTACTACAATGCCTGGATCCTATCGGAATTGCTCGAGCGCGCCGAGCGCCGGCGGGATTACCAACGGGCCGACGCGATCAAGCGAGCAAACCCGGCAAGCTGGAAGCATGCGAACCTCTACGGGGCCTATAGCTTCCTGGATATCGGCGATGGGATCGACCTCCAGGAATTGGTCAATCTCTTGGAGGCGGCCCCGTGGCAGGGGCGACGCGGCACCGGACTGAGTGGTGTTTTTGGAAAGAAATTGACTTTTCGGGGTTTTAGTCAAAAACACCCAGGGTCGAAAAGGGGAAATTCAGGCCGCTACGACCGTTTCCACAGGCTTAGCGTACTTTAAATTCCGTTTCGTGAGGCGACCCCGCTAGCGCCGGGCACCCTCATGTGGCCTTCGCCCGACCCACCGCGCCGGCAGCGGCGTTGACCCAAATGGCCATATTTGTAAAAAATAATTATATGAAAACACAAGCGCAGCGGAAGCCCAACGTCTCCATCACCTCGATCGTGAAGATAGGCGCCAGCCGCTCGGCCAAGGAGATGCTCCGTGCGCTCCATGGCGCCGAAAAGCCGACCGCTGCCTGATGCGCCTGCTTTACACCGAGCGCTTTCGCCGAAGCTACCGGGAGGCGCCGGCGGCTGTGCGGCGCGCCTTCGACCGGCGCGCGGAGTTCTCGTGGACAATCTTCGGCCCGCGTCTTTGCGGGCCAAGAAGTACGACGAAACGCGCGATCTCTGGCAAGTGTCCGGTTTTCTATGGCAAATTCCAGCTCTTCGGAGCCAACGCTCAGTGTTCCTCAGGTGACCGTCTCGTGCCCTCGTCCTCATACAGCCGTATGCTTGACGATAATATCGACTACTAGTCGCCGCCGCACACAACCCGAGATCGCGCCGGCGAAGAAGTCGAAAAAATAGTTGCACCTCGGGCAGCCTGACCGCGCGAGGCACCTTGGCCTCGCGCGCGCGACCTTTTCGGCTTGCCGATTTACTCGAAGGGGATCGGTGGACCGATCAGCGGCGTCTGGATTGGCGCGGCGGCGCCGATCGCGATTGCAATCGAGTTTCCGCCAGGATTCATGTCCGGCGTCGCATTAATCTTCCAGTTGCCCGTAATCCAGATATTCCCCGACGGATCGATTTGGCCCCCGGTGATTCGCATCAGGGCATTGCTCTGATAGCCGGTGTCCTTGGGCGATATCGGGGCTCCGACATATTGCAGTCCCGCCGGACACGAACGGGTGTTGTTGCCGCAGAAGTGGCTTATACCGGTCGGGGCACAGGCAAACTGGTTGACCCCGGTTTGAGCGCAGGCCGTCGGATTCACCGGTATGGATCCGAAGTTAAAAACCCAAACCGAGTCGTTCCCGTCGACCGCGATTCCCCACGGAACGGTGAGACCGCCGCCGGTGAAGGGCGAGCCCTTGTAAGGCGCGCGACTGTCCATCGGGTACAAGGTAATCGACGGATTGGTCCCCGCGCCAACATTTGGGGTATCGGGGCAGGGCACATCGAGCCAGTCCGAGTTGGCAACCCATATGTTCCCCTTGCTGTCGACGGCGTCGCCTACCGGATGAGTCAGCACCGTCTTGCCAAGATAGGTCCCCGGTAGAGTATTGAGCAAATGCCCCCGCGGCGAGACGATCGAAACTGTATTGTTGAAGTTGTCGGTGATCCAGGCGTTGCCTCTCAGGTCGAGTGCAATGCCGAACGGCTTCACTTGCGGTGCACCCGGAGTTTGGCTCGCGCCTTTCAGTTTGATGTTGAACGCACGATCGGTATCTCCTCTTGGTATTTCCGTGATCGAATCGTTGCCGCAATTGGCGACAAAGATGTTGCCCCGGCGATCCGACACAACTCCCTGTGGCCACGAAATATCGCCTGAGGTGTATCCAGTAGAAGGAGACAGCGCGGCGCCATGGTGGCTGAAGAGCGAAACGCTGTCGCTCGGCGCCGCCTCGGGAGTCGAGGCGCAGGGTGGATCCTGGAAACCGAAATTGGCCATCCAGAGATTGTTGTCCGGGTCAAACGTGATGCCGTATCCAGCACCGCTCACGCCGCCGCCAAAATATGGCGAGCCCGGATAAACTGCGCCCCAGGGAGTAAACCTGCTTAGCTGGTTGCCGGCGCAGGCTGTCTCGTTCTGCGGCTCGGGGATGTAATTGTTACCTACCCAGACGGAGCCCCGCTTGTCGATTGCGAAATTGGCTGGACCGTTCATAAGATTGTTTTGGTCCTGAGCGCTGTAGAAACCTCCGGTAATCTTGAGAAACAGCAGCCAGTTTGTCGGGCGTTGCGTCAGATACGGACTGTATATTTCGCTTTGCTCCGACAGATCGAAGAGCGGATCGTCCGACGCCGGCGTGCCATCCGCCTGAAGATAGGAGGGATACTTGACGATGTTGGCGACGGCCTGGAGCACGTTGGTCGGAGGCGGGCCGCCCGGCGGCGTGGCCGCTTCAAACAGCTTCGCGCAGTTGCTCGCGACCGCTACACAGCTTGCCACCGCGTTGGTCAGCGAATTGAAAGTTGCCAAGGTCGAGGTCTCCGTCGCATTTGGCGATGAGGCCAGTATGACCCCGACGTCGCCGCTTTGTGGATCGGCGAGATTGGCCGCCATGTGGACGGCGTTGCGCATGCCGTAAGTGTTACCTTCGATCCTCGAACCATGAATGAATTGCGCGAAAGCGTTCCCGGTCGCAACTGTAGTACGTTCGTTGACGACAACGTCCCGGGGGGCGGCATCCCCACTGCCGATCGCAGTTGCGAGCATGACGCGGCCGTGCACCGCCTCAACGAACAGAAGCGGCTGAATTCGGCCCGGCCGCCGGATCGGCAATGAGTAAGCGATTCGGAAATCACCGGAGCGGTCGGTGGTGGCGACGCCGAGGAGCTTCCAATGCGGCCCGGGCTCGTAGTCGCCGATCAGGCCCGCGTACAGTGAGACGTGATAGCCCCGTAATCCATTTCCGTTGCTTTCAACCCTGCCATGAAGTACCGGAGAACAGTCGGACGGGGCGCCGGTGGTGCCCGTCAGCATCAATGCCGCAAATACCGCGGCTACGAGTGAGATTTTTCGGGAAAAGATCGTTCGCAGAAAGTTGCAATCACTCGTCAAGACCGCGTCTCCTTAATCAACTGGTAATCGATCAGCCAAAATTCCACTTTTAGCCTTTAAAACCTGTTACGTTTGGCACGATGAGGCGCCGGATGTCAAGCCTCGCTGCTACCGCAGGCTCCGGAAATTATGCAACGGTTCTTCTCGGCCCCGAAACATTCCGCCGGTCTGGGCAATCCTTCAGTGTAACGGGGCAAGGAGATTGAACACATGGAACTGGTAGCCGAATGGTCCTCGGACCTGCGGGCCAATTTGAAGGATGAGCCGTTGGTCGCCGATGCGCGGGTTGGAGTGTTTTACTCGGCAGCGTGATCATCGAGCCGCGCTCGTCGCGAGTCGAACCATTTAGGAGAAGTTATGTCGGCGCGACCACCGCTACCACCATTCACTCGCGAAACCGCTGTGGACAAGGTTCGGCTGGCGGAAGACGCCTGGAATTCGCGCGACCCCACCAAGGTAGCGCTCGCCTATACGCCCGAATCGCGCTGGAGGAACCGCTCGGAGTTCGTTAACGGCCGCGAGGAGATTGTCGCATTCCTCACCCGGAAATGGGCCAAGGAACTGGACTATCGCCTGATAAAGGAGCTTTGGGCTCATGAAGCCAATCGCATCGCGGTCCGCTTTGCTTATGAATGGCACGACGACGGCGGACAGTGGTTTCGTTCCTATGGCAACGAGAACTGGGAGTTCGACGAGTTGGGCCTTATGCGGCGCCGCCTCGCAAGCATCAATGACCTGCCGATCAAGGAATCAGATCGCAAGTTCCATTGGCCGCTCGGAAGACGTCCCGACAGCCATCCGGGTCTGAGCGACCTTGACCTGTAAGTTCCGCCAAAGGCATTGCAACGCCCGTGCAGTCGAAATTGCCTGGTGATCTCACGGATCGGACTTCGCCGATTAATCCGCCGGATCATGCCGGGCACGCCGCGGTGATCGCCTCGGCAACGGTGCGTCTGCCGATTCACTTCTTTGTGTTCTCCGTTCTGTGGCTCGCCTGCGGGTCAGTTATGCTGCCTTGGGCGGCACCCCGAGCAATCCGCTTCTACTATCAACCGAGCGTATTAGGCCTTGTGCATGTGTTTACGCTCGGCTTCATCACGTCGGCGATCATGGGCGTCATGTACAGGTACGTGCCGGCGCTTACGCGGCGGCCGGTCTCCTATCCGCGTCTCGCGATGTTCCAGTTCGTGGGCTACGCGATTGGCGTTGCCGGCATGGTCTCTCATTTTGGCCTTGGCAACTGGACCGGACTTTGGTGGTCTGCCGCGCTGGTGCTGGCAAGCGTAATCGTCTTCGCGCTCAACCTGCTCCCGCTGCTTTGGGTTGGCTTCGGCCGCGGCATCGCTGAAACCGGCATGTTCGCGGCAATCTGCTTTCTGCTTTTGGCGGCTTCGCTGGGACTCCTGATGGGAATCGAGGAGGCGCGCGGCTTTATTTTCGGCAATCTGGTTACGACCCTTGGAGGTCATGTGACGTTTGCCGCGATTGGCTGGATGACATTGGCCATCTGCGCCGCCTCCTACCGCTTCATCCCCGCGTTCATCCTGCCGAAGAGGCCGCTGCCGCGAATCGCCCTCTGGCAGATCGTCGCGCTCGCGACGGCCACGTTCGGCCTCGGAACTTCGCTTCTGTTGCGATTGCCCGGAGTCCGGGGCTGGGGTCTCGCTGCGGCCGGTGCGCTGCTCGGCTATGCGGTTATCATGGCGACGCTCGTGGGGAGCCGGCGGATGGCGATCGATTGGGGCCTGGGTCATGCGCTGGCAGGGATGCTCTGGCTCATCGTGGCGCTCGCGCTCGGTCAGGCCGTATCCTGGTTTGGTGGCTGGAGCGCCGAGGGCGCGCCGTTTGCCGGGGCGCTGGCGACTGCCGCGCTTTTAGGCTGGGCCGGCAATTTCATTATCGGCATGTCCTATCAGCTATTCCCCGGCTTTGTTGCCAGAGTCAGGGCCGCGCTGCGATTTCCCACGCGCACCATCGCGGAACTGTCCATCCCAAGGTTCCGCCCGTTCATACTCTTTGCGTTCAACGCCGGCGTGATCGCGATTGCGGTGGCGTTCATCCTTAGAGCGCCGGCCCTCGGCGCCGCCGGCGGATGGCTCGTGCTGGGGGCCGTCGTTCCGTACGCGGCGATCACCTGCTGGACGCTGAGTTTTGCTTACCGCGCGTCGGTGACGCCGTCGCGGTAGAGTCTCAACCCCCACGCAGCTTTTACACGCAGATTATTTTGCATGCGATTTACTAATGAGAGTTACACTAATGTTCGGGGGCGGCGGTATCGCGCGCGGCCGCAACCGCGGCGATCGGAATCCTTTCCCACTCCGACGGAACGCACATCAGCGAAATGACTACTCCGGCGATCGAAATCACCGCGCACAGTTCGAACGCACGTGCATAGCTCGTGGTGAGATCGTAGATAGCGCCCGCCGCCAGCGGGCCGAGCGCAAGTCCCAGGGTGAAGGGAAAACCCACCAGCCCCATCAGCGAGCCGTAGCGTTTGACGCCGAGTGATTCGGCGACCACCAGCGGCGACAGCACTATCGGTCCCGCGACGATCAGTCCGAAGATCAGAACGAACAGCCCCAGTAGCGCGGTTTGGGTCGCCGCCAGCAGCAACACCAGGCTTGCCGCGAGCAGTCCGAAGGCCAGCGCGAGCGCGCGGCGGCCGCCGATCCGGTCCGCCACGACGCCCATCAGCGGCTGTCCGAACGTCGCGAACAACAGCACCAGGCTGAGCGCCCAAGCGGCGGCCGTATCGCCGTAGCCGATCCCGGAAAGGTAGGCCACCATGTGCACGAAGGCGCCGGCGGCGGCCAATGGATAGAGAAACTGCGCCAGCACGATCATCCAGAACGAGCGCGTGCGCAGCGCCTGGGCGACCTCCAGCCCGGGGACGTCCGCGAAGAGATCGCGGCCAGGCGGGATCGCGGCCCTCTCGGCCGCAAGCGCCGAAGCCTCGGCCACCGCCTCTGCGGGATCTTCAGCGGGATCTTCAGCGGGATCTTCAGCGGGATCTTCAGGTGGACGGCTGCGCACCAGCGCGATCACCAGCGGCGTGACGACTACGAACATCGGCACCGCGAGCACCAGCTCGCCGACGCGCCATCCTCCGCGGGCGATCGCATAGCTGACCAGCGGCGCCATCACCATCCCGCCGAGCGACTGCCCGCCCATCACGATGCCGAGCGCGATGCCGCGGCGCTCGCCGAACCAGTTGGAGATCACCAGCGCGGTGGGCACGAAAGTGGAGAAGCCGAGTCCCAGGCCGAGCATCGTGTACGCGGCCAGCATCGGTCCGAACGAATTTGCGCGGCTCGCCGCGAGCAGCCCCACGCCCGAGAGTATCGCCCCGGCGACGATGATGGTGCGCGCCTCGACGCGCTCCAAAAGCCTGCCGGCCAGCGGCGAGCTGAGGCCCGAGGCCAGCGCGAGCACGGCGAACAGCAGCGACACTCGAGTGCGGTCCCAGCCGAACTGATTGTGCAGCGGCGCGATGAACAGTCCCGCGGTGTTGTAGCCCGAACCCCAGAGCAGGAAGAGCGCGAAAAAGAGCGCTCCGGCAATCAGCCAACCCTGGCGTTCGCGGCTCGTCATGCGATCCTCCGAACAGGCGTGGCTATCGGAACGTTGCGCCGGCTTGGTCCGAGGCAGCCGGAAAAAAGCTCGCCGCCCGCGGCGAGCGCTTAGCACGCTTATCACCGCGGCGGCCGAAGCGATACAGTTACGAGCGCAAATCCGATCCGGGGCCGCAGCGCCGCGGGCCGCGATTCGTGCGCTTTGTCAGACGGAGCCGCCGCCGGCGCAAACCTCGCGGCGCGCGTCGGCCAGCACCTGGAATACGCGCCGGCGCGTACAGCTCAACGCGCGCGCGATCTCCTCGACGCTGCGGCCCGCCGCGCGCAGCGCCAGGATCTGCGTGCGTCGCGGCGGTGGCTTGGGCAACTCGACGCGCTCGCCGCCGAACATCTGGGCCAGCTTCATCGCCGCGCTGGTGCCGACCACGCGCGCCAACGCGTCGTCGGCGCACGGGCTATGTGGGACGTACAGGCGGGTACCTCCGAAACTGGCGATCAGCTTGGCCGCCGCTTCTTCACCAATGATCTCGACGATGAACCCCAGCATGAATATTTGCCTCCCCCCCGGGTTTCGATTCGCCTGCGGCTCCGCGCCATCCTCTTCCGCCACCGTTGGCAGTGCGAAATGGTCCTGTTTGTCGGGCTCTGCTTCGACGTCGTTCCGCGCCGGCCAGCGGCGGCTCGGCGAGGGTCGGATCGAACCGCAGATGTTTCAGATCGCGACAGCGGCGTCACTGTGGCGTAGCAATTCGGGATACCACGTGGCGAAAGACGTCGACGGATTGACGTGGGTCGCCATCGAATCACCGCCGCGATCGGCATACGCATAAGGTCTCAGGCGGCTTGCGCCGGTTTGTGCGCCGCAGCGGTCAACTCGTGCGCGATGCGGTCGAGCATCCGCGCGAAGTCGGCGTCGGCCAGGCGGCGGCGCGCGACCACGTTGCAGGCGTGGATGACGCTGGTGTGATCGCGCGCGAAAGCCATGCCGATACGCGGAAACGACGCGGCCTGGCGCCGCCGTCCCATCCAGCCGCCGCCGGCCATCTCGCGGCTGAGATACATCGCCACCTGGCGCGCGCCGGCGAGGCGATGGCGGCGCTTGCGCGAGAGCATCTCGCTGATGCTGAGGCAAAACGCGCGCGCCACGGCGTGCTGAACATCGGCGATCGAGATGCAACCGGGGCGGTCTTCCATGACGATGGTCCTCCTGTTGGTTGACGCGCTTATCGGATGGCGCGAACGCTTGTGGATAACGCGGGGCACGCTAATTGCGTATTCGAGCGCGCGAGCCGCAGATTAGAGTCCGTGTTCCGTGCCGCGTGGCTCGCGAGCGGATAATATCGGGCGAGATCGCACTGGCAGTGGGGGGTAAACATCCGTTCGAAGATCAAAGCAGGCAGGCTTTATACGGGCGGCGAAAATAGCCCATGAAAATGACTCAGCGAGCTAATTCAGCAAACATAGCCACGGGGATTTATCCCACAGTGGGAGAAAAATGTCAACTACAGTAGGGGAAGAGGAGTTCCGTCAGCGCCTGCGCCTGATCATGCAACAGTTTGGATCTGTCGCGGATCTCGCACGCGCCGTGGGAGTATCGGACAACGCTATCTACAAGTGGGTCTCCGGCCGCGGCCAACCAAGCATGATCAGTCTGGTCAACCTGGCCCGCGCGGCGCGCGTCTCCATCGAATGGCTGGCGACGGGACAGGATGCGACCAAGGGCGAAGCGCAAAAGGCGGAATCCGACGAGTACGTGTATCTGCCGCGCAATTCCGTGCGCAGCTCAGTCGGCCGGGGGACCGTGCAGAGCCGCCAGATCGTCGATTACCTGGCGTTCAAGAGCGAGTGGCTGCGCCGCCGTCTCGGTGTCGATCCGAAGAGCCTGATGCTGGTGGAGGCGGTGAGCGACTCGATGGCGCCGACCATCGACGAGGGCGACCTGGTGCTGGTCGACCTGCGCGACCCGCGCTTTCGCCACGACGGAGTCTACGTGTTGCGGGCGAGTGGAGAGCTGTCGATCAAGCGCATCCAGCGCTCCCCCGATGGCAAGCTGATCATCTGCAACGACAATGACGCTTACGAGCCCGCGGTCGTGGCTGCCGACGGCGTCAACGTCGTGGGCCATGCAATCTGGATAGCCGGCCGGCTATGAAACGGCGGCGTGCGGCGTAAGCGACTGAGGCGGCGGCGATTGTCGGCCGCGACGCCGGCTGACGGCGCGCGCCGATTTGCGCGAGTTTCAGTCTCTCGCACTTCAGTATAGGAATCCTACAGAATGGCATTGTCAGGCTCCCGACATCCCGGTTTCCGCGCGGCGCGGGGTATTGCCAAAGCGTTCGCTGAAACCGGCCGCGCTAACTTATAATCATCGAGTCAGCTTCGCGGTCTTGCGACGCGGCCCGGGCGCGACGGCCCCCGCCATTTGCGGGCGAGCGGCGAAGGGCGCCGCCAACGAATCGGGCGCAGTGGAGCGACGCGACGAATCGGAGCGCAATGATTGCCCGCGAGCATCGCTACGTACCCAGCCTCGATGGCCTGCGCGCGATCTGCATCGCGGCGGTGCTCTTCATTCACATGCCGCCGCCGAGCGGCCATCCGTGGCTCGAGGCGATACGCAGCCGCGGCTGGTATGGCGTGGACATGTTTTTCATCCTGAGCGGATTCCTGATTACCTGGATCCTCGCGGTCGAGGTCGAGGCCACCGGCACGGTCAGTCTCGGACGTTTTTATCGCGCGCGGACCTTGCGGCTGCTGCCGGCCTACCTCTCGACCATCCTGCTGGTGCTTGTGGGCGCGCATCTGTTTCAAATCGCGCAGGGCAACGACTCCTACCGGCTCGCGGATCTGTGGCCGCTCTTTCTCTCTTACACGCTCAACATCTGGATGGCGGCGACGGCGATCTGGCCTTGGGGCGTCAGCCATTTCTGGTCGCTGTGCGTGGAGGAGCACTTCTACCTGTCGTGGTCCGCGGTCATAAAGCGCTGGGGCCGGCGGCGCGTTCTGTGGCTGTCGCTGCTGGCGATTCCGACGGTCGCGGCGTATCGAACCGGCTGGTACTTGTGGATGAACCACGGGCATCTTGCGGCGCCCTCGAGGGCGTCCTTCTTCAGGATCCACTATGCGACCGACACGCGAATCGACGCGATCCTGGTGGGCTGCGCGCTCGCGCTGCTGGTGCGCGAGGCGCGTCTGAAAAGGCTCTGGCGCCGGCTGGAGTCCGCCGCATGGTTTCCGTCACTGGCGCTGCTCGCCACGCTCGGCACTATCGCGTGGGTGACGCAGTATCGATGGCGCACCGAGACTTTCGGCTACACCGTGATGGCGATGGCGGCGAGCACGCTGCTGCTCGCGATCTTCCTCCAGCCGCAGTGCTGGATGGCGCGGCTGCTGGCGACGCGGCCGCTGGTCCATCTCGGGCGCATCTCTTACGGCGTCTACCTGTTTCACGCGCCGCTGCTGGCGGGACTGGAGGTCAAGCTGCGCTTCTCGGCGCAGTATATCGAACCCGCCCGCTATCTTTCGGTGTTCGGGCTTCTAGCGCTCGGCTCGGTAGGCGCAGCCGCGCTGCACTATCGCGTCGTCGAACGGCGATTTCTGGCGATGCGCGGGCCGCGGCCGTATCTCGCGAATTCGCGCGCCGTGCCATGCGCGCCGCATCCGGCAGGCGAATCTTCGGACCCGCTGAGCACCGTCGCCGAGTCCGCGCGGCGCCGCGACGCATCCACGCGTGGCTTGGCGCGGGAGCGATTTTAAAAACCGCTTCGATGCGAGCGACGGTGGTCGTCCGGTGCATCGGCGGTTCCGGACAGGTGGCAGGATTGCGGCACGGCTGCCGTGCGGGGCTGGAAAGATGCGCCGTTTCCGACTAGAAGCTTGTGGTACCGGGAGACTTCAACTCCCGCCGAAAGCGGGCGACGCGATTCGCCACTTTCCGCCAGGTGTTACGCCCGCCGGCTTAACGGCTGACGGGTGCGCTGACGAGAACTCGTAACTCCCGGAGCGTCATCTCCGGAGGAGTCCGATGGACCGCGATCGATGGTTGGCCGCGAGGTTCAGGGCCGGTACAACGCAAGGGTGTAGGAGAAGTGGAATGGCTAAACGGTTGGGGTTGCTTATCGCCGCGGTCCTGGCGAGCACGATGGTGCGGGTCGGGCCGGGCGCGCTCGCGCAGATGCCGCCGAACGAACAGGTCACCGTGCTGCAGTTGCCCGCCGCCTCGCCGCACTGGGTCGCGACCATGACTCCGCTGGGAGGCTCGATAATGATGACGCCGGTCGTGCTGATCGACGGCGACACGCTGCAGGTGCTGGGTAACCTTTCGGGCGGGTTGGCCGCGATGTTCGCGGCGTCGCCCGACCACAAGTATTTTTACCTGGCGGACACCTTTTATTCACGCGGCACGCAGGGCGATCGCACCGACGTACTTACGATTTATGACGCCACTCATCTCTCGCGCGTCGGCGAGATTCCGATCTCGAGCAAGCGCCAGCTCGCACTGGCCGATCCGAGCTCGATGGGCGTGACGCCGGACGGGCGGTTTGTGCTGATGTTGAATTTAACTCCCGCGACCTCCGTTACCGCCGTCGACCTGGAGAATAAAAAGGTGGCCGGTGAGATTCAGACGCCGGGTTGCTCGGAAATATTGATCCTGGGAGATCGCGAGTTCGCCTCGGTATGCGCCGACGGTTCGATGCTGACCACGGAGTTCGACGACAACGCCACGGCGACCGCGCAAAAGCGCACGGCCAAGCCGTTTTTCGATGTCGAGAAAGACCCGGTCTTTCAGCTACCGGCGATGATCGACAAGAAGGCCTACTTCGTCAGCTACCATGGCGTGGTCTATCCGATGGACCTCGGTTCGAGCCCGGCCGTGCCGGTAGATACGTGGTCGCTGCTGAGTGACCAGGAGAAGAAGGACGGATGGCGGCCGGGCGGATGGCAGCCGGTGGCAGGCTACGCGCCGGGGCATCTGATATTCGTGCTGATGCATCAGGGCGGCGAGTGGACGCAAAAGGTGGGCGGCCCGGAGGTCTGGGTGTACGACGTCAACGAACATAAGCGGGTGGCGAAAATTCCGATGCCGCTGGTGTCCAACGCTATCCGGGTGAGCCAGGATGACAATCCTCTGCTGTTTGCGCTGGTGACGAGCGACTCGAAGCTCCAGGTTTTCTCGGCGCTCAAAGGCAGGTACCTGGGCACGGTCAACGAAGTCAGCTCCCATCCTTATACAATGTTCGGGCTGTAGCAGTTGAGCGCGTGCGGCCCCGCGGAGGGGCCGCGCGCGGAGCAACTGGCATCGCGAGGCATGCGATGCTATTGGCAATGCTGTCGGCGGGATTCGGCAGGATCAAGATCCAGCAGGATCAATTGGATGGGGTGCGCATCGGGAAACGGCCCTGGAAATTTCGGGCGCGCCCTTTGAAACAGGAGACGGCGAATGGACGCACTGGTGGAACGTCTTTCACGAACGGTGGCGCAGCGGACCTCGCGGCGCGGCTTTTTGGGCTACCTGGGCAAGGCGCTGGTGGGCGGGATGATGATTCCGCTGTTGCCGATCAACCGGGTGGTTGAGCAGGCGCAGGCGCAGATGAGCGAGGAGAACGGGGCCGCGGCGGCGGAAGCCGAGGGCGGCGACCTCACGAGTTGCGATTACTGGCGCTACTGCGGCTTCGACGGCTACCTGTGCAGTTGTTGCGGCGGGGCGCTGACCTCGTGTCCGCCGGGGACGGTGGCGTCGCCGACCTCGTGGGTGGGGACGTGCCAGCATCCGACCGACGGCAAGGAGTACATCATCGCGTACCGGGACTGCTGCGGTAAGGACGTCTGCAACCGTTGCTTCTGCGACAACAACAAGGGGCAGGTGCCGATCTACCGGCCGCAGTTGGACAACGACATCATCTGGTGCTTCGGGGCGAAGAATTTCGCCTATCACTGCACCACGGCGATCCGGCTGGGCGCCAAGACCTGACGCAGGATGTGACAAGCGGCAGGCGCCGCGCGGCTTTGAGCCGCGCGGCGCCCGCGCGCATCGGGTAACGGGACGGCGGGAGCGGCGCGCAAGCGCCGCTCTCGCTTACGTTTCTGGCACAGTTGAACTTGCACAGTGGAACCTTGGCGTGGGCCGCGAAGAGGCGGGGCAAACCGGAAAAGGCCCATCGCGGGACGATCGGCCTTTGGGTCCGGCCGCATTACCAAAAGAGGGCGAGTCCGGGCGCGGAGGCGCGCGCACGGATTCGCCCTCGCCGGTCACGTCATGGGAGAAGTCTGCGGGTAGACGCGGCTGCGAGTTCGCCGCGCCCGCGCTCTAGCGCGCCGCGGCGCTATTCGTTCGCGGTCCTGGCTCCCGGACGGGCGAGCGGAACGATCTGCGCGATATCGCACTGGATCATCGCGCTCAGCTTGTTGTCGATCTGAAAAAACCGGGTGGTGTTGATCGCCGCGATCGCGTCGCGGAACTTGGGCACGAACTCCTTCTGCACATCCAGGCGCGCTTGCTTGATCGCAATCACCTCGTCGAGCTTGTTCGTCGCGTCGGCGTCGGTGAGGGTCTGGTAGTGCTCGGCGTAAGCCTTGACCTCGGCGGCGTGGCGGTCGTCGAGCTTATCCATCTTGGCTTCGTACGCGTCGTACAGCGGCCAGAAGGCCTTGGCCTGCGCTTCGGTCAGATTCATATTTGCGCCGACGATGGCCTTGCGATCGGCGCGCGCGGCCGCGATATCCAACTGTCGTTGGGTTTTGGAGCTGTGGTGCGGACTGCTTTGAGCCGCCGCGGGGTGAACCACGCCGAGCGTGCAGAAGACCGCCAGCGCCGCGCCGGCCGCGAGATACTTGATAACGCTCATCAGAAATTTCCTCCCTCGAAGCGGCTCGCCGTTGGGCTTTGGCAAAATCGGCGCAAGCCGTCCGGGAGAAACTATCCGAAGCGCCGACGGTGCTCAAGCGCGCACGATGCAAACGGCGCGGCCGGCCGGCCGAGTTGCGGATTTGCCGCGGCGGGTGCGGCGGCGGTCATTTTTTCTTGTCTTCGTGCAAAAAGTGCGCACGAAAGCCCCGCAGGTGAATTCCGGATCGGAAAGCTCCTCGCTCCGGCGCGGCCTGTCACCCGGCGCGCGCAGGTTCAGTTCACGATCGGATAGGTCCTGGCGAAGGGCACGAAGACCGAAAGAAACTCGTCGGTCGCTTCGTTGAAGAACAGATGGCCGGAGTTTGCAATGAGACGATGCCGGGCGCCGGGTATGCGCTCGGCGATAACTTGCGAATTTGCGGCCGGCAGCAGATTGTCATCGGCGCCGGTGATTACCAGCGTCGGAGTATGGATCTGGTCCAGGCGCGCGTAAGTGTTGAAGGTGAAGGTCGCTTCGAGCTGCCGCCGGTAGGCGAAGGCCGGCATCATGAATTCGATCAGCGCAGGGATGCCCGCCTCGAGCGCTTCGCGATGGCGGTCGATGTAGTCGCGCGTATAGAGAAAGGGCCATCCTTCGCGGATGATTTCTTCGTCCGTTTTGCCGTCGCGAGGCGCGGTCAGCGCGGCGATCGCCGCCGGCGGCGGTGGCAGGCTGTGCTCGCCGCCCGCGGTCGTGCATCCCAGGGTCAAGGTCTGCGCGATCGCCTGGTGGCGCAGCACCAGTTCCTGCGCGATCATACCGCCCATCGAGATGCCGAACACGTGCGCGCGCGGCACATCCAGGGCGCGCAGCAATCCGACGGCATCGTCGGCGAACAACTCGATCGAATATGGGGCGTCGGGCTTGCCGGTCCGTCCAGCGCCCCGATTGTCGAAGGTAATCACGCGGAAATCACGCGCGAGCCGCTCAAGCAACTGCGGCGACCAATAGGCGGCGTTGCCGCCCAGACCATAAATCATCAGCAGCGGTTCGCCACTGCCGTGGATTTCGTAGAACATCCTGAGGTCGCCGACCTGTGCAAAAGCCATCGCAAAATCTCCCTGAGAGGGCTGAAATCCTAAGCGGGATTACGTTCGATCCCGATGCAGCCTCGCATCGACACGGGCGGTTTGCAAACCGTACCGAGAATCGTCGAGGATTATCAGCGCTCGCGCGCATTCATCAATCAGTTATTTTTTTGCAGTTATTTTTCCAGTTATTTTTTCTTGCAGAAGGTGCGAACGAAATTCACCAGGTCGTGAATTTCGTCATCGCCGAGATCGACGTTCCAGTTCGGCATGTCGCCGGATAAGCCAACCGACGAGCCGCCGCCCTTTATCGCCTCGAACATGGTGTCGTCGGAGATCTTCCGCATTTGCACGCAGTTGCTGAAGCTTTGCGGGGTGATTTTAAGCGAGGCCACGGAGGGACCGTCGCCGTGCCCGTTCTCCCCATGGCATCTCGCGCAATAGGTTGAGTAGTTATCTTCCGCGCTGTCGGTCCAGGCCGGCGGCGCCGCCAGCGCCATGCATGCCACAACGCCGACGAGCGCGGCCACGAGGCATCTCAACATGCGACGGCTTCATTCATCGATTCATTTAAGCTTTCCCAATTCCGTCAGATCGACGGCGCGCGACCAGATAGTAACAATGGCCGCGTAGTCATGGCGTGGCCCGAAAAACCCCGTTGGCCCCTTTATACTGTTGCGCCCGGTTCAGGTCCGAGAATTGATAGTCGCCGGGCTGGGTAACCCGGAATTCGAAGACCGCACCGTCGCTTGGAGGGACCTCGAGAGTGTTGAGGCCGTGCATCGCATCGGCCGGGTTGCCACTTTTGTACACGGTGTCGAACAATACGCCAGTGACGTGAAAGACCGAGGAAAGGTTGGGCCCGGCGTTGACAAAGAACACGCGGACCAACTTCCCGACCTTGATTTCGATCGGATGTTGGACGTCGTACCTGTGCAGTGCTCCGTTGAACACGACGAAATCGGGCCGGGCCTCGACCATTTTGGCATGCGATCCGACGATGAATCCGTGAGCGTCCGGAAGACCGTACAGTTCACTTTGCACGATCGTGACCTCCTGCGCGCTACCGTCGGGCCATCCGGCCTTCGGTTCGACGATCATCATCCCATACATGCCGCTGGCGATGTGATCGAGGATGGGCGTCGCGGTGCAGTGGTAGACGAAAGTGCCGGGGACATCCGCTGGAAAGCTATAGCTAACGTTTTTCATCGGATCGCCGTCGAAGTGTTGCGGCGATATCTGCGCCGCGTGAACATTTATCCCATGGGCATCCTTAGTGTGGTTGATCAGTTCGATCTTCACTTCATCGCCCTGCACAGCCTTCAAAACGGGCCCCGGCATCGTGCCGCTGTAGGTCATCGCATTGAAGGTCAGTCCGCCGCCGATGCCTATACGCTTTCTTTCCACCGTGAGCGTGAAGGTTTTCGCCGATGCGTGCGCGGAACGCGGCAGGCTGGCCGCTGAAGCGACAACCAATATCGCGAGCGCGACGGTCCTAACGGCGCGGCTGAAGATATTTCCGGGGGTCGCAAGCAAACCAAAATTGAGCGGCACCATCTTATTGTCTCCTTGTATCCGGGGGGTCCGCTATTTGTGGCAGAAGGTGCGGACGAAGGCGGCCAGCGCATGGATCTTCTTGTCGTTAAGTGCTTCACCCCAGGCCGGCATATCGCGGCTGAGGCCGACCGAGGCGCCGCCACTCGTGATCGCTTTTATGATCGTCGCGTCGGGTATCTTGCTCATGAGCGCGCAGTCGGTGAAATCGCGCGGTTTCGGCGACAAGGTGGCGCCGTCCGCACCGTCGCCTTGCCCCGTGTCTCCGTGGCAGCGCGAACAATATATCTGGTACGTGGTGGCGACCGGGATATCCTCGTCGGCGCAGGCCGGCACAGTTGATATTCCAATAAGTAAAACGGAAATGGCCAGAATGAGTAGTCGCGAAGCCGTCGCTTTCATATCACTTACGCTATCTCCTTTTCGGTGAGTCTCGCACGGGAGTGTCGAATCGTTCAAAGGCCTCCCTTGAGATACTCTTTAATTGCACGCGCATCTTTGGCCGGCATATTCGACTGCGTACGCATGTGCATCATGATAATGTCCCACTGCGCGGGAGAAAACTCCGATCCGGGACGGGCGTTATGGCATTGCGAGCAGTATACGGGCCATAGCCGCGCGCCATCCAGAAACATTTTCTGCTTTTCGGCCTTGCTTTCTTCCTGAGCCAGTGCGGCTCCCGGCAGCATCAACCCCACCATCGCCAGTATGAGTAGTGTGCGCAAACGCTTTCCCCTCATGATGATCATCCTCATTAGAAGCCGATCGCGAACTGGGTCAGGATTGCCTGGTCGTTGGTCGTGGCGCCGACCGGACTCGCGGTCGGCGTGTTCCCGCCATTGAAGGAGTAGAGCGTGCCGCCGGCACGGGGCAGCTCGAAATCGACCTCGGTCTGCCATACGATCGACGGCGCGATCCAGTAATCCAGGCCCAGCGCGACCTCGCGCGCGTGCGGAGAAAAAACCGCGGGCGAGCCATTGAAGCCGATACTCGGCATGGTGGAAATCTCTTCCGCAACCACCGCGCGCTGGTTGACTCCGGAGTAACGCACCAGCGGTTCCAGCCGGCTCAGATAGCTGTTCAGATCTCGGCTGAGAAAAGGAAGCCGCAGGCCGGTAAGGAAGTAGCCGGCCTGGAAATACCATCCCTGGCGATTGTCGGGAGCGCCCTGCGGCATCTGCCTGTAGGCTTCCATCCACTCTCCGCGCGCCTGCAGATTCCCCCGATGATAGGCGAAGTCCGTGTCCCAGGCGTTCAGCCATTCGCCGCTCTGCCATTTTCCGTCGTAAGTCGAGGCGCCGAGTTCGAGCCGTCCAAGCTTGCTGTCGAGCGGAAATGGATAGACGCGGAACCGCGCACCAAATGCTTTGCCATTGGTGTTGATGGTGGTGTTGGTGACGCCGTTGAGCGTCTGGCCGACGACCGGCTGCGGCAAAGCGGAATCATAGCTCGGCCCGTTGGCCGCCCAGAGCGTGTAATCGGCGTCCTGTCCCAGGCCGCCCCATTGATAGCCGCCGCGCAACTGCATCCCGATATCCGACGGCGGCACCAGCGACTCGGCTCCGAAGGGCAGTGGCGCAGTGATGAAACGGTTTACCCACAGCGGTCCCTGGTCTTCGAACCAGTCGCCGAAGGGCTGATCGAAGATGCCGACGTTAAGCTCCATGTAGTCGTTCAAGAACATCTGGGCGGTAACGACCGGCGCATCGAACGAGGCGCCGGAACCGCCCGGATCGAACGAGGCTTCGAAGGTGCCCTCGAATGCCAGCCAATCATTGAGGCGATAGAGCATGATCGGCTCGAAGGCGAGTGCGAAAGTGTTCTGGCCGGCCTGGCGGTCGTATACGAAGTCTCCAGCCGCCGCGCCGGTGAGCGTGAATTGGTGCGTTCCCCAATAGCCACTGAGCGCATTGGCGAGTTGCGACGGTGATGGTCCGGCTTTGACCTCGTCCTGGAGCTGCTTAAGCTGGTCGTCGGTCTTGCTCTGCAACTGCTGATTGCTGGTTTGCAATTGTTGAGTACTGGTTTGAAGCTGCTGATTGCTGGTGCGGATCTGGTTGTCCTGGGCCTGCACCTGGTCGAGTTTTTGTTCCAGTTCCTCGATCAGCTTGCGATCGCGGGCGCGATCGGCGCGCAATTGGCGCAGCTCGCGTTCGACCTGCTTGAGCGCCTTGGCTTGCGCCTCGGCATCATCCGCCAACGCCCGGGGCGCGGCCGCCACGGTGGCTATCGCTAAAGCCACTACTATCAAGACCGCCGTCGCCAAGACTCCAGCTCCAGCTTTTGTAGAAGCCATCAGTACCCCCCCTTGCATAAAAATACGGCCGTAATGAGAGCCGTGCCGCACCCCGATGGAGCAACGAGCGTGCCCGATGATCCTTCGCGCCAAGGTGGCTGGTGTGGCAGATCGATCAAGGTGCGAAAAACTTACGTTTCGAAGGCACGAAAGTGAAGCAAAGGACGATTCCAGAACATAGAAACAGTTCTTCGGAGAACCAAACAGCCGCGATCCGCCGAGCATCGGAGTGATGCCGTCGGCGTCACTAATGCATCCATCGGCACCATAACGGCGGCGGCAAGATCTTCGGTGAGGGCTCGGCGCGTGGCGGAGGCGGAAGACTATACGGCCGCGCCCATAAGCATTTGGAGGATTTGGATGATCGCGGGACCGAGAATGATGAGCATCATGGCGGGCAGAATCAGCAGCACCAGCGGCAGCAGCATCTTGACCGAGCTCTTTTGCGCGGCCTCCTCGGCCAGCAGACGCCGCTTGGTGCTGAGCAGCTCGCCCGCCGCGCGCAATGAAGGCCCCAGGCGCCCGCCGATTTCCTTGCTCTGGATGAATACCGCGCCGATTGCCTTGAGGTCGTCGACGCCGGTCCGCTGGCTGAGATTGGACATTGCGTCCTCGAGCGAAACGCCCGCGCTCATCTCGGCCGCCGCGGTCGCCAGCTCCTTGCCCAGCACGCGGCCCTGCCGCGCGGTCTCGCGGCCGACGACCCTGATCGCTTCGAGCAGTCCCTGCCCAGCCTCCAGCGTCACCACCAGCAGATCGAGGATGGCCGGCAGTTCGTGCTGGATAGTCAGTCGGCGCTTGCGTCCCAGGCGTTTGACGATGTTGCCGGGCAGCATGTAACCGATCACCGCACTGCCCAGAAGGGCCGGAACCCACCATCTTGGGTAAAAGTGCGCGATCGCCAAACCCGTCAGGATTGCCAGCACGCAGGAGATAACGCGCACCGCGCGATAGACCGCCAATTCCTCGACCTGGTTGAAGCCGGCGCGGGTCAGCGCGATGTGGGCCTGCAGAACCTCGGGCGCATTCTGATCGGCGGCGGCGGTTTTTTTTACCCACCAAGCGAGCAACTGCCCCGGGATGCCGCTCCACTGAAGCGATGACCGAGCGAGGCTGCTGGAGCGGCTATGGCTCGCGGCTGTGCGCGCTCGCGGCCAGGACGTTCGCGGCTGCTCCGCCCGAAAGCCGAAATACAGCGCCATGACCGTGGCGATCGCGAGAAAAAAGACGGTGATGGCGATCATAGACGGCATGCTAGAAATTCACCCGCGCGATTCTGCGCATCACGAAGTAGGCGATCGTGTCGAGCACGATCGCGGTCTCGAGCATCTTTATTCCGTACTCGTTATGGAACAGCGGACGCGAATAGGCGGGGTTGATGACGCTGAAGGCCGCCAGCACGATGAACGGGAGCAAAGTAACGATGACCGCGCTTGCCCGCGACTGCGCGGTGAGCGCGCGCAACTGATGCTCCGCGCGCTGACGGTTGCGCATCCCCTCCGAGACGTGCTCGAAAACCTCGGCCAGGCTGTTGCCCACGTCGGTTTGAACCCGCACCGCCGCGACCAGGAAGCCCAGTTCTTCGACCGGTGCGCGCTGGTACATCGCCTCGAGCGCCAGCGGCAGGGTCATCCCGAGCTGGACCTGTTCGATGATGAGACGCAGCTCGCCGGAGATCGGCTCGGGCAGATTCTGTCCCGCCATCTGGAGCGCGCGCAGCATCGTGTGGCCCGACTCGAGCGCGGACCTGAGCAGATCGATGAGATACGGCAGTTGCTCGCCGAGCAGCTTGAGCCATTGTCTGCGCTTTCTGCGCAGGTATAGCAGCGGCATCGCGGCCACGCCGACGCCGATGAGCAGCGCGACCGGCAGATCCAGGCTCTGACCGGAGACGCCCGTGGCCACAACGAACAGCGCCGGCATCGCGATCAGTATCGGCGCGCTCGCCTGGCCCATGGTCTCGCGGAGGTAACCTCCCACCCACGGCAGAGCGCTCAGCCACGCCAGCAGCCGCGCCAGACCGACCTCGGGCGCGTTCCACGCACGCTGGGTCCGCGGGCCCGGCGGCGAATTCGCAAGCCGCCGTTCGAGGACCCGGTCGCGCGCGATCTGCTGCTCGCGCCGGTTCGCGTAGTACGCGATCGTGGGGCTTAGCAGCAGGACAAAGCAGACGAATGTGACCAGCTCCGTCATGGTATCTTTGAAGTCATAGGGTCACTGAATAATCGAAGTCGATTGAGTAATTGCAGTCAATTGAATAATTGAAGTCACTGAGTAGTTGGCATTACTGCAGCTCGCGCTGGACGAACATCGATTGCGGGATCGCGAAACCGGCGGCCTCGAAGCGCTCGGTGTAGAAAGGGCGCGTGCCGGTGGTCTTGAAATGGCCCAGCACGTTGCCGGACGGGTCGAGCCCGGTGCGCACGTATTCGAACAAGTCCTGGGTCAGCACCGTGTCGCCTTCCATCCCGGTGATCTCGGTTATCTTGATGATCTTGCGGGCGCCGTCGGAATGGCGCGCGAGCTGGATGATCAGGTTGATCGAGTTGGCGATATACTGATGCATCGCCTTCTCGGGCAGCGCCACGCCCGACAGCAGCATCATCATCTCCAGCCGACCCAGCGAGTCGCGCGGAGAGTTGGCATGGATGGTCGCCATCGAGCCGTCGTGTCCGGTCGACATCGCCTGCAGCATGTCGAGCACTTCGGCGCCGCGCACCTCGCCGACGATCACGCGGTCGGGGCGCATGCGCAGCGTATTGCGGAACAGCTCGCGTTGCGTGACCTCGCCCTTGCCTTCGACGTTGGGCGGGCGGGTCTCGAGGCGGAAGACCTGGGGCTGCTGCAAGGCCAGTTCGGCGGCGTCCTCGATCGTGATGATGCGCTGGTCCTCGGGGATGTAGGTCGAAAGACAGTTCAGCAGGGTGGTCTTGCCGCTGCCGGTGCCGCCGCTGATCAGGATGTTGAGCCGGGTGAGCACCGCGCTGCGCACGAAGTCGGCCATCTCCTGGGTCAAGGTGCCGTTGGTGATCAGGTCTTCCATCCGGTAGCGGTGGCCGCCGAAGCGGCGGATGCACAGTCCGGGGCCGTCGATCGCGAGCGGCGGTATGATGGCGTGCACGCGCGAGCCGTCGGGCAGCCGCGCGTCGACCATCGGCGAGGCTTCGTCGATCCGCCGGCCGACGCGCGACACGATGCGGTTGATGACGCTCATCAGGTGCTGATCGTCGCGAAAGCGCACGGTGGTCTTGTGGATTTTGCCATGGCGCTCGATCCAGACGCTGCGCGCGCCGTTGACCAGGATGTCGGAGATGTCGTTGTCCTGGAGCAGCGGCTCGAGCGGGCCGAGGCCCAGCATGTCGCTGGTGGTGGCTTCGATCAGGCGTTCCCGATCGGCCTCGGCCAGCAGCAGGTGATCCTGTTCGACCAGTTCGTCGATGACCGCGTTCACCTGCGACAGCAGCGGCGCGTAGCCGGCGTCTTCGAGTTTGGTGACGTCGATCTTCTTGAGCAGCAGCTCCTGGATCCTCCCCTTGAGCGCCTGGAAACGCCCCTTGCCGACGTCCTCGACGGAGGAGTCCGGATGCTGGCGCGTGTCGGAGGCGAAGAGCGAAGGCCCGGCGGTCGAGGGCGCCTGCTGCCCGTCGCCTTGCAGACGATCGATGAGACCCATCGCCGGCGCGTCCTCCTAGCGGCCCATCGCGGTCATCAGCTTGGAGAAGACGCCCGGCTTGCGCGCGCCGTTGGTGCCGTCGGGGACGCCGATCAGGGTTTGCGCCAGCCGTTGGACCGCGAGCAGCATCGGCGAGTCCGCCTCGAGCGAGGACAGCCCGTCGCCGTGCGCCTCGGCGGCGGCCAGCGCCGCTTCGTCATGCGGAATGCAAAAAGCCACCGGCCGATGCAACGCGGCCTGGATCTTTTCCAGCGAGACGGAATGCGCAGGGCGATAATGGTTGAGCAACAGGTCGAGCGCGACGTCTTTGAGCTTGAGCCGTTCGAACAGATCCAGGAAGCGCTGCGCCGCGCGCACGCCGGTTATCGACTGGTCGAGCACGTACAGCACGTTGCCCGCGCGCTCCCACGCCGCCACCGAGCCCTCGTTCACGTGATGCCCGCAATCGATGAGTACATAATCGAAAAGCTGCAGCATCATCCCGATGGCCGCCTCGATGGTGCCGGGCGAAACCATCTCGCCATCTTCGATGCGCGCGGGGGCGGCCAACAGGTAAAGTCCCGAGGCATGCTTGCTGGTGGCCGATTCCAGGCGGATCGAATCGAGGCTGCTGGTCGGGTCGGCGAGTTCGCCGATCGAATGGATGGTCTCGAGGTCGAGCATCGCCGCGAGCGCGGCCGATTGCAGGCCGAGGTCGACCAGCGCAACCTGCTTTTGCGTCAGGCGGCGCAGCGCCAGGCCCATCGCGACCGTCAGGCTGCTGACGCCAACCCCGCCCGAGACGCTGACCAGCGCGTAGGCCGCTTTGCTCACTTGTCCGCCGGCGCTTCGATGGATTTCGCTGACCGTCCACAGCGAGCGTGCGAGGTCGACCGGGTCAAGCGGCATGAACAGTACTTCATTGGCGCCGGCGCTCAAGGCGCCGCGCACCGCTTCGGGCGTGCGCTTGGTGAGCACCGCCGTCACCTGCGACCAGTTGCCGCTTTCGACCCACGGCCGCAACTCCTCGTCCCACTGACCAGGGTCTTCGTCGAGCAGTAACATCAGGATGCGGACCGCGTCGTTTTGCGGCGGGCCTTGCCCGGGAGCCAGGACCTCGGCGATTTCCATCCTGAGGTCGGTGAGCCCGGCCAGCGATTCGCGCACGGTGGTGCGCTGCGCCGCGGTTCCTCCGGCCAGCGAGATGTTGAGGCCGGCGCGCCGCTTGTCCCGAGCGGTGCTGAGGCCGTTGCTGTGATGTAGAGCGCTATTGAGGCCGTTGCCGTTGTGCCGATCTGAATTCATTTCTTCTCCGGGCACGCCTGCCAGCGCGGGCGCGATATGTCCCGCGATCGATCCATCCGGTGTCCGGTCGCGACACAGCATCTCCTTTGTCGAACATGACTCATTTTCCGTAAATGCGGACGAAACTCGTGAATGCGGACGAAACTCGCATCGGCCAAAAAAGGAGCATGATCCATACCAGTAACGCGATTAGTCAATTTACTAACTCGAATCGGGTAGGCATTTTCCCACTGGCGATCTTGGATCGCTCCTTGCACGACAATCGATCAACTCAGGCTTGAAGAGAAAGCAAGGACGAGGCCCGGCAGCAATCTTTGAGGCGAACCGCCGTGACGACATCAGCGTTGATAATCGATGATTCACCATTTGCGCGAAAGATCATCCGCCATCATCTGGTCAAGCTCGGCTTCCGGGTCGTGGGCGAGGCCGAGAACGCCGCGCAGGGCCTGCGGCTGTTCAGAGAACTCAAGCCCAAGCTGGTCACGCTGGATGTGATGATGCCCGAGCGCGAGGGAGTTGGCAGCCTGGCTGTCTTCCGCACGATCAGAAAGGAGGCGCCGGCCGCCGTGATGGTGGTGGTGAGCGCGATACCGTTCGAGAAGACGCGCGATACATTTCTGAACGAGGGCGCTACTGCCTATGTGATCAAGCCGTTCAGCCAGTTCTCGTTCGAGCCGGTGCGGCAAAAGTTGCAGCGAATCTTTCCGGCCTTGCTCGCGTAGCCGCCGATCCTTGCGACTGGCACTGGACTCGCGCGCATGACAAGGGCGTCCGCTTCGAAGCGCGCGAAAATAATGGGCGAGAGTAATCCGGGAGAACAATATGGATACTGATTTTCACGATGCCGTCAACGATGCTCCTGTCGATCAAAATGCTATCCAGGAATTGCGCGACGAGGGCGAAGAGCTGTTGAGCGAGCTGGTGGAAATGTTCATCGACGAGGTTCCGGGCCAGTTGGCGACGCTCGAGGAGGCCCTGGCAAAGGGAGACGCAGGCGCCGTCAGGCTGAACGCGCATACGCTGAAGGGCACCGGCGGCAACTTTGGCGCATCACGAATGCAGGCGCTCGCAGGCGCGATCGAGGAAAAGGGCCGCAGCCGCTCGCTCGATGGCACCGCGGCGACCTTCGCGCAGTTGCGCGCCGAGTGCGTCCGGGTGCGCGAGGCTCTCGAAGCCGTGCGCCGGCCGCAACCGCCGGCGGCTAGAAGGTTTTCAGTTCCAGGAAATCAGGGACTTCGGAACCTATCCCGAGACGGCGCGCCTCCTGATAAACAGCGTATCCCGCGGTGACGTCCTGGACCGCCGTGCCGACGGACTTGAACAGCGTGATCTGATCGTCGTCGGCGCGGCCCGCCGCGCGCCCGGCAACTACTTCCTGCAGTTCGATAACTTTGCCGCGGTCATACGCGCTGTTGGCGAGCGCGTCTATAACGTCGCCCGATTCTTCTTCGATTTGCCTGGTCTGACAATCGATTACGATCCGGCCGGCGCGGGCGAAACTGTCCGCGTCTATTTCACGCAACTTCGGCATCGTCGAACCAATCGCGTTGACATGCATCCCGGCGCGCGCCCACGCGCCGCGAAAGGCGATGCCGTCGCCCTTACCGGTGGTATTGGTGGCGACCACCACGATGTCGGCTCCTTCCACGCAGCTTTCCGGGCTGTCGCAGGCTCTGACTTCGATTTTCAACTCCAAGCCCATGCGCTCGGCGAATGCCGCACGGCGCTCACGATTCGGACTGAACGCGGTGACCCGCTCGACCTCGCGCACCGCGCAGACCCCGAGAAGATTCGTGCGGGCCTCGAGCCCCGAACCAATCACCGCGACGCGCCGCGCGTTCCGGTTGGCCATGAACCTGGTCGCCACGCCGGTGGTGGCGCCGGTCCGGGCGGCGGTCAGATAGTGCGCATCCATCATTGCCAGCAAACGTCCGCTGGCCTGTTCGTAGATCGCGATGAAATAACGGACACCGTCTTGCACGGACCCGTGAAAGGCCTTGAATCCCATGATGCCGCTGCCGTTCATCACAGTCGGCATGAGGCGGAAAAATCCCCGTCCGTTCGGCAGGTTGAGACGCGGCGGCAGCACCACCTGTCCGGCGGCTTGCTCGCGTACTCCCGCTTCCACGGCCGCCACGAGCCTCGGCATATCGGCCAGGCGTTCGACCTCGCGCGCGTTCAAAAGCAGCATCGTGCGATGGCCTCAGGCCGGATTGCGGCCGACAAAGAAATCGCCGTCCGGCTCGGGCCACGGATTGAGCCCGCATTGTTCGAGGGCGCCGCGCAATGGCCGCAACTGCCGATCCACCAGACGCATCGTGGGCTGGCGCAGCGGACCGCCATTGAAGCCCTGCAGCCAGCCCTGATATTTCCAGAGCATCCGATGGAGAAAGTTGGAGCCCGCCAACAGCGACATCGCCTGGAGATTCGCCAGCCGTGCCGGATGGATTTTCCAGAATAGCTTCATCGCCTCGGTGAACTGGCCCTCCTGCATCAGGGCGAACATTTTAGGAATAGTCGGTCCGTAGAATTCGTAGTTGCTGGTGCCCATGAATTGGATCGGCACCAGCGAGGCCAGCGGGATGCCGTCCCATTCCAGCGGCGAAGTCACGATCACCCGTTTGCCGAGCGTCTTATACGTTTCGACGAATCCGCCGATCGTGGGCATGCCGCCTTCCGCCTTGATTGCGACGATATTGGGTACGTCGTCGACCAACTTGCGGAGCAGGTCAATTTCCATTCCGGCGGGATGAATCCGCTCGAAGCCCCACAGCGGCACCGGAAACAGGATCACTCCCATGTCGACCTGGTCACAGAAGGCCTTGGTATAGTCATAAATGTCCTGGCTGGTGCGCGCATAGAAGTTGGCCGGGTAGGCGAGCAACACCAGTTCGGCGCCGGCCTCGTGCGCGGCGCGCGCGACCGAAACGTTCTGCGCCAGGGTGTTGAAGGAGGCGTGAAATATCAGATGCAGCTTGCCGCGCGCCTCATCCGCCGCCCACTGCGTAAAGCGGATATACTCTTCGGGAGTGGTCGCGGTTTCGGCTATCAGAAGCGCGCCCCAGAAGCCGTATTCGATCTCCTTGCGAACATCGTAGCGAATAGCCTTTTCGTTGAGCGCGGTGAGATCCTCGGTAAACGTGGGATTCACCACGTTAGCCACTCCGTGCATGTTGGCCCATGCCCAATCGCGCGCCTGCTGTTTGCTGTACGTCGCCATGTAGATACTCCGCCGGCGCTCAGACGCCGGTCCTGTGATGTCCCCAGATGCTGCCGGTGCGATGCAATTGCACCTGCCAGTCGCGATCGTCGACCGTTCGCGCGCCCCATCCGTACTCGACGCTGAAGCCCGAGGGCGTGCGCACGTAAAACGACAACATCCGATCGTTGGTGTGGCGGCCGAGCGTGAGCTCGAGCGGCACGCCGCGCTGCTGGCAAAGGTCCAAGGTGGTTCCCACGTCGTCCAGCGAATCGAGCTGGAGCATGAAATGATGCAGCCGCTTGGGCATCCGCGCTTCCCAGAATGCGATCGAGTGATGGCGCGGGTTGCAGTGCAGGAAGGCGATATTGAAGCGCGATTTAACGTCGCGCTCGGGCTGCGGCTGCACCCAGTCACTCAGCCGCATGCCCAGCACGTCGCGGTAAAACTCGAGACTCCGCTGCATGTCGTCGACGCCCATCGTGATATGCCCAAGGCCCATCCCGGAGGCGACAAAACCGCCGATCGGACGCGACGGCTTGAATGGAATATCGATCCGGGTCAGCGGTCCGTAGAAAGCCTCCGACGCAACCCCGCTCGGATCCTTGAACTTGACCAGGGCCACGACCCGGCGCGCTTCCGCCTCCGCCGCCGAACCGGGTTGCACTTCAACGCCGGCCGCGGCGAGTTGCTCGGCCACCGCATTCAGCGCGCCCTCGTCGTCGACTTGCCAGCCGATCAGGTCGAGGTCGTCCTTGGCGCCCTGCTCGAGCACGAAGCGATATTGATATTCGTCGATCCGGAACATCAAGGCGCCGTTCTCGTTGCGGTCGACGCTCTCGATTCCCAAAATCTGCGTGGCGAAATTCTCCCACGCGTCGAGATTCGAGACCTTGAGGCCCAGATACCCAAGTTGTGAAACGCCTGTCGAAACGTTCGTCATGTTAACCTTCCGCCAACCTGGAGGGCGCAGCTTCGCTCAAAACCCGAGCATCAAGCCGCCGTCCGCATAAATAATCTGCCCGGTGATATAGTCGGCGGCTTGCCCGGTCAGGCACAGCACCGCGCGGCCGATGTCTTCAGGCTCGGCCCAGCGCCCCAGCGGAATGCGTTTGGCGAACTCGGCATCCGCGGCCTCGACCGATCCGCCGCCCAGTTCGCTGCGCACCTTGAGCGAGCCGGGGGTTTTGACCGCGCCCGGCGCGATCGCATTGACGGTGATCCCGAACGGCGCGTACTCGAGCGCGCTCGCCTTGGTCAACGCGTTGAGTCCGTACTTGCTGGCGTCATAGTGCGCCATACCCAGATAGGTGCGCGCGGTATTGATGGTCGAGATGTTGATAATCCGCCCGCCGGCCTGGCCGGCGATGATTCGCTCGGCGGCGTGCCGCGTGCAGAGATACGCCCCGCGAAGATTGACCGCGAGGGTGCGGTCCCAGGTCGCCGCGTCGAGTTCGCGCAGCCGCTTCATCGGAAAAATGCCGGCGTTGTTGACCAGGATGTCCAGGCGCTTGAAATGGGCGTACACCCTTTGCACCAGGGCCTTCACCGATTCCTCGTCGGCCACGTCGGCCTGCAGCGCGATCGCTTCGCAGCCGCGCTTGTGCAACGCCTCGGCCACGGAATTCGCACCTTCGACGTCCATGTCCGCAACGGCGACCGCGGCGCCCGCCGACGCCAGCGCCTCGGCGATGCCGCGTCCGATCCCCTTGGCGCCGCCCGTAACCAGGGCAACCTTGGAACTCAGACCGAAAAGTTGCGTTGCACTCGGATCCATCGTTTCAATACTCAGTTAAGGGCAGGCCGCTCAGAAGAGCACCGTGATGTTCTCGATCACGTTGTGGTCGAGCAGGATCATTCGTTCTTCGAGCTTCCAGGCGCCGCCCTCGCGCCGCCAGGTATCCTCGCGGCAGCCGACGAACAGATTCTCCTCGCGGTTGCGGCGGCTTTTGAAGACCATGAAATTCGAGGCGGCCTTCACCGTATCGGCGTCCCGCGCCTCCATCACCTGAACGTTGGTGATCAGATGACGCACGCGTGAGGGCGGCTCGTCGGCATGCGCGGCGCCGGTGCGAATCCGCGCGACGCGCAGTCTGAGCCCGTCCTTGTTGTCGTCGAAGAATGCGAGCCTGAGCGGCGCAGTGAGATCCTCTTTGCCCCGATTCATGTCGGCCCGCACGGGCGCCCAGTAGTGAATGTTGTCACTGAGCAGATCGAGCCATTCCTCGAGGCGGTCGTGATCGAGCAGCCAGGCCTCGCGGTAGAGCAGGTCTTCGAACTGCGGTCGCAAACCGGCGCGGTCCATGGCTAGGGCCTTTCCTTGTCTGCCTTCTGGCCCGCCATCTGCCGGCGCCATCGTTCCCAAAAGCCGAACACGCCGATCTCAGTCGGCGGCGGATGGATCAGGCCCGGACGATCGGCGTCGGCCCGCTCATGCCCCGCGCCCATCTGATAGTTCAGAGGAAATCGCCGGCGATACGCGCCGCCCGACGCCTCGGTGCAGTACGACCACATCTCGCCGTCGTCCTGCTCGAAAATTCCCGCCGGCGAAAAGGTCCGTATCTGGATGTCGCGCGCGAGTTTTACCATTTGCGGCGGCGCGTCGCGTTCGACCATGCCCCACGACCACGCGTCGAGCCGCGTTGGCCCACGCGGATTCCAGACTCGCACGCTCAAAAATCCCAGGAAGGAAAGGATCGAGAAATTCGGGAACACGGTGCCCACGTGTACGCATCCGATTTGCTCGATCTGAGTGGGCGTCAGGCGGTTGCGGGCCTGTTCGCGCAGCCACGCGGTGTACGGGCCGACGACTTCCGCGATTCCCGGCGGATCCGCGAAGGCAAAATTGATCCAGCCATGACCTTCCTTGGTCTTCGCTTCCCAATCGTTGGTCCACGGATGCTCGCCGCCGAACTGCTGCGCGATCGAAGTTCGGACGCCGCTCTCATGGGCCCACATCGTATGATAGTTGTCGCCGCCAAATTGCTCGGCGGCAAATTTCCAGTTCGCCTTGAGGGTCCATTTGTGCGTACCGGGCAGCGTCATCATCCCGCTCTCGGTGCGGTTGAACTGCAGATCCAGGTACCAGCGAAAATCGCCCAGGTACTCGTCCAGCGTGACCGCGTGCTCATCCAGGCAGGCAAAAATCAGCCCATGATAGGAACTGACCTTGGGCGCTTGCAGCAATGGCCATTGCTCGCGTTCGAGATCGCCGTGGTAGGCCTTGCGATAGTCCGGCACGCCAGTCAGTTTCCCCTCGAGATCGTAGGTCCATCCATGGTAGGGGCAGCGAAAAAATTTCGCGTTGCCTTCTTCGACCCGGCACACCAGCATCCCGCGATGCCGGCACGTATTGAGGAACACGTGTATCTGCCGGTCGGGACCGCGACAGACAATTACCGGCTCCTCGCCCATGAAGCCGGCAACGAAGTCGCCGGGGTTCGGCAACTGGCTTTCGTGCGCGACGTACAGCCAGCAGCGCGTGAAGATCCGTTCCTGCTCCATCTGATGGACTTCAGGATCGGAAAAAACCCGCGGGCTGACGGTCTTGCGCTCGAGGTCTATGAGGCTTTCCGGCAAGTTTTTCGGCTCGATCAACTTACTCTGGTTCCCCATCGTTTCACACGCTTTGGAGGCTTAGCACACCCTTACGAGTAGCCCCAAACCTTTGCCGAGTCGCCCGGGAGTTCGCGGCTAGAAGAAAAACGTGTTGGGAGCCAAGCCTAATCTGAACCGGCCGTAAGCTTCGCCGTTAGGATCCCAGTTCAGCACGCCCGAATGAAAGGCCGCGTCGACGTCGCGCGTGAAGCGCTGCAGCGGAGTGGAGCGCAGGATCGCGTGCGCGCCGCCGGTCTCGAATAGCCGCTGCGTGGCGCGATGGCAGAGCTTGCCCGCGAAAGTTATATCGCGCCGGATGCGCAGGCGTTCGCCGGTCGTCAGTTCGTCGCCCGAGTTGGCGGAATCGATGAGCAGTTTGATGTTGTGGCGCAAGGTCAAGCGCGCGGCGTCGATTTCGGCGGAGGACTCCGCGAGCCGCAGATGATTCGACTGCCGCTCGCCGGCGCGGTTGCCGCTGATGCCCTCGACGCGCACGCGCATCGCCTCTTCGAACGAATCGATCGCGCCCTGCGCCATCCCGATCGCGGGTGCGACCAGCGTGTAAGTCAGCCAGGTGTAGATGGGCATCCTGTAGAAGGGCGTTCCGTATAACTCGCGTCCTGCGCTGCGGCCGGCGGCCGCATCTTCCATCCGCAGGATGCGATGATCGGGTACGAAGCAGTTTTCGACGTACACCTCCTTGCTGCCCGTCCCGCAAAGCCCGGTCACGTGCCAGTTGTCGACGATGCGGAAATCCTTTTTCGGCACCAGCGCCATCCGCGGCCCTGGGATGAACAGCATCGCCCAGCTCGCATGGTCGATTCCGCTCGAGAAGTCCCAATGGCCTGAAAGCCGGATACCACCGCTGGACGGATCGACTTTGCTGGTGAGCATGTTCCACGCGGTCGAGGAAACGGCTTCATGCGAATCAGCCCAGTATTCGTCCTGCGCCTGTTTCGGCCACATTCCGACCATCCAATTGTGGAGCGGCCAGAAACTGCCGAGCCACGCGCTCGAGCCGCATCCGCGTCCCAACTCCATCGCCACCTCGAGCACGGTGTCCATGTCGAGGCCCAATCCGCCGTACGCGACGGGCTGGGAGATGCGGATGATGCCGGAGCGGATGAAATCCTCGAGCGTCTCGTCGGGGATGAATCTTGACTGCTCGCACTTCTCGGCGCGCGCGGCGAGCATAGGAACCAATTCCGTTGCGCGGCGGACCATCTCCGCCGCCGTCGCTCTGACGGGTCCGTCACTTCCCGCATATGTGACAGTGGAAGTCGCCATACAGGTTTCACCACCTCGAAACTCTGAGGGTGAAAGTTACTAAAAACCATGTGCGAGGCGTTAGCGGAAGCGCGTCAGGGCACCTTGCTGCGGATCGCGCCGGCTCCGGCAATGGTGTTTGGAAATTACAGGACCATCACGGCGCCGTGAAGGATGATCGAGAGCGGCATGTCATCGCGCTCGCGGATGACGGTGGTCCAGACTCTTTCTTCCAGAGCCCTCCGAACAAGATTCAGAACACGCGGCTCGCGGCTGTGGAAGCGCCGCGACTCGCCGCGACTCGTCTCGATGATGAAGCCCTCGAAATCACCGAAGTGATCGTAGACGATTCCGTTCACCTTCCCCGATACTTCCCGATGGTGCGCGCCCGCGCCTCCCTCATGACCATGACCGTGCGGCGATGGCAGACCGGGCACGTAACCGGTTGGCGACGGGAGAATCTTACCGGGATCGCCGCCAAAGCCCGTGACGCGGCCGGCCAACTGCTCGATATAGCGTTGCATGACCGGATACCAGCGGTTGCGCGGCAGGATACCTTCCGCGATCCATCGGAACAGCGCGAGCCGATGCTCTTCGGGCACGAGCAACTGCTCTTTGGTGCTAATCGGGATGTTGATCTGAAACGCGCCGAGGACCCGCCGCCATGAGAGAGTCGCCGCTCCGCCCTGCTTTGCAAGGGCGGCTTGATTGCCCGCGATCCGGCCGCCAGTATCTCCCCGTCCAGTGACCGCGACCGTACCGGCGTCGGTCACTTGGCGCACCACGATCGTGTAAACGTCGCCGCGCGCGACGCCCGGCGGCAGATTCACCGTCAACAGCCCGGCCAGCAGGCCATAGCTTTTCGGGATCGGCACGAAGGTGACGGGACCGACTGGCACCCCGATCGTGTTCGCATCGTCGATAGTCAAATGCTGATCGGAATAGAGGCCCTCGGCGATCGCCAGAATATCGGCGGCGGCGACGCCCGGAAGATAGAGCGACGCGGTGCTGCCCGCGGGCGTGTCGCCCCACGCGATCATCAACTCGTCGACATGCTGCGCCGTCCGCGACGAAGCCGGAATCTGGAATGGATGCGGCATCCGGCGCGACGCGATCGCTCCCGGATTGGGGCCGTCGATATAGGCCAGGTTGCGCTGCGCCAGCTTGTCGGAGGTGGAGGTATCGGCGCCGGACGGTATTCGCAGATTGTCGAAAGCGATCTCGGCGATCAGGCATTGATGCGGCGCCTTGTTGAACGCACCATTGATCGATTGGATCGCGAATCCCGTCGTGTCGAACGAGCCGTGCTGATTGTCCCAATCGTTGGGCGGCGCAAATTGCGGGAACAGCAAGGTCGGCTGATTTATGTCGAGCCAGCAGCCGTAATAGGTATCCACTTCCTTCCCGGAAGCGGGCGATATCGTCTGCCTATTTGGCACGTCCGCCGGCTGAGCGGTCAAATCCGCCGGGCCGGCGAGATTGATACGATCGACCGCAAAGAACGGCAGCGTTACGTATTCCGCCTGGCCCATCGCATCGTTCTGGACGCCGAGCAGCGGAACCCGCCTGCCATAGTTGGCGACGATCGGCGTTTCCCGATAGGTCGTAGCGGTGTTGAAGGTCGAAACGGTGGTCTGCGCCTGGAAGGCACGGAAGAACACGCGGCAGTTTATCGCCTGTGTCGTTCCCGGCCCGGTCGGCGTTGTGCCGCGTATCCGCACCCGGCAGATTGCGAAGTTGAAGGCCGGCTTTCCCGAGCGCGGATCGACCTGGAGAAACTCCAACTGCGATCGAGTGGCGTCTTCGAGCTCGCTGAGACTTCCGTCGAATGTGTCACTTCCGGCCTGGCCATTCGCGCTCGCGGTAAGCTTCTTGATCACATCGGTGATGTATCCGGTGGCCGCCTTCGACGTTGCCGCCGCCGTTCATGAATTCCGCGATCGCGGCAACCTCGTGGGTTCCGATGAAAACCAGGTTCCCCGGGGGCGGCCCTGGCATCTCGATGTTGTTATTGGTCCCCTCGTCGCCGAAAAGCCAGATAACGTCATAGATCGAGAGGTCCGGCACCGTCGTATGAAAATTAAAAGCAGTGGTAATGGTGGCGTTGGGATCGCCCCTGCGATGGGCGGTAGTTATCGAGATGGTTGGTGACTGGCTATTGCGAAGAATCGAGATGAACTGCGAGATGGTGAAATGCACGTCTCGCTCATCGGGACTCCCCATCGGCGGCGCCGCCACGATCTGCGGGCCGAAACTGAAAATGCCGTCCGCTACGACGAGGACCTTGATGTCCGTCATGATTTTCCCCCAGTATTATTCACCGCCGCACCAATACCACGCGATCAGCAAACGCAAGTTCGAGCCCGAACCGCAGGCTGGTCAGCGACCAGATGTTGATCGCCGCCGGCAGCGCCAGCCGCCGCCGCGAATTCCCAGGGTTGCGGGCGATCAGGCTCAGCCACGGAAATCCTGGCTTGATGTCTTACGCTCGGCGATGCTGAAGGCCTCACGCGAGTTGCCGGCGCGCGCCGAAGGCGTCATGATTTGCGCCGCATGGGCCCGCGAGCGCGGGCCCGGCTACCTCGCTGCTGGGGGATGCACGATGAGTCAACCGATGCTTCTGCCGACCACCGTGGTCGGCAGCTATCCGCAGCCCGACTGGCTAATCGACCGCGAAAACCTCGCCAAGCGGCCGCCGCCACGGGTGCGTGCGCGCGAGGTGTGGCGAATCGCACAGCCGTGGCTCGAGCAGGCCCAGGACGACGCGACCATCGTCGCGATCCACGAGATGGAAAGCGCGGGCGTCGACATCATCAGCGACGGCGAGATGCGCCGCGAGAGCTACTCCAACCGGCTCGCCAACGCGCTCGGCGGAATCGACCGCGAGCGTCCGGGGAGCGCGGTAAGCCGCAGCGGACGCGCCGACGTCGTGCCGCTGGTCTCGGGCCCGATTCGCAGGCTCGCGCCGGTCGAAGTCCGCGACCTCGAATTTCTGCGCGCGCACACCACGCGCAAGGTGAAAATCACGCTGCCCGGGCCGTTCACGATGACCCAGCAGGCCCAGAACGCTCACTATCCCGACGAGGAGTCGCTCGCGATGGCCTACGCGGAGGCGGTCAACGCGGAGATCAAGGATCTTTTCGCGGCCGGCGCCGACGTGGTGCAGGTCGACGAGCCCTACATGCAGGCGCGCCCGGAGTTGGCGCGCCAGTATGGCCTGGCGGCGCTCAATCGCGCACTGGCGGGCGTCACCGGCATGACCGCCGTGCATCTGTGCTTCGGCTATGCCTACATCATGAAGGACAAGCCGTCCGGCTACTCGTTTTTGCCGGAGCTCGAGAACTGCCTTGCTGACCAGGTATCGATCGAGGCCGCGCAGCCCAGGCTCGACCTGTCGATTCTGAAAGAACTGCCCTCCAAGACCATCATCCTCGGCGTGCTCGACCTCAACGACCCCGCGGTCGAGAGCGCCGCAACGGTCGCGGGCCGCATCCGCACCGCGCTCGAGTTCGTCGCGCCCGAGCGGCTGGTGATTGCGCCCGACTGCGGGATGAAATATATCGCGCGCGACGTCGCACAGGCGAAACTCAAAGCGATGGTCGAAGGGACGCGAATGGTGCGCACCGCGCTCGGTTCCGCTTAGCCGGCGGCCAGGTTAGTCGGTGGTCAGGACGGCGCGCGCTTCCTGTTCGACTACCGTGCCCTTGAAGAAATTCCGATTGTTGCCGGCCCACAGCCTGACCGGGTTGGCGAATACGAAATCACGGAAGTCCGCTTCGCTAATCAACTCTTCGTCCACCAGTTCCCAGGCCTCGGTCAGCACCTTGGTCATGTCCGGCACGTCGAAGTGGCCGATATCGGAACCGAAGACCGCGTTGAGCCGGGCGCGGTACGGGTTCGATTTCGTATTGAAGGCCCACGGGTTGGCCGAGTCGTCGGCCTCGCAGCCGAAATAGAAGTTGGGAATGAAGAGATCGCGAATCTGTTCCGCGCGCTCGATCGCGCAGGCCTCGAAGTCGTCAAGCGACGCGGCGGGATCGGCGGTGCGCGGCGAATACGCTTCGCCCTCGATCTTCCACCGCTCCAGCTTGTCGGCCAGCGCCTTGCCGCCGTGGCGCAGAAACAGTTGTGCGAGAGCCTCGCGATTGAGATTGGCGGGGTCGATGTCCTCCAGCGCCTTGAGGTTGCGCTTTTTCCAATGGCCGATGAGATCGCTGTAAAGCCCGCAGGCCCATCCCACGCCGCCCTCCAGGAAGGCGAACTTCAACTTTGGAAAGCGCCGCGTCACGCCGCCCAGGAACAGCGCCTTGCATATCGCCTCGCCGGCCACGCCAAAGTGTCCGATGTGATTGTAGACCGCGTTCGAGGGCGAGATGCGCGTGCCGACGCCTTTGGAAACAGTGTGGAAGGTGGGCGCCACGCCGAGTTCCTGGCACTTCGCCCATACCGGGTCGTAGTCGTACTCGCTGTCGAGCGCGAGCATGTCGAGCCACTGCGCGTAGGGGTTGGGTTCGCCGCCGGGACCGGCGGCCGCGCGAATCGGGCGGCGCAGCAGGCTCGGCATCATCGCAACCTTGAGCCCCAACGTCTTGACCGCGTAGTCCAGTTCGACGATCGCCTCCTCGGGCGTGTACATCGGAATCATCGCCACCGGCGTGAGCCGGTCGCTGAATTCGCGGAACTGCTCGGCCGAGTATCGGTTGAAGGCGCGGCAGGTCGCTTTGCGCGTCTCTTCGTCGGCGATGAACGGAATGCGCAGAGCCGCGGTCGGATAAAGCACCGCGAAATCCATTCCCATCTCGTCCATCCGCTGGTACAGCAGCTTCGGCAGCATCGAGGTCGCGCGGTCGAGGGTATTTTTGGTCGGCACGCCCCACCATACCGGCTGGTCCAGCCGGCGCTCGCGGCGTTCCTTGAGCGGGACCGTCAGATGCCATCCCTCGTAGGGCCGGTTCTTAAAGCCGTCGGCCGCCTGCGATCCTCCGACCTCCTTGAGGTAATCCATCAGGTCCGGTCCGAACTCCACCCAATGTCCATCGGAATCAATCACAGGATGGCTCAGACGAGCCCGCAGGGCAGCCGATTCGGAACTTTGCTTCGTCGACATCACCGATCCTCCAGCTAAACCCGTCATCTAGCCGCACATGGGCCGCGCTGTCCAGAGTGGCGGGCCGCGGTGGGAACTCGTCGGAACTCCACAGCGAGCCGAAGCTGTGATACATGGCTCTTACGCGGCAACGCGAATCGGCTCTCGGGGAGACGACAGACATGGCTGGCGCAGATGCGAATTCCGCGATGCTCGCGGGATGCCGGGTGCTCGATTTCACCCAGTACCTGGCGGGGCCCACGGTTACCCGGCTGATGGCCGAGATGGGCGCCGATATCATCAAGGTCGAGTTGGCGCCGATGGGCGACCCGTCGCGGCTGTTGCCGACGATTAAAAACGGCCGCAGTGGTTATTTCGTTCAGCAGAATCGTGGCAAGAAGAGCCTGTGCCTGGACTTCGGCAAACCGGAATCGCTCGAGATCCTCCGCGCGCTGGTGCCCAAGGTGGATATCGTGGTCGAGAACTTCGGCCCTGGGGTGATGCAGAAGCGCGGTTTCGACTACGACTCGCTCAAAAAGATCAATCCGCGCCTCATAATGGCTTCGCTCTCGGCCTTCGGGCGCAAGAGTCCGCTCTCGCACAAGACCGGCTACGACATGATCGCGCAGGCTTTTTCGGGCCTGATGCACATGACCGGCGACCCGGACGGCGCGCCCACTTTCGTCGGAATCGGTATGGCCGACGTGGGGACCGGAGTACATACTTTCGCCGCACTGGGATATGCACTGTACAATCGCGAGAAAACCGGTGTCGGCCAATATATAGACATCGCGATGATCGACGCGCTCTACCATATGCACGACTTCGGCCTGCAGAGCCATTCCATCACCGACGGCCAGTTCATCCCCAAACGGATGGGCCGGTATCACAATCAGATTTGTCCCTGCGGAGTTTACAAGGGGCCGCAAGGCTGGATATTTATTCTGGTACTCGATCGCCAGTGGGCGAACATGATCAAGGCGATGGGCCGGCCGGAGCTCCGTGACGATCCGCGTTTCGCCACCAGCGCGGACCGGGTCAAGAACCGCGACGTGCTCAATCCGATGATCGAGCAATGGCTAGCGTCGCTCCCCAGCGACGATGCCGCGGTGGCCGTACTCGAGGAAAACCGCGTCGCCTGCGCTCCGGTGCTTTCGGTAGTCGACACGATGAAGCATCCGTACTTCAAGGCGCGCGACATGGCGCGCAAGGTGCGCGATCCGATCCTCGGCGAGATTATGATTCCCGGCTTTCCGTTGAAATTCTCGGCTTATCCCGATCTGCCGGACATCCAGGCTCCGCTGCTGGGGGAGCATGGTGCGCAAGTGCTCAAGGAAGTGCTGCACTACTCCGACGCTCAGATTGCGAAGCTCAAAGAGAGCGGCGTCCTCTTCAGCGAGAATCGATAACCCGTAGCAGCGAGGCTACAGGTTAGCCAACACCGCGCGGGTGAAATCCGTGGTGCTCGAGCGTCCGCCCTGGTCGGGCGTCAGCGCGCGGCCCTCGGCGTAGACCTTGCGCACGGCGCTCTCGAAGCGCTGCGCTTCCACGGTGAAGCCGAGGTACTCCAGCATCATCGCGGCCGAGAGCATCGTGGCGGTCGGGTTGATGATGTTCTGTCCCACGATGTCGGGCGCGGTCCCATGCACCGACTCGAAGTAGGCGTAGTCGCCGCCGTAGCATCCGCTTGGCGCCAGGCCGAGGCCGCCCAGCGTGCCCGCCGCGGCATCCGACATGATGTCGCCGTAGAGGTTCGGCATCACGACCACGTCGAGATCGTGCGGGCTCTGCACCACGCGGCGCGCAAAATCGTCGATGATGAATTGTTCGTACGCGATGTCGGGATAGCCCGACGAGATGTCCTCGGCGATGCGGCGAAACAGCTCGTCGGACTCGCGCAGCATGTTGTACTTCGAACTGCAGGTGACCTTGCCCTTGCCGCCGGCCGCCTTGCGCTTGCGCGCGAGCCTGAAGGCGAACTCCGCGATCCGCTTGCTATTGCGCTCGGTGATGATCTTGATCGCGAACTTTCCCGGCATCGAGGTGTCCAGCGCCGCGCGGGTAACGCGGCTGCGCAGCTTGAGCGGGTTTAGGACCTCCAGCGGCCCCTCCAAGCCAAGATAGAGATCCTCGAGGTTCTCGCGCACGATTACGTAGTCGATACCGTCGGGATGCCTGAGCGGGCTGCGGGCGCCCGGGATGTAGCGCGCCGGGCGCACGTTGGCGTAAGTGTCCTTGCCCCAGCGCAGATAGCCGATTCCCGCGGTCTTGCCCGAGGTCGATCCGAACAGCGTGGAATCCGAAGCGTCGATCGCCGCGCGCGCGTCGATCGCGGTCTTGCTTTTGACCCACTGCTCGCCGGGCGGAAACTCGACGTATTCGATATCCGGCCCGAGCGCCCGCAGAACTTCCATCGCCGCCCCGACCGTTTCCGGGGCGGCGTCGTCGCCGGGCAACACTACGACCTTCTTGCGGGCCACGTTCTCGCTTGCGCCGTCGGCGAATCAGCCGCCGTAGTTGAAGCCGCATTCCTTGAGCGTCAGCGGTTCGGAGTCGCGCTTGAGATGGCCCTCGGTGACTTCGCCGATTACCATGCTATGGTCGCCAAGCGCGTGGAAGCCGACCACTTTGCATTCGACCGCGGCCGGCGCGTCGCTGATGATCGGTGCGCCGTTCTTGCCCGCTTCGAAGGCATAGCTGCCGAACTTGCCGTCGACCGGCTCGACATGCTTGAAGAACGCGGTGCCGATCGATTTCTGGCCCGCGCCGAGCATCGAGAGCGTGAAAATTCCGGACTCCTTGACCAGCGCGTGCGCGGTCGAGTCGCCTTTGATCCCGACCACCACCAACGGCGGCTTGAAGCTCGCCTGGGTGAGCCAGTTGACGGTCGCGACGGTCTGCTTGTCGCCGTGGCGCGCGCCCAGCACAAACAGTCCGTAGGGGATCATCAGGAGCGCTTTCTTTTTTGCATTCTCATCCATGGGTTTCCGACCTCCATCGCCGGTGCGCCCGCCCCTTGTGGCAGTGTGGGGCACGCGCAATGCTATAATTATTCTCGAACAAAGAGTGCATCAATGCCGCAGAACAAGTCAAAGACGCCTCGAATCGCCGCGCTCAACGAAGTCGGCCGCTACGCGATCGGCGTGCGATGGGCCGACGGCCACGACAGCATCTATCCGCTGGAGAGCTTGCGCCGCGGATGCCCGTGCAAGGCTTGCGGCGGCGCGATCGCGGGTGAGATACCGCCCGCTAGCCAGCGTCTTTCGCAGCTATCGCGCCTGGGCGAGCAGGGCGTGTTCCTGGGATGGATCGACGGTCACGAGACGCTCTACACCACGGGCCAGTTGCGCGCGAACTGCCGCTGCGCGCACTGTGTGGCGGAGCCGGAAAAGCCAATTACGGGCTAACGGCTGGCGCGCTAAGCCGCGCGAGCCGAAGCCAGGCGCCCCGTTCACCTCGTTCTCCTTGGAGGCTTTCAGAATGAGGCAATTTAAGGGAAAGTAGTGCAATGAAACCATGCTGCGCCGCCGCGCTCGTTCTGATCGGATTAGTGTTCCTCTGTGTGAACGGATGTGGCACGGGGACGGACTCTGAGCGAGCGCAGGAACCACTCCAAAGACAAGTAGCGGCCGGCGAATACCAGCGGTGCATCGGAAACCATCCACTCGATCCGGCAATTTGCGAGTACCTCAAGGAGAACTTCAACGGCTCGCCGGTTGTTACCGGCCCATCAGCGCGGTGATTGGGACGTCCGGTCTTTCAACTCGGGACCTTTGTCCTGGAAACCGGGTCAGTTCCGCATCGGTAATCTCAGTGACGACGCCGACTTTGCGGCCAGGTCGATCCTGGCAGGATTAGCTTCGATCAGGGCGGTCGGGTTCATTTGCGGAGCTGCAAGCGAGCATGGGTTTTCAGTACTCCTCGTCAGCGACATAGCTGCCAATACTATGGACAAGATTTGGAGACCGGCGTGCCAGAACGATCCCATATATTATGGAGATCACCAGTCCGATTCCGGCCATTGCGGGAAACAGATTGAATGGCGCGGGCTGCCCCGGCTGAACCAAACCCCAGAGCGGGAAAAGGGTTAGAACCACGCCAAGCGACGGAATGATGGCATGTTTCAGAACACTGAACTCAGACCTGTGAAACCGGAGAATATAAACTGGCAACGCGACGGTGGTGACGAGATACACGATAATGATCGGAATCGACCCCAATGTCCCGGTATCATCGAAAACGCTGACCGGATCCAGCTTCCAGCCAAACACCAGGGTAATCGCGAGTGCGATGGTGATATAAGCCCACATCGCCACGTGTGGCGTTTTGCGCTGCGGATGAATCTTGCCGAAAAATACCGGCAACAGACCCTCACGTCCGGCACTGAATAATATCCGGGCCTGTGAATTGGTCAGCCCAAGCAGGCAAGAGAAGATGCTGGTCATACCGGCGAGATAGCCAATGATCAAAAGGCCGGCGGCCGAGCTTTTGAGGGCGGCAATGAACGGAAGTGTGGAATTGCCGATTGCCGCGGCATCATTATGAAAAGCAATCTCCGTAGCATAAGCAAGAAATACATAAACGATCCCGATGGCAAGTGTGCCGATCGTCAGAGCCCGAGGAATGTTCTTGCGGGGATCTTCGGTTTCTTCGGCCAAAGTGGCGGAATTTTCCCATCCGACGAATAAGAACACAGCAAGCGGAAAGCCGAGTCCGATACCGGCAAGGCCGCCCGCGAGATTGGACGGCAGGAATGGCGCCCAGCTAAGCGAGCCGCGATTGACCACCAGCATGACGACAGCTCCGACCAGCAAGAGGCCAAGCTCGAAATAGAAAAAGATCGCTGCCCAAGTGGTCGAGATTTTTACCCCGCGTGCGACCAGAAAGCCGCAAATGCCGGTTGCGACCATACATAGTAATTGCCAGGGTATGTTGATTCCGACATAAAACCTGATTGTATCATGCGCCCATCCGCCGGAAATGGCGACGATCGCGGCCGCCGCGACTGCATAACCCACAATTGTGAATAGTGAAGCCGCGGCTCCGGCGGAGGGGCCGAAGGCCATGCCAATGAACGTGACAAATGATCCTGTGCTCGGCCGGTATTTCGAGAACTCAGCAAGCGTGTTGCTGAGAAAGAGAATCGCCACCATCGCTATAATAATTGTCAGCGGTGCGGCAATGCCAGCGCCGCCGATAATAACCCCGAAACCAAAATAGACACCTACTGCCGGTGCAATATTTGCGAGCGTCGAGGCAACGATTTGGGGTAGCCCCAGCGCATTGCGGCTAAGCCGATCAGCCTTCATGGATGATACGTTCATCGGAGTCTCGATTGGGAGAAAAAATCAACCGCCTTTTCTTTGTGGCGCATGATTTGCCGCTTCTTTTTCGGCGAGACACCATACTAACTGCGCAAGGTCTTCGACTATGTTCGCGACCCGGCTCGTAATCGAATCCCGAGCAGGTTCACGACGGCATTGAAGCTGATGAATCCCAGGAGCCACGCCCACTCCGGCATGCGCGGGAGAATCCCCCGCAGCGCAATGGCACTGAAGATGTACAGGAGCGCCGGTACCAGAATGTAGTCGAGTAGAATCAGCCAGCCCGATAAGAAACCCGCGAGGTCATGCAAGCCCCGTTGTGCGTAGGTGTATACCGAGCCGGCCAACGGAAACGCACGTGACATCGACGCGTAACTCAGGGCAGTGAAAAACATGCCGATCAGACCGACCAAATAGGCGAGCGGGACCATGCCCTTGGAATCATTCCAGACGAAACCGAATACGGAATACGGCGCAATGGGCACCATAAAGATCATGCCGTAGACGACCAGGTCCCGAGTGGTGAGCGTGCGATGCAGCTGCTCCTGGTAGCCAAACTGCTCCAGGCCAGACCTGGGATCGGGCGTCTGTGCCGCGCGTCCTGGCTTTCGATCGGAGGGCACGGGTTTACGGTCGCTGGCAATCGATATCATCGACATCCCGAAGAAAGCCGATTAAGCCAGCAAAGTACCGTTGCTGATCGTCGTACATCGCCAGGTGGCTGCCGTAGGGACAATCCAGATGACGGCCATGCGGCAGGCTGACACCGAGCTCACTCGGGTCCGGCATCGGGATGTGTAGTCATATCGATCTCGGGTTTGTTGCTTGCACGGAGACCTTCTGACACTTCTGACGGATACTGCGCAAGTACCCTGGCGGACGCGATGCATCGCGAGCTACCAGCCTATCCTGGACCGCTCGACCGCGCCGCGGACGCCGATATTAGCGCGAAGAGACACCCCCGCCCAAGCAAAAGGACGACGGCGTTGCGGCGAGCGTTTGAGCGTTCGCCGCGGGGGCATGGAGAAGTTTTTCTGAATCCGTTTTATCGGCGCGGCGTATTTCTGCCGTGGCGCTTTAGGTTCGGCGAGCGCTCCGGCTATGCTGGACGCGGTCCGGATCGTCCTTATATTTAATGGCATGGGAGTCCTATTCCGGTCTTTTGGAATCGCCCCTATGCTGATGCGGTGGATCGGCCAAGGTCCGTGCCATCTGACGGAGAAGTCCTACTGATGCTGGATTTGTTGAGAGACCTGTGGGGGTTTGCGAGCGAGCGCAAGAAGTTCTGGCTGGTGCCGCTTATCGGCACGCTGTTAATCCTGAGCGTGCTGATCGCGATCGCGGAATTCTCCACCGTCGCCCCCTTCATCTACACCCTGTTCTAAACCGATGAGCACGCGAAGGCGTATAGCCGCCAATCTCGCGCTGGTGCTGGCGGGGGTGGCCATGGCATTCCTTGTCGCGGAGGTCGTAGTGCGCGTGAGCGGCCTGGCCGATGTCAGCCTCTACACCTGGGACGCGTATCGCGGATGGGGCCTCAAGCCCGGCGCCGCCGGATGGCAGCGCGATGAGGGCGCGGGTTTCGTCAGCGTCAACCGCGCCGGCTTTCGCGGCCCCGAATGGACGATCGCCAAGCCGCCGGACACGCTGCGAGTGGCGGTGGTCGGCGACTCCTTCACCGAGGCGCCACAGGTCGCGTACGACCAGAGCTTCTGCGCGGTGGCCGAGCACGCGCTTGGCGGATGCAAGGGGCTGGGCGGCAAGCGAGTTCAGGTGATGGACTTCGGGACCGACGCCTACGGCACGGCGCAAGAGTTGGTCACGCTGCGCCGGCATGCCTGGCAGTATTCGCCCGACCTGGTGGTGCTGGCATTTTTTTCGGGCAACGATCTACGCAATAACTCGACCGTCCTGGAGAGCGACAAGTGCCGTCCGTTCTACGTCTTCGAGGGCGGTCAACTGATGCTGGGCGGACCGTTCGAGCGCTCGCGATGGTTTTATCTCTCGTGCATGGTGCGTTTCGAATCGCGCCACTCGCAGGTGCTCAACCTGCTGGGCGACGCGAAGAGCAGTATCCGCTCGAAAATAAAAGCGATGGAAGCCCGGAGCCGGCCGGCCGGCGCGTCCAAGCCTGCGGCGCAAGCGCCCACGCCCGCGGCGCGTAGGATGGACAGCGGCTTCATGCCGGTCGCCGAGCAGCAGCCTGAGCCGCTCGGGCACGAGGCGGGACTCGAGGACAACATCTACAATCCGCCGGCGACCCCTGTATGGCAGGACGCGTGGCGGGTCACCGAGGGGATCATCACGATGATGGCGCGCGAGACGGCGGCGCATCACGTGCCGCTGCTGGTGGTGACGCTCGCCAACCCGCCGCAGATCTATCCGTCGCCGACCGTGCGCGGTTACTACCTGATGACCTACCACTCGACCGACATTTTCTATCCCGACGAGCGGATCAAGGCGCTTGGCGAGCGCGAGGGTTTCGAGGTCCTGAACCTGGCGGCGCCGATGCAGGCCTACGCCGATGAGCATCATGTGTTCCTGACCGGCTTCAAGAACACCAAGCTGGGGGTGGGCCACTGGAACGCCGCCGGTCACCGGTTGGCTGGCGAGCTTATCGCGCAGAAGATTTGCGCGATGCTGTCCACGGGCGCGTCTCCCACCTCCGCCGCCCGGTGAGCGCCGTCGCCGCCGCGCACCAGGTCCTTCGACTCAATCCCACGGCCTTCGGAGAGCGCTCTCCGACGAGTGTTCTCAGGCAGCTTGATAAGTCAAGTTTTCCTTCTTTCAATTCAGGCAGTGTCCATTTTGGCGAGGACTTGCGAAGGCACGTGGGGCCTCTTAAGGTTCAGACGAGCAGGCGGCTTCGATGCCTAACGGGGAAGCACGACGAGCCCTTGACCGAGTTAACGATCATGACCGAATTGACTACGACGAGTGTGCACGGCGCCCGGGATCGGCGCCCCTTGAGTAATGGGCGCAACCTGATAATAGCCCTGACGGTGGTCCTGGAATTACTCACGTTGGCTGCGATCGCACTGCCTCAGTCGGCCACGGATGCCAAGCAAATCAACGAAGTCGAGAAGCGCCGCGTCATTCCCGTGACGATCGGCAAAGGCGAGACCTACACCATAAGCGGCCTGGAGAAGGGCGCCAAGACCGAGTCGAAGGCGGTCAAGAATCCCAACTCGCTTATCATCCAGCCGCAACCCTCGGGCGACATCGTGTTGCTCGGCACCGAAGGCGGTAGCTGGAAGATCGACGCGACGCTCGCCACTGGCGAGAAGGTTACTTACGACGTGAAGGTCAAGGCGCAAGCGCCGCTGATCAATTCGCTCACTCCCGGCTCGGCTCCGACGGCGATGGCCCCGTAGCCCCGCGCTTCATCCTTTCATCGGCGCTCGAAGCGTCCGCCGCGCGGACATATTCCTTTGGGAACCATCGCCGCATTCACGGCCATCGTGTTGCGGCCGGGATCCGGTTAGGATTTCAGGCGATGTCAAATGATTCTCGCATGCCGGGCGCGCGACGTGTCGTGCTGGTCACAGGTGGAGCTGGCTTTATTGGGTCGCATCTGACCGACGCGCTGGTCGAGCGCGGACTTACGGTTCGCGTGCTCGACAACCTTTGCACCGGCAGCCGTCAAAACGTCAACCGGCGCGCCGAACTGTTCGAGGCGGACATCCGCGAGCGCGCGGCGATAGAACCGGCCTTCGCCGGCGTCGATTGCATCTTTCATGCGGCTGCGCTTCCGCGCGTGGGTCTATCGATCGAACAACCGTTCGAAACCCATCTGGTCAACGTGGTCGGCACGCTCAACGTGCTGCTGGCGGCGCGCGCGGCGGGCGTGCGGCGCGTGGTCTACTCGAGTTCGTCGTCGGTTTATGGTGAGCAGCCGCAATCGCCGCTTGGCGAGACGATGACGCCCAATCCGCTCAGCCCCTATGCGTTGCAGAAGCTGATGGGTGAGGAATACGTGCGGATGTTTCATCGTCTGTATGGAATGGGCGGGCTCTCGCTGCGTTACTTCAGCGTGTACGGCCCGCGGATGGACCTCGAGGGGGCGTACGCGACGGTTATCGGAGCGTTCCTGCGCGCGCGGCGCGAGGGGCGACCGCTCGAGATTCGCGGCGACGGCGAGCAGCGGCGCGATTTCACCCACGTGCGCGACGTGATGCGGGCGAACCTGGCCGCGATGGACTGTGCGCTGGAAGACGGTAGCGCGCTCAACGTCGGACGTGGCCACGCGCTCAGCGTCAACCGAATAGCAGAGCTGATCGGGGGCCCGCGCGTCAGCGTCGCGCCGCGGCCGGGCGAACCGCGCGATACGCTGGCCGACCTGGCCCGCGTCCGCGCTATCCTCAGATGGAATCCCGAGGTCAAGACCGAAGACGGCGTGCGCGAACTGATGCGGCTACATGGGCTACAGCCGCTCGCCTGATGTTCAATTTGTGGCGATTATCCGGCGCCTGACTAGCCGCCACTCAATTCTCAACAACCTTCAGAACATCGCTCCTTTGGTTGCCGCAACGCTGTGATATCGGCCGAGCGGAAACCGCTTATGGTTATCATCGCCGCCCGCCGTCAGCGGTGGCTCGCCACTCCGGGTCGAGCACGCTTTCGTACTGCCTTCGTAAATCAATCAGCCCGCCGTTGGTGCGACGACTTCGGAAATGCCTCTGTGGCGACGAATTGAAGAAAGAAAGCCTCGAAGCGGCTCATCGTATAACTTCAAGGCGGCCCAACTTACCCCGACGGACAATCCGACTGTTGCAACCGATAGCGCGTGCGGATTTACCCCCGACATCTTGGTCTGATACAGGCCGGACGCGAGCAGAAGAATGGGATAGTGAAGCGCATAGAGCGGGTATGACAAATCTCCGGCGAGCCGGCCGATCTTGCCCAAGCCCACTTGGCTTACTCCTACCACGACGATCATTGGCAATACCATGATGGCGCAAAAGAGATCATAGGTTTCTTGCGGGACAAATGTGGCCGCGGGAAATACCAGGATCGCAAACAAGCCGACCGACAAAATCAAATTCCCTCCTGAAATCGTTGGCATTCGCAGCCAATCGCGCAGACGATAAATCAATACTCCAATCGTGAATCCGAAACACACCCTGGCAAGCCCTCCAAGGAATGTTGCCGGCTCGAAGCCGAGGTTTTCTGTCCCAGCGATGTACGTCCGCGACACCAATAGCGCAGCGCTGATCGCAACCACTATAAGCAGTTCTGCTATATGGCGTCTGACCAGAACGAGCGCCCAAAGAACATTTATCACCAACTCGAAAAACAAGCTCCAAAGAGGGCCGTTGCCGGGAAACAGAATATACTGCGAAGCTGCACCGCCCCAAAAGGTGGGCAGCAAAAGAACGTTCAGCCCTCCCGATAGCAATATTTGTGGCAAACTATCGACCTTCGCGGGAAACAGTAGAAACTTGAGCAACAGTACTCCTAGACCGAACAAAGCTCCCGCCGCCGCCAAAGGATATAAGCGAATCACTCTCTTCCATATAAAAACCGAGGTTTCCATACTGTTTGCAAGCGCTGACTGATAAGCATTCGCAATGACGAAACCGCTTAGAACGAAGAAAAAGTCGACTGCCAAATATCCTTGAGGTACCAACGGGTGCTCTAATTTAACCTCCGTCAGGTGGAACAGCACCACGGCCATCGCTGCCACGCCTCGTAAGCAATCGAGCAGTTCGAAACGTTTCATGAAACCCCCAGATACGCGATGTAAGTTAGCAGCGATCGCGCGCACGCCCCAGCCAGCGTCCAAGCCCGCGCTCGACATCGACATCGGATGAGCAACGCCGCAAGTCCGCGAGCCTTGTTCGTCATGGGCTGCCGCGCTAACGAGGCGGCGTCTCGAATGCACGAGCGGTCCGTTCAGCCACAGCCGCTCGCGCTGGCCTCGCTCTCGTCATACCCTGTGACAATGCTTGGTCAGTAAGCAGTCGCTGCTTTTCTGAAAGCATTGGTCGTTCAATTAACACAAACTCTTTATCGTAAGGCTGCGCCACTATGCGTGCCTGCGACGGTATATCTCTTGCTCTTTTTACGTTTGCCAGACGCCAGTTGTGTTGCAAAAGGCGTGCTGCGCTCTTCGTTCAGACCGTCGGGCCTGAAATGCCGGCGGAGGCTGATGAAATAATGTCCTTGCCCAATGGTGGATCCTCGCCAGATGGACGGCGGACGCGTCTGCTCGTGAATCCTACGGTTTCAGACTCATTCGATTGTGTTTGTTGCGAGGATGTTTCGTTTAACACGATCTCTTTGGCCTAGGTCTGCGTCGCGATGCGTGGATGGGGCGGTATATCTCTATGTTGTTGTCGCGTCTGCCAGACTGCTAGTTGGCAGGCAAAGCGCTTGCTAGCGTTCCTCGTTTACAGCACCGGACTTGAAATGCCGGCGTAAGGCTCGTGTAATAATTTCCTTATGGATGGTGGATCCTCGCCAGATTTACAGCGGGCGCGTACTCTTGAGTTCTACAGGTTCCGAATCATTCGACTGTGTCCTTCGCGCGAATGCTTCGTTTGACGCAATCTTTCCATCGTAAGCCTCTGTCACAACTGCGTGGCTGGGACGGTATACCTCTTGCTCCGGTTGCGTCGGTCAAGCGGCCAGTTGGAGCGCAAGAGGCCTCATAGGGTTCTTCCTTAGAGCGCCGGGCTTGGGATGCTGGTGCCGAGGCTGGTGAAATAACTTCTCTGTCCAATGGTGGATCTCCACCACATGGATGGCGGACGCGTGCTCCTGAATCCTATGGCTTACGACTCATCCGAGCGTGTTTCACGCGAAGGCTTTTCTTCACGGTCGAAGCGCTCGAGCGAGCGTCGTTGGAATGTGTGCAGCTCAAGGCTCAGGAGGACGGGAGACGCACCGTCTAGAGGATCGCATTCTTGAACAATTAGCACTTGAAAATTGCTCTGGATGTCGTTCGATTTAATTGACGCGCGAGGTCAAATAAGTCGCTCGACTGCGTAATTGTTGTTGTTGCTAATTATTTCTCGTAGGTGTCTGTATTATTGCGTGATGATGAATTCGACCGCTATGCGGACACACTGCGAGTACTGGGTTAGGGGTTGAAGTTGACATGAGCGGGCGTAGCCGATAATTAGTAAGTTGCGTTGTTAGTTGCTTAACTAACGAATGGCGGACGCATGCCCTGACGGCGTCGTGTACGCCACGAGGGCTGGAATTTCTCTGCTACCTTTCCCTTTCTCGATTGTTAAAGAACATTTGTCTTCTGAGGATGTTGTGACCATCCTCCGCGCGGCGGAACTGCGATCATGCAAGCGTCGACCAACGCCAAATCATCAAAACCTCCAGCAGGTCAGGGGGAACAGGTGAACTGGTATCTACTGAGGACGAAGCGAGGCAAAGAACGGTGCGTACACGACCAACTAGAGGCGATCGTGCCTCAAGTGTTTCTGCCATTGCTTAGGACGCGCGTGTCGCGTCGCGGCGATGGAGAGCGGGGAGTGTTGCCGCTTTTTCCCTGTTATCTGTTTGCGAGATTCGATCTGCAAGAACGATATTTCGACGTGAAGTATTTGCCAGGGGTGGCAGGCCTGGTATCGGCAGGCATTGAGCCGATTCCTGTCCCTCCGCTTGTGGTCGATGAGATAAGGCGGCGTGGGGTTGACGGGATCGTCGAACCCAGAGGAAATATTCTAAAAAAGGACGATTGCGTTCGGGTTGTCGAAGGACCGTTTAAAGGTTTCGACGCCATCTTCGAGCGCTACATATCCAGCGCAGAGCGGGTCGCGATCCTTTTAAGCACGGTAGGAGTTGGAGGGCTAAGAGTCGTTCTTCCCTCCGCAGCAGTCGTGGCAGAAACAAAAAGCTGATGGTCGTATTCGCGTTGCATTGAGCCACAGGAGGGCGATCGCCGCCGTCGACGATAACTCATGCGATTCTCATGTAGCTTCCCTCAATTGTCCAAAAAGCTGGCTACTGTGTTTGCGACAGCTCGCGTGCTGAGCCTGGTGCTGATTTGCGCACCGCTGGTGGGCGGATGCTTTAATGCTCCACCGCCCGAAAAGGTCCAACAGCCCGTGAACTCGGATGTCTCGAATCTCATTGCGAGTCCGAACGGCCAAACTTCAGGATGCGAGAGTACTGGTTCTTTGCACGAGCTATGGCAGCAAAGAAGTAGCGAAAATAATTCATCTGCGTACCCCGTTGGCCCCGGCGATATATTACAGGTGACCGTAACCGATCTTCCGGAGATCAATAAGATAAATGCCAGGGTCAACGGGCAGGGAAAAATTACCCTTCCGGTGCTTGGAGAGCTGAATGTAGCGGGATTGAGCGAAGACGAAACTTCGCGACTCATTGCCGAAAAGGCTCGAACCTACGTGCGCGATCCGCGGGTAAACGTCTTTGCCCAACATTTTGCCGGCCGTAATGTGAACGTGATGGGCATGGTGGCGCTGCCCGGTACTTATCCTCTGGACGGTCCCTCGGAATCAATCTTGAGCGTATTGGGAAGGGCCGGGGGGTTGAAGGGCACAGGCCAAGAATCGGCCGCGCAACGCGTGGTGCTGTTCCCCGCGGGTACGAGAATGCAACAATCAGTCACTAGCGCCGCAACAGGACTCCCTCAAACCCAGACTGGCGTTCCAAATTCGAACCTCACTGCTAATTCCGGGGACCAAGCGGCCGATCCGGGAGATCCTTTTGGCAATGATACGGCGCGAGCCGGCTCCACGACCCGCTCCGCCTCCAAAGTTGCTCAAGCCCAGATCGGCGATCCAGAATTGATGCCCTCTGGTCAGATCAGCGCGTCGGTGATGCCGATCATTATCGATCTTGCAAAGCCGAGCATGGCAAGCTGCCTGAATTTGCCGGCGCGGCCGGGTGACATCATTTTGGTGCCTGCCGCGGGTCAAGTTGGAGTGTATGGATGGGTGAAAAGCCCAGGACAGTTTAATATCACACCAGGAATGACGGTCCTCAGCGCAATCACGAGCGCGGGCGGCGCGATGTTCAGCTCAAACGTGGAACTTCTTAGAACGGCGCAGGGAACTAGGATATCCACGCCTATGAATTTATCAAGCCTCGAGGACGGCCAGGAACCGGACCGCGCAGTGCAGAGCGGCGACGTAGTTGTAGTGAAGAGTTCGGTGATCGGCGCAGTTCCGTACGGCGTCTATACGCTGTTGAACAAATTCGGCACCGGTATGTATTTGGCTCCGGGAATATAAATGGGAACCAGTATCTCACCATATGTGATCGACCGGGGCGGACGTAATGGTCCAATAACTTTATATTCTGCCCAGGCGGTGCCGGAATACGAAAACGCGGGGATCGGCCTTTCCGACTGCTGGAAGATCGTGCGGGCCAGGTGGCGCTTCGTCGTTGGTTTCGTACTAGCCGGTTTGTTCTTGACGACGATCGTGTTGCTGCTCATGACTCCGCAGTATCGGGCGGTGGCGACGCTCATGATTGGTCCCGAGTCACCTCATCTGATGGACATAACGAGTTTGCGCCAGCAGATACTAAGCCCGAGCGAAGATGATTACTCGAAAACGCAGTATGCGCTTTTACAGAGCGACGAACTGATAGCGCAGGTAGTCGTCAAGCTTAAGCTTGCCGACGAGCCACTTTTCGGAGAGACAAAACTCGCTGGCTACGTCAGCCTTGCCTGGTCGTTCGTGCATGATTCGCTGTTCGGCGCCAAAAAGGAGCCCCTCGGTCGGCTCGGTGTCAGTCAGCACATGATAGATGAATATAGGTCGCGCCTTAGAGTCTCTAGTGTCTCTGGAACGCGCCTGGCGGAGGTTTCATTTCAGACGCCCGATGCGGCGCTCTCGGCAAGGATAGTAAATGCTCATGTTAAAGAATACCTGCGCCTGAGCGGTAGCCTGCAAGCGCAGAGCAGCGACGCTGCTAAAGAGTTCTTGGAACATGAACTGGGTGAACTCAAGACGAAAGTGGAAAGATCCGAAGCGGCACTAAACGCATACCGAGGCCGCATGGGAATTCTGTCGTTTGGAGTTCACGACAGGGCCAAGAACGAAATCGCCGAACAAACTATGCTGCAGCTCAACAAGGAGATGAGTGAGGCTGAGGCCCGCAGGATCGCGGCCGAGGCTGAGATGCAGCTTGTGAAGTCCGGCGACTACAAGTCGCTCCCAGAAGTCGTCAACAACCATATGATAGACGAACTCCAACCGCAGGTCGATCGTCTTCAGGCAGAGTATGCGGAAAAGTCCGCTAAATACACTGACGCTTATCCTCCGCTGAGGCAGCTCAAGGCCAGGCTCAATGAGGCTCAAAGCCGGCTGAACGCCGACGTTGGCGCAATTGCCCGAGCCGTCGAACGCGACTACAAGGCGTCTCTCAGCAGAGAACAACAGCTACAGCAGAGAATCGCGGAAGACAGACGGCAGGATTTTGCGATGAACGATGCTTCGTTGCAGGATGCCGTTCTCGCACGCGAGGTAGACACCAACCGCGAAATTTATAGAGACGTGCTGCGACGAATGCAGGAAATCAGCGTTGACGGCGCGGCACCACTTCCGAACATAGCTGTCGCTGAGGACGCCGTCGCGCCGCCATTTCCCACTAGCCCCCAGAAAATTCACGACCTTGCCATAAGCGGGATGGTGTTTCTGTTCATAGCACTTGGGGCGGTCTTCATATCGGAGCAATTGGACGATCGCTTCAAGAGCGCCGAAGAGATCGAAAGCTACCTGCATTTGCCCGAACTCGCCGTGGTGCCCGATTTCAGCGGACTCCTGTCCAATCAGGGTGGCATTCAGAAATTTCTGTCCACTCGGCGCTTCGAACACGAAATAAGCAGCGTGCTGTCACTAATCGGCGGTGGCAAGCACCACGGCAAAAACAGCGACGCGCGTGTTATTAATGGTCCCAGACCGGAGGATGTGATGGAATCTTTTCGGTCTATTCGAACCTCTCTCCTATATTCTCGGGCCGGCGGTCCCCCGCGAAGCGTGTTATTCATCAGCGCTGCTCCCGGGGAAGGTAAGACAATCACCAGCTGTGGAACAGCTTGGGCGTTTGCCCAAACTGGAGCACGAACTTTGCTCATGGACGCAGACCTTCGCGAGCCGAGATGCCATCAGATCTTGAATGCCCATAGATCGCTGGGTCTAAGCGAGGTGCTCGTAGGAATGGCTGAACCGGAGCAAGTCATTCAAAGATTGAGCCACCAGGGTTTGCGTAACCAGGAGGATCTTTACTTCCTCAGCGCTGGGGCGCAGGTGCCAGATCCCGGTGAACTCCTGACGTCGATGCGAATGTTTCAGATGCTGCAACAGCTTAGAGATGAGTACCAGTTCGTCCTGGTGGACTCGGCGCCCATAGGCTTCGCAAGCGACACCATCGGTCTTGCAACTATGGTAGATAGCGTGGTGGTAGTGGCTGGCGCGGCAACGCCCAAACAAAGTGTACGAGCTGCATGCCGAAAACTATCTGATGCGGGCGCCACGATTGCCGGCGTCGTCGCAAATTGGGCTGATATCAGCCGAATCCACGGCGACATCGGTCGCTACTATAGTAAAAGCTCCTATTCGGCCGCATCATCGAGCACCAGCCCGGACATCGCGGACACCTGACGTGCCCTCAGCGGTCGCTTCCTTGCGATCGGGTCGGTCTGTTTTGATCAGCTGCTGACCTCGCGCGAATCCCGGTGACAGTTGACCGTCTGCCGATAACCAATTCGTCTGGTCAAGAACATGCTCAACACGACGCTTCCTCATATTGAAGCTGAATACCGTAAAGGTTTGGCCGAGCACTATGTCAATTCGCGAGAGAAAAGGGACGGCTGGCCTGCTATCGCTCGAGCGAATCCACTCAAGAGTCTGCTCGCGGATGTCTGGAATTGCTCGGTAGCGCATTGGTACTTGATGCCCGGCCTAGAGTTCCACCGATTTCGGGTGCGTTTGGCGCTAAGCACTATCGTCAGCAAAAAGAAAGAGTTACGCAATGTGATTATTCAAGTCTTGGATCAGACGATCCGCCCAACCGCGTTTTTCGAGTTCGATTTCGCTTGGAAGGCTGTCGCTTCCCGAGAGCCTTTGGGAACATACCTTGACTACTCGTCTCCGTGGCTGTTCCCGGCGATGCTTTTGGCAAAACGGCATTGTGAGCGGCCTATGGTGCTTGGCTCAGACTTCTTGGGGATTGAAGCTATCGAGCGCTTGGCAAAAAATCCGCCAAACGAGGGCAGGCGGGCGATCGGTAGCCGCATCAAGGACGGTGCCTTCACTAGCGAGCTATTTGATGTCGTGACGAGCCTCTCATCTATCGATCACGTAGCGGATGATGTCGGTATACTGAAGCAGCTATGGGGCGCGGTGAAACCAGGCGGGATGCTGCTGCTCTCTTTGCCGTGCACCGGACGAGCAGTGAAGGGCGACCCAGATCGTAAGACGTTCCCACCCTTCGCCCAGAAGTTTAAAGAGCGGATGCGACGCCTGTATGACGAACAGATGCTACAGGAGCGCGTCTTTGCGGTGGTGGGTCGACCCCGACGATATGTCGTCTATGGTGAATCGAACCCCGCCACAGATCGCCACCTCGCAACACCGGGCAACGTCATGGCCATAGCACGCGGATGGCAAACCTACTCGGACCTTCGCGATATTCCGGGCGAAGGCTTAATCGCGATGAAGTTTCTCAAGCGGTTGGCTCGTTAACCAAAGGTATGCTCCGCAGGTTACGCGCGGCATGGAAGAACGCATCGCGTGATCTGCTGCGTGCGCCCTCGCCTGTTGTCAAAGCACGTGATGACTAGCAAAGACAATAGTAGTAGTGCTCCGCGAAGACTGATCGATTGTTGCTGTATCCTGATTAGCTATCGTGTCGCTTTGGTTTTGGCGACTTGGTTAAGTTCAAAGCGTCTCTTCGTGTTTCCATCCGACAGACAATGGAGGGTGGAGTACTCGACGTTCTTACTGCTGGCAATATTGTGCTGGGCGGTAACGAGTACATATACGCAACTCTACACCTCCCAGAGTGTTGAACGCCTTGAGTTTGCCGCCGGCAAACTTCTGCAGACCCTGGTTCTATGGGCGATTACGACAACCGGCGGTCTGTTTGTCTTGAAACTTCACGACGTGAGTCGCCAGTTCACGCTGTATGTAATTGTGGGCTCCGGCGTCTTGGTCTTTCTGCGGCAATTGACGGAAATCATCATCCGCCGTCGGATGCATCGGTTCGGGTATAGTTGGCGCACTGCTCTGGTGATTGGCGAGCCAACATGCTGTGCGCGTGTCGTCCAGCTCCTGGTCGATGCGTATCCGATGGGTTACCGGGTTGTAGCCGTCCCACTCGATGGGGCGAACCAACAGGAAAGTGCGCCCATTGCTGAAAATCTGCCTGAGGCTGAAGAAGCGTTTATAATTCCCGGCATTCCACAGAGCGAGCATCTCGCGTTGCAGCTTCTTAAGGAAGGCAAATCGGTTCATATAATTCCGGAGCTTCTAGACGCGAGGTTTTTTCATCAAGCTTTGGGAGACATCGCGGGTATTCCGGTAATTTCTCTGCGCAGCGGAACCGTGAGCGTCACGCAGGCTATCGCAAAGCGGCTCGCCGACTGTCTGGGCGCGATCATCTTTCTGATCTTGCTGTCGCCAATCGCCGCGGTGATCGCCTGTCTTCTGAAAGTGACCTCGCAAGGACCCGTTCTGTTCGGGCAGACGCGGGTTGGAAAGCTCGGGAAGCTGTTTACCATGTATAAGTTCCGTACGATGGTTCCCGACGCCGAGACAATCTTGAGGAACAGACCAGAGCTCTACGCGCGATACGTCGCAAACAATTACAAATTGCCTCAGGGCGAAGATCCACGCATAACTGCTATTGGACGAGTGCTGCGATCGACCAGTCTGGATGAGCTTCCGCAGTTGCTCAATGTGTTAAATGGAAACATGAGTCTTGTTGGACCGCGCCCTGTGGTACCAGCCGAAGTAGACAACTACGGAGATTATGCGGCGCTGTTCTTGTCCGCTAAGCCGGGCATGACCGGCCATTGGCAGGTCAGTGGGCGCAGCGAAGTGGCGGAGTATTCCAAGCGAGTCGAACTCGACCTCGAATATATTCGCGATAGATCGCTCGCCAAGGATTTCGAGATCCTTTTGCGCACCGTTCCCTGCGTCTTACGCCGAAGAGGCGCTCATTAGCGATTGGCTCAGCACATGAGTCTTGAACAAGTTGCATGACAATCACGCCGATCGGCTTCGTCATCATTCCATTGAGCGTCGCAATTTTCTTCGTGCGACCCGGGCTACTCGTGTCATGGGCGATTGTAGTGTCGGTGTTTCAAGCTGCGTCGGTTATTAATGTAGGAGGGGACTCTCTGATCGGAATCTCGCCATTTTTCTTTGTTTTGATACTCATAGCGGCGCGCTTTATACCTCTATATGTCACTGGCAAATGCGGCTTCGCACGAGGGGAGCCCATCCTGAATGTACTTCGCCCACTCACGCTATTGACATTGTGGGGAATTGTGTCGTCCTTCGTGTTGCCATTTGTATTCGCCAACTTAGCGGTGAACACTCCGCACGGGGGAATGGATACCGCCGCTTTGCCGCTGCACTGGAGTGTGAGCAATGCCGCACAGGCAGCGTATTTAAGCCTAGAGTGCGTATTCATACTGTACGCGACTTCGCTGGCTCGTGGTCACAGCGCGATGGAGAAGAGTATGCGCGCGTTCCGAATCGCCGGTTTAATCGCTGTCCTCATTGGCGTGTATCAACTAATCGCGCATAAGGCCGGACTCTTTTACCCTAAGGAATTGTTCAACAGTAACGAAGCTTGGGCGCAGCTTGTGACGCAAAAGATCGCGGGGATCTGGCGCTTGTCTGCCACCTTTACCGAGCCGTCGGCTGCGGGAAGCTTTTTCGCCGCGTGGTCGTGCTTTCTGTTGTTTGTCGTTGCGGATCGCACAACGGCCCGCTGGTCGGATTGGCTGTTGTTATGCGCCGGCATCGCGATGCTTCTTCTGACGACGTCGAGTACGGGTTATGTCGTTTTGGGCATCATGTTGTCGATGTTCGTGCTGCAACATATGCTGGGTCTGATCACGAGGGGCAGCATGAGTCCTAGGGTAGGGATTATTTGCTTGGTGATTGGCCTTGGAACACTTGGTGCGATAGCTGTCCTACCGGACTTTGGCCGCCTGCTTCGAGAGGTCTTGTTGCAAAAGACCGAATCCATATCAGGTAAGAATCGAGCAGCTACCCAATGGGAGTCGCTCATTGTCACTAACGAAAGTTGGGGACTGGGTGTGGGCCTGGGATCAAACCGACCATCGGGCATGTTGTTTTACGTATTGAGTAATCTGGGTGTGCCCGGATTATTGCTTTTCGCATATTGCTTATATGTGACGCTTTTCATGGCTAGGATGTTGTTGCAACCGCTGCGTCGGTGCGGTTTTGTTCGTGGTTATGTGAGAGGCTCAGCCGGAGCTTTCATCGTCACTCTTTTAGCACTGAGTATATCGGGCGCTGAGCTTACGACACCGCAGCTGTGGATAACCTGGAGCCTTGTTATGGGCGTAATGCAACATGCGTGCGCTACGCCGCAGCAGGCAGCGGAAACGTTTGATGTCCGCCCCTGCATCATAGGACCGATTTTACTAGTTGACGCTGTAGGGTCGGGCTAGGAAGAGGGAAAAAGGATGAAACGCTGCTCGGTAGAAGATTGCAGTGGGCGTCGGATAAGCAAGGCGAGGAGATAAAGTCTCGCTCGAGGGAGGCGGGGTTTGTATGACGGAGCCATCTGACAGAAGACTTTCAGCGAAAAAGGAGTGCTGACATTCAACCAGACGTCTCGATAGGTAATGACGCGGTCGAGTCAGGGCAGCGTAGATTAGGGGACGCTACTGATGCGATTGTCGTCAATACTCGAGCCCTGACGGCGACTTTGACCGGAGTTCAACGATATATCGCTGAACTCAGTATGCGCCTCGGCGAGCAGATAACGAGGGTGTCGCCCTATAGACCATTGCAAGGGGTTGTTGGTCATGTGTGGGAACAGGTTAAGCTGCCACTATTGGTCAAGGGGCGGTTGCTTTGGAGTCCTGCAAATAGCGGCCCGATAATGGTTGCGCGTCAAGTGGTCACGGTGCATGACATAGCGGTACTCGATCATCCGGAATGGTTCAACGCCCGCTTTGCTGCATGGTATCGCTGGATGATGCCACCACTGGTGCGGAGCGTGGCTCACGTTATCGCGGTCTCTGATTTTACGAAGCGGCGGTTGGTAGAGGTCACGGGTGTAGACGAGTCCCGAGTGTCGGTCGTTCTTAACGGCGTAGATGAGCGCTTTAATGTCAGATTGCGGGAAGAAGTCGTGACTCTTCGTGCCCAGCTTGGTATTCCGTCGTCATGTTATGTTCTAAGCCTAGCTACTTTAGAGCCACGAAAAAATTTGCCTGGCCAACTCGAGGCATGGTCGCGCTGCGTATCGCATCTGCCGGACAACGTGTGGCTGGTAATTTCTGGGTCAAACGGGAAGGAGCATGTCTTCGGCAAGCTTCAGTCGCGGAATGTTCCGCCGCGTGTGCATTTCACAGGATATGTGCGGGATGAAGATCTTCCGGCCCTTTATAGCGGAGCGATAGCGTTTCTCTATCCTTCGTTTTATGAAGGCTTCGGCCTGCCGGTTCTGGAGGCCATGGCAACCGGTACCGTTCCTATAATTTCGAACTCGACGGCGTTACGGGAAGTAGCAGGCGATGCCGGAGTAGTAGTGGATCCGCATAACTACGATTCGATAGCTTCGGCGATTGTACGAATCGTCAAAGAGGATCGCTGGCGCGAAGAGCTTCGTCACCGATCGGTACGTCGAAGTCAAAGTTTCAGCTGGGACCGGACCGCGGATTCGACTCGACACGTGCTCGAAGAGGCTGCGCAAAGCGGTGTAGGTGGATCTGCGTCTGCGGCCGAAACAAGCGATTTGCGCGACACTCACAGCTAAAACATCGAGTCCGGGTCGGCATTTGTAACGAACCGCCTTGCCGCAATCCCCGAAGTGAATCAATAAACGTTGGCATTTCCGATTTGCCAAGGCGCACTGGTTACGTCGCCCGGGTGGCACGGCGATCCCGACATTGTGAAGCACCTTCGTGAAAAGCTTTGAAGGAAGCCATTGTATGATGAAGTCGCTTAGCCTCGGCAATGGAAAGTCACTCAAAAATGCAGACGTGACGGACACTGTCCTAAAGCGATATCGGGTGATGCATCTGGCTACTTACGCAGTTCCTCACGTAGGCGGCGTCGAGATGCACATGCATGTGCTCTGCAAAGCGTTGGCTGAGAAACTGGATGTGCGAGAGGTCGGCGGCGGTGGACCTCGATTTCGATCCGCGCAGTACTTGATCGACGGATTTCCGGTTACTCAACTTGCAACTCCGTTGACGCTTCGTTCGGCGCCCATTTGTCCAGAGATTCCTTTGACAATTAGGGCGAGTAAAGCAGACATGGTACATCTTCACATGCCAAATCCATTCGGCGCGGCAGCTTACCTGGCTAGTGGTCATAACGGACCTTTGATAGTCACATGGCATTTCGACGTAGTGCGGCAGCGCTTTATGAAACAGCTGATCAAGCCGCTCTTTAAACGCATCTTGAGCCAAGCCTGGGCGGTAGTCGCAACTTCGCCCAACATTGTTGAATCCTCAGAGGTGTTGCAAGCTGTCAAAAGCCGTGTCCGGGTTATTCCTTATGGAATCGACCACGAGCCGTATGATCGCTACCGCGAGTCAGAGGTTGCCGCAATCCGACAGCGGTACGGATCAAAAATAGTCCTTGGGGTGGGTCGACTCATCTACTACAAAGGATTTCAGTATTTGCTGTCGGCAATGTCGGAAGTTGACGCGAAGTTACTGATCGTAGGTGAAGGACCGTTGCGCGACGAACTGCAGCGTCAAGTTCAAGCCGAAGGGACAACCGATCGAGTAGAGTTTATCGGAGAGAAAACCCCGGAGCAACTTATTCCATTTTATCAGGCGTGTGACGTGTTTGCTTTATCCTCGGTGCGAGGAGAGGCCTTTGGGATTGTCCAGCTTGAAGCGATGGCCGCCGGAAAACCGGTAGTAAATACGAAGCTTGATAGTGGCGTGCCATTCGTTTCACGTGATCATGAGAGCGGCTACACCGTCTTCCCGCGAGATGCCAAAGCACTCGCGAGGGCCATTAATGGTCTTCTTGACGATGAGTCGCTCCGGGTTCGTTATGGCCGCCAAGGAAAACTCAGAGTCCAACGAGAGTTTAGCGTCCGCAAAATGACGCAGGCTACGTTAGAACTGTATGAAGAAGCCCTTTCGAGCACCGCGCGTGTTAACCAGGCCGGCGTTGGTTGAAAGATAGCGACCTCCTAATTGTCACGTTGGTGGACAGGTGTCGTTGCGACGGCGTGGTAGGAAACAAAGGCTTCGTCAAATGACGTCGCTTAAAACTTCTCAAACATCCATACGGCAAACCAATCGGACATCGGCTAGTACGTTATAAGGAGAAGGTATGAAAGTACTTATTACTGGCGGCCTTGGCTTTATCGGCTGTAACGCAGCCAGCCGTTTTATCAGGCAGGGTGACGAGGTGTTGGTACTTGACAATTTTAGCCGGGCAGGAGCCCTGCACAATCTGGAGTGGCTGCGAGCGCAGGGCCCGGTAGATGTCATCGTCGTCGACGTTCGCGACGCGCAGCGGATTCACAACGTGTTCCGCCAGCATCGTGATATCGGTCTGGTCCTGCACCTTGCCGCGCAGGTTGCTGTAACAACCTCGGTACTTGATCCGCGCGCAGATTTTGAAGTCAACGCGTTAGGCACTTTGAATGTCCTCGAGGCAATGCGGCTTTCGGACTGCGCAGCTCCATTGATTTACGCATCCACAAACAAGGTGTACGGTCAGATGGAGGATCTAGAGATCGTCGACGCGGAAGGACGCTACACCTACAAGACCCTGGCCGGTGGTGTTCCCGAGACGCGTCCGCTCGACTTTCACTCTCCGTACGGCTGCTCGAAGGGAGCGGCGGAACAATACGTGCGCGACTACCATCGACTGTTCGGCCTGAACACCGTCATCTTTAGGCAGTCTTGCATTTACGGCTACCGGCAACATGGCCTGGAAGATCAAGGCTGGATAGCATGGTTTATGATCGCGTCTGCCATGAAGCAGCCGCTGACAATTTATGGCAACGGCAAACAGGTGCGCGATGTGCTGTTTATCGAGGACCTTCTTGACGCCTTTGACGCAGTGGCCTCGAATAGCAGGCTCGCTCGCGGAACGATTTACAACATGGGTGGATCGCCAGACAATACGCTGTCTTTAATTGAACTAATCTCCTATATGGAAGAGCGAATAGGAGCGCCAATTGAATATACCTTTGCCCCACCGCGGCCAGGTGATCAACTGGTCTACATCAGCGACACGCGCAAAGCAGAGAGCGAACTGAACTGGAAGCCTCGAGTGTCTTGCGCTCAGGGGTTGAAACTGTTGTTCGACTGGGTGCATGCGAACAAGCATGAGTTCGGGCATAAAAATGGGGTGGTCCGAAACGCCACGCACGCGTAGAGGTGAAAGGTAGGTGAAATGTGATGGCTTGGACCTTTTCACATGGTTGAGTGAAAAGGACGTTACGCCGATTGGAACCCAGTGCCGGTGCTAGGTCAATTGTGTCATTGGTATGAAACGGGTCAATACGCGTTGAGCGATTAATTGCCAGGCTGGCGGGCGACGTAGCATAGAAAGGTCGGATTGAGTTCGAGACTTAGGCATGAGCGTCAAAAACGGAGTGAAGACATATTATCGGAGGCATGCGAATGTGTATCGCAAGCGCTATTGCTTAGCGACTGCTGTGAGCGAAATTGAAGTTAGCTCGGCGCGTGCGGTTTATAGCGGCTCTTCGGCACTAAGTGGCGGTCCACAACAAGCTTTACGCTCGGAGGTGAGCGAACTGCTGACGGAAGCAAAACCTCTTAGGATAGCCGTTGGAATAGCGACTGTCGGCCGGCCGCAAATATTGCGCGAGACGCTGTCGGAGCTCAAAAGACAGGAGCGACCAGCTAACCACATTATAGTTAGTCACTGCAGCGAAAAGGATGTTGTTGGTTTACGGTTGGACACAGATGGCATTAGCTACGTGTGCGCGCCATTGGGGTTAACGAAACAGCGCAACGCCATTATTAATGCTGCGCGAGACTTTGATATTTTAGTGTTTTTTGATGACGATTTTTTTCCTTGCGCGCGGTATTTGGAAATCATCGAAAAGGCTTTTCAAACGAATGTGAACTATCAGGTTGTCACGGGCACGTTACTGGCCGATGGCATAAAAGGGCAAGGTATCGAACCAGCGACAGCTCGGTTGATTATACAACGTGATGTGGGTGCTCCGACTCCGCTAAGCAGCAGAGAAGTATATAACGGTTATGGCTGCAACATGTCAGTCAGGCTGGCGAGCGTTCTCGAGCGGGGCGTGTGTTTCGACGAGAATCTGCCACTGTACGGCTGGCTGGAGGATGTGGATTTTTCACGCCGTGTGGCTCACATGGGCAAGATTGTCAGAATCGATGGCGCTCGTGGGGTCCATTTGGGTATAAAGATAGGCCGAACTACCGGTGTGCGTCTCGGCTACTCGCAGATCGCAAACCCGATTTACATGGTCCGGCGTGGCAGCTTGTCTTTGCCGCGTGCCTTCGGGCAGATGATGCGGAACGTATTTGCTAATTTGGCGAGGACAATGTTTCCAGAGCCGAATATAGATCGCGCAGGCCGGCTTCGCGGTAATTTACGAGCGGTGACTGATCTGTTTCGGCGTCGCTGCCATCCGAAGCGTATTCTCGATTTGTGACAGAGTCAGCGAAGGTGAGGGTGTCAGAGGTGCAGGCAAAGAGGCGAATGGGTTTGTCAATTCAGGAATTACGGCGTGGGTAAGTTCGTCGCGACTGTGTTTGTGGTGCTGTTGGTTCTCGCTAGCTCGGCCTGGACGGATCAACAGCCCGCAACTTATAAGCTGTCGGGCTACGGCGCTGTTTGTGATGGGCAGCACGATGACGCCGCCGCTTTCAGGGCGGCTGCGGCTGCAGCCGCTAAAAGCTGTATTCAGGTCAATCGCGACGAGTGGTATCAGTCGGTTCTTGAGTTTCCAGACCGAGGCTCATGTATTTTCAATTCTCCGATTTCACTCGACGCCTCGTGCTCTAAGCTCGAAACCAACGGCTCCGTCCTTCGTTTCCCGAAGGGATCCGGCCTCACCTTCACATCATCTCATCCGATCAATCCATACGGCGACAATCTCGCAATCAAGGAGGAGCTTCACATTGTTGGTCCGGGGACTTCTACGACCTCGGGGACGTATGGAATTCTGCTGAACGCAGCTAATCTCGTCTTCACTTCACTCGACGTCAATGGATTCAACTATGGGATCGAGATCGGTGACAATGCTTACATGATCAGTTTCTACCATCCTAACCTATGGGCTAACGGCACAGGATTATACTGCTCAACCGGCTTGAAAAACTCGGGCGAGAACATATCCGGCTTTGGCGGTGCAATCTTCAACAATGCCATAGGCGTGGATAATCAGGGTTGCGATATAGTACTGTCATCTACTTCACTTGACTACAACACAGTTAGCGCGGTCAAAGATGCCGCTAATTCGAATAATGGCGCCGCGACCGGTTCGGTAAGCTTAGTTGGGGTTAATGTTGAATTTGGCGTAGACACCGGTCCTGTGTTTCAGCTTGGAATAAATGGGACTGGATCCAATTGCAACGGCTTTGCTTTCATCCTCGTGGAAGGAGGAAAAATTCACGCGACGGTTTTTCCCCGTGGTTCCAATGCCGTTGCTCTGGTGGACAATGATACATGCAGAATCCCCGGTCTCCGCAGCGGAGGTACGGTTACCATTCGCGACGCATGGGTTGCAGGCATTCAGCCTTCGGGCAAATGCGTTGCTGGGACCAGCGGGACTAACTGCGTCATCGGGAATAACGCGCACCAGGTGAAACTTATAGATCTCCACAATGATTCGGGTCATTGGTTCACTTGGAATCAATGAGAAGGGTTGCTCTTACTCTGCCAGCTGCCGAGCGTAAATGACAGCTGCGCAACAGCGTTGTCAGTTAGCTAGCTTTGTTGGCACTTCTTTCCCCGTCTCCCGTGGAAACTCCGCGCGCAGGTAAGTTGTGCACGAAGTATTGTGACGGAGTCCCAGCCGTTGGCCAAGGCTGACTGGGCTTAAAGGGTTTTCCGCAATTGGGGCATAAAATGCGCTCGTTGCCCGCAAGAGACATCGAGGAACTGCAATCGGAAACCGATATGGATGGGTGGCCGGTCGAGCAATCCATATCGGGCAGCCTGCCGCGTGTGTCGACTGTGAGTTCCAATCGGCGGCTGGCGCGCAACACGCTCTGGAACCTGATGGGCTACGTCGCGCCTTTGGCGGTAGCCGTTGTGGTCGTGCCATTGCTGATCAGGCATCTGGGCACCGCAAAGTATGGAATCCTCACCATTGCCTGGAGCGTAGTTGGATACTTTGGCATTTTTGATATGGGCCTTAGTAATGCGCTGACCAAATTTATCGCCGAGAGTATCGGTTATGATTCCGAAGGCGAAATTGAAGCTATTTTCCAAACAGGGTTTCTTTTGCTTGTGGCATCAAGTCTTTGCGCCGGGATTGGATTGGCCGTCATCGCGAGACCGCTGGCCTACCGATGGCTAACCGTTCCCGTTGAGCTTCGTTCCGATACCTATCGGGTGTTTCTAATTTTCGCGCTGGTGTTGCCGTTCGTAATAAGCGTCGCATGCTTTCGAGGGACACTCGGGGCCTACCAGCGCTTCGACCTGATTAACAAGATCCAGATTGCAACGGGTTTACTGTCTTTTGGGTCTCCTGCGGTCATGCTGCTTTTCTCGCACCGACTTGTCCCAATTGTGACGATGATCGCATTGTGCCGGGTTGGTTCATGGATGGCATATCTTTATTGCTGTGCCCGGGTGTTGCCATCGTTCGACTTCGCCTGGCACGCACGGAGAGCGTTACTCAGGCCGTTGATTACGTTTGGCGGCTGGATGTCGGTATGTAATGTCGCTGAACCGTTATTTCTCTATTCTGACCGATTTATTTTGGCCAGCCTCGTTTCGGTTAGCGCCGTGGCCTATTATGCCACTCCCTTTGATGTAGTGGTCCGTCTTTGGTCGATCCCCGACGCGCTGAACTCGGCGCTGTTTCCACTTTACGCGGCCGGCTTCAGAAGCAATACGAATTGGGTGCTCGGCTTGTTTGAAAAGGCCGGACATTACATTTTTCCCGTTATTCTTGCGCCGGTGCTTTTCGCAGTGCTTTTCGCAGGCGATATTCTTGGTCTGTGGATAGATCGGTCGTTTGCCGCACACAGCGCGGTGGTTTTGCAGTGGCTTGCAGTCGGAGTTCTATTCAGCAGCATGGCACGTGTTCCATGGACCCTGCTGGTTGCTTATCGTCCCGATTTGCCGGCGAAGCTGGTGACGTTCGAGGCGCCCGTTTATGTCACGGCGCTGTACTTTATGATCAGCCACTATGGACTTACTGGAGCAGCGATGGCGTGGACGATGCGGAGCGCGTTCAATTGCCTCATGCTCCACACTATGACCTGGCTGACGATGCCTGGATCGGCCCGCGCGGTTAAGAAGAACGGTGCTTTGCTGATTATGGCTATAGTCGCGCTGAGCGGAGTTCCATTTTTGCCACCGGAGTTGGCTGCCAGAGGCCTGTATTGGGTTTGTGCATTTGCCGCGTGCGTCTGCATGACCTGGTTTTTCGTTATGTCGGCGGAGGAGCGCGCGGAACTGATTGCCACCGTGTACGTAAGTTGAATCTCGCAGGTAAGACCGTCGCCTGAAATCAAACCATTACCGACCCGGGAGGCATGATCGGGTTGAAGCGTTTCGTGCGCGACGACCTGACCCTTCGTACATACGCCTTACGCTACAAGTGGCTTGTGGAAGAATTAGTCGCACAGCGAAATGACCGTCGCGAAATATCTGACAGCGGACTTAGGGCGACGGGTGCTGTTCCGGAACGTATCCGGGTCTTTGTGTTTTTGGGCCATGATTTCGGCACAGGCTGGTCACACGATGAATTGCCGGGAATAAACGAACAACTACCCTATGGCTATTATCACGCCGAAGACAATGGCTGCACGGTCAGGTACTCCGTCGATGCCAAAGAAAGCCGCGTGACGCGTTTTCTGAGGCTTGGCGTGCGCCGGCTCGTGGGCTTCGACTTGCTGCACGCGTGGCGCAATCGAGATGCTCTGTTCGACACGGACGTGGTGTGGACCCACACCGAGCTGGAGCATTTGGCGGTGCTGGCGCTATGGCGTTTGGTCCCTTGCCAGCGCCGACCCAAACTTATCGCACAGTGTATATGGCTATTCGACAAATGGGACCGTTTGTCAGTAAACAAGCGTAGGATATACATCAGGCTTTTATCGCAAGCCGATGTGCTTACCGTGCAGTCTTCGGAAGGAATGAAAGTCGCACGGCGCGCCTTGCCGGCGGTGCGTTGCCGGATTAACCCGTATGGAACGCATATGGAAGCAATGGTGCCGGCCTTTTTTCGTCCGGCTCATAAGCCGTTCAGAATTCTTTCTCTGGGCAGGGATATGCATCGTGATTGGGCAACCATGGTCGCGGCGGTCGGTGGGTGGGAGGCATGCGAGGCGCGCATCGGCGCCAGATACTTAAATCGCCGATTGGTTCGTCACGCGACAAACGTTGAGCTCGTAAAGCCCGACAGCGCCCAGCTGCAGAGCTTGTATGATTGGGCGGACGTTGTGGTTGTGGCTTTAAAGCCCAATGTTCATGTGTCGGGGATTACCGTCATAACCGAGGCCGTACTCATGGGAGTGCCGGTCGTCTGCACGGACACCGGTGGCTTGCGCAGTTACTTTTCGGACGACGAAATCATGTATGTGCCGCCCAACGACGCTGGTGCGATGCGTCGGGCGATCGCTCACTTGGCGGCGAACGACACGCTTCGTTTTGCCATGGCACAAACGGCGCAAGCACGCCTGCTTAGGGCAGACCTGAGCACTCGAGCCCGCGCCAGACGAATGGCGGAATTAAGCCGAGAACTTTTGGCAGAAGGCTCGGATGCTGAGGCTTAGGTACCTCAAGTGCGAAAGGACTATAGGCAGAGCAAGCGACGAACTGAAATAAGTTGTTTGCTGGGAAACGGCGCACTTGCGGAAATGTTCGCTTAACCCCGAGCCTCGCCGCGCGCGACCGCAAGCGCGGCTTTCCACGGGGTTGTTCGCTGCTTTAGCTTGAACATTCCGGCCGACGGTTTACCTCGCCGATTCTGTGTTTGCTCTGGTGAGCACACTTCCGCTTCGGGCGTATGCGGGCCATTTCGATCTGATGCGGCCTGTACGACGGTTCGTTACGGTAGCCACGCTCGGTCGTCGAGTGACGTCAGCCCCGCGCGCATAACTCTGTCCCCTTAAAGGCTCGACGGCCCGTCTTAGTCGTCGAGCCTTTCTTGTTCATGCAATCCGATCGTGGCGCAGTGTTGTGCCACCGTTGAGCCATAGGACTTTCCGGATCCGAAAGTTGAGTCCCGACGCGATGCGCGTTCCTGTTCGGATGTGCGGAACTATTATCGCATCCGACCGCGTCCGCGTAGGGCGTGAATCCCAAAAGTCGAGACGCTCGTCGGAGCACGCGCCGAAGTACGATGGCCGCCGCCAAGCTAATTGCTCGCACTACACCGTTCGTCACTCAGGCCCGGCTAAAGCGTGCATGCCGAGCATTTCCAACCAACGGTTGTGAGTTTCGGCTTCATGCCGGAAAAGGTCCGTGCTTTCGACCTCACGTCTCGGCCGTTTGTTCTTAGCGAGATCGATCAGACGGGCGCACTCGGAGCAAAGGACGTACATCCGAAGGCGCAAAGCTTTCCTTTCAGCGTCAACGTTCATAGTCCGCAACAGTGGTGGCAGGCTTCCGTTTCGGGCGTGTGACGGCTATCTTTCGGGCCGTGAACTTAAGAAAGTGTTCACGAAGGCGTTACAACGTCGTCGAGCCGACTTGGTAGTGATTACATCGGCGTGCTTTGGGGGAATGCTTAGGTCCAGAAAATGGCGAGAATTTCGCCGCAACTTTCAGACCTCGGACAAAATCAGGCGACTGACCGCCACATTGGACCGTGCCATCCTGACAATCGTGAGGTACTGATGTTCATAATCGTGTGCCAGGGGCTCCAGGCCTCGCCTAACGGAGGCGTCTAAACAGACATGCGGGCCAACATTAAGCAGGGCAGTTTTCTTGGAGTCATTGCTGGTTTTCTACTGCTTGCGGCGAGCGCATGGTCACAGGTCAGCATCACAAATCCTGCGGCAAATGCCACCGTCTCAGGTATGGTATCTTTCGTTTGTACTGATTCTGTCCCCAACTCGAGCGTGAGGCTCTATATCGATGACGTATATGTATCGGGAAGTCCCTATTTGTGGAAAAGCACTACAACGACAAATGGGAGCCATTATCTTCTCTGCAACGGTTATGTAAATGGCAGCTTCACCGGAAGCGCTAGCGAGAATGTGATGGTGACCAATGTCGCACCGACCCCGGTGCCGACAATTGCGCCGACACCCGTGCCCACAACTGCGCCGACGAACACGCCGATTCCGATTGGCGTGCCGACGCCTAGCGCGTGCACGTCCACGGTTGACGTGTTCTGTACCGGTTCTGCCGATGGTGCTGCGCTGCAGGCGGCCATGAACTGCTCGGGCTCTGTGGTGCGTCCGCACGGGACCTGCGACGTGAACCAGGCGCTGGTGGGTACCAACATCGGTTACGAGGGTGAGGACGCGACGCTCAACGTCGAACCGACCGTAGCGACCGGCGTGACGCTGGTGACGAGTGCAAACGCCTACACGTCGCGGCCGTGGGCGCATCTTAGGATGACCGGGAGCAGCTCGACTGGACTGCTGCTGGAAGGCAACTTCACGCACCTCGACCAACCGAGTATTAGCGGCTTTGCGAATAACATCACGATCGGTAACAACGCCTATCTCGACACGATCATCGCGCCGACTATCTGGAGTGGCGGCCGGGGTATTTACTGTCCGACCTCCTCCAACGCCGGCGAGGGCATCGTGGTGGTGGGCGGCGAGATTTTCAACCTCGTCACTGGCTCTTATAATTCCGGTTGTGGCTTGACGTTTTCCGGCACGCACTTCGATGGGATCAGCGGGACACCGCTGGTGCTCAACGAAGGATCCAACGGAGCCTGGACGGACTGTACGAACTGCTACATCGAGTTGAACGTGCAACCCAGCGGCGGCGCGATGCTGGCCGTGACCGGGTATGACGGCGGCGGTTCGATGGAGTGGATCGGAGGCCAGATTCAGCAGGACAATTTCAACGCGTCTACGTTGCTGCTCAGCCTTACCAACAATGGTACGGCGAGCTCTGCGCCATATGTGCGCGTTTCCAACACCCGTTTTCGTAACATCACCTTGACGGGCTTCAGCAGCAATGCAAACGTCGCCCTTTGTGCTGATACGTCGATACCGTTGAGCGGTGGTGGATCGATCGGCAACGTTCCAAATAGTGGAATATGCCCGTAGGGAAAAACGATGTCGAAGACGAACGCGGCAGCCACGGGCACCTACGCTCTGCGAGGACTGCGAGGATCGTCTCAACCTAACGATGAGCACTCTGTGGTTCGATTAGATCGGGCCGCGAGGGATCGACGCCGCTAAATCTGCTCTTCCCGACCGGCTGAACCTGGCCCTTTGAGCAGAGCACAACTCCCGCCTTCAAAACCTACTCAGATGCGATCTCCCCAGGCGAGCAGCGTGGTGCCCACAAAGTCGGGCTGCCCGCGGAACAGCACTACGGCCCAGGCCAATGCGGCGACGGTAACGGTTAGCAGAACCGAGTAGATTACCGTTAGGCGCGTGTGCAGCTCCAACGATCGCTTGCGGCGCGCCGAAGTTGAGGATATTCGCCACGATCGACTGCGCATGCGCAATTGCTCGGATAGTATTCAGAGAATGTGAGATATGTCCTGAAAATGCAAACGTCAAACCGGGCCAGAGCTTCTACTGACGCAGGGCGAGTTTCTCTAGTTCCACAACCGCGCGACTCCGGAATCGGGGCAACACCGGAGGCGATGGAAACGCACGAGCTTGAGCATACGGGAACATTGTGGCGGCGAATCTCAAAACTCAAGGCTTTTCGGACTTTCAGAGTTTCAGCAGGCACGACACCCACTCCTTCGTTTCCAGCTTTTCTCAGCTTGACGATGAGAGCTTTTGCGCTCAGTTGTAGAAGTCCGCTAGAATCTGCGCGGCGCAAGCGAGCCGTACTATGCTGTGCAATGTAGCGTCGTGCAAAAGCTGACAAGAGTGACAGGATCCGGCATCTATATCTCGTTGATGGCTCTGGGAGTCCGAATTTCGAAATTGAGAATTCGGAAACATACATTCTTTTTCGGCCTTCTCGCTGTGGTTTTGTGGAGTTGCGGCTTCGCCGATTCGGAGGTCATGGCATGCTCATCGCTGCCTCCCGCGTCGTCGCCACAATTCCTTGAGCATCTGACGAGCTTCCTCAATGACTTGTGCTACCAAAAGGAGCATTGGCAGCACGACGCGCATGTCAGGACCAGCGACGGCGTTCATCCTTTCGTCAGGGTCTGGTACTCACCCGGTCTTTTCGACTGGATGACCATCAAGGACCGCCAAGGGCCGGTGCCGAACGGAGCGATAGTCGTCAAGGAAATGTACGCCAGTCTGACCGCGCCGCTCACCGAATGGACGGTGATGGTCAAAGACTCGGACCTATCATGGGACGGCTGGTACTGGGCCGATCTCGTGAAGCCGAGCCCGAAAAATCCGAACGAGCCTCCCAAGAATCCCAAAGGTGCATGCGCCGAGCCCCAGGTCCTGTTCAACGGAGCAGGACTGTATTGTCTCAATTGCCACGCGTCGGCGATCGCGAACTCGGCCACGTATTCAAGCACCGCGTATCTCGCTCCGGCTCCCGCACCCAGGTCGGCAGCGCACGCCTCGATGTCCGACGTCATCAACGAGATGGCGCCGTTCCAGATCGAGGACAGTGAAAGCGAACTCGAAGAAGGACTGGCTCCGGAATTCGTCGAAAGAATTCCCCTCTCGGTCTTCGCCAATCTCAGACCTCTCGCCGCCGCGAAAGTGCCCTGCATGATCTCCCAGGCCCTGGATCACGTGGTAACGGCGAGATCCGCTCACGGCGGACCGCAGGAGTTCGTCACCTCCGATCAGTGCAGTGGCTGTCACGATGCGACTGGGACGCTGGCCGGGCTCACTCCCAACATGATTTTCAGGGCCAACGACGGGACGCTGGTGAATCTCTCCCAATACGGCGAGTGGCGATACTCGATGATGGGGTTGGCGGGGCGCGATCCCGTCTTCTTCGCCCAGGTCGACACCGAGTCAACGTTGCACAAAAAGCTCGTCGGCCAGCCCGACGGCGCAGCATTCGTCCAGGACTTGTGTCTGCGATGCCACGGCGCGATGGGCCAACGGCAATACCACATTGATCACCCCGGGCCGGACAGGCTGTTCACGCGCGAGATGCTCCAGGACCCGAAATCCAAGTACGGCGCGCTGGCTCGCGACGGCGTTTCATGCGACGTCTGCCACCATATTTCGGAGCAAACCTTCTTCATGCCTCAGTTCTACACCGGACAGTTCCTGGTGGGCCCGCCCGACCAGATTTATGGCCCATATCTGTCTTCCGACGTCATCCCGATGCCGATGCAAAACGCGATCGGGGCGGCGCCGATGTTCGGCAGGAACGTGTCCAACTTCTCCCTTTGCGCCTCATGTCACACGATCGAGTTGCCGGTGTTTGACCGCCGCGGCCGCCAGGTGCTCGATGAGCATGGGAAACCCAAAACCGAATTTGAACAAACGACCGCTTTCGAATGGTTCAACAGCCAGTTCTTCAGGCCGCCGAATCCGGTAGTGAGTTGCCAGAACTGTCACATGCCCGCGAATTACCGCGGCGCCGATTTGACCTTCAAGATCGCCAATATCGAAGACAATACCTTTCCGCGAGTCCCTGAGACTGGGCCTTCGACGCGCTTGCCCGACGACGTGCTGAGCATGCAGGAACGCACTCCGTTCGGACGTCACCAGTTGAACGGCATCAATTTGTTTGTGCTCGAGATGTTCGATCAGTTTCGAAAAGACCTGGGACTCTTCAAAGTCGACCCCAATCTTCCGGGGTCAATAAGAGACCAAATATCCAGTCAGAAAACAGCGGTCGCCGAAGGCGTATTTCAGGCGCAGACGGCGACGGCCAAAGTCACCGTCACTTCGGCATCGACTGACGCGGCCACTTTGACGGCAAACGTTGAGGTCGAGAACCTGGCCGGTCACAAGTTTCCGACTGGTGTGAGCTTCCGCCGCGCATTCGTAAATTTTCAGGTGCTGGATGCCAGCGGCAATGTGCTGTGGGCCTCGGGCAACACCGACAACGATGGTGTCATCGTCGATAATTCGGGCACTCCGTTGCAGACCGAGTTTTTCAGCCGCACGCAGCAAAAGTTCCAACCGCATTTCTGGACCAACTCGCCGATTACCAGCGACAAACAGGTTCAGATCTACGAGGAGCTGGTGATCGATCCCCAGGGTCTTCTGACGACGAGCTTTCTGAGCCTTGACCACGAGGTGAAGGATAACCGGATCGAACCTTCAGGAAGGATTTTGGGCGGGCCGTTTGATGAGTTCACTTTACCGGTCGGCACCGGCGACGACCCTTCGTATCAAGGCACGTGCGGCTGCAGCATGCTCAGCTACCAAATACCGCTGGCTCAGATTTCTGGCGTGCCCGCCGCCGTACAAGCGACTATCTACTATCAGAGCATCCCTCCTTACTATCTACGTCAAAGGTCGGAGCAGGGTAACGGTCTCGATACGGCACGATTGATCAAGTTCGTCAGTGAGTTGAACGTGGCAAACTATCCTGAAATCGCAAGCTGGAAGTTGGCGATCGCAAGCTCAGGAGTAGTCGGCATCAAGTAAGCCACTGACCCAGCCGCAGCTAGCTGCTGTGCCTCCCGAAAACCCTATCCGGGGTGACGCGCGCGTGGGCGCCTGGTAATGAGGCGGCCGATGGTCGCGGTTTTTGACCCAGTTGCTGTGGCCGGTCACGATTCTCGCGGCGAGCGCGGCTTGAGGCCGAGAATCTCCTCCTGCGCCAACAGCTCATAGTGTTACCCCGCCAGCACCTAAAGCGTGTATTACTGTCGGCTTGGTGATCCTGCGTCACGCCCGCAAGCGGCTAGTGCGGAATCAGGAACGCCTGCCCTTGCTAAAAAATTGAATCTGAACGAACAAATGTACCCTCGGCCAACAGTGAAAATCGTTCGACTGCGAACACCCGGAGGCAGTTGCGATCGAAATCGCACATGACGTCTATTGAAATCGGATGAGACAATTTTCGATCAGGAAATGCATGGATGCGCCGCATCGGTCGTTGCGGCGGCATCGGCAAAGCGTGATCTTCGTTCTACCCGGATACTGTATCCAGCAGTTCTAAACCGGCCGTTCAGTCCAGAATGAATCAAAACATACGAGTTGCGTGCGTGGCACCGGGACCGCGCGGTCTGTTCTCCGCGCTCAGGATGGTCCGTAATCCGTTCGCATCTATTGGGGCCGACTGGAAGCGTTACGGCGACGTGGTGCGCTATCGCTTCGCCACGAGGCCAGCTTACCTGGTGGTCCATCCCGACGGGGTCAAGCAGGTGCTGCAGGAGAACCATCGCAACTACGTCAAGTCCTCTGACTACAGAATCCTTGCGCGGCTGCTCGGCGAAGGATTGCTAACCAGCGAGGGTACGCTATGGATGCGGCAGCACCGGCTTATAACGCCGGTGTTCCATAGTCAACGGATAGCGGAGTTCGGCGCCACGATGGTCGATAGCACGCTACGGATGCTCGAGCGTTGGGATCTAGTCGCAGCCGACCAGCGCAGCTTCGATGTCTGCGACGAGATGATGAAGCTCACGCTGGAAATCATCGTGCGGGTACTGCTAAAGATGGAAATCGCAAGCGAGCAAAGGCGCGAGATCGGTGACGCTGTTACGGTGGTCAACGAGCGCTTCGGCGAATTCGATCTAGGTACGCTGCTTCCGTTCCTTCCGACGCGGGCCAACCTCCGTTCGCGCCGCGCCGGTGTATTGCTACACCGGATCATTGGCAGCATGATCGCAGAGCGCCGACACGACCACAGGGATCGTGGCGATTTGCTCTCGCTGCTGCTGGCGGCGCGCGATCAGGATACCGGTGAAGCGATGAACGACAAGGAATTGCGCGACGAAGCGCTGACTTTGATACTCGCTGGCCATGAGACCACCGCCAACGCGCTATCGTGGACCTGGTATCTGCTCTCGCAAAATCCAGGGCCCGAGCAAAAGCTCCATCGCGAGCTGATTGAGGTTCTAGGCGGGCGCGCACCGACGGTCGCCGATTTGCCGGCGCTTCCCTACACCGCGATGGTTATCGACGAATCGATGCGACTTTATCCTCCTGTGTGGTCGGTCGGTCGCTCGCCAATCGCCGCCGACGAGATTTCGGGCTTCGCGATTCCCAAAGGTGCGAGCGTGATGTTGTGCCAGTGGCTGACGCATCGCCATCCGGACTTTTGGGAAGATCCCGAGCGCTTCGATCCCGAACGGTTTTCGCCCGAACGATCTGCGGATCGACCACGCTACGCTTACTTTCCCTTCGGTGGGGGCCCGCGCCAATGCATCGGCAACACTCTCGCATTGACCGAGGCGACACTGATCCTCGCATCCGTCGCGCAGAAGTATCGCTTGCGGATGGTCCCAGGGCATCCAGTAGAGCCGCAGCCGCTGGTAACCCTGCGTCCACGCTATGGAATGAAAATGATGCTGGGACCGACGACCTCAAGTTGCTGAGCCGCCGGCGTCGGAACCTGCATTAACAGTAAAGACAGCGCTATGGGGTGTGCTTAGTCAAAGCCTAAACCCTGACATATTGATGATGCAGACCACCCGGAATTGCGATGCTTGCGATGCGGCCGAGCTTCTGAGGGCACCGAGGATCCGGCGCATTCTTGTCCAATGAGAGATGCGTCCGGACCTGTACCAACAGCAAGCGATCGATGTTCCACAGTTTCACGCGCGTCGCGGACTTGCGCCGTAGCACCACCGGCTGTTGGCGCAAGATGAGATTCTCGACCTCAAGCCGCGCTCGCCGCGTGAACCGCAACCGGATAGCAAGCAGCAACTGGGTCGGAAACGCGGCCATCGGCCGCTTCATTACCGTACGCCCACCCGCGCGTCATCCCGGATTAGGTTTTCGGGAGGCACAGGGTGCTAGTTGCCGCGCCTTGACAGTGAGAGAGATGTCGAACGCGTCGCGTGGACCCTCGCCTAATGAAGGCCACTATCCCCCGCCCGCCTTCCGTCCGACCCGCGTCACGCTATCAGCGTCAGGGCCTTTTGCCTCTTAAGACGTTAGGTTCCTCGCGGCCCCAGCGAAATTCGAAACGGAGATAAAGCGCCGAATTTCTCACGGAGTGGCTCGAACTCGCCTGTCTCTGGTGCCGCGAAAGATGCAGATTAGGCCGATTTGCGCCGATTTTCGGTGAACTCCGCAGAGAATGTCCGACATCGAAGACTGTGTGGCGGAGAGGGAGGGATTCGAACCCTCGGTACCGGTTACCCAGTACGCCAGATTAGCAATCTGGTGCCTTCGACCACTCGGCCACCTCTCCGCGCAATGAAATCAAGTATTTATGCGGTATTTGCCTTCGGAGCAACCTCCGAAGTGTCCAAGATTTTTGGAGCCACTCGTCAGACTTTTCGCCAGTCTGTCCACCGAATCGGTCTCGACGTTCTTGAACCAATGCGAATAGACCTTCAGCGTGACTGCCGGACTGGAGTGTCCAAGCAGGCTCTGAACCTCGGTCACCGGTGCTCCCGCCATGATCAGCGCCGACGCAAACGTGTGACGGAGCGAGTGCATGTTGACCCTGCGTAGTTCGGCGCGGCTGAGTGCCGGCCGCAGTCGTAACGGAGTGCCGTACTGCGATGCATCGGCTGGCCATCTGGCATAGGAAAGACCAGGTCGTGATCGTTCTGCGGACCTTGGAGCTGGCAGCGCCGGAATGCGCGGCACGAAATGCGCCGAACGGGTATCGCACTTGTACGCTAGCGCCGGGTTTCCGGCGCAGCGTTTGGTGTAGGAGTCGCGCTGGGAGTGGGCGTAGGAGTTGGGCTGGGAGTGGGCGTAGGAGTTGGGCTGGGAGTGGGCGTAGGAGTCGGGTTGGCCCACCTGACCGATCGGGGCAACCAGACCAGCGTCGCTGTCTGTCCCGCGCAGGGTTGCGCCAGGTTAGTGGTCGGAGTGAACTTCTGACTAATCGGATCGTAAATCTCGGCGCTGGCAAGTGCTTTATAGTTCGGAGACCATCCGCCCGCTATCAGCACCCTGCCATCGGGCAGGAGGCTGGCAGAGTGTCCATAGCGGCTGACGCTCATATGAAGTATCGCGGTGAAGCGCTGAACGGCCGGGTCGTAGATCTCGACCGAATTATCGTCGTGTCCACCGGCTATCAGCACGCGTCCATTGTTGAGCAAGGTCGCCGTGTGGCCGGCGCGGCCCTCCTTCATCCTGGGCCCGGACCTGAATCCTCCAGTCGTTGGGTCGTATATCTCCGTGGTGTCGAGCGCGGAGCTTCTGGCGTATGGACTGCCGCCGGCTATCAGGACGCGGCCGTCGGACAGCATCGTGGCCGTGTGGTAGATACGGTTCTGATGCATCTTGCCGGTCGGTGTGAATCTGCCGCTGACGGAATCATAGAGCTCCGCCTGGCGCGGTCCACCGCCGCAGATCAGAACTTTGCCGTTTCGCAGGAGCGTTGCGGTTTGTCCATAACGGCTCTCGGCCATCTCGCCGGTCGGGGCAAAAGTATTTTTTGCCGGATCGTAGAGTTCCGCGCCGCTTTCGCCGCCTCCCACGACCAGCACCTTGCCATTTCCGAGCAGGGTAGCGCTGGGTTCGTCGCGCGGCGTTTTCATGCTGGCGGCTGCTCTGAAGTGTCCGCTGCGAGGATCCATTATCTCGGTCGAGGGAAGAATCCACGGCATCGCTGGACCTGGAAACGAGACCAGGGGCACGAGTACCGTATCGACACCGCCGACGATCAAGGCCCGGCCGTCGGATAGGATGACCACGGCGTGACGGTCGCGATGCGCCGTCATAGGGTTGATCAGTACGAATTTGCCGGCGGCGGGGTCGTAAATTTGCGCGGTGTCCAGGACCGCCAGACTCTCGCCGGTTGGGGTGTCGACCGTTCCCGTGCCGCCCGCAATCAGGACCACCGCTTTGAAGGCCGGCGTGGGCCTGGGCGACGGGGTCGGCGAAGGTGTAACTCTTGTCGCGTGCCGCGGATGCCGCTTGTGACGCGCCGCATTGGCGCTGGCGATCGGGCCGGCAAGCGACACAGCGGCCGCGGTCAGCGACAGCAGCCAAAGCATGAGACTCGATCTGGCCTTGGCGGTCATTTCAACTCTCCACGTCAATGCTCCAAGTCATGGCTCTGCGGCGCGTCGTTGCCGGTGGCCCGTCGCGACAGTCCGTCCGATGCGCGGCCCATCCGCGACTTTCTCGGAAGATTCCTCGCGCGGGCCCACTCTTCTTCCTTCGCCGCAGCGTCCAGCGGGAGTCCACGGGTCTCGTCGATGAACCTTCCGAAGATGATCGCGCTGGGGATGCCGAGCAGCGCCAGGTAACGGATCACGCGCGTAAGGCCGCCGAGCGGTCCGATCAGCGTCGCGATAATGAGTTGCGCCAGCATCGAAAATGCCGCGGCCGTGATCCCTTGCCAGCCGATCATCGTGGTGCGCAGTCCGGCGGGGAACAGTTCGGTTGCGGCCGAGTTCGCCCCGACCGTCATCACGGCGGAGGCAATCTTGAACCAGCAATAGGCGACAAGCAGCCAGGTCAAAGACCAGGTCACACCGATCGGCGGACCCGAATAGAAAGCCAAAGCTCCGAGCCAGGCGGCGCCGCCCACGTACATCACCGTCGGTACCCGGCCGAAATGGTCCGAGGACCACGCGCCGGCCGGAAAACCGAGCATCCCGAGGACCATGCCCGTAACGATCACGGAACTCGCCTTTTGCGGCGAAAGCCCGATGATCGAAACCGCATCGAAATAGAGCCAGCCGTTGACCGCGCTACCGGCAATCGTATCGAGCGCGGCGCAGACCAGCAGCGTGATCGCGCGGCGCCGGTACAGCGGATGAAAAATGTCGTAAATGCGGCTGCCAGACACGGACTTCGTTTGCGCCAGCCTCGCCCATCGCGAGTCCACTGGCAACATACGCGCCAGCGGAACAACCAGCACGACTCCCGCGACGCAGGGCGCCAGCAGCCAGCGCCATGAGTATCCCCATTTGAGCAGGAAAGGAATCACGATGTAGGCCAGCACCCCTCCAACAGCGCTGGCGGTGGCTGCAAACGCCTGTCCACGCGCTCGCTGCTCGACGGGGAGTTCCTCGGCGAGCAGGACGATCGCGGATGAAACCGAGCCGCCAAGCAAGGCCGTGATCACGATTTCAAACGACGCAAACGACGCGGGATGACGAGCCACGGCTGCGCCTATCGCACAAAGCGGCGCCAATACGAGACTCCAGAGAATAATTCGCCGCCTGCCGACCCGATCCGCAAGCCGGGCCAGGAAAAGCGTGCAAAACGCCGAGAGCGACATCCAAGCGAATAGTTCCGCCAGCTTCGCTTCACTCAAAGCAAAACTTTTGGCGATCCATGGCGCCGCGACGCCGACGATCGAAAGGCTGTAGCCCTGATAAACGAGGAGGATGACGATCGCGGCGATGATCGTCCTCGCGCCTGAAGAACGCTGAGAATCGTGAATGCGCTCGGCATCGGCGCGAATATCCTGATTTTCGATTCCGGTCGACGCCATTGCTGGGCCCGCAAGCCTGCTACCGAGTCACGCGAGAACCATGCCAGATTTTCGACGCCCATCGCATCCAGGAGCAGGGCGGCTTCCTCCGGCGCTCGCTGCGGGTGAACTCAGCGGTTGACCGCGCAAAAGGAATTTCCTTCTTTTTTACCGATATAGGTTAGTGATCGACGAACTCGTATGCATCACGAGCTGGTTAAAACTAAAACGAAGTCAAGTTTTCATCATTTAGCGCGACAAGACAAAGAGGCATGGCCATTGCTTCGTAAATAGCGAAGTCCGCCTCTCGGCATAGTTTGCTCGTGGCCAGAAGGTTAGGGTCCATGGATTCGAACGAAGTTAGATTTTCCCGTTCGCCCCTTCCCAGGTTCTTTTCCTTCGTCAGGCCGCATCTGGCACTGGTCATCGGTGCAGTTTTGACGGGAATCGGTAAATTTACCCTGCCCCTCGCATTTCCGCTGGCTTTTAAATACGTCATCGACGTTCTCCTGGCTTCGCGGCCGAAACTGGACCGAATCGATCTGGTGATTGATCGCTGGTGCATCGGGCTTGCCCACATGGCGCGGATGACCCCGAGCGCGGAGCACAAGCTGGTGGGGCTGAGCGCCGCTATGTTGCTGATCTACATGCTGCAGTCGATCGCCAGCTACTACCGCAACTATTGGGCGGGCACCGCAGGCAATCGTCTGATCTTCGAACTGCAGGCCAAGCTCTTCGAGCATCTCCAGCGGCTTCCGCACGCTTTTTTCGATCGCAACCCATCGGGGGCGATTGTTTCGCGCGTGCTGAACGACGTGCAACAGGCGCAAGAGCTGGTGAACTCGGCGCTCATCGACGTTTGGATGGACGCCGTATCGTTGGGACTGGTGGTCGTGGTCCTGTTCGCGATGAATTGGCGTCTTGCGCTGGTGGCGCTCTGTATCGCTCCGGTCTGGGTTACCTTCATGCGTTATTTCGCACCCAGGATCAAGGCCGTGAGTCATCGGATGCAGGAAACGCTCGAGAGCATTTCCGGCGAAGTTCACGAACGGATTGCCGGAGCCGCTACCATCAAGTCGTTCGGGCGCGAGGAGCACGAGGTGCGCCGCTTCCGCGAGTGCAGCGAGCGCCTGTGCGAGCGTCGGATCGACAAGGTCAAGCTCGCGGCCCGGCAGGAGATGTTGATCCAGTTGCTGACGCGATGTGCGCCGACGATCGTGATCTGGGTCGGCGCGCTGATGATCATGCGCGGCACTATGACGCTCGGCACGATGGTGGCTTTTTTCACCTACCTTGGATTTCTGTATCTGCCCCTGGAACGGTTCGCGCAATTTTCGATAGTGGTATCGTCCTCGCTGGCGGCGATCGAGCGCATCTTCGATTTCCTCGACATCAAGCCCGAAATCACCGACCATCCGTTGAGCCGTCCGTTTGCGGTTCGCCGCGGCACGGTGCAATTCGATCGCGTAAACTTCAGCTACCCGACGCGCAACGGGACGCCCGGACGTGAAGCGCTCGCCGACCTCAACCTGAACGTGCCGGGAGGTTCCAGGGTGGCGCTGGTTGGACGTTCCGGCGCCGGCAAGACAACCTTGGCCAGCCTGATTCCGCGCTTTTACGACGTTGACAGCGGACGCGTGCTGATCGATGGCAAGGACGTTCGGCACTATACCCTGAAGTCGTTGCGCGACAGCATAAGCCTAGTGGCACAGGATGCCCTGCTGTTCAGCGCCAGCATCCGCGACAATCTGCTCTACGCGCGCCCGGATGCTTCGGACGAGATGCTGTGGCAGGCGCTCGAGCTCGCCAATATGCGCGACTTCGTCGAGGATTTGCCCGCCGGAATCGACACGGTGATCGGCGAGCGCGGAGTGAAAATCTCGGGCGGGCAGCGCCAGCGGCTCGCGCTCGCTCGCGCATTCCTCAAGGACTCCAGGATTGTAATCCTCGACGAAGCGACCTCGGCGGTGGATTCGGAATCGGAAAATCTGATCCACGAGGCGATGGAGCGTTTGAGGACAGGGCGAACGGTCTTTCTGATCGCCCATCGCCTGCGCAGTGCGATAGATGCGGACCTGATAGTCGTGATCGACCACGGCAACATCGTCGAAACCGGGATCCACTCCGAGCTGCTGCGCCGCGGTGGAACTTATGCCCGCCTGTTCAAGGAGCAAATGCGCGGTCTTGCCGTCGAGCCGGCGTCCGCCGGGCATGATGATCGTTCGACGATGCAGGCGTAGTGCGCTCGGGCGTGCGCGCTCCGCACCGCAGTAGGCATCGGAACAGGAAAGGCCGCCGGCGCGTCCAAGCTTTGGATTCGCCGCCGCTGGCCCGTGGCGATGAAAGCATCGGACGGACAGTCTCGTCAGCAGCGATGAATATAGAACATATGGAGTATAGCGTTGGACCGAGCGAATGACGGCAAGGGCAGGTATTCGAACTCCGGGGCTTCGCGGCTGCGCATCGCGCAAGTGGCGCCGCTCTATGAACGCATTCCACCAGAGCTTTATGGTGGCACCGAGCGGGTGGTCTCCTACGTCACCGAGGAACTGGTGCGTCGCGGACACCAGGTCACGCTTTTTGCCTCGGGCGATTCGCAGACCGGAGCACAACTTGCACCGGGGTGTCCGGCGTCGCTCAGGCTGGCGGGCAAGCCCGAGCTCGGAATTCCGCTTCAGCTTCCGATGCTTAGCGACGTGTACGAGAATGCGGCCAGTCGCTTTGACGTGATTCATTCTCATATCGACTTCTGGAGCTTTCCATTCGCGCAGCAAAATATCGTTCCGACGGTCGCGACGATGCATGGCCGGCTGGACGTCGAGGAATATCATCCTATCTACGCACGATATCGCGGCGTTCCGCTGGTCTCGATCAGCGATGCGCAGCGGGCGCCGCTGCCGCTTATGAATTGGATCGATACAATCCATCACGGCCTTCCGCGCGACCTGTTGCGCTTCAGGCCCGACCCCGGGAAGTATTTGGCTTTTTTGGGCAGGATCTCACCTGAGAAACGCCCCGACCTCGCAATCGAGGTGGCCCGGCGGGTAGGTATTCCCTTCAAGATTGCCGCCAAGGTTGATGCGGTCGACCGCGATTACTTCGAGACCGTGATCAAGCCGCTCCTGTCGCCACCCGAGGTCGAATATATCGGCGAGATCGGCGAATCCGAGAAAAGCGAATTTCTGGGTAATGCGCTCGCGCTCATGTTTACCATCGATTGGCCCGAGCCGTTCGGACTGGCTATGATCGAAGCCCTGGCCTGCGGGACCCCGGTTATCGCGCGGCCCTGCGGCTCGGTGCCCGAGGTCATCCGGCCCGGAGTCACCGGCTTTATCGTGAAAAGCGTTGATGAGATGGCTGCGGCAATCGGCAACATCGGTAAGCTCTCGCGTGAAGGATGCCGCCAGGAATTCGAGAATCGGTTCACCGCGGAAATCATGGTCGATCGTTACGAGCAGGTCTATCGACAGCTAATCGAAAGAGGGCAGCGCAAGATGTTTGGAAAGGCGACAGAGTCTTATCGGCGGGCCGGAATAGCCCGGTCGATGGATAAGGCTACTGAATCCGGTTTGTGAAACGCGTCAAGCCTGGAACGTCGAGCGGCCGCAACCGTGTGCTCAAGGTCGGCTCCGACTTTTACGTTCTCGCCTCGGTGCTCGCATCACGCCACGGCTCGCGCGTGCTGGCCAATGGGCAGAGCTTCGCCGTTTTCGACGTCGCCGGCGACATTCTCGATTCCCCACTGGAAGCGCTGGGTTTTTTCTGTCGCGATACGCGCTACCTGAGCCACTTGGAGCTCAGGATTCATGGAAGCACACCGTACTTCCTGAATTCCTACCTGAGCGATGACAGAACGCAACTCCGGGTCAATCTGACCAATCCGGATCTGAACGCGCACGGCCGCGCGATCAAGTTACCGCGCGATTTAATCCAGATGGAGCGGAGTTGGGTCCTGGAAGACGCGACCCTGGTTCATCGCCTGAGGGTCCGCAACTATGCCGAGATTCCGCTCCAGCTCCCGCTGGAGTTTTTTCTCGGCGCGGATTTCGCCGACATCTTCGAAGTGCGCGGCGTCGAACGCAAACGTCACGGCAGAATCCTGCTTGCGGAGGTGGCCAAACGCACGGTCAGGTTCTCTTACGAGGGGCTCGACGGCATACGGCGCTTCACCGAGGTAGCGTTCGACCCGAGGCCGCGCGCACTCAGCGGAAAACGGGCAGCGTTCCTGGTGAACGTCGCCCGGGACGAAACCGCCAGCCTGGAAATGCGCGTCTCGGCTGGCAGTGAGCGCGAGGGCTCGCACCGGCGCTCCAAGTCTTCGGCTGATTTCGACGATGCGCTCGCCGCACGACGGTCGACAATCGTGGAATCTCAAACCGGATGGGCCAGAGTTTCGGCAAGCAACGAACTCTTCGATTCACTGCTGACTCGCTCGCAAGCGGACCTGACCTCGCTCATTTCGCATACTACTGATGGCACCTTCATAATGGCCGGCATACCCTGGTTCGCTACGCTATTCGGCCGCGACAGCATTATCACCGCCCTGGCGCTGCTGCCTTTCAATCCCGATATCGCGGTGCTCACGCTCAGAACGTTAGCGGGAATCCAGGGAGCGCAGATTAACGAGGCGCGCGAGGAGCAGCCGGGCAAGATCGTGCACGAGACCCGCGCCGGCGAGATGGCAGCTACCGGCGAAGTCCCCTTCGGCCGCTACTACGGCAGTATCGACTCGACGCCCTTGTTTCTCTGGCTTTATGGGCGTTATGTCGCGACCACCGGAAATCTTGGCCTGGCCGAAGAGCTCTGGCCGAACGTCGAGCGCGCGCTCAACTGGATCGAACGATGGGGCGATCGCGATGGCGACGGATACGTCGAGTACCTGGGCCAGACGCCGCGTGGACTCGCGAACCAGGGATGGAAAGATTCTTTCGACGCGATCTCACACGCAAACGGTGAATTGGCCAGCGCACCGATCGCGCTTGCCGAAGTGCAGGGCTACGTTTACGCCGCCTACGTCAGCATCGCGGAGGTGGCGGCACGGCTTGGCCGCAGCGGCGTTGCATGCCGCCTCGCCGAGCAGGCGGCGTCATTGAGACAAGCATTCGCGCGCGACTTCTGGCTGGCGCCGGAGCGGACTGTTGCGCTCGCGCTCGACGCGGAAAAAAAACCATGCCGGGTGATGACTTCGAACGCCGCGCATTGTCTCGCGGCCGGCCTGCTGGACGCGGACCAGGCGGCTGCGCTATCGCAACGCCTTCTTGGCGACGACATGTTTTCGGGCTGGGGTATGCGAACGCTTGGCGCCCACGAGCGACGCTATAACCCGATGAGCTATCACAACGGATCGGTCTGGCCGCACGACAACGCGATCGCGGCGATGGGCCTTGCACGATATAAGAATCGCGCCGGCGCGCGCCGGATCCTTGACGGCCTGTTCGATGCGGCCGTACATCTGGAAACCGCGAGCCTTCCCGAGCTTTTCTGCGGCTTCCCGCGCGAGCCACGGCTCGGCCCCGTACCTTATCCCGTTGCCTGTTATCCGCAGGCGTGGTCGGCCGCGAGCGTGTTCATGACCCTGCAGGCGGTACTGGGCCTCGAGGTGATGGGTTTCGAGCGGCGAGTTTCGATCGAATCGCCCACGCTTCCGCCATGGCTCGAATGGCTGCGCATTGAAGATCTGAAAGTAGGCGAGGGTTCCATTTCCTTGATTCTGAAACGCACAGACAGCGGCGCGGTCGTGCCTGAGATTCTGGAAAGACGCGGCTCGGTGACTGTCGAAGTCAATATGGAAGTCGCGGTGCCGGAAAGCTTACACTCAAAATGACTATCAAGTAGCAGTCCGCTTGCGGCGATCGGTTTCCTCAATTACGCAGTGACTATTTCGAAGAACAAGAAGAAGTTGACTGGCAAGCTCGAGAGCGCCGAATATTTGCAAGCTTTCCTAGTTTAGCGTACCGCAAATATCCAGGCGAAGATCAGAATGGCCGCCACCAGCACGATCGTCAGACCGTTGGCTCTTAGCCAACGGCGCAACCGGCGGCGCGCCTTGCGCGCGTTTGGAGCCGAAATACTGTCGGCAAGTCGCCCGCGCCATCCCCCGCGCACTGCGCGGAAGCTCAGAAGGATCGCGCCGTATCGGCGGAAGTTGTCGTGAAACGGTACGCGCTTTTCATTGGCACGCATGGACAAATCAATGCGGTCGCAGTTGAATGGAACACACTCCGGCATGCTGCCTATCAAACTACCATAGCGCCCCTTCGAGCCAATAAGGCCATTATTAACGGAGTATAGAAAGCGCGCCCGAATCTGCTCGGCGTTGTGCCGGATCTGCTCACCTGTCTCTGACCCGAAGCACCTGCCTGCTCGACCCGGCAGCGGCTTCAATCGGTTCGTTTGCCATTAAAAACCCTACGCTGGCCTCGGGTCGCGCTACGCGAGATCACGTTTCGAGGTATCGCTTTTGCTTTCTATCGAGGCGAGAGAGGGATGCGTGCGCCTTTTTCACCAGCGGGCGCGGCAATTTCCGGATGACCAACGAGATCTTTCAGCCGACGAACGGTTGCTCGCCAGCCAGCGAACGACCGCCATCCGTCGTCGCGCCGTCCGTTCGCGCGCGGAACTGGTACGAGCGGATTATGGCCGCATTGGTCCGCGGGTCGGAATCCGACCTGCGGCGACTCAACGCGCTGCTCCGGACCGGCCTCGGCATAGTGTTCTTCTTTGAAGTCGCCACCTGGTTGGAGGTCGCGCAATTCGAGCCCTCCCTCCTCTCTATCGAACGGCCCTTTTTCATCTTCGATATCGCGCTGGTGGGCGCTGCGCTCGGCGTGACCTATGGCAAGTGGTTCAGGCGGAATTGGCGCATGGTGTCGATGGCCTTCTGTCTCATCCTGATTGCCAGCCGCACGCTCTCGACACTGGCCATCGATGAGGACGAGCCGTTGCTGCTGGCGCTCTTCGTGCTCATATTAAGCGCCGCTGCGGTGGTGCCGTGGAGCGCGCGGTGGCAAGGCTTGCTCACCCTGGCAAGCCTGGTGGCCTTTGGGATCGCCGACGCCAGCGGAGTGGTCGAAGCGACAGATCTCTATCGATGGCTGGTGCTCGCAGCGGCGGGGGCGTTCGCGCTGACCTTCACCGCGTTGAAGGATCACTATCGAGTCCAAACCATCCTGATCGAAACCCTATTGGGCAAGGAACGGCGCCTGGCCAAGAGCGAGGCGCTGCTGCGTACGCTGTTCGATGCCGTGCCCGATATCATAACCCTGACCCGGTTCGCCGACGGGAAAGTAATCGAGGCGAATGACGAACTCCTGAGACGGACCGGGCTCACCCGAGAGCAGGTGTTGTTGACTTCGGTAACCAGAGCCGGCGCCTGGGTGCGTCCGGAGGAGCGCGACGAGTACATCCGGCAACTGCAAACGACAGGTCGCGTACGCAACCTGGAAGTCGATTTTCGGCTCAACGGCGTGGTCGCGCCATATCTGATGTCATCGGTGGTGGTCGAGATCGATGGCGAGTTTTGTGCGCTCAACGTCGCGCGGGATGCCACTCAGATCCAGGAAAATGAACGCGCGTTGCGCGAGGCGCGGGAGCGTCTCAGTGCGCAAGTCGAGGAGTTGACCGCGACGCAGGTCCGCCTGCGGGCCGAGGTCGCTGAACGCGAAGCCGCCCAGCGCGTGGCCGACGAGCGCGAGACCACGGTGCGCAAGGTTTTCGAAGCCAGCCCCGACATCATCACTGTCTCAAGCCGGCGCGATTTCCGGCTTATCCAAGCCAACAGCGCATTTTTCCGCGAGACGGGGTACTCGCCGCAGGAAGTTCTCGGCCAGCAGATCTACACGAAGTTCTGGGCCAACCCTGCTCAGCGTGAGCGGGTCAATCAGGCGCTGGATCGCGACGGCTTCGCACACAACATGGAGGCCGAGCTCACGATGAAGGACGGCACCGTCAATTCCTACCTGCTATCCGCGGTGGCGGTTGAGCTGAGCGGTGAGCCGTGCCGGATATCCTTCTGGCGCGACATTACCGAAGCCAAACGTGCGGCGCAGCGGGTTGCCGACAGCGAGGCGATGCTGCGCCGGATGTTCGACGCCATCCCGGACATCGTTTTCACGCGGCACGGGGACGCGGTGACGGACGTGAACGAGGAATTCGTAAAGCGCGCCGGCTTGACCCGCGCCGAGGTGCTGGGGCGTCCGGTCGCGGAGGTTACCCTTTTTCTCCGCTCCGAGGACCGCGCGGAGTTTCTTCGCCGGGTGCGCGCCGACGGCATCGTGCGCAATTTCCAGACCGACTTCAAGCTCAAAGGCCACGCGGTGCCGTATCTCGTCTCCGGCGCGATGATCGAGACCGAAGACGGACCGATCATCTTCAGCATCTCGCGCGACATTTCCTCGCGCATCGAGATGGAACGCGAGCTAATCGCCGCGCGCGAGACGGCGCTGGCCGCTTCGCGGGCCAAATCCGAGTTTCTCTCCAGCATGTCGCACGAGATTCGCACGCCGATGAACGCGATCCTCGGAATGGCCGATCTGCTGAACGACGGCGCGCTCGACCCCGAACAGCGCCGCTATATCGACATCATGCGCTCCAACGGCAATGCCCTGCTGTATCTGATCAACGACATCCTCGACGTCGCCAAGATCGAGAGCGGCCACCTGAGCCTGGAGTCGGTAAGCTTCGATCTCGAAGACACGGTCGGCAAGGCGATTGAAACGATGAGCGTGCGCGCGCAGGCCAAGGGCCTCGAACTCACGGCGCGCATCCCGCCCCACGTGCCGCCGAAACTGATCGGCGATCCGCTGAGGCTGCGCCAGATTCTAATCAACCTGGCCGCCAACGCGGTCAAATTCACCGACCGGGGCGAAGTGGCGCTCACGGTCGAAAGCCTCTCGCCGGCCGAGGCCCTGCGCCTGGGCTTCGCGGCCAACCCGGCCGCGGACGGCGTTGCGGCCGCGCCCGTCGCCTGGCTGCGCTTCTCGGTGACTGACACCGGCATCGGAATTGCCGCCGGCGAGCTCGGCGCGATTTTCTCCAGCTTCACCCAGGCCGACGCGTCCATCTCACGCCGCTTCGGCGGCTCCGGGCTCGGTCTTACCATCGTGCGGCGCCTGAGCGAGATGATGGGCGGGCGGGTCGAGGTCGAGAGCGAAGTCGGCCGCGGTTCGACCTTCCGCGTCACCGTCGCCTTGCGTGTCGATACCCGGCCGGCGGCGGTTGAGAAGGGCGGCGCAGCCGTCAACCTCGACGGCGTCCGGATACTCGTCGTCGATGACAATGAGACCAATCGGCTGATCCTGCGCGAGATGCTGGTGCGCGACCGTGCCGCGGTGACCGAGGCCGTCAGCGGCGCGGCGGCGCTCGCGGAACTCGCGCGCGCCCGCGCGGCCGGCCGCCCGTACCGGCTGATGCTGCTCGACTATCGGATGCCGGGCATGGACGGGGCGGAGGTCGCGCGCAAAGCTATCGACGAGGGCTTCGCCCGGGCGTCCGCTGGCGGCCAGGACACTATCATCCTGATGCTGACCTCCGACGACCTGAGCTTCAGGCTTGCGCGGATGCGTGAGGCGGGCCTGCATACCTATCTGATCAAGCCGGTTAAGCGCGCCGAGCTGCTCGAGAAGATCGGCGCCTTGCTGAACGGTATCGGCGCCGCACGATCGCTTCCGGAGCCCACCGAGCCGGCGGCGGCGCCCGACGCCGCGATTCCGCTGCGTATCCTGCTCGCCGAGGATGCGCCCGACAATCGTTTTCTCATCCAGATTTACTTGAAGCGGCTTCCCTACCGGATCGACCTCGCCGAAAACGGCCGCGTCGCGATCGAGAAGTTCAAGGCCTCGCGTCCCGACCTGGTGTTGATGGATGTACAGATGCCCGAGGTCGACGGGCTGGCCGCCACGCGCGCGATTCGGCAGTGGGAAAGCGATCACGGCCTGCCGGCGACACCGATAATCGCGTTAACCGCATCAGTGCTGGAAGACGACGTCGATCGCAGCTTCGCCGCGGGTTGCGACGATCACGTCAGCAAACCAGTCAAAAAACCGGTTCTGCTGGCCGCGATTCGCCATGCGATGGCGATGCGCCCGGCTGCGGCCGCTGAACTGGAGCAGCCGGCCGCCGCGAACCCGCAACTACTCGGCGCGGCGGCCGCGGAGGCCGAGGATACACCGCTTATCTAGCAGGGCGTTGATAGACAGGGAAATCGCTGCGCGTCGATCCTTCACTTCGGCAGCCTTCGTTCAGGATGACACCAAAAAATTTCCCTGACGTCATCCTGAGCGTCAGCGAAGGATCTCCGCCAAGCAGTGGATCTGTTCCCCGCATTTATCCTAGAGGCTGCGGCCGTCGAAGGGCTCGACCTTCAGCGCCGACGGCTCGACGCCCTCGATGCAGCGCGCGTTGACGTATACGCCGTCGGGAGAAGAGATAAACGGCGCGCATCCGCAGTTGGGGCAGAAATGATGCTTCACCGTGCCGGCCTTGAAGGTGTAGGCGGCGAGGTTGGACTCCGGCGTCATCAGCCGCAGCTTCTCGCGCGGTACGCCCCAGTGCAGATAGCCGCGCATGGTGCAGATCGAGCAGTTGCAATCCATCACTGTTTTCAGATCGCCCTCGACCTCGAACTTGTTTCGTCCGCAATGGCATCCGCCGCGGTAAGTCATGGCCGAACCTCCTCAACTTGGCAGCTTTTTGCCTCGTAGCATCCCGCGCCGGCGCCGACAAGCGCGCCGCCCCACGCACGGCGATCGATCCCGCGCGACCGCGCTACACAGCCGCGCCGGCGATCGGATAGACTGGTCGAACCGGTGAGCTCTTTCGCGCAAGACCGATCGCTGCGGACGCCGTGGCTCAGCTTCGAGAGCCAGGTGCTCGACTATCTGCGCGCGCTCATCCGCCTCGACACCACCAATCCGCCTGGCAACGAACGCGTCGCAACCGATTTCCTGGCCGCCACCCTGGGCGCCGAGGGCATCGCGTCCGTGGTGCTCGAGAAGGAGCCGGCCCGCGCCAACCTGGTGGCGCGGCTTAGGGGCGGCGGCGGTGGCGCGCCGCTGATGTTGTCCTCGCACACCGACGTCGTGCCGGTCGAGGCCGCGCGATGGAGCCGCGCGCCGTTCGGCGCGGAGGTGGCTGAGGGCTGCGTGTGGGGCCGCGGCGCGATCGATATGAAGGCCAAGGGTGCGATGGACCTGGGCCTGGTGCTCGCGCTCGGCCGGGCGGGCGTCGCGCTCAACCGCGACCTGGTGCTGGCGGCGGTGGCCGACGAGGAGGCGGGCTCGGAACTCGGCGCCCGCTTCCTGGTCGAGCATCATCCGGAGCTGGTGCGCGCGGGATGGGTGCTGAACGAGGCCGGCGGGTTCACTTTGCACCTTGGCGCGCGCCGCTACTATCCGATCCAGGTCGCCGAGAAGGGCTACGTGACGGTGAAGATGACGGTCAGCGGGCCGCCCGGTCACGGCTCGATCCCGCGCTCCGACAGCGCGATCGCCGCCCTGGCGGAGCTCGTGGTACGGATCCATCGGACCCCGATGCGGCTGCGGGTGACGCCGCTGATGCGGCGCACGCTCGAGGAGCTTGGGCTCGACCCGCAAAGCGCGCCGCCGCTGTTTCGCGCGATGATGGCCAACACCGTCGCGCCCACCATCCTGCGCGCGGGCTACAAGGACAACGTCATCCCGGGCGAGGCTTCGGTGGTGCTCGACGGCCGCACGTTGCCGGGCGAGACGGCCGAGAGCCTGCTCGGCGAGTTGCGCGAGATCGTCGGACCGGAGCCCACGTTCGAGGTGCTCAAGTGCGCACCGCCGGCTGAGGGCAGCGCGGACACGCCGCTCTTCCGGCTGATCGCGCATCATGTCGAGCTGGCCGACCCGGGCGCGCGGGCGATCGCCTGGATGCTGCCGGGGGCGACCGACAGCAAGTTCTACGCCCAGCTCGGCGCGACCTGCTACGGATTTGCGCCGGTCCGGATTGGGCCGCGGACGCCTTACGGCGCGCTCTATCACGGCAACGACGAGCGCATCCCGCTCGACGGCTTTCTATGGGGATTGCGGGTCTACGCCGAAGTGGTGCTGAATTTTCTGGGCCTGCGCTTCGACCAGGTATTCAACTAGCGCGAGGTCCCACGAGCTGTTTGTTATCTTGAGCGGAGGCCGCTGCGGCCGGAGTCGGAAGACCCCGAGTTCTTTTACGGGATGCTTCGACTCGCGCAGCGCTCGCTCAGGATGACACCAACCGCTAACGAACTCTGAGCGCAGCGAGTCTGCGGTTGGAGTCGCGAGTGATCCGCTGCCGAAATTCTAGTCGATCGAATTGCCGCTATCGCCCGAATTGCCGCTATCGCCGCTCGGTTCACTCCCGCCCGCCGGCTGTTGCTCCTCGGGCGTAAAGGTGACCAATAGACGCGGCGGAGCGTTGAGCGGCACCACCGCGAAGCGCGACACCGGCGACGTATTCACGGTCACCGTGGTCCCGCCAGCGTCGCTCTGGATATCGCAGTCGTGGAAGATCGAACGGTCGAATACCATGTGAGTCGCAAGGCCGCTGGCCAGCTTGGTCTCCTTCAGCCGAATCGTCAGGGTCGATGAGTTGGAGCCACCCTGGAGCTGGTTTTCGAAGGCGACCGGGCCCGTCAGATCGAAGATTACCGACAGCGGCGGGTCGGCCGAGGAGAGCCTTACCTTGTTGAGCGTGGCAGGACCGGTCCGCTCCGCAGGGCTCGTCGCGCCGGCTGCCGCGGCGCCGGCAGGAGCCGCCGCTCCGGCAGTGGGGGCGGCGCGCGTGGCGGGCGCATCCGCTGAAATCGAGCCGGGTCCGCCAGCGGCAGGCGCGCCGTCAGTGGACGCGACCGAACCTGCCGAGTCCGGGGGTGCGTCGGCGCCGGGCGACGCCGGTGGCGGCGGCGGTGCTTTGAGGATGGGGAGCGGAGCATACGCGCCCGAGTCCGCGGCGGAGGCCAGCGCCGTGTCATCGCCCTGGCGCACCTTCACCTGATCGCTATCGCCGAATCCGCTCTCGGTCAGCACCAGATGCAATGGATCCTCTTCGGTGTCGATCGGCTGATGCAATTTCTTGAGTTCGTACTTGGCCTTGTTGGAGTAAATCGTGCCGGGGTAGTGCAGCACGACCGCGGTGAAAGCCTGCGCGGCGGAGTATTTTTTGCCTTCCTTCTCCAGCGTGATGCCGAGCTGGTAGAGCGCCGCGTCGCCCACCGGAGTGTCGGGCCATTTCTGCATCAGCTCGGCGAGGCGTGATTCGGCGGCACGGAAGTTCGCCCGCTTGTAGTAGAAATCTCCAATCAGGAGCTGATGGCGCGCGAGCATTTCGCGGCAGACGGAAATCTGCTGATGGGCCAGCGCGGCGAAGCCGGTCTCAGGATAGCGCCGTTCGATTATCTCGAACTGCTGTAGCGCCTCCTCGGTGTTGCTCTGGTCCTGATCGGGGCGGCCAATCTGGTCGAAGTGCGCCATCGCCAGGTAATACGACGCGATCTCGATCTCTTTGCTGGTCGGATGCATTTTCTCGAAGTCGCCCAGCGAAACGATGGTCTCGGCGTAGTGCTGAAGCTGGTACTGGGAAAGTCCGATCTTGAGTTCCGCGTCTTCGGCGTAGGGGCTGAAGGGATACTGGTCGATCAGTTTCTGAAAATAAATGACCGAGCCCCGGTAGTCGTGCGTGGCATAAGCCTGCTGCCCCAGCGAGTAGTAGTTTTCGCCGGTTGGGGTCTGCTGATGCGCGGCACAGGCCGACACGCAGAGCGCGAGACAAGCCGCCAGTACGAAAGCCAAACGTCGCATAATAAGAAACAGTGGTTCAGGTTAGACGCTGGGTGATGCCAAGGCAAGCTCGCGTCGACGCAGATGCCAACAGTGGGAGAATGAGAATGCCGCTAAGTCATCGCGAAGGAGGCGGAGAATACCGCCTTGCCTTGGGCCAGGTATTTCAGCCCGAAGCCTGAGGCGCGCGCGCCCGGCGCCGCGATGTCGATCCGGCGAAAGCCCGCGCCCGCGAGCATCGCGAACATTTCCATCGCGTAGGGCTCGACGTCGGTTGCCACATGGACGATCGCCCCGGGCAAAAGCACGCGCCTTAGGCGCCGGGCAAAGCCGGTGGAGAACATCCGATGCTTCTGCTGCGACAGCGTGAGCCAGGGGTCGGGAAAATAGACGTGGCACGCGCTCAGGCTCGCAGCCGGCAGCATCAGGTTGACCAGCGTGCGCGCGTCCATCCGGGCCACGCGCAAATTGCCGAGGCCGCGGCGCGCGGCGCGCAGCGCCAGCACCCGCGCGACCGAGGCCGCCAGTTCGACGGCGAGGAAGTCGCGCTCGGGACGCTGGGCGGCGTATTCGATGATGAAGTCGCCGCGCCCGGCGCCCAACTCGATCTCCAGCGGCGCGCGCCGGCCGAACAGGCGCTCGGGATCGATCGCATATAAAGGTCCGTCTTCGGCGACCAGCACGCGCATCGCGAGCGCGCGTTTTTCCGGATCGCGCCACATGCGCGCCGCCTTGCGCAGCCGTGCCATCAGGGGAACACCCGGCGGACGTGGTCCGGCGCGCTTAGTCGGTGCGCGCCATGAAATCCTGCACCCGCTGCACCAGCGGCGCCAGGTCGGTGTTGTCGACCAGCGCACTGGCCATCCTGACCGGGTCGCCGAAGAAGAAGCGCTCGTAGAGCACCTGGCGGCCGGCGAACGAGCTGCCGGCGGCGTCCCAGGCCAGCCGGTAAAGCGCCACGCGCTCGCGCGCGCCGGCGTCGGCCTGGCCGAAGTAGCGTTCGATCTCCGGCGCGAGGGGACTTTTGAAGTCGCGCTCCGACGGCGTTGCCATCAGGCTCGAGGAGCTGTTGAGCTGGATGATCTCGGCGAGGCGCGGATACAGCTTGGGGAAAAGATTGCGCGCGGCGTCGAGCGGCGGGCGCGCCGGCAGGTGCTCGCCCCACTTGTCGGGCGCGGCGTCGGCCTCGGCGGCGCGCAGGCACGAGCGCATCAGCTCGGTGGTGACGATCATCTCGGCGAGGCGCTCGCGCACGTGCGGCAGGCTCATCGCGTCGCTGACCTGGGCGATCCGCGCGGCCAGGCCGAGCATGAATTCGCTCTTGACCGCGTTTTTGACCACCACCTGATGCATCATGTTGACCACGGCGCCGGTCTCGGCGTAGAGCGCGTTGCAGCGCGCCATGTCGCCGCATACGAACACGCGCTCCCACGGCACCAGCACGTTGTCGAAGATGACGACGCAATCCATCTCCTCGAAGCGCGAGGCGAGCGGATGGTCGAAATGCGATCGCTCGGCCTCGAACGGATCGCGGCAGAGGAACTTGAGCCCCGGCGCGTTGCATTGCGCCGCAAACGCCAGCGCGAAGGGCTTCTGGCTCGGGTCTTCCTTGAGCACGGTGGAGGGAAAGACCAGCAATTCCTCGGAGGCCGGCCCCAGCGTGGCGAGCATGCGCGCGCCGTTGACGACGATTCCGTCGCGGGTCTCCTCGACCAGGCGCAAGGCGAGCTCGGCGTCGGTTTGCCCGGCCCATCCGGCGGCGCGGCTGGCGCGCGGGTTGAGCAGCGTGTGGGTGGCGCACCAGTCGTTGCGGCGCGCGGCGCGGTAGTACTCCACGATGTTGTCGCCGAAGCGTTTGTCGGCGGCGGCGAAGAATTCGTGCGCGGCCGCCATCGCCGCGATGCTCGCGTTGAGGTAGTCGGGCGTGCGCCCCAGCATCCCGCCGCTGAACTCGGCCCATCGCCGCATCATCGCGCCGCGCTTGCGCACGTCGTCGGCGCTTTGCGGCTGGATGAAAGAGAGGCCGGCGCGCTCGCCGCCCTCGACGCGATAGGTCATCGCCTCGGGATGTTCGATCTGCATGTCGTAGAGCGAGGCGAGCGAGCGCGTGACGCCCTTGAAGGCCGGATGCGTGGTCGGGTCGGCGACGCGCTCGCCGCCGATCCAGACCTCGCTCTTGAGCTTGCGCATCGCGCTTAGATAATTATTGCCCGAGCGCGCGCCCATCACAGAACCTCCTGCAACTGCGGCAGCCGCTTGCGCAACCGCTCGGCCGCGTCCTCGGGCGCCATGTACGGCGGTCGCGCGGGCCCCATGTCGATCCCGGTCGCGACCGAGGCGGTGACCTTGGTGACGCCAAGATGGCCGAGCGCTTCCTCGCCGCCACGCGGGAAGCAGCGGTTGAGCCGGCGCTGGATTTCCTGGGCGCGCATGATGTCGCCGGCGCGGAATGCCTTGAGCAGCGCCGCGGAGGCCGGCACGGCGAAGATGTTGATGAAGCCGCCGGCTGCGCCGAGCATCAAGCCGCTCAGCAGCGCACGGAAGGTGTTGAAGATTTCGATGCGCGAGCCGATCTGGTCGTAAAGTTCCTCGAGATGCTGGAGGTCGGTGAGGACTTCCTTCATCGCGATTACGCCGGGAATTGCCGCCAGGCGCGCCGCGAACTTTGGCGTGATATTGAACTTGCTCAGCGCCGGATTGTGATAGACCACCAGCGGCAGGTCGCCGGCCTCGGCGATCATCCGGTAGTGGCGCTCGACCTCGGCCTCGCCGCAGCGCCAGTAGTAGGGCGGGATCACCTGCTGGGCGTCGTAACCCATTTTCGCCGCGACCCGTGCGAAGTGCAGAGCCTCCAGCGTGGTCGCGCCCGAGGTCATCGCGGTCGCGGGCACGCCGGGACGCTTGCGGGTTTCCTCAAGCGTCACTTCAAATGCGCGCGTGCGCTCGGCTTCGCTCAGATGCAGGAACTCACCGATGCTGGGAGTGGCGACGATACCGTCGGCGCCATTGTCGAGCGCCCATCGCACCTCTTTGCGCAACGCCTCTTCGTTGATCTTGTAGTCCGCGGTGAACGGCGTCACCAGCATCGCATGAATTCCATGCGTGAGCTTCATTTCACTCCGCTCCTCCCGCTGGCGCCGGAGCGCCTTGCTGTGCCGCGACGTTTTGGCCATCGAAGTAAAAAATTGCCTGTCCGGTTCCGAGCGCCGCTTCGTAGCGTCCGAATTGCTCGCCGCGCCAGTTCCACTCGGCGCCGCCCAGCGCACCCGCCATCATCAGGTAGTGCGAGAAGCGTCCCTCGGGCGAGCATTCGGCGCGATACTCGGGGGCGGCGCGCAGAATTTCGTCATGCCGCCCAGACTTGAACCATTCCATTAGTTTTTCGTCGTACAGACGGTTGGCGAGCGAGCTGATGTCGTCGGGCGAGGCTGACGCATGCAGCAGCACGTGGTCGTAATCCCAGAAGCGATGCGACATGCCGCCCGCCGCGATCAGCACGACGCGCCGTCCACGGGCGCGGATCGCGGCGCCCATCGCGGCGCCGAACGCGACGTCGTTGGCGATCCCCGCGGTCTGGCAAACGCCCATCGACAATACGCGGCGCTTGGCGCTGGGGTTGAAGTAATGCATTACATTTAATGTCGGGTAGTGCAGCGGCAGGGTAGGGTAGCCCGGCGCGAGCACGCGCAGTCCGACGGCGCGAGCCGTTTCCACGATCGTCGCAGCCAGTTCCGGATCGCCCGGATAGTCGTATGCGTACTCATGGATCATCTGCGGCAATTCCTCCGAAGTATAGAGGCCGCGCAGGCGTTGCTGGGCGTTGAGCACGTACTCGAGCGTGGTGAACCAGTGCGTATCGATCAGCACGAAGGTGTCGAACTCGAGTCCGCGCAGACGCTCGCGCTCGAGTTGCTCCATCGCGTCGTAAAAGGTGGTGACGTTCTTGCCCATGTAGGCGCGGCGCGCCTCGGGATCGTGGATCATCAGGCGCGGCACATGGGTGGTGAAAATTGCGGCTACGATCTCGCCCATCGCGGGCCTCCTTTTGCGCGGCAACCCATCGCTACGCCTGGCGTTCGGGGTACGTCAGGCAGACCAGCTTGGGCTCGGTCCAGAACTCCAGGCTGAAGCGTCCGCCCTGGCGGCCGACTCCGCTCTGGCCCGAACCGCCGAACGGCGTGCGCAGATCGCGCAGGAAAAAACTGTTGACCCACACCATCCCGGTCCTGATGCGCGCGGCGACGCGCAACGCGCGCTCCAGATCGCGGGTCCAGATATAGGCGGCAAGGCCGTAGCGCGTCGCGTTGGCCATCGCGGCCGCCTGCGCTTCGTCCTCGAAGCGCTCGACGCTCAGCACCGGACCGAAAATTTCCTCGCGCACCGCACGCGTGTCGGGCCGCAGGCGGTCGAGCACGGTTGGCAGGTAGTAGAAGCCGGGACGCGGATGCTCGGGAATCGCGCCGCCGGCGAGCAGCTCGGCGCCGCCGGCAACCGCCTCCTTGACGAAGGCGTCGACGCGGCTGCGATGCGCGGCCGAAATGAGCGGGCCGTATTCGGTATCGTCGGCGAGCGGGTCGCCGATCTTGAGCTTGCGCATCTCGTCGAGCACCATCGCGACAAACTCGTCGGCGATTTTCCGCTCGACCAGCAGGCGCGAGCCCGCGACGCACGACTGTCCCTGGCTGCGGAAGATCGATCGCGCGACGCCGGCCGCCGCGCGCTTCAAGTCGGCGTCGGCGAAGACCACGTTGGGCGATTTGCCGCCGAGCTCCAGCGTCACGCGCTTGAGCGATTCGGCCGCCGCCGCCATCACGCGCTTGCCGGTCGCGACGCCGCCGGTAAACGCAATCCCGTCGACGCCCGGATGGGACACCAGCGCGGCGCCGGCCGCGCCCTGGCCGGGCAGGATATTGAGCACGCCGCGCGGAAGTCCGGCCTCGATCGCGATTTCGCCGAGCGCGATCGCGGTCAGCGGCGCCAGCTCCGAGGGCTTGTAGATACACGCATTGCCGGCGGCGAGACACGGCCCGAGGTTCCATGTGCCGAGCATCAGCGGCGAGTTCCACGGGATGATGATCGCGCCGACGCCGAGCGGCGCGCGTTCGGTCAGGCTGACCAGCTTGAGGTCGGCGCCCAGAAATTTCGCGTCACCGTAACTCGCCTCCTGGGTCCACGCTTCGGCTGCGTTGGCGAAGAAGCGCAGATTGCGCGCGGCGCGTGCGATATCGTGGTTGACGCATTCGCTGACCGGTTTGCCGACGTCGCGCGCCTCGAGCCGGCCCAGCTCGCGGGCGCGCTTTTCGATCCCGTCCGCCATCCGCCCGATGATGCGGCCGCGCGCCTCGGCGCTCATCTTCGGCCAGGGTCCATGGTCGGCCGCCTCGCGCGCGGCGGCCACCGCGCGCTCGATATCCTCGGCGCCGGCGTCGGCCACCTGGGCGAGTTCGCGTTCGGTGGCGGGTTCGATATCGGCAAAGTGCGCGCCGCCGGACGGCGCTACGTACTTGCCCCCGATGAACAGGTTGGTTTCCATCTTCGCCGGCTGGTCTATTCCCACGATACGCCCAACGATACGCCGCGATGCATTCCGAACGATAGGCCGCGACACGTCGGCCAGAACTGAATTTCCTCGAATTCCATCGGCAAGACAACCGAGGTATAGCCCGAATCGGGCCGCCGTGTCTGTCCCCGAGCCGGGGCCGCCTTGACCGGTCTTCCGCGCGGCCATAACGTTAGGGCCACGATGGCCGAGTTGCCGGACATCATTCCGATCTTCCCGTTGCCTAACTTCGTGCTCTTTCCCGGCGTGACGGTGCCGCTGCATATTTTCGAGCCGCGCTACCGCGAGATGGTCGCCGACGTTGCGCAGACCCACGGCACCGTCGGAATGATAATGCTCAAGGGCGACTGGGAGCGCGAGTATTACGCCTACCCTGACATCTTCACCATCGGATGCGCCGGCCGCATCACCTCGCTGGAGAAACTTCCCGACGGCCGCTACAACCTCCAGCTTGAAGGAGTCAGCGAATTTCAGGTCGGGCGGGAAATCCGCTCTCATTCCTACCGGCAGGCCGAAGTCCAATGGTGTCCGTCGGGCCGCAGGCTGCTCGGGCTCGAGCCTTCCGAGATGGACTCGCTGCGCGATCTGCTGGTCGGGTTTCTCGGCGAGAATGCCGACGCGGCCTGGCGCGGATTGGTCGAAGAGCAGGGGCTACGCGACGCCGACCTGATCAATTTCCTGTGCTTTCATCTCGACGTCACGCCGCTGGAGAAGCAGACCCTGCTGGAGGCGCTCGACGATCGCATCGCGTGTCTGTTCGATGTGCTGACCTTCAAGATCGAAGAACGCAAGCTCGGGCCCACCGGCCCGCGCGGCGGCAGCCCCGTCAACTAAGTCGAAAGTCGCGTTCGGCTAGGACAAAAGTCGCAGGTTCCGCGGATCGTAGGAGCCACGATTTGAGCGGAATTTGTGGCACCCGGGTGCCCAGATTTGTGGCGCGTGTCCTTTTTTTCCTGACTCCAGTCCCAAAATCCCCCAGTTGACTCGCTAACGATCGCTGGTAAACGGCGGCCGTCCGGCCCTGAGTCACTCAAATTCCGGATCAAACCGCCATCAGCTCGACAATTGGCGTGCTTGTGCCTGCTCTCGTGCTGGCGACGGCGTTGAGCGGCACTTCGGCACAACCGTTGCTCTACTGAAAACAACAGGCGCTCAGCCGAACGCTTGAAACAGTTTGCTGGCGCAAAAGACCAGGGTGGAGGTTGGTGCAACTTGGAAAGCAGCGCGATATCGGGGAGCAACTTTACTGACGCTCTGACCCCGGAGCAGTACTACGACGGCGTACGCGCCGACGATGCTTCCGCCCGTCCGATCAAGCGCTTGATGCTGGCGGTGCTGGAAGACGCGATGCGCTGTTATCAGACTTATGCCAGTTCTCGCAACCGCGTGCAGCGCCGGCTGTTCGTCGAGGCCGAGAAGTGGCTTATGGATCGCAGGGCCGGCGGCGTATTTGCCTTCGAAACGGTCTGCGAAACCCTCGGAATCGAGCCGAGCTGCCTGCGCGCGGGCCTGCGCCGATGGCGCCTGCAGCAACTGGATGGGATGAATCCGCGCCGTCTCGCGCGTCGATCGCCGGTGACCAGCACGAGCCGCATCAGCGCTCCGCTCAAGCGCCGCCGGCGCAAGTCTTCCCTCGCGGCCGATGGCGACGACGGTCGCATCGCGGTCGCGGTCAATGGCGGCGGCAACAGCGTAGGTCATCACGGCGGCGATATGCCTCACGGCAGCGATATGTTGGACGATCGCATCGGCTACGACCAGGGCGGCGAAATCGAAGGCGTCAACGAAATTGACGCCGCCGATGGTCCTGGAGCGAACGCGTCACGGCGGGAAGTGATCATGTCGCGCGAAGCGATCGGGTCGCCGCGAATCGAGATCCAGGAAGGCGCGCTGGCCTAAGTGACCTTGCAGGGGCGGTGCGCGGTGGTCCTTCCCTCCCGCTGCGTGTCGTCCCACCTGACTCCGCTTATCGCGTCTGCCACAGGATGCGCCCGTGCTCTTCGAGGCGGCGCGCACGCCCTTCGACGCGCGCATACTCCAGGTGCGCGAGGGTCTCGAACGTCGCCGCCATCACGTGGAAAATCGGGCGGTCCTCGTCGCCGAAGATCTCCTGCGCCACCTCGAAGGCGGTATGCGGCGTGCGCTGGATTAGATCGAGCATCTCGGCTTCGCGATAGCGATGATGTTCGATGAGCTGGTTGGCGCGATGGCGATGGTCCTGGTAGACGGCGCCGTGCGCGGGCAGCACCAGGTCGACCTCGAAATTCTGCACCTTGCGCTGCGAGTCGATGAAGTCGCTCAGCGGATTGGTCGGTCCCGAGGGATAGATGCCGACGTGCGGGGTGATGCGCGGCAGCAGATGGTCGCCGACGATCATCACCTTCTCCTTGCGCAGGTAAATCACGCTGTGCCCGGGAGCGTGGCCCGGCGTCCAGATGACCTCGAAGCGCCGCTCGCCCACCGCGATCACGTCGCCGTCGTGCAGGAACTCGTCGGGCTGCGGCACCGGGTTGTACTGATCGGTGCCCATCCACGTCGGCCGCATCCCTTCGATCGGGTACCGATCGATTGGAAAGCCGTGGCCGGTAAAAAACGCAAGCACCTCCGGATTGGCCGAAGGCGGCGGCAGGTTCAGCATCCGGTTGACCCGCTCGACTTCGAGGTCGTGCAGGTAGGTGCGGGCGTGGCTGCGCCCCTTGATCGTTCCCGAGGCCCCGAAATGGTCGACGTGATGATGGGTGCCGAGCAAAACCGCGAGGTCTTCGAGCCTGGTCCCGGCTTGCGCAAAGGCGTCCTTGAGCGTGGCCACGCTGTCGGCCGTATTCATGCCGGTGTCGACCAGCGTCCATTGTCCGCCGCCGCAATCGATCAGGTAGACGTTGACGATCGTCGGCCGCATCGGTAGCGGCAGAAACAATTCGTAAATTCCGCGCTGTACTTCCGCGATCTTGGCTGGCATCGCTTCAGGCCTTCAGGGCGGCCCTTGCGCGTGGCCGCGCGAAGCGTCGGCCCGCTGCCGCCCGGCCAGAGCCCGGCGCTGTAATCGATCCCTTCCGATTCTTACGCGCCGGCAAAATCGCCGATCGCGGAACCGGAGGCGCCCGGGCCAGTTAACCGGTTACTCGTGGAGCTGCTCCTTCACCTGGAAGGTCAGCTTTACCGTCACTTTCCAGCGGGACACCTTGTTGTGCTCGACCTCGGCCGCAATGTTGGTCACCTGCGCCGTGTGGACGCCGGAGATCGTCACCGCGGCGCGCGCCACCGCCAGGTCCACCGCGTGCTCGATCGATTCGGTCGAACTGCCGGTCAGCTCGATTGTCTTTTCAACCATGGGGGTTCCCGTTCCTTGGCCGCCGCGGCACGACGATTTGACGCGCGCGCACGCGCGGCGTTAGGCTTGAGCCCTGCGCGCTCATTACGTCACACAGGGAACGCAAAAACAAGGCAGAATCCTCATGAGCTACGATCGTTCGGCGGTGCGGGCAGTAATCGAGGCGGCGAAGGCGGATGGGCGGAACGCGCTTTCGCCCGACGAATGCAGGGCGCTTTGCGTAGCCTGCGCCATCCCCCTGCCCAAGGCGGCGACGGCGTCCTCCGCCGCCGAGGCCGGCCGCGCGGCGAGCGCGCTCGGGTTTCCGGTGGTGATGAAAATTGTCTCACCCGACATCCTGCACAAGACCGAAGCGGGAGGCGTGATACTCAACGTGCGGAGCGCGGCCGAGGCCGAGCGAGCCTACGAAAAGATCGTCGCCGGCGCGCACGCCTATAAGCCTGAGGCCAAGCTCGCCGGGGTCGAAATCCAGCAGATGCTCTCCGGCGGCCAGGAGGTGATCGTCGGCGCTACGGCCGATCCGAGTTTCGGCAAGGTCGTCGCCTTCGGATTGGGTGGCGTGCTGGTCGAAGTGCTCAAGGACATCACGTTTCGCCTGGCGCCGGCGAGCCGCGACGACGCGCTTTCGATGATCAACGGAATCGCGGCGGCCGAGGTTCTGGGCGGCGTGCGCGGCGCCGCCGCGGTCGACAAGGGCGCGCTCGCCGCGATCATCGAGACGGTCTCGATCCTCGCCGCCGACTTTCCGGAAATTGCGGAGCTCGACCTCAACCCGGTGCTGGCGCGGCCCGACGGCGCGGTGGCGCTGGACGTGCGTGTGCTGCTCGACTTCGCGCCGCTTGCCGAGCGCTATCGGCCCTCGCAACAGGAAATCCTGCGCGCGATGAACCGCATCATGCGGCCCGCGGCGGTGGCGGTCATCGGCGCGTCGGCCGAAGACGGCAAGATCGGCAACTCGGTGATGAAGAATCTCATCAACGGCGGCTTCGAGGGCGAGATTTATCCGATCCATCCCAAGCTCGCCGAAGTGATGGGGCGCAAGGCCTATCGCAGCGTCAACGAGGTGGCGGGCGAGATCGACGTCGCCGTGTTCGCCATTCCGGCGCCGCTGGTGGCCGGCGCGCTCAAGCAATGCGGCGAGAAAAAAATTCCCGGCGCGGTGCTGATCCCGTCGGGCTTCGCCGAGACCGGCAACGTCGAGCTGCAGAACGAGATCGTCAGGATCGGGCGGCAATACAACGTGCGCCTGATGGGCCCGAACATCTACGGCTTCTACTATCTGCCGCGCAAGCTGTGCGCGACCTTCTGCACGCCCTACGACGTGCTGGGCAAGGCGGCGCTCTCCTCGCAAAGCGGCGGGGTCGGGATGGCGATCGTCGGCTTCAGCCGCTCGACCCGGATGGGCGTCTCGGCGATCGTCGGCCTGGGCAACAAATCCGACCTCGACGAGGACGATCTGCTGACTTTTTTCGAACAGGACGACGACACCCAGGTGATCGCGATGCACGTCGAGGACCTCAAGGACGGCCGCTCGTTCGCCGAGGTCGCCAAACGGGTCTCGCGCAAAAAGCCGGTGATCGTGCTCAAGGCCGGGCGCACCGCGCTTGGGGCGCGCGCCGCGCGCTCGCACACTGCGGCGCTGGCCGGCAACGATCGCATCTACGAGGACGTGCTGCGCCAGTCGGGCGTGGTGCGCGCCCGCGCGCTCAACGACCTGCTCGAATTCGCACGCTGTCTGCCGATCATGGCGGCGCCCAAGGGCGAGAACGTGCTCATCATCACCGGCGCCGGCGGCTCGGGCGTGCTGCTCTCGGATGCCTGCGTGGATAACGGGCTCAAGCTGATGGAGATGCCGCCCGACCTCGACGCGGCCTTTCGCAAATTCATCCCGCCCTTCGGCGCGGCCGGCAACCCGGTCGACATCACCGGCGGCGAGCCGCCGACGACCTATCGCAACACGCTTCGGCTGGGGCTGGAGGAGCCGCGCATCCACGCGCTCATCCTGGGCTACTGGCACACCATCATCACGCCGCCGCTGGTCTTCGCAAAACTGGTGACCGAGGTGGTCGAGGAGATGCGCGCCAAGGGAATCGACAAACCGATCGTGGCGTCGCTGGTCGGCGACGTCGAGGTCGAAGAGGCGTGCCGCGTGCTGTTCGAGCACAATATCCCGGCCTATCCGTACACGACCGAGAAGCCGGTGATGGTGCTGGGGGCGAAGTATCAGTGGGCGCGCGCCGCGGGCTTGGTGGGAGGCTGATCGCGCTCAGCTTCACCTTAAGCGGCCGGGTGAAGACGCGTGCGTCCGCGATGAATCGACAAGTGCACCTCCAGCACCAGGTTCCTCAGCTCGTCGTTTACCCCGCCGCGAAGCGTCCGGGCGGCTTCGCAGGCCAGGTCGTCGAGCGACAACAGCCCGACCAGCTTTCCGTTTTGATCGATCACAGGAAGCCGGCGCGTGCGATTCTGCTGCATCAACCGGGCCGCGGAACCCAGGTCATCCTCGACTCCACAGGACACGACTTTTCGGGCCATGGCGGTCTCAACCCGCAAAGCGTCCAGTGGCTTGCCTTGGGTATAGGCGGCCATACAGATGTCTCGGTCCGTCAAGAAACCGATAGGTCTTGACTGCTCGTCCACGACCGGAACAGCGCCGCACCGCTCCTCCCACATTATTTGCGCCGCCCGGTTGAGCGGGTCTTGCGGCCCGCAGGTTTTGACGTCGCGATTCATGATTTGCTCGACTTTCATCCCTGTCTCTCCGTAGAAGGTCTGGGTACTGGAATACCTTGCTCATGCATCTCTCCGGCCATCTCGCCGCGCGAGACATTTCTACCTCCGAGATCCCCCGCGAGGCCTGGCCGCACTTTGCCCGATCGATCGGTGGCGTGACGCGCGTGGTGCCATGAGTACGAAGGTCGAAGAAACCTCGATGTCCCTCGGTCTAAATCACGTCCCATCGAACCCGCTATGGTCGCTGGTGTCGAGCGCAGTCGCCGAAAGTAACGACAATCCGTCCGCGGAAACAACTGAGATTGTGTTCCCGATGTAACAGAATCGCCCTTGAACGTAAACTTGGTTTCCACAGAACATAGTCCGTAGTCACGCTTACTCCGTATCCATGTATGCATGAGGCGAACCATGCGCTTGTCATCAGAGCGGAGCGGGTCGAATCGATAACGGGGCGACCGAACGCCTGATTCCAAATGGAGCGAACAGCAGCAGGATGTTTCCGAAGGAAACAAGATGGCTGCTCCCGAAGGTTAAAGGCGATCCGCCACGGATCGTTAGCGCTGCTTGCTCTTGATGGCCGTTGCGCGCACGCTCGGCATGAGGTTTTCAGCAGCGCGAACGCTGCCCCAGGAGGTTTTGGCTGTGGCGTCGGTCGTGACGGGCTCAATCAAGGGTCGATTGTCTTGATGATCGAAAACATGGGCGAACAAACACGGATCAGTCATCCTAAGGAGTCTGTTTTATCCACGGACGTAGAGGGATTCGATTCGCTGTCCGAGCTCGCCTTGGACATGCGTTCGTCGTGGAACCATGCCACCGACCAAGTGTGGCGCCAACTGGATCCTGTGCTGTGGGAGCTTACGCACAACCCCTGGGTCGTGCTGCAGACGGTCTCGCGGGAGAAACTCCAGCGTATTTTAGCCGATCCCGCTTTCCGCAAAATCGTGGACGATTTGGTGCAAGTCCGGCGGGATGCCGCTGAGGGGCCCGCGTGGTTTCAGCACGCCTACCCGCAATGTCCGCTGAACGGTATTGCCTATTTCAGTATGGAATTCATGTTGAGCGAAGCGTTACCCATTTACTCGGGCGGGCTGGGCAACGTGGCCGGCGATCAACTCAAGGCCGCCAGTGATTTGGGTGTTCCGGTCGTCGGCGTGGGACTGCTCTACCAGCAAGGCTATTTTCGCCAGGTGATTGATAAGGACGGAGCGCAAGAGGCGCTCTTCCCGTATAACGACCCCGGACAATTGCCGATCATGCCGTTGCGTAAACCGAGCGGGGAGTGGTTGCGGTTGGAGATCGCGCTGCCCGGTTACTCGGTCTGGCTACGCGTGTGGCAGGTTCGGGTCGGTCGGGTAAAACTGTACCTGCTGGACACCAACGACGCAGCGAATTACCCCGCGCATCGAGGCATCACCAGTGAGCTATACGGCGGCGGGCCGGAATTGCGCCTCAAACAGGAGCTACTGCTCGGGATTGGCGGATGGCGATTGTTCGCGGCGCTCGGCATCAAGCCGGATGTCTGCCATTTGAATGAAGGGCACGCAGCCTTTGCGGTGCTGGAACGTGCTCGAAGCTTCATGGAGGAAACCGGGCGGACTTTCGAGGTCGCGCTGGCCGTCACCAGAGCGGGCAACCTTTTCACCACGCACACGGCGGTGGCCGCCGGCTTCGATCGCTTCGCTCCGGCGCTCATCGAGCAATACCTCGCCGGCTATGCACGGACGCGGCTCGGGATAAGCGGTTACGATTTGCTAGCCTTGGGCCGCCAGAACCCCAACGACTCGTCGGAGCCCTTCAACATGGCCTATCTGGCGATTCGCGGAAGCGGGGCCGTCAATGGCGTGAGTCGCTTGCACGGGCAGGTGAGCCGGCACATTTTTCTGCCGCTCTTTCCGCGCTGGCCGCAGGACGAAATCCCGGTCGGACATGTGACTAATGGAGTCCATATGCCGACCTGGGACTCGGCGGCAGCCGACAAGCTTTGGACGCAAAGCTGTGGAAAGGGTCGCTGGTTGGGGATGGCGGAACCCGTGGAACCGGACATCCGCTGCATTTCCGACGCCAGTCTCTGGCGCTTTCGCGCCGCCGCCCGCAATTCTTTGATTGCATACGCGCGCGAACGATTGTCCCGGCAATTGGCCGTATCCGGCGCGGCGCCCGAGACCGTTGATGCCGCCAAGCATCTGTTCGACAGCAATACGTTGACGCTGGGGTTTGCACGCCGGTTTGCAACCTACAAAAGACCCAACCTGCTCCTGCACGACCCGGAGCGACTGCTGCGTTTATTGAACAACCCTCGGCGCCCGCTACAGCTTATCATGGCCGGCAAGGCTCATCCGGCGGACCAGGCCGGGCAGGCCCTGATTCAGGAATGGGTGCATTTCACCCGTCAGCCTGAGGCACGCCCCCATGTGATCTTCCTCAGCGATTACGACATGGATTTGACCGAGCAGTTGGTGCAGGGAGTGGATGTCTGGCTCAACACGCCGCGACGCCCGTGGGAGGCGTGTGGAACGAGCGGCATGAAAGTGCTGGTCAATGGCGGCCTCAATCTGTCGGAATTGGACGGCTGGTGGGCGGAAGCTTACACGCCCGAAGTGGGGTGGTCGCTGGGGGATGGCCAGGAACACGGCGACGATCCCGTCTGGGACGCTACCGAAGCTGAAGCCCTCTACGACCTGCTCGAACGCCAGGTCATTCCTGAGTTCTATACCCGTGACGAGCAGGGTATCTCCAGCGCCTGGGTGGCGCGAATCCGGGAAAGCATGGCGCGCTTGACGCCGCGCTTTTCCACCAACCGCGCGCTGCGCGAATACATCGAGCAATACTACTTCCAGGCTGCCTCAGCCCACCGTAAGCGAGCTGCCGACAAAGGCGCAATCGGCGCGCAGATAGTCAATTGGCGGCACGACCTGGAGCAAAAATGGGCGGCGCTACGCTTCGGCGAAGTGAAGTTTGAGACTCATGGCGAGCAACATGTATTTGAGGCGCAGGTGTATCTCAATGACCTCGACCCCAACGCGGTGCGGGTAGAGCTTTACGCCGACGGAGTCATGGGCAGTGCTCCCATGCGGCAGGAGATGAAACGCGTTCGCCAAACGGACGGCGCGTCGGGCGGCTACTACGTTTACAGCGCGGCTGTGCCTGCGGCCCGTCCGCCAGCGGACTATACCGCGCGAGTGATACCGCACTGGGACGGAGTTGCGATCCCGCTGGAAGACGCACGAATCCTGTGGCAGCGATGAGCGGATACGCGAGAGTCATAACACGAAATGGGCTGGTTTCTTTTTGCCAGGAGCCCATCCCGCAAGCCGCCCTGCGCAGGAAAGAATTCTTCATACGGATTACACATTTATGTGCGGGACCGGCTTCGTTCGGATTGCATACTGACGAAAGAGTCATCCATGGAACCAGCTAGCCGACGCATCCTGACCATCAATGGCGGCTCGTCCAGCATCAAGTTCGCGCTGTTCGAGGCCGCCGATGCCTCGCTCCGCCGCGCGTTGGAAGGAAGTATCGAACGGATCGGCCTGCCGAAGGCCACGTTTGCAGTCAAAGGTTCGGAGAACTTTTCGCGGCCGTTGGCCGTGCCGAACCATACGGCAGCGGTGAACGTGTTGATGGATTGGATCGCGCAACGCGGCGGGCGTGATGCCTTGGCCGCGGTGGGGCATCGCGTGGTGCATGGCGGGCCGAAGTACAGCGAGCCGCAACGAATCACCGCCGAGATGGTCGAAGAACTGCACCGGCTCAGTGCATTCGATCCTGAGCATCTGCCGGAGGAAATCCTGCTGACCGAGGCCTTTCATCATCGATTTCCTGACCTGCCCCAGGTCGCGTGCTTCGACACGGCCTTTCACCACGACCTGCCGCAAGTAGCCCGGTTGCTGCCGATCCCGCGCCGCTACGAAGCGCAAGGGGTGCGGCGGTACGGGTTCCACGGGTTGTCCTATGCGTTTCTGATGGAAGAACTGGCCCGTCTGGCCGGATCGGAAGCGGCACAAGGCCGGGTCATCCTCGCCCATCTCGGTAACGGCGCGAGCCTGGCGGCGGTGCGTGGCGGCAAATCCGTGGACACCAGCATGAGTTTGACCCCGACAGCCGGAGTGCCGATGAGCACCCGTTCAGGCGATCTTGATCCTGGACTGGTTTGGTATCTGGCGCGCACTGAAAAAATGAGCGCGAAGCAATTCAACGAGATGGTCAATTTCCACTCCGGACTGCTCGGCGTGTCGGAGACCAGTTCCGACATGCGTGACTTGCTCGAGCATGAAACGCGGGACGTGCGGGCGGCCGAGGCGGTCGCGCTCTTTTGTTACCAGGTCAAGAAGTGGATCGGTGCATTCGCGGCGGCGTTAGGCGGACTGGACACGCTGGTGTTCGCTGGTGGGATCGGAGAGAACGCGCCCCCGGTCCGCGCGCGGATTTGCAACGGACTGGGATTCCTCGGAATCGAACTCGAAGACCAGCGAAACGCGGCCAACGAAGGCGTGATTTCTGCCGCCGCCGGAAGGGTCCAGGTTCGCGTCATTCGTACGGACGAAGAATGGATGATCGCGAAGACGGTCTGCGACGTCCTGGGCTTTACAGTTGAAAAACAACCCGATGATGAAAAGACCGGACGTGTCTGACAGCGAGCATTGTTCTCAGGGCGAACAACCCGGCAGGATTATCGACCGAGTTTACGCTGGACCAGGCGCAGAAGTTTCCGCAGCCGTCGCTCTTCGCTCACGTCGGTAATCGAAAATCCTGTATCGGTGGGCACCCCCGGCTCCTGGGTGGCGCGGCGGCCAGTGATTTGCGCGGCGTAAATGCGGTAGAAAACCGGCGTCAATAAACGCGCTGTGCGGTGGACCAGTTCTTTACGTGACCAGGCTCCCACCACATTGCGTATCGTTGGAGTAGTCTCCAGGCGAACTCGCGCGCAGAGCGCCATTCGGGCGTATCGAGCAACTCCTCATAGCGGCCAAACACGATAACGCTCATCCACTGACGGGCGTTCACCACCTCGTCCGCTTGAACAAAAACGGCGGTTATCTGAAGAACAAGTAGCGCAGATCGGCGAGTGCATCGGATACCCGAACTGCTAAAATGCAAATGCAACGCTTTCGGTGCCTGCGCGATACATGTCAGGTTCACGGGTGTTGGAAACTCATTCGGCGTATGGCTTCACAACTGATTGCTCGTTAGTTCTTATGGATCACACAAAGAACTGCTACTATGCCAGAGACAGTCAGAGCACTCGACAGAGAAATAGGAAAGGTCGAAGAAGTCTACTTAGATCATCTTCTTCATTTGGCGATTCGCTATCTGGTCGCTGACACTGGAAACTGGATATTCGGCGGGCAAGTGTTGATGTTCCCGTGTGCGCTGATCGCCGCGATTGTCCGTCGCGCCCGGACTGGATAGTCGTTCGCGTCACTCATACGGATGCGGAGTTTCATGATCGCGAAGACAGGGTACCGCGTCGTTGACCTTGGCGGAAAAAGAGAGAATATAAAAATGAAGACCGAAACTCTTTCCCCCGAACTGCTACACAAGATGGATGCCTACTGGCGCGCCGCCAACTATCTGTCGGTCGGCCAGATTTATCTCTACGACAATCCGCTGTTGAAGGAGCCGCTGAAGCTGTCCCACGTGAAGCCGCTGGTAGTCGGACACTGGGGCACTACGCCGGGCCAGAACTTTATCTATGTGCATTTGAATCGGGTCATCAAGAAGTATGACCTGGATATGTTTTACATCGCGGGCCCCGGTCACGGCGGCCCGGCGCTGGTGGCCAATACTTACCTCGAAGGCACCTACAGTGAGATTTATCCGAACATCAGCCAGGACGAAGGCGGGCTGAAAAGGCTGTTCAAGCAATTCTCGTTTCCCGGTGGAATTTCCAGCCATGTGGCGCCGACGACGCCGGGATCGATTCACGAGGGTGGCGAGCTGGGCTATTCGCTCAGCCATGCCTTCGGGGCCGCGTTCGACAATCCCGGCCTGATCGTCGCCTGCATTGTCGGTGACGGTGAGGCGGAAACGGGTCCCTTGGCGACCGCATGGCAGTCGAACAAGCTGCTAAACCCGATTTCCGACGGAGCCGTGCTGCCGGTCCTGCATCTCAATGGCTACAAGATCAGCAACCCGACCGTGCTCGCCCGCATCGAACATGAAGAGTTGGAGCAATTTCTACGCGGCTGCGGCTGGACGCCTTACTTTGTAGAAGGTGAGGAGCCGGAAAAGATGCATCAACTCATGGCCGCCGCCATGGAAAAGGCCATCGAGGATATTCGAGAAATCCAGAGCAATGCGCGCGGCAGGAACGACACCACTCGGCGGCGCTGGCCGATGATCGTCCTGAGGTCGCCCAAGGGCTGGACGGGACCGAAGATGGTCGATGGCCTGCAGATCGAGGGTACCTTCCGGGCGCACCAGGTCCCGCTCCTGGTGGATTCCGAGCATCCCGATCATGTCACGCAGCTTGAAAGCTGGATGAAGAGCTACAAGGCCGAAGAGCTCTTCGATCGAAATGGCCGTCTCATCCCGGAATTGGCCGAGCTGGCGCCGAACGGTGATCGGCGGATGGGCGCGAATCCCCACGCCAATGGCGGCATTCTGCTGCGCGATCTGCGCATGCCAGACTTCCACGACCATGCGGTGGATGTGCCTTCGCCCGGCGCCGTCAGCGGCCAGGATACGCTCGTGCTGGGCAAGTTCCTGCGTGATGTGGCCAAGCTGAATCAGGATCAGCGTAATTTCCGCATCTTCGGTCCCGATGAGACGCTTTCGAATCTTTTAGGCGCGGTCTTTGAGGTCACCGACCGTCAGTGGGACGCCCGCGAAGTGGAGAATGATGAATTCCTTGCGCCGGCTGGACGCGTGCTCGACTCGATGCTCAGCGAGCACCAGTGCGAGGGATGGTTGGAGGGATATTTGCTCACCGGACGGCACGGGTTGTTCAACTGCTACGAGGCCTTCATTCACATCATCGATTCGATGTTCAATCAGCATGCCAAGTGGCTGAAGGTGACGTTGGAACTGCCCTGGCGCCGGAAGATCGCCTCGTTGAACTATCTGCTCGCCTCCCACGTCTGGCAGCAGGATCACAACGGCTTCACACACCAGGATCCCGGGTTTCTCGACCACGTGATTAACAAGAAGGCCGATATCGTGCGCGTTTACCTTCCGCCCGACGCCAACTGTCTCCTGTCGGTCTTCGATCACTGCCTGCGCAGCCGGCATTACGTCAACGTGGTGGTGGCGGGCAAACATCCAATGCCCCAATGGCTACCCATGGAAGCGGCGGTCGTGCATTGCACGGAAGGAATTGGCATCTGGCAGTGGGCCAGTAACGACCAGGGAGCCGAGCCGGACGTGGTAATGGCCTGTTGCGGCGACACGCCGACGCTGGAAATCCTGGCTGCCGTTTCCATCCTGCGCACACATCTGCCCGCGCTGAAAATCCGGGTGATCAATGTCGTCGATCTGATGAAGCTCCAGTCCGCGAGCGAGCATCCGCACGGACTCAGCGAAACGGACTACGATTCGCTCTTCACCAAAGACAAGCACATCATCTTTGGCTTCCATGGATACCCATGGCTGGTTCACCGGCTGACCTACCGCCGCACCAACCACAACCTGCACGTTCGAGGCTACAAGGAAGAGGGCACCATCACGACAGCCTTCGACATGAGGGTGCAGAACGACCTTGACCGCTTTCACTTAGTACAAGACGTAGTGGATCGTCTGCCGCATCTGGGCGCCAAGGGATCCTATGTAAAGCAGATGATGCAGGACAAGATCATCGAGCACAAACATTATATCGACAAGCACGGCCAGGACCTGCCGGAAGTCCGGAATTGGAAGTGGAAAAATCCGAGCGGCAACGAAGCCGACCCGAGATCATTCGAAACTGAGACAAGGAAGGACACTATTGAATAAGACAAAGCACAGTCACCCCCAACGCGGAGGTTTGGACAGCGACGGCGTTCATCATGGCTTTCATCGTCCTTACTGGAAACATGCGCATCATGACTGGCGTTTGATAGTCGCCGTGTCTTTGATGCTGGTCGCGGTACTTATCTATGTGATGAGCGATGACCTGGCGTGGCGGCCCCGCAGTCACCGGCAGCAGCCGCTTTCCGGCGCCGCCGTAAGATGACAAAACCCTGTCAATTTACCGGCGCGCGCGGCGCCAAGAACGGCCGCGCGCTGCGTTATCGGCCGCGATGGTAGGCAAGGGCGGAACCGCCGCCAGCCGTCCGGCGCGATGCGTCAGCACCAGAGCGCGGTGGAGTAAAATAACTAAAAACCTTGGACATCAGCCTCTTCAGGTACGTCGCGTTTCAGGCAACAGGATTAACGGCCAAAAACTTAATCCATTCGCGGGAAAACTGGCGCCCCCTGCGGGATTCGAACCCACGGCCCCAGGATTAGGAATCCTGTGCTCTATCCATCTGAGCTAAGGGGGCTCCCGGCAGCGTCACGACCTTAACTCCATCACAGGACATGCTCAAGCAGGATATGCTTAAACGCGCGATTAGCCGTGCCGGGTCTCCGCGTCGATCAGGATTTCCGCCGCGCGCACCAGCGCTGATGCGCGGCCCGCGCTACGTGCGGCCCCCGCGCAGAATCCCGCGCCTTCGAGCAAGATGCCGAGCTGATCCGCGAGCCGCTCCGGTTCGCGTGCGGCCGCCGCCTTCGCCAGCTCGCGCAGACGGGCGTGGCGCTCAGCCCTGAAGCTGACGATGACCGCGCGGGCGGGATGGCCTTCCTCGGGGAACTCGACCAGCGTGTTGCCGAACGGGCATCCGCGGAAATCCGCCGAGACGGCGTTGTCCGCAGTCGCGACGAACAACGCGCGCAACCGTTTGCGCGGCGTCTGCGCGTGCGGTTTGATGGTTTCGTCCCACCATTGCCAGTACTCGGCGGCCGAGGCTTCGAGGTAGGCGCAGACCAGGTCGTCCTTGGAGCGGAAGCTGCGGTAGAAACTCATCTTGGCCACGCCCGAGCGGGCGATCAGCGTATCGACGCCGACGGCGCGGATGCCTTCGCGGTAGAAAGAGTCGCGCGCGGTCTTAAGGATGCGCTCGCGAGCCGAGAGCGGCTTGGGCGGCGCGCCTGGCGATCGCCGGCCTGAATACTGCGATTGGCTTGCCATGGTCGTTGTCCCCGCTGGTTGGCCGCCGCGGGTTGCCGCCGGCGGCCAGTTATCCGTCGCCCTCATCTTGACTGAGACAGACAGACCTGTATCATATGTACAGACCGGCCTGTATCAGATCACGAACATACATGAACGGGCCGTGGAGGAAAAGAGCATGTTCAGCAACAGCACCAAATCCACAACTGTCAAAGCCGGGCAGCCCGCCGCGTTTCGGCGCGTGCGCGGTGCCGCGGCCGACCGCGGGCTGCCTGCGAGCCGCGGACTTCCGGCCGATACGCGGGCGGATTCGCGGGCCGCACAGCCGCCGGCGTTCGCCGACCGGCTTGGAACGGCCGTCACGCTCCTGCTCGGCTTGGCCCTGATGGCCGGCGGCGCGTTGACGATCGCGCAAATCTGGACGAACCAGGCTATGATCCGGTAACGACCGCCCGTCGCGTTCGGCCAGCCCGCCGTGGGTGCGGAGACGCGAGTATCCCGCGCCTGGGGAACAGCCGGGAAGTTGGGTAAATCGGACAAGTTGTGAAAATCGGGTACGAGGAGAACCGCCGTCCTTGAACCGGGCGGCGGTATCAACCAGAAGTCAAAGGGAGTTTTATGATGAAACTATATTTTGCGCCGGGGGCATGCTCGCTCTCTCCGCACATCGTCGTGCGCGAAGCCGGAATCGCGGCCGACCTGGAACAGGTGGATCTCAAGACCAAGAAAACCAAAAGCGGCGCCGACTTTACCGCGGTGAGTCCGAAAGGCCAGGTGCCGACGCTGGTGCTGGACAACGGCCAGACCCTGACCGAGGGCCCGGCTATCGTGCAGTACCTGGCCGATCAGAAACCGCAATCGGGGCTGGCTCCGCAAGCCGGAAGCTTCGAGCGCTACCGGCTGCAGGAATGGCTCAACTTCATCACGGCGGAGATTCATAAGCCCTTCGGCGCGCTCTTCAACCCGGCGACGCCCGAAGACTACAAGCGCATCACCAAGGAGGCGCTGGCCGCGCGCTTTGCCTATGTCGACCGTCATCTGGCGAGCGGCGGTCCCTTCCTGATGGGGGCGCAGTTCACGGTGGCGGACGCATACCTGTTCGTGATGACGCTGTGGGCGAAATTTACCAAAGTCGATCTCGAGCAATGGACCAGGCTGAAGGCTTACGCCGAGCAGGTCGCGGCGCGCCCTAAGGTTCACGAGGCGCTGAAAGAAGAGGGGCTCGCAAAGTAGCCGACGCCGTCACGTTTCTCACATCGAAGGCCCCGGCCCGCCGGGGCCTTCGGTTTATTTGTGCGCCTGCGCGACGCTTGCTTCGCGCTTCCGCCGCGGCCGCTGCGCGGCGCCGCGATAACGCGCAACCCCGCAATTGGGCTATAGTTGCGCCGGAAGGTGCCCTCATGAGCGCATATCTCTACCAAGTGCTCGAACGCCTCGTTGCCTTCGATACCGTCAGCTCCAACAGCGACGCGCCGGCGATGGAGTTCCTGGCCGAGCGTCTGAGGGCGCACGGCTTCAAGGTACATCTCCATCGCCTCGAGGTCGCCGGCACGCCGCAGCTCAACCTGGTCGCATGGGCCGGGCCGCCGCTGCCCGACGGCCTGACCATCTCGGGTCATCTCGACACGGTGCCGTATGCGGGGCAGCCGGGATGGAGCCGCGACCCGCTCAAGCTCGGCGTCGACGCCGATCGCGTATGGGGCCGCGGCACGACCGACATGAAGGGCTTTCTTGCCGAGTGCGTCGCGGCGGCGGCTGCGCTGGACCTCGGCGCGCTCAAACGTCCGCTGGTCTTCATCTTTACCAGCAACGAGGAAGTCGGATGCCTCGGGGCCGAAAGCGTGTGCGGCGCGCTCGGCTCGATCCTGGGAGAGATTCCCGCGCCCAAGCTGGTATGGATCGGCGAGCCGACCTCATGGCAGGTGCAGCACGCCCACAAGAGCATCGTGCTGTTCGACGTGACGGTGCGCGGAATGGGCGGGCATAGCGGCGCGCCCGAGCAAGGAGTCAACGCGATCGCGGTGGCCGGCCGCGTGTTGGAGGCGATCGGCCATCTGCAGGCCGAGCGGCGCACGCCGAGCGGCAAGTTCATGCGCATCTTTCCCGACTCGCCCTACGATGTGCTCAACGTCGGGACGATCGCGGGCGGTATCGCGCCCAACATCATCGCCGAACAATGCCGTCTCGCGATCACCTATCGCTCGCTGCCCGACGCCGAGCCGCTCGAGATTTATCGCGAGCTCGAGCGCCGGCTCGCCGCGCTCGACCCCTACGACTACGCCTCGCACAACCATCGCGCCGCGATCGAGGTTGGTCCGCCGATGGTGGTGCCGCCGCTGTTCGCGGCGCGCGACACCGCGCTCGAGCGCGCGCTGCTCGAGGTCACCGGGACGCGCGAGGTCGGCGGCGCGCTGTTCGGGACGGACGGTGGATGGTTCGCGCGGGCCGGGATGGTTCCGCTGATCTGCGGGCCGGGCGATCTCGAGCAGGCGCACAAGCCCAACGAGAACGTGCGGCGTGCGGCGCTGGAGAGCGGCACGCAGAAGATCCTCAAAGTCATCGCCCGTTTGATTCAATGACATTCGCGCCGCCGCTCTTCTTATGCGCTCTCCCGCGTCATAGAGGCTTGATGGAATTCCTCAATCGCGCCCTATTACGCAAACGTGGCAACCAGTTCGCGCAGGCGCTCCTTGGCGCCGCTCATTATCGATACGCCGTCGCCGAACAACAGGGTATCGAAATCGATCGCGAGCAAGTTCCGCACGCTCTGACGCAGGCGCGCCGGGTCGTCCATCACCTGCTCGCGCAGCAGGCCGCAGCGGCCGGGCGGATTTCCAATCACCGCGTCGCCCACGATCAGTATCTTTCGCTCGGGCCAATGTAGCGCGACCTCACCGGGCGACTTGCCCGGCATCGCGATGACGGTAAGCGGGCCGACGCGTTCGCCCACGCGAAGTTCCTCATCGATAACGGCGGACTGGCCGCGCGCATAGGGCGCGTCGGCGGGATGAATCGCGACCCGGGCGCCGGTGCGCTCGCGCACGCGATTGGCCGCGCGCACGTGGTTGCGGTTGGTGAGCAGGACGTGCGTGGGATGAGCGCGGACGATCTCTTCGAGATCGGCGGCGCTTGCTTCGACCGGGTCGACGCAGATATTGCCCTGCGGATGAGCGATCAGCAGGCCGTTGAAGTTGTAGCCGTGGGGCGCGGAGAACCACGACCATGTGCGAATATCCGTCGCGATCGTTTCCATCGATGGTCTCTCCAATGACGTCGCCGATGATCTCGCTGAAACTCTATCGTATGCTCTTGCCGGCGATGAGTCGCCACGATTGTAGCGCCACACCCGCGCCGGGTTTCAAGCCGCGTTTGCGCGCCGGAGGTTGCTCGCGATGAGCTACTGCGAAATCGCGCCGGGCCATCCGTTTCACGGCCCCTATCACGATCGCGAATACGGTTTTCCCACACGCGCCGAGAGCAAGTTGTTCGAGCGCCTGGTGCTCGAGATCAACCAGGCCGGGCTCTCGTGGCTGACCGTGCTGCGCAAGCGCGAGGCGTTCTCGCAGGCCTTCGACGGCTTCGACGTCGACCGCGTGGCCGCGTACGGGCGGCGCGAGCGCGCGCGGCTCCTGGCCGACGCCGCAATCGTGCGCAACCGCCTCAAGGTCGAGGCCGCGATCGAAAATGCGCGGCGAATCGCCGCGCTGCGCGAGAGCCATGGCGGGTTTGCACGATGGCTTAACGCGAATCATCCGCTCGACAAGGCGCAATGGGTAAGGCTGTTCAAGCAGACGTTCGTCTTCACGGGCGGCGAGATTACGGGCGAGTTTCTGATCAGCATCGGCTATCTGCCCGGCGCACACGAGGAAAGCTGCCCGGTGTACGCGAGGATAGGGCGGCTGAATCCTCCCTGGATGCGCAAGAAACCAGACGGCGCCGACAAGAAATAAGACGGCATCGAAGGGGGATGCGCGGGGCTTGACAAACGATTGGGCTTGGCGGATATTGAGAATCGTTCTCAATATCAGTGGAGGCGTAACGTGTCGTATCTCAAATTCGTTGTTCCCGCGCTCGCCCTCTTCGCCACCATCGCTCTGGCGACCGCAAACGCTCACGCCGACAACAGCGCCGTCGAGTTGCGTTTCGAAGGCCATCGCTTTTCACCCGCCAACCTTGCCGTGCCCGCGGGTGCGGCGCTCACGATTAGGGTCGTGAACGCGAGCAACGAGACGATCGAATTCGAGAGCTTCCGGCTTAACCGCGAAAAAGCCATCCAGCCCGGCGAGACGATCTCCGTGCGACTGCCCGCGCTCAGTGCGGGCAGCTACGATTTTTACGACGACTTTCATCAGGACGTACCTCAGGGCAGCATCGTCGCCAAGTGACGGCCGTGCCGGTTCCGGCATCGGGCAATTCACCTGCGCTGGCAAGTCCCGTCCCGTCCGATGAACAGGAGCAAGGTCGCGCTGGCCGCTCTGCTGGCGCTCGGAATCGCCACAGTCGCGGCGCAACTGGTAACGGTCGAACCGATCGGCGAAGACGCGCCAGGCCCACCGTCCTCCAACGGCGATGGAGCGGTGCCGGCGCGAATCGAGGCCCTTTTGACTCGCGCCTGCTACGACTGCCATTCCAACCGGACCAGATGGCCGTGGTATAGCCGGGTCGCTCCAGTGTCATGGTTGGTCGCGCACGACGTGGCGGTGGGGCGCAAAGAGCTCAATTTTTCGGAGTGGGGCTCGTACTACCCGCAGACGCGAAGGCGAAAGCTCCAGTGGATGGGCCGAGTGTTGCGCGAGGGTTCGATGCCGCCGTGGAGCTACCGCCTGATGCATCCGCGCGCGCGGCTCACCGAAGCCGAGCGCGCGATTCTCGTGCGGTGGATCGAATCCGCGATCTCCGCGCCGGCGCCGCAAGCTACGACTGAATGGCATCACCTGACTGAATAGCGTCAAAAGACAGATTTTAGATGATAGTTTATTTCCGACTAGCTATTTGCAGTTCCGTCCTTATGCTGGCCGCTATCCTGCTTTCCAATCGCGCGGCCGCGCAAGTCGATCCGTGGGAGTTCGAAGTATATCCCTATGCGACCGAGGGGCGGGGAGTCGCCGAACTCGAGACCGACAACGCGGTGGTAACCAACGGCCACAGCCAGGGCGGCAATGGGACCGCGGCGGGCACGTTTGCGAGCCAGGCGATGTGGTATAATCAGTACGAACTCACATACGGGCTTACCGATCGAATCGAGGCGTCCGCGTACCTGAACATGGCGCTGCCGCGCGGCGGCGGTTACCAGTACGCCGCCTCCAAGTATCGCTTGCGCGGCAGGCTCTTCGACGAAGACGTTTTGCCGGTCAATCTGGGATGGTACGTCGAACTGGAATGGCAGCGGACGCCGCAGTTCGATACCGATCAGCTCGAACTCGAGCTGCGTCCGATAATCGAGAAGGACCTGGGCCGCTTCTCGATCCTCGCCAATCCAATCTTTGAAAAACCGATCTTCGTCGGGCCGGACAAAAACCAGGGTTTCCAGTTCGGCTACGCCGGCGCGATCTATTACCGCTGGATGCGCTATCTATCGCCGGGAGTCGAAGTCTACGGCGCGCCCGGCAACATGGACGACACCCCGGCGCTGCATACGCAGGAGCACTATATTTTTCCTGTGGTCTGGGGCGAACTGCCGCATCGGGTCGAATACAACATCGGACCGGGCTTCGGCCTCACGCGCGGTTCCGACCGCGTGATCGTGAAATTCAACCTCGAGGTCGAGGGTTTCCTCGGCTCGCTCTTCGGTCCTTCCTCAGAGAAAGGCTGGTTTTTCTAGAGCAGCTTCCATCGAATCACCGCAATGGTGATTTCGGCCAACCGCTGCGCGTCACAATCGAGACGGCCGAGCCGGTGCGCTTTCCCAATGGGCGCAAGTTCTGCGATGTTGTTCGAGAGGCGGCCGGACGCCCGCGTGCGTGGCGGGCCGTGAGGCGCAGTTCGTCCAGGCGCGGCAGGGGAGAAGATATGAAAATCGGAGTCGCGACGTTTCTTACCGAGAAATCCGGCAATCCCGGCACGATCGCGGCCGCCGCCGAGCGCGCCGGCTTCGAGTCGTTCTGGGTCGCCGAGCATCTGGTCATCCCGGCTGCCTACACGACTTACTATCAGCGTTCGCCCGATGGCAAGGTGCCCGAGTCCTACGCTCATCTCGCCGATCCGTTCGTGGCGCTGGCGATGGCCGCGCAGGCGACCTCGCGCATCCGCATCGGGACCAGCGTCTGCCTGTTGCCCGAGCGCAATCCGATCGAAACGGCCAAGGCCGCCGCGACGCTCGATCTGTATTCGGGCGGCCGGCTGATGCTGGGCGTGGGCGCGGGATGGTTTCCCGAAGAGGCCGCGATCATGGGCGTCGACTTCAAGCGCCGCTGGCGTCATCTGCGCGAATCCGTCGAGGCGATACGCGAGTTGTGGAGCAAACCCGAGGCGAGCTACGAGGGCCAAATCATCAAGTTCCCGCCGGTCAGGCTTTTTCCCAAGCCGGTGCAGAAGCCCTATCCGCCGATTTTCCTCGGCGCGCACGATCCCGCACACGCATTGAAACGCGTCGCGCGATGGGCGGACGGTTGGATGCCGGGCGGGCTCAGCCCGGAGCAGGCCGCGGAGCATATCCCGCAGGTCAAGCGGATGGCGCGCGAGAACGGACGCGACCCCGAGCGCATGGAGTTCTCGGTCATGCTCGGCATCGGCGTGCAGCAAACGCCGTCGCCCGAGGCGCTCAAGCGTTATGCCGCGGCCGGTGTCAGCCGGGTGATAATCCTGGCGGCCGAGATAGCCGCGCGCGATGGGGTCGAGGTGGTCAAGGAACTGGCGCCGCTGGTCGAGCGCGCGGCGCGGGTCTGACGCGCCGGCTTTTTCGACCGTCGCGAGCGTGGGATCCATCCGCCGCGGCGCTTGGAATTCCGCGCGCGGACGGGCGGCCTTGTCGCGTCATGCGGGCAGTGGCATAGTGCGAAGGTAAACTTCCCCGCGTGCAAAAGCGCAACTTCGGCATAGGTACGCTTGCCCATCGAAACGATCAAAATCGAATTGAACTCGATAGTGGTTGCGGCCGCGGACCAGGTCTCCTGCGACCTCGAGGGCGACGCCGCCATCCTCAATCTCAAGACCGGCGTCTACTACGGACTCGACGACATCGGGGCGTCGCTCTGGCGAATGCTCAACGAGCCGCGGCGCGTGGATGAGCTGGTCGACGCCTTGCTCGGCGAGTACGAGGTCGATCGCGACGAGTGCCAGCGCGACGTAATCGCATTGCTGGGCGAACTTGCCGTGCGCGGACTGGTCGAGATCAACGAGGGGCTCGAGGTCTGACCGCTGCCGGCTCTGGTGCGGTACTGAAATGTCCGTGGTGGAAATCTTCGTGAGCGCAAGCGTCAAGGGCCAGGATGGCGCGTCGGCTGGCTAGGTTTTTCCGCCTTTCGTTTCCCGATCAACGGCTGCTGATGCGAGCCGCGCTGGCCGTCGTCGGCGCGAAGCTGGCGATCAGGACCTTGAGCCTGCCGCGCGCGCGCGCGGCGGTTACGCGCCTGGAACGCCCGGGATGGATCGTCAGGCCGGCGCGCGCCGACCGTATCGTATGGGCGGTGGAAACCGCGGGCGGTGCGATACCCGGCATGAAGAACTGCCTGGTGCAGGCGGTAGCGGCGGAGGCGATGCTCCTCCGGGCGGGTCATCCGTGTGAACTGCGAATCGGCGCCGCGAAAAACGGGCCGCGCGAATTGATCGCGCATGCATGGCTGGAGAGCGAGGGCAGGGTTCTTATCGGCGACTTCGAGCTTGACCGCTATGCTCCGCTGATGGCGCGCCGTCCGTCTCATCCGGATTAAGCCCGGACTTTCAGCGATTTCAGCCTGTTCCTTGGCCGGACCAGAGAGTGTAAACTCGCCGCCTGAGCCAGGGTTGCGGGCGTGACGATTCGCGAGCTGACCGGCAGGCGGCGCACAATCAAATCCTCAGTACAGGTCCGTCCACGGCGGCCAAATCGGTTCCACTACGTCGCCTATGGACTGGCGATCGACTCTGACCTGCCGCTGCCCGAACTCGAGGCGACACAGCACCAATCCTCACCGCTGCTCGCAGGGAAGCTGCACGTACGGCTGGCGCGCCCGCCGGTGAGCGTGCGCGAGCCACGGGATTGGCTGCTTCAGACCAGCCTGTCCGACGGACAGCCGTGGATGTGGGCGGCGCGCCAGGAGCAGGGCTTTCTGCTGCGCTACGTCGGCCTGGCCGACTTCACGGTGAATCCGGGAGGCACCGAAATCGTTCTCGCGCACGCCGAGCCGGTAAGCTCGCGCGATACGCTGGGCCATCTGCTGCTGGACCAGGCGCTCCCGATGGTTCTGGGTCTGCGCGGCATCCCGACGCTCCATGCCTCCACGGTGGTGACCCCGCGCGGGGTGTGCGGTTTCGTGGGACCTGCCGGGGCAGGCAAATCGACGCTGGCGGCAAGCTTCTCGACCACCGGATATCCGGCGTTGGGCGACGACTGCCTGGCGATAAAAGAGGACGACGGAGGATTCTTTGCCATCCCGGCATACCCCGGCCTGCGCCTGTGGACCGACTCGGGGCAATCATTGTCGACGGATTGGTCCAACGCCCCGGAGGTTGCTCATTACACCCGCAAGCGGCGCATTCTGAACACGCCTGCGGCCGAAAACTTTCCCACCCGGCTCGAACCGTTGACGGTCATCTATTGCCTCGCGCGCGAGGCGAGCGGCGATGGACCAAGCGTGTCGTCGCCTGTGATCGAACCGATGCGGCCCAACGATGCTTTTCTGCAACTGCTCTCGGCCAGCTTCATGCTCGATATCACCGACCGCTCGGTGCTCACCCGCAACCTTCGCTTCATCGAGCGCCTGTTCACGACGGTGGCGGTGCGGCGGCTCAGAATTCCCGACGGATTTTCGTCGCTACCCAAAGTGCGCGCGGCGGTTCTCAAAGACCTTGGGGTGCGGGACCTCGGCGCCGCCCTCGGCGCGCCGCTCGGCGAAAGATAGGAGGCGGCCAATCGCGGCGGGTCCGTAGCGCCGTCGATGCCGTCGTGAGCCCCATCGCATCCATTTTTAAATTTGGTCTTAAATTTGGCGTCAAATCCGGCCTTGAATCCGGCGGCCTCGAATCCGGATCGGCGCCGCGCCGCGAAGCTGAACTGCTCATCTGCTGCGCGACTTCGGTTGCAACGCCCGAGCGCACGGCGCGCCTGCGCGAGATCGTCGACGGCGGCGTCGATTGGCCCCTCGCGGCACATATGGCGCTGATACAGGCGGTGATGCCATTGGTCTATCGCTATCTGACCTCGGAGCTCGCCGACGTGCTGCCGGCCGATGCGGCCGTCTCCCTGCGCCGGGCCTTTCATGGCAACACGCTGCGCAACCTGCATCTGGCGCGCGAGCTTGTCCGGCTGACGGCGCTACTCGAACGGGGTGGCGTCGAGCCGCTGGCGCTCAAGGGACCGGCGCTGGCGGCGACCGCCTACGGCGCCATCGCGATGCGCCAGTTTACCGACCTTGACCTCCTGGTGCGCAAAAGCGAAGTCGCGCGCGCGGTCGAGATTCTGCACAACGAAGGTTACGCGCCCCATGCCGGGTGCGGCCTTGCCGACCTTGGGCGGCCGGGCGCGTACGAAATCGCGATGGCGCAAGCCGGCCGCTTGATTGAAATCGATCTTCACTGGCGGCTCATCCCGCCCTATTTTCCGTTCATGCTCGACGGCGAGGAGCTATGGCGGCGCGCGGTGCGGGTCGCGATCGAAGGCGGGTCCGTGCGCACGCTAGCGCCCGCCGACAATCTGCTCTATCTGTGCGTGCACGGGGCCAAGCACGGATGGCAGGTGCTCGGCGGGATTTGCGACCTGGCCGAGCTGATACGCGCGTCGTCGCACGCCTCGTCGCAAACTTCCTCAGAAACCTCATCAATAGACTGGGATGAGCTTTCCGCACGGGCCGAGCAGGCCGGAGCGCGCCGGGCGCTCGGGCTCGGGATGCTGCTGGCGCATCAGTTGCTCGGCGCTGCGGTGCCCGCCGGCGTGCTCGAGGCGGCCCGCCGCGAGCCCGCGGTCATCCACGCCGCGCGCAGTTTCATCGGCTACGTGAGCGACCCGCGCGACGACGGCCCGGGGTTCTACCAGCGATGGTCGGTTCCGCTGCGGGTTATCGCAAAGCCGGGGGCGCGGCTGCGCTACCTGGGCGCACGCGCGCTGTTACCCAGCGCCGACGATCGCGAATTTCTGCGGCTGCCACCGCTGCTCCATCCCCTGTACTATCTGTTGCGTCCAGTCAGGGTGGCTCTCAAGGAGGGCCCCGCCGCCTTGCGCAGGCTCGTGCGCTCGGCTCCGTGGCCGGCGGGCCATTCATCGCGGTGAGAAAAACCCTCGACGCCTATCTGCATGCTCTGTTCGAGGTCGGCCGCGCGCGGATCGCCGGCACGGTCGGGCTGATGTTTCTGTTTTCGCTCAGCGAAGGCCTCGGGATCGCGCTGCTGCTGCCGATCCTGCAAGTTTCAGGCTTCGACCTCGGCGCGCAAGGCGCGATCGGCCGCTATGCCAACGTCGTGGCCTCGGTCTTCGAGTCCGCCGGCCTCCATCCGAGCCTGCTGTTGCTGCTGATGGTGTTCGCCGGCCTGGTCGGGGCGCGGGCGCTTTTGGGGCGCTGGCAGATAGTCGCGATGTACGCGGTGCAGCAGAATTTCGGCGCTCGGCTGCGCCAGAGACTGTACCACGCGATCGCCAACGCCAACTGGCTCGCGCTCTCGCGGATGCGCTCGTCGGACCTGACCCATGCGCTGACGGCGGAGATCGATCGGGTCGAGGTCGCCACCTTCGAGGTGCTGAGCCTCGCCTCGACGGTGCTGCTGTTCCTGCTCTACTTCGGCATCGCGCTGGCGGTCTCGATGCCGATGACGGCGCTGGCGCTCGGTTGCGCAATCATCCTGGCCGCGTTGCTGCGCGGACGCACGGCGCTCTTGCGTGGCGCGGGCGCCGACCTGTCCGAGCGGACCAAGGGGCTGTACCGCGCGACGGTCGAGCATCTGCAGAGTCTCAAGGCGGCCAAGATGTATGGCGTGCAGGAGCGCAACGCCGAATCCTACGCGGCGCTCAGCCGCGAGGTCGCCCGCGCCAGCGTCGATATCGAGCGCCAGCAGGCCGCCACCAACTCGCTGTTCGAGATCGGTTCGGTGGTAATCCTGGCCGCGGTGCTCTACGTCTCGATTCGCGTGCTGGGGGTCGCGCCGTTCGCCGTGCTGCTGCTGCTGGCGATGTTCGCGCGGGTGATGCCGCGGGTCATCCAGTGCCACTACCTATACCAGGAATGCATGCACGCGCTGCCCGCGTTCGAAAATGTAATCGGCCTGGCCGGGCGCTGTGCGGCGATGGCCGAGCCGGTAAACGCTTCGGCCCAGGCGCTCGAACTTGGAAATTCGCTTCGCCTCCAGGGGGTCTCGTTCTCTTACCAGCGTGCGGACGGCGCCCGGTCTCCGGACCAAACCGGGCCGCCCCCCGCCGTGCACGATCTCGACCTGACTGTGCCCGTGGGCGAGGTCGTCGCGTTGGTTGGCCCGTCGGGCGCCGGCAAAAGCACTATCGCCGATCTGATGACCGGCCTGCTGACGCCCGATTCGGGGCGCGTCACCGTCGACGGCGTCACGCTGGACGAGACGCGCGCGCGCGCGTGGCGCGAGCAGGTGGGTTACGTCTCGCAGGACACCTACCTGTTCCACGACACGGTGCGGGCCAACCTTTTGTGGGCGCGGCCGGGCGCGACCGAGGGCGAGGTGCGTGAGGCGCTCGGCCTGGCCGCGGCGGAGCAGTTCGTCGACACGCTGCCGGCCGGCTTCGACACCGTGATCGGCGAGCGCGGAGCGTCGATTTCGCACGGTGAGCGCCAGCGCATCGCGCTCGCGCGCGCGCTGTTGCGCCGCCCGCGGCTGTTGATCCTCGACGAGGCGACCAACAGCCTCGACGCGCACAACGAGCAGCGGATCCTCGACGCGATCGAACGGCTGCGCGGCGATCTCACCATCGTGATGATCGCCCATCGGATTGCCGCCGTGCGTCGCGCCGACCGGATCTACGTCGTGGACGGCGGCACGATCGCCGAGTCTGGAAGCTGGAACGAGCTATGCGCCCGCGAGCACGGGCGCTTTCGTGCGCTCTGCGAAAGCCAGGGAATCGCGCCCGTGCCGCTCGCTCCAGCGGCGCGTCCGCCGATAGCCCGCCGCCTCGCGTGAGCCGAAGACGGATCCAGAACCCCACGCCCGTTCGAACTTCGATTTTTGAAAAGCGTCAATCGCTCACCGCGAATGATGTGTAGCGCGCGTATTGAGTCCCGATAATTTTCGGATTCCTGACGAACATCGGGAAGATCTTCCGTAAAAGTCGTTTGAAAAAGCGTCTTATCGCGCTTCACGGCGCGCCGCCGCGCTGTAAGGAAGCATTTATACCTGGAATTAATTACAGGGTCTGAGGAATTGTGTTCTTCTTGTTTAGGAAAAAAAGTGCACGGAGCGCTCGTTTAATCTCTAGAAATCCGTGTTGGCACATTGTGTGCGTTCACTACTGTCGACCGATCCGGATGGCATGCCGAACGATTCGGCTGCACCTGATTAAGTCCGAGATCGGGTCGGGTGCGGAAAATAGTATGCATCCGCGGCTTGCCGCGGGAGGAGATCGGATTTATGAAATATCCAAGCAGGTTCGCACGGATTCTTTTGAGCGCCAGCGTATGTTTCGTAGTAGCTGGCTGCTTTTCCTACAGCAAGGAGGAACGCAGGGCGGTTCCGACCGTTGAAACGCCGCCCACTACCTCGTCGACTACGACGACCACTACCGTTCCCGATTCCAACACCACAATAGAGAGACAGCGCACTACTACGACATACAGCAATCCGTAGTTCGGAAAGGTGGCATATCACGATACCGACTGGGATGCGCCTGCGAGTTTTGAACGATGCGGGTAAGACGGATTGCCGATCTCGTTTGCAGGATACGCAATCCTAGTCACTGGAGCAGAGTTATATGGCTGATACAAAGCATTACCCGAGGCCGCGATCGCTGGCGGCCGTGCTGACGATTGGCGCGCTAAGCGTCGCGATAGTGGCTTCAAGGACGAGAGCTCAGACCAGCGTTAGCAGCGAGAGTGAGCGCCACGAAAATCTGTCGGCGCAAAGCGTCCAGAACCACCACTATACTTCGCCCGCGGAGCGCGCCGAGGACGCTCTATTGATCGTGAAGGCAAAGGCCGCGATCGTCCATGAGGGGTTGGCCGATAACTATCCGCTGACCATCGACGCCGACCACGGCCGGGTTACGCTCACCGGCGTACTCGCTTCGCCACGGGATGTCCGACGCGCGGTCGTTTTGGTGGCCGGGATTGACGGTGTCACAGGCGTCAACAACCGGCTGACGTGGCAGAAAGTTCCGCAGTGATCGGGCGCACCAGTCACACAGCCCCAGTCGCAAAATGTCCGTGGGAGCGAGCAAAACGGTTTGGCAAAGGAGAGCATAATGAAATCACCAGTTCTCAAAACCTTGTCGGCAACTCTCAGCATCGGCGCTTTGCTGGCGGCAGGATGCGTCAGCCATGAGGTCAAGAGCACGGACTATGTACCCCCGGCTCCGGTGGCGGTTGTTCCGGCGCCAAGCACGGTTGTGGTAACTCCGCCGCCAGTCGCCGCGGCGAATGCTCAACCTGATGTCAGTTCCACCTCCCAGACTAGCGAAAGCTATAACTCCACCAGCTCCGACAGCGCGTCGGAACCCGGCAGCGATAGCACCTCGACGACTTATCGCCAGCACAGTGAGTCGAGCACGGTCAAATCAGTGCCGGCCCCGGCTCCTCCTCGGGTGACCATTTACCAGGAACACGACTACCAGGTAGCGACACCCGGCGCTCCGGCTGAGTGACCCGCCCTTAAGCAGCGCCGGCCCGCGGCCTGATCCTCGGGCGGACAGCGGGCCGGCGCCTTATTCAGTGGGGCCAGAGGCGATAGCCCGGACCGGCGTCAGTAGCGAAACTGATAGTTCCGTCTAACGAAAACCGGATACGTGACCAGGAACGTATAGGTACCAATACTTTTTTGCTCCCGGCTGTACGTAGGGCCTCGTCGTGTGTGCATTGTTGGATGGATCAAAAAAGGTGATTGTATATTCGACGCCTTTGGCGAGCATTTGATCCGGTGTAACGTCGTGCGCTCTGAAAGCGAGCCAGCCATCCACGTTCGCTCCGGCTTTTATCGGTTCCTGGGTCTTTTTATATAAAGCTTGGTAGGCGTAAAACGTTAGAATAGGTACGCGCGTCGCGGGGTCGAAAAGCGTGAGTTCGATCGGTATCAGCGTTTGCTCGGCTTTTATGCTGAGCGCGCCGCTGTCGATGCTTAACGTGTAAATGTCCGCGCTGCTTGGCGTTTGGCATCGATTCGCCACTCGCATCTCGACGAAAATTTCGCAATCCCGAGTTCCCATCTTGGGGCCGACGATCGTTCTTTCGATTTCACCCGTCAGGCAGCTTTCATCCTTTTTCGGTTCATTGCGCCAGGTAACGTACGACGCGGAGAGTATGCCGAGGAGAATCAATATCAGCCAAACATAAATCCCTTTCCCTATTTGTCGGCGAAACATATGCGGATCGCATGTAGTTAGCCGGCAAATCAGTCGGTGCGAGCCATGCCCCAATTCCACGCGTCATATCCCGGCGCATAGTCGACGTTGCTTTGCGCCGGATTGCGATTGATCAGCGGCCGGAAAAAAAGCGGATGCTTCATGCTGCGCACTTCGTGTTCGATCGTAAATAACGCTTTTCCGTCTTCCGGATCGACTATGTCTTTGAATCTGTACTGGTGTTGGTCGCTCTCCTCGGTGATGAGGCCTCTCTCCAACAAGCGTCGATACGGACCCGAAAAGTCGGCAACGTAGACCTGGATGTGGTGGCCGTCATACGGCGGCGGATCGTGGTCTTGCTCGCGAAACACCAGATTCTGCGCGTTGCCGGCCGAGACCCGCGCATGACGGCCACCCTCATCTTCCGCGACCGCCGCCGGCGCGGCGATGATCCGCTGGTAGAACCGTACTATCCCCTCGATGGTTCCGGGTGGCACTTCGAATTCGACATACGGAATGCCCAGCGTGATCCGGCTGAAACGCGGGCTCGGCTCATAGCACCGGATACGGTTGCCCCACGGGCACGTCGCTTCGACGAATGCCGCGTGCTCGCGAAAGTCGAAACGGGTGCCGTCGAGATGCTTACGCACGCGCGTCAAGCGTCGCAGCAGCGCTTCGCGGTCGGGAAGCACGACGCCGACGTGGCCGCGCAACACCTGCGCCTTGTTCATCGGCAGGTGGAATTGGCTGCGGCCGACGTTAATCCACATCGTGCTGGTGCCGGTCATCAGGAAAGGGTCGCGCGTCAATCCCAGCCCGGTTACGTAGAACAGTGTGGCAGGCTGCTGATCGGGAACGGTGACATTGACGTGTTCGAGGGCGACGATATTGCCGAGATCCTCGGCGGCACGGTCATACGAGCACTCCATGGGAATCTCCAATTTGTCTCATCGCAGGGCAAGCGGGTGAACTCCGCGGCCCGAAGTCCAGGCGAAGGGTGGCTTGCGAAAATGCGCTGACGGATTTGCCCGCATTTCTTTTTTAGCCCTTCGCGCCCTGTCCCTCTGTATAAGCCCAGACGCCGTATCCCTACAAGATCCAGGGCCGGTTTCGTCCCTGGCTTCCAGCGAGGGAACTCACGGCTCGAGAGCGACCGCGGGATAGTAAATTCCCTCCCGCTGCCGCACCCACCACGCGCCGGTGGCGGCCTTTTCCGCGCGGGTGGAAAAACGATAGTCGTAAAGCAAGGCCCGCACGTAAAGCGGCGGCTTAGGAGGAAAGGCAAACGGATTGCTGCCGAGCAGCGCGGTCACTTCCGGCGAATTTTCCAGCAATCGCTGCAAGAACCGCGGAAACCAGGGATTTTGCGACGCCGTTCCCAGAGCCGCAAACCACATCTGCCAGTCGAGGCGCGGCTGATGCGGAACGTTCCATCGCGGCGGCCGCCGGACGTCGCCCGGCTTATATTTGAACGCATATTCGCGCCAGTGAACCCCGTCATCTGAACCTTCGACGATGATTTCCGGCCGCGCGGTAGTCATCACCGCGAACAGACCATATGAATTGACTATACACAGTGGCGAAATTTCCTCGTTGATCCACCTGGCCGGGGCGGAGATTCGACCGCCGAACGCCGCATGCATCTGGACTAAACTGCAGAACACGATCAAGAGCGCGAACGCTCCGGCGGCATAAGAAACGATTTTTCCCGGCTGAATATCCCGGACCCGGCGCCGCACAAACCGAGTCAGGCGTTGCGGAAGAACCTTGCGCACCGCGGCATCGTCAAACAGCACCAGGCATAAGGCCATGACCAGGAGATTGAAAAATGTGTAGTTGCCGGTGAGGAGAATCAGCACTTGCAACAACACGAACCCGAAGGCTGCGACGAACCTCAGTCGCCGCGGGCAGAAGATTAAAAAAGGCAGCCCCAGTTCGATGACAAAGGTGGCCGCCGTTGAAGCGGTGAGTATTCCCTGCGGCAGGTGATGGGCGTACCAGGCGAGCGGGGTCGGTAGCGGTTGGGTCTGAAAATGGTAGGAGAGCGCGGAGAGATTGGCCCAGGTGGGATCGCCGCTCAGAAGCTTGACCGCACCCGAAAGAAACATGAAGCGGAACAGCAGCCAGCGCAGCAGCCATATGCCCGGCTTGGTCGCGATACTCAGAACGAGTGCAAGGAAGCCAGCTTCAAGTAGAAGCAGATCCCACTGAAACCCCATAAAAACCTGGCCGGCAAAAAAAAGCGAAAGGTAAAGCGCATACAGAAAGAGCAAGCTCAAACGCGGCAGCACGTTGAAGACCAGGAGCAGCGACAGCGCCGCGCCCGCCCAGCACACCGCCTGAATGGCAAAATCGCTTTGGTCCAGCCAGAACACCATCGGAAACCACCAGTAGCGTTCGATGCCGAGCTGGCTCCGGATGGCGCCGGTGAATTCGGATAGAGGCAGGATGCCGTGGCTGCCGATCAATCCCAACGCTTGCACGCCAAATGAAACAAAGGCGGCAAGATAGATCAGCCCGAGGGCCCGCAGAAACAGCCAGGAAACCAGGTCGAAACGCGGCGGCGCGTAGTCGCGCCCCCATAGCCATAGGCTCGGGCGGTAAAGCGCGGAACGATGCGAAGCGATGGAGGCGTAGGCGAGCTCGGTGATTGCCGCGAAACCGGGAAGATGCCGATAAAGCGTCAGCCAGAAGCCTTTGCCGCTCGCGTGGCTTAAAGTAAGGAAACTGGCTTCGGCGCCGCTCGCGATTTTCCCGTCGGGCGCTACGTATTGGACGGCACGCTGGAACGCGGACACAGGAATTTCCGGAAATTGGGCGGCGACTTCCTGATACGGCGCGTACGTCACGCGATGGCCGGTGAGCTTCTGCCAATAGCGCGCCCAGTAGATGCAGAACCCGCAATCGCCGTCATAGATCACAAGCGGCTGGCGGCGCATCGTGTTTGTTGCTTGCATGGCGTCAGATGGTTCCTGACGTGGCCGGCCTTCATCCGGGTACGACCCGGCAAGGCAAGGCGCGCAGCGGCCAGGCGCCCATTATCGGATCGCAGTCGCCGGGCTCGGCCCGGATGCAGACGTTGATGTTGGTCTCCAGCACGCCGAACAACTCCGGCGCCGCGCCTTCGCGCTCGGGGTACCACCAGCGGTCGGCGTGGATCACGCGCGGATGGACCTGGTCACTCAGCCGCGCTATCTGCCTGACGGCGCCCACCGGCGTTTCGATTAAAATCCAGTCGCCTTCCGCGATGTCGAGCTCCCTGGCGGCGTGCGGATGAATGGTGGCCTGAGGGTCTGGGTATTTTTTGCGGAACCAGGCCATCTGCTGCGCGTTTTGATGAAACCCTTCGATCGCCCGCCCGCCGGTGGTCAGCACCAACGGATACTCCGCGCCAAAGCGCTGGAGCAGTTCTGTCTCGCTATGCTCGGGTAGCGGATCGATTCCGCATTGTTCCAGGATGCTGGATTTGAGCTCGACCTTACCCGAAGGAGTGCCAAAACAGGTATTGCGGGCGGGTGCGGAGCCAACCCAGGGCCCTCGGCGCGCCGCGAGTTCCGCAAAATTCATTCCGGCGGGACGCAACCACTCTTGCCACATTTGCTCGACCTGGTGCGGCCAGAAAGATTCCTGCCCGAGCTTGTGACCCAGGTCGCGCCATAGTTCATAGTCACTGCGCCGCTCGAACTGCGCCGCCAATGGAGCGGCGTTCGCGTCGGCATAGTCGCCGACGACTCCCATGTAAGCGTAGCCAGTTGAAAAAAATGGCTTCTCCAGCCAATGGCTGGCCGGCAGCGCGTAGTCGGCGAACTGCGCGGTGGCCGACATGAAAATATCGTGGACCACCAGCAGCTCGAGCTCGGGCGAAGTCAGTGCCTTCACGACCTGCTTGACGTCGGCGCTCCCGCCCACTGGATTATGGTGCTGGATGAAAAGCGCCTTTACCGGATAGGGCTTGCCGGTCGTGATTGCCGCCCACATCGCCGGCTCGTGCGCCGTGGTCGCCCAGCTTGCCAGATGATGCTGGCCGTACCATGCCCCCGCCATCGCATCGTCCATCGCGCGGTAAGCCTCGCCGAGAAGGCCGTAGCGGTCGGCGCCCAGCCGCTTGGCACGCTGTTCGGCAGAAAGCTGGTCAACCAGAACGGCTTGGCCATTGGCGATTATCTGCCGAGGCGGTCCCGCCATCTTGTGAGCGCCGGGCCGGTCGAGATTGCCGGAGATGGCCACCAGGCACGCCAGCGCGCGTGCCGCCTGTACTGCGTTGGAGCCGATTTGGCAAAGGCCGTTGCCGGCGGCGATGATCGCGGGAGGATTGACGGCAAACATTCGCGCCGCTTCCACGATAGCTGCCTCGGACAGCCAGGTCTCGCGACCGGCGGCAGCCGGCGTCCAGCGTGCGGCGCGCTCGGCCAGGTCTCGAAATCCGAGGGTCGAGTCGCCGACGAAGGTGTGATCGTAGAGACCGGCTCCGATAACCACGTTGAGCCAGCCTAACGCCAGCGCAGCGTCGCTACCGGGCCGAAGCTGCAGCCATAGGTCGGCCTGCCGCGCCTCCGTGGTGAGCAGCGGATCGACTACGATTAGCTTCGCCCCTGCGCGGCGTGCCTTTACAATCCGCGCCCACAACAGCGGGATCGAGGCGCTGGGGCGCATGCCCCACAGCACTATGCACTTGGTCAATCCGGGTACCGGATAGGTATGGCTAGTGGGTCCGAAGCCATAAGTCAGCATCTCGGCGATGGTGGTGGGGCCGGAGCAGACTTTGTCCTGTCCCACGCTATTGGGACTGCCCAGCAGGTTGAGAAAGCGTTCGCCCAGGCTCCAATCCGCGGCGTGAAACGTGCCGAAGCTCATCGCCACGGTTTCCGCGCCGAACTTTCCAATCAGCGAGCGTACCTTGTCCGCTATCTCATCTATTGCCTGCTCCCAGGAGATACATTGCCACTTGCCTTCGCCGCGGGCGCCGATGCGCTTGAGCGGCCAGTTGAGACGCTGGGGACTGTAGTGGAGTTCGGCGGCTCGCGCTCCCTTGACGCATATGAAGCCGCGGCTGACCGGATGGTCCTTGTCGCCGGAAATCTTCACGATTTCGCCGTCGTGCAGATGGACCAGCACGCCGCACTGCTGGCTGCACGCGCAACAGGTCGCCGCTTTGATTTCGCTTTGCCGTTCCATCGCGATTCACCCCACCAATCCGGGATATCCGCGCGCCTAGAGTTTCGTCCCGATTAGTTTTCGTAGACCGCCGACCTTGATTGCTCGCGCCGACGAGGTTCTATCACCAATACCACTGTCCGCGGTAGCGTGTGACCTTAGAGAATATCGGAAGTCTTCGTTTAGTAACTTCTATTGGTCACGTGGATCAGGAAGGATAGATCGAGCGCTTATCGTGGGGCGAAATCTCACCCGGAGGTCGCACGAATGGGAGACAAGATGCGCTTCGGCATTTACTGCGAGATGCAAAATGGGTTCGGCGTCGACTACGCGAAGAATGTTTGGGACGTGTTCAGCCTGATCGAGAATGCGGATCGGCTCGGGTATGACGTCTTCTCGATTATCGACCATCACTTTTTCCGTGAGTTCAGCATTTCGGCGAATCCACTCGCATTGTTCTCCGCCGCGGCGCAAAGGACCCGCAACATACGCTTCCGCACGCTGTGCCATACGCTGCCGCTGCGCAATCCGGTTGTTTTCGCCGGCGAGATGGCCTTTGCCGACATTATGACGCGGGGGCGGCTGGACCTCGGCGTGGGACGTGGACACGCGTGGGAATACCCGCCCGCTGGAATCCCGATGGAAGAGACCCAGGGGCGCTACGAGGAGGCGCTCGAAATCCTGGAGCTCGCTTTCACCCAGGAACGGTTTTCATTTCGCGGCAGATACTATCACCTGGACGACGTTTCGGTAGTCCCCAAGCCGGTGCAGAAGCCCTATCCGCCGGTGTACATGGTCGGTACCAGCGGAGCGGCTTTCGAGATCGGTGCGCGCAAGGGATGGGCGCTGGCGTTCGGCGGCCCGGCTCCGGTGGCGGCCTTCAAGCCGGGAGTCGATCGTTACCGTGAAGCGTGTGCGAAGTACGGCATCAGGCCGACCGTGGCCTGTGTGCGCGCGGTGTATATCACGGAAGATGAGCGGCAGGCGCAAGCGGAGTGTGAAGGTGCGTTCAAGCGATTTTTCGCCTACAACTCAAGCGCAATGCCCACCCTGCGTCGCGACCCGGACATCAAGAAGCGGCTTCTGGAGAGCAACTATGCTTTCTATGCCGGCGAGATCATGGAGCGTCTGCCACGCCTCAGCTACGAAGAAATCGTGACGCAGGGCTACGCGTTCGTGGGCACGGCGGAGCGCGTGCTCGAGCAGTGCCTCGCGCTCCAGCGGGAGGTCAAGGTGGACGAGATCCTCATCATTGCGCACTATGGCGATATCGAGATTTGGAAGGCGCTGCGGACTCAGGAGTTGTTCGCGCGCGAAGTGATCCCGAAGCTGCGGGCGATATAGAGGGCTAGCTGTTGCGCAGTTTCGGTACGTTGTACGCGTCGAAAGCGATAAGCGTCTTGGTCTCGCGGAGATGCGGCACGCGCTGAATCCGATCGACGACCAGGCGTGCCAGATGGTCGAAGTCCTCGACCCTGACCTTGACGATAAGGTCGTAGTCGCCCGCGAGCGAATGCATTTCCTCGACGATTTCCATTTCGACCAGCGCTTTTACGACGTCGTCAATGTGCGCGGGTTCGGTTTTCATTAGTACGAACGCTACCAGCATTGGCGTGGTCCTCCCAGACCCCGCCCGGCGGGGGGTCCTCAGACGCTTGCCATCATATCCGCTCCGCGCGGCGTGAAGCCATGAGCGTGCCCAGCTATGGACTCCCGCGTCCGGTCGATTTGCCGCTTAATCTCGGATGCGCGCTCCCATGGCGGACGGCGCGCGTCGCGAATGTCGCTTGACAATCGTAGCCCTGCTGGCTAGGCGATTGATCTGAATCCTTCGCTGCCGATGTCCCGGGGAAATCGAGGAGCGCGGACAAGATGCGGGTTGGAATAGGTTTGCCGGCGGGCGTGCCGGGCACCGACGGCCAACTGATTCTCGGTTGGGCGCGCCAGGCCGACGCAGGCCCGTTCACCAGCCTTGCCGTAGTCGATCGCTACGCCTACGACTGCTTTGACGCATTGACGACGCTGAGTGCAGCCGCGGCGGTGACCAGACGCGTGCGGCTCGCCACGACGATCGTGATCGCGCCGCTGCGCAATACGGCGACGCTGGCCAAGACCGCCGCCACGGTGGACGCGATTTCCGGCGGCCGTCTGGTGCTCGGCCTCGCCGTCGGCGCGCGCGAGGATGACTACGAAATCGCGAAAGTCGCTTACCATCAGCGTGGCAGAATTCTGACCGAGCAGATCTCTTCGCTGCGCAAACTGTGGGAGAGCGACAGGTTTGGTCCGCGACCGGTCCGGGCCGGCGGACCGGAAATCCTAATCGGAGGTCTGAGCGATCAGGCGTTCGCCCGAGCCGCGCGCTACGCCGACGGCTACGTCCATGGCGGCGGACCGCCGCACGCTTTCGCTCGTGCCGCCGACCGCGCCCGCGCCGCGTGGCGCGACGCAGACCGTCCCGGTCTGCCGCAACTCTGGGGACAGGGCTACTTTGCGCTCGGTGACGGAGCGGCCGCTCGCGGCGCGGCCTACCTGAAGGACTACTACGCGTTCACCGGGCCGTTCGCCGATAAGATAGCGGCTGGCCTGCTCGCCACGCCGCAGAGCGTCATCCAATACATCCGCGGCTACGAGGAGGCCGGATGCGATGAACTTGTGTTGCTGCCGACCATCGCGGAGCCGAGCCAGCTCGACCGTCTGGCCGAAACAGTTGCTTTGCTCTGAGCATTGCGGCGATGGAAAAACGAATCGCGGGCGATTGACGTCGTGAAGATACTGATTCTCGGCGGCGGCCCCGGCGGGCTCTACAGCGGCGCGCTGATAAAGAAAAGTCATCCCGGCTGGGACGTCACGATTCTCGAGCGCAACCCGCACGACGCGACCTACGGATGGGGCGTGGTGTTTTCGGATCGCACGCTGGCCTCGTTCCGCGAGGCCGATTACCCAAGCTACCGCGACATCACCAGCCGTTTCGTGCTGTGGGACACGATCGAGGTGCGCTGCGGCGGCGAGACGATTCGCGTCGGCGGCAACGTCTTTGCCGGCATCTCGCGCAAGGTCCTGCTGATGCTGCTGCAGGATCGCTGCCGCGCATTCGGGGTCAAGCTCGAGTTCCTGACCGAAGTCAACGACCTTTCGCTCGCAGCCAACTACGACCTGGTGATTGCCGCCGACGGCGTCAACAGCATCGTGCGCCGCAGCTTCGCCGATCACTTCAAGCCGGCGATCGTCTATGGCAAGAGCAAGTTCGCCTGGCTCGGCACACGCAAGGTGTTCGACGCCTTTACCTTCTCCTTCCGCCGCAACGAGCATGGCCTCTTCCAGGCCCACATTTATCCCAACGACGGCCTTGCCAGCACGTTTATCGTTCAGTGCGATCCCGAGACCTGGCGGCGCGCCGGGCTGGATCAAATGAGCGAGGCCGAGAGTGTCGTCTATTGCGAGAAGGTTTTCGCCGACGACCTGGGAGGACAGCCGCTGCTGGCCAACAAGTCGGGCTGGATCTCTTTTCCCACGGTCAGCAACCGCGCCTGGTGCTACCGCAACATCGTATTGCTCGGCGACGCGGCGCATACCGCCGACTTCACCATCGGTTCAGGCACCAAGCTCGCGATGGAGGACTCGATCGCGCTGGCCAACGCGTTCGAGCGCTATGGCGAAAACTTCGACGCCGCGCTCAACGACTTCGAGCTCGAGCGCCGGCCCGTGGTCGACGGCCTGCAGCGCGCCGCGGCCGAGAGCAATCGTTACTTCGAAACCACCACGCGCTACGAATACTTCGAATCGATGCAGTTCGCCTATTACCTGCTCACCCGCAGCGGCCGAATCTCATATGACGAGTTGCGCCGGCGCGATTCCTCGTTCGTCGACGCGATGGACCGCTGGTTCTTCGAAAAGGCCCTCGGCAGGACGACCCCCAACCTGCGCCTGGTGGCGCCGCCGCCGATGTTCGCGCCGCTTTCGCTGCGCGCGCTGACGCTTCCCAATCGCGTCGCGCTACCGGGCTCGGCGACCTACGCCGCGCGCGACGGCGTTCCCGACGAGGGCTACACCGCGGCGCTGCGCGACCTCTCCCGGAGCGGCGCCGCGTTGATTGTCACCGATCCGCTGGCGATCGCCTCCGAGGCGCGGATCACGCCGGGATGCGCGGGACTCTACCGCCCCGAGCATGGAGCGATCTGGTCCGGGCTGGTGCGGATGGTGCACGAATCGCAGACCAAGATCGCGGCTCGTCTCGGTCATGCCGGACGCCGCGGCTCGACCCGGCCGCGCAACGAGGGGCTCGATCTGCCGCTCAGGGAGGGCGGATGGCCATTGCTTTCAGCCTCGCCGATTCCCTACCTGCCGGGCGGCACGCTACCCAGGGAGATGGACCGCGCCGACATGGAACGGGTGTGCGACCAGTATGTGCGTGGAGCCAGGATGGCGAACGAGGCCGGCTTCGACATGCTCGAGCTCTATTTCGCACACGGCTACCTGGTCGCGAGCTTCATCTCGCCGCTTACCAACCATCGCCGCGATTCGTGGGGCGGAGCGTCGGAGAACCGGTTGCGCTATCCGCTGGAGATCCTCGACGCCGTGCGCGCCGTGTGGCCCGCGGAAAAGCCGCTTTGCGTCGCGCTCTCGGCCACCGATTGGGCGCGCGGCGGACTGGAGCCCGACGAGGCGGTCATGATCGCGCGCGCGATCAAAGAGCGCGGCGCGGACCTCCTCGAAGTGCTCGCCGGCCAGACCACGCTCGCGTCGCAGCCGGTTTACGGTCCTTACTTCCTCACCTATTTCAGCGATCAACTTCGCAACGAGGTGCGTATCGCCACGCTTACCGGCGGCGACATCACCACCACCGATCATGTCAACAATATAGTCGCGGCCGGCCGCGCCGATCTGTGCATGATGGAACCGCCGCGTCTCAACGCGCACTATCGGATAATCGGTTCCGGAGTTTCCCGCGATGGCCGCTGACGGTTCGTTTCTCGCAGGCAGGAAGGCGCTGGTCACCGGTGCGAGCCGCGGCATCGGCCGGGCGACCGCGCTGGCGCTGGCCGAGGCGGGGGCCGATGTCGCGATCGCCGCGCGCCACCAGCCGGACCTCGACCGGCTTGCCGCCGAGCTTGGCCAGCGAGGCGTGCGCGCGCTCGCCTGCCAGTGCGACGTTATCGATCCCGCCCAGGTCGAGCGTATGGCCGCGCGGGTACTGGAGGGCTTCGGTGCGCTCGATATCCTGGTCAACAACGCCGGCGCGGCGAAGAGTCAGAGCTTCCTGAACCATCCCGACGAGGTGTGGCATCAGATGCTCGCCGCCAACATGACGTCGGTCTACTACGTCACCAAGGCGTTCGTGCCTTCGATGGTTCAGCGGCGCCGCGGGCGAATTATCAATATCGCTTCGACCGCCTCCCGCGTCGGCGCCAGCTACGTCGCCGCCTACACGGCCGCCAAGCATGGCGTGCTCGGACTGACGCGGGCGCTCGCGGTCGAACTGGTCGGCCACGGGATCACGGTCAACGCGGTGTGTCCGGGCTTCGTCGACACGCCGCTTACGCAGGCGGCGATCGATAATATCGTCAAACTCAGCGGCCGCGATCCGGCCGAGGCGCGCAGGGCGCTGGAGCGCATGAGCCCGCAAAACCGCCTGATGACGCCTAAGGAGGTGGCCAGCGTGGTGGTTTTCCTGGCGCGCGATTCGAGCATTGGTATCAACGGGCAGGCGATCAATATCGACGGCGGTGCGGTGCAGACTTGAATGCGCGGCGAGGATTTCCGGATCTCTTGGGAGGCCTTCGATAAGAAACGTAAGCCGAACTTCGTCGGCCGCTAGCCTTTTTCGACCGGCGCGCGGGAGAATCATCGTGGAAAAGCGACTTATCAATCCGCCGGAACTGCCACAGCCACGCGGCTTCAATCACGGCGTGCTGACGAGCGGCGGCCGTCTCCTGTTCATGGCCGGCCAGGACGCCAGCGGCGCCGACGGCAAGATCGTTTCGCCTGGCGACCTGGTTGCACAGTTCGAGCAGGTGATACGCAATCTGAAAGCCGTTGCCGAGGCGGCCGGTGGCAACATCGGCGATATCGTCAAGCTCAACATCTTCGTAAAGCGCCGCGATGACTATAAGGCTCGGCTCAAGGAGCTCGGCCGCGTCTACCGCTCGTATTTCGGCGACTATTACCCGGCGATGGCGCTGTTCGAGGTAACCGACTTTTTCCAGCCCGAGGCGCTGGTTGAAATCGAAGGAATCGCGGTCATCGCGGAATGATGATTCGTGGCGCGCAGCCGCCGCGCTAACACGTCAGCGCCCTGCGTCCATACTATATCGAGGACTCATCTTATATAGAGGATTCGGCACGTGCTCGTTGCGCAGTAACGGATAGCCATGACGGACAGTCCCTACTGGAATCCCAAGAACGAAACGATGCCGCGCGAGGAGCTGCGGCAACTGCAGCTTCTCAAACTCAAGCGGATGTGCGAATGGGCGCACGCCCGCGCGCCGTTCCATCGGCGCCGCTTCGAGGCCGCCGGCGTCCATCCCGATCAGATAAAGTCGCTCGACGACCTGCGGCGGCTGCCGATGATGACGCGCGATGAGTGGGTGGCGTGCCAGAACGAAAAGCCATTGTGGGGCGATCTGATCGCGAGCGAGCCGCGCGATGCCATCCGCTACCATCTCACCTCCGGCTCGACCGGCCGCCAGCCGCTGCGCGCGCTCGACAGCACCAAGGACTGGGAGTGGATCTCCGAGATGTGGTGCTACGGCGCGTGGGGTTTCGGCGTGCGCCCCGACGACGTCGTCTACTTCGCCTTCGGCTACGGTTCGTTTATCGGCTTTTGGGGGGCGCACTACGGATGCGAAAAGATCGGCGCGCTGGTCGTACCCGGCGGAGCGCAGACCACCGCGCGCCGGATCGAACAGATAATCGAGCTCGGCGTCACGACGGTCTTTTCCACCCCGACCTACGCCCTGCGCCTGTGGCAGGAGGCGGTCGCGATGGGTATCGAACTGGCCGCAACCAAGGTCGACAAGCTGATCGTTTCCGGCGAGCCCGCTGGTTCAATTCCCGCGATGAAGCGCCAGCTCGAGCACGGCTGGGGCGCCGCATGCGGCGACACCGCCGGGATGACGGAGATCGGCACGATCTTCGCCTTCGAATGCGCCGAGCAGCCGGGCGGCACGCATATTATCGAGGACCATCTGTATGAGGAGGTCATCAATCCGGCCTCGGGCGAACCGGCAAAGTACGGCGAGCTCGGCGAACGCGTGGTGACCTCGTTCGGCCGCGGCCTTATCCCGCTTATCCGCTACCGCAGCGGGGACATCGTGATGCGCGTGCCGCACAGCACCTGCCGATGCGGCCGTACGAGCGACATCTATGATGGCGGGATCCGCGGGCGCTGGGACGACATGAAGCTCATCCGCGGCACCAACGTCTATCCGCGCGCGGTCGAGTCGATAGTCCGCGAGCACGATTCGATCGACGAGTTCCAGATCTACGTCTGGCGCGATGAGAACAATCTTCGCGACGAAATCACGGTGCGCCTCGAGCTCAGGCCCGACAGCCGTATCGGATGGTCCGAGCTCAGCGCGCGGCTGGGCAAAGATCTGGCTGGCGCGCACGAAGGCCTGCGCTTCAATCTCGAGTTGATGCCGGCGGGCAGCCTGCCACGCTACGAGCTCAAGGCCAGGCGTCTGGTCGACGCGCGCCCGCTGGCCGGCGGCCTCAGCCAATAGGGAAATCAAGATGCAAGGAACCGATCTGCTCGGCCATCGCTTGAGTGCGCAGGAAGAGCGGCTGCTGGCCGCCTATTGCGATCTCAAGCATCTGGCCTCCCAATCCGATCTTCCGCCATGCGCGGCGCGCGGCGTGCGCAAGGCGCTGGCCTGTATGTGGCAGGTGATCAACGACTTGGACCTCGAGTTCGAACAACTCTACGATGTCGGCGTCTAGCGTTCCGCAAGCGCCGGACCGGCGCCGGTGCCGATCGGTCGCGGGCAAGGTTGCAGAGCTGTACCTTACGATGCGTGTCTCGGCCTTGTCAGTTGCCAGGTCAAATGCGCCTTCACCGCCGGCCACTCGCTGGCGATGATGCTGTAGACGCAAGTGTCGCGCAGGGTCCCGTTCGCCGCTAGTTGATGGCTGCGCAGGATGCCGTCGAGTTTCGCCCCCAACCGTTCGATCGCCCGCCGGCTCTGATGATTGAAAAAGTGAGTTCTGAACTCGACCGCGATGCAATCCAGCGTCTCGAACGCGTGGCCGAGCAACAGAAGTTTGGCGTGCGTGTTGAGGTCGGTCCGCTGCATGCTCTTGCGATACCAGGTCGCCCCGATTTCCACCCGCCGGTTGACCGCATCGACATTCAAATAGTTGGTCATGCCCACGGCTCTACCGGTCGCATTGTCGATGATCGCGAAGGGCAGTGCCAATCCCGCCGCTTGCAGACCCAGCCGCCGATCGATCTCCGGCTCCATGGTTTCCGGCGCGGGAACCGAGGTGTACCAGAGCTTAAAGAGTTCGCCGTCCTTAACCGCCTCGATTAACGCTTCGCGATGGCGCTGATCGAGCGGCGCGAGCGTGACCCGCGAACTGCGCAGGGTTACAGACTGAAGCCACGACATTCGCTTGTTCCTCAAAACTTGACTCGGGCGCAAGCCATGAAATGGAAATAGCGCAGTTTATTTCAAGGCCGTCAAAACGGTAAGCTAAGAAGGGTTGGATTAATATATGGAAGTTCCGGTTGATAGCCGCGCGGCAACAACGCTGCTGGAGATTTTTGAGTCCGGACGGCCGCTGGTTTACGTGCGCTCCGCGGAAGAGGATCGGGTCGGCAATCTTCTGCGCAACGCGGGGCGTCGGTTGTGCCCCTCGAAACCGCTGCCGGTTTGGACCTGGAGTCTCACCGAGGGCCTGTCGAGCGAGGAGCGGGAGCCTAAGGCCCGTGGTCACCATCCCGGCGAGGCGGTGGAGGCCCGCGCTCACGATCCGCGAGAGGCGCTCGATTTCATCGCAGCGCATAACGAACCTGCGATCTTTCACCTGAAGGATTTTCACGAGCCGATGCGCGACTCCGCGGGCGTCCGCCGCCGCCTTCGTGACCTTTACCAGATCTGCCTCGACCGGCAAAAGTTCATCGTCATCACTTCGGCGTTACGAGCCATTCCGGAGGAAATCGAGAGCAGCGTGGCGGTCGTCGATCTTCTGCCGCCTGATCTGACGGAACTGGTGCAATTCCTGCGATTTGAGGCCGATCAAATCACCGCGCGCGGAGGGCAGGTTGATACCAGGGAAGAAACTCTGGATCAACTCGCCCGCACTTTGCAGGGACTCACCCTCGATGAGGCGCGTCACGCCGTGCGCCGCGCTCTCGCGGCTGGTCAGAGCCTCGGGGCCGAATCCATGCCGGCCCTGCTCGAGGAAAAGCGGATCGTGATCAAGCGTGGCGGCGTCATCGAGTACGTGGCCAACACCAGCACCATCGAGGAAATCGGAGGCCTCGAAGGTCTCAAGAAGTGGCTGCTGGAGCGCCGTAAATTGTTTCAGCAGCGCGATGCGTTGAGTGCCGACATTGTGCCCAAAGGGGTGCTCGTGATGGGCATCCCTGGTTGCGGCAAGAGCCTGTCGGTTAAAGCCATCGCCTCGTGCTTCGAGCTTCCGCTCTACCGGATCGACATGATCGAGATCTTCTCCGGCAGGCATGGTAAGCCCGAAGGCGCGTTCGTAGAAGCGTGCCGTACGCTGGAGAGCATGGCGCCCGCCATCGTCTGGTTCGATGAGATCGAGATGGGCCTCACGTCGGCGGATGCCGGCGGCCAGCAAGGCCGTATTTTCGCATTCTTCTTGACCTGGATGCAGGAAAAAGAGCCCGGGCTGTTCGTCGCCGCCACCGCGAACCGAATCGACCTGCTCCCCGCCGAGATGATTCGCAAAGGCCGTTTCGACGAGGTTTTCTTCGTTGACCTGCCGCACGATGAGGAGCGGATCGCGATTTTCCAGGTTCATCTCACCCGCCGGGGCGTCGATTCGTCCGGGTTTAACTTCGCCCAACTCATGGATTTTACCCGCGGCTGGACCGGCGCCGAGATTGAGCAGTGCGTGATATCCGCGCTAACCAGGGCGCGGCTTGCGGATCGGGAAGCGACCGAGAGCGATCTGGTCAACGCAGCAGTCGGGGGAATACCGCTCTCGCGCGCGATGAAAGAGCAGATCAATCACATCCGGCAGTGGGCCTTCCAGCGCGCGGTACGCGCCTCGCCCGGCCCCGTCGCTACTCGCTGAACAACGGGTCGTGCCCTGGCGCAGGCCGTGGGCTCAGGCGGATTGCCGCGCAACCTCGTTAGGGCGCTACCCGCGCTTGCGGAGTCATTTCGCGTTATTGCCAGTTCTCCGAAGTCCGGTTAAGCTGGCGACGTGCGCCTTCTCGCGATAATCCTCATCGCTCTGATGCTTCCGTTCGGCCTGAGTGTGCCCTCTGCGACAGCGTGTCCCACGGCGGCGTGCTGCGGCGCGAATTGTTTGAGCAACGCTCCACTGAATCAGGTGAGCTGTTGCAAAGCGCCTGCGGTTCCAGACAGAGCGACCAATCGGGCGAGAGACACGCGGCATTTCGGTTCGATCGCGAGTATGCCCGCGGCCGCCCTGATGATCGCGATTTCGGACTTGCGGCACACCGTCGTCGCTCGCGGGTACTCGCCGCCTGACCGTCTCGCTTCATTGGCACTCCTCTGTTCGCGTCAAATCTGAACCTTCCATAAGCGCGTGAGTTGAAGCGCGGATGCCTCGCATCCGCCGCCGACGCTCGCGTGGCGCTCGCACGCGACAATTCGAAAAGTCATCTGCCGATATGAGCGGCGGATAAAAGCGCAGGGTTTCTAACTGCGCGGACGCAGCCGCGCCGCGATCGATCGCGGCTGGAAGGTTGGAATTTGTGAAGCCATCCGCAAGCATTCGCCGCACAACGGCGCGAAATTCGATAGCGACCGCATTTGCCATCGCAATTCTGATGGTCATTCCGTCGCCAGGCCACGCACAGCATAGCGGCGCCGCTCAACCTGGCCGTGGTGGCATTGAGACGCCCGCTAGTTCAGATCGGCTGCGAGCGCTGGTCGATGAGGCACTCGCCCGAAGCCCGGTCGTGCTGGCGGCGCGGAGCCACTGGCAGGCTCAAACGAAGGTGCCGATCCAGGCGGCGACGCTGCCCGATCCACAGGTGTCGCTCCAGCATTTCACGGTCGGAAGTCCGCAGCCGTTCGCGGGTTATGAAAGCAGCGATTTTTACTACACCGGCTTCGGTGTCTCGCAGGACATCCCGGGTCTCGGCAAGCTTCGCTTGCAGAAATCCGAGGCCGAAAAAGACGCGGAATACGCCAGGCATCGCTACGAGGCCGCGGAGCGCGAGGTCGAGGAAAAGGTCAAGGAGATCTACTTCGAGCTGTTCTATCACGGAAAAACGCTGGCGATTCTCGATCGCAATCAGGACGAGCTCCGACAGATCCTGCGGATCGCGGAAACCCGGTATCGCGTGGGCCAGGGTCTGCAGCAGGACCTGATCAAAGCTCAGCTTCAAACCACCGAGATCCTGAAGGAGCACGCGATGCACCATCAGGAGGAAGACCAGGGACAACTCGAGCTCAAGCAGATCCTTGGGCGCGACCTCGATTCGCCGAATATCGAAATCGGCGACATCGAGGTGACGCATCTGCAACTCGACTCATCGCAGCTCGCGCGGCTGGCCGGCAGCGGTTCTCCCGACCTCGCGGCGGATCGTGCGATGGAAGCGCGCAGCGCGGAAGCGTTGAAGCTTGCGCGTCAAGGGTACTGGCCGGACTTCACGGTCGGTTATTCGTACGAAAAAACCGGCCCCGGATTTCGCGATTACTACATGTTGAATCTGGGCGCGAAGGTTCCGCTCTACTTCTGGCGCAAGCAAACGCCCGCGATCGAGCAGGCCGGGCTGGAGGCTGAGTCCGCGCGCGCGCAGGTTCGTGCGACTCAACTGCAGGTTTCCTCCGACGCGGAAAACAGTCTGATCGCGACGCGCACCGCGGAACGGATCATGTCGATCTATCGCGACGGCCTGATCCCGCAGGCTGAAACGTCGCAGGCCTCGGCGATGGCGGCCTATCGAGTCGGCAAGGTCGATTTTCAGACGCTGCTCTCGTCGGTGCTCGATTTACAGAACCTCCGGCAGGAGTACTACCGCAGCCTCGCCGACCACGAGATCGCGATCGCAAAACTTCAGCAGGTAATCGGTGATCGAAAATGAATTGCACATCCTCACAACTCCGACTCGGCCTAGTCGCGGCGCTGGCATTCGTTATGTCCCTGGCAACGCCGATGGCATACGCGGCTGATTCTCAGCTCGCACCAATCCGGATAACGCCGCAACGGCGGCAATTGATCGGTCTCAAGTTCGCGACCGTGGTGCGCAAGGACGTGAGCGACCGCCTCGAGACTACCGGGAACATCGAGCCCGACGAACGACTGCAGGGCTACGTGCAAACGCGTTTCGCCGGATGGATCGAACGAGTGTTCGCAAATTCGATCTATCAGTACGTCCGCCGAGGCCAGCCGTTGTTTACGATTTACAGCCCCGACCTCGTGAGCACCGAGAACGAGTATCTGCTCGCCATCGATGCGCGCAAACGCGTTAAGGACAGCTCCGTCGCGGACGTGACCGCCGACGCATCATCGCTGGTTGAGTCCGCTGCGGAACGGCTCAAGCTCTGGGGCGTGTCGCCACGCGAGATCGCGCGCTTGGAACGCGAACGCACCGTTCGCCGCGCCGTCGAGATCGATTCGCCCATGAACGGATACATCGTCGAGCGCAACGCGCTGCCCAATATGTACGTGCAGCCGGACACGCGCCTGTTCACGATCACCGATCTGTCAAAGGTGTGGATCTATGCGGCGGTGTTTCAGGACGAGATCGGAAAGGTCCACCCCGGCGATCCGGCAACGGTTACGGTCGACGCTTATCCGGGCACGAACTTCGATGGGCGCGTCGATTTCATCCAGCCGCAAATCGACCCGATGACTCGCACCGCCAAGGTCCGATGCGAGTTCAACAACCCCCAAGGCCAACTTTTCCTGGGAATGTTCGCGCACGTCGCGCTGGATCTGCCGATGGGCGAGCAAATGGTGATTCCCGATACCGCGGTCTTGCGCACGGGCGCGCACAACGTCGCTTTCATCGACCGCGGTGACGGCTATCTCACTCCCGCCGAGGTCGGACTCGGGACGCACGTCGGCGACGAGTTCATCGTGCGCAAGGGACTCGCGCCGGGTCAGCAGATCGTCAGCTCCGCCAATTTCCTGATCGATTCGGAAAGTCAGCTTCAGGCGGCCGCGGGAGCGTTCGTGCCGCCTCCTCCGGCAATCGGCGCGAATACCGCCGGACAGGCGCCCGCGGCGATCCCCCGGACAAGCATCGAATTCACGAGTGAACCCAATCCTTTGGTGCGCGGCCACAACAAAGTGATCGTAACGCTCCGCGATTCCAAAAGCGTGCCCATCTCAGGCGCGCAAGTGACGGTCTCCTTCTACATGGCGGCGATGCCGGCGATGGGAATGACGGCGATGCACGCGCAAGCCACGGCGGATGACCAGGGGAACGGCATTTACGCCGCGAATATCGAACTGCTTAGCGGTGGCACCTGGAGCCTGACGATCGCCGCGTCGAAGGGAGGCCATTCGATCGCGGTCAAGCAGATGGACGTGTCAACCAGCGGCTCCATGGCGATGTGAGGAGACCAGCATGATCGAGCGAATGATCGACGGGTGTAGTGCGAACCGCTTTCTGCTCTTTTTCGGTGTGCTCGCGCTGGGGCTCGCGGGTATCTGGTCGCTCGAGCGGATCCCGCTCGATGCGCTGCCGGACATCTCCGATGTTCAGGTGATCATCCACACCGAATGGATGGGGCAGCCGCCCAATCTCATCGAGGATCAGGTGACCTATCCTATCGTCACCGCGATGCTTGCGGCGCCGCATGTGAAGGCGGTTCGCGCACAGACGATGCCCAATGACTCGTATGTGTTCGTCGTTTTCGAAGACGGCACCGACATCTATTGGGCGCGGAGCCGGGTGCTCGAATACCTCCAGCAGATCACGGGAAAGCTCCCGGCCGGCGTCAATCCCGCCATCGGTCCCGACGCGACCGGCGCGGGCTGGGTGTACGAATATGCACTGGTCGATAAGAGTCATCTTGATAGTCTCGCCGACCTCCGCAGCTTGCAGGATTGGCACGTGCGCTATGCGCTCGAAACCGTGCCGGGGGTTTCGGAGGTCGCCACTATCGGCGGCTTTGTAAAGCAGTACCAGGTCAAGCTCGATCCGAATCGCCTGCTGGCGCTCAAGGTTCCGCTGGAGACGGTGATCGACAAAATCCGTGATAGCAACGGCGAGGTCGGCGGGCGCGTGCTCGAGATGTCGGGGGCGGATTATATGATCCGCGGCCTCGGCTACGTCCATTCCGTGGCGGACCTTGAACAAATTTCCGTCGCGACCAACAATGGCACTCCGGTGCTGATAAGGGACCTGGGCGTCGTCAGCCTCGGACCCGACTTGCGTGAGGGCGCTGCCGAGTGGGACGGCGACGGGGAGACGGTCGGCGGCATCGTCGTGATGCGCTACGGGCAGAATGCCCTCACCGTCATCGACGGGGTCAAGCAGAAGCTCGCTCAGGTTCAGAAAACTCTTCCGCGCGGCGTTGAAATCGTCGCCGGCTACGACCGCTCGGGACTCATCCAGGCATCCATCAACACACTGAAACGCGACCTGCTCGAAGAGGCCATAATTGTAAGTCTCGTGATCATCATTTTCCTCTTCCACCTGCGTTCGGCGCTGATTCCGATTCTCGCGCTGCCAATCGCGGTCATCGCGACCTTTATCCCGATGTACTATCTGCAGATCAGTTCCAACATCATGTCGCTCGGCGGTTTGGCTCTGGCGATCGGTGTGCTGGTCGACGCTTCGATCGTGATGGTCGAGAACGGGTACCGGCACCTATCGGAAGCGCAGCACCAGGCGTCGCTCACAGGCGAGTCGGTGGCCGAACCCGAACGACAACGAATCCTGCTCTCGGCTGCGAAGCAGGTCGGCCGGCCGATCTTCTTCTCGCTGATTATAATTGTCGTCTCGTTCCTGCCGGTGTTTTTGCTCGAATCGCAGGAGGGACGGATGTTCCGGCCGCTCGCCTATACCAAGTCGTTTGCGATCGCCTTCTCCTCGGTGCTCGCGATTACGGTGGTCCCGGTGCTGATGGTCCTTTTTATCCGCGGCAGGCGCCTCCGCCCCGAGGAAGACAATCCGATCTCGCGCTTCTTCCAGAGGATTTATCTGCCGGTGATCCGATGGTGCCTGCGTCATCGCGCGCTGACGATCGCGGCCAACGTGATTTTTCTGCTGCTCACGATTCCGCTGCTGTTCAGGATCGGCAGCCAGTTCATGCCGCCGCTGTACGAAGGATCGAGTCTCTACATGCCTACCGCGCTGCCCGGCATTTCGATCTCGTCGGCGGTAAATCTGATGCAGAAGCAGGACCAGATCATCCGCACGTTTCCCGAGGTCGAAAGCGTATTCGGCACTGTAGGACGATCGGACAGCGCGACCGACAACGCGCCGCTCGACATGTACGACACGACGATCATGCTCAAGCCACGCGGCCAGTGGCGAAAGGGCATGACCTACGATCAGCTCATCGCCGAGATGGACGGCAGGCTGCACTTTCCGGGACTATCCAACTCCTGGACGATGCCAGTCGAGAACCGTCTCGACATGGAGCTGACCGGAATCAAAACTCCGGTCGGACTCAAAATTCAGGGTCCCGACGTCGACCGGATTCAACACATTGGTTCCCAGATCGAAGAGATACTCGGTTCGGTCCGCGGCACGCGGGGAATTTTCGCCGAACGAGTCTCGCAAGGGTTCTACATCAACGTCAATGTCGACCGCGCCACCGCGGCGAGCTACGGCCTGACGGTCGGCGACGTGCAGCGTGCGGTCAGCTCCGGCATGGGCGGCGAAAATATCGCGACCACCGTCCAAGGGCGCGAGCGCTACTCGATCAACGTGCGCTATCTCGCGGATTACAGAAACGATCTGAACGCACTTCGGCGAGTACTGATCATGACGCCGGCAGGAGCGCAGGTTCCGCTCGGCGAGGTCGCGCGTATCAGCTTGAGTCCGGGGCCGTCGATGATCCGTGACGAAGACGGGATGCTGACCGGCTACGTCTATATCGACCTCGCGACCTCGGATTACGGCAGCTACGTCGACATCGCGCAGCGTGCGCTCGATCGGCAGCTCCATCTGCCTGCCGGATACACCCTCAAATGGTCGGGAGAATATGAGTTCCAGTTGCGCGCGCGAAAGCGCCTGACGGTAATCCTGCCGATCGTTTTTCTTCTGATCTTTGTCCTGCTCTACATGCTCTTCCAGTCGGTGTCCGAATCGATCGTACTCATTCTTCCGACCGTCTACGCGATGACCGGCGGGTTGCTGCTCCAGTACATGATGGGGTTCAACTTCAGCGTCGCCGTTTGGGTCGGGTATATCGCCTTGTTCGGAATCGCCGTCGAGACCGGCGTCGTCATGGTGATCTATCTTCACGAAGCTCTGAATCGTCACCTCGCCGCGGGCGAGCTCACGCATGGGGGCGTCGAAGCGGCGGTCATCGAAGGGGCGGTCCAGCGGCTTCGGCCGAAACTGATGACCGTCGCGGTCGTGATGCTGAGTCTCGTTCCGATTCTATGGGAGAGTGGGATTGGATCCGACGTGATGAAGCCAATCGCCGCGCCAATAGTCGGCGGCATGGTCACCTCGACGATTCACGTCCTCATCCTGGTGCCGGTGTTCTTCGCGATCATGAAGGAGCGGGCGCTGAAGAAAGGAATCCTGCTCTAGCAATCAGCAGGTTGCGCGGGAATGAAGATGGAGCCGTCTGCTATTTGATAGTCCCGGGCAGCGCTCGCTTGCCGCCCGAGACATACTTCAATGGCTCACCGCGCAAGCCAGGGGCGGCTGCGAAGTGTAGTTACAGCGCCGGCCCGAGATCGAAGACCCGACGAGATTGTAGTCGACGTCCCATTGGAATCCCGAGGGACCGCCGGAAAAGGCAAACTGACCGGCCACCGGTCGGTGATTAGAATCGTCGGCTACGAAATATTGAGCCGATGGAAACGTGATCTGAAATGCTGGACAGCCTTGCGCGGGACAATCGAGGTCCTTGACCGACCAATCGCAAATGGTTTGGCCATCGGGATTCTTTTGTTTGCACAAGCTGTAGTACGGGCTGCCGGGATCGCATAAGCAGCCATTCTTGGAGTCCCATTTGCACATGGTTGGCGGCTCACACTGTTGCTGGCCAAGCGTTAGGGTTCCCGAGTTTCCAATGATGGTGTTGAAATCATAGTCTTTGGCAATCCCGGACATTTCCGTCGTCAAAGTCAGAATACCCGTTTGGGAATTGTAAGTACTGTCCCATCCGCTGGGTAGCTTACCGCCGTTTGCCGCGGCGAATGTATATTTGGAAGTGGCGATATCAACGTATCCGAATTTTATATTCGTTTGAGCGAAGGTCTTGCCATCCGAGGCAGGTATATTCCGGCCTACGAACAATTTAAAGACCTGTTTAGTGTGGGGTTTGGTGTAGAGAAAGAACAGATCATATTTTCCGCCCGCTACAAAGACATTCACGCTCTGTGCACCCGCAGTAACTTCCGTCTGCTTCGATACGGTTGTATCTATGTAGTAGACGCCGTGGTTGACGGTGAGGCCGCTGCGTTGGAACGTGTTTTGGCCCATCATCCGCTTGACCTGCTTCAGCCCTTGAACTTCGTTCGGCAGAAGAAGCTGGCGATACAGCGGTATACCCACACATGATCCGGAATTGGGACCTGATCCGGGTGGATTGCTGCAAGTACTGCCCCAGTTATCATCCGCGCATTGACTCAGCGGCGGTGGAGTCCCGCCCGGTGGAGGAAGGGGAACCGTCAGTGCGCATTCGGGATAGATCGCCGCGGTCACATATTCGTAGGGACTGGTTTTGGCCGTTGCCGGCGGGCACCGGGAATCGGCGCTTTGATTCGCAGCCGCATCAGAAGCGCATTCGGTAGTCTCGGTGGGAGCGTCGAAGAAGGGTTCCTTGTTGATCGAAATCGTTTCCTTCCCGGCGATCGGGCTGGTCAAACCGGTCAAGCTGCCATCATCGTCATTGAGCACGGTCTCGCGATCAATATCGGTGAACCCGGTAAAATACTGGCTGTTCCACGAGCACCACGCGTTTTTCGTCGGGTTGAGGTCGGTATTGAAGTTGAAGAGTCCGGACTGAAAATGCGGTTCAGTGACGAAGTGACGGATATCGACGCCGTTGAAAAAGAGATTGGTGGAATGAAAGGCGGGCGCATAGAAAAAGCCGTTGGGCTGCTTCCATCCGATCGCCGCGTTGGGAAAATAGCAGCGGTCAGCGGTTGAGTTCTCTTGCCCCGGTCTATAGGCCCTTACGCCGGAAACCCCGCCGTTCATGAAACCGGCAAATTGACAAGGATTACCGGTCAGATTGCTTGGTTGACACTTTCCGGCCTTGGTATTGATTACGGCGCCGTTCGCGGTTCCGTCCCGCGTCAGGTAGGTCGGATGGATATTGAGATAGGCGTTGGAGTCCTGGTAGGTGGGACCGTCATATACGCTGAACAGGCGCTGAGCGACTCCGAAGTTGGTGAGCTGAATACTGACACCGTCGTCCTGCGACAGACAATACGAATTGTTGGGGTTGTTGTTGATGTCCGGCGCGCACGCCAAGCCCTTGGCGAGACCATCCTTGCTCTCGAAGGGGTTAAAAGGTCCCGCGTTCGAGGCATAGGGGTTGTCGGAAAGCGCGCTGCTGGAATTCTTCCACTGGGTACTGCCGATAAAAGCCGATTTTCGTGCCAAGGCCCAGAAGCCGCTGATTACGGACGATTTGCTGTAATCGCCGCCGGTAACGAAATTGACGCCACCCCCCAGCACATCGCCGACTTCGCTATTGATCACCAATGACCAGAACGGTCTTACCCAAATCGCGGAAAAGTTATCCTGCGCCCAGTTGAAATTGGTCGTGAAACCGTTGAGCACGACGGCATCGCAGTTCTCCCTGGTCTGATCGGAGCAGATTGAAACCTGGGCGGTCTGTGAACAGTCCGCCATCGTGGTGTCTCCGCCCTGATCGACCATCGAGCACCGCGTGGCCAGTCGTCCACCGCCGGCCACCCTGGGCCAGTAAAGGTCGCTGTCGGGGTCGGGTATCACATTCTGACCGTCGAAATGTTGCGTCGCCTGCTCCGACGGCAACATCCTCAGCGTAGAGGTTTTGGAGGTCAGATTGTTCGGGTCCATCTGATTGACGCCGTTGCAGGTGCTGCTCTCGCCAACCTCGATGAAACCTTCCATTGCCGAGCTGCAGGAATTGGCGAAGAAGTTCTGGAGCGGGGTCGTCCCGCCACGGTCGGTGAAAGGGGGGAGGGTGCTCGCTTGGCTGCCCAACTGTTCGCTGGCGTAACCGTACCATTTTTCAGTCTGCGAAAGCCCGCTAATCGCACCTGGCACCAACCAATAGCAAGTACCGCAAGTGCTTGCACCCGCTGCCATGTTGTACTGGAAATCGTTCATCCCGTTCATGATCCAGAACACCGCGGGATGATTTGAGTCCAAGTAGTAAGGGAACTGGTCGTAACCAATGACACAAGTGGCGTCATGAGCGGTGCAGGTTTTGTCGGTGGCCGTCAGGATGCCCGGAACTTGACGGAGATTCTCTTTGTTGGCGACCGCCGCACGCGCAAGAACCCCAAGGTTGGCGTACAACTGGTTGCCCGTTTCGGTTCCGTCTTCCAGATAGTAGCCATGGCCGATCGACTCATATCCCACGTTACGCGCCAGCCGGACACCCTGGGTCGCATGAATGACCATCCAACGTGTCATCGAGTCCCACACGGAACTGTCCTTCACGAAGGTCGTCGGCTCGGTGGCGCTCACCGCGCGCGTTTGACGCGCCATGTGAAAGTGTACCGGGTAGTGCATGATCGCGCCGCCCTGCCCCAGTTGATAAAACTCGACGCCCTGCACCTGGTAGCTGAGAAACCCTTGGCGGACGATGGTGTGACCGCCAAAGAAGTAACCGACAGAGCCGTCGGTGGGCTCGGGAGGAAAAGTAGTCGCATACTGGGGTGCTGTGGGCGCAGTATCGCCTTCGGAGACGATGCGGATGTTATGGGACAGCAACCCCACCGAGGCGCGGGTATCGGCCGAACTAATGTTCAATCCGAGTCGTACGATCTGCGGGTGTGATTTTTTTGAGAGGTCGAATTTGTCTCCATTGTGCGGCCATTGGAGTCCTGTGACGTTTGGGTTCGCGTTTGTAAACTCAACTGTCGATTTACCGCCGCTGGCGGTCGGCGTGCCATTGACAATCAAACGCTCAGCGTGGCTCGGCAAATAATCGGTTGAGGTGATGACAATATCATCGCCGTTTTGCCAATCGACGACGCCCTCAACCACGAGTTTGGAGGCGCCGGGCTTTAAGCTGCCCGAGAGCCGCACCCAACTGGTTCCCGTGCAGGAAGGGTCACTATCCATGCAGGCCGACGGCTGGTCAGCGTATATCGCGCCCTTCTGACCGAAGAGTTGTAGTATGGCTCCGTAGGACACGGCGAGGACCTTGTGGCCAAAGTAGGCCGTGGGGTTTGCCGGCTGGTCCGACGGATCCAAGGCCTCGTACGAGTAGAAGCAGTCGTTCACATTGCCGGGCAGATCGGTCTTCGGTGTCAATTGCTCGGCAAACACGCAATCCGACGTCGGACGCAACATTGGCGGCATGGTGCGCGGGTTGGAATTCCAGATCGCGCTGGGGACGCCGCAATTGGTGGACTTGCAGGCAACCCCAGGATCGTCTGCCTTACCCCAGAGATGAATCGTTACCAGCCCTTTGATCGGTGCCGTCTGGGAACCGGCGATCAGGCTGCCGCCGTTTTCAATGACGATATTTTCCGCATAAAACTCGGTGGTGGCGTCATCGAACTTCAAGGTACCGCCACTGGATGCGCCCGTTGCCGTGTAAATGTTGACGTTATGGAATGTGTACACCCCACCGGCCACTTCACAGGGACCGGTTACCTCAAGGTCGGTCCCAGAATCGCCTGCCGGCAGATGCTTGCCGCCGGTGTCGTCACAGGTTACCGTCGCCGCTAGAGCGCTTCCGGAAAGGATGACCAGGAGCAACACCAGACTTAGTGCGCCGGCCTTTAAGGCGGTCATCTATGATACCTCTCACTACTAGGCGGGATTTCGCGCCGCAGGATTGCATGGACGCCAGACCTTTTGCAAACCAAGTTTCGGAATGAAAAACCCTGTTCTCCCCACCAAACATCGGAGGCACACGGCGGAAGAGATCGAAGCGGCGCTGCGGCAGGCGGTGGTGGTCCGTAGGACACGGCGAGGACCTTGTGGCCAGCCGGCAAAAAGTTTTTGATTTACTTGAGATGCGAGAGGGGGGACTTGAACCCCCACGCCTTGCGGCACCGGATCCTAAGTCCGGCGCGTCTGCCATTCCGCCACTCTCGCGAGAGTGAAAACTTATCGGAGATCGGGGCGCTTTTTAAAGCCGGGAGCCATCATTTTAGGGTTGCGAGGGTGCCGACTTTTGCACTACTTTTGCAGTTCTCTCCGGAGCCCGCCTCGGCGGCATGTAGAACCGCCAGCTTAACCGCCGCTTCCTGGAGCATCGCAGCGTCCGTGATCGCATAGCGCCGGTAGACGGCTTCCGTCTTGTGGCCTGTCATCTTCATGGCCGCGGAGCGCGGAACACCGGCGCGCTCGAGGTTGCGAACCGCTGTCCGTCTGAAATCATGAACCAGCCGGCCAGGAACGCCAGCCGCACGGCAGGCCTTGGCCCAGGCATAGCGGAAATCGCGAATCGGCGTGCCGTCATCGTGGACGAACACCCACGGGACGATCTGGCCTTTTGCCTTTTCCAGTCCGCCGACGCGATCGCGTTGCGCTTGGAGGACGGCTTCGAGCTCGGGCGTGAAAGGAAACTCTCGACCTTCGCGGTTCTTTGATTCACCCGGTTCCAGCCGCAGCCAGCCGTTCTTGAAATCGACGTGCCGCCATTGCCGCGTCAGGAGTTCCGATTGCACGCGCCACCCGGTGATATAGCCCACGCGCGCAACCGGCCTGAGATAGTGCGGTAGGTGAGACAGCACCGCCTGGTACTGCTTGGGCTCAAAGAATCCCTGGCGTGCGTTATCGACATGGAGTATCGAAACTTCAGGCCGAGTTGCGACCTTGCCAGCACGGATGCCGAGTCGAAATGCTCGGCGAAGGACCGCCATTTCGTAATTCACGGTCGCTCCGCGTGCCCCGTCTTCGAGTCGGCGGGCAGCATATGCCGTAACAAGGTCGGTCGTGACGTCTCGTCCCTTCCGCTCTCCGCGAAAGAAAGTTCGTAAGTGGTTGGCAGCTTGCTGGACACGATCGAGGCTGCTTCGCGAGTTGGCTCTGTAGTCTGCCTCGACCATCGCAAGCAACTCATCCAACGTCGTGCGGTCGAGTTCGGGCCCGACAGGTTTTCCGGCCGCTGCATCACCAGTCCGCTTCTTGAGCAGGCGAACTGCATCGGGGCGGTTGTCAGAGTGCGCGTTCTCGGCGATGCGGCGCCCATTGACTGAATAAACTATCCACCACGTTGCGCAAGTCCTGCGCTCGCCCGTGCGCTTGTCGCGATAGGTGGGCTGATAGACGTTTCCCATGCCCCGAGCGGCTTTCATCGCTTGCCTCCTTCGCGCGATCTAAGGGACGTTTTCAGATAGGCCTCGACAGCCGACGCGATCACATCCTGCAAATCGCGGCCTTCATCGATCGCGCGATGGCGCGCAGCGGTCCATAGCTCGCGCGGCAGGTTGATACTCGTCTTCACCGTTGTCCCCGATTCTTTCGTGCGACGCATAGCTTACACTTTTACGCTTGTAGATATCTAAGAGTCAACACTTCTGCGCTTCTCTCCAGCGCAACAACGCCGCCTCGGAACAGGCAAGACCTTTCCGGGAAATCCGTCGCACAAACGGAAGTCGCTTTGCGTGGCGGAATACCCAGCGACGATTCCGCCCTAGAGCTGCGGCGATTTGATTCGCGTCGAGAGGGCGATCCGACGCAGTTTGTTGAGGGCGCTCCGCGGCCATCCGGGCTTTGTCGAAGATTGCGGACGCGATCACGCCTTGGGTTGCAGCCCATCGGGCCTGAGCCGCCGCGCATTGCGCCTGAAGCGCGGAAAGAACGCTTAGCGAGAGGCGTGACGCCTGGGAGGGATCGGCGGTTAGTTGGTCGAAAGTAGGGACGGCTTCATGATCCATTAAACCTCGTCGACGTGGCGGCTCAAATCGGTCGATTCGATGTCACCCTATATGGAATTCGCGATGACGGTCAAATTTGTTCGTCCGCCTCATCCACAGCAGCTCATAGATGGTCGCTCCGGCGGATTCTCAATCCGGCGCGTTACTTAAAGCCCACGAATCTATTAGCTAATTCGCTCGACTTTGGCGTCGCTTTAGCAGAGGAAAAGGGACAATCTACACGCGAGGATGGCATTGCCGGCCGCCCTCTTTTTGATGTAGAGAATCGAGAAATGAAGCGTTCTGAAAGTACAGTCGAGCGGGAATTGCCTGAACCGGAATATCTGACGATTCAGGAAGCGGCGCGACGGGCGAGCCTAGCGCCCGCCACTATCTCAAATTTGATCTCGTTGGGAAGGATCCAATACAAGCACGGACTCAGGCGGCCCGGTGGCAACGGTCGATATCGAATCTACTGGCCTCAATTTCAGAAAGAATGGCTTGATGCTCGAGGCGCTTTCTGATGCGCGGGTACATCGGCTTGGCGCGGGCGCTCTCTGTCTGAAGGAAACGAAAGGCCGGGAAACCACCCCGGCCCGACCCAACGCTAGTCCCTAGTCCCTTCTACTTCATGCCGCGCCCTGTTTGCGAAGATGGGCGAGATAGGCTTTCTGCTTAGCGACGACTGGGCACCCTGGCCCGCGCATCCACTGCGCCGAGGTACTCTTCAGTTTTTGTAGCGCGTCAATCGTAGACGTGAGCAGGTCGAGTGCGCGCTCGTAACGCCGTAAATCAATTCCTGAGAGCGTGCCGCCGACCGCTTTCAAAACCTCGATCCTCGCTCTCAGCTCTCTGACTACAACCCCTGTCTCTTCCTCGATGCTGTAATCGACGACTGGGGTTTCCTCTTCCAGCACCTTACGCGCCATTTCGCAGAGGCGGGAGCGGTTGGCCCCGATCCATCGCGTGACTGCCGCGATTAGGGCCTTATCCACGCGCCACGAAGGATTAGAGTCGCCCCCACTTCGCACGACACACCACCAAGCCCGGCCCCGGCCTTTCCACCGTCGCTCAAGAATAAAGCCGTGTTCGGCGGATGGCCCGTCAACCATCATGAGAATGGGCGAGAAAGGGTCGATCGTATAGGTTCCGTACTTTGTTGTGACAACAAACTTGTTGTCGTCGGCTTTCGTGCTGTGCTTCGGGTTCATGGTCAAATCCTCCTATGCAGGCTTTTAGCAGCTACACATATGCGCTTACAGATATCTGGATGTCAATACTTCTACGCTTCTATCCTGCGAAGGAAGAGACGCGAAAGGCGAGTCAGCAAATCGTAGTGCGCCGCGATCATCGGTCCCATCGAGACGGCCGCATCATCGGGCCCACCTCTCCCTAGCGGCCGGGGATACCTTACCCCCACCAAGGGTTGCAGCACCCGGCGCCGCTGCTTCCACCCACCCACTGACTCACCTTCATTTTTCAACCCTGCATATTTGTTCCGTCCTTTCCGTTGCAAGAGTTGCGGAAGATGCCCTCTCCGAATTTGTGCCGCCCGTATTTTTTCCTGAGAGGCGTTCCGTTGCGGAACCGAGCCTATGGGGGTATTGATTTTCCGCCGCCATCTTTTTTGGCCGATTTGTTCTTGCACCCGCCTGTGGATAGTGAGCCGAGCGTGATTTGCGCGTCACTTGCCGATTCGGTAGAAGCGTTGCGGGGATGATCGGCGGAAACGAATTAGTGGTCTACACGGACGGCGCTTGCGTTCCGAACCCGGGTCGTGGTGGCTGGGGCGTCGTACTACTCCAACCGCCCGGTGAGATGCGCAAGCTCGGTGGCGGTGCGCAAGAGCAAACCACAAGCAGCCGAATGGAGATGACGGCGGTACTGATGGCGCTGCGCGAAGTTTCCTCGTCCGGTGTTCCAGTCGTCTTACGTAGCGACAGCGAGTTCGTGATCAAAACACTGCTCGGCAAGTACCGCCGGCATAAGAATCAGGATCTGTGGGCTCAGATAGACCAGGAGCGATCGCGGTTGAGGTCGCGCTCGATCCGGTTTGAGTGGGTGAAGGGTCACGCGGATGATTCCTACAATGCGATGGCTGATGAGCTAGCCAACACCGCCGCAGGTTGCTCAACGGGTAATCGCGCCGACACCGCACACGATCGGCCTGTCGAGAAAGGCTTGAAGTGTAATCGGTGCCGTCAGCCGATGAAGCCGTTCGAGCCGCTCGCGCCGCTGCGAGCCACTGGGCAGCGGTGGTTTCGATGCGACCATTGCAAGCAATCCGCTTTCAAGGACGAGAAGGGCGCGCACTACGTTCCCGCAGTGAAAATTTCTGCGGGGCCGCGACGCGATCCGGCTGGAAGCCCTCTTGCTATCACGGCGCCGATCGATGGACCGGGGCCGACTTCCTGGCGGCGGAAACCTCACAGGAGGGGATAAGACGGGCCGTCCTAGGCGGTCGTTTGGCGCGCGCCACTTTCTCAATGCAGCGACCTATAGTAGGCGTCGTATGGAATGCATCGCATAGGCTCATGCTTGGTCATAGCCTCTCGCGCTCCTTCGTTTCCCGGATTGTCTAAGATGGCCTGCTCTTCCATCTTCCGCATATCGTCAACGCAGGCGTCCATCGAAAGATACACACAAGCAGCAAAGACCATTTTGGGCGGCAGTACATGGGTCGCCCTTTCTTCCGCGCTGAATCGCGCGTCTCCCATCGGACAGTGCAAATCCCATTTCTTAATGGGGGCATCATAGAGGTAGTGGCCCCCTTCGTTTGAAGAATACGGCACCACAAGCAGCACCCAAGCGTCCACGGCCATTACGGCCGGCGCGGCGAAAATGCCCAGCGAGAATATCAACACCAGTACCTTAAGTTTCGTCATCATCGAGTAACCAGCCGACTAGCCCCCCCCTCGCGTGAGTCGGACTAATACGTGCTAGCCGTACAGGAGCTAAACCCTGTCACCTTGTTCGTCCAACACTGCTCGACCGCAGTATGCTGTGTGGCCTGGATGCGAGCGTCCTCTGTCAACAAGCAGCGCTGAAGCGCCGTGCCGTGGTCCGGATCGAGATTCGGAAGACACTCCTCACCCGATCCCGTAGTGTGCGACAGGCATTCCTGTACCAGGCCCGGATCTACTCCGGCGTTCAGCAAGCAAAGCTGCTTCTGCGCACTTTGTGCCAGTGCGAGTCCGTGCATTTGGCCTTCGCTCAGGGGCGGCGCGCATCCTGACCAACTGAGAGAGCAGGCGAGCAAAGCGGTTAAGGCTAAATGCCTCATTGGCTGAGAATCCCTTAAATTCTTACTGCGAAATAGGGGGGTGGCGCAACAAAGTACAGATCTGCGATGGGAATTGCTTTAGTCGCAAAGCTGGCCTTGGCTTTTCATTCTGACTTCGCGCAAATCGCAGAGCGGCCAGCTATAGCGAGTTCGCCGGGTGCGAGCACGGCCGAGTCGGTCAAAATCGCTTCTAGGCCCGAAAGCGGCAAAACGCGCACGGTTCTCGCCGAGAGGGGCATCGCCCTTGATCGACAGCACAAGGCAGCACTCGTCAAAGACGAACAGTCGGAGACTGGCCGGAGTGATTCGTTGCAGGGCAATCGGTATGGCTGCCGGAGAGAGAAAAAGTGCACTGCTCCCTCACGAGTTCCGTTGCTGGCGACAACTGAGGCCGTCCGAATGTGCGCCAACCCGACGACAGCTCAACAAAAGTCTCAAAAAGTCCTAGTCAGCTTTCCAAATCTGTGAATAGAATGTAGGTATGCGCGGTGGATGCCGCCGCGTGAAATAACGGCATCGTCCCCGATAGACGTAACTGTCGGTCTTCGCATAAGTCGCTAGTGCGTAATTAGCGACGGCCCCGCTCCGAGCCTCTTCGGACGGGTCGAGCAATCGACCATCGCGCCGCACTCGCGCGCAACCGAGCGCATTCAACCCTTCAAAATTCTTTGGCCCTCTAGGGCCTTAATGAGGTTCGATGTCCCATCAACCGGAGATGTTGCTGACTACCGTAGAGGCGGCTAAATTCCTTCGCATGGAGCCGAGTTCGCTTGCGCAGCGACGCACGAAACGGCAAGGGCCGCCGTATGTCGCGATCGGCCGGCCGCGGTATCGGACGTCCGAGCTGCTTGCGTGGCTAGACGCAAACAGCGTTCACCCCGCCATGCCGACGGGAAATCGCTAACGCAGGGGTGCTTAAGATGCCATGGTGGATCGCACAAGGCGCGCTACTGACGTTCGCTATTTTCTTCGCGGTGGTCGGGCGCCTATTCATAGAGTGGACGAGCGGATGCCTCCGTGGGATGTTCGTATGGCTGACTTGCCTCGCCTGGGTGGTCCTCATCACCGATGTTGTGATCCTGATCGAATTGGTGTTGCGATGACCGACAAGCCTGAGCAGGTATGTCCCGGCGACGAAAGTCGGGGTTATCGAAAGCTTCTGAAGCGGATGATGAAGCGGCTTAGGCGCCGACTCGAGAATCGAGACCCCGAGAATGCCCCACGTCGCAGTGCGTATAGGGGCTATTCGATCTAGTGGGTGGCTGTGGAGGACGGATGGCTAAACGGGATGTTTGTGGGCGCCGATGGTGTAAGGGGTGCGGAAGTTTTCACGACGGGGTCTGTACCGGCGAGGACGTGGAGGAGGGCTGGTGGAACGAGGGCTGGTGCTATGACCATGAGGACTATCATAGAGTCTACGCTTCGTCGGAGGAGGCTATAGCCGCTCTCTCCGGGGGGTGGTCTTACGACAGCACGGCGTCCTGTGTGATCTTCTTCTTGGCCCTCTTCCTCTTTACGTCCCTCTTCCTCTTGACGTTTTCGCGGTGGCGGTCGGCTCCGTCGGCTGTGCCTGTGGTAGCCCCACCCATCCCCGCAGTGAGCCTTACGGTTCGCGATAAGAGGCTGACCAGCATCGTCGGCGCGGCGCTTTACATACTCCGTCAGGAGCGGGGCAATTTGCAGATTTTACCGGCCGATCAGAAGCGTATCGAGCGCGCCTCAAAGAAAATCGAGGCGTCCGATTACTTAGGGGCCGCGAAGATTATCGCGAGTGAGCGCGACAACGATCAGCTATTACGGCCCGACCGACACCTCCTCCAGTGGGCATACCTATGTGTCGAGCAGGCGCAGCGTGAGAGCGTAGCGCGTAGCCTGGGCGCTGTTGTGCTCGGTGGCCACGCCCTACCTATCACAGTAGAATGAGGAAATGTCAGAACTGCGGGAAGGATCTACCCGGTGCGTCGTCGTTGCGCCGGAAGTTTTGCGACGACGCTTGCCGGTTTGCAAAGTGGAAAAAAACCAACTACATACCGGCCAAAGGGGACGAGGGGAAGATTTATGCAAAAAGTCCTAGCCAAACTTAAAAAATCCCTCTACCCTGTGATTATGGGGACTGCGGTTCTGGTGGCCACAGGTTGTGTCAGCAACGTGTGTGGGAATGCCGGCCCACTAGACCAGGACGCACAAGCATATTGCGACAACCAAACGCAGCAGGCCAACTTTCAGCGCGGCCAAGAAATCGGGGCCGCGGCGCGCGAAGTGACGGACGATTTGGCTATCGCGATTGTAGATGTGCTCGCGACCGGCTTGTCCGGGTTGTCCAGCGTTCCGCCCGCCGTTCCGGGTTCATCGCCCGGATTCGCTCCGGTGTTTCCATCACCACCACCAGTTCAACCGGCGCAGGCGGAATATCGACCATCATGGGGGTCGTTACTTCCGCCGCCCGCGCCACCGATCCAGCCGCCCGACATAGGTTCTACGTTGCTTAATGCCTCGAACGAAGCCTCCCGGCCGTAAGTGCTCGATATGTGAGCATCCCCGCCGCGCCGCCATCGAAAGGGCGTGGATCGAAGGCGCCAGCCGTCAGACCGTCGCCGACGAATTTAAAGTCTCGTATCGGCAGTTAGTACACCATCACGAGCGCCGGCATTCGCAGCGCGACATCGAGGCCGCACGTGCGGAGAAAACGCAGCAGAAGTCCGCGGCGGCGGGCGGTTCGATTCTCGAATCGCTCGACGACTACCGCGATAAACTCCACGGGATGCTTGAGCATACCGGGACCGTTCTAACGAACGCGCTCAACGCTGGTGATCCCGGTGCCACACTGGCCGCGGTACGGGAATCCACTTCCGTCATTCGAGAATGTACGCGGCTGCTCGAGTTGACCGGGAAACTGACCGGCGAGCTCGACTCTGCGAAATTCAATTTGTTTATCATGCCCGCCTGGTTTGAGGTGCGGGACACCATATTCGGCACGCTAGAGGGGTATCCCGAAGCTCGTCAAGCGCTGCTTGACGCTCTCAAGCGGAAGCTTGCCGAGCGCGCGCCGAAGGCTCTCTTATCCGGACCCAGCGACACCGAGGTAATCGAAGTGGAGGCTCAATCGGTGCCCGGGAAATAGCGCGGCTGTTATTCATTTGTGTGGCCTGCGTAAGATTTGCCGGCTGCACTGTCGTACGGCAACCCCCGACCGTGATCATGTTTCACGTTTTTCCGATCGACCCCCCAGTCGAGGAGTACGACGACTGCTCAGCCTTCATGGAAGACGGCTTAGCCTGCGACTCGAAACTTTCAATCTAGATGAAAGCACTAGACCTAATCAAAGCCCACGAGGGATTACGTCTGTTCCCCTATAAGGATTCGGACGGTTCGGACACGATTGGGTACGGCTTCCACCTCGATCGTCTGACTCGCGCGCAACCGAGCGCATTCAACCCTTCAAAATTCTTTGGCCCTCTAGGGCCTTAATGAGGTTCGATGTCCCATCAACCGGAGATGTTGCTGACTACCGCAGAGGCGGCCAAATTCCTTCGCATGGCGCCGAGATCGCTTGCGAACCGACGCACGAAACGGCAAGGGCCGCCGTATGTCGCGATCGGCCAGCCGCGGTATCGGATGTCCGAGCTGCTTTCGTGGCTAGCCGCAAACAGCGTGCACCCCGCCGTGCCGGCGAACGGCTGGCGAACGACATCAACGGGAATCGCTAACGCGGGGCGCTTATGAATGTCTATTCCGTCAGCCGAATCGCCTTCGTCATCACTGCAAGAACGCCTCTTTGCCACGGCGGAAGACTTAGTCCAGCAGGGCCTTCACCCGCACGCGACCGAATCAAGTCTTTTTCAATTTCTGACCGCTGATCCATCGAAGATTCCCGACCCCCTGAAGGCGGGACGCGTCCGTGTTTTTCAGAGGGCGATAGGCCTGCCGGGTCCGCTTTGCCGAGACGAAGCGTCCCGCGCCGCCGACGCGGTGGGTAGGGCGCTGCGATGGCCGCCCGACCGCGACTTCGAGAGGCGGATCCTACTCGCGCGGCTGCTCAGCAACCTTGTTCAAGCCGCCCATGATGGGGCGGAAGACCTTCGCCGTGACGAGCTCACAGTCACGCCCGAAAACCTGAAATCGGCCCTGATATTCGCGGTGGTAAACGCGCGGCCTCGATCAAGCCTCGTACCGTGGAATCTTCCCGATTCGATCGTCGAGAAGACCATACCCGTTGCGATCGAATACTTTTTTGCGGCGTAGGGCCGAAGGGGATAAATGCTCAATTCTGAATCCGATTTTGAAACGAATTTTGACCCCGACATCGAAGCAATAGTCGGTCCCGACACCAGGGAAAAGTTTCGTCGCGCCCAACGACGCGGCGACTTTCAAGCCGCTGTCAGTAGCCTGGCTCTGCTGAGTGGGGACGACTACGAGCTAGAACGCAGACAACAGGCTAAGACGCTTGGGATTCGCGCGTCAGCACTCGACGCGGCAGTTAAGCAGACGTCAGCCCAGGCGGCACCTATAGGGGGGACGGCTCTAAAGCTGGACCCGCGCGATCCGTGGCCCGAACCAGTATCGGGATTTGAGCTACTGAGTCAGATCGAAGCATTACTCACACGCTTTGTAGTCTTACCCGAGGGAACTCCCGCCGCGCTGAGTCTGTGGGTACTTTTCACTTACTCGTTTGAGTTCTTCAGGGTTAGTCCTCGGCTGGCGCTTCTCTCACCTACGCCTCGATGCGGCAAAACTACGATCCTGACCCTTTTGACGGAACTTGTGCAGCGGCCTTTAGCGGCCTCAAACATCACACCGGCCGCGGTGTTTCGCACGAGGTTGCTCACCCCACGCTGCTGATCGATGAAGCAGATACCTTCTTGCGCGACAATGAAGAATTGCGCGGGGTGCTCAACAGTGGGCATAGCAAAGGTGCCGCGTATGTGATTCGGACTGTTGGGGAGGATCATGAGCCGCGCCAGTTCTCAACCTGGTGCCCCTTAGCAATCGCGATGATCGGCAGGCCGCAAGCGACGCTGAAGGATCGGTCGATCGTTGTTGAGATGCGCCGGAAGCGCTCGGACGAAAAGGTAGAACGCCTTAGGGGGCTGACGTTTGAAGACCTCGCGCGGAAAGCCGCCCGCTGGGTACTTGATAATCAAGACCAGCTCGCCAAAGCAGACCCGCGGGTTCCTCGCTCGCTCGACGACCGTGCCGCTGACAATTGGCGCCCATTGCTCGCGATTGCCGATTCAGCCGGCGGGGAATGGCCCTCTCGGGCTCGTGCTGCCGCGGTCGTCCTATCGGCTGCCCGAGAAGAGGCGACAACAGGGGTGATGCTCTTGGCGGATCTCCGCGACCTTTTTGCCGAGCGCCACGCTAACCAGCTCGCGTCAGGGATAATCGCTGAGGCGCTTGGTGCAATGGAAGGGCGCCCGTGGGCTGACTGGCGCCACGGTAAACCCATCACCATGAACCAGCTGGCCCGCTTACTCAAGGAATTTAAAGTGATCCCCGCTACGATTCGCATCGGCGACGAGACGATGAAGGGTTACAGGCTGGAAGACCTACAAGATGCGTTCGATCGCTATCTCCCCGCCCCTCAAACCGTCACACCGTCACAACCGTTGGGGGAGAAGGACTTCGGTGCTATTTCAAAGCGTAACACTGATTTCGATGTTACGGATCGAAAAGTTCATTTCGCCTACGGGGAGAATGAGTGTGACGGTGTGACGGATCGAAACCCCAAAACTAGGCCCAATGATCAATTTTCGCCATCCGGCGAGGTGGAGCGGGAGCTTTTCTAAATGCAGACGACGGCGGAAGCACTCATCAGCGACCTTTGGAACCGCGGCGTCCAACTGCAATCGGAAGGCGACTGGCTGGCCGTCTTTCCTCCCTCGCGCCTGACCGACCCCGATCGACAAGCGCTCCGCTCTCTAAAGGGCGAGTTGCTGGCCCTGCTTAACGACCCTTACGAGCGAGCCGGGGCGATCGCGCGCTACTGCGAGGCGAACGGCAAAGACCTAGCCGCCTTTCTCGACGAGCACCCGGGCCTTTGCGAGCCGGAACGGGCCGGCTCGGCAGCACTGGAAGCGACGGTCGCTCGGAGTCCCGCCGAAAACATCGTCACAGCCTGCCAGCGACGTGGAGTCGCCCTGAGGATCGACCCGGAGACAGGCGATCTGGTTGTGGGAAAGATCGGCGCTAAGGCCGATGAACCGACGCAGCCGTGGTCCTCACTGCTGCTAGCGATCGAGGCGCATCTCGAGTCCGTGGCCGCTCTCGTGGAAGCCGGATGGACCGTCAGCCGTCCGCTGGTCGCCACTCAATACCTACACTGAGATCAGACTGACGAAACCGGGAAAACTCAAATGCCATTCAACTCAGCTTTTGCCAACCCAGCCTTCCTTACCCGAATCCTTGCGGCCATGGGAATGCCCATGCCTACCGATTCGACGGCCGGCGGTCTTCCGGCAGGCCCGCTTTCGACGCACATAGAGGCGGCATCGGACTCGACGCCTCCACCAGCCGCGCTATTGAGCAGGCTTCGGCCAAGCCCGACACCACCGATGACAGCAGCCGGCGGCGCCGCGGCTGGAAGCGGCCTCCAAGATTTGACGCCCGCTGAGATGGCCGGCCCCGTCCTGCGCGATAGCGGCGGGCTCACTCCCGCTCATGTCGCCCTCTTGCGGGCTCTCGGCTTTATTACGCCGGAAGGTGGCCTGAACCTGCTCGGCATTCTGGGCGCTCTCGCGCAGGGCGCTTCGGCCATTGGAGGTTCGTCGAGCGGTCAGAGACAGCCACCGCAAGCTCCCGCGTTTGCACCTGGTGGCGCGAATCTCGGAAAGCCCTATGGACAACAGCCCAACGCCCCAATTCAAGTGCCGCAACTGCCGCGAGTCCTTGGCGGGTAAGCATCCCGCCATTCAGGCACCGCAGTTCCAAAGGTAAAGAAAAACTTTTCTCGTGGGTAATCTATGAATGCAAATCAAGAAACAATTCGTGTCATTTTGGGCGTTGGTCGCTATCTGGATCTCCCTACTCGGATTCGCATCGCCGACATTGGCCGGGCCGCCGCCTGTGACCGTGACGACAGTGTTGTGGGAGTCCACGTTCCGCCTATGTCGAGCATAGCTTGATTCGCGGCTGGCGAAGTAAGCGACACCGGCACACCCTGAATGGCCTTTACGGTCCCCGGCGTTAGAGTGGCCGAACCTAATCCTTGCGGGGGTGTAGCAGTCAGAGTGTAGTCGCCACCCGGTGAGACGGCGACGCTTTGCAGGATAGGAGAGGCGGGTTGGTGGTGAGGTTGAGTAGGTTGGAAAGGTCTGTGCTCGGGCTGGTGGGCAGTGTGGTATTCTGCGGCGATCCGGTATCGATCTGAATCCCAATTCGAGCGGCCAGATTCCCGCTATCAGCTTTCCCCAGGGCGAAGCGGTTGGCAATCAGGCTTTTGGATGACGGTCGAAAGATAATCACCGGGCTACTGGCGGATGGTTCTCTGGCGAATGCCTTACAGCGGGATCGGAAGCTGCACCAATGGTGTGGCGACCGGGCTGACTCGCAATACCTCGCCGACCTGTAGCCAACAGCCGACCCTGGGACAGAACGGCGGCACTGGCGGCCGGATCGCGCTGAATGGCGCGACCTCGGGGAGCGACATGGTAGGCGTCGCAGTCTGCGGCCGGGACAGCTTCGTGTGCTTCCTACGGAAGCGTCTCGATAGGTAGCACCTATCACTAACCATTCCGGTCGTCACCGGGCGGTGCGAGGCCGGAAACGCCCCTCTCGCGAATTTGCCGGTATCTGAGACGCCCGAAGTAGCTACAGCCGCTCCTAGGCCGGAAAGCGGCGAAGTGCCAATCACTCCTGTGGAGACAGCCGTGCGACTATCGACGCATCGGACTGCGGACGACGCCAAAATTCCAGCCGGGGAGATAGTCTTCACTTCATGGTCGACGCCCACCACCACGGCAGCCACTCCATCGCTGCATATTTGACGAACGCTACCGCAGGGGTAAAGGCCACTAGGACACAGCCCAGCCAGAACAGGGCAAGCCCAACCGCAGCACAGAACCGCTTCCATCCTCTGTACTCGCGTATGACCCAGATGAGTCCGCCCATGACTAGGACTCCAACGCCAGCGATGAGCAGGAACAAGGCCGCCGCAATCCCCATTCTCAAGCCTAGAACGAGGCTGGCGCGCATTCGATTCCTCTACCTTTGCGCAAGCGGCCCGCCGCCTCGGTTTCAAAACCGAAAGGGGTAAGCGAAGGGATTCCGCGCGCCGCCTCTTTGAGATCTTGACACTATCTAATTCTCAGCCTGTTTTTTTGAACTAGGTAGCTGGGCACACCCTATAGCAAGGGTCAATAGGGACGGGAGATTATGCCTTGTAGATTCGAGTCTTTTCACGTCCCGCGCCCGGCGCCGGCTGCCCCCTTCGCCGCGAATCTTGGCGATAGGGGTACATTTCTCTTGCAATTTCCCTCTGTCGAGGGAAACTAGCACACCCACTAGATTAGGGTCGGACTCAATCACGTCCAGAGACCGACGAGGTTAGTAGGCTTCCGTTGCGGTGACTTTCGCATGACTTTGGCGGAACTATCGGCGGCGACGGGTCGAATGGGCACAATCCCGACTGCGCGATGGGACCGAAAAGCTTTGAGATATGCGGACAACTCCCATTCCCGCCCAATCTGCGGCCAGCTCGGCTAGTATCCTAAGTCCGGCGCGTCTGCCATTCCGCCACTCTCGCGCGCTGGATGGCTGACAATATAGGAAATTCAGGCGCCGATTGGCAGAGCGCCGTCGGGGTGCGACAGGCGCGCGCCGGCGGCGGTGATCGAGTTTGCGCCAGTCGAGTCCTGCGCCGCGCGCATGCGCTCGCGGAGCCTTAAGGCCAACCCGCGCACGGTAAGGCTCGCGGAACATCGGCTGGCCGTGAAATCCTTCGACGTCGATGACTTCAAGGCCTCCGGCCGCAAGCTCACCCCATCCGAGCAACGGGTCGGTCGCGTAGATCTCGTTCGACGGTTGTGTGGGCACCCGGAACAGCGTGATTGGGCGCGGATAGGGGAGCGGGCGGCGATCGACTGATCGACCTCGCTCCGCTCGAAGGGAGCTGAAGGCGTTGGCCGGCCCCCGTGCACCCGCGACCTTGCGCGCGCGGAGAGGGACGGTGGCTTCGGATGAATCGAGCATGCTCGGCGCGCCGGCGGCGCTCGGGTTCGCCGCGCTGGTCTGCGGTAAACTAGTGGGTTCTCCAAGCGGCGCAACCGAAAACCTGCCGCTGTCGCACCCGTCGCGCATGAGCGGGCGAAATGCTAGTGTCTAGCGGATCGAACTTAGGCCAATCAGCTTGGCGAAAAGGACCAAAAGGTTAAGTGCGTAAACAGATCATCCATCCCACGACTCCCACGACGGCGGCGCGGCCGGGCGGCTGTGTCTTTTTGGCGGCGGCGCTGATCGCTTCCACTACGGCGCTGGCCGCTTTTGCGCTCGCACTTGCGATCCCGGCGCACGTGTTTGCGGCCACGGACTCGGGTCCGGTACTCGCAGAGATCGGCAGCCACAAGATCACCCAGCAGGAAGTCGATTCCAAGATAAAGATGCAGCTCTACAACGCGCGCAAAGAGGCCGTCGACCAGTTAGTGGACGACTACCTGCTCCAGCAGGCGGCCAAGAAGGAAAAGCTCAGTGTCTCCGATTACATCAAGCGCGAAGTCGACGACAAGGTAGTGGCCGAGGTTAACGACGCGACGGCCAAGAAGTTTTACGACGACAACAAAAACAAGATTCCGGCGCTCAAGACCGCCGGCTCGTACGATAAGATCAAGGATCGTCTAATCGCGGCGTTGCGCCAGCGCGATGCCCAGCAACAGCACGAGCAGCTCCTTGCCCGGCTGCGCAAGGACAGCGACGCCAAAATTCTGCTCGAACCGCCGCGCATCAACGTCAACCTGAGCGCCGCCGGCCATCCCGCGCTCGGCCCCAAAAATGCGCCTGTGACGATGATCGAGTTCGGCGATTTCCAATGTCCGTTCTGCAAGCGCTCCGAGGACGCGGTAAAGGCCGTGCATGAGAAGTACGGCGACAAGGTGCGCCTGGTGTTCATGGATTTTCCGCTGAGCTTCCACCCGCATGCGATGCCCGCCGCCAATGCCGCGCGCTGCGCCGGAGCACAGGACAAGTTCTGGCAATACCATGACGCACTGTTTGCCGATCAATCCAAGCTCGAGCCCGCCGATCTTAAGGCGACCGCCAAGACACTCGGTCTCGATACGGCCAAATTCAACGCCTGCTTCGACAAGAATCAGTACAGCCAGGCGATCCAGAAGGACCTGGACGAGGGTCACAAGCTCAATGTGACCGGCACGCCGACCTTTTTTATCGACGGCCGCGAAATCGTTGGAGCGGAGCCGACCGAGAACTTCGAAACTATAATTGATGAGGAACTGGCCAAGAACGGCGACCATACCAAGAAGACGGCCGCCGTCCAGTAGCGGGAATCGTCGCCACAGGATCTCAGACCGCCGGCCGTATCGCGGCCGGCGGTTTTTTGTCTGGCTCTCTTGGACAAGGGCGGGCGGACGGAAGCGGAATGGTCAGTAGGGATAGAACACGAAGAACAGCAGCGACAGGATATTCAGCACCCACAGACCTGGCCGGATCTCGCGTCCTCGTCCCGCCGCGACTTTGAACCACGGATAGAGCACGAAGCCGGCCGTGATGCCGACGCCGATGTTGTAAGTGAAGCTCATCAGCGCGATTATGGCGAAGGCCGGTAGCAGTTCGGTGTAGTCGTCGAAGTCGATCTTTCCGATCGGCGCGATCATCATCGCACCGACCATCACCAGCGCCGGGCCGTATGCCTGCGGCGGAATCGCCGTCACCGTCGGCGCGAAGAACAGCGACACGCCGAACAGCATCGCCGTCACCACCGCGGTCATCCCGGTGCGTCCGCCGACGCTCACGCCGGCCGCCGACTCGATGAATGCGCCGGCGGTGGTCGTGCCCACCAGGGCGGCGAAGGTGGTCGCCAGCGCATCGGCCATCATCGGCCGTTCGATTTGCGGCAGATGGCCCTGCTCGTCGAGCAGACCGGCGCGCTCGGAAACGCCGACCAGCGTGCCCAGCGTGTCCACCAGCGCCATCACGAAGATCGTGAGCAGCACGCCGAAGAAGCCCCATCCGAGCGCCGCGCTGAGATCGAGCTTGAACAGAATCGGTGCGGGACTGGGCGGCGCGCTAACCCATCGATGTGGCAAACTGGCGACGCCGAGCGCAAATGCCGCCGCCGAGGCCAGGAGGATTCCAATCAGGATCGCGCCGGGCACGCGCCACAGCGTGAGCATCGCGATCGTGATAAAGCTGAAGATCGCCACCAGCGCCGCCGCCGAGTCGAGCGCGCCGATCCTGACCGGCGCGCCGGCGACGCCGAGCGTCACGATGCCCGCCTCGTTGAGCCCGATGAAGGCGAGGAACAGCCCGATGCCGGCCGCGAAGCTGAAGCGCAATCCCGGCGGCACCGCCTCGATCATCCACTGCCGCACGCGCGCGATGGTCAGCAGCGTGAACAGCACGCCCGCGAGGAAGACCGCGCCCAGCGCCGTTTGCCATCGGAAGCCGAGCACGCGCACCACCGTGTACGCGACGAAAGCGTTCTCGCCCATGTAGGGCGCGATCGCGAACGGCCGGTTGGCGTAAAGCCCCATCACCAGCGTGCCGAACATCGCGGTCATCGCGGTCGCGACCATCGACGGCCCCTCCGGGATGCCGGCGGCTTTCAGGATCGCCGGGTTTACCGCGACGATGTACGCCATCGTGACAAAGGTGGTGACCCCGGCCAGCACCTCGCGCCGCAGATTGGTGCCGGCCTGCTCGAAGCCGAAGAACGCGGCGAGTCTTTGCTCCATCGATGGCGCTCCCGTTCTATCGCGCCCGCGAGCTGCATCGCCGGGCGCGCCCGTATAAATATCTCCAGCGCGGCGGATTTTCATCAACACTGGCGGCGAGCCGGGGATGGTGCGAAAATCGTCTCCGGAGAAATCCTCGATGGAAAATCCCAAGCCAGTATCCAAGCCGTCGAGCCCCGCCGGCGGCTCCGCGAAGAAAGCGCCGCGCACGCTGTGCGTCGATATCGGCGGCACCGGCATCAAGGCCGAGTTGCTCGACGAGCGCGGCCGCCCGCTGACCGATCGCGCGCGCATCCCGACGCCCGCGAACGCGACGCCGCGCCAGGTGATCGCGATCGTCAGCAAGCTGGCCAGGGTCGAGGGTAAATTCGATCGCGTTTCGGTGGGCTTTCCGGGGGTGACCAAGAACGGCGTCATCTATACCGCGCCCAACCTGGGCAAGGGCTGGAACAATTTCGCGCTCGAGCGGAAGCTTCGCCGCGTGCTGGGGCGCCCGGTGCGGGTCGCCAATGATGCCGACGTGCAGGGCCTCGGCTCCGTCTCCGGTCACGGCGTCGAACTGGTCATCACGCTCGGCACCGGCGTGGGCTCGGTGATTTTCGTCAACGGCAATCGCATCCACCTGGAGCTCGGGCATCATCCGTTCCACAACGGCAGAACCTACGAGGACGAGCTGGGCCACCGGATGCTGGTCAAGAAAGGCAAGAAGTGGTGGAACAAGCGCCTGCGCGAGGCGATCGAGGACCTGAAGGTGGCGTTCAATTACGACCGGCTCTACCTTGGTGGCGGCGATAGCAAGTTCATCCGCTTCGAGCCGCCCGAGGACGTGAAGCTCGTCAGCAACATGGAGGGGCTCCTCGGCGGAATCAAGCTGTGGCAGGAGGTGGGGGCGAAACCGGCTCCCGGAGCGGACGTGGCGAAGCCACGCCGCGTCAAACGGCGCCGCAAGAAACGCGCGTCATGACGCAGGGGTAACGGTGCACAGTGTTGCCGATGGCTGGTGCCGAGCGCGGGCGGCGGCCTGCGGCTTTCCATCGGCGGCGTATCGGCGATAGACTCCGTTGGCTCGATGCCCGAGCGCTCGAATATCCGTTTAGTCCAGGGAGAGAGAACCATGGCCGAAAACCTGCGCAGCAAACTGATAACCGAAGGCGTGCAGCGCGCGCCGAATCGCTCGATGCTTCGCGCGGTGGGCTTTCGCGACAGCGACTTCAACAAACCGATCATCGGTGTCGCCAACGGCTTCAGCACGATCACGCCCTGCAACATGGGGCTCGACATCCTGGCCAAGCGCGCCGAGGCCGCGGTGCGCGGCGCGGGCGCGATGCCGCAGATGTTCGGCACGATCACGGTCAGCGACGGAATCGCGATGGGCACCGAGGGGATGAAGTACTCGCTGGTCTCGCGCGAGGTGATCGCGGACTCCATCGAGACCGCCTGCGGCGCGCAGTCGATGGACGGCGTGGTCGCGGTGGGCGGCTGCGACAAGAACATGCCGGGCGCGATGATCGCGATCGCGCGGATGAACATCCCGGCGATCTTCGTCTACGGCGGCACCATCAAGCCCGGCCATCTGAACGGCCGCGACCTCACGATCGTCAGCGCCTTCGAGGCCGTCGGCGAATACGGCGCGCACAAGATCGGCGCGGCGGAACTGCTCGAAGTCGAGCGCCACGCCTGCCCCGGCGCGGGCTCGTGCGGCGGGATGTACACGGCCAACACGATGTCCTCGGCGATCGAGGCGATGGGGATGAGCCTGCCGTATTCCTCGACCATGGCGGCCGAGGATGAGGAGAAGGCCGAGAGCGCCGCGCGCTCGGGCGAAGTGCTGGTCGAGGCGGTACATCGCGGGCTGTTGCCGCGCCAGATCATGACGCGCAAGGCTTTCGAGAACGCGATCGCGGTGGTGATGGCGGTTGGCGGGTCGACCAACGCAGTGCTCCACCTGCTCGCGATCGCGCACGCCACCAACGTTCCGCTGAGCATCGACGACTTCGAGACCATCCGTCAGCGCACCCGGGTGCTATGCGATCTCAAGCCCTCGGGACGCTACGTGACCACCGAGTTCCATCGCGCGGGCGGCGTCCCGCAAGTGATGAAGATGCTGCTCGCGCACGGAATCCTCCACGGCGGCGAGATGACGATCACCGGCCGCACCGTCGCCGAGACCCTGGCTGAAGTTACCGAGGCGCCGCGCAAGGATCAGAACGTCATCCGCCAGTGGGACAATCCGATGTACGCCGAGGGCCATCTGGCGATCCTGCGCGGCAACCTCGCCACAGAGGGCGCGGTGGCGAAGATCACCGGGATCAAGCATCAGGAAATAACCGGGCCGGCGCGAGTATTCGACCGCGAGGAGGACACGCTCGAGGCAATCCTCGCGGGCAAGATCGTAAAGGGCGACGTAATCGTGATCCGTTATGAAGGACCCAAGGGCGGACCCGGGATGCGCGAGATGCTGTCGCCGACCTCGGCGATCATCGGTGCGGGCCTCGGCGATTCGGTCGGACTGATCACCGATGGGCGTTTCTCGGGCGGAACCTACGGACTGGTGGTGGGGCACGTCGCGCCGGAGGCCGCGGTGGGCGGCTTGATTGCGCTCATAAAGGAAGGCGACTCGATTACGATTGACGGGCACAAGCGCGTGTTGCAGCTCAACCTGCCCGAGGACGAGATCGCGCGCCGCCGGGCGCTCTGGAAGCCGCCCGCGCCGCGTTACACCCGCGGGGTGCTGGCCAAATACGCGGCACAGGTATCCTCAGCCTCGGTCGGCGCGGTGACCGACTGATAAGCTCCGTGGCGGACTATCGCCGGCAGCGTGGCGCATAGGGAGCGTGGCGCGCGCAGTTTGGCAACTGCGACGGTGCGTCTTGCGCTATCCGCATCGCCATTGAGGTGCGCAAACTTGACTTGGGCGAAGCGCCCTCAGTATAAGTCGAGAGCCCGCACCGATTCGATCGATCGGCGCCGAGAGACCTTCTGTGGGAGGAGCGGATGGTAACTGGCTTACGGCGGCAATTACTTGTACTGGCCCCGTTGTTTCTGCTGCTGGCCGGGCCTGCTTTCGCTCAGGTTCCCAGCAGCCCCACCCTTCAGTTTCCATACACCCAGCCGCCGGCCGAGGGCGTTGGAGTGCGCAAGATGCCGGCGCCCAATCCGCATTGGGTGCTGATCAACGCGCCGCTCTACGGCAACTTCATCGTGTCGCAGGTATATGTGGTCGACGGCGATTCGAGGAAGATTCTCGGCATGTTGACCACCGGCATGATTGCGACGGTGGCGATGTCGCCCGACCATAGCCGCATCTTCACCGGCGACACGTTTTTCTCGCGCGGCACGCGCGGCAGCCGCACCGACGTCATAACCGTTTACGACACCGCGAGCCTTGACCCGGTCGGCGAGATAGTAATTCCCCCGAAACGCCAGCTTGCGGCCCCCGATAACTTGCAGCTCGGCGCGACCTCCGACGGGCATCTGCTGCTGGTGGCTAATATGACGCCGGCGACTTCGGTAACGGTGATCGATATTGCCTCGTCCAAGGTTCTCGGTGAGATCCCGATAACCGGATGCGCGGAGTTTCAGCTCACCGGCAACCGGCAGTTCGCCTCGCTGTGCGGCGACGGCTCGCTGCTGGTGGTCAATTTCGACGACCAGGGCAAGTCGGTCAGTGAAAAGCGCAGCCAGGTGTTCTTCGAGCCCGAAAAAGATCCGGTCTACGGATCGCCGGCGATTATCAAGAGCGAAAACTACTACGTCACCTATCATGGAGTAGTGCATCCGGTTGATATGTCGACCGATCCGCCGACTCCCGGCACGACGTGGTCTATGACGACCGACCAGGAACGGGCGGCCGGATGGAGACCGGGCGGCAGCCAGCCGATCTGGGGTCACGCGGCCGACGGTCTGATTTACGCTCTGATGCATCAGGGCGGCGAGTGGACGCACAAGCAGGCCGGTTCCGAGATCTGGGTATTTGACGCGAAGGACGGCAAGCGAATCGAGCGCCTGTCGCTCCCAGAGCCGGCGATTTCGGTCTTCGTATCACCGGATGACAAGCCACTGATCTTTGCCGCGACGCCCACCGATGTCCTGCAAATGGGAGCGCCGCCGTGGTCGCTCCAGATACTATCGGCGGAAAACGGCAGATACCTGGGCAAAGTCGACCAGTTGGGAGGTATCCCGTCCAACATGTTCGGCCTGTAACGGACGGTGCGCAATTTCAGGAGGGATGGCGAATGGACGACCTGGTAGAACGACTGGCGCGTAAACTTGCGGCGCATACCTCCCGCCGGCGGCTGCTGGGGATGCTCGGAACGGCGTTGCTCGGCGGCGTGGCGCTGCCGCTGCTGCCGGTGCATCGCATCGCGAGCGCGGCCGCGGCCGCGGATTCAGCCAACGAGCCCGGCGACCAGATGAGCTGCGACTACTGGCGGTATTGCGGCTTTGATGGGAATCTTTGCGGCTGTTGCGGTGGAACTCTCACCGAATGCCCGGCCGGGTCGATCATGTCGCCGACCGGATGGGTCGGCACCTGCCGGCATCCGGTCGACGGCAAGGACTATATAATCGCGTACCGCGACTGCTGCGGAAAAGAGTATTGCGGCCGCTGTGCCTGTCACGGCGACAAGGGAGATTTGCCGATCTATCGCACCCAGCTCGACAACGAAGTGCTGTGGTGCTTCGGAGTGAAGAGCGGATGGGCGGTGAATTGCACCACCGCGGTCAACCTCGGCGTCAAGTCGTAAGGAGCAGCCCTGCGCAACGCGGTAAACGGTGCGCTGCCGGATAGTAACCTCGGACGCGGCCCGCGGAGACCACGCGGGCCGTTTCGTTTGTGCGCGCTCGGCGTAATTGCGGCTTTGACTGCGGAAATGGCCGCTCAAGATGACGGTTCACAGTAGCCAGCCGCCGGCGCATTCTCATTCGTCGGCCGGGATGCTCTTGCGGAGAGCCGCGCAAACGGCGCGAAGATGAAGCGCGAGGTAGTTCTATACTATTCGCACTTCTGCTCGCCGGCCGTGCTGCGCGAGATCTCGCGGCTGCGCAACGAACTGGACGGCCGATACGATATATTCGCGGCTGGCTATTGCCGGCTTGCCGGCGCACTCGGCGGCATAGATTGCGTGCCTACGATCGAGTATTCGGCCGACGACCTGATCGCGCTGCCTTATCCCCGCAAAGCTGGACAATTCGATCCACTGAATTTCATCGGCAACGCGGATTTGGTCCCGATGAAGTTCTTTCTCGATCGGCCGGACTACGATTATTACTGGATTATCGAATACGATGTGCGTTTCAGCGGCGCATGGCCCGAGCTGTTCGCGGACCTGTCGTCTTCGGGCGCGGACCTGCTGTGCACGACCATGCAAACGTGGGCGGAGAATCCGAACTGGGCGCACTGGGGTAGCTTGAGCACCGGCGCTGAAGACGTGCCGCTGGAGCGCCGGGTGAAGGGATTCATGCCGTTCTGTCGCCTTTCCCATACCCTGCTGGCGGCCTGCGACGCGCGCTATCGCAGGGGATGGAGCGGGCACGGCGAAGTTATCTGGCCGACGATCGCCAGCCTCGCGGGTTTACTGCTGGAGGATATCGGCGGCAACGGCAGTTTTACACCTGCCGCGCGCCGCGGGCACTACTACCAAAACACTCCCTCGGAGTGGTCGCAGTTTCCGGGCACGTTCGTCTTTCGGCCGTCCTTCGCGGACCGTAACCTTTTCGGACCGCAGTGTCACTTCACCGGCACGCTATGGCATCCGGTGAAGGAGTAGGGCTCGTCCGACCGTGGAGGTCGAGGGCGGTCGCCATCTGGCGCTGGCCGGCGCGCCGTTCGCCGGCGGGCGCACGATGGGCCACTTTCCGCGCGCGGTAACCACCGCTACGTTAGAGATGCTCGAGGCGCGAGCACGGAGGGGTGGCCGAGCGGTTGAAGGCACCGGTCTTGAAAACCGGCAGCGGCGAAAGTCGCTCGTGGGTTCGAATCCCACCCCCTCCGCCACTTCAGAACAGAACTGCGAACACCGGGCGTAGCCGGCTTCACGCCCGAGGCGGCGGCAAGGGTTCTGAGTAGATCGCCCTTCGATCCCATGATGCGGACCTCGCCATCCGCGACCTCAATGCGCTGGGCGAGCGCGCGGAGGTGATCGCGGCGGTAGCCGCCGCCTTCGATCCTGATCCGCTCGCGGGCGGTCTTCGCGAATTTCCTGACCATGGCTGGAGTGATCGCCTGTTGCGCAACCGGTCTCGCCCTGCCGAGCCTTTATCGAACAGCTGTAATAGCGATAGCGCCCGCCTTTGCCGGTGCGCAGCGTCATGGCCCCGCAGCAATCGGCGCAAAAGCAGATGCCGGTAAGGAGGGTCGGACCGCTGACGATTCGGGCGGGCGTGACCTTTCATCGGCATAGTTCATCGAAAAGATCACCGAACCACGCCTCGAATACGTCGATCTCGGCGTCGGTGACCGGTACGCGCGCGGGCCAATCGTCCACCACGCGCCACGTCTCAACATCGTGTTTGACCGGTCGGCCGACGCGCGGCCACGGACGGGAACGATATAGAGGTCGTCGGACAAGGTGCTTGCTTCGGCTCGGGCGCGACGCGATATGCCAAGGTGGGACAGGCCACCAGCATCGCGCCAACCCGGTTCTGGCGGAACGACCGATTTCTACGCGAGAGCACGGCGCTCAACTTCCGGCGGAGATCAGGCCGTCGCGCCTAGCGGTTTCGCGCGTTCGATCCGCTCGCGCTCGCGAGGACTGTTCATCGCGTCCCACAGATCGCTACGGCGCTGCACGTTCAGCCAGAAGTCGGGGCTGTTGCCGAACACGCGGGCGAGGATAAGCGCGGTCGCCGCTGTTACGTTCCGGCGGTTGTTGCACAACTCGTTGACGTGTTTGCGCTGAACGCCCATGGCCTCGGCTAGTGCGGCCTGCGTCAGCCCCATAGGCTGCATGAACTCCTCGACCAGAATCTCGCCGACCGTGGCCGGCTTGCGCTTCGTCGTCAGCATGGTTCGCCTCATCTGTAGCTGTGGTCGTCGAGATAGACGCCCTCCGCCTCGCCGCGGCTGCCGTCCCACTGGAAGACCAGCCGCCACCGATTGTTGACGCGGATCGAGTGGAAGCCCGCCAGGTTGCCGCGCAGCTTCTCGAAATGATTGCTGGGCGGCACCCGCAAGTCCTGATCGGTCGTCGCGTCGTCGATCATCTGAAGCTTGCGGAAGAGCAGGCTTTCGAGATCGGACGGGATGTTCCGCGACCGTGTGTCCTCGACGAAGAAGGCGCGCAGCCACTCGTCCCGAAAGCTCACTACCATCCGGTGGCTCCCTCACTGCGTATGTGTACCACTCTTTGGTACAAACCGCAATCACTGAAGCTTGCGTCGTGGCGGATGGCTCTCCGATCATTGAAATCATTGACACTTCGTGGCCTGCTCCCCGTTTTCCCGCCATTCATAAGTAGAGACCGTGGTTAATTTCACCCTCCTGGGGCGGTTGTGTTTCCTGTGCTTTAAGCATCGCGAACTCGTTTGGGGTCAGAGCTCCGAGACTGC